>Ga0209810_1000031_pt1 | contig 468321 bp, 493 predicted proteins | sample Coa_R1_7_FD_187159 | JGI IMG/M metagenome (GOLD analysis project Ga0209810, IMG submission 187159) | Surface soil microbial communities from Centralia Pennsylvania, which are recovering from an underground coalmine fire - Coalmine... | ecosystem: Environmental > Terrestrial > Soil >...
AGCTGTCGAGGTCGCGCGCGTCCGTGAAAACCGCAAGCTGGTTGCCGGCGAGCGGCACCTCGGTGAAGACGTCGCAGACGACGTAGCGGAACCGGCGCACCGAGCCGAGGCTACCGGTCCTTCGGCGAGCGGTCGCCCGGCGGCGCGCCGCCGCGCCGCGCGAGAATCCGGCGGTGCGGATCTGCCTGATGCTCGAAGGCCAGGAGGGGATCGACTGGCCGCAGTGGGTCGCGCTCGCCCGGGCGGCCGAGGACGCCGGCCTCGACGGGCTCTTCCGCTCCGACCACTACCGCTCGATCGGCCGCGGCGAGCCCGCGGGCGCGCTGGATGCGTGGGCGACGCTGGCGGGGCTCGCCGCCGTCACGTCGCGCCTGCGTCTGGGGACGATGGTCTCGCCCGTCACCTTCCGGCCTCCGTCGGTGCTCGCGAAGAACGTGGTGACCGTCGACCACGTCTCGGGCGGCCGTGCGGAGCTCGGCATCGGCGCGGGCTGGTACGAAGCCGAGCACGAGACGTACGGGTTCCCGTTCCCGCCCGACCGCCAGCGCCTCGACGAGCTCGACCGGCAGCTCGCCGAGATCACGCGGCAGTGGACCGAGGCGGACGACGTGTGGCCGAAGCCGGTGCAGCAGCCGCGCCCGCCGATCGTCGTCGGCGGCTCGGCGAAGCCGCGCACGGTGCGCGCCGCCGTCCGCCATGCGGACGAGTACAACACGGTCTTCCCGACGGTCGACGAGGCGTACGAGCGGAAGCGGATCGTCGACGAAGCCGCGAGCGCGGCCGGGCGCGACCCCCTGCGCTTCTCGATCATGACGGGCTGCCTCGTGGGAAGCGACCGCGCCGACGTCGACAGACGCCTCGAGCGGTTCCGGGGGGTCGTCGGCCGCGACGCGCCGCCTCTCTGCGGCACGGTCGAGGAGGTCGCCGACCGGCTGCGCGCCTACGAGGCCGCGGGCGTCGAGCGCGCCATGCTCCAGCATCTCGTGCACGAGGACGTCGAGATGGTCGCGCTGCTGGGCGACCTCGCAGCGCAACTACGCTGACCGCGTGCGGGTGTTCGTCGTGCGTCACGCCGAGGCCGCGCCCGGCGAGCCGGACGAGCTGCGGCCGTTGACGGCTGCGGGCCGCGCCGCCGCGCGGTCGCTCGCGACGCGCCTCGCCGGCTCGCAGGTCGGCAGCGTCGTCACGTCGCCGCTCCTGCGCGCGCGCGAGACGGGCGAGGCGATCGCGGCGGCGGCCGGCGTCGCGGCCGAGGTGGACGAGCGGCTCGCGCCCGGCGCCGACGCGGACGCGCTCCGCGCGGCGGTCGCGGGACGCGCCGAGCCCGTCGTCGCCGTCGGTCACCAGCCGGACTGCGGCGAGATCGTCCTCGCGCTGACGGGCCGCGAGCGCCGCTTCGCGCCCGCGGACGTCGCGGAGGTCGAGCTCTGAGCGCGGTCCTCGTCCGCGGCCTTCGCAAGACGTACGGCGAGCACGAGGCGCTGAAGGGAATCGACTTCGAGATCGAGCCCGGCGAGGTGTTCGGCCTGCTCGGCCCGAACGGCGCGGGGAAGACGACGACGGTCGAGATCCTCGAGGGATACCGGCGCCGCGACGCGGGCGAGGTCGAGGTGCTCGGCGTCGACCCGCAGCGCGCGGGACGCGACTGGCGCGAGCGGCTCGGCGTCGTGCTGCAGTCGTCGTCGCTCTACCCGGGGTTGACGGTGCACGAGAGCCTGCGGGTGTTCGCCGGCTACTACGCCTCGCCGCGCGACCCCGACGAGGTGATGAGCATCGTCGGCCTGGAGGAGAAGCGCGACGCACGCGTTCGCACGCTGTCCGGCGGCCAGCAGCGCCGCCTCGACCTCGGGCTCGCGCTGATCGGCGACCCCGAGCTGATCTTCCTCGACGAGCCCACCACCGGCTTCGACCCGGGGGCGCGGCGCGCGGCGTGGGACACCGTGCGCGGCCTGCGCGAGCTCGGCAAGACGATCCTGCTGACGACCCACTACCTCGACGAGGCGGAGCAGCTCGCCGACCGCGTCGCCGTGCTGCGCGACGGCGCGATCGTGCGCGCCGGCTCGCCTTCGGAGTTGACCGGCGGGACCGTCGAGACGGAGATCCGGTTCCGGCGCAACGGCAGCGAGCACGTCGAGCGGACGCTGACGCCGACGAAGCGCCTCCACGAGCTGACGGCGGATGCGCTCGCGCGCGGCGAGGAGCTCGAGGCGCTCGAGGTGCGCCGTCCGACGCTCGAGGACGTCTACCTGGAGCTCACGGGCGAATGAGGCTGTTCGCGCACGAGCTGCGGACGGAGCAGCTGCTCTTCTGGCGCAACCGCGAGGCCGCGTTCTTCACGTTCTTCCTGCCGATCATCTTCTTCCTGATCTTCGGCTCGATCTACGGCAACAACCGGATCACCGGCATCCGCGGTGCGGCGTTCCTCGAGGCGGGGATGATCGGCTACGGCGTCGCGTCGACGACGTTCGCCGGCCTCGCGATCACGATGACGATCCGCCGGGAGAGCGGCGTGCTGAAGCGGATCCGCGCGACGCCGCTGCCGCCTGCGACCTATCTCGTCGCGGTGCTCGCGTCGACGTTCGTCGTGTTCCTGATCGAGTCCGCGCTGATCATCGCGATCGGACGGCTGCTCTTCTCGGTGGCGCTGCCCGACCGCGTCGGGTCGCTGCTCGTCGCGCTCGTGCTGGGCGCAGCGTGCTTCGCCGCGATGGGGCTCGGCATGACGGCGCTCGTCCGCTCCGCGGAAGGGTCCTCGGCGGTCGTGAACTTCGTCTACCTGCCGATGGCGATCGTCTCCGGCACGTTCTTCTCCCCGCAGCACTACCCGGCGTTCCTGCGCGCGATCGCCGACGTGCTGCCGCTCACGTACTTCACGAAGCTGACGCGGGACGTGATGGTACGCCACCACCACCTGTGGTCGGACGGCGGCGCGATCGCCGTCGTGCTCCTCTGGGGCGCCCTCGGCCTCGCCGGCGCGATCCGCGGCTTCCGCTGGCAGCCGCGCGAAGGGTGAGCAACCGAATCGGGGCCGGATTCGTTGTGCTGCAGATGGACTACGAGCCTACGATGGCATTCGTCGTCGAGCGGCAGGAGCCGCCCGGGATCGAGGTGCGCGTGAACTTCGGCGTCTTCGCGGGACGCGCGGCCACGCCCGCGGAGATCGACCGCCTCGCCGAGTGGCTCCTCGACGAGGTCGGCGAGGTGTCGATCATCGCGGAGGAGCGGCACGAGATCGACGCGCACGTGGAGGCTGCCGTGCACCTGGTGCGGATCGAGGTCGCGCCGGACCGCGTGCCTGCCGAGCCGGAGCAGCGGCGGGAGCTCGAGCAGCGCATCCGCGACCGCGCCGAGCACTGGGCGCGCCTCTGCGTGGCCGAGCGCCACGCCGACGTCGCCGACGCCTTCTAGAGCGAAAGCGCCCGCTCGACCGCGTCCAGCGTGCGCGCCGCCTGGCGCTTCGCGACCGCGTCCAGCCCGTGCCCGGCGAACCGCCCGAGGATGCCGGACAGGCGCAGCTCGGTGCGCCACCGCATCAGCGTCGAGTCGCCGTCGCGCTGCAGGTCGAACCACGACGTGACGTCGGCGCCGCCGCCGTGCGCGTGCAGCGCCGCATGCTCCGGCTCGCGGCGCTCGAGCACCTCGAACGAGATCGTCACGCTCGGTGCTAGCGGCAGCGGCGGCTTGACCTTCGCGCGCCAGTGGTCGCGGTCGACGACCGCGTGGCTGCGAACGGCGGGGATCGCCGACGCGATCACGTCGGGATCCGTGAGCACGGAAAAGACGCGCTCAGGCGGCGCCGCGAAGCGCCGCTCCCCTTCGACGACCGTCATCGCCGCGGAAGGTTACGCGCTACGTGGTGAGGGTCACCTTCGACAGTCCGAGCGGCGCGTCCAGGTCGACGCCGCGCAGCCGCGCGAGTCGCAGCGCCGCGAGCTGGCCGGGGACGACGGCGACCAGCGGACTGAGCCACTCGGGGACGCCCGGATCGAGCGGCAGCGCCACCTCGCCGCGCGCGAGCGCGCTCTGGGCGTCCGAGATGACGACGAAGCGCGCCCCACGGCGCGCGACCTCGTCGATCGCCTGCTCGAGCTGGGCGAGGGCCGGCCCGCTCGGCGCGACCGCGATCACGGGCCAGCCCGCGGAGATCGCCGCGACGGGCCCGTGCATCAGGTCGGCGGCGGAAAACGGCTCGAACAGCAGGCCGGACAGCTCGCGGATCTTCAGCGCGATCTCGAACGCCGTGCAGTAGTTGATCCCGCGCGAGACGACGGTGCCGCCGCCGATGTCGCCGAGGCGCCCGATCGCGTCCGACTCCTCCCACGACCGCTCGATCTGCCGCGCGAGCTGCGCGGGCACGTGCGCCAGCTCGTCACGCGCGGCACGGTCGTCCGTGAGGACCGAGAACAGCAGCGCGACGGCGCCGAGCGAGTTGACGTACGTCTTCGTCGCGGCGACCGCGCGCTCGTCGCCCGCCTCCAGCTTCAGCACGCCGTCGGCGAGCCGGCCGAGCGGCGACCCCGGCGTGTTCGTGAGGGCGACCGTCGGCCTTCCCTGGCGGCGAGCCTCGGCCAGCACCTCGACGACGTCGGGCGACTCGCCCGACTGCGAGATGCCGATCACGAGCGCGCCGTCGAGCCGCGGCGGCTGGTGGTAGAGCGTGAAGAGCGACGGCGTCGCGAACGACACGGGCACGCGGTGCGCGCGGCCGAGCAGGTACTGCGCGTAGCGTGCTGCGTTCGACGAGCTCCCGCGCGATGCGATCAGCACGTAGTCGACGTCCTCGCGGCGGAACAGCTCCGCGACCCGCTCCGCGTACGAGCGCTGCTGGTCGAGCAGACGCGCGAGCGCCTCCGGCTGCTCGCGCAGCTCTCGCTCCAGGTTCGTGCTCATGCCGGCACCAGCGCGAGCACGTCCGCGAGCGCGTCGAGCGCGACGCGCCCGCCGCCGTACGTAGCGACGTATCCGCGCGCGGCGGCGGGACGCCAGACGGGCAGGCCGAGCTCGACGACGACCGCACCGCGTCGATCCGCCGCCTCGCGGATCCACGGGTGCCGGTGCGCGTCGCGAACGAGGTAGACGTCGGCCTCCGGAACCGGCTCGCGCTCACGGACGACGATCGGCGCAAGCGCATCCGCCGGCTCGCCGGCGGCGATGTTCGCCTGCGGCCGAAGCTCGACCACGCGCGGCGGCGAGCGGAACGAGAGGTCGCCTTCGACGAGCAGAGCGCGGCGCGCGACGGCGCGCGCCGTGTCGTCGACGGCGCCGGCGGGCGTCGGCTGCGCTGCCCAGCGCGCGAGCCGGCGGACGCGCTCCGCGGCCTCCGCCAGCCGGCTCTCGTCGACCCGCGCCGCCAGCGCCGCCCGGATCGCAGCCACCGCCCCCTCACCGACGTCGTGGCCGACACAGAGGGCGTCCACGCCCGCGGCGATCGCTCGCGCCGCCGCCTCCTCGAGGCCGACTCCGGCGCTCACGCCCTTCATCTCGAGCGCGTCGGCGACGACCACGCCCTCGTAGCCGAGCTCCGCGCGCAGGAGCTCGTGCACGACGCGCCGGTTCAGCGTCGCGGGCTCGTCCCCGTACCCCGGCAGGCGAACGTGCGCGGTCATGATCGAGCGGACGCCTGCGTCGATCGCGGCCCGGAAGGGCGGCAGCCCCGCGAGCGGGTCGCCCTGCACGGTGGGGAGCTCGCGGTGGGAATCCTCCGCCGTCGCGCCGTGGCCGGGGAAGTGCTTGGCGCACGCGGCCACGCCGCGGCGCTGCGTCGCGCGCACGTGGGCGGCGACGTGACGCGCGACGAGCTTCTCGTCGCCGCCGAAGGACCGGGTGCCGATGACCGGGTTGTCGGGCCGGTTGACGTCCGCGACCGGCGCCAGGTTCCAGTTGACGCCCGCGAGGGCGAGCTCGTCGGCGACCGCGCCCGCGACGCGCTCCGTGGCGCCGACGTCGTCGACGACGCCGAGCGCGGCCGCCGAGGGATGGGGGCTGCCCTCGCGCCAGTGGAGCCGGGTGACGTCGCCGCCCTCCTCGTCGAGCGCGAGCAGCACGTCGCCGCGCTCGCCGCGCAACTCCTCGCAGAGTGCACGCAGCGCTCCGTGCTCCGGCACGTTGTCCGCGAACAGGACGATGCCGCCGCCGCCGTCCGCGACGAACCGCCTCACCCAGTCGGGCGCACGCGCGCCCGGGAAGCTCGGCAGCAGGCACGCGGCGGCCTGGCGCTCGCGACCGGTCATCCGCGCACGGCGCCGGCCGTCAAGCCGAATGCAATGCGCCGCTGGACGAGCAGGAAGAACACGACCACCGGAATCGCCGTCAACGTCGACGCCGCCATCAACGCGCCGTAGTCGGTGTGGCGGCTCGAGCCGAGGAAGTACGACAGCCAGACCGTGATCGTCTGCTTCGACTGGTCGTTGAGCAGGATGCGCGCGAAGATGTACTCGTTCCACGTCGTGATGAACGCGAAGACGGACGTGGCGACCAGCCCCGGAGCCATCAGCGGGAGCAGGATCTTCAGGAACACGCCGAGCCGGGTCGAGCCGTCGACCATAGCCGCCTCCTCGAGCTCGCGCGGGATCCCGATCAGGAACCCCCGCAGCGTCCACACGCAGAACGGCAGCACGAACGTCAGGTACGTGATCACGAGGCCGGTCAGCGCGTTCGACTCGTGGTAGCGCGCGAGCACGACGTAGAGCGGGATGACGAGACCCGCCTGCGGCAGCATCTGGATGCCGATGATCAGCACGACGACGGCCTTGCGGCCGCCGAAGCGATAGCGCGCGAGCGCGACCGCCGCGAGGAACGCGAGCACGATCGAGATCGACACGCTCGCAAGCACGACGACGAGGCTGTTCTTCACGTCGGTCCAGAAGTACGGCCGGTGCATCGCGTCGCGAAAGTGCTGCAGCGTCGGGTGCAGCGGCAGCCACGACGGGGTGAGGCTGACGATCTCGTCGTTCGACTTGAACGCGGTCGTCACCATCCAGAAGACGGGAAAGACCATCACCGCGAAGACGGCGACGCCGACCGCGTCCCAGGCGAGCTGCCTCCGTGCCCGGCGCCGCCTCATGCGGTCGCCTCGCCGATGCGCACCATCCGCCTGACGTAGACGACGCTGAGAACCGCCACGATCGCGAGCATCAGGATCGAGATCGCCGCGCCGCGGCCGAAGTCGCTCTTGAAGTAGCCCTCCTCGAACAGGTAGACGCTCATCAGGTAGTTGGCGGGGCCGATCCGCGACTGGCCGATCAGCAGGTACGGCTGCGTGAAGACGCCGAAGTCCCAGATGATCGAGAGGCTCGTCAGGATCAGGATGATCGGGCGCAGGATCGGCAGCGTGATGTCCCGGAAGATCATCCACGAGCGGGCGCCGTCGACCTCCGCCGCCTCGAGCAGGTCGCCGGGCACCTGCGCGAGGCCGGCGTAGAGCGTGATCACGACGAACGGCAACGCGCCCCAGACGATCAGCGACGTCACCATCGCGAGCTGCGACGTCGTCGACGCGTACCAGTCGTGCTGCATGTAGTTGCCGACGTGCAGCTTCGTCAGCGCATAGTTGAGGACGCCGTTCTCGAAGTTGGTCATCCAGTACCAGACCTGAACCGCCACGACGACGGGCATCGACCAGACAAGGACGAGCCCGGAGCTGAGCAGCACCCGCACCGGCGTGCGCACGCGCGCGAGCAGCAGTGCGATCGCCATGCCGAGAACCATCGTGAGCGCGACGTTCACCGCCGTGAACACGACCGTGCGCAGGAGCGTGTGCCAGAACACCTGGTCGTGTAGGACGGAGCGGAAGTTGCGCAGCCCGACCGGGATGCCCTTGTGCTGGATCAGCTCGAACAGCCCGTACTGCTCGGTCGACAGCCGGACGAGCCAGTAGACCGGGTAGCCGAGCACCGCGCCGATCACCGCCGCGACGGGCGCGATCAGCGCGTACGGCACCCCGGCGCGGGCAGCGCGGGCGAGCGAGGGACGCCGCCGCCGGGACGTCGCGAGCAGCGTCCCGGCGGCGGCCGCCGTCTGGCTCCCGTCGCTCACGCGGCTACGGCTGGTTCAGCACCGAGGCGATGTTGTCGCTCGCGGACTGCGCCGCCTGCTTGACGGACAGTTTTCCGGTGAGGATCTGCGCGAGCATGTTGCGCAGGATGTTGCCGTTCTCGACGTCGACCCAGTGCTTCGCCGTCGGGACGAACCAGCTCCGAGACGCGGCGCGCTCGTTGACGCTGTTGCCGAGCAGGTTCGTGGCGTTCGGGATGTTCCCCTTCGCCTGCAGCCCCTTCTCGATCTGGGTGCTCGTGAAGTCCCGGATCCAGTCGGTCGCGAGTGCCTTGTTCTGGCTCGTGACCGGAACGGCGAGGTCGGAGCCGCCGAGAAAGCCGGGCAGCGCCTGCCCCGCGACGTGGCCGGGCATGACGAACTGCTTCGTCAGCGATGCGTACTTCTTGCCGACGCAGCACGTGAACCAGCTCGGCCCTTCGATCGACGCGGCGAGCCCCTGCGCGTACACGTCGTACGGGTTCGGGTGAGCCTCGTCGGTCGTCTTGCTCGCCCGCGAGACGGCGTTCCAGAAGTTCTTGTACGCGGTCAGGCCCGCGATCGACTGCTTCGAGGCGAGGAGGCCCTTCCACTTGCCGCTGACCTGGGTCGCGATCCCGCCGCCGTAGTCGAAGACGAACCCCATCGCGAAGTACCAGTCGGTGCCCGCGATGTAGAGCGGCGAGAAACCCTTCTTCTTGTTGTGCGCGAACAGCCTCTTCGCGTCGGCCACGTACTGAGCCGTCGAGGTCGGCAGCTTCTTGATGCCCGCCTTCGAGAAGAGGTCGGTGCGGTACGTGATGACGCGCGAGCCGGCGTAGTACGGGACGCCGTACGTCTTGCCGCCGTACCGGGCCGATGCGGCGAGGCCCTTGAGCCAGTTCGCGGAGTTGTCGAACGTGCTCTTCGCGGAGCTCAGGTCGGCGAACGCCCCGGCCGCCATGTACTTCGTCATCTCGGTGTTCCCCATCTCGATCACGTCCGGGCCGCCGCCGCCCGCGAGCGCGGCGTCGAACTTCTGCAGGTGGTCGCCCCAGTTCTGGTACTGGACGTTCACCTTGACGCCGGGGTGCGCCGACTGGAACTGCTGGTTCGCCGCCGCGACCAGATCCGGCCAGCTGTTCTGGGCGTCGACCTGCAGCCACACCGTGATGCTCGCTGCAGAGGCCTTGCGCGTCGCGCCCGAGGTCGTCGTCGCGACGGCGGCCGAGACGGCGGCGACGAGGCAGAGCGCGAGGATGATGCGTCTCTTCATGGATGCCCCCAGGGATCAGGCGGGCCTGTCGCATAGGCGCCCGGCGCCGCTCGGTTGGTACTGACCACTTGCCACTGCTGCGGATGGTCTCACAGTTCCGCCCAAGATGTCAATACCACACCGAGCCGGCGCGGCCCACTTGTTCAGACCAGTGACCGAAGCGCGATCGGCGTCGCCTCGAGCGGCTGGGTCGGCCGCCCGCCGACGCCGAGCTCGGTGACGATGCGGTAGCGGTCGCCGCGGTACGTCGAGCTCGTGAACTCGACGACGTCGCCCGCCGCGGAGCGCGTCACGCGCTCGAAGAGGAGCGCGGGCGAGTGCAGCGGCACGCCGAGCGCCTGCGACTCCTCCTCGTTCGTCACGGTCGGCTCGACCGTCTGTGTGCCGCCGACGATCGTGATGCCGTAGCGCTCTGCGAGCAGCTCGTAGAACGAGTGACGCTCGAGATCCTCGCCCGTCAGGCCCGGCACCAGCCCGGCACGCACGTGCAGGAGCTCGATCGCCATCGGCTCCCGGTCGGCGAGCCGCAGGCGCTTGACGGCGACGACGTCCTCGGACGGGGAGACGTGGAGGATGCGGCCGAGGCGCGCGCCGGCGGGGACGAGGCGGAGGTCGATGGTGCGGCTGCCCGGCGTCAGCCCGCGTTCGCGCATGTCGTCGCTGAACGACGTGATGTCCATGCCCTTCGCAACCTTCGGCTCGGCGACGAACGTGCCGGCGCCGCGGCGGCGCACGAGGTAGCCCTCGCGCACGAGCTCGTCCAACGCCGCGCGCACCGTCAGCCGCGAGACGCCGAGATCGATCCCGAGCTGCCGCTCCGAGGGAATCGCGTCGCCCGCGCCGAGCGACTCGATCAGCTCGAGCACGCGCTCGCGCGTCTCGCGCTGCTTCGTCACCGCACGCCGGCGAGCTCGCGCGCCGGATCGACGCGCATGCCCGTCTCGGGGTCGAAGAAGTGCAGGCGCGCGGTGTTGACGGCGAGGCGGATCTCGGCGCCGACGCGCGCTCGCGTGCGCGGGTCGACGCGGGCCGAGAAGAGCGCGCGGTCGGGGACGAGCAGCGCCGTCTCGTCCGTCGCCTCCAGCACCTCCGTCGCGCGCGGGGGCGCGTCGACCGAGAACAGAACGTGGACGTCGGCGCCGAGCTCCTCGAGCACCTCGACGCGGGCTGCGATCGTCGGGCCGGCGGGCGCGAACGCCGCGTCCTGGAAGCTTTCGGGGCGGATGCCAAGGACGACGCGACCGGCCGGATGCGGCGCGTCGAGCGGCACGCTGAACTGGCCGAACCGCACCTCGCCGTCCTCGACCGTCGCGTCGACGAGGTTCATGCCCGGCGACCCGGTGAACGCGGCGATGAAGACGTCGCGCGGCCGCTCGTACAACCGCTGCGGCCGGTCGACCTGCAGCAGGCGTCCGTCGCGCATGACGGCGACCCGCTGCCCGAGCGTCATCGCCTCCGTCTGGTCGTGCGTCACATACACGGTGGTGACGCCGAGCCGCTGGTGCAGCTGCGCGAGCGACGCGCGCATGCCGACGCGCAGCTGCGCGTCCAGGTTCGAGAGCGGTTCGTCGAGCAGGAACGCCTGCGGCTGGCGCACGATCGCTCGGCCCATGGCAACGCGCTGGCGCTGTCCGCCCGAGAGCTGCGCCGGCTTGCGGTCGAGCAGGTCTGACAGCCCGAGCATGGCTGCGACCTCGTCGACGCGGGCCGCGACGTCCGCCTTCGGCGCCCGCCGCGCCTTCAGCCCGTAGCCCAGGTTCTGGCGGACGGTCATGTGCGGGTAGAGCGCGTAGCTCTGGAACACCATCGCGATGTCGCGGCTACGCGGCGCCAGGTCGGTGACGTCGCGGCCGCCGATGCCGATCGTCCCGGCGGTCGACTCTTCGAGCCCGGCGATCATCCGCAGCAGCGTCGACTTTCCGCAGCCCGACGGACCGACGAGCACGAGGAACTCGCCGTCGGCGATCTCGAGCGACACGTCGTCGACGGCTGTGACGGCGCCGAACGACTTCGTCACGTGGTCGAGCCGGATCGACGCCATGGCACGATGGTATAGACCACCTCTGCCGCTGACAAGCCTCCGCCGCTTCGAGTCTCGGCGACTGGTATTGACCAGGCGCCGAACCACTTCTACACTGGCGCGATGAGACTGGGGGTAGCGGGGGCGGTCGTCGACGGCGGGATCGTCCCCGGCGACGTGGAGGTCGCGGACGGCCTCGTGCAGCGGGTCGGCCTCGGCCGCGGCGGACGCGGCCTCGCCGTCCACGGCTTCGTCGACCTGCAGGTGAACGGGTTCGGCGGCGTCGACTTCCTCGACGCGGACGCCGCCGGTTACCGCCGGGCGGGCGAGGCGCTGCTCGAGTCGGGCGTGACGGCGTACCTGCCGACGCTGATCACGAGCCCGGAGGAGCGCGTGCTGGCGGCGATGGCCGAGGTCCCGCTCGACGACCGCCGGCCGCGGATCCTCGGCATGCACCTCGAGGGGCCGTTCCTCTCGCCCAGGCGGCTCGGCACGCACGCGGCCGAGGCGCGCCGCGACCCGGATCTCGAGCTGCTCGAGCGGCTGCTCGAGGCAGGGCCGGTGCGGCTGATGACGCTGGCGCCGGAGCTTCCGGGCGCGGACCTCGTCGTCGACCGGCTCGTCGAGCGGGGCGTCGCCGTGTCGCTCGGGCACTCGGATGCCACCGCCGCCCAGGCGAACGCCGCCTTCGACCGCGGCGCGCGGGCGGTGACGCACCTCTTCAACGCGATGCGGCCGCTCCGCCACCGCGACCCGGGGATCGTCGGGGCGGCGCTCGCACGCCCCGACGTGGTCGTCTCGCTGATCGTCGACGGGATCCACCTGGCGCCGGAGACGGTGCGTCTGGTGTGGAACGCCGCCGCCGGCCGGGTCGCGCTCGTCACCGACGCGATCACGGCCGCGGGCGCGGCCGCCGGCGCGTACAGCTTCGCGAGCCTCGACGTGCAGGTGCACGACGGCGCGGTGCGCGGCCCCGACGGTGTGCTCGCGGGAAGCGTGCTCACGATGGTCGAGGCGGTGCGCAACCTGCACACGCTCGGCGTGCCGCTCGAGGCCGCCGTCGCGGCGGCGACGACCACTCCCGCGCGCGTGCTCGGCGACCCCGATCTCGGCCGGCTCGCGCCGGGCCTGCCCGCCGACGTGGTCGTCCTCGACGATGCGCTGGAGGTCGAGCGCGTGCTCGTCGCGGGCGAGGTCCGCGTCGCCGTCTGACCCGCGACGCGTTCGCGGGGCGCGCCGCGACGCGCGGAGTCGCGCCTCGCGCCTGATCCACCCACGACGTCGAGCTCGGCGAAGACGCGCAGGCCCCGGCGGCGGCTCCTCCGCGCTCGCAGCGTCACCGTGTGCAGCACCAGGCTCGTCGCGTGCGCGAGCGCGACGAGCATCACGGACGCCTCGACCCGCCCAGCAACGGCCTCGTGGGTGCCGCCGGAAGTGCCATCTCGCCATGGGGGCGCGCCTCCATCTTTTGCCGCGCGGTCTCCCACCGCAGGCCGCGCGGTGGCGCGGCGCCCTGGAGTCGGCGCCGGCGGCGATACGCTGGCGACCAGCCCCCGTAGCTCAGTGGATAGAGCAGCGGTTTCCTAAACCGCGTGCGGCCGTTCGATCCGGCCCGGGGGCATCCCGTTCTGCCACTTCATCGGGAAAGGACGCGCGAACCTGGCGCTTGGTGAACTGCTGGCCCGGCGGCGCCGCAGCCGCTTGCGAGCGCCCGCGCCTTCTACGCGCGCGTTCGAGCACGGCCTTGGGTCGCGCGCGTCGACCGCGTGTTCACCGCCATGACTGCTGCGTGAGGTCGGCGCGGCTCGACCACGGCCGAGCGCATCCGCGGCTTGCGCCGGCGTTCGCGAGTGCACCCTGAGGAAACCGGATATACGAGGTCTGTGCCCCGCCTAACGACAAGCGCCCGGCGTCGCGTCGACACCCCGTTGACGAGTGACCGCTGGAGCGATTATCGGCCGACCACCGTTAACGAATGGGCGAAGCTCACAGTTCTGTTGGCCTTCGCGGTCGGTGGCCTGGTGTTGGCGCTGCTCTTCACGCCGTCGTGAGCGAGACACTGGGCTGGCAAGTGTTCGCAACTGACACCTGAGCGGGTAGACCGAGCCAGTTCATCGCCTGACCCTTGCCGCTGTGGTTTTAGCGGTCGCCGGGTGCACGATCAACGACCCGACCGAGAGCACGTTTTCCGCTCGGTTCCGGAACGATCTCGGGTACGACGCAAGGATCGGTTCGTGCTCGGACGAGACGACCTGTCGCGGCAGTCTTCACTACAACGACCTGATCAAGCAGGGCCGTAGGGTCAGCGAGAACATCGCGACGAACGGCTATGTCCAACCGTTCCGGATAGCGACGGTTGGAGGTCGCGTTTTGGGATGCCTTTTCCTCGTCGCGACGCATTACAAGCGAAACCTCGTCATCCCGCTTACACGCATGACGCCCTGCGCCGCCCGACACGTCATCGACGTCGGCTAGGAAGTCGGCTGGGCCACCGTTGCGTTACGACGCCTGACGGAACGGAGCGAGAACGGCGGTTCGCGTGCCGCCGTCGGGCCCGGACTCCGTCATCTAGCTAAACGCTTTCCAGAGGCTGCATGGCAGGTTCGTCACGTCACCATCATCTGATGCACGTCGTAGTAGGTGATCGTCGGCTCGCCAACATCAGGCGCAACCGCTTGGCGCGACGGTCTCACCTTCTGCTCCGTCCACTGCTCCGCCTGCTCTCGCGAATCCCACACTTCAATTACACGGATCTTCCCGTCCTCGCCCTGGGCGGCGATATGAACGCGGCCCCCGGGAGGCGGGTTGTCTGGCCCGACGCCGACGCGCTCTCGCACCTGGTCGTACTGCTCCGGCGTTGCACCCGTCTCGATGATGCGACAGATCGCCATCACTTTCTCCTTCCAGGGTTTACGCGACGGCCGATTCTCCGCCTCGGGCACGGGCACGTCAAGGAAACCGAGGGTGCGGGTGGCGGCCTTTGGCCCGACGAAGGAAGGGCCGCGAATCGAAAAGCGCCTCCCGCTCTCGGCTGAGCGACCGCCTTCACGCGTGATCGGCGTGCCCGGCTATCGGGGCCGTTGCGCGGTCCGTGTTCCGGGTGAGTAAACCGCTCGCACGGTTTGGTGGGTTGCTGGATCTGTGGGGCGGGACGGAGTGGCGGACGAAGATGGCTGGATCCGCGCGACGACGCCACCAGGAAGTCGTCGCGGGATGCGGGGCCGGGCCGGACACCGACCACGCGTGCCCGGCCCGGGAATGTGTCGCGAATTCAGATCGTGCCGGCCGCGAGTTCGCTCCCGCAGTAGCGGCACTTAGTGGCCGCGACGGGAAGGTCCTCGGAAAGGCAGTAGGGGCAGGTCTGTGCGGGCGGCGCGTCCCCGAAGACCGTCACGCCACGGCGCGCTTGGTAGGCGCGGTATGGCACGACGATGAGGAAGTAGATGACCGCCATGAAGATGATGAAGTAGATGACAGCTGCGATGAACGCTCCGATGTTCACGAGCTGGCCATGGACATGGAATCCAAGCCCGGTGCTGCCGCCGGCCCCGGCCGCGTTGACGAGTGGCGTGATGATGTTGTCGGTGAACGCTTTGATCAGGGTGCTGAACGCCAATGCGATCACCAGGCCGACGGCGATCACAATGATGTCGCCTTGCATCAGGAAGCTCTTGAAACCGCTGATCAGACCGACGGGCCGTTGCGGCCTCATCTCGGGTGTGGAGACCATGCACGACCTCCTGTTATGAGTGTGAGCAAACGAAGTGGACTACGGACCGGTGTCTCCGCGATCGCCTCCGACTGCATTGCCAACGGCGCGCGAGGATCATCGACGAGAAGCCTAAATCGGTTTCTCTACGGCTTGAAGACGTGTTTTGCTTCGAAGCTCTCGGTCGGCGGCGGGCCGTTCTCCACCATCGCCGCAGGAAGAGCCTGCTGCACGGCCGGCATCAACCGCTCGTCTCGGAAGCGGTTGAAGTCGTCTTCCGACTCCCATACGCTTACCGACTGCCAGCGGCCACCTTCGATCTCACCGGCGGCGTGGTAGATCAGACCGGGTGGCGCTTCGTCGCCGATCGCCTGCTGGACGCGTTCGTAGTCGCCCCACTTCGCTTCCGTCGACTTCTGAATCTGCACCCACGGCATCGCGCTCCTCCTTGTCCTTCGGGCGCTCGATCATACGCCTTCCGCCTCACCGGCCCTGCGGCGAGCCGAAGCTCGAGGCGTCAGGGCGAATTTCGTCGCTCTGCTGCGTCGTGAGCTTGGAGGGGTTCCGCGACCGAACAACCTGATGGCGGTCGTGGACGCCGCCGTCACGTGTCACGTGAGAGCCGACGCGACATAAGGCTCCTATGGACGTCGACCGCCGCCGCCTCCGAGACGAGCTGCGCACCGCGGTAGCCGGTGACGTCCGGTTCGACGTCAAGCACCGCGCGCTGTACGCGCACGACGCGTCGAACTACCGCCAGGTGCCGATCGGCGTCGTGATGCCGCGGACGATCGACGACGTCGTCACGGTTCACGCGATCTGTCGCGAGCATGGAGCGCCGATCCTGCCGCGCGGCGCCGGCACGAGCCTCTCCGGCGAGACAGTCAATGAAGCCGTCGTCGTCGACTGCTCGCGCTATCTGACGCGCATCGAAGACCCGGACACCGAACGCCGCCTCATATCCGCGCAACCCGGCGCGATCAACGCCGACGTCGACGCGCGCGCCGGTGAGGTCGGCCTGACGTTCGCACCCGATCCGTCGACGCACGGCTACTGCACGATCGGCGGGAACTTGGGCAACAACTCCTGCGGCATGCATTCCGTCCAGGCCTCGTTCGACGGCGACGGCGCGCGCACCTCCGACAACGTGCACTCGCTCGAGATCCTCACGTATCGCGGGCAGCGGCTGCGTGTCTCTCGCGGCAGTATCGAAGGTGAGGGTGCCGCCGAGATAACGCGTGCGCTCGTGGCGTTGCGCGACGAGCTGGCGCCGCTTGTCCGCGAACGCTTCGTCGACATCCCGCGCCGCGTTTCGGGCTACAACCTGGACGAGCTTCTGCCCGAGAAAGGCTTCAACGTCGCACGCGCGCTTGTCGGAACCGAAGGCACGTGCGTCACGGTTCTCGAGGCGACGCTGCAGTTGCTGCCGCGCTACCCGGTGCGATCGCTGCTCGCGCTCGGCTATCAGGATCACTTCGCCGCCGCTGACGCCGTCCCGGCCGTCCTCGCGTGCGGGCCGTTGACCGGGCTCGAAGGCTTCGACCGCCAATTCGCGGACGAGCAGCAGGCGGAGGCACTGAGCCCCGGCCTGATGTCGCTGCTGCCGCGCGGCGAGGGCTGGCTTTTCGCCGAGTTCGGCGCGGCGAGCGCCGAGGAGGCGCACGCAAAGGCGGAACAGGCGCTCGCGTCACTGACGGGCTCCGCTGCACCGGTCGACTGGGCGATCGATGACGATGTGCGCACGCAGCGCGAACTCGCTGAGGCGCGGGAGGTCGGGCTAGCTTCGGCGTCGTTCCCGCCCGGTCGCCGCGACCGACACACCGGCTGGGAGGACGCCGCCGTTCCGCCGGAGCGGCTCGGCGACTATCTGCGCGGGCTGTACGAGCTGCTCGCGCGGCACGGCTACACGACGTCGCTCTATGGCCACTTCGGCCAGGGATGCGTCCACACCCGCATCGATTTTCAATTCGACCGCCCGGCGGGCCGGCGCACCTTCCGGACGTTCGTCGAGGAAGCAGCCGACCTCGTCGTCTCGCTCGGCGGCTCGTTGTCGGGCGAGCACGGCGACGGCCAGGCGCTCGCCGAACTGCTGCCGCGCATGTACGGTGCCGACCTCGTCGACGGGTTTCGCCGGTTCAAGTCGATCTGGGACCCGGACTGGAAGATGAACCCAGGGAAGGTCGTCGCACCAAACGCGCTCGACGACGACCTCAAGTACGCCGCGCCGTTGCAGCGTCCGCAGGTCGAGTTCGCGTACCCGCGCGACGGCGGCGAGTTCGTGCACGCCGTGACGCGCTGCGTCGGAGTTGGACGCTGCCGGAAATCGCAAGGGCAAGACGTAATGTGTCCCAGCTACATCGTAACGCGCGAGGAGGAGCACAGCACGCGCGGGCGCGCACGGCTGCTCTACGAGATGCTGAACGGCGAGCTCGTGACGGACGGCTGGCGGTCGTCGGAGGTCGAGGAAGCGCTCGATCTCTGTCTTTCGTGCAAGGGCTGCACGCACGACTGCCCGGCCGGCGTCGACATGCCGACGCTAAAGGCGGAGTTTCTCGCGCACCGATACCGCCGCCGGCTTCGTCCGCGGCACGCGTACGCGCTCGGGCTGATCGACAAAGTCGCGCACGTGGCGTCGCTCGAGCCGGACCTCGTCAACCTGCTTGGTGCGACACCCCCGTTCGCGCAGGCATTGAAGCTTGCCGCCGGCCTTACGCAGCGGCGCCCCCTGCCGAGGTTCGCTCCGCTGACGTTCCGCAGCTGGTTTGCGTCTCGGCCCCCGTCGAAGCACGGCCGGCGCGTGCTGCTCTGGCCCGACACGTTCACGAATGCGTTCTACCCGGAAGTGGGCGTCGCCGCCGTCGAACTGCTGGAGCAGGCCGGCTACCAGGTGGTTCTGCCACGGAGCCGGGTGTGCTGCGGCCGGCCGCTCTACGACTACGGGATGCTGCACCTCGCGCGTCGCTATCTCGAACGCTGCCTCGCCACGCTCGAGCCCGAGCTGTCACGCGGCACGCCGATCGTCGGCCTCGAGCCGAGCTGCACGGCCGTCCTGAAGGACGAGCTCTTGAAGCTGCTCCCCGAGGATCGGCGCGCGCGCCAGGTGGTCGAATCCACGCATCACTTCGCAGAGTTCCTCGTGCGTGGCGAGGTGGAGCTGCCGCGACGCACGGAGCGCGCGCTGCTCTGGGGTCATTGTCACCAGAAGGCGACCGGTGGCATCGGTCCCGACCAGCAAGTGCTCGAAGCAGCGGGCATGTCGGTCGACCTGGTGACAGGGGGCTGCTGCGGCCTCGCCGGGTCGTGGGGTTTCGAGCGCGACCACTACGGGACGTCGGTCGCGTGCGGCGAACACGCGCTGCTGCCCGCGGTGCGCGAGAGCGCCGGTGTGCCCGTGATCGCGAACGGCTTCTCGTGCCGCACGCAGATCGAGCAGGAGACGGGACGACGCGCAATCCATCTCGCGCAGGCACTCGTCCCAACCGCAAAAACCCCGGAGCCCACGCCCGGGCGGCGAGCCGCGCGCGCGGCTGCGGCCACGCTGCCGGTGGGCGTCGCGCTCGCCGCGGGCGGGAAGCTCTCGCTCGGGTCTGCCCAGTGGATCCGCAGGAGGTCGATGACGCCGTGGCGGCGGTAGTACTGGAGCGTGGGCGGTCGTAGCGGGACGGGAACCGAGACTCTCGCTCGCCTGGCCGAGCGTCTCGCGAACCTCGACCGTGCCGCGAATCGTTTACTGGCTGATGATCCCCGCTTCGGGTCATGCGTGGTCGTGACGGTTGCGCTGCGCGATTCGTCGGACCGGTGCTTCTTCTAACGCCACCCATGCGTGCGCACGTCCGATGCGGTTCATGAACACGAGGAGGTAGGAATGCCTGTTTGGGCTTGGGTCCTCATTGCGGTCGTAATCATCGTTATCGCGGCCGCGGCGGCCTGGCGGGCTGTTGCAGCGCGACGAACGCAGTCGCTTCAACAGCGGTTCGGTCCCGAGTACGACCGGCTCGAAGCAGAGACCGGCGATCGGCGGGCCGCCGAGGCCGAACTCGCAGCTCGCGAGCAGCGGCGAGAGCAGTTGAATATTCGTCCGCTCGCGCCCGAGGCGCGCGCCCGCTTCGCGCAGCGGTGGGAGACGGTGCAGGCTCAGTTCGTCGATTCGCCGCCGGCGGCGATCGCCGCGGCCGACAGCCTCGTCACCAACGTGATGGCGGAACGAGGCTATCCGATGGAAGACTTCGATCAGCGGGCGGCGGACATCTCTGTCGATCATCCCGCCGTCGTCGAGAGCTACCGAAAGGCGCACGATCTGTCGACGCGGGCGCAGCGTGGGGAGGCGACGACCGAGGATCTGCGTCAAGCAATGCAGAATTACCGCTCGCTGTTCGACGAGCTTCTCGGCGGCGGCGCGGATGAGCCCGTCGCGCGCGACGCGCAAACGACTGCAGGCGAGGAAACGGAACGCGGAAGGAGGACGCGCACATGAGCTCTGATCGCGAACTGTCAACCGACGATCTTGCGGCGCGGCAAACGAGCGACGATGTCCCCGAGGCTGAAGATCCGGAGCGGCTTGCCCCTGGCGCGGGCAGCGCCGGCCCCGAGGCCGCCATCGCCGACGCCACCGAACCGCAAGACGACCGTTATCCGACCGCGGCGGAGGCAGGCTCGAGCGCGGCAGCGTTGCGGGCCGGCAACGCGACGAGGCCGCCTGAGGACGATTCGGCGCAGGACCCGTCGATGGCGCCGCTGCTGTCGCCCGAGGACGCGCAGATCTACCGTGACCAGTGGACAAGCGTGCAGGGCCAGTTCGTCGACCAGCCGCGCGACGCCGTCCGGGAAGCCGACCGCCTCGTCGCCGACCTCATGCAGCGGCTGGCCGGGCAATTTTCACAGACGCGGCAGCGGCTCGAACAGCAATGGGACGGTGACGAGAACGTCTCGACTGAGGACCTGCGCGTGGCAATGACGCGCTACCGCTCGTTCTTCGAGCGGCTGCTCGCCGCCTGAACCCGTCCGCACGCTCGGGGCTTCCCACACGATGCGGGAGCCCCGAGTCGGCGGTCGACGTCGCTCATTGGCGAGGGGGCAGGCCCGGGACCGCACTCCCGGGCCTGCCGGGGAGGGCGAGGCCTGCGGATGCTCTGCCGAGCCTGCGGCGCGTCGGCCGAGAGCGGCTGACCTCGCCTCGCTCGTATTCGCCGGCGCGGCCGTAGTCCTCTCGTTGATCGGCGGTTCAACGGGTGCTGGTTGGGGTCGGCCTGGGTGCGGGTACAGGGCGTTGTCGAAGCGCGGGATGCGGAAGGAGGAGGGGGTCGGGGTTGCCGGAGCGGTGGCTGCTTGATCGCAAAGTCGAGGGTCGGTCGTTGCGGGTGGCGCGGAGCGGCCGCGGCTATCTGGTCGAGTGCGACGGGTTTCGCGCGCGCGGGCGGACGTTGATGCCGCTGCTGGAAGACCTTTTCGGACGCTCGTCGCGGATCGCAGTGTGGCTCGCGATCGAGGCGTTAGAGGCCGACGCGGACCAGGCGCTGACGCGCGACCGCGACTCCGCCGGCTAGCCGGTTCGACCGATCGTGCTGCGGGGAAGCAAGCGCGTTGTGGCCACTCGTGAAGAGCGGCTTGCGCAGACCGAGCAGGTGGAGTCGACGGACCTGCGCTCCTCGAGTTGGTTGGTCGACGTGGTCCCGAGCGCTACGTATTGACGGCCCACGCGATTGCGGCGACGGCCGCAGCGATCAAACGGCCGCCGCGATACGGGTGGCGGCTGCGAGCGGCTTTGTCGTCAAAGGCTTCACTCGCCGGCTGTGTCCCGGTGGGTCTTTCAGGGGTTCACGTTAGGTCGGCCGGCCTATACCTATTCGGTTCGAGAATGGGAACCATGCGCTGGTGCAGCAAGCGCCGCGGATCCTGGTCGTGGACGACGACGCCTCGGTTCGGGCTCTCCTGCGATCTCTGATTGAGGCCGCGGGCTACCTGGTGGCGGGAGAGGCGGCGAACGGGGCCGAGGGGGTCGAGCTGTATGCGCGGCTCGATCCGGATGCGGTGACGATGGATTTGGAGATGCCGGTGATGGACGGGGTGGCCGCGACGCGCGAGATCTGCGCGTGTGGCTGCTGCCCGGTCGTGGTCGTTAGCGGATCTCAGTCGAGCGAGAACATCGGTGCGGCGATGGCCGCAGGTGCGCGCTGGCATGTCGCGAAACGTGACGTGGTCGCCCAGCTTGTACCGGTGCTCGACGCGCTCCTCCGTCCCGAGCGATCGCCCTCGTGATGTCCCTTCTTGCGGGCCCGCCGTCAGTCGGCGTGGCCTGGTGCGAGGAGCAGTCGATGATCCTCGCGGATGGCCGTGTACTCGGCCACGGAGTGGAGCGCGAACTCTTGGCAGTCTGCAGCGCCGCATTCGCACTGGAACGGCACGCGAGCCCCCGAGTCCTCGAAGTGATGCCGAACAGCCGACGCTGCGACCCGGTCGTTCAACGACACAACCAGAGAACGACGCTCCTCGCGCTCGACGTGGACCCCGGGCCTGCGTCCGTAGTCGCTCTCTCTCACGGAGCTCACACCGTTTCAACGGTCAGCCGCGAGGCCTGACGGACGTGAGCTAACGGCGGTTTCCTTTTCGGTTCGACTGCGCGCCGTTCTGGGTACGTTCGGAGCAGAGGATGGAGCAGGAGGCGCTAGAACGGATGGCGACCGAGGCGCGCGAGCGAGCGCGTCTCGCACACGACGCTGCACTGCGCGCGCGAACCCGTGTGGCCGAGTTGTCTGGTCGTCGCGGCCGGGTCGATGTGGGTGGTCGTCCGATGGAGGCGGTTGAGCGGCGAATCCTGGCGGAGGAGCGGCTGGCGCAAATTCAGGTCAGTCTTGGTGAGGCGCGGCGTCGCAGCGCGAACGCGCACGAACGCGCCGCCCGTGTCGATGCCGCCGTCGGGAAAGATGCCGATGCCGCACATCATCACGAGGCCGCCGACCGAGACCGCCAACTGAACGACTCGGCAGCACCGATCGGATAGGCCGCATCCGCCTGGCTGATACCTACGCTCATCAACGGTGAGGGTGGTGCGCGCCGCGAAGGGGAACGGCTAGCCTCGAAGCACAATCTCTCGCCGCCGATGGCCGACGACCGCCTTCCGTTCGACGCCCTGGTTGCACGTGCCCGAGTCGCGGCAGCGCGGTCACGTGAACTGGTGGACGAAGCAGCCGCCCTGCTCGCCGCGGACGTACGTGCCGCTCGACGGCCGGTTTGTTGCGCCTGGTGTGGTCGGGTCAACGTGGCGGGAGCCTGGCGCGGCGGCAACAGCGTCCCGCCGTTCTTCAAGGCGCGCCGCGACCCGGGCTCTGTCTCGCACGGAATCTGCGACGACTGCGCCGCCCGGCTGAAAGCGACCGGTCGCAGCCACTGATGTCCGGTTTAGTGCCGTCAGAGCTGCTGACGTACGCCAGGTTCGGATTCCAGCCGAGCGAGTTGCTCGCTATAGCTGCCGAACGCGGCGTTCGCGGGGCCGCGGCGGAAGAGGGGGAGGACGTCGCGCCGGCGTGCATCTTCGAGCGCGAGCGCCGTCCCGCCGTACATCGAGAGCGCCGCGAGCGCGATGCCGCACCAGCCCGACGCGGTCGACCACGCGTGTGAGCCGCCGATCTCGTAGTACCCGAAGAGCACCATCCTGGCGCAGGCGATGCCGAGCAGGAGCGTGAAGAACGGCTTCCCCGCAGTCGCCAGCAGGGCGATCAGCAAGACCGCCGTCGCGAACCCGAAGAGGTAGATCGCCTCCGTCGTGCTCTTCGCTGCGGGCGCCGCGGTGTAGTCAGCCCAGCCGAGCGAGACCCACGACGCGGCGAAGAGCCCGAGCGTCGTCCCCGACAGCGTGTCCCGGGCAAGGAACGCCAAGACGGTCGCCAGCAGTTCGAGTGGGAACACGAAGGTGAAGAGGAACTGCCCGACGTGCTTCTCCTCGTCCAGCGGGATCCACCCGATCGCGAGCCCCGCGAGCAGCAGCATCCCGATCCCAAAGGCGAAGAACCCGAGCGGGAGGCCGCTGCCGATCGGCCGGAGCACGATCCGCGTATGGTCGACCTGCCGGTTCCCGTCGCCGCTCACGCCCTCCGCCTCACCACTTGGATCTGCCCAGGGCGCGCTCGCCACGGATCCGCCGCCGCTGCCGATGCGGCCGCCGGGCATTTGACACACGCGCGTCGGGCGCGGCGAAGCCCGTTCGTCATCTGCTGCGTCTCACCGACCGCACGTACGGAGAAACGTCGAGCCGTTCGTGCGGCGGTCGGAGACAGAAGCGGAACGAGAATCGAGATTCGTCCAGAGCCGTGGCTCGGGCCGTGTCGACGTTGTTATCGGCTCGCGAGAGCGGTGACGCAGGCGTTCGCGGCCTTGGCGTGGTCGCTGACAGCGTCCCAGACGAAGGCGCCCATCAAGTCGTGCTGCTTGGCGTAGTCGCTGAAGGGTTTGCAGCCGCGGCGTGGTTCGCCGTAGTCGTCGACGTCGATCCCGACGACCATCTTCGAGTAGGGGACGCCCTGGCTGTGCGTCACCCGTACATCCGACGCGAGCGTAGCGAGGTCGTTGCCGTAAGTCATCAGGTTGAACTGATCGATCCGGGTCGCGTAGGGCGCCATCCATGCGCCTTGCCAGTTCGTGATGACGTCCTCTGACAGCCACAGTGGCTTACCTGCGCGTGATGTGGCTGCGTGGGCGGCGGCGGCGATCGCTTCGACGCAGCTCGTTTGCTGCTCAGACGGCGGTCCTTGCGAGGCCCAGAGGGCGTTCTCGATGTCGATGTCGATCCCGTCGAAGCCGTTAGTAACCGCGTAGCTGACGAGGTTGAGGACGAATTGGGCGCGGTTGCCTTTGTCACAGGCGTACTGCCACTTCTGGTCGTCCGAGCCGCCGATCGCAATCATCGCCTGGACGTGGTGCGCGTGTGCGGCTGCGACCCACTTCGCGACATTGACGCCTTGCAGATTGCTGGTGTCGAGACCGGGGCCGTCCTCGGTCGCGAGCGAGAACAGGTCAGCCTGCGTTAGCTTCGACCACGGCATGTTCGGCGAGCGATCCCACCCGAGGTCGAAGCTCATCACCGTCTGGCCCGCGGTCGTTTTCGACCCTCGGTAGCTGATGTAGCCGCTCGCTCCCGAAACAGGCCGCCAACGCACTGGGGCCCTCGAGGTTGCGTTCCCCCTCAGCTCGAGCTGTGGCTTCGGCAACCCGCGATCAGGTCGCTTCGCCGCCTGCAAACCTGAGACGTCGCAGCAGATGATCCCCGCCGCCAACGCAAGCATCACGCTGAGCCGCATCGCCATGGCGGAACTCACAGTAGGCCCCTCTGGGCACGCGCGCCAGAGGCCGCCGCCGCCTCCGACTAAGTGGAGCGACGCACGCGATTTTGAGCGTCGACCTGAAGACGCGCGACCTGAGCCGAGGCGAGGAGCGTCGCTCGCCGTTCGGCGGAGAGTTGCCTCGCGATCGCGCGCATGACGCGCAGAGCGTCGGCGTGGCGCCCGGCCAGCTCGTAGGTGCGCCAGAGTTGGGCGGGGTTCCCGTAAACCTCGGCGGCCGCGACGGCGCGGGCGAGCTGCGCCTCGGCTTCGGGTTCTCGGTCGAGCAGCCGTAGGGCGCGGGTGCGGACGCGACCGGCCTTGACGACGTTGCGGATCGCGCGCTTGCTGGCTGCGGCTGCCAGGCAGTGGTCGGCGCGTTCGAGTGCTACTTCGGGGTCTCCTCGCGCGAGCGCGAGTTCGCCGAGGGCGACTTCCATGTGCTGGGTGTAACGCCACTTCATGAACTCCTCACCCCAAACCCCGGTGCGCCGCGAGCCCTCCTCGACTTCGCGCAGAAGGCGCTCGGCCTCATTCCATGCGCCCTGCTCGAGTGCGATGTCGGCCAAGTTGAGTGCCGCGTTGCGGATGATCTCGGGGTCGCCGACCGTGAGCGCCTCGTCGTACCCCTGCCGGTTGTAGAGCGTGGCTGACGCCCAGTTACAGATGTCCATGTATGCCCACCCGAGCGAGTTGAGGAGACGGCAGCGGTAGATACGCTCGCCGAGCCGCTCGCAGATGGCGAGCGCCTCCTCAAATGTCGCGATCGCTTCCTCGTAGCGGCCGGCGCCCGTGAGTGCCATGCCTTGGGTCCATAGGTTGGCGACGACGGCAATCGGGGCGCCGGCCGCGCGTCCATGAGCGGCGCCGGCCGCCAGCGTCTCGACCGCGACCGCTTCGGCGCCAGCCCAGTGGTTGAGGAGGCCGTCCCAATAGTCGACAAAGGCTTCCGAGGTGCCGTCGTCGAGCTGCGGCAGCAACTCACGAATCGTCGCGAGCGACTCGGCGGCGGCGTCGATTTCGCCTGTGACGCCCTGGATGAACGAAATGGTGAGCAGACTGCCTGCGATCAGCGGTGCGGCAGCGAGTTGCTCGCCGGTCGCGTGGGCGGCGAGTGCGTCTTCCCGCGACTCCTCAAAGTGGTGGTTCCAGAACTGCGCGAACGAACGATGGTAAAGCGCGGTCGCAAGCTGCACGCGATCGCCGAGCCGCTCCGCAACGCGCAACATGCCGCTCCAGGCATCGACCGCGGCCGCCCAGTCGCTCGTGCCCTCGAGCGCGGCCCCGAGCGAGCCGTAAAGGGCGAGCAGCTCCTCGTCGGTCGGGTTCGCGCGGTCGGTTATCGCCTCGGCGCGTCGGAAGAAATCGACCGCTTCGACCGCCGCGAACGCGCTGAACGCCTTCTTGCCCGAGCGCAGGAGATAGTCAAATGCCTGGCGCCACTGCTCGCCACGCTCGGCGTGAAACGCGATCAGCTCGACGTGCTCGGCGAGACGGTCGGCATAGAGCTCTTCGATTGCCGCGGCGACCACGCAGTGGAGTTCGCGCCTGCGCTCGAGCAACAGGCTCCGGTATGCGACGTCATGCGTGAGCGCGTGTTTGAACATGTACGCGAGCTCCGGGTAGAGCGAGCGCTCGTAAATCAGCTCGACCGCCTTCAGCCGCCGCAGCGTCTCCTCGCTGCGACGCTCGAGCTCCGCCGTGCGCTCCAACAGGCGTACCGTGAATTCGCGCCCGATCACCGATGCGGTCTGCAGCGCACGCTTCGGCTCGTCCTCCAGCCGGTCAAGCCGCGCCATCAGGACGCCCTCGACGGTATCCGGGACGGTGATCTCCTCGAGCGGGCGCGCGAGCTGGTAGCTGCCGTTTGTGCGCGCAAGCGCGCCGCTCTCGAGCAGCGACCGCACGACTTCCTCGACGAAGAACGGGTTGCCCTCGGTCTTCGCCAGCACGACCTCCTCGAGCTCGGCCGGCAGCGACCCGTGCCCGAGCACGCTCGCCGCAAGCGAGGCCGACGCTGAATCCGACAATGTCCCGAGGTCGAGCTGTGTCAGGAACGAGCGCGCGCCGAACGGATGCTCCCAACCGGAACGGAAGGTGACGACGAGCAGGATCCTCGAGTGCGGAACGCTGTCGGCGAGGTACGAGATGAATTCGAGCGACGCCTGGTCAGCCCAATGCAAGTCTTCGACGACGAGCACATGAGGGCGTGCAGCGGCACGGCGCAGAAGCTCCGCGCGCAGCACCTCAAGCGTCCGCGCCTTGCGAAGAAGCGGATCCATCTTCGCGACCTCGTCGCCTGGATCGAGCCCCAGCAGAAGGCGCAGGAACGGCCGCGCCTCGTCATCAAGCAGCGCCACCTTCGCCTCGAGCTCGTCATCGGAATCGGATTCCTCGACGCCGAGCGCCTCCTTCAACAGATCGACGATCGGCAGGTACGGGATGCCGCTCCCGTACGAGACGCCCCGTCCGGTCAGCCACGCCACGTCTTGCCCGCGGGCGGCCCGCAGCTCGTACAGGAGCCGTGACTTGCCGATGCCCGCGTCCCCACGCAGCATCACCATCTGGCCGCGGCCGAAGCGTGCGTCCTCGAGACGCGTCTCCAGCATCGCCAGCTCGTGCTCGCGTCCGACGAACGGCGCCAACCCGCGTTCGGCCGCGACCTCCACGCGCGTCCGCCCCCGGCTCGGCCGAACCACCTCATACACATTGACCGGCTCGTCCTTCCCTTTCACCTCGCGCGCGCCGAGATCGCGCACGACTACTTGTCCCTGCACGAGCCGGTACGTGTTCTCAGAAATGACCACCGCACCCGGCTCCGCCAGCGCCTGCATGCGCGCGGCGAGGTTGACCGTGTCTCCAACGGCGAGATAGTCCATCGTTAGGTCGACGCCCACGGAGCCAACGACAACGAGACCGCTGTTCAGACCGACACGCACCCTGAAATCGATCCCGCGCGTCTGCTCGACCTCCTGTCGATAGCGCGCGAGCGATTCCTGGATGCCGAGGCCAGCGAGCACCGCACGCAACGCATGATCCTCGTGCGAGAGTGGCGCGCCAAACAGCGCGAGCATCCCGTCGCCCAAGAATTGCGAAACCGTGCCTTCGTACCGGTGCACCTCGGTCAGCATCTGGTCGAAGCAGCGGCGCATCACCGAATGCACCTCTTCCGGGTCGAGCGCCGAGGACATCCGCGTGAAGCCCGCCACGTCGGCAAACAGCACGGTGATCTGCTTCCGCTCGCCCTCGAGGCGGCGGCTGCCAGCGCGAATCCTCGCCGCAAGGTCTGGGGGCGTATACGCGACCGGTGCGGGTTCCTCCTCAATCCGGATGCCGCACGCTGCGCAGAACCGGCTCCCAGCTGAACTCTCAACCCCGCAAGCCGCGCAGCGAACCGACGCGCGTACTCCACACGACGCACAGAACCGCGCGCCTTCGCTCAGCGCCGCGCCGCAGGCTTGGCACGCTGCCACGCACTAACCCTAGGTCGCACCCTGGGCGGTCACAAGGGGACAGCCGCGCCGACGCCACCTTCTGCGCCGGACGGCTCGGCTCGAGGGGGGAAGAGCCCGGCTCGGCGCCGTCCGAAGATCGCGCAGGGCCGGACCCGTCCCAGCGTCGCCGGCGACGTGCCGCCGCGGCGCTCCTCCGTCTTTGTCACATGATCAGGAGCTGCGCATCGCTTTCTCGGCGAGGCTGAGATGCATCCTCAGCATCGGCAGGTCCTTCTGCGCCTCGCGTTTCACGTCCGAGTTCGAGCCGAGCTTGATCTCGTCCGTCGTCTCCTGGATGTCCTGCTGGTGGTCCTTGACTTCGAGCGTCGAGTACCAGCGATCGAACTGCTTGCCGGAGAACGACGCGACGACCTGCAGCTCCCACTGCTCCGACGGGGTCGGGCTGTTCTCGAGCGTGACGTTCAGCTTCGCCGCGAGCTTCTTCGCATCGCTCAGCGACTTCGAATGGTCCTTCACCAGTCGCTGCGCGAGCGCCTTCACGCTCGCCGACTGACCTCGTTGAAGCGCGAGCTTGCCGCCCTGAATCTCGAACAGGTCTCCCTGCGCCGATGTCTTCAGCCACGTCTGATCCTGCCCCGACACGCTCGCCGACGGCGACTGACGCTCGCGCGCGAACGCCGCCGCAACCAGACCCGTCGCAAGCACCCCCGCGACCAGACCCACCGTGATCAACCGGCTCACCATCTTGGCTCTCCTTCCGCTACTGGACAGCCGACCGGTCCCCGCCCTGCCGCTGATCAATCCCCAGCTACCACAAAGGAACCTTCACACTCCGGATCCTCACCAGCGGAGCCGTATTTGAGCGCATTGACACAGCTACCGCGTGTGGTGTAGGGACCGCTCGGGGGACCGCGGACGCGGCCGGCCGGCGGCGTCCCATTCGGGGAGGGAGGACGCAATGCGGAAAGGGATGCGGGTCCCGTTGGTCGGGATCCTCGCGCTCGTCGTCGCGGCCGCGACGTTCGGCGCCGCAGCGGGCCGGGCGTCGGCTGCAAGCGCGGGAACGACGGTCGTGCGCCACCACCACACGGCGGGGGTGAGCCGACACGGAAGCGTGCGCAGGCTGACGCCGGCGGCGCACCGGCTCGTGCTCCGCGCGATGCGGCAGACGACCGCCGCGAGCAGCACGCAGTTCGTCTGCCTACCTGCAGCGGCGAGCTCGAACTCGGCGGCCGCGCAGTCGTGCACGATCACCGCGCCTGCAGGCGTATGCATCGAGGTGAGCTCGAACCCGAGCGTGACGCAGTCGTGCACGTTCACACAGTCGAGCGCCACACGGTCGAACATCGCCGTGGCGATTCAGGTGATCGACCAGCGAGACACCGGCCAGATCGGCTCGAAGCAGCAGACGGGCAGCCAGACGGTGACGACCACCCAGGGCAACGCGTCGGGCTCGAACTTCAACTGGACGACGCAGATCGTCAAGCAGTTCCTCGGCCACGGAGCCGACCAGTCGGACTCAGAGCTCTCGCAGCAACAGAAGGCCGACGCGCAGCAGGAGCTCGCCGGAACGCCCGCCGACCTGACGAGCCTGATCCAGGGGCTCGCCCCGGGCGAGCTCGCCCAGGAGAACGCGCTGCCGGCGACGCTTCCGTTGCCGACCGCGTCGCCGGTCTCGCAACAGCAGCAGAGCCAGCAGACGGTGACGGTGTGCCAGGGCTCGACCGCCGACTGTCACAGCCAGGCGGGGATGACCGGCAACAACGTCAGCGGCGTCTACCAGTCGCTGCGGCAGTGGGAGTGGGCGAACAACGCACCGTCGATAGACCAGCAGCAGAACAGCAGTCCGGGGACGTGTACGACGAGCGGGTCGGCGACGCTGAACATGTGCGCCAATGTCTCGCAGACGACGACGGGCGGCAAGAACCTGAGCGGCCTCTTCGAGGCGTACCGGCAGTTCCAGCGGGCGCTGCACACGCTCGCCGGCGACCAGATCCAGGACGCGCCGACGTCGTTCGACGCCGGCGGGCTCGGGCATGACGTCTCGCAGACCAGCGTCGTCGCGGACCCGACGGGGCCGCAGCGAAACTGGATCGTGACGGGGCAGCTCGCGCGGCAGGACCAGAACGCGACGGACACCGGTGCGTTGACGCAGTCGCAGGACCCGCACGTCGACAAGGGCCCCGCCTCGACGCAGACGGGAACGACCCACGACACGTGGCACGGCTTGATCTACGCGACTCAGTCCCAGCTGGCGAACGGGCAGTTCGCGAGCCCGGCCGACCAGTTCCAGCGGCTGACCTACGACGGCGTCTCGACCGGCGACATCGTCGCCACCGTCACGGGCACCGAGAACGGCAGCACGAACACCGAGCAGTGCACGCCCGGAGACACGGGCGACGTCTGCCACGCCGAGGTCGACTGTGCGTCCGTCGTACCCGGGGCGCCGCCGCTCGGCGGGGCAGAGACCCTGGCGGCACCCGGCTGCACGGGCTTCGCCGAATCGGGTCCACCGCAGCAGGGCGGCGGGTAGGCGTCAGCCAACCGCGGGCGCTCGATCCTCGTCGAGCGCCCGCAGGTCGGCGTCGATCAGGTCGATCAGCGTCCGCGCGCCCATGCGGGCGAAGGCGCCGCGGGCGCGCTCGAGCTCGACGCGCGCGCCCGCGACGTCGCCGAACGTGCGCAGGGCGCGGCCGAGCGCGAGTCGCGTCTCGCCGAGCTGCGTCGGCATGTTCAGGTCCTCCAGCAGCCTGAGCGCCTCGGCGAACGCCGCTCCCGCGGCGGTCGCCTCGCCGGCCGCGGTGGCGACGGAGGCCTCGGCGAGCAGCAGCTCCGTGCGCGCGTAGACGTCCTCCTCGGGGAGGTTCCGAGCAGCGAACGCGGCGAGCTCGCGCGCCTCGTCCAGCCGGTCGAGCGCGACCAGCGCCTCGACGAGGTACCGATAGACCTGGATCACGATCCACCCGCCGATCTCGAGCGCCGTCGGCAGTGCACGGCGCAGGTGCCGCTCGGCGGTCGCCGCGTCGTCCTCGAGCAGCGCGAACGCGGCCAGCCAGACCAGGTTCTGCACGAGGAAGTAGCTGTCGCCCGTGCGCTCGAGCCACTCGGCCGCCTGGAGCGCGAGGCGGTTTCCGGTCGCAGGGTCGCCCAGGTAGTACTTCATCGCGGCGAGCCACGCCGTCGCCTCGGCCTCCACCGTGTGGCTGCCCATCGCCCGTGCGCCGGACAGGCAGCGCTCGAGCTCTGCCTCGGCCTCGGCGAGGCGCCCGAGGTTCATGAGCAGGGCGGCCGTACGCAACCGCCCTTCGGCGAGCAGCGCCGGGCGGCCGATCCGCTCGGCGATCGCGACGGCGGCGCCGAGATCGTCCAGCGCCGCGTCCGCCTCGCCGTCCGAGTTTGCCCGGAGCGCCGCGAGGACGAAGCGCGACCGCACGCCGAGCGTCGGATCCTCGGCGACGTCGCACAGCTCGCGCGACTCGACCAGCCGGGCGCGCGCGTCGGCCACGCGGCCCTGGCGACGGTCGACCTCCGCGAGCGCGATGAGCACCGCGCACCGAAGCTCCTGTCGTCCGAGCTCGTGCGCGAGGCGCTCGGCCTGGACGAGGTCTTCGCACGCACCCTTCAGCTCCCCGAGCGCAGTCCGGATCGTCGCCCGCCGGAGCAGGAGCTCCGGCACCAGCGTACGCTCCGCTCCCGCGACCTCCTGCGCGCGGTCGTAGTACCGCTCCGCCTCCCTCAGGCCGCCGAGCCGCTCCGCCTTCTCGGCTGCGCGCGTCAGCGCCCGGATCGCCTCCGCCACCGGCGGCGGGGCCGGCGGCCGCGCCACCTCGGCGGCGAGACGGCACGCCTGCTCGAGATGCCAGGCGACGAGCTCGACGAACTCGTCGACCGTGCCCGGCAACGCCCGCAGCCACTCCGAGAAGCGGACGTGCATCGGAATGCGGTGGCCCTTCGGCATCTGCCGGTAGGCGACGTCGCGAATCAGGATGTGCTTGAACGCGTACTCGTCCTCGCCGGCGACGGAGCTCGCCGGGTTCGCGCGGACGAAGTCACGGCGGTCGAGCACCGCGACCGCCTCGCGGATCGACTCGTCCACGGCCGTCCGCCCACCGACGTACGCGACGGCGCCGGGCCAGAACACCTGGCCGACGACCGACGCATGCTGCGCCACCTCCTTCTCGCGCGGCGTGAGCTGGTCGAGGCGCGCCGCGACGAGCGCCTGCAGGTTGGTCGGCACCGCGAGCGTCTCGTCGTCCCCACCGCCCCATCCCGCGTCGGAGAGGCTGCCGCGCTCGACCAGCGTCCGCACGAGCTCCTCGAGAAACAGCGGGTTCCCGCCCGCCACCTCGAGCACGTTCGCGGCCGCCGGATGCTCCACGGTCGCGGCGCTTCCGACGAGGCGGGCGAGCAGGCTGCGCCCGTCCTCGTCGCGGAGCGGCTCGAGGTCGACCGACGTGCCGAGGGCGAGGAACTCGGCGTGGTCCTGGGCGAACTCGGGCCGGGCCGAGCAGGCGACGAGGATCGGCGCGTCGGCGTCATCCGACGCGAGGAACCGGATCAGCTTGAGGAGCGTCGGCTCGGCCCAGTGGACGTCCTCGACGACGATCAGCAGCGGCGTTCGCGCCGACAACAGCTGCAGCGTCCGGCGGATGCCCCAGTGCAGCTCGTCCTGTCCGATCTCACCCGTCGAGTAGGTGCCCCGCGGCGTCGTGGGCGACCCGATCAGCGCGGCCAGCGCGGCGGCGATGCTTCGCAGCTCGTCGCGGTTCGACGTCGGCAGCGCGTCCAGCAACGCGCCGAGCTTCGCCGCGTCGGTCTCGGCGGAGTCGCTCTGCAGGATCCCGGCGGCCGACTTCAGGATCTCCGTGACCGGCCAGTACGTGATGCCCTCGCCGTAAGGGAGGCAGCGCGAGACGTACGCGCGGCCGTCCGCACGCGCACGCGCGGCGACCTCCGCCAGGAGCCGGGTCTTCCCCATACCGGGGGCGCCGACCACGGTGGCGACGCGCGCGCGTCTGTCTCGCAGCGCCGCCTGCCATTCCCCGGCGAGCGTGGTGAGCTCCGCCTCGCGCCCGACGAGCGGCAGCCGGCGGGTCGGGCGCCGCGTCGCGGCGTCGCGCACGCTGCGCGCCACCCACACCGGGACGGGCTCCGCCTTCCCCTTCGCCGCGATCGGCTCCGCCGCGTCGTACTCGACGGCCGCCGCCGTCAGCTCGTGCGTGAGCTCGCCGACGAGGATCCCGTCCGTCGGCGCCGCCGACTGGATCCGGGCGGCGGTGTTGACGATGTCGCCCGCAGCCATCCAGTCGCCGTCGCCGGGCTTCGCGTCGAGCATCACCAGTGCCTCGCCGGTGTGCACACCGACGCGCACGTGCAGGTCGAGCCAGTCGTCCTCGCGGTTCAGCTCCGCGATCGCCTCGAGCAGCGCGAACGCTGCGCGCACGGCACGCTCCGCATCGTCCTCGTGCGCGACCGGCGCGCCGAAGAGGGCGAAGACGGCGTCGCCGATGAACTTCTCGACCGTCCCGCCGAACCGCTCGAGCTCCGCCCGTGCGCGCGCGTGGTACGGCGCGAGCATCGCGCGCACGTCCTCGGGGTCGAGCGTCTCGGCGCGGGCGGTCGAGCCGACGACGTCGACGAAGACGCCGGTGACGAGCTTCCGCTCCTGCCTCGGTTCCGCGGCGGGCGGCGGCGGCTCGGCCGCCAGCGGGCTGCCGCACGCGAGGCAGAACTTCGCGATCGGCGGGTTCTCCTGGCGACAGCTGCCACAAGCGGCCATCGATCGAGTCTACGACGATCGTTTGCGGCCTACGACCCGCCGAGCGGGCATGCTTCGCCGTGCGCGCCGCCGACGATGGCGGCGAGAGTCAGCCGTTCGACCGCAGGTCGAGGATCGCGCTGCAGTCGACGGTTCCCGCCTCGACTGCCGCGATCGCGGCGCGGACGGCGCCGTCCGACGGCTTTGGGGTTCCGTCCGCCCACAGCAGCCCTGACTGCCAGCCCGGGCGCTGGTGGTCGTCGATCAGCTCGAAGTTGAAGAACGCGCCCACGTACGGCTGGCAGTAGGCGAGCTCGATCGCCGTGGAGAGCTGCGTCGCCTGGTCCGGCGGCGGCGCGTCGCCGCCGGCGGCCGCGGCGGCGCCGGCGGCGGGGATCGCCTTCACGTCCGTCTCGGTCCCGGTGTAGAGGTGGCGCTTCTCCGGCGGAATCTGCGTCTGAAAGCCGTCCTCGAGGTACCAGATCCGCGTGGCCCCCTGCCCGGGCAGCGGCTGCGCCGTGCCGCCGAACGCCTGGCCCAGCACGGCGACGAGCTGGTCGTAGTCGCCCTCGTCGATCGAGCCGTTCGTGTGCGTCGCCCACGGCGGCTCGGTCGAGGTCTCCGGATACGCGTTGTGACCGAACGTGTCGAGGATCGGCCGGCTGCGGCCGCTCGCGCGGTAGGCGGCGCCGAGCGCGAGCAGGAAGCGCGCCGGCTGCTGGTGCGGCGCCGTCGAGTCGATCACGTCGACGCTGCGGCGCGCGGCGTGCAGCATGTCCCAGCAGCGTGCGAGCAGGCGCTCGTACGCCGCCGCCCCGCCGCGGGGCCAGAACGTGGGGTTGTTCGCCTCGTTCCAGATCACGACGTCCTGGATCGGGATCCGCTGCACCACGTGGCGCACGAACGTGCAGTAGTCGAGCTGGTCGCGCGCCGAGAGGGGCGCGTCGGCCGCGCGGCCGTCGACGGACAGCACGATCCGCTGGCCGAGCTCGATCGCGAGCGCGACGCGGTGCAGCCACACCTGCTGACGGCGCTGCGGGATCGTGTCGCCGCGGCGCCAAGCGATCGTCACGCGCACCGCGCGCAAGCCGAGCGAGCGCTCGGCGGCGACCAAACCGTTCGGCCGCGTCAGCCAGCGCAGCGTGTCGTCGTCGACTCCGACGAGGAAGGTGCGGGTGGATCCGTCGGCGGCGGAGCGGGACGCGCAGAGCCCGAGCACCAGCACGCACAACGCCAATCCGACAGCGGCTCGCACTCGGGCAAACAGATCACGGGTCGACGCACGTGTCCACGGGTCGACGGTCTAGAACCGGCCCGCGAGTCCGGCCAGGCCAGCGCGCTTACGGAGCGGGAGGCGGTGCCGTGCCGTACGCGATGTTGAAGCCGGCGGTGTCGAGCGCCGACGGCGTCGAGACCGTGAGCCCGTTCTGGACCATCGTGATCGACGTCAGGCCGGTCGCGCTGCCGCCCGCGACGCCGAGGTTCGTGAACGACACCGTCGGCGTGTAGGCCGCGAGCGCCTCGACGGCGCCGGTCGAGGCGTCCGTCGGCGCCTCGACAACCCACTCCGCGGAGCTTCCGTCGCCGCCGTACGACTCGGTCGTGGAGAAACCGTGACCGGTCGTCGTGTCGGTGAGCGCGAGCTTCCACGTCGCGCCCGTCACCTGTTGCAGGCTCACGGTGATCACGTCCCCCGGCGCGACCGGCAGCGAGAAGTACTTCGGCAGCGCGGGCAGGTTCTCGGTCCACGCGCGCACCTCGACGAGGTTTGTCAACGGGTCGTAGCTCTCGTCGATGCCCGACTGGAGCAGCGACGACTCGCTGAATCCGTCGACGCCGATCCATTCGGCGGTGTCGGCGGCCGCCGGCGAGCGGTAGAGGTTCGGGACGTTGAACGCGCCGGCGACGCCGGTGAACGGGCCGCCGGTGGCGACATACCCCGACCAGTTCGGCGAGTACGCGGCCGTCGCCGTCGGCGTTGCCGCGACGGGCGACGGGGCCGCCGCGGGTGCCGGCGCCGGAGTCGGCGCCGGGGTCGGGCTCGGTGCGGGAGCCGGCGCCGGTGCGGGTGCGGGCGCGGCCGTCGTGCAGCGCGGCGAGCCGAGGCCCTGCGTGTAGAGCGAGCCGGACTGCAGCCACGCCGCCATTCGTCCCGCGCAGGTCGTCCTGCCGGCCGTGAACGTGTACGCGCAGACGACGCGGCCGGTGGACGTGCGGTAGCAGGCGCCGATCGCGACGCTGCCGCCCCCGACCGCGTGTGCGATCCGCGTGCGGATCGCCTGGCGCGCCGCCGGAAGGCTCAGACCGCCGCGCGCCTGCGCAGCGGCAGCCGCCGAGGCCGCCACGAAGCACACGATCGCAAGGACCCCCGCCCGCCGCACCGACGCAGTGTGGAGGCGAGGCAGCGGATGTCAATCACTCGGACGAGGCTCCCTCGTCGCCGGAGCGGTCAGTCCGCGAGCGGGATGATCGCGCGCACCGTCGTGCCGATCCCGGACGGGCTGTGCAGGTCGAGACGCCCGCCGATCGCCTCGACGCGGTCGACGAGCCCCTGCAGCCCGGACCCGGCGGCGATCGACGCCCCGCCCGCGCCGTCGTCGACGACCTGCAGCACGACCGCCCCCTCGGCGATTCGCGCCGACAGCGTCACTGCGCGCGCCTGCGCGTACTTCGCCGCGTTCGTGAGCGCCTCCGCCGCGACGTAGTACGCCGCTGCCTCGACGGGCGCCGGCAGCCGCCCGGTCACCTCGCATTGCAGCGTCACCGGCAGGGCCGACCGCACCACGAGCGCGCGCAACGCGGGCTCGAGTCCGCGATCGCTGAGGATCGCCGGGTGCAGCCCGCGCGCGAGGTCGCGCAGCTCCTCCATCGCGTTCGACAGCTCCTCGGCCGCCGCCGCCAGCAGGTCGCGCGCACGGTCGAAGTCCTGGTCGAGCAGCGAGATCGCGAATCGAAGCGACGTGGAGACGGCGACCAGCCGCTGCTGCGCGCCGTCGTGCAGGTTGCGTTCGAGCCGCCGGCGCGCCTCGTCGCCCTCGCGCACGATCCGGGCGCGCGAGTCGCGTAGCGCGCGCTGCGCGCGGTCGTTGCCGATCGACTGCGCAGCAACGTCCGCGAACGCGCGGAGCCTCGTCGCGGCGTCGGCGGGGAACGGATCGTCCGCGGCCCGTTCCGCCACCAGCGCACCGCGCAGCACCGCGTTCGTGATCAGCGGCGCCGCGACCTGCGCGACACGGCCGACGCTGCTGCTCGCCACGCCCGTCTCGAGCGCGTCGATCATCGCATCACCCGGCCTGCCGTGCAGGACGGTGCCGGGCGGACGCGGCGCGCGCGCACCGGCGGTCCACGCCCGCACGACGACCACCTCGTCGAGCACGCCCTCCCAGCGGACGATCGTGACGGCGTGGGCGTCGAGCAGGCGGCCGACGTCCTGCGTCAGCTCCGCGAGCACCTCGGACGGCGGCCGTCCGGCGGCGACGAGCGTCGCGAGCCGGCGCAGCGCCGACTGCTCGTCGAGCAGACGGGCCATCTGGCGGCGCGCGTCCGCATTCTCGATCGCCTGAGCGAGCAGCGTGGCGAAGTCGGCGAGGTGGTTCTCGGCGCCGATCGGGAACGGCGGCCGGCCGGCGTTCCGCGACGCCGTCACGACGCCCCACGTCCGGCCGCGCACGTGCACCGGCGCACCGATCGACGCGCCGAGCCCGAGCTCGCGCCAGCGGTCGCGCGCGAACGCGGTGCGGAAGTCGTCGCTCGAGTCGACGCGTGCCGGCGCTCCGGCCTCCACGACCCGCACGCTGATCGTGTCTCCGCCGTACGTGTAGACGCGCGCACCTCCGCGCCGCCGGCCGTCGCGATCCCACGTGCCGACGACCTCGAGCGTTGCGCCGTCCCAGCGCAGCGCGTTCGCAAAATCGGCGTCGAAGAGGCCGCCCAGCTCGGCGGCGATCGCCTGCACGATCTCGACCTCGTCCGCGCCGGCCGCGACGAGCGTGGCGAGCCGGCGCAGCGACTCCTGCTCGCGCGCGAACCGCCGCTGGTCGGTCACGTCGCGGACGAATGCGGCGACGTCGTCCGCGCCGAGCGGCACGACGCGCGCCTCGAACCGCCGCTGCTCGCCGCTCGCCAGCGTACGCAGCTCGTACTCGACCGTACGCGCTGCGCCGGCGGAGAGCGCGTCGCCCACCGCGGCGAGCAGCGGCCCGGCGGCGTCGGCGGGCAGGAGCTCGTCGACCCTCGACCCGACGAGCTCCTCCGCGGGCGTGGCGAGGCTCGAGATGTCGCCGACGACGTCGAGATAGGTCCCGTCGGCCGCCAGCCGGAAGACGAGGTCCGGAATCGCCGCGAGCAGCGCCGGCCGCGGCGCGTCGTCGACGACCCCGTCCACGCTGAACAGTGTGACACCCTTCGGTCCGCTTGCGAGACAGCGGCCGGCCACGCCTTTCGGCCAGTTCACCGCGCGACCGCCCGTGGCGAGACTCAGACCGCGTGCTGACGTATCTCGCGCAGGCCGGCTACACCGAGACGATCGAGACGTACCTCGAGACGTGGGGGCGCGACCTGCGACCGGAAGTCGCGGTCGTCACGTACTCCGAGCTCTTCGCCGGCCGGCCGCTGACGGCGAGCGCCGTGGTCTTCGCCGACTTGGAGCGGCTCGGCCGCGGCGAGCGTTCCCTCGCGGAGCGCGTCTGGCAGGAGCTCGCGGCCCTCCCGGCGCCGCCGCGTCTGCTCAACCGCCCCGCGCGGTGGCTCACGCGGGTCGAGCTGCTCGACGCACTGGTGAAACGGGGGCTCAACGACTTCCGCGCAGTTCCGCTCCGCGACGCGCCCGGCCGCGTCCGCTACCCGGTCTTCGTCCGCCACCGCAGCGAGCACTGGGGCGCACTCACCGGGCTGCTCGCCGACCGGCGTGCGCTCGAGCGGCAGGTCGCCCGCGCGTACCTCGGCGGATCGCTCGACGAGCGGCTCGCGGTCGAATTCTGCGACACGGCCGGCGCCGACGGCCGCTATCGCAAGTACTCCGCGTTCGTGGTCGGCGACGCGATCGTGCCGCGCCACCTCATCTTCGACCGCCACTGGGAGCTGAAGGTGCCGCGCATCGTCGACGCCGCGGCGATCGGCGAGGAGCGGGCGTATCTGGAGGCGAACCCGCACGCGGCCGTGCTGCGCGAGGTCGCCGCGCTCGCGGGGGTCGAGTACGGCCGGTTCGACTACGGCGTCGCGGACGGGCGCGTGCAGGTCTGGGAGGTGAACACGAACCCGGTCGTGATGATGCACCCGCAGGCGTACGCGCCCCGGCATCTCGCGAACCAGGAGTGGTTCGCGGAGCGGATCGCGCGCGTGTTCGCCGCGCTCGCGCGCGGGCCGCAGGTCGAGTACGCGTGGAGCGGTGCGCGCCCGGCGGACGCTCCCGCACGCGCGCCTCGGTCGCCGTGGCGGCGCGCCTCGCGCTCGCCGCTCGCACGCGCAGGGCTACGCGTCGCGGCGGAGGTCGTGCGGCCGCTCGTCGTCCGCCGGCTCCAGCATGCCGGCACCCGGCGCGTCGAGCAGGTACTCGATCGTCAGGTTGTCGAACAGGGCTGACCCGCTCGACACGAACACCGAGCGCCGCGGCGGGAGGCGCGGGGTCCGCAGCAGGTCGAGCAGCGTCGGCGGCGGCGCGGCCAGGAGTCCCGCCGCCTCCCACGCACGCAGGTCGCCCACCTCGCGCGCGTCCGCGCAGTCGGCGTAGACGGCGGCCTCCTGCGTCCAATCCGGCGCCAGCTCGTGCTGCCCCACCGCGTCGGCGCCCATGCTCACCACGCACCGCGCCCGGGTGTCGGCGGGCGCGAGGAGGACGGTGCGCGACGTCGTCGCGAGCACGACGGCATCCGCATCGGCGACCGCCGCGGCGAACGGGCGCGCGCCGGCGGCGACGCCGCCGCTGCGAAGGGCGGCGACGAGCGCGTCGGCGCGCCCGGGCGAGCCGTCGGTGACGACGAGCCGCAGGTCCTCGGACGCCGCGGAGAGGTAGAGCGCGCCGTAGAAGGCGACGCGCCCGGCGCCGACGAGCGCGACCGAGCGCGCCGCGGGCGCAAGCAGGTCGACGGCGAGCGCAGCGCAGGCGCCGGTCCGCGCCGACGAGAGGACACAGGCGTCGAAGAGGTGGGTGACGAAGTTCTCGAGCGGATGCAGGCGCACAGCGCGGCCGACGGTGATCTGGTCGGGCACCACCTCGCCGCGCAGGTTCGTGCCCACGACCTTCACGGTCTTCACGGCGTCGCGGCCGCTGCCGGTCACGCACGGCATCACGCGAAAGTCCCCGTCACCGTCGGAGAAGATCGTCTTCGGCGACAGCTCGAGCCGCCGCTCGCCCGCCGCGATCTCCGCCAGACGCGCACGAAGGTGCCGCAGGTACCCCGCGGGGTCGGCGGTGAGCGCGCGGTGCACCGCCCAGTCGCCGACGTGTACGCACGGCTCGTCGTGCACGCGCAGGACGCGCGCCACCTCCGGCCCGTCCCACCCGTCCGAGACGGCCCGAAGCGCGCGGTGAGCGATCTGCACCACGGCGCTCATCGTCGCGGGCCCGAGCTGCGATCTCCACTGGCCGATCGGGTGGCCCGCGCCGCTCGACAACGGAGTCGCGGTCGTGTGAACGGCGGATGAGCGCGGCAGGCGAGCGAGCCCCGCCTACGGGTACAACCGGGCCGTGGGAGAGCCGACGCTCGTCGAGGCGACCGAGCCGCAGCGGCCGCCGTTCGTCCGCCGCTTCAACCCCGACGGCAACGAGCGCCTCACTGCGGCGCTCGGGCTGGTGCTCGTCGCGCTCACGGTCGTCGAGCTGGCGACGCTCCTGCTCGGGCTGCAGTCGACGCTGCACCTGCACGTGTTCGTCGGCCTCGTCCTGCTGCCGCCGATCACGTTCAAGCTCGCGAGCGTCGGCTGGCGGTTCACCCGCTACTACACGCGCAACCAGGCCTACCGGCTCAGGGGCGCGCCGCAGCTCTTCATGCGGCTGCTCGCGCCGCTGCTGGTCGCCGCGACGCTGGTTCTCTTCGGCAGCGGCGTCGCGATGGGCGTCGTCCACGGCGGCGCGCTGCAGCTCGCGCGCCGCCTGCACGGGCCGGCGGCGTTCGTCTGGACGCTGCTCCTCGGCGTGCACGTGCTCGTCTACGCGCCGCGCGCCCTGCGCGCGATCGGCGGCGACGTGCGCGCTCGGACACGCCGAGCCGTCGCAGGGTCGCGGCTGCGCGCCGCCGTGGTCGCGGTTGCCGTCGTCTGCGGACTCGCGGCGGGGTTCGCGACGCTGCCGGTGCAGCACGTCTGGCTGCACCTGCCGCCGCACCGCGACGGCCACGGGCGCTGGAACTCGGCGCATTCGCCGCACCGACGTCCGAGGTAGAACGTCGACGTCCTAGCTGAATCGCAGCGCCATGCCGTGCGGAAGCGCGAGCACCGGGCACGTCAGCAGCTCGATCAGGTACTGCGCGGCGGCGCTGAGCGCGACGCGGCCCGCCGGCGTGCCGGGCTTCGAGCCGAGGACGACGAGCCCCGCGCGCGTGTCGGCGCGCGGCACGACGGTCGCGCCGAGCTGCGACGCGAGCGCCTCGGCCGTCTCCCGCGGCCCGAGATCTGCGTCGTCGGCGACGACGGCGACCGTGTCGACGGCGACGCCGCGCCGCTCGCGCAGCCCGGCCGGCGCGAGCCCCACCGCCACCGGGCCGCCCTCCAGCAGCCATGCCGCCGACGTCCCGGGGACGATGCGCCCGGGCGCGGTGCGGTACTCGGACCCGAACACGATCAGGTCGGCGCCCTCGCGCTCGGCCAGGTCGCGCAGCCCGAGCGGCGTCGAGGCGCTGACGACGACGTGCTGCGGCACGTCGGGGTCGCCGAGCCAGTCGGCGCCGGCCGCGAGCAGCCGGTTCGCCTCGCGCGCCGCCTCGTGCTCGCGCGCGGGATCCTCCTCGCGGTGGTGGCGGACGTAGGCGAGCAGGAGCGACGCGCCCGCGCGCGCCAGGACCCTGGCGAGCGCGAGCGCGTCGGTGTCGTTCTCCGTTCCGTCGTAGGAGACGACGATCCTGGTCGCCATCAGCCGGCGGCGGGCTCCGGCGTTGCGACGGGCGCGCGCGGCGGTGCGCCGTGCGAGCCGAGGGACGGGACGTCGGAGGGATACACCTCGTGGCCGTGGACCGCGATGTCCCCCGTCTCCATCTCGGCCTCCGTCATCCGCAGCGGAATCAGCAAGCCGACCAGCCGCAGCAGCACGAACGTCCCGCCCGCCGAGAACAGGATCACCCACGCTCCCGCGAGGAGCTGCAGCTCGAGCAGGTGCAGGCTCCCCACGGCGGAGAAGCTCGGCGTGCTCCCGAGGCCGAGGTACACGACCATGTGCGAGTCGGCGAAGAGGCCGGTCAGCAGCCCGCCCGCCAGGCCCGCGAACCCGTGCGTGTAGATGACGCCGAGCGTGTCGTCGACGGTGCGGAACGGACGCACGCGGCTTAGGTAGTTGTAGGCGAGGTACACCACCGACGAGCCGATCGCGCCGATGGCGATCGCGCCATACCCGTTGACGAAGCCCGCCGCCGGCGTGATCGCGACGAGGCCGACGATCATTCCGTTGACGCTCCCGATCAGCGACGGCTTCCGTCCCGTCGTGTAGTCCCAGACGACCCAGACGAGGAACGCGACGGCGGTCGCCACGTTCGTGTTCAGGATCGCCGCGGCCGCGTCCGCGCCGGCGTAGTAGGGGTCGCCGCCGTTGAAGCCGTTCCAGCCCAGCCAGAGCAGCCCCGCACCCGCCGCGACCATCAGGAGGTTGTTCGGCGCGTCGATCTCGCGGTCGCGCGCGAGGCGCGGTCCGATCACCGCGGCGGCGACGAAGCCCGAGACGCCTGCCGACAGGTGGATGACGTAGCCGCCGGAGTAGTCGACCGTCCCCTGCTGCGCGAACCAGCCGCCGCCCCAGATGAGGAACGCGTTCACGACGTAGATGCACGTCGTCCAGAGCGGCACGAAGAGCAGCCACGCCTTGAAGTTCACGCGGCCGAGCACCGAGCCCAGCATCAGGATCGGCGTGATCGCAGCGAACACGAACTGGAAGTAGACGAGCGTCGACTGCGAGAAGTGGAACGGAGGGCCGGTCGTGATCAGCGGGATCGCCGCCCGCCCCTCCTCGGCCGCGTGGTCGAGCACCGCGCCCGGCTGCCCGACGAAGTTGGCGAGGAAGCCGTGCGCCGACAGGCCGTGCCACGGGTGGCCGAACGCCATCTCGAACGCCCACAGCACCCACACGACCAGCACGAGCCCGAACGCTGCGAACGACAGCATCATGCTGTTGACCGACCAGCGCTTCTGCATGACGCCGCCGTAGAGCACGACCAGGCCCGGGACGCTCATCAACCCGACGAGCGTCGCCGCCGTCATCTGCCAGGCGTTGTCGCCTGGGTTCAACCAGTGGGGATACGGCGCCCACGCCGCCGCCAACAGACCCATCTGTCGTCTCCTCTCCTGAAGTCCGAGGGTGCGCGGCTGCGTCGCCGTCGATCCCGTCCACCCGCGTCGGCGGAGAGGCCGCGGAGGATAGACGATGCTGCGGCGGGCGTACATTCGGCGCGTGCCGGTCGAGGGGCAGTTGCACCGCATCCGGACGCCGCTCGCGCGGCGGGAGCGGCTGCTGCTCGCGGCGGCGGTCGCGGCGGGAGTTGTCGCAGTTGTCGTCGCGACCGTCGTCTACGCGACGCAAAGCCACGTGCGCGGGCGCGGCTGCGTCGTCTTCTCGGTCCCGTCGACGATGGGCGGCGCCACGCTGCGCGAGTGCGGCCCGGCCGCGCGCCGCTTCTGCCGCACGCAGGGGACGACGAACGCGCAGTTCGCGGCTGCATGCCGCAGCGCCGGCCTCGCGGTGCGGCCGTGAGCCTAGGAGCGCGGGCTCGTCTCGGCCGCGAGCCGGGCCGGCTCCCCCTCGTGCTTCTCGACCGCGATCCAGCCGTCGCCGACCGCGACCACCGTCTCGACGTCTGGCACCTCGTGCCCGGGCACGACCACGAACCGGCGGTCGTTCCGGCGGATCTCCTCGTAGGCGGCCGGCTCGATGCCGATCTGGTCGTGGCAGGAGAGCTCGCCGCACTCGCAGACGACGTGGATGCGGCCGTCGCCGAGCTCCGCGATGCCGTGGTTGACGTCCCGGATGCGCTCGTTGACCTCGCGGAAGACGGCCTCGTTGAGCCCGACCCGGCGTGCGCGCTCGTCCATCGCCGACGAGCCTACCGCGGCGGTGCCGTCGGCGCCGGTCGACACACTGGCTCGACGATGCGTATCGCGCTCGCCCTCTGCGTCGCGTCCGCTGCGGTCGCGGCCGCGGCGCCGGCGGCCACCGGGCCGACCGCGACCGCCGCGCCGAGCGTGAGCGGAACGCTGCAGCAGGGCGCGAAGCTGACCGGAACGCCCGGCAACTGGCTCGGCAGCGGCACGATCGGCTACGCCTACCAGTGGTACCGCTGCGACGCGCGCGGCGCGCACTGCAACTCGATCCACGGTGCGACCACCTCCACGTACACGGAGGTCGCGCGGGACGTCGGCCGCACGATCGGCCTGACCGTCCGCGCGACCGACGGCACCGGCACCACGTCCGCGTACGCGTCCCTCGCGGGCCCCGTCGCGCCGGCCCGGGCGGCGCTCGCGGCCCGGCGGCAACCGGCGCTGGTCGGTAGCGCGGTCACCGGGAAGACGCTGACCGCGGCAGCCGCGACGTGGACGCGGACCGCGACACCCGCGCGCTACGGATGGCTGCGCTGCAACGCGAACGGCCGCGCGTGCGTGGCGATCGCCGGCGCGATCGCGCCGTCGTACGTGCTTGACGCCGCCGACGTCGGCCACGTCGTCGTCGCGACGGAGACGGCGTCGGCCGCGGGCGCGACGCGCAGCGTCCTCAGCATCGGGAGCGCGCCGGTTCGTGCGCGGCCCGGACCCGTCGACGCGGTGACGCCGACCGTCTCCGGCGAGCTGCAGCAGGGACGGAAGCTGACCGCGGCTCCGGGGACGTGGATCGGGACCGGCGCGATTGCCTACGCGTACCAGTGGTATCGCTGCGACGCGACCGGCGGGCACTGCAGCGCGATCGGCGGCGCGACGGCGGCGACGTACACGCCGGGCGCGAAGGACACGGGCGCGACGATCGGGCTGACGGTCACCGCGACGGACGCGACCGGGAAGACGCCGGCGTACGCGTCGCTCGCGGGGCCGATCGCCGGACCGCACGCGCGGCTCGTCGCCACGTCCCAGCCCGCGCTCACCGGCACGGCAGCCGTCGACGGCGAGCTCGCCGTCGGCGCGCCGACGTGGAGCCGGCCCGTCGCCGCCTCGACGACCGACTGGCTCCGCTGCAACGCGAACGGACGCGCGTGCGCGCCGATCGCAGGCGCGACGGGCGGCAGCTATGCGCCGACTGCCGCCGACGCAGGGCGTCGCCTCGTCGCGCGCATCGTCGCGACCGCCGGCGCGGCGCGGCAGACCACGCTCTCGCTCGAGAGCGCGATCGTCGCAACTTGACATGCGGACGCCGCAGCGCGCAGAGTGCCGCGGTGGGGGACGTCGGGAAGATCCTGGAGGTCAAGGGCTCCGACGTCGTGCGGATCGACGGCGAGTCGACCGTCATCGACGCCGTCCGCACGATGGTCGACGCCAACGTCGGCGCGATCCTCGTCACCGGAGCAGACGGCCGGATCGAGGGCATCTTCACCGAGCGCGACTACCTGCGGCGCGTCGCGGTCGAGGGGCGCGATCAGCGCGAGACGGCGGTGAGCGAGGTGATGACGCGGGAGGTGATCGTCGTCACGCCCGACACGAGCGTCGAGGAGGCGATGGCGCTGATGACGGACCGGCGCATCCGCCACGCGCCGGTGGTCGTCGACGGCGAGCTGCTCGGGCTGATCTCGATCGGCGACCTGGTGAAGCTCCAGTCGCAGCAGCAGGACTACAAGATCCGCTACCTGACCGAGTACATCAGCGCGGGTTAGTCCAGCCCGCGATGACGGCCACGCACGTCGACGCGGCGACCGGCAACCTCGTCGCGGGCGGCAGGGAGATCTTCCCGCTCGGTCTGTCGGACCCGCCGCCGTTCGCGAGCACCGCGCCGGAGTCGGGCCGGCCCGCGTTCGCCGAGCTCGCGGCGGCCGGCGTCACCTTCGTCCGCAACTACACCGTCTGGCGCGAGGCCGCAGCCGCGGAGCAGCTCGCGGCGGTGGTGCAGGAGCTCGACGCCGCGAGCGCGCACGGCTTGCAGGTGTGGCTCGCGCTGGCCGGGGTCGACGACGACCTGAGCCGCGTCGCGCTCCTCGACCGCGTCGTCGATGCCGTCAAGGCGCACCCCGGTCTCGGCGCCTGGAAAGGCGCCGACGAGCCGGCGCACTCGCGGCTGCCCGTCCCGGGCCTGGTCGCCGTCTACGACCACGTCCGCGCGCGCGACCCGGACCATCCATTCGCGATCATCGAGGCGCCGCGCGACCCGCCGCCGGCGCCCGGCGCGCCGGACCGCCCGCTGACCGTCACGGCCGTGCGGCAGTACGCGGCCGCCTGCGACGTGCACGGCGTCGACATCTACCCGATCCCGCCCGGGCTCCACGCCGGCGGGCCGCCGACGAACACGGACATCAGCGTCGTCGGGGACGTCACGCGGATCCTCGCCGCCGCGACCCAGCGCAGGGCGATCTGGACGACGCTGCAGATCGCGTGGAGCGGCGTCCTCCCGCCCGAGCACCGGCTCGTCTTCCCGACGCTGCAGCAGGCGCGGTTCATGGCGTACGACGCGATCGTCGCCGGGGCGCGCGGCCTCTTCTGGTTCGGCGGCCACCTACCCGGCGCGATGAACGCGCGCGACCGGGCGCTCGGCTGGAACTGGACGTACTGGGAGCGCGTCCAGCGCACGCTGCTGGAGGAGCTCAGCGGGCCGCTGCACCGCCGCGCGCTCGTCGCGCCGTCGTCGCCGATCCACGTGACGCCCGACGCCGCCGACGTCGCCGTCACCGTGCGCGAGGACGCCGACGCCGTCTACGTCGTCGCCGTGCGCAGGAGCGCCAACGCGACGGGGCTTGTCCACTTCCGCGGCCTGCCGGCCGGCGTCTCCGCGGGGACGGTGCTCGCGCACGGTCCCGGCAACCCGGCGCGCGAGGTGTCCGTCGCCGGCGGCGCGTTCACCGACCCGAGCCCGTACGAGCCGCACAACGCGCGCGTCTACCGCTTCGCGCGAGCGGGCTGAACGTTCGAGGACTACTCGGGGCGGTCGTCGCCCGGCCGCATGCGGTACACGATGCGTCCGCGCCCGAGGTCGTACGCCGAGAGCTCGATGCGGACGCGGTCGCCGGGGTTCATCCGGATGCGAAACCGCCGCATCTTGCCCGCGGTATAGCCGAGCGTCTCGTGACCGTTGTCGAGCTTGATGCGGAACATGCCGTTCCGCAGCGCCTCGACGATCTCGCCGGTCATCTCGACCTTCTCTTCCTTCTGCGCTATGGCTGCCTCCTTTCGTGTGCGTTCGAGAATCGGTGGCGGGCCGGGGCCCGCCACCTGCGACGTCCTGCCTAGCCGACGATGGAGACGTTGGCGGCCTGAGGGCCCTTCTCGCCCTGCTGCGCCTCGTACTCGACCTTCGCCCCCTCGTCGAGGGTCTTGTAGCCCGCGCCCTGGATCGCGCTGAAGTGGACGAAGAGATCCTTCCCTCCCTCGTCGGGGGTGATGAACCCATAGCCCTTCTCAGCGTTGAACCACTTGACGGTTCCGGTTGCCATTTCTTCCTTCACCTCCTTGCCAAGTTCGTGAACGGGCAAGGAGGTGCGGCGCACCGTCCAGACTCGCTCAAGTACTGCGCGGGATTGTACCCCCGCCGCGCGGCGATCGTGTCGAGCCGGCACGCGCGCGCCGCACGTCGGCGAGCAGACGCTGCAGCTCGTCGGCCACGACCGGCCGCGTCACCGCCCGTCGGCCGGCGCCTTGGCGGCCGCGTCGGTCGCGAGGCGGAGCACGCGCAGCGCTCCGGCCGTGTCGCCGGCGGCCTCGAGAACGTCGGCATAGCGACGCCCTGCTTCGATCGCGTAGGGCTTGCCGTGCTCGACGAGAAGCTCGAGGCCGCGCTCGAAGAGCATGCGTCCGCGCTCGTCGTCGTCGGCCGCGAGGAAGACCTCCGCGAGCGTCGTGAACGCGCGGCCGCGATCGCCGGGAGAGAGCGCGTCCGCGTACTCGAGCGCGCGCGAGCCCGCGCGCGCGGCGTCGCGCACCCGGCCGACGAGCACGAGCGCCCGCGCCTCCTCGATCGCGAACTTCGCGGCCACACCGTCGGTCGCGTCCGTCCCGATCAGCGAGCGGCCGCGCTCCAGCAGCTCGAGTGCCCGCTCGCCGTTGCCGCCCTCGATCTCGATGTACGCGAGCATGTGGTACGCCATCCCGATGTAGGTCGTGTGCTCCGTCCGCTCGAGGATGTCGAGCGCGCGGCGCGCGTACCGTGCCGCGATCTGCGGGTTGCCCTGCGCGCTGTGCAGTCGCGCCTGCGACCAGAACACGCGCGCGGTGGTGATCGGATCCTGCAGCTCGTCGGCGATCCTGATCGTCGCCGCGAGGGCGGTGCCGGCCTCGCCGAAGTTCCCGTTGTCGATCAGCGCGTTCGCGAGCAGCATCGCGAATCGCAGCTCCTCGACCATCGCCTTCGCGGCCCGCGCCTCTTCGAGCGCGTCGGTCAGCAGCGCGATCGCCGACTCGCGGGCGCCGGTGGCCGCGTAGGCACGCGCAAGCGTGTCGACCAGACCGGGGGCGGCGAGCGCACGGCCGCCGTTCCGGTCGAACGCCTTCCGCAGGACGTCGATCGCCTCTGCGTACCGTTCGCGCTTGAAGGCGATCTGCCCGAGCCCCGCGAGCGCGGTCGCCTGTGCCGGGTCGCCGGGCGCGAGGCGCGTGCGCAGGAGCCGCTCGGCCTCCTCGAGGTCGCCGAGGCGCAGCGCGACGTCGGCCTCGACCAGTTCGGTCGGCTCGGCGGCCGCCGACTCGACGCCGGTCGCGAGCCAGCGCGGCGAGACGGAGAGCCGCGTCGCGAGCTCGTTGATCATCTGAAGTGAAGGGACGCGCGCCCCGGCCTCGAGGCGCGAGATGTAGGCGGCCGTGCAGCCGGGGAAGGAGAGCTGGCGCTGGGAGAGCCCGGCGCGCTCCCGGGCCTGGCGCAGCCTGAGGCCGAGTTGCGCAGGCGCGTCGATATGGGAGGTGATCGAACGGGGCATGGACGGAAGTGTAGTGCGCTGTCGGCGCGCGCGTTGACTTGCGACATGTTAGTTGCCTAGGCAACTTGCGGCCCGGCGGATGCGTGCCCGACAATGCCGCGGCGCCCCCGGGGGCTGGCAACCGACCATCGAAGAAGCGAAGGAGCCAGCCCAACATGCGGTATCTCTGCTCGCGCCATCTTGCAGCCTTTGCAGCTCTGGCGACGCTGATCACCTCCGCCGCGCTCGTCGGCGACGGCATCTTCTGGCCATAGCACTCGGCTGAGCCGGGCCCTCGCCGCGGGATGCGCCGGGCGGTGGTGCGCATCCCGCGGCCTCCACCTTCTGGGGGACGCGCGTCGTGCGGTTCGCGCTTTACGTACGCCACGTGATCCGCCGCCGCATCACGCTGCTCGCCGTGCTCGGATTCGCCTGCGCAGCCGGAACGGCCGGCGCCGCCTCGCCGGACTGGGCGGCCGCACAGATCCGCGAGGTGACGAAGATCGGTGTCCTCGGCACCTCGCCTGCCACGTTCGCACCGCAGGCGCCGCTCACGCAGGGGCAGCTCGCCTCGGCGGTCGCCGCCGTCGACTCGGTGCTGCACCCGCCGGCACCGCCTGCGCCGAAGGCAGCTCCGATCGTCGTTCTCTCGTCGATCCCGGCGAGCGCGACCGTCGCCGGCGACCTGAGCTGGCAGGTCGATGCGAAGAATCTTGCGCTCGACCGCGTCGACTTCGCAGTGGACGGCGTCGGCGTCGAGACGCAGGGCGCCGAGCCGTTCGTGCACCAGCTCGACACGACGCAGCTCGCCGACGGCGTGCACACGCTCGCCGTGCAGGTGACGGCGGCGGACGGGCGCACGGCGGTCGCGAGCTGGAAGGTGACGGTCGCGAACGCGCCGGGCGCCGTGCTCACGCCGCTCAGCGGGCTGGCGACCGTGCCGGTGGTGAAGCGCGTCGCCGCGCCGACCGCGACCAGCGCGGGCGTCGAGCAGCGCGCGGCGAGCGGAGCCGCGGTTCTCTACCACGCGACGGCGCCCGCGCAGCCCGTCACGATCAAGCAGCTCGACGCCGCGCTCGTCGCGTATCTCGGGCTCGCAGGCGCCGCGCGCGAGATCCAGTCGACGCTGCAGCAGGCCAGACTGAACCCGCCGCCGCAGACGGGAACGGAGGCTGTCGCGCGCATGCTCGACCTGCGCCTCAACCATCCCGCGAGCCAGGACTTCCTCGAGCTCCTCCCGAACCAGCCCGCGACCCGCGCCGAGGCCGCCTACTCCTTCGCGCAGCTGCTCCATCTCGACGCGACGTCGGTGCAGGCCGTGCAGCAGGCGGCCGACACGTTCACGCTGCCGGCCTTCACGCCGTGGCAGCGCACGATCCTGACGACGGCGATCCACTACGTCGGCTACCCGTACGTCTGGGGCGGGACGAGCCCGACGGCGGAGGTCGACTTCGGCGTGCAGGCGCCCGGCGGGTTCGACTGCTCCGGATTCGTCTGGCGCGTCTACAAGCTCACGCCGTACGCGGGCGAAGGGAACCTGGCGTCCGTGCTGCGCGGGCGGACGACGTACCAGATGAGCGGCGAGGTTCCGCGCTCCCGTCGCATCCCGGCGACGAAGCTGCAGCCGGCCGACGTCATGTTCTTCGGCGCGAACGGACCCCATTCGCAGCCGTCGGTCGTCGACCACACAGCGCTCTACCTCGGCAACGGCTGGTTCGTGCAGTCGAGCGACGAGGGCGTGACGCTGCTGCCGTTCTCCGGTTGGTATACGCGGACGTTCGCGTGGGCACGCCGCCCGCTGCACGAAGCCGGACTCGAGTAGGCCGTTCATCTTCTCGTCATGCGCGTCGATTCGGCGCCGTAATGGGAGGGCTATAGGGTGGGGCGGTGCATTCCCAGACTCAGACGCAATTGGATCGCTTCGCGATCGGCTTCGACCGGCGCGACCGCGAGCGGCTGCACGGGCTGTGGGACGCGATCATCGACGCGGAGCAGTGGTCCGAAGGCGCGATGACGCGTGCCTTCGAGGAGGCATGGGGCGCGACGAACGGCCTCGAGGCGGTGGCGTTCAACGGCTGGACGGGCGCAGCGCTCGCCGCGCTCGAGTGGGCCGAGGTGCGCGGCCGCACCGTTCTGTGCCCGTCGAACACGTTCATGGCGACGCCGCTCGCTGCGCTGCACGCGGGCGCACGCGTCGAGTTCGTCGACTGCAACCGCGAAGACCTCTGCATGTCGTTCGACGACCTCCGGCGAAAGGTCGCCGAACACAGGCCGCGCGCCGTGATCCTCGTCCACATCGGCGGACATCTCGCGTTCGACAGCGAGCGCATCGCCGAGCTCTGCGCTGCCGAAGGAATCGTGCTGATCGAGGACTGCGCGCACGCGCACGGAGCCCGCTGGAACGGGCGCCGCGCGGGCACGTTCGGCGACGTCGGAGTCTGGTCGTTCGCGCCGACGAAGACCGTGTCGACCGGCGAGGGCGGGATGCTCGTGTCGCGTCACGACGAGGCGATCGAGTTCGCGCGCGCGTTCCGCAACTACGGGAAGCCGCACTACGCGGTGCGCGGCCTCAACTTCCGCATGAACGAGTTCACGGCGGCCGTCGGTCTCGTCCAGGCCGAGCGGATGGACGAGATCGCGGCGTGGAAGAACGCCGCGGCGCGCGAGCACCTCGACCCGCTGCACCCGGCGCGCGTCGAGCTCCCGGACGGGATGGTCTCCGGCCTCTACAAGTACATCGTCTTCGAGCCGATCGAACGCTCGACCGGGAAGGTCTACGACGAGCCGTGCCACCGGATCCTCGGGCACGCGGTCGACCTTCTGAACACCGACTGGGTCGCGACGAACCACTGGTGCGTCCCGCTCTACTACCGGCCGGCGCCGGCCGAGGAGGCGATGCGATGAGAGTGCTCGTGACCGGCGGCGCGGGCTTCATCGGGTCGCACGTCGTCGATCGGCTCCGGGTGCGAGGGCACGAGCCGCGCATCTTCGACCTCGTCGAGTCGCCGCACCATCCGCGCCGCGAGGTCGAGACGGTTCTCGGTGATCTCTGCGACCCGGACGCGGTCGCGCGTGCGGTCGGCGGCTGCGACGCCGTCGTCCACCTCGCGGCGCTCGCCGACGTCGACGAGGTGGAGCGCGACCCGGCCCGCGCAGATCGCGTCAACGTGCGTGGGACGCAGACGCTGCTCGACGGCGTCCGCGCCGCCGGCACCGGCCGCTTCGTCTACGCGAGCACGATCTGGGTGTACGGCGACGCGGCGGGGCCGAAGGCGGTCGACGAGGACGCGCCCCTCGCGCTGCCGAAGCACTTCTACACGGCGACGAAGATCGCCGGCGAGATGTACACCGCGTCGTACGGCGAGCTGTACGGGCTCGAGCACACGATTCTCCGCTTCGGCATCCCGTACGGGCCGCGGTCGCGGCCGACGGCGGTCGTGGCGGCGTTCACCGCGCGTGCGCTCGCCGGGCAGCCGTTGACGATCGCAGGGGACGGCACGCAGTCGCGGCGGTTCGTCTACGTCGAGGACCTGGCCGACGGGGTCGTCGCCGCGCTCGCCCCGGCGGCCGCCGATCGCATCTACAACCTGGTCGGCCACGAGAACACGAGCGTCCGCGCGATCGCGCGAACGGTGCGTGCGGTCGTGGGCGACGTGCCGATCGTCCATGTCGAGGGCCGCTCCGGCGACCTCCGCGGCGGCAACGTCTCCGGCGCGCGCGCGCTCCACGAGCTCGGGTGGGAGCCGACGACGCCGTTCGCCGACGGGGTGCGCCGCTACGTCGAGTGGGTGACGGAATCGGCGGGCACGCCGAGCGTCGCGATCGCCTCGAGCAGCGACGGTACCGCGTAGGCGGTCTTCCGCCACGAGCCGCGGGCGCCGTAGGCATCCGAGTCGTGCAGCAGCACGACGTCGCCCGTCCGCAGCCCGGCGGCGGCGCGCCGCGCGATCGACGCCGCCGACGCGCGCCGCTCCCAGTCGCGCCCCCACCGCGACCAGAGCAGCGGCCGCAGGCCGAGCCGGCGCACGATCCGGAGCGCGCCCGAGCTGTAGACGCCGTAGGGCGCACGGTGCAGCACCGGGTCGGCGCCCGTCGCCGCGCGGATCGACTCGAGCGCGCGCGCCAGATCGAGCTCGACCGCGGGCGGCGGCCGTCTGAGCAGCAGCGTGTGCCGGTCGCAGTGCACGCCGATCTCGTGCCCGGCGTCGGCGACCGCGCGCGCCACGTCCGGATGCGCGCGTACCTGCTCGCCGACGAGGAAGAACGTCGCGCGGGCGCCGAAACGTGCGAGCTCCTCGAGCACCGCCGGCGTCCCCTGCGGATGCGGCCCGTCGTCGAAGGTCAGCGCCACGACCGGCCGGTCGAGGCGCCGGTCGATGCGCAGGCGCGCGGCCAGCGCCGGCAGGTGAGCCGCGGGCGCGGGCAGGAACCACGTCATGCGAGCGACAGCACGAGCGACGCGGCCGACGGCAGGGACGCGAGATCGAGCCCGGGCGGCCGCCTCTCCGCGAGCGCGCGGCACAGAGCCTGGCGCAGCTCGCGCCGCGTGGTCGCGACGTCCGCGATCCCGTGGCGCAGGAACGCAGCGTTGTGCGCGCGGATGTGCCCGCGCCCCCACCCGTACGAGATCGTCGGGCACCCCCGGACGTACGCCTCGTAGACCGTCAGTCCGCCGGTCGAGTGCACGAGCGCGTCGGCGGCTGCGAGCCAGTCGCCGATCTCGTCGGTGAAGCCGAGCACGCGCACGCGCGGCTCGTCTGCGAAGCGGAGCTCGAGCGCGCGGCGCACGCGCTCGTTGCGGCCGCAGAGACACGCGACGAGCACGACCTCGGGCAGCTCGAGCGCGGCGGCGGCGGCGGTGCCGAGGTCGCCCACGCCCCAACCTCCGCCCGAGACGACGACGACCTTGCCGTCGGCGGGAAGGCCGAGCGCGGCGCGCGCGTCGCCGCCCGCGCGCGGGTGCAGGAACTCGGGCCGCGTCAACCCGTGCACCGCCTCCACGCGTGCGTCGTGGCCCGCGACCTCGCGCACCTCGTCGTACGACTCGGGATGGATGACGAGGTTGAGGTCGATGCCGGGCGCCGTCCAGTAGTGCATCATCGCGAGGTCGGTGATCGCCGCGACGACCGGCACGTCGAGACGCCCGCTGCGGCGAAGCCCCGCCAGCACCTCCGTGGTCATCGGGTACACCGACACGACGACGTCGGGACGCACGGACCGCACCAGCCGCAGGACGCCGCGCGTCCCGACGAGCCGGACGAGCATTTGCGTCACGCGCCGCGTCGGCGCGAAGCCGACGAAGAGCCAGAACGACGCGTCCCACAGCCACTGCAGGCGGTGGAAAACGACGCCGGGCGCCTGCTCGTTGACGAGCACGAACGCACGGCCCATCGCGCGCAGCCCGTCCTCCACCACCACCTCGACGTCGGGCGCCTCGGCGCGCAGCTGGTCGGAGAGCGTCCGCGCCGGCAGGTCGTGCCCTTCCCCGACGCTTGCCGTGAGGACGAGCACGCGCGCCACGGCGCGCAGTCTGCCTACGCGGCGAGAACGGCCGCGACCTTGTCGACGAGCTGCTGCGGCGTGAACGGCTTCTGGATGAACGGCCCCTCGGCCGCGGCGTCGGTGTAGCCCGAGGTGTAGAGGACGCGCATGCCCGGCAGCGCGGACTCGATCCGCGAGGCGAGCTCGAACGCGTCCATCTCCGGCATCACGACGTCAGTGACGACGAGGTCGATCTCCTCGCCGCCGCGCACGAGCTCGAGCGCGTCGGCGGGCGTCGCCGCCGCGAGGACGCGGTAGCCGGCGCCTTCGAGGGAGAGGGTGATGACGTCGCGCACGACGTCCTGGTCGTCGACGACGAGTACTGTCTGGGACACGTTTCGAGGATCGCAACCGCGCCGCGGCCGCGGGATCCCCGAAACGGGTGGAGGCCGACCACCCGGCGTCCGTTCATACGTGTTTCCTACTGGTGCGCGGTCGCGAGCGGCGGCCAGTGCGGGTCGATGTCCGGGTCGCCGAGCTGCCCGTACGGCGTGCAGCGTGGCGGCACGCGCAGCAGCTGCCGGTCCGCCTGGAGCAGCTCGTCGACGCGCCGGTTGAGCGGCACGGCCTCGCGCCAGCGCAGCCGCACTCTCCGGCCGAGCGCGATCAGTGCGCGCGGCGGCAGCGCCCGCTTCGAGCGGACGACGAAGTACGCGCCGGCGACCTCGCGGAACGTCACGTCGTGCTCCGCCGCGAACCGGTCGCCGGCGGCGACCACCTCGGGCGGCGAGGCGGCGTAGAAGACCCACAGCCCGTGGCGCGGCGGCCCGCCGCGTCGCAGGAACGGGAGCGCGCGCAAGCACGCGTCGTCGTCGACGACCTCGAGCCCGGGCACACGCAGGGCGAGGTAATGGTCGAGGATGTTCGCCGGGTGACCGTAGTCGAACGACGAGAAGATCGCGCCGCTCGTGCCCGTCGTGCCGAACAGCACCGCACCGCGGTCGCCGGCCGCCACCGCGTGCGTGATCGCGTCGAGGTGAATCCCGCGCTGCTGGCGCAGGTGGCTCAGGTCGTAGTGCGCCTCGACCGCGGCGAGGCCGGCGACGAGCACGGCGAGCGTGAGCACGCGCAGTCCGCCGGACCAGCGCGCGATCTCGAGCAGCGCGACGAGGACGAGGACGAGAAACGCCGGCGTCACCGGGATCATGTAGCGATCGAAGAAGAGCGCGGAATCGCCGCTCGCGGGCACGAACGTGAAGAACAGCACCGGCATCGCGACGGTGATCGCGCAGAACGCCAGCGGCCGCCAGCGCCGCCGCGCCGCGAGCACGGCGACGCCCGCGGCCGCGGTGACGGTGAAGTAGTTGAGGTCGTGTCCGCCCGGCGCGACGAAGTGCAGCGCGTCCTCCCACACCGGCCGGCCGCTGAACGTCCGTCCGCGCGTCGGGCCGCCGACGCCGTAGCGGTCGCCGAGCACGTGGAGCGTCTTCACGTAGTACGGCACGAACGTCACGAGCAGCGCGACGACGCCGGGCCACACCTCGCGCACGAGCACGCGCCACGACCGAGGCGCGTAGACCACGGCTGCGGCGAACGCGGTGAGCACGTACAGCGGCGCCGTCGGATGGACGAGCACGGACAGGCCGAGCACCGCTCCCGCCGCGATCCACCAGGCGCGCGAACCCGTGCGCGCGGCGTGCAGCGCGACGAGCGTTCCCCACATCAGCCAGGCGAAGAGCATCGTGTGCGGACGCCCGAACGTCGCATAGAGCACCGGGATCGGCGAGAGCGCGAACAGGATCGCGACGCCCGCCGCTCCCTCCTCCCCGATGAGCGTGCGCGCGACGAGCGCCGCGCCGGCGATGCCGACGCAGCCGAAGGCGATCGACGGCGCCCGCAGCGCGGGCAGCCCGGGCCACCAGCGAAGCAGGAAATGCTCGAGCCAGAAGTGGAGGGGGCCGCCGCCTCGCTGGCTCGAGACGATGTGGAACACGTGCGCGAACGAGAACTGCGCGACGCGGAGCGTCAGCTCCTCGTCGACGTTGAGCGGGGTCCACCAGATCGTCTCGACGGATGCCGCGACGTACAGCGCCGCGGCGGCGGCGACCGCGGCCGGGAGAAGAAGGCGCCGCCTACTCAGGGCGCGACGCCGCGAGCGCTTTCATCTCGGGCGTCTCGGGCGCCTCGCGGTACGGATGCTCGTCCTCCACGTGCGTCTCGTGGTAGACGCTCTCCGCGTTCACGGCCCAGATGTCGTGATGCGCGCCCTCGAGCATGTTCTCGACCGCGCGCATCGCGGTCAGCATCGAGTGGTCAGAGTTGTTGTAGCGGTGCAGCCCGTTCCGCCCGACCTGCTGCAGGTTCTCGATGCCGTCGAGCCAGCCGCGGATCACCGCGACGCGCCCCGCGTAGTCCGCGTCGTAGATCGGATACGCCTTCGGCACGCGAATCGCGTATCCGCGCTCGACCTTCGAGCGCGGCGCGAGCCGCAGCTCCTCCAGCTCGCCCGCCGCGAGCTCGACGAGGTCGTCGTCAGCCATCGACCAGAGCTCGTCCCCGGCGAAGCAGAAGTACTCCATCCCGACGCACGCCTTGTCGGGATCGGGGACCATCCACGGCGACCACGAGCGAAAGTTCTGAATGCGGCCGACGCGCACGCTCGGCTCGTGGATGTAGATCCAGTTGTCCGGGAACAGGTCCTCGCCGTCGACGACGAGCGCCACGGTCAGGAAGTCGCGGTAGCGCAGCCCTTCGGCTGCGTCGACGACCTCGCGCGGCGGCTTCGGCCTCGTCATGCGGACGACCTCGCGCAGCGGCAGCGACGAGATGACGTGCTCCGGCAGCGCATACGACACGCCGCCTGCCTCGACCTCGACGACGCGCGAGCCGGCGACCTCGATGCGCTCGACCGGCGCCTGCAGCACGACCTCGCCGCCCTGCTCCTCGATCGCGCGCGTCATCGCGTCCCACATCTGCCCCGGGCCGAAGCGCGGGTAGTTGAACTCGGAGATGAGGCTCTTGACCTTGTTCCCCTTGTTGCCGAAGAACGCGGCCTTCGCGGCCGAGAAGAACGAGAGCCCCTTGATCCGCTGCGCCGCCCACTCCGCGCGGATCTCCGACGCTGGGACGCCCCAGACCTTCTCGTTGTAGCTCTTGAAGAAGAGCTCGAACAACCGCCTGCCGAACCGGTTCGTGACCCAGTCCTCGAGCGAGGCGTCGACCTTGTTGCGCCGCGCGGCGGCGCGCGTGTAGGAGGCGAGACAGCGCGTGAGCTCGACGGGCCCGAGCTTCCTGATCACGTCCGGTCCGCGCAGCGGGTAGTCGAGGTAGCGGCGGTTCCAGTAGATGCGCGACATGCGCGGACGCAGCAGGAACTCGTCCCCGAGCACCTCGTGCCAGAGGTCGTCGACCTCCTTCGCCTTCGTGAAGAAGCGGTGGCCGCCGAGGTCGAAGCGGTAGCCGTCGCGCTCGACCGTCTTCGCGAGCCCGCCGACCTGGTCGTCGGCCTCGAGCACGACCACGTCCTTGCCGGCGCGCTCGAGCAGGTAGCCGGCGGTCAGCCCGGCGGGTCCGGCGCCGAGGACGAGCGTCGTGGGAGCTGAGTCGACCGCCATGGAGCGAGGATCGGCCGGGCGCGGCCACGGCCGGAGCGAAGGTTAGCGGAGCTTTCGATACACGAACGCCTGAAGCGGCTTGAAGTAGTTGCGCTTGAGGGCGATCTCGTCCGGGGTCACGTGGCCTACCAGCCGCAGGTTCGGGTCGTGCGAGAGCAGGTTCGTCCAGTCCTCGGACTTCTGCCAGACGAGGCGCGTCCACTTCGCCTCCCAGGCGCGGTAGTCGCGGAACACCGGCGTGACGACGACGAACTCGTTGCCCGGCCGCACGGTCGCGAGCAGCGCGTCGAGCGTCGGCCGCACCTTCGCCGCGCGCAAGCGCTCGACGGCGTCGTACCAGTCGAACACCTGCGGGTCTGCGACCGGCCCCATCGTCGTCGCGTAGCGGAGGTGCTGGCCGACGGCGTACTTGCCGAGGTAGTAGCGGAGCACCGGCACCTGCTCGGGGTGCGTCGAGATGATCAGCTCGCTCCCGTGCACCACCGTCGCGAGGCGCGCCGCGACACCGCGCGCGTTCTCCTTGTCGTCGTGCATCGTGAACCCCCACCAGAGGACGAAGACGGCGACGAGGGCGACGGCGCCGAAGCGGCGGCCGCGCACGATCGCCGCCGCCGCGAGGAGCAGGACGGGTGCGAAGACGACGGCGAAGTAGCGCGTCGCCCAGGCGGGATTGAACTGCGACTCGATCCAGGCGCCGGCGACGGTCACGGCGACGAGCAGGAAGAGCGCACGCTCGGTCCGGCGCGCCGTCGCATAGAGGCCGCCGGCCGCCGCGACCACGATCGGCACGAACGGCGCATCTCCGCCGAGCACCGCGCCCGGCGCCGTCAGCATCTCGTGGAGGCTCGGCACCGTCGACCACGGCGCGCCGGTGTGGCGCACCTGCGCGAACAGCGTCGGCAGCCAGGGCGCGTACAGCGCGGCGACCCCCGCCGCGACGGCCGCGAAGCGTCGCCAGGCGTCGCGGGCGCAGACGAGTGTCGCCGCGGCGACGGCGACGCACAGGAACAGCGCCCAGTTGTGCGCGTACACCATCAGCGCGAGCGTCGGGACGAGCGCGACGCACCACGCGCGGCTGCCGCGCAGAATCCCCTTCACGTAGGCGACCACCATCACGAGCGACAGGAACGCCTCCATCGAGTACATCCGCGTTTCCTGGCCGTAGTACGTGAGGTACGGATCCGCCGCCGCGAGCAGCGCGGCGACGACCCCCGTCCGGCGGTCGAAGACGCTGCGGCCGGCGGCGTAGGCGCCCGGGATGCAGGCGAGCGCGAAGAGCAGCGAGAGGGCGTGCGTCGAGCGTTCGCTGTCGCCGAAGACGCGAATCCAGAGCCCGAGCAGCAGGTAGTACGCGGGCGGCGACCCGTCCTGGCGCAGCACGTGCGGGATCGACGTCCAGTGGTGGTGCGCGATCCCGACGGAGATTCCCTCGTCGATCCAGAAGCCGGCGTTCAGCTGCACCGTGCGCAGCGCGAGCGAACCCGCGAGCAGCGCCGCGACGAGCGTCAGGTCGGCCCAGCGCCACGTCAGGAACCCGTCGAGCGCGCGCCGTGCGTCGTGCGGGCGCAGCCCGGCCCGGCGAGGGCGCGCGACGTCGACGCCTTCCACGCGGCGACGGTACCAGCCTCGGCGATTCCGGGCTCGTGGCGGTGCGACGGGCCGCCGGCGTCGGGCAGCCTAAACTCGCGCCGTGGCGGAGGAGCGCGACCCGCGGACGGTGTGGGCCGGGTCGGAGCGCGTCGCGTTCGGATCCTCGCCGCGGGAGCGGGACGTGCGCGCCACGCTGCTCGCGCTCGCCGAGCGGGCGCCGGCGGAGGCGGACGTCGACCGCTACGGCGGCGGCACGCTGGCGGAGCGGCTCGAAGCGCGGGTCGCCGACCTGCTCGGGAAGGAGGCCGCGGTCTGGATGCCGTCGGGGACGATGGCGCAGCAGATCGCGCTGCGGATCCACGCGCGCCGGCGCGGCCTCGACGCGATCGCCTTCCATCCGCACTGCCACCTGGACACGCACGAGGAGCGCGGGTACGAGTGGCTGCACGGCCTGCACGCGGTCCACGTCGCCGACCGGACGAGGCTGGTGACCGCGGAGGACGTCGCCGGGCTGCGCGAGCCGGTCGCAGCGCTGCTCCTCGAGCTCCCGCAGCGCGACCTGGGCGGGCGCCTGCCGGACTGGGACGACCTCGCGGAGACCTGCAAGGCGGCCCGAGACCGCGGCGCCGCCGTCCACCTGGACGGCGCGCGGCTCTGGCAGTGCGGCCCGTTTTACGACCGTCCCCTGCACGAGATCGCCGCGCTCTTCGACAGCGTGTACGTCTCCTTCTACAAGGACCTCGGCGCGCCGGCCGGCTGCGCCCTCGCCGGCACGCGCGCTCTCGTCGACGAGGCGCGCGTGTGGCAGATCCGGCACGGCGGCCGGCTGTTCACGGCGTACCCGTACCTGCTCGCCGCGGAGCGCGGACTGGACGAGGTGCTTCCGCGGATGCCGGACTACGTCGAGCGGGCGCGCGAGCTCGCCACGGCGCTGGCGTCGCTCGACGACGTCCGCGTCCTGCCCGACCCGCCGCAGACGGCGATGTTCCACGTGCGCGTCGCGCGCCCGCTCGACGCGTTCCGGACGGCGGCCTTCGACCTGGCGGAGGAGACCGGCGTCTGGATCGGCGCGAACGTGCAGGCGACGGACGACCCCACCGTGCAGGCGGCCGAGCTCACCGTCGGCGAGGCCTCGTTCGCGGTCGCCGTCGACGAGGTCCGCGCGCTGTGGGCAGATGCGCTCAGCCGCTCGGAAGCGGCGTGAGCGTCACCACCGTCCGCCGCCCGTCGGCGTCGTACACGACGTCGACGCTGTCGTGCTTGCGATACGTCCCCGCGACGCCGAGGAACAGCGACAGCCAGCGCCAGAAGCCGAGCCTGCCCTCCTGCGCGAGCGAGCGGCGGAACACGAGCTGTGTGCCGACGCGTTCGAAGTCGACGCCGTGCTTCTGCAACACGCCGTTCACGAACACCTGGAAGTCGCCGGTCACGCCCGCCGGCAGCTCTACGCAGCTCCGTTCCACGCGCCTCTATACGATGCCAGCTCGGGTGCGCCGGACACTGCTCGTCACGCTCGCCGTCGCCGCTGTCGCGCTCGCGACGGCGGCAGTTGCGTCCGCGGGCAACGCCGGTTTCCTGCCGGGCGAGGCGCACTCGCCGAATGCGCACCGCATCCAGTCCGCCTTCATCTTCGTGTCGATCTTCACGGGCGCGATCTTCGTGCTGGTCGAGGGCGCGCTGATCGTCTTCGCCGTGAAGTACCGGCGCGGACGCCGGCCGCGCGCCGCCGACGGACCGCAGATCCACGGCGCCACGCGCCTCGAGGTCATCTGGACGGTGGTGCCGGTCCTGATCCTCGCGGCGATCGGCGCCTTCGTCTTCTACAAGCTCCCCGGCATCGCGAACGCGCCGAAGGCCGCGGCCGCCGACGAGACGACGATCCAGATCGAGGGCCACCAGTTCTACTGGCTGTTCCGGTACCCGAACGGGGCCGTGTCGATCAACCGCATGATCGCGCCGGCGAACGAGGTCGTGCACGAGGACGTCGTCGGCATCAAGTCGGACGTCAACCACTCGTGGTGGGTGCCGGACTTCGGCGGCAAGTACGACGCCATCCCCGGCAAGGTGAACAAGACCTGGTTCGAGGCGCCGGTCGGCGTGTACGTCGCGCGCTGCGCGGAGCTGTGCGGAATCCAGCACGCGCAGATGAGCGGCTGGGTCGTCGTCGTCCCGCCGGCCGAATACCAGAAGTTCATCCAGAACCGCCTCGCGAACGCGCACGGCCCGCAGCTCGGGCAGGAGGAATGGCAGGGCGTCTGCGAGCGCTGCCATCAGCTCGGCCACGCCTACATCGGCCCGGCGCTGCAGGGCAACACGCTGCTCGCGGACCGCAAGGGAATCGAGACGCTGCTGCGGAACGGGCAGGGCCAGATGCCCGCGGTCGGCAAGACGTGGACGGGCGCGCAGATCGACGCGCTCGTCTCGTACACGAAGCGGTTCGCGAAGGCCGGAGGCGCCTAGTGGCCGTCAACGTCGAGGCTGCACCCGCGTACCCCGACTGGCGCCGGGGCCGCGTCGCGTCGTGGCTGACGACGGTCGACCACAAGCGGATCGGGATCCTCTACATCTGGACGTGCCTCGCCTTCTTCGCCGCCGGCGGGATCCTCGCGCTGCTGATCCGTTCGCAGCTGATCGTCCCCGACAACCACTTCCTGACGAAGAACTCGTACAACGAGGTCGTCACGATCCACGGTACGACGATGATCTTCCTCGTCATCGTCCCGATCCTCGCCGGGTTCGGCAACTACCTCGTGCCGCTGATGATCGGCGCGCGCGACATGGCGTTCCCGCGCCTGAACGCGCTGTCGTACTGGCTGTTCGCGCTCGGCGGCGTCGTGCTCTTCCTGAGCTTCTTCGCGAGCGGGGGCGCGGCGCGCACCGGCTGGACGGCCTACGTCCCGCTGTCGACGCTGCACGCGCCCGGCCACGGCCAGGACCTCTGGATCCTGAGCCTGCACATCCTCACCATCTCGTCGCTCGTCGGCGCGATCAACTTCATCGTCACCGTGCACAACATGCGCACCGCCGGCATGTCGTGGATGCGGATGCCGCTCTTCGTGTGGGCCGTCGTCACGTACGCGTGGCTGCTCGTGATCGTGCTGCCGGTGTTCGCCGCCGGACTGACGATGGTGCTGCTCGACCGCCAGGTCGGCACGCATTTCTTCGATCCGTCACACGGCGGCAGCCCGATCCTGTACCAGCACGTCTTCTGGTTCTTCGGGCATCCAGAGGTCTACATCATGATCCTGCCCGCGATGGGGATGATCTCGGAGATCCTCCCCGTCTTCTCGCGCAAGCCGATCTTCGGGTACAAGGCCGTCGCGATCTCGACGGCCGGCATCGCGTTCTACTCGCTGCTCGTGTGGGCGCACCACATGTTCGCGGTCGGGATGCCGATCGGGCTCGACATCTTCTTCATGCTCAGCTCGATGATCATCGCCATCCCGACCGGCGTGAAGATCTTCAACTGGCTCGCGACGATCTGGCGCGGAAACATCTCGTTCGACACGCCGATGCTCTGGGCGCTCGGCTTCATCGGCGTGTTCACGATCGGTGGTCTGTCGGGGATCTTCCTCGCGTCCTTCCCGATCGACTGGCAGGTCACGGACACGTACTTCGTCGTCGCGCACCTGCACTACGTGCTCTTCGGCGGTTCGATCTTCGCGATCTTCGGCGGCCTCTACTACTGGTACCCGAAGATGTTCGGCCGGACGCTCGACGAGGGCCTCGGCAAGCTGCACTTCTGGCTCGTGCTGGTCGGGTTCAACCTGACGTTCTTCCCGCAGCACATGCTCGGACTGCTCGGGATGCCGCGCCGCATCTACACGTACCACCCGCACGGCCTCTGGGAGGTCTACAACATGGTCTCGTCGATCGGCTCGTACGTGATGGCGGCCGGGATGCTGGTCTTCGTCGCGAACGTGATCAAGACAGCCCGCGTCGGCGCCCGCGCCGGCAACGATCCGTGGCTCGCCGACACGCTCGAGTGGTACACGACCTCGCCGCCGCCGGCCTGGAACTTCGACACCGTCCCGTACGTGACGAGCTCACGACCGCTGCGCGACCTGCGGCGCCGCCTCGCGGAGACGCGAGGGTTCTAGAATCGCTCCGATGGGCACCTTCGCCCGGCTCACCGCTCTCGCCGCCGTCGGCGGCACGGGCCTCGCGGTCGTCTCCGGCGCCGCGCAGTGGCAGACGGCGCACCGGGTGCTCGCCGCGCTCGCCCTGCCGCCGCTCGCCGCGCTCGTCGCGACGGCATGGGTCGCTCGGCGCCGCCTGCTTCCGCTCGCCCTCGCCTCGCTGGTCCTCTTCGGGCTCGCCGCGCTGCTGGTCGGACGCGACGTGCACCTCGCGCTCGCCGCCCTCGCCTTCGCGTCGACCGCGGCCCTCGCGGCGGCGACCTTCCGCGGCGAGCGGGCCGACGGCCCGTGGCGCGACTACGTGACGCTCACCAAGCCGCGCATCATGTCGCTGCTGCTCCTGACGGGCGGCGCCGGCGTGGTCGTCGGCGCCGGCGGCGCTCCCTCGCTCCGGACGTTCGCGCTGACGATGCTCGGCCTCGCGTTCGCGTGCGGCGGCGCGTCGGCCCTCAACCACTACCTCGACCGCGACATCGACCCGCTGATGGGCGCGCGCACCGCGAACCGGCCGGTGGCGTCGGGCCGCGTGCCGGCACCGCGGGCGCTCGAGTTCGGCCTCGCGCTGTCGGCGTTCTCGTTCGTGCTGCTGGACGCGCTCGTCAACCTGCCGACGGCGCTGCTCGCGCTGGCCGGAAACCTCTTCTACGTGCTCGTCTACACCCGCTGGCTGAAGCGGTCGACGCCCCAGAACATTGTCATCGGCGGCGCCGCCGGCGCCGTGCCGCCGCTCGTCGGCTACGCCGGCGCGTCCGGCCACCTCGGGTGGGCGGCGCTCGCGATGTTCGCGATCGTGTTCGTCTGGACGCCGCCGCACTTCTGGGCGCTCGCGCTGATGATCAAGGACCACTACGCACGCGCGAACGTGCCGATGCTCCCGGTTGCGCGCGGCGACCGCGAGACGGCCCGGCAGATCGTCCGCTACACGCTCGTGCTCGTCGCCGTCACGCTCGCGCCGGCGGCGCTCGGCGTCTTCGGCCTGGCGTACGCCGTCGCGGCGTTCGCGCTCGGCGCGCTCTTCGCGTGGTACGCGCTCGAGCTGCGACGCACGATGGAGCGCCGCGCCGCCGTGAAGCTCTTCCACTATTCGTTGCTCTACCTCGCGCTGCTCTTCGTCGCGATGGCGGTCGACACACTCCTCTAGATGGCCGAGCCGCTCCCCGAGCCGCCTCCGCCGCGCACGTTCGTCGACCCGGTCGAGGCAGAGCGCGAACTCGCGCGCCGGAACGTCGCGTGGGGCTTGGCCCTCTTCGGGCTGTTCCTGGTGCTCTTCGCCGGCACGTTCGGCATCGCGTTCATCTACCTCTGGCTCTCCTGACGGCGGCCCGACGCCTGCCCCCAGGTGGCGCCGGACCGCTCCCAGCGCATTCGTCCCGTGGAGGGAATCTGGATCACGAAGCTCGAGGGCGCGCCGGCGCGGCGGCTCGCGGTCAAGGATCTGTTCGACACCGCCGGCATCCGCACGACCTACGGCTCCGCCGTCTTCGCCGAGCACCTGCCGTCGGAGACCGCTCCCGCGGTCGCGGCGCTCGAGGCGGCGGGCTGGACGAACGTCGGCAAGGCGAACCTGCACGAGTTCGCCTACGGCGTCACGTCGCAGAACCTGCACTACGGCGTCGTGCCGAACCCGCTCGCCCCTGGCCGCACGGCCGGCGGGTCGAGCGGAGGATCCGCGGCCGCGATCGTCGCCGGCGAGGCGGAGGCCGCGCTCGGCACCGACAGCGGCGGCTCGATCCGGATCCCGGCCGCGTGCTGCGGCATCGCGGGGCTGAAGCCGACGTACGGGCTCGTCCCGACCGAGGGCGTGTTCCCGCTCGCGCCGTCGTTCGACCACGTCGGGCCGATGGCCGCCGACGTGCGCGGCTGCGTCGAGCTGATGCGCGTCCTCGCCCCCGGAGTCCACGTGCCGAGCCCGGACGACGTGCGCGTCGCGGTCGCGTGGGCGGAGCTCTGCGAACCGCTCGTGCGGGCGCGCGTGGAGGCAGCGGCGGCGACCGTCGGAGCCACGGCGATCTCGTTCCCCGACGCGGATGAGGTCGGCCCGGCGTTCATGGCGGAGGTCGCCGACGTCCACCGCGACCTCTACGCGGAGAACGCGGAGCTCTACGGCGAGAACATCCGCGGCAAGATCGAGCGGTGCCTCGCGGTGACCGACGCCGAGCGCGCCGACGCCGAGCGCGCACGAGAGCAGCTGCGGACAGACGCGGAGGCGGCGCTCGACGGGTACGACCTCCTGCTCGCTCCCACGCTGGCGTTCGTCGCGCCGCCGGCCGACGTCGACGAGCCGGCGACGCGCAGCGCCTTCGTGCGCTTCACGTTTCCCTTCAACGCCCTCGGCTGGCCGGCGCTCGCGCTCCCGGCGGGCGAGGCGGAGGGCGGGTTGCCGGCGTCGGTGCAGGTGGTCGGGCGTGCCGGCGACGACGGGCTCGTCCTCGCCCTCGGGCTCGCGCTCGAGGCGGCGCTCAAGCCCTGACGCGGGCCTGCCGACTAAAGGGCGGAGATGCTCCGCATCGTCGTCATCGGCGCGGCCGCGCTGACGCTTGCTCCTGCGGCGCTCGCGCGCACCGCCCAGGTCGGGGCGACGCCGTCCGCCGCGGCGCCGAGCGGGCTGCGCGCCTTCCTGCTCACGCCGAAGGAGGCGCCGCTCCAGTACTACCCGCGTACCCCGTCGTTCACGTGGAACCCGGTCGCGCGCCGCGGCGGCACGTACGACTTCCAGCTCGCGACGAGCATGACCTTCGCCGACGCGTCGCTGCTCGACGACGAGACGGGCCTCAAGGTGCCGGCCGTCGCGCCCGCCGAGCAGCTGCCGTGGATGACGGGTGTGCCGTACGCGCTGTGGGCGCACGTGCGGTGGGAGTCGGCGAACCACAAGGTGGTCACGCCGTGGAGCCGGCCGTTCGGGTTCAACATGCGCTGGCTCGACTCCGACTACCCGCAGCAGGAATCGGCTCCCGAGGGGTTGATCCGCTGGAAGCCGATCGAGGGCGCGACCGGCTACCAGGTGCTGTATCCGGATCTCGAGGGCAAGAACTCCTTCACGACGACCACGAATGTCGCGGACGAGCGCGAGTTCTTCACGTTCCACAGCGCGCTCGGCTACCAGGTCGTCCACTGGCGCGTTCGCGCGATCCGCTACATCTCGTCGACGACGCTGCCGAACGGGTTGACGGCGTCGAAGTACGGTCCGTGGAGCCCGGTGTTCACGACGGTCAACCTGCCGCAGCCGCTCGGGACGCTGACGCCGACCGCGACGGTGTCCGATGTGTGGGATCACGCCGGACAGGCGGCGCGGCCGCACGAGCTGACGCCCGGGTTCGCGTGGAATCCCGCGACGACGCCGGTCGATCCGCTCGTCGGCAGCGTCGGCTCGCCGCTCTACCGGGTCTACGTCTTCACCGACAACCACTGCGTCAACCCGATCTTCACCGGGTCAGTCGTCGGCTCGCCGGCGTTCGCCCCGCGGACAACCGGCGGCCCGTTCAACCTCCCGCAGAGCACGCAGGACCTCGGGAACTGGACCGGCGCGAACGGGATCCGCACGTTCACCGACGGCGGCAGCGAGGGCAGCGCGATCGACGCGACCGGCGCGAAGGTGACGGCGAACGAGGCGGTGGCAGGCGCCGACGGCCAGGCGGCCGTCGACCTCGGCGACTCGGGCTGGCCGACGGGCCGCTTCTACTGGACGGTCGTGCCGGTCGAGGCGGAGGCGACGAACGTCACCGCACCCGCGCCCGGCTCGAGTCAGGCGCCGCAGTCGTACTCGCTCCAGTACCAGGACACGCAGGTGCCGCAGGACCAGTGCGAGAACGGCCTCGGCATGAGCTTCGGCAAGGTCTCGCAGCCGGTCGTGACGAGCGGGGCGACGCCTTACGTCTCGGGCGTCGGCACGGACGGGCGCATGATCGCGTCAGCTGCGAAGACGCCCGTCGTGCACGACTCGCCGCTCGTCGCGTGGCAGCCGGCGGTGGGCGCCACGAGCTACGAGATCCAGCTGTCGAGGACGCGCTATCCGTGGCGGACGGCGTGGGACAAGGTCACGACGGCCACCGCGTACGTCCTCCCGCTTGGGACGAACGACGTCGGCACGTGGTGGTACCGGGTGCGCGGCATCGACCCGTCGCTGCCGAAGGGCGCGCAGACGATGACGTGGTCGACGGCGGTCTCGGTGCGCATCAGCGGCGACCGGTTCGTCGTCGTCGAGAAGTAGGCGCCGGCCGAAGCTAGGGTTGCGGCGCGTGGCCGACGACCTCGCGTTCGCCCACTCGCTCGCAGACGCCGCGGACGCGATCACGACGGCGCGGTTCCGGGCGCGCGACCTGCGCGTCGACACGAAGCCGGATCTGACCCCGGTGTCCGAGGCAGACCGGGCTGCGGAGGAGGCGATCCGCGCGGCGGTGCGCGCGTCGCGACGCGGCGAGGGCGTCTTCGGCGAGGAGTTCGGCGACGACGGCGGGGACGCGCGCTGGATCGTCGATCCGATCGACGGGACGACGAACTACGTTCGCGGCGTCCCCGTGTGGGCGACGCTCCTCGCGCTCGAGCGGGACGGCGAGGTGGTGGCGGGGCTCGTGTCGGCGCCCGCGCTCGGCCGGCGCTGGTGGGCGGAGCGGGGCGGCGGCGCGTGGGCGGCTGACGCGGGACGCGGCGGTGTGGTTCGCGCGGGCGGTGCGGGCGGTCCTTCCGGCGGCGGCGTCGCTGCGGCTCTGGCGGGCGGCGGCGCGGAAGCGGGCGGCACGCGGTGTCGGGTGTCCCGCGTCGCGCGGATCGAGGACGCCGCCGTCTCGACGACCTGGGCGCGGCGGATGCCGCCCGGCTGGGCGGAGATCATGGCGCGCGCGTGGTCGAACCGCGGCCTCGGCGACTTCTGGCAGCACTGCCTCGTCGCCGAAGGTGCGCTCGACGTCGGCTGCGACGCGGTGGTGATGGAGTGGGACTACGCGGCGGTGCGGCTGATCGTCGAGGAGGCAGGTGGCCGCTGCACGACCTTCGACGGCGCCCCGCCCCACCCGGGCGCGAGCCTCGTCACGACGAACGGGCTCCTGCACGAGGCGGTGGTGGCGCTCCTCCGGGGTCAGACCCGGGTCTGACCCCGACGCACGCGCACGTCGGCCTCGCGGAGGTAGATGCCGTACCGGCGGCGCGCCTCGTCGAGGTCCTCGCCGAACTCGGCGAGCGACACCTCCGGATCGACGATGGGATCGGGAGGCAGCAGCCCCATCGTCGCGCCGAAGTCACACCACACATGGTCTTCCGGACGCTTGCATGCCTTGGCCCGAAGGGCGTTCAGGTGGATGTAGCGCAGCGCCTCGAAGCGGTGCGCGGCGCTCTCGATCAGCACCGCACGGTAGCGGCGTTCGAAGAACGCGCCCCGCCGGCCGTGCTCGCGGTTGTAGTAGGCGGCGTAGCGGCTGTTGAGGCGCTGGAAACCGCTGCTCAGCGTCGGTTTTTCGAGACGGATGAGGAGGTGGTAGTGCGTCCGCATGAGCGCGTAGCCGAGGCAGACCCAGGAACTGCGCGCCATCTCCTCCCGGAGGTAGCGCAGGAACGTCTCGCAGTCACGGGCGCGGGGGAAGATCGGCGTCGACCCGATGCCGTGCTGCGTGACGTGGAAGGTCTGGCCGGGGAACTGCATCCGCGGAGCGCGTGCCACTCGGCGAGCGTGCCCACCGGCGCCCGGCAGCGCAACGGCGAGGGACGCATTGTCACGCTTTCGGCACATTCCTGGGGTCTGACCCGGGTCTGACCCGGGTCTGACCCCGGCTCCCGCGCCGCGCCCGCGCGCCGGATCAGGCCCCGGTGGCGGCGCGGACGGCCGCCTCGTAGACGCCGTCGCGGCCGAAGCGGTCGAGCTGCGCGCTGAGGACGTCGCTGGCGTTCGGCGGCCGTCCCGGCGGGAACGGCGCCGGGCGGCCGTCGAGGTCGATGCCCTCGAGCCGCTCCTGCTCGTCGAGCTCGAGGCGCACGTCGTGACCGAGCCGCGCACGCAGCCACCCCGCGAGCAGATGCCCCTGCGCCGCCGTCCCGTGCACGCGCAGCTCGCGCACGGACGCGATCTCCGGCCACAGCGAAGCGAGCAGCGACCGCCAGCGCTCCGTCCGGTCCCAGGCGATGTCCGACACCGCGACGCGGTCGAACCACTCCGCGAGCCGGGCGTACGGCGCGGGCAGCCCCTCCCACTCCGTCGAGTCGACGACGAGCCGGTCGACGATCCCGAGCAGCTGCTCGAGCTCCCCGGAGTCCCACCACGGCTCGCCGCGCCAGCGCATGAACACCGGCAGGTCGGAGATGAGCAGCGGCAGGACGATCGACGCCGGCGCGTGCGCTCGCTCACCGCGCAGAGTGAGCTCGACGACCTCGCCGCAGATCGCGCGGTCGCCGATCGGGAAGCAGCGCAGCGACACGAGCGCGTCCAGCCCGTCCGGCTCGTCCGGGCGCGGGACGAGCAGCAGCGTGCGCGACGGATGCCGCTCGGCCATTCCCGCGAGGGTCTCCTCCGCCTGGTGCTGCCACGCCGGCGGCACCCACGCGATGTGCGTCATCACCGACGTCCGCAGGTTCGGCTGCGCGCCCTCCCGCGCCGACTCGTAGCGCAGCCGCGCCAGCTCGCGCTCGATCTGCGCGATCGTCACGTCCTCGCCGCTCCAGTCGTCCTGGATCGGGGCGTTCAGTGCCTGCGCCACGACCGGCCGTCCCGGTGGAGCAGCTCGTCCGACGCCGCCGGCCCCCACGTGCCCGCCGCGTAGTTCGGAAACGACGGGTTGTCGCGCCGCCACGGGGCGACGATCGCGTCGACGAGCGCCCACTGCTCCTCGATCTCGTCGGAGCGCGTGAAGAGCGTCGCGTCGCCGAGCATCGCGTCGAGGATCAGCCGCTCGTACGCGTCCGGCAGCCCTTCGCGGAACGCGCCGCCGTAGAGGAAGTCCATGTGCACCGTCCGGATCGTCATGCCGGCGCCCGGAACCTTCGCGCCGATCGCGAGCGAGATGCCCTCGTTCGGCTGCACGTGGATGAGCAGGACGTTCGGCCGCAGCCCCTCCGCCGCGCCGTCCTCGAACGGCGGGTGCGGCGCGCGCTTGAACTGGATCGCGATCGTGGTCTCGCGCCGCGCGAGCCGCTTCCCCATCCGCACGTAGAACGGCGTGTCCGCCCAGCGCCAGTTGTCGACGTACAGCTTCGCCGCGACGAACGTCTCCGTCATCGACCCGGGCGCGACGCCGTCCTCCTCGCGGTAGCCGCGCACCTCCTGTCCCTCGATGTACCCCGGGCCGTACTGCCCGCGCACGACGCTCTTCGGCCCCGGCGTGTGCAGCGCCTTCAGCACCTTCACCTTCTCGTTCCGGACCGAGTCGGCGGTGAAGTCGATCGGCGGCTCCATCGCCGTGATCGCCACCAGCTGCAGCAGGTGGTTCTGGAAGATGTCGCGGATCGCGCCCGCCTGCTCGTAGTAGCCGGCGCGGCCCTCGATCCCGATCGACTCGGCGACGGTGATCTGGACGTGGTCGATGAACTGCCTGTTCCAGATCGGCTCGAAGATGCCGTTCGCGAACCGCAGCGCCAGCATGTTCTGCACCGTCTCCTTGCCGAGGTAGTGGTCGATGCGGAAGACCTCGTCCTCGGCGAAGTGCTGCTGCAGCTCGGCGTTCAGGTCACGCGCCGACTGCAGGTCGTGACCGAACGGCTTCTCGATGATGAGCCTGATCCAGCCCTCGGCGCCGCGGCGCTCCGCGATCTCGGAGACGAGCGTTCCGATCGCGCTCGGCGGCACCGCGAAGTAGTAGACGCGGTTGCCCTGGGTGCCGCGCTCCTGCTCGAGCTCGTTGAGCGTGTCGCGCAGCTCGTCCTCGCCCTTGTCGTCGGCGAAGTCGAGCGTGACGTAGCGCATGCCGTCGGCGAGCTTCGACCACGTCTCCTCGTCGAACGGATCGCGCGCGTGCTCCTTGACCGCCTCCTTCATCCGCTCGCGGAACTCGTCGTCGGACTCCTCGGTGCGAGCGGCGCCGACGATCCCGAAGCGCTCGGGCAGCAGCCCGCGCACCGCGAGCGCGTAGAGCGCCGGGATCAGCTTCTTCTGCGTGAGGTCGCCGGACGCGCCGAAGATGACGAGGATGCACGGGTCGGGCCGCCGCCGGAGCGACAGCCCCTCGAGCAGCGGGTTCTGCTCGGCGACCGCCATCACCTACGCGCGCGGATCCTGCGTCTGCGCGTGCGCGGTCTCGACCGCCTGAACCGCGTGCCCGCCGAACTGGTTGCGCAGCGCAGCGTTGACCTTCGCCGCGAACGACTCCTCCTGCCGCGACGCGAAGCGCGCGAACAGCGCCGCCGTGATCACCGGCACAGGCACGTCCTCGGCGATCGCCTCGGCGATCGTCCACCGGCCCTCGCCGGAGTCCTCCACGTAGCCGCGGATCTTCTCGAGCTGCGAGCCCTCCTTCTCGAACGCGGCGTGCAGCAGCTCGAGCAGCCACGAGCGGACGACGGACCCGTAACGCCAGATGCCGGAGATCTCGTGCAGGTCGAGGTCGAACTCCGACGACTTCATCACCTCGAAGCCCTCGGCGTAGCTCTGCATCAGCCCGTACTCGATGCCGTTGTGCACCATCTTCACGAAGTGGCCGGCGCCCGACCCGCCGACGTGCGCGTAGCCCTCCTCCGGCGCGAGGTCGTGGAAGACCGGCTCGACCTGCGCGACGGCGTCGTCGTCGCCGCCGACCATGAGGCAGTAGCCGACGCTCAGCCCCCAGACGCCGCCCGAGACGCCGGCGTCGACGAACGACAGGCCGCGCTCCCGCGCCTCGCGGTACCGGCGCTGGGAGTCGCGGAAGTTCGAGTTACCGCCGTCCACGATCACGTCGCCGGGCTCCGCCAGCCCCAGCAGCTGCTGGAACGTGTCCTCGGTGATCTTGCCGGCGGGCACCATCATCCAGAACGTGCGCGGCGGCGCGAGCTGGTCGCGCAGATCCGCCAGCGTCGACGCCGTCGACTCCACCTTCGGGTCGTACGTCTTCACGTCGTGTCCGTGCTCGCGCAGCCGCTCCGCCATGTTGCCGCCCATGCGGCCGAGACCGATCATGCCGAGCTCCACGCCTACACCTCCTCGAGTCGGATGCGCGCGACGCGGCGGCCGCGCTCCTGCAGCGATGCGAAGTCGCCTGCCGCCTGCGCGTGAATGAGCCGACCGAAGCCGAACGGCTGGCCGGGGATCGGCAGCTCCTCGCCGGTGTCGTCGACGACCTGCAGGAAGAGGCCGGTGGGCGGTCCGCCCTTGTGCAGCTGCCCCGTCGAGTGCAGGTAGCGCGGGCCGAAGCCGTGGGTGACGACGCAGCCGGTCGCCTCGCGCGCCCGCGCGGCCAGTGCGAGCACGCGCTCCTCGTTCTCCGGCGTCGGGTTGACGAACGCCTGGATGCAGACGTAGTCGCCGGGCCGCGCCTGCGCGAACAGCTCCTGGGGCGAGCCCTGAGGCGACAGGTCGGGCCGCTCGCCCGAGGCGAGCACCTCCTTCGTCTTGTCCTTCGCCGACTGCACGTCCGGCTGGTCGAACGGGTCGATGCCGAGGATCGAGCCGGCGACGGCGGTGGCGAACTCCCAGCGGAACATCTCCTGTCCGAGCTCGTACTCGCCGCTGACGCGCACCTCCTGCGCCTGCCGGTCGGGGCCGTCCGCAGGCTCCTCCGGCGCCGGCACGAGCCCCTTGCCCTGCTTTCCCGTGGACTCCGCGAGCAGCTGCTCGACCCAGAGGCCGAAGCCGCCCGGGTTCGGCGCGATGCAGATCTTGTCGCGGCCCTCGCGCCAGCCCTCGCCGAGCGAGAGGCCGAGCTCGAGGCCGGGGTTGCCCGCGGCGAGCCGGCACGCCTCCACCATCTCGAGCGTGCGGTCGAGCAGCCGTGCGAGGTCGACGCCCATCAGCGCAGCCGGGACGAGCCCGAACGGCGACAGCGCCGAGTAGCGGCCGCCGATCGTCGGCTCGCCCGGGAACACAGCGGCGAACTCCCGCTCGCGGGCAAGCTGCTCGAGCTCGGAGCCGGGGTCGGTGATCGCGGCGAACAGATGGCCGGCGTGCCCCGTGCGCTCCCAGAAGTAGTCGGTGTGCGACCGCGTCTCGAGCGTGGAGCCGGACTTCGACGCCGACACGAACAGCGTGCGGCCGACGTCGATGCGCCCCTCGAGGTCGCGGATCGCCTGCGGGTGCGTCGTGTCGAGGACGTGGAAGGTCTCCTGCCGGAACGTCCGCCTGAACACCTCCGGCGCAAGCGACGAGCCGCCCATACCGAGCAGCACGACGTCGTCGACGCGGTCGACGACGGAGTCGGCGAACTGCAGCAGCAGGTCGACGTCGTCGCGCATCCGCGCCGGCTCGTCGAGCCAGCCGAGCCACTTCGACTCGTCCGTGCCGGTCCAGAGCGTCGCGTCGCGCGCCCAGACGCGCTCGACGATCTCCGCTCCGTCGACCGCAGCCGGACTCATGCAGCCGCGAGAGCGCCGCGCTTCGCCCGGATCGAGTCGACGATCTCCTCGAACGAGTCGGCGAACTTCTGGACGCCCTCGGCCTCGAGGGTGTCGGTGACGTCGTCGTAGTCGACGCCGGCCTCCTCGAGCTTGCGCAGCAGCTCGCGCGCCTCGTCGACGCCCTCGAGCACCGTGTCGCCGCGCACCTCGCCGTGATCCTGGAACGCCTCGATCGTCTCGAGCGGCATCGTGTTCACCGTCTCCGGGCCGATCAGCTCCTCGACGTAGATCACGTCGCGGTAGGCGGGGTTCTTCGTCGACGTCGACGCCCAGAGGCAGCGCTGCTGATGGGCGCCTTTGCTCTCGAGGAACTCCCAGCGCGGCCCCGCGAACGCCTGCAGGTAGTGCTGGTAGGCGAGCCTTGCGTTCGCGATCGCGAGCTTGCCCTGCAGGTCGGTGCGGCCGAGCTTCTCCAGGCGCTTGTCGGCTTCGGTGTCGACGCGCGAGACGAAGAACGACGCGACCGACGCGACGCTCGACGGATCCCCGCCCGCCGCGACCAGCCGCTCGAGCCCGCGCAGGTACGCCTCGACGACCGCCTTGTACCGCTCCAGCGAGAAGATCAGCGTGATGTTGATCGACGTGCCGTGCGCGATGCAGTCCTCGATCGCCGGCAGCCCCGGCCGCGTCGCCGGGATCTTCACGAACAGATTCGGGCGGTCGACCTCCTGCGCGATCCACCGCGCCTGCTCGAACGACCGCTCCGTGTCGTAGGCGATGCCCGGCTCCACCTCCATCGAGACGTAGCCGTCAAGGCCGTCCGACGCCTCGTACGCCGGCATCAGCACGTCGCAGGCGCCGCGGATGTCCTGGAGCGCGAGCGAGAAGAAGATCGTCGTCGGGTCGTCGGTCTCCGACAGCAGCTCCTTCATGTCGGCGTCGTAGGCGTCGCCGCTCGACAGCGCCTTCTGGAAGATCGTCGGGTTCGAGGTGACGCCGGTGACCGCGTCCTCGTCCATCATCCGCTTCAGCTCGCCGCTCTGCACGAGCTGGCGCGAGAGCGTGTCGAACCAGACAGCCTGGCCACGCGCGGCCAGCTCATGAAGCCGTGACTTCGCCATCTTTCATCGTCCTTTCCATGTCGGCAACTTTCATCAGGCGCGCGACGTAGCGCTCGCCGCCGTCGAACCGCGCCCGCAGGAACGCTCCGACGAGCTCCCGCGCGAGCGAGGGGCCGACGATCTCCGAGCCGAGGCACAGGACGTTCATGTCGTCGTGCTCCACGCCCTGGTGGGCGCTGTAGGCGTCGTGGCAGATCGCCGCGCGGACCCCCGTCATCTTGCACGCCGCGACCGCCGCGCCGACGCCGGAACCGCAGACCAGCACCGCGCGCTCCGCGCGGCCGTGCTGGATCGCCTCGCCGACCTCGCGCGCCTTGTCCGGGTAGTCGATGCGGACGGCGTCGCTGTCGGTGCCGAAATCGAGCACGTCGTGGGCCGCGAGCGCCTCGAGCACCGCGTCACGCAGATGCACGCCGCGGTGGTCGAAGGCGACGGCCACCTTCATAGAACTTCGACTCGCGCGATCTTGCCCTCGTCGAACGTGAAGCGGATCGGCAGCGTCCGACCGTCGGCCTGCACCATCGCGATCGCGTGTCCGTCCTGCCGCACCTCGACGCCCTCGAGCTGGACGGACGGCAGCTCGCCGTCGATGACGAAGCCTGGGGCGACGAGCCGGAAGAAGTCGCGCACCTTCTCCGCCGCCGTCACGCGACCCGTTCCAGCAGCGCCGTCGCGCGCGCGACGACGTTGTCGAGGTTGTAGCCGAAGTGCTCCAGCACGGTTGTCCCCGGCGCCGAGGCGCCGAAGTGCTCCAGCGAGATCGAGTCGCCGCGGTCGCCGACCCAGCGCTTCCATCCGAGCGCCACGCCCGGCTCGACCGACAGCCGCGCGCGCACCTCGGGCGGGAGCACCTCGTCGCGGTACTCCGCGGGCTGCTGCTCGAACAGCTCCCAGCACGGCATCGACACCACGCGCGCGCTCGTGCCGTCGCCGGCGAGCCGCCGGGCCGCCTCGAGCGCGAGCCCGACCTCGGCGCCGGTGGCGATCAGGATCACCTCGGGCGAACCCGACTCCCAGAGCGTGTACGCACCGCGCTCGAGACCGGAGGCCGGGGCGAGCTCGGCGCGATCGAGCGTCGGCACCTTCTGGCGCGACAGCGACAGCGCGACGGGGCCGTCGCGGCGCTCGAGCGCGACCTTCCACGCCCACGCCGTCTCGTTCGCGTCGGCGGGGCGCACGAACCACAGGTTCGGGATCGCGCGCAGCGCCGCGTACGTCTCGACCGGCTGGTGCGTGGGACCGTCCTCGCCGAGCCCGACGGAGTCGTGCGTCCACACCCAGACGACCGGCAGCTCCATCAGCGCCGACAGGCGCACCGCCGGGCGCATGTAGTCGCTGAAGATGAGGAACGTCGAGCCGTACGGCTTGACGCAGCCGCCGTGGGCGCCGATGCCGTTCACGATCGATCCCATCGCGTGCTCGCGGATGCCGAACGCGATGTTGCGCCCGGCCCAGCTGTCGGAGAAGAGGCCGCCGCCCTCGAACTCGGTCTTCGTCGACTCGACGAGGTCGGCCGCGCCGCCGACCATCGTCGGCACCGCGTGCTTGAACGCCTGCATCACCTTCTTGCCGGCGTCGCGCGTCGCGAGCGACTCGCCCGGCTCGAACTCGGGCAGCGTCCAGGCGCCGATGCGGCCCTCGTAGGCCGCGTCCCACCGTTCGCGCTCCCGCGGGAACGCCGCCGACCAGGCGGAGAAGCGCTGCTGCCACTCCGTCTCGAGTTCGGTGCCGCGCTCCACGCCGTTCATGTGCTCGTACACCTCGGGCGGCACGTGGAAGTGCTCGTCCGGATCCCAGCCGAGCGCCTCCTTCGCGGCGCGCACCTCCTCCTCGCCGAGCGGGCTGCCGTGCGCCTTCGCCGTGTCCACGGCGCGCGGCGCGCCGAACGCAATGTGGGAACGGACGATGATCATCGACGGCCGCCCGGTCTCGTCCTGCGCGCTCCGGATCGCCTCTCGCAGCGCGTCGAGGTCGTTCGCATCGTCGACCGACTGCACGTGCCAGCCGAGCGCCTCGAACCGCTTGAAGCGGTCCTCGGTGAACGAGATCCACGTCGTGCCGTCGATCGTGATGTGGTTATCGTCGTAGAAGTAGACGAGCTTGCCGAGCCCATTCGTCCCGGCAAGGGAGCCGGCCTCGTAGGAGACGCCCTCCATCAGGTCGCCGTCGGAGCAGATCGCGTAGACGCGGTGGTCGACGATCTCGTGGTGCGGACGGTTGAAGGTCTGCGCCAGGAACCGCTCCGCGAACGCCATCCCGACGCCGTTCGCGAACCCCTGCCCGAGCGGGCCCGTCGTCACCTCGACGCCCGGCGTGTGCCGGAACTCGGGATGCCCCGGCGTCGCCGACTGCCACTGCCGGAAGCGCTTCAGCTCCTCGAGCGAGAGGTTGTAGCCCGACAGGTGCAGCGCCGAGTACTGGAGGATGCACGCGTGGCCGGCGCTCAGGACGAACCGGTCGCGGTTCGGCCACTGCGGGCTCGCCGGATTGTGGTTCAGCACCTCCCTGTAGAGGAGGTACGCGAGCGGCGCGAGCGCCATCGCGGTGCCGGGGTGGCCGGCGTTCGCCTTCTGGACGGCGTCCATCGACAGCGTGCGGATCGTGTCGATGGAGAGCTGTTCGATCTCCGTGTTCGCCAACGGCCCTCCGGTGGTCGCTTCCCCGCGAGCGTAACGACTAACCGGCGGCTCGCGCGCCCGCTCGGATCTCCTCCTTCAGCGCGTACTCGGCGTCCTCGTCGAGCCCCATGGACGTCGCCGCGACCGTCCGGCCGCCGCGCAGGTAGCGGAACACGGCCTTGCCGTCGCCGAAGTCGCCCTCGAGCGCCGTCGAGTCGTGGCCGGTCGAGTCGCCGAAGTAGCGGAAGCTGCGCCCGAACTCCTCGGAGAAGAAGGCGGAGACCGTGTCGTAGCGCGCGTCTTCGCCGGCGAGGATGCGTCCGAGCGTCGTCCCGTGGTACGCCGCGTTCGACCAGTGCTCGATCCGGCGGTGTCGCCGGAACACCGGGTCGTAGAACTCCGCGACGTCGCCCGCGGCGTAGACGCCGGGGCGCGCGGTCGCGAACCGCTCGTCGACGACGACTCCGTTCCGGACCTCGAGTCCCGCCTCACGGGCGAGCTCGACGTTCGGCTCGACGCCGATGCCGCCGACGAACAGGTCGGCGCCGCCGGGGATCTCGGACGTGCCGAGGCGCAGGTCGACGCCGTGCTCGCGGAACGTCGCGTGCAGCGCCTCCGAGAGCGGCGGGCACTCGAGGAGCGCGAACAGCACCTCCTCGCGCACGACCTGCGTCACCTGCACGCCGAGTTGCGTCAGCGACGCGGTCACCTCGCAGCCGATGAAGCTGCCGCCGACGACGACCGCGGTCTGCGCGTCCTGTGCGCGCTCACGAAGGGCGAGCGCGTCGTCGAGCGTCCGGAACGTCGTCGCGTCGGGGAGCTTGCGCGGCCGCGCGCCGGTCGCGAGCACGATCGTCTCGGCCTGCACCGCGTCGAGCGACGAGACGGACTCCCCGAGCCGCAGGTCGACGCCGCGCTCCTCGTACCAGCCGCGGTCGTGGACGAGCGCGTCCTCCGGCTGCGCCTCGCCGCGCAGCAGCCGCTTCGAGAGCGGCGGCCGGTGGTACGGGCCGTGCGGGTCCTGCGACCAGATCGTGATCGGCTCGCGGCCTCCCGCGTCGCGATAGCCCTCGACGACCTTCGCGGCCGTCAGGCCGCCTCCGACGATCCCGATCATCTCGCCTCCTCGAGTCGCATCACCTTCTCCTGTTCTTCCATCGCGGCACGGTGGATTTCGAGGCGCTCGAGCCGCGGCTCGACCGTCCGGTCGACGCCGGGCGCCGGCAAGTCGACGCCGAGGCGCTCGAACGCGGCGACCGCGGCGCCGCGCGCCGACGCCTCGCCCACGGCCGAGACCTCGAGCGGCCGGCCGAGCACGTCGGCGAGCACCTGCGTCCACGCCGGGTTCGCGAGCAGCGCGCCGCCCGTGACCACCACCGACTCCACCCCGCCGAGCGCCTCCAGCACCGCCGCGAAGCGGTAGCAGACGGCCTCGAGCGCGGCCTGCGCGACGTCGAGCGGCGTCGTGGCGAACGAGAGCCCTGCGATCAGGCCGCGCCGCCCGGCGTCCCAGCCGAGCGAGCGCTCGCCGCCGAGAAACGGCAGGAACGTCAGCCCGTGCGCGGCAGCCTCGCGCTCGGCGAGGCCGCCCTCGTCGAGGTCGCGCAGCGTGCGCAGGAGCCAGGCATGGAGGTTGCCGCCGTCGGACAGCGCGCCGCCCTCGCAGAAGCGCTGAGCGTCGAGCCGGTACAGGAACAGGCCCGGCCGCGGCTCGGCGCGATCGGCCTCGTAGACGACGCGGAGCGCACCGGAGGTGCCGACCATGACGGCGGCGCGCCCGCGCGTCGTGCACCCGGCGCCGAGGTTCGAGCACGCGCCGTCGCCGAGGGCGGGAAAGACACCCGCGAGCCGGGCGTCGTCGACCGGTGGCAGCTGCTCCGCGTCGACGCCGACCGCCGCCAGCGTCTCCTCGTCCCACGCGAGCCGGTTCGGGTCGTAGAGGCCGGTGCCGCTCGCGGTCGAGATCGAGGTGCGCGTCTCGCCCGCCAGCTTCAGCAGCAGGTAGTCGCCGAACGAGAAGTAGCGTGCCGGCCGCGCACCGTCGGCGTGCAGGCGCAGGATCTTCGCGGGCCAGTAGGCGGGATGGAGGAAGCAGCCCGTGCGACAGTGGTAGTCCGCGGGGTCGAGCTGCGGCGGCTCGCCGCCCGCGAGGTCGCGCCACGTGAGGACCGTCGTCAGCGGCCGGTCGCGCGCGTCGACCGCGACGAGCGAATGCCAGAAGCACGAGATCGCGAGTGCGTCGGCCTCGCCGACCTGCGCGAGGACCGCGCGGCACGCGTCGACGAGCCGGTCGGCGTCGAGGTCGTCGTAGGCGGTGTGCGCGTCGCCGGGCTCCGGCTCTCCGTCCTCCCCGTAGACCACGGCCCGCACCGACGACGAGCCGATGTCCAGCGAGGCGACGCGCATCGCACGGCAGTCTCACCCATCGTGCACGGCGCCGTCGCGGTGCGCCGGCAGCTCGACGCGGAACGCCGTGCCCGTCCCCGGCTGCGAACGGACGCTGATCGAGCCGCCGTGCGCCTCCGCGATCGCCTTCGAGATCACGAGCCCGAGACCGGTTCCCGGGATCGCCTGCTCGGTCGCCGTCGACGAACGGAAGAAGCGCTGGAAGAGGCGCGCCTGCTCGGCGTAGGGGATGCCGATGCCGCTGTCCTCGACCTCGAGCACGACGCTGCCGTTGTGCGCCGTGGCGCGCGCCGCCACCCAGCCGCCGGCCGGCGTGAACTTGAGCGCGTTGGAGACGAGGTTGCCGACGAGCTGCGCGAGCCGCTCGCGGTCGGCCGGCACCTCCGGCACGTCGTCGAGCTCCGCGCGCAGATCGATCTCGCGCGTGCGGGCGAGCGCCGACGTCGACTCGACCGTCTCGCGCACGATCTCCGCCACGTCCACGGGCGCGTACTGCAGCTGCAGGCCGTTCGCGTCGAGCCGGGCGACGAAGAGCAGGTCGCCGACAAGGCGCTGCAACCGCTCCGAGCTTCGGTACACGATCGCGAGGAACCGCTTCTGCTCCTCCGTCAGCTCGCCGGCCTCGCCCTCGCGCAGCATCTCGAGGAAGCCCATCATCGACGTCAGCGGCGTGCGCAGCTCGTGCGAGACCGTCGCGACGAACTCGTCCTTCAGCCGGTCGAGCTCGCGCTGCTGCGTCACCTCCCGCAGCGTCCAGATGCGGCCGAGGAACCCGCCGCGGTCGTCGTGCACCGGCGACGTGAAGCCCTGGAACACGCGCCCGGAGACGGCGTCCTCGAACTCGTCGAACGTCGGCTCGGCGAGCGGGTCGCGCAGCCGCTCCATCGCGGCGCGGAACTCGTCGGAGTTCGACATCCGGTCGGCGATCGACAGCAGCCGGTCGACGACGGTGCCGTCGAAGTTCATCCCGAGGTCGCGCGTCAGCGCCACCATCGGGCGGTTCGCGATCTGGATGTTGCCCTCGGCGTCGCTCAGCAGGATCCCGTCGACGGTCGAGTCGAGCACGGCGCGCAGGACGTTCGCGAGCCGCTCGAGGTCGGCGTTCTGCTCGCCGAGCGACGCGCGCTGCCGCTCGAGGCTCGCCGACATCTCGTTGAACGCGCGCGCCAGCAGCCCGACCTCGCCGGCGCCGCCAGGGTCGACGCGGACGCCGTGGTCGCCGCGGCCGATCGCCTCCGTCGCGGCGGCGATCCGCCGCACCGGCGCGACGGCGGCGCGCAGGAAGTAGGCGACGATGCCGACGAAGAGGGCGATCGCGATCACGATCCCGCTCGCCCCGACGACGACGCCCTCGTGCTGCGCGCTCGCGACGTCGCGGCGGTCCGCGTTCGCGGCCGCCAGCTCGCGCGCGACCAGCGGGTCGATGAGCGCACGGAGCCGGTCGACGCGGCGCTTGCCGCCCCCGGTCGCGACGCGCGTCCGGGCCGCAGCAGGATCGATCTTCACCGTCGCGAGCAGCGGGCGCAGCCAGCCGCGCTCGTACTCGCGCCACGCCCGGTCGATCGCGCGAGCCGTCGGGCCCGGCGCGGCCGCGAGCAGCGCCCGCGACTGCTGCGGGAGCTTCGGCTCGGCTTGCACGAGCGGCTGCAGGAACGCAGGGTCGCGCGTGATCACATAGCCGCGCGCGCCCGTCTCGAGGTCGAGCACGAGCTTCTCCAGACGCTCGGCGGCGACGACCGCCTGCTCCGCATGCTGCTCCCGGCTCGTCGCGTGCCGCACGGCGTGGAAGCTGCCGATCACGAGCGCGAACTCGGCGAGCAGGAACGCCACCACCACGCCGGCGGCGATCAGGATCCGCCCTGTCAGCCCGAGGCCCATCACGGGTCTTTTCGACAGAAAGGCCGAATCTCTTCAGGTCCGGTCGCCGCTAGGTTGAGCCCGTGGCCGTCCTCATCGCCTCCTCGCTCCGCAAGGAGCTGTCCGGCGACGTCCTCTTCGACGGCGTCTCGTTCAAGGTCGAGCGTCGCGACCGCCTCGCGCTCGCCGGGCCGAACGGGGCCGGCAAGACGACGCTCCTGCGCGCGCTCGCCGCCGAGACGTCGCTCGACGGCGGCGAGCTGCACTGGGAGAAGGGCGCGCGCGTCGCGCTCCACGACCAGCGTCCGCCGTCGCAGAGCGGCCGGCCGCTGCGCGACTACGTGCTCGCGGGGACCGCCGACCTCGCCGCGACCGAGGACGAGCTGCGGCGGCTCGAGGCGGCGATGGCGGGCGGCGACCACGGCGCGCAGACGATGGCGCGGTACGCCTCGGCGCAAGCGCGGCTCGAGCACGCCGGCGGCTACGACTGGCGCGACCGCGCCGCCGCGATCGTGCGCGGCCTCGGCTTCCGCGACGACGACCTCGACCGGCCGCTCTCGACGTTCTCGGGCGGCGAGCTGACGCGCGCCTCGCTGGCGCGGACGCTCGCCGCGCAGCCGGACCTGCTGCTGCTCGACGAGCCGACGAACCACCTGGACATCGAGTCGCTCGAGTGGCTCGAGGAGACGCTGCGGTCGCTCGACGCGGCCGTCATCCTGGTCGCGCACGACCGCTGGTTCCTCGAAGCGGTGACGACGGCGGTGCTCGAACTCGAAGGCGGCAAGTCGGTCTACTTCCCGGGCGCGTGGCACGTCTGGCGGCGCGAGCAGGCTGCGCGCGCGCTGCACCAGGCGAAGACCGCGCAGCGCCAGGCGGAGCAGATCGCGCGCCTCGAGCGTTTCGTCGAGCGCTTCCGCTACAAGGCGACGAAGGCGAAGCAGGCGCAGTCGCGGCTGAAGCAGCTCGAGCGGATCCAGGCGAACCGCGTGCAAGCACCGGCCGACCGGCGCCGCACGCTCGGGTTCGAGTTCCTCGCGCCGGCCCGCTCCGGCCGCGACGTCCTCGTCGCCGAGGGCCTCCAGGTGCGCGCCGGCGACAAGCAGCTCCTCGACGACGCGACGTTCGCGCTCGAGCGCGGCGAGCACGTCGCGCTGGTCGGCCCGAACGGCGCCGGCAAGACGACGCTGCTCGAGACGCTGCTCGGCCGCCGCGACCCGGCGGCCGGCCGCCTGCGGCTCGGCCACGGCGTCGTTCCCGCCTACTTCTCGCAGCACGAGTCGGAGCTCGACGAGCGCGGGTCGGTGCTCGAAGCCGCAATCGCCGGCACGGGTCTCAAGCGGCCGGAGGCGCAGACACTGCTCGGCCGCTTCCTCTTCTCCGGCTGGGACGAGCACGAGAAGCCGGTCGCGGCGCTGTCGGGGGGCGAGCGGCGGCGACTCGCGCTCGCGATCGTCGTCGCGTCGGGGGCGAACTTCCTCGTCCTCGACGAGCCGACCAACCACCTCGACCTCGAGTCGCGCGAGTCGCTCGAGGCCGCCCTCGAAGCGTTTCCGGGAACCGTCCTGCTCGTCTCGCACGACCGCGCGCTGCTCGACGCGGTCGCCGGGCGGCTGCTCGCGATCGAGGACCGGCGCGTCGTCTCGTACGCCGGCGGGTGGGCCGACTACGTGCGGGCGCAGGAAGCCGACGCCGCGCCGCCCCCGCCGCCGACGCCAAAGCCGAAGCGGGAGAAGCCGGCGCGGCCGCGGCGCCCGAAGCCGACGCCGCTCGACCTCGTCGAGGCGGAGGTGGCACGCGCCGAGGAGCGCGTCGCGGAGCTCGAGCGGAAGCTCGCGGAGGACTGGGGCGACGTCGCGCTCGTCGAGGCGCACCGCGCGGCGCGCGAGGATCTCGCCGCGCTGCTGGAGCGCTGGGAAGCGCTCTTCGAGTCGTCGGCCTAGCTGCGGTTCGCTTCGTCGAACAGCGGCCGCATGCCCAGGTCGACCATGCGCTCGTCGCTCGGCGGCGCGCCGCGGCCCGCGGCCGCCTCGAGGACGTGCGGCAGCAGGGAGAGATCGCTGACCGTGTTCAGGAAGATGCCGGGCCGCGCCAAGGTCCACGCGACGGCGTCCGCGATCTCGTCCTCGTCGGTCAGCGGCTCGTACCACGGCTGGGCGTGGTGCTCCTCGCCGCGCCACCGCCCCTTGCTCAGGCTCTTGATCGTCTGCATAGCGACGCTGCGTTCCGCGCACAGCGCGATGAGCTCCTCGACGTCCGCCGCGTAGCGCTCGTCCTGCAGCTGCGCGTAGTTGTACGGAAACAACACGGAGTCGAAGTCGAAGGCCGCGAGGCTCTCGAGGTGGCGTCGCGGCGCGTCGAGGCCGTGGCCCGTGACGCCGATGAAGCGGACGAGCCCCTCGTCGCGCGCGTCGACGGCGGCGGCGAGCGCGCCGTCGTCGGAGAACGCCGTCTCCCACTCGTCGCGGTCGACGAGGTTGTGGAGCTGGAGGAGGTCGACGTGGTCGACGCCGAGGCGCTCGAGCGAGCGGCGGAGCTCGTCGTGCGCTCCGCGCTCCGTCCGCTCGCCGGTCTTCGTCGCGACGAAGAAGCGCCCGCGGTGCCGCTGCAGCCACGCCGCGATCCAGAGCTCCGAGTCGCCGTAGCTGGCGGCGGTATCCACGTGGTTCACGCCGTAGCGCAGCAGCAGGTCGAGCGCGCGGTCGGCGCCGTCGCGTGTCACGTGGTCGTACATCAGCGCGGCACCGCCGAAGATGGTGCGCGTGCTCTCGTGACCCGTGCGACCGAATGGCAGCTTCTCGATCACAGGCTCGATCCTACGGCGCGCACCGACTCCTCCGTGATCGGGTCGAGCACGAGAATCGCCTCGTCCGCGCCGGCATCCGCCAGCGCGTCGAGATGCGCGCGCAGGTCGCTGGCGTCGACCGCCGCGACGTCGCGAGCGCGCTCCCCGGCTCCGCCGTCGACCTGCACGAGGACGCACGCGCTGCGCTCGACCTCGGTGGGGTCGCGGCCGGCCCGCTCGGCGGCGACGCTCACCTCGGCGCTGTGCGCCGCGAAGCCGTCGACGGTGTTGCCGTAGTGCGTGAACCACGTGTTCCACACGTCCACGTGCGGCAGCGCGATCGAGAGCATGCGCGGCCGGTTCGCGCCGATCATCAGCTTCGGCGTCCGCCTCGGCGGCGGCAGCAGCACTGCGTCTTCGACCGCATGGAAGCGCCCGCGGAACGTCACGCGCTCGCCGGCGACCAGGCGCCGGACGATCTCGAACGCCTCCTCGAAACGCGAGACGTGCTGCGCGAACGGGACGCCGAACGCGCGGAACTCGGCGACGTTCCAGCCCGCCCCGAGCCCGAGGACGAGCCGCCCGCCGGAGAGCTCGTCCACCGCCGCTGCCTGGCGTGCGAGGACGCCCGGCGGATGGAAGGCGGTGCAGGCGACGAGCGGCCCGAGCTCGACGCGTCCCGTGATCGCCGCCAGCCACGCGAGAGTCGACCAGCAGTCCCACGGCCCGCGCTCGGCGCGGCCGTCGCCGCGGTAGAGCAGGTGGTCGCCGACCCAGAGCGAGTCGAAGCCGCTCGCCTCGGCGGCGCGTGCGATCGCTGCGAGCTCGTCGCGGCGGACGACGCGCTCCACCTCCGGAAGCTGGACGCCGACCCTCAGCCGGCGCGGGTTCTCGCTCACGACCAGAACGCGGAGAAGGCGGGGTAGTCGAAGGGAACGGCGGTGACGTCGGCGATCACCCCGCCGCGAATCTCGCAGAAGAGCGCCTGCTCGATGTCGAGCGTGCGTCCGTTCCGCTCGCCTTTCGCGTGGTAGACGGCCACGGCGTAGTCGCCCGACGCCGCGACGTACCGAAGCTCGGTGCGGTACGTGCCGGCCGACTGCGTGCGCGTCCGGCGGAGGAAGCGCAGCACATCGTCGCGCCCGCGGTACTCGCCGCTCATGACCGTGTCGCCCGGCACGCGCCAGACGACGTCGTCGGCGAGCGAGCGCGCCACCGCGAGCGCGTCTCGACCGAACGCGGCGAACGCACGCTCGAGGAGCTCGACGCTCGGATGCGTCACCGCTCGAGCGGCGCCATCGTCAGCCCGTACGCCGCAAGCTGCGAGTGGTACAGCTCGGCGGGCTCCCGGTGACCCGACCATACGATCGCCCGACCGGTCGTGTGGATCCGGTTCGCGAGCTTCATCCCGCGGTCGTAGTCGACCCCCGGGATCGTCTGGGCGAGCGCGAACGCGACTCCCTCGAACGTGTTGTGGTCGTCGTTCAGGACGATCACCTTCCACGCACCGCCCGTGCCTGAGCGCGAGCCGCGCGAGGCGCGCTCCTTCGGCGGCGTCAGCGTGCTGGTCATTGGGCGAGCGTAGCGATCACGGCCTCCGCGATCACCTTCAGCGGGCGGCCCGACAGCTGGCTCGCCCGCCGCAGCCGCGCGAACGCCTCCGGCTCGCTGAGGCCTTCCTTCTCCATCAGCAGACCCTTCGCGCGTTCGATCGCCTTGCGCGCGGCAAGCGCCTCCGCGAGCGACTCGGCTTCCTCGCGTACGGCGGCGAGCTCCTCGTGGCGCGCGCGCGCCGTCGCGATCGCCGGCACGAGGTCCTGCTCGCGGAACGGCTTGACGAGGTAGCCGAAGACGCCGGCCTCGACGGCGCGGCCGACGAGCTCCTCCTGCCCGTAGGCCGTCAGCATCACGATCGGGATCGGCCGCTCGTCGAGGATGCGCCGCGCCGCCTCGATGCCGTCGAGACGCGGCATCTTCACGTCCATGATCGCGATGTCGGGCGCATGCTCGCGGGCGAGCGCCACGGCCTCCTCGCCGTCGCGCGCCTCGGCGACCACCTCGTGGCCGGACCGCTCGAGCAGGTCGCGCAGGTCGAGCCGGATGATCGTCTCGTCTTCGGCGATCAAGATCCGCACGCGCATAGCCTCGCACGCCGCGACGGCGCCGCCCGCCGCCCCGCGCCGGCGGCGCGGGGCGGGGTCAGACCCGGGTCTGACCCCGCTCTGACCCCTTCGCGCGCTACGCAGGGAAAACGACTTCGGCGCGGGTGCCGCCGTCCGCGCGCAGCTCGAGCGTTCCGCGCAGCTCGTCGCGCACCAGCGCCCGCACGATCGACAGGCCCGTGCCGGCCGCGGCGTCCCCGGCGACGCCGGCGCCGTCGTCGGCGATCGCGAGCACGACCTCCCCGTTCCGCCGCGCGAGCTCGACCCGCACGCGCTCGCCGCCGTGCTCGAGCGCGTTCTGGAGCAGCTCCGCGAAGACGAGGGCGAGCGCCGTCGCGCGCGCGCCCGGAAGCGACACCGGCTCGAGCTCGGCCGTCACCGCCTTCCCCGCGCCGACTCCCTGCACGAGCATCGCGCGCAGCCGGTCGATCAGGTCGGCCAGCTCGACGTCCTCGTCCCGCCGTTCGGTCAGCAGCTCGTGCACCGCCGCGATCGCGAGGATGCGGTTGACCGAGTGCTCGAGCGCCTCGCGCGGGTCGACGCCGTCCGCCGACCGAGCCTGCAGCCGCAGCAGCGACGCGACCGTCTGCAGGTTGTTCTTGACCCGGTGGTGGATCTCCTGCGCCAGCACCCCGCGCATGACCGCGCGCCCGTGCTCGAGCGCAACCGCGGCGTGCGTCGCGATCGACGCGAGCAGCTCCGAGTCGTCGTCCGTGAACGGCGTCGAGCGGTCCGCGACGAGCTCGCCGATCTGCCGGCCGCGCCAGCGCAGCGGCTGCCTGATCGCGTGGTCGGAGGCGACACCCTCCGGCCACGCGATCCGCCCGTCATCGAGGACGAGCGCCGCGCCGGTCGCCTGGAGCGCGTCCATCGTCGTCTTGACGATCGCCTCCAGCGACTCCTCGACGTAGAGCGAGTTCGACACCGCCTCGGAGATGCGCGCGAGCGCCTCGAGCTCGGCCACCCGCCGCTGCGCCTCCGCGTAGAGCTTCGCGTGCTCGATCGACTGCGCGACCTGCGTCGCGATCACGAGCAGGAGGTCGACCTCCTCGTCGCTGAACGCGCGCGGGCGGCGCGTGCGCAGGTTGAGCGCCCCTTCGAGCGTCCCGTCGCGCGTCAGGATCGGAACCGCGAGGATCGACTCGTACTCGTCCTCGGGCAGGTTGGGGAAGTGCTTGAAGCGAGGGTCGAGGTGCGCCTGCGAGGCGAGCATCACGGGCGCGCGCGCGGCGGCCGCCGAGCCGGTGATCCCCTCGCCCGGCCGCATCCGCGGCCGGCGCGTCATCTCGTCGACACGCGTACCGTGCGTCGCGCGCAGGACGAGCTCGTCCGCGCGCTCGTCGTACAGGTAGACGAAGCATGCGTCGGCTTCGAGCGCGTCGGCGACGCGCGACGCGACGCGCGAGAGCACCTCCTCGAGGTCGAGCGTCGAGTTGACGGCCTCGATCGTGTCCGTCAGCAGCCGCAGATGCCTCGACTGCGCGTCCATCCGGGAAGAAGCGTACGCTCGCGGCGCCGTGACGACCTTCGACTGGCTCATGATGTTCCACATCACGGGCGCGTTCCTGCTCGTCGGCGGCGCCGTCGCGGCCGGCGTCCTGAACACGCTGGCGCTGAGGGCGCAGCGCCCGAGCGAGGCCGCGCTCTACCTCCGCCTCGTCCGCCGCACGCTGCCGCCGATCTTCGCGGGCACGATCCTCACGCTCGTCTTCGGACTGTGGCTGGTCGCCAACCGCAGCAACGTGAAGCTCGGCAGCTTCTGGGTGGTCGCCGCGCTCGTGCTGTGGGTCGTCCTGAACGCGCTCGGCGGGATGGGCGGCCGCCACCAGGAGAAGGCGCGCGAGCTCGCGGAGCGGCTCGGCGCCGCAGGAGACACGTCCAACGACGAGCTCACGGCGCTCCTGCACGACCGGCGCGGAAACGCGCTGTCGTGGCTCGCCGGAGCCGCGACGCTGCTCCTCCTCGTCGACATGATCTGGAAGCCGTGACGCTGGCGTTCAGCAGGCCGTTCTGGCCGCTCTTCCTGCACGTCCTCGGCGCGATGACGCTGTTCGGCGCGATGCTGACCGTGCTCGTGCTCGCGGCCGGCGCCTGGGCGCGCCCGGCGGCGCCGGCGGCGCTCGTGCGCGCGCCGTTCACGGTGCTGCTCGCGGTCGCGGTGCCGGGATGGGTCGTGATGCGCGCGGGAGCGCAGTGGATCTACTCCGACGAAGGCTGGTCGGGCCATCACGACCCGACCTGGCTGGGCGTCGGCTTCGCCGTGGCCGACGCCGGCCTCGTCGTGCTGCTCGTCGCGCTCGCGGTCGCGTTCTGGTGGCGGCGTTCCGCGAAGCTCGCCGCCGGCCGCATCCTCGGCGGCGTCAGCGCCTTCTACCTCGCGCTCCTCGCGCTCGCGTGGCTCGCGATGTCGGGGAAATGGCACTAACAAAAGCTTTACCGCGGCAGGGGGAAATTCATCAGACGCGGGGAATAGGTTCGGCGAGGTGAGCGCACTCGCAGTCGATCTCCGCCGCACCGCCGGCTTCCTCGTCGCAGACGCGAAGGGCCGCGTGGTCGGCACCGTCGAGTGCCCGATGTACGGAACGTCGCCCGAGGAGCCCGACGCGCTGTCGGTCCGCTCCGGCTGGCTCGCCCGCCGCCGCCGCATCGTGCCGGCCGACTCGATCGAGCAGATCGACGACGGCTCGCGCGTGATCGGCCTCCGGGTCGACCGCGAGGCGATCCGCACCTTCCTCTAGTCGCGCGCTACAGCGTCGACAGGTAGCGGTCGAGCTCCCACCGGGAGAGCTGGACCCGGTACTCGTCCCACTCCTTCCGCTTCAGGCGCACGTAGGCGTCGAAGATGTGGTCGCCGAAGGCGCGCCGCATCAGCTCGGAGCGGCCGAACTCGTCGATCGCCTCGCCGAGCGACTCCGGGAGCGAGACGATCCCGCGCTCGCGCCGTTCCTCGGCCGTCAGGTGGTAGAGGTTCGCGTCCATCGGGGGCTCGAGCTCGTAGCCGCGCTCGATTCCCTCGAGCCCGGCGTGCAGGAGCGCCGCGAAGGTGAGGTACGGGTTGCACGCCGGGTCGGGGCAGCGAATCTCGGCGCGCGTCGCCTGCTCCGAGCCGGGCTTGTACAGCGGGATGCGGATCAGCGCCGAGCGGTTGCGCTGTGACCAGGCGCAGTAGACCGGCGCCTCAAAGCCCGGTACGAGGCGCTTGTACGAGTTGACCCACTGCGCGAACACCGCGGACATCTCGCGCGCATGACGGAGGAGGCCGGCGATGAACTGCTTCCCGACGGGCGAGAGGTGGTGCTCGTCGTCGGCCGCGAAGAACTGGTTGCGGCCGTCCTTGAACAGCGACATGTGCGTGTGCATCCCGGAGCCGTTCTCGCCGAAGAGCGGCTTCGGCATGAAGGTCGCGTAGGCGCCGTTCTGGGCCGCGACCTCCTTCACGATCAGCCGGTAGGTGACGGTCTGGTCGGCCATCTCGAGCGCGGACGCGTAGCGCATGTCGATCTCGTGCTGCGACGGCGCGACCTCGTGGTGGTGGTACTCGATCGCGATCCCGACCGACTCGAGCGCCTTGATCGTCTCGTTGCGCAGCTCCGTCGCGGCGTCGAGCGCCGTCATCGCGAAGTAGCCTCCCTCGTCGAGCGTCTCGGTGCCGCTGTTGTCGCGGAAGAGGAAGTACTCGAGCTCCGGCCCGACGTTGAACGTGTCGAACCCGAGCGACTGCATCCGGTCGAGTGCGCGCCGAAGCACGTAGCGCGGGTCGCCCTCGTACGGCTGCCCGTCCGGCTTCACGACGTCGCAGATCATCCGCGCCACACGCGCGGCGCCGTCGCGCGACGGCATCAGCCGGAACGTCGACGGGTCCGGGATCGCGACCATGTCGGACTCCTCGATCGCGTTGAAGCCGGTGATCGACGAGCCGTCGAAGCCCATGCCGTCGTCGAGCGCGCCCTCGAGCTCCGACGGCGTGATCGCGAAGCTCTTCAGGTGCCCCTCAATGTCGGTGAACCAGAGGAGGACGTACTCGACGTTCTCCTCGTCCATCCGCTTCAGGACGTCCCTGCGGGCGGCCGGGTCGGAGGTCGCACGGTCCTTGCTCTCAATCATCGCCATGCCGCCGATCCTACGGCAGCGACAGCGCCGGCGCGCGACGCTCCTACCCGGACCGCTTCAGCTTTCCGTGCCGCTTCGCATAGCGCTCGCCAGCCTTGAAGACGAGCAGCCCGACGGGGATCGAGAGCACGCCGATGACGAGCAGCGGCCACACGTCCGCCCATGCGAGGCCCGCGCCGTCGAGGATCTGGGCGCGATTTCCACGCAGCGCGTACGTCGCCGGCGAGATCTTCGAGATCCACTGCATCCACGCCGGCAGCACGCTGACCGGGTAGTAGACGCCGGACACGACGAGCATCACCCCCTGCGCGACGAACCCGAGCTGCGTCCCCTTCTCCGGCGAGACGAGCGGCAGCACCGCCGTCATCATCCCCACGCCGATGAACGAGACCGATGCGATCGCGAGCAGCGCAACCGCAGCCCCGTAGTTCGCGTGCGGGAGGTGGATGCCGATGAAGAGCACGACGGCGAAGAAGACGCATGCGGCGCGGAGCAGGCCGTAGAGCACCGCATAGACGCCCATCCCGATCAGGTGCACCGGCCGCGAGACCGGCGCCATGAACGTGTACTCGATCGTCCCCTCCCAGCGCTCCCACGCGACCGTCTCGGTGACGATCTCGAAGATGATCCCGAGGAACGCCCAGATCACGCCGCCGACGAGCAGCTTCGTCTCGAGCGCGTTCTGCTGCGCCGACGTCAGGTGCACGCCGCGCGCGATGAAGACGATCGTGAGCGTATTCGCGACGGTCCAGAGCAGGAACGCCAGGTCCCACAGCAGGTAGCGGCGCGTCAGGTAGACGTTGCGCTCGACGACGCCGTACAGCCCGATCAGCTCGTCGCGCAGGATCCGCCTGCGCGTGTACCCCTGCGTCACGTCGGCGACCGCCATTACGCGAACACCTCCCTCTCCTCGTCCTCCTCCGTCTTCTCGTCCTCGAACGAGCGGCCCGTGGCGGCGAAGAACGCCTCCTCGAGCGTGTCGACGTCGAACCGCTGCTTCACGGCGTCCGGCGGCTCCAGGAAGAGCAGCTCGCCGCGATCGAGCAGCCCCACGCGGTCGGCGAGCTCCTCGGCCTCCTTCATGTCGTGCGTGCAGAGCAGGATCGTCGCGTCGTTCGACGCGCGGATCTCACGGATGAACGCCTGCACCTCCGCCTTCGAGCGCGGGTCGAGCCCCGTCGTCGGCTCGTCGAGGAGGAGCAGCACCGGCGACGTGAGCAGCGCCCGCGCGAGCGCGACCTTCTGCTGCATCCCGCGCGACAGGTGCTCCATCGCCTCGCCGCGGCGGTTGGACGGGAAGCCGACGCGCTCGAGGATGACGGGAATCCGCTCGGACGTCTGCCGCGGCGTCATCCCGTAGAACCGCGCGGCGTACGAGAGGTTCTCGGCCGCGCTCATCTTCTTGAAGAAGCTCGCCTCGACGGAGACGCGGTTGACCAGGCGCCGCACCTTCCTCGCCTCCCTGAAGACGTCGTAGCCGAAGATCCGCGCAGAGCCGCCGTCCGGGAGGAGCAAGGTCGACAGCAGCCGGACGAGCGTCGACTTCCCCGAGCCGTTCTGGCCGAGGATCGCCACGCACTCGCCGCGCTCGATCTGAAAGGTGACGCCGTTCAGCGCGGCGCGCGACCGCCGCCGCAGACCCTTGCGGCGGCTGAAGACCTTCTCGAGGTCATGAACGGCAACTGCTGCTTGCGAAGACACACCATGCTCCTTGGGATCGTGAAAAGAGGACCGAACGAAGACGCACTGACGCCGCTAGCGGCGGCGCGGAGTGACGTCTGCGTTGGTGATCCCGGACATGGCTCGCGTCAGCTTAGGCGAAAGCGGACGCGACCGCAAATCGCGGTTGCGTACAGGTACTCATACGCCTGCGTATGTGTACCTATACGTCACGTGCGCGATCCGGCACGATCTCGCGCGGCTTCGATGACTTTCTGCGCCTCGCTGCGGTTGCCGAACCCGCGCGTCTCGGTCGGCTTTCCCTCGAGATCCTTGTAGACCTGGAAGAAGTGCTCGATCTCGTTCCGGAGCGGCGCCGGCACGTCGTGGACGTCCGAGATGTCGCTCCACTGCGGGTCGTTGAGCGGGACGCAGAGGATCTTCTCGTCGGGCCCCTTCTCGTCGGCCATGTGGAAGACGCCGACCGCGCGGACGCGGATCCGGCAGCCGGGGAATGTCGGCTCGCCGACGAGGACGAGCGCGTCGAGCGGGTCTCCGTCCCCGGCGCGCGTTCCCTCGAGGAAGCCGTAGTCGGCCGGATACGTCATCGACGTGAACAGGCGGCGGTCGAGGGTGATCCCGCCCAGCTCCTCGTCCCACTCGTACTTGTTCCGTGCGCCGGAGGGGATCTCGACGAAGACGACGCCGTCCATGGCTCCCGAAGACTACGCCGCTGTTGCGTCCGTCTGATCGAACCGCTACGGTGCGGGTACGCGGACAGCGCCGACGGCGGCGCCCGCGGAGGCAATGGGGCCTCGCAACTCGTGGAGTTGCGGGGCCTTTTTCGTTGGCGCAACGCGAGACGAAGGCGAGGAAATGATGAAGGTGAAGCTCGAATACATCTGGCTCGACGGGTACGAGCCGACGCCGAACCTCCGGAGCAAGACGAAGATCGTCGAGTTCGCGGCCGAGCCGCGGCTCGAGGACCTGCCCGTGTGGGGCTTCGACGGCAGCTCGACGCGGCAGGCCGAGGGCGACGACTCGGACTGTCTGCTCAAGCCGGTCGCGCTCTTCCCCGACCCGGCCCGCCGCAACGCCAAGCTCGTCATGTGCGAGGTGCTGCTGCCGGACGGGACGCCGCACCCGTCGAACAGCCGCGCGGCGATCGACGACGACGCGGACACGTGGTTCGGCTTCGAGCAGGAGTACTTCCTGTACCGCGACGGGGTGCCGCTCGGCTTCCCGCGCGAGGGCTTCCCCCCTCCGCAGGGCGAGTACTACTGCGGCGTCGGCTACAAGAACGCGGGCGACGTCGCGCGCGAGATCGTGGACGCGCACATCGACCTCTGTCTCGAGGCCGGCATCAACCTCGAGGGCGTCAACGCGGAGGTGGCGAAGGGGCAGTGGGAGTTCCAGATCTTCGGCAAGGGGTCGAAGCGCGCCGCCGACGAGGTCTGGATCGCCCGGTACCTGCTGCTGCGCCTCTGCGAGCAGTACCGCGTCGATGTCAACTGGCACCCGAAGCCGCTCGGCGTCGAGCACGACTGGAACGGGTCGGGCATGCACACGAACTTCTCGACGAGGGCGATGCGCGAGATCGGGGGCGAGGCGTACTTCGAGGCGCTGATGGCGGCGTTCGCCGACGCGCGCGAGGAGCACATCGCCGTCTACGGGCCCGACAACCACATGCGCCTGACCGGGCTGCACGAGACGGCGGCGATCGACGAGTTCACCTACGGCGTCGCGAACCGCGGCGCGTCGATCCGCATCCCGCACAGCTTCGTCAAGAACGGCCACCGGGGCTACCTCGAGGACCGTCGTCCGAACTCGATGGGCGACCCGTACAAGATCGCGGGGCGCATCATCCGGACGATCGCGACGGTCCCCGCACCCGAGGCGGAGGTGCTCGACGCGCTCGCCGCGTAGAGCGAACGGCGGCGCGGCCCCGGGGCGGCTCCCGGGCTGCGCCGCCCTTGACAGCGCACGGATACTGAATCGAATGCAGATCGCGACGACGAAGCAGCTCCAGCTCATCGCCATGCCGGCGAGCGTCGTCGCGCGCTTCAACGTGTGCTAGCCGGCGCTTTCGTCCCTCCCGCCGTCGCCGGCTAGCAGCTCTTCCCCCGCGGGACACCAGTCACGGAACGAGAGAAGGGATGGTCGTGATGGACCACGCGTTGAAGACACCCGATCCGCACGAGCCGACACCGCTGTGGTGCGCGTGCGAGAAGCCGCTGCCCGTGCACATCGCCGAGCGCAAGGGCGCCGCCCGCAGCGTCTGCGCCCGCTGCGAGCGGCCCCTGCGGTTGACGCTCAGGCTCGCGTGACGAGCGCCGACCGAGGCGCAGATGGACGTCACCGCACGGCGAACGAGACACTCACGTCGGCGGTGACGTCCTGCATTCCGGGCACGACGGGCGTCGCCCCCGAGCGCGCGGCCGACGCCGGGGCGGCGAACGGCAGCGGCTCCGCTGCGCCGCCCTCGGCGATGCGCGTCACGCTGCCGACCGCGAATCCGCCGGCCGCGGCGAGCGCCTCTGCCTTGGCGCGCGCATCCGCAACTGCCTTCGCGAGCGCGGCGCGGTAGAGCGCGCCCGTGTCGGCGACCGTCAGCGACGGGCCGTCGACGTTGTTCGCGCCGGCGCCGACGGCGGCGTCGACCAGCGCTCCTGCACGCGCGATCGCGGCGGTCGCGGTCACGGAGTTCGATGCGACGTAGCCGGTGACCGCGCCCGAGGCGTCGGTGCGCGGCCACAGCAACACCTCCTGCGTCTGCAGGTCGCGGCCGCCGGCCGCGCGGAGTGCGGCGATCACTCTGGCCATCTGCTCCGAGTCGCGTGCGAGGGCGTCGGCCGCAGTCGCGGCCCCGGCCTGCACGCCCGCCGACACCTGCGCGCGATCGGGAACCGCGTGCACGGACCCGTGGCCGGTCGTCGTCACCGTTCCCGCGGGACCCGCCGCACCGCGCGCCGCGCCGGGCCGTAGGACCGCGGCGGCAGCCGCGAGCGCGGCGACGGCCAGCGCGGCTGCAGTGAGAAGGAGAAGTCGCTTCATGCCGGTCCTACGCCGCCGCGTGGTTCGATGTCACAGATGCGCTACGCGTTCGTCGACTGCCGCTGGTCGCTGGACGACCCGGAGCTCGGCCGCCGCGTCTACCGCGAGGGGCACATCCCGGGAGCGGCGTTCCTCGACGTGGACCGCGACCTGTCCGCGCCTCCGGGCAGGTCGGGCCGGCACCCGCTGCCGGACAGGGCGCAGTTCGCCGAGGCGGCCTCGCGCGCCGGGATCGACGGCGGCGTGTTCGTCGTCGCGTACGGGTCGCTGGGCGGCGCCGAGCGTCTGTGGTGGCTGCTGCGCCACTTCGGCCACAATGCGTGCGCCGTCGTCGACCTCGCAGCGTGGCGCGGGCCGCTCGCGACCGGCGACGAGGAGGTCGAGCGGCGGGCGTTCGTCCCGCGCGAGCGCGGCGACGACACGATCGGCCGTCGCGAGCTGCTCGAGCGCGCCGCCGACCTCGTCGTCGTGGACGCGCGCGTCCCGATGCGCTGGCGCGGCGAGCCGAACGCGGTCGACCGCGTACCGGGCCGCATTCCCGGCGCGCTCAACGCGCCTTGGAACGACGAGCTTCCGCACCTGCCTGAGGGGGAGGTCGTCGCGTACTGCGGCTCCGGCATCACCGCCTGCGTCGTCCTGCACCGGCTGCACCTGGCAGGACGGGACGGCCGGCTCTACCCCGGCTCGTGGTCCGAGTGGGAGCAGTATCCCGAGCTGCCCGTCGAACGTTCGGTGTAGGTGAGACACGGCGCCCCGCTCCTCGTCCTCGTCACGGCGACGGCGCTGCTCGGTGCGTACGGGCACAGCTGGTCGTGGACGCTCGGTCCGCTGGCCGCGCTCGCGCTGTGGACGCTCGAGCGCAAGGCGCGCGAGCCTGCCTCGCCTGCGCCGGCGCGCGCCTACCTGCGCCGCCGCGCCCCCGCGCCGGTGGACTAGGACGTCACGCCGCGGCTGCGGTCGACGACGCGTACGGCCCGAGGTACTGCTCCCAGCGCTGGGGGATCTTCGGAGTAGAGAGACGGATGAACAGGACGGGGGCAGGCGGACGCGGACGCGTCGACAGCTCCATCTGGGCCTCGTGCGGCAGCCGGTTCCCCTTGCGCAGGTTGCACGGGGCGCACGAGGTGACGACGTTCTCCCAGCTCGAGTCGCCGCCCTTCGAGCGGGGGATGACGTGGTCGAGCGTCAGGCGTCCGTTCGACGTCCCGCAGTAGACGCAGCGCCAGCCGTCGCGTGCGAAGAGCGCGCGGCGCGAGATCTTGCGCTGGACGATCCGCGGGACGCGGACGTACTGCACCAGGCGGATGACGTGCGGCCAGCGGTACGTGCTGCTGGCCGAGCGAAGTGGTCGGTCGAGCTCCTCGACGACCTCCGCCTTCCCCTTGAAGACGAGGACGTGCGCGCGGCGCAGCGAGCACACGTTGAGCGGCTCGTAACTCGCATTGAGAACGAGAACCTGCTGCACCTCGCCGGAGAGTACCCGAGGACGGCGACGCGCACGCCTGGCCCGCGCCCGGCCGCGGCGGGGAGACGGCGCGCGTCAGGCGCCGCGGCCCATCGCGCGCTCGACGGCGTCCTGCTCCTCCGGGCTGAGCGCGACGGAGGAGCGACCGCGGTCGAGCTCCTTCATGTAGATGCGCGCGTAGTCGCGGCCCTGGATCGCCGTCACGACGATGCCCGTCCGCGCGGAGTCGAGCAGCGCGAGCGAGGCCGACTGGTGACCGCCCGTGTCCTCGTAGGCGTCGTAGCGCACGATCGAGGAGTTCGAGATGACGCCGTCGACGCGGCGATCGACGCGCGCCAGCCCGGCCGCGATCTCGTCGACGGCGCGGTGCAGGTCGTCGATCCGGCCCTGGAGAGCGACCGCGAAGTCGACGAGATCCTTGCGGCCGCCGCCGATCAGCGTCCGCTGCGCCTCCCGCACGCGCCGCACGCGGACGAGGCTCCACCACGCGAGGCCGAGCGCAGCCGCCGCGACGGCGACGCCGGCGGCGGCCACGATCAGCGCGACTGTCGTGCTGACGTGCACGCGAAGCTCAGGAGAGCGAGAAGATGACCGGGTAGCTCGCCTTGTTGTTCGACAGCACCGCCTCGTGCGGGACCGGGGCGACGCTGACGTCGACGCGGTCGTGCAGGACCGCGATCGTCGGGTTCAGGTTCGCGAAGGTGACCGACTGGTTCTGGCCAGGCTGGATCACCTGGATCGTTTCCGTCTTCACGATCGGGTTCGGCTGCTGGATCGTCAGCGTCACCTTGATCCCGACCTCCTCGGAGTCGCCGCCGTCGTGCACCGTGACGACGAACTTCAACGCGGGCGATGCCGTAATCGTGTTCAGGGTGGACTCGCTGAGCACGGCGCCGCCGGGCTCGACCTTCGTCTCGACGATGTTCGTGCCGTGCCGGCCGCTGACGGTCCCGCCCGCGGCGGTGCCGCGGAGGCGCGCGAGCACGAGCGACATCGAGTGCTGGCTGATCAGCTCGGGGTTCGAGACGTACGTCGACTGCGGCATCTGCACGCCGGTCACGTGCTGCTGCGCGAGCACGTTGTTCGTCGCGCCGTGGAACAGGTCCGACCACACGACGTCACTGGCGAGCAGACGCTGCGCCTGCTGCGCGAGCAGCGCCGCCTCGTTCGTCCCCTTCGACGCCGGGTTCGCGGCGAACGCCTGCGCGAGCCCCTGCGTCCCGCTGACGCGCAGCTCGAGCGCCTCGATCAGCGCCTGGTGCTCGGCGCGCAACCGGCCGGGCGGCACGATCCGGCGCGCCGCGTTCACGTTCTGCTGCTCGGTGGCCGCGATCCCGCGCAGCTTCGATGCGAGCTGCGACGGCTTGAGCCCCGGCTGGATCAACGTGCTCGCCACAGCGGTTCCGTCGTCCTGCGAACTCTTCGCGATCGGCTGCACCTGCGACGCGTAGCTCTGGTAGCGGTCGTGCGCCGACGTGGCGGCGCAGGAGTTGATCAGCAGCCCGAAGGCGAGCAGCACGACGACCGCGATCGCTGTCAGCGCGAGCAGCCCGCCGACGCGGCGGCGCAGCGCCGGTGGTGCTCCGGAGCGCCGGAGCCCGCCCCCGCTGCCGCCGCGGCGCGGCAGCCGCATCCCGGCGAACGACGCCGGCTGCGCCTCCCTCGTCGCGGGCTCGTCGTCGAAGAAATCGAACTCGAGGTCCTCGTCGCGGGGATCCACTCAGTCCGAATCTACCCGCTTCACCGGCCGGAAAAGGATTCGTCCGGCGCACGAAGTACCCATGCAGAGTGTCCTCGCCGGCACCGGCACACGACCTCTTCCTGGGCCGGTACCGGCCGCTGCGGCCGCTCGGGTCCGGCGGGATGGGGCACGTTTGGCTGGCGCGCGACGAGCGCACCGGTCTCGACGTCGCGCTGAAGATCGTCGCGCGCGAGGGCAAGTCCGGGCACCGCGCGGAGCGCGAGGCGCGCGCGGCGGCGGCGCTGCGCCACCCGCGCTGCCAGCGCATCCTGTCGCTCGCACGCGATCCGACGCACGTCTACATCACGTACGAGTACGTGCCGGGCCGCACGCTGCGCGAGGCGATGCGCGCCGGCGCCGTGGACGACCGCTCGGCGCTCGAGATCGCGGCGCAGATCGCCGACGCGCTCGCACACGCGCACGGGCGAGGGATCGTCCACCGCGACGTCAAGCCGTCGAACGTCCTGCTCGCCGAGACGGACGAGATCGACGTCCGCCTGCTCGACTTCGGGCTCGCGCAGATGGCGGAGTTCGACACGCTCACCGCGCTCGGCGACATCCCGGGGACGCTCGCGTACATCTCGCCGGAGCGCCTGCACGGGCGCCCGGCGACCCCTGCCGCCGACGTGTGGGCGGTCGGCGTGCTGCTGTGGGAGAGCCTCGCCGGAGAGCATCCGTTCTGGCACGGCGACCTCGCCGAGACCTCGCGCCGGATCCAGACGGGCGCGCGGCCGCTCGAGACGCTGCGACCGGACCTCCCGCAGCCGCTGCTCGACGTCGTCGCGAGCGCGCTGCTCGTGAACCCGCAGCGGCGGCCGTCGGCCGAGCGCCTCGCGCAGCAGCTCCGCTCGCTGCCGAGCCGTCGCCGCAAGCGCTCGAAGCCCGCGGAGCCGCCGCGCCCGCGCGCGGCCGTCCTCGCGGAGCGCCTGCTGCCCGCCGCGCTTTCGGGGATCGCGTGCGGCTGGGTGGCGGCGCGCCTGCCGTTCTACCCCGCGGGCTGGCCGGCCGGGCTCGCAGCCGGCGGCGCATTGCTCGGCTTCGCGGCGCCGCGCGCGGGGCTCGCGTTCGCGCTGACGGCCGCGTTCTTCCCGCTGGCGAACATCTCGCTCGGGCTCGCGCTGCTCTACGCGGCGCTCGCCGCCGCGTGGCTCGCGCTGACATGGAACGACGCGCGTGCCGGCCTGCTGCTCGCGGTCGGGCCGCTGCTCGCGCCGCTCGCGGCGCTCCCGCTGCTGCCCGTCGCCGCCCAGGCCGCGCGCGGCCGGCTCCGGCGCGCGGCGCATGCGGCGGCGGCGGTCCTCCTCGCCGCGGTCGTCGCTGGCCTGCGGCGCGTGCCGCTCCCGTTCGACGGCTCGATGCCCCCGCTCGGCCTCGGCATCGTCGGTTCCCGGCGGCCGACGGCGGTCGCCTCGGCGCTCGAGCGGCAGCTCCTCGCGCATCCGACCCTGGTGGCGGAGGCAGTCGTCCTGGCGCTCGCGGCCGTCGCCGTCCCCTACGTCCGCCGCCGCGGCCCCTGGCCGGCGGCGTTCTTCGGCGCGGCGCTCCTCGCCGCGACGGCGCTGGCCGCCCCGCATGTCTCGGTGCTGCCGTTCGTGGCCGCGGCGTGGCTGACCGCGGCCGGAATGGCGCTCGAGGGACGTACATAAACTTCTCCGGCAGGGGAACTCCCCCGCCGCCGCCGATGTCAGTCCTGCGCAGCATCGAATCGAAGCTCGAGTCGCTCTTCGAGGGCATCTTCGGGCGGGCGTTCCGGACGAACGTGCAGCCGGTCGAGCTCGCGCGGAAGCTCGTCAAGGAGATGGACGACCACCGGCAGGTGTCGGTGTCGCGGGTCTACGTCCCGAACGAGTACACGATCTATCTTTCGCCGCCCGACCACGAGCAGTTCGCCACGTACGAGCAGCAGCTGCGCGACGAGCTCGCCGAGTACCTGGCCGAGCACGCGCGCCGCGAGAACTACGTCCTGCTGACCCCGCCGCGCGTCGAGCTCGAGACGGACGAGGATCTCGACGTCGGCGTGTTCGGGATCGCGACGCGCATGGTGCAGTCGGGCGCCGGCGCCGAGGAGGGGCCCGAGCACCAGGTCGAGCCGGGTCACACGATGGTCTACAAGCCGGCGGCGGCGCCCGTGCCGGCGCCGGCGCCGCAGCCGACCGAGCCCGCCTCGCCGGTCGACCTCGGGCTGCAGCGCGAGGTCGCGGTCCTGACCTGGGACGGACAGCGGCACGAGATCTCGAAGCGGCGGATCGTGATCGGCCGCTCGAAGGACGCCGACATCCAGGTCGCCGACCCGAACGTCTCGCGGCGCCACGCAGAGCTGCGGCAGGAAGGCGCGACGTACTGGCTGATCGACCTCGATTCGACGAACGGCGTCGAGGTGCGCGGCAAGCGCGTCAAGCGGCTCAAGCTGGAGGACGGCACGCGCTTCACGATCGGCTCGACGAAGATCACCTTCACGCGGGAGCTGCAGTGACCGTCGCGTCGGCGCAGGTCGAGACGACGCTCCTCTTCCTGAAGATCGCGTTCCTCGTCCTCCTCTACCTGTTCATCTGGCGGATCGTCCGCTCGGCCGCTCGCGACCTGCGCCTGCCGCAGGAGTCGATGATCCTCGCGCCGCAGCAGGCGGCCGCTGCCGGGCTCGTCGGCCCGCAGGCGGCGCGCGAGCTGGGGCGCCTCGTCGTGCTCTCGAGCCCCGCGCTCGAGGAGGGCGCCGTGTTCGCGATCGACTCGCACCCGCTCACGCTCGGGCGCGGACGGAACAACGACGTGTCGCTCCCGCAGGACGAGTACGCCTCCTCGCGCCACGCGCGCATCGAGCCGCGGCGCGACGGCGTCTGGGTCGAGGACATCGGCTCGACGAACGGGACGTTCGTGAACGGCATCCGCCTGACGAGGGAGCGCCGCCTGACACCGGGCGACGTGGTGCGCGTCGGCGAGACCGACCTGAGGTTCGAGCCGTGAGGGTCGGACAGGCGGACGTCCGCACCGACTCCGGCCGCAAGCGCCGGCACAACGAGGACTCCTACGTCTTCCAGCCGCCGCTGTTCGCGATCGCCGACGGGATGGGCGGCGCGCGCGCCGGCGAGGTCGCGTCGGCGCTCGCCGCCGGCGCGCTGACGGAGAGCGGCGCCGACGGCGGCGGCGAGCGTGCGCTCGCGCGCGCGATCCAGGAGGCGAACCGCCGCGTCCACGAGCGCGCCTCAACGGACGCGGAGACCGAGGGGATGGGGACGACCATGACCGTCGCGCTCGTCGAGGGCGACTCCGTCAGCTTCGGGCACGTCGGCGACTCGCGCGCCTACCTCCTGCGCGACGGGCGCCTCGAGCAGCTGACGGACGACCATTCGCTCGTCGCCGAGCTCGTGCGCCGCGGCGAGCTGTCGCCGCAGGCGGCGGAGGTGCACCCGCAGCGGTCGGTGATCACCCGCGCGCTCGGCACCGACCCGGACGTCGACGTCGACACGTTCTCGGTGGAGGCGAAACCGGGCGACCTCTACCTGATCTGCTCCGACGGCCTCTCGGACATGGTTCCCGGCGAGGCGATCGAGCGCATCCTGGTCGCGAACCGAAGCGACCTCGCGGCGGCCTCCCGCGCGCTCGTCCGCGCGGCGAATCAGGCCGGCGGCGACGACAACATCACCGCGATCCTGTTCGAGCTGGTCGAGGGTAACTCGCCGCAGACGGCGGAACCGGACGAGAAGACGAAGGAGCACGCCGCCGTCGCCGAGGTGGCGGAGGAGGACACGCTGCACCCGGAGGACGCCGTCGCGCCGCCGCCGCCGACCGCCGTCGACACGATGGTCGTGCCGGCCGCCGACATCCAGGCGGCGATCGCGGAGCGCGAGTCGCAGCGGCCGGCGCACGCGGGCGTCGGGCGCAGGCTGCTGGCGCTGCTCGTCATCGCGGCGCTCGTCGTCGTGATCGTCGTCCTCGTCTGGCAGGGGCTCGCGCGCTGACACTCTCGAACCGGAACCGCGAGCTCGCCTACCTGCTCGTCGTCGGCGCGCTGACGGCCCTCGGCTTCGCGTCCGTCTACATCGCGCGCTCGTCCGAGGTCGACTGGGGCTCGCTCAGCTACGCGCTCTTCTTCTTCGGCCTCTACGTCGCAGCGCACGTGATGGCGCGCATCACGGTCCCGAACGCCGACCCGTACCTGCTGCCGATGGCGGCGCTGCTGACCGCGGTGGGCGTGACGGAGATCTACCGCCTCGGTCCCAGCGACGCGTTCAAGCAGGGGCTCTGGATCGTGATCGGCGTCGTGCTGTTCGCGCTCGCGCTGTTCGGGCTGCGGCGGGACTACCGCGTGCTCGAGAGCTACAAGTACCTGTTCGGCGTCGGCGCGATCGTGCTGCTCTTCCTGCCGCGGCTGCCCGTCATCGGCGAGACCGTCAACGGCGCGCGGCTGTGGGTGCACCTCGGCGGCTACCAGTTCCAGCCGGGCGAGCTCGCGAAGATCTTCCTGATCGTGTTCCTCGCCGCGTACCTGCGCGAGAAGCGCGAGGTGCTCGCGCAGGCGCGCCTCAAGGACCTCGGCCCGCTGCTCGTGATCTGGGGCGCGTGCATGCTGGAGCTCGCGTCGTCGAACGACCTCGGCTCGGGCCTCCTCTACTTCGGGATCTTCCTCGCGATGCTGTACGTCGCGACGGCGCGGCTCACCTACGTGCTCGCCGGCCTGGTGCTGTTCGTCGCCGGCAGCATCGGGGCGTACGACCGGATCGCGCACGTCCGCGAGCGCGTGACGATCTGGCTCCACCCGTGGACGACGACGAAGGTGTACTGCCCGCAGACCGGGACGCTCGCGCTGCGGCAGGACTGCGAGAGCTACCAGCTCGTCAAGTCGCTCTACTCGATCGCCAACGGCGGTTACCTGGGCCCCGGCCTGGGGCGCGGGACGTTCGACACGGCGAACGGCCATCCGCTGATCCCCGAGGTCAACTCCGACTTCATCTACTCGGCGATCGCGCAGGAGGTCGGACTCGTCGGGGCGGCCGCGCTGCTGCTCGTGTTCATGCTCTTCGTGGCCCGCGGCATGAAGATCGCGCTGCAGGCCGACGACGGGTTCTCGAAGCTGCTCGCAGCCGGGCTAACGTTCGGCTTCGCACTGCAGACGTTCATCATCGTCGGCGGGATCCTGCGGCTGATTCCGCTTACCGGGATCACGTTGCCGTTCGTCGCGTACGGCGGCTCGTCGGTGGTGGCGAACTTCCTGCTGCTCGCGGGCCTGCTCCTCGTCTCGAACCGCGCGAACGCGACATGAACAGGCAGATCTCGCGCATCGCGATCTTCGCGCTGCTGCTGCTGGCGGCGCTGATCGTCGCGACCACGTACTGGCAGGTGTGGGCGGCGCCGAGCCTCGCCGCGAAGCAGGACAACGCCATCCAGCGCGTCGCGCAGTTCCGGATCAAGCGCGGGCTGATCTACGCGTCCAACGGGACCGTGATCGCGACGAACGTCGCGCAAAAGGCCGCGGGCCAGACACTCTACTTCCGGAAGTACCCGCTGCACGACTTCGCGTCGCAGGTGGTCGGCTACTCGACGCAGGGCCGCTCGCGGGCCGGAATCGAGCGCCAGGAGAACGCGTACCTGACCGCGTCGAACGCGAACCTGCAGACGATCTGGTCGAAGCTCGCCGACAACCTGAAGGGCGCGACGATCCAGGGGAACAACCTCGTGCTCAACCTGCGCGTGAACGCGCAGCGGATCGCGCAGAACGCGCTCGCCGGCAAGTGCGGCGCCGCCGTCGTGCTGAACCCGAAGACGGGCCAGGTGTACGTGATGGCGTCGTCGCCGGGCTACGACCCGAACCAGATCGAGTCGGCGACCGGCTACGCGAAGATCCTCAAGTCGCCGAACGCGTGCCCGGGGTCGTCGTCGGCGCTCTTCGACCGCGCGACCGAGGGTCTGTACCCGCCCGGCTCGACGTTCAAGACCGTGACCGCGGCGGCAGGGCTCGACGACGGCGTCTACAACGTCAACTCGCAGTTCTACGACCCCGGCTACTGCGTGGAGTACGGCCAGCGGGTGTCGAACGCGCTCAACCCGGACCAGACGGCCGAGCAGTACGGCAACGTCGACCTCCTCCAGGCCTACCAGCACTCGATCAACGCGATCTTCTGCAAGATCGGCATGGCGCTGGGCGCGAAGCGCGTGATCGACCAGGCGAAGGACTTCGGCTTCTACTCGCGGCCGCCGATCGAGCTGCCCGCCGACGAGGTCTCGCCGAGCGGCGAGTTCGACTTCACGCACCACCGGTTCTTCACCGATACCTCGAAGATGGACCCCGGCCGCCTGGCCTTCGGCCAGGACAAGCTGCTCGTGACGCCGCTGCAGATGGCGCTCGTCGCCGCCGCCGTGGCGAACGGCGGCAAGGTGATGGTCCCGCACCTGGTCGCGAAGGTGGAGGCACCCGGGGGTGGCACTGTGGTGAAGGTGCAACCCCAGGTCTGGAAGACCGCGATGAAGCCGGCGACCGCCGCGACGCTCAACCGCATGATGCAGGCGGTCGTCACCGGCGGCACCGGCACGAGCGCGCAGATCCCTGGGATCAGCGTCGCGGGCAAGACGGGCACCGCCGAGACCGGCGCCCCCGGCATCTACGACGCGTGGTTCATCTTCTTCGCCCCCGCGAACGACCCGAAAGTCGCGGGCGCCGTCGTCGTCGAGCACTCCTACCACGGCTTCGGCGGGGCGGTCGCGGCGCCGATCGCGAAGGAGCTGATGCAGGCGTTGATCCCGGGCGCGTCGAAGGGGTAGCCGGTCTCGCATGACGACGACCGACACCCTCATCGACCGCACGTTCGACAAGCGCTACGTGATCAGGCGCAAGCTCGGGTCGGGCGGGATGGCGGACGTCTACCTGGCCGAGGACCAGGAACTCGGGCGGCGCGTCGCACTGAAGCTGCTCGACGATCGGCACGCGTCGGACGAGCAGTTCGTCGAGCGGTTCCGGCGCGAGGCGCAGAGCGCCGCGGGCCTCAACCACCCGAACATCGTGTCCATCTTCGACCGCGGGCGCGCCGAGGGCACCTACTACATCGCGATGGAGTACCTCGACGGGCGGACGCTCAAGGAGCTGCTGGTCCGGAACGGGCCGACGCCCATCCCGATCGCGATCGACTACGCGCGCCAGATCCTGAGCGCGCTCGCGTTCGCGCACCGAAACGGCATCGTCCACCGCGACATCAAGCCGCACAACATCGTCGTCGGCGGCGACGGCCGGCTCAAGGTGACCGACTTCGGGATCGCCCGCTCCGGCGCGTCGCAGATGACGGAGGCGGGCTCGATCGTCGGCACGGCGCAGTACCTGTCGCCCGAGCAGGCGCGCGGAGCCCCCGTCGACCCGCGCTCCGACATCTACTCGCTCGGGATCGTCCTCTACGAGATGCTGACCGGGAAGGTGCCGTTCACCGGCGACACGCCGGTCGAGATCGCGATGAAGCACCTGTCGCAGGTGCCGAAGCCGCCGTCCGAGCTGCGACCGGAGGTGCCGCACGACCTCGACGCCGTCGTCATGCGCGCGCTGGCGAAGGACCCTGCGCAGCGCTACGCCTCCGCCGAGGAGATGGACGCCGACCTCGCGCGCGTGGCACGCGGCGTCGCGGTGTCGCGCGAGACCGAGGAGGCGATGACGCAGGTGCTCGCCGGCGCGGGAATCGCCGCCGCGCAGACGGTGGTGCAGCGGCCGCGCACGGTCGCGGCGCCGCCCGCGCCGCCTGTCTACCGCGCGCCGACGCCGTACTACGACTACGAGGAGCCGCCGCCCGGACGGTCGGTCTGGCCCTGGCTGCTCGCGCTCGCGCTGATCGTCGCCGCCGGCGTCGGCGCGTGGTTCCTCTACACGAAGATCCAGGAGCAGCTGAACCAGAACCGGCAGGTCGGCGTCCCGACGGTGATGTACCTCGCGCGCCGGCTCGCCGTGCTGCAGATCAGGAACGCCGGTCTGAAGCCGCAGGTCGTGAGCGCGCCCAGCGACACGGTCCCGAAGGGGCAGGTGGCCGACCAGAATCCGAACGGCGGCGTCAAGGTCGGCAAGGGCTCGGTCGTCGTGATCACGGTGTCGACCGGCGTGCAGCAGGTGACGGTGCCGACGGTCAAGGGCGAGGACGAGACGAGCGCGGTGGCGGCGATCGGCGCCGCGCAGCTCACGCCGAAGGTGCGCTCCGTCTACTCCGGCGCGCCCGCCGGCACGGTCACGGCGCAGCAGCCGGCGGCGGGCGACCGCGTGCCGAAGGGGACGACGGTGCACATCAACGTGTCGCAGGGACCGCGGCCGGTGCAGGTTCCGGACGTGCGCGGCGAGCCGTTCCTCAACGCGCAGTCCGCGCTCAAGGGCCAGGGGTTCGCCGTGCAGCGCACCGACATCCAGTCCGACCAGCCGATCGGCACCGTCGTCAGCCAGACGCCGAGCCCGGGCCAGTCGGTGCCGAACGGGACGACGGTGACGCTGTCCGTCTCGAAGGGGCCGGGCACGACGCAGGTTCCGAACGTGAAGGGCGACACGCAGTCGGTCGCGCAGGCGACGTTGAAGGCGAGCGGCTTCAGCGTCGCGATCGTCGACACGCCGGTGAACGACCCGAGCGAGGACGGCATCGTGCTCAGCCAGGATCCGGGGCCGAACGCAAACGCGAATCCGGGCGAGGTCGTGATCATCACCGTCGGCCAGCTCTCGAACGGCACGCCCGGCGGCGGCACCGGCACGACCACGACCGCCACCACGACGACGTCGAGCGCTTCCGGCTCGAACGGCTAGACGTGGCGCGGCGGATCGCCGTCGTCCTCGGCGGCCGCTCGAGCGAGAACGCGATCTCCGTCGCGTCGGCCCGCAGCGTGGTCGCCGCGCTCGAGGCGGCGGGCAACGAGGTGGTGCCGGTCGAGATCGACCGCGAGGGGCGGTGGGCGCTCCCGGCCGCGAACCGGCTGCCGGAGGCTGGAAGCGGCGCGGAGCTGGCGCGCCTGCCTGGACGCGAGGTGGCGACGACGCTCGCCGACGTCGACGTCGTCTTTCCCGTGCTGCACGGCCCGTTCGGCGAGGACGGCACGGTGCAGGGGCTGCTCGAGCTCGCCGGCGTGCCGTACGTCGGCGCCGGCGTGCTCGCGTCGGCGCTCTGCATGGACAAGGACGTCTTCAAGTCGGTGATGCGCGACCACGGCATCCCCGTCACGGAAAACATCACCCTGCGCCTCGGGGACGAGCCGCGCAACCCGTTCGGCTACCCGTGCTTCGTGAAGCCGGCGCGGCTCGGCTCGAGCGTCGGGATCACGAAGGCCCACGACGAGAGCGAGCTGCGCACCGCGGTCGCACTCGCGTTCGAGCACGACGAGAAGGTGCTCGTCGAACGGTTCGTCGCGGGCAGCGAGGTCGAGGTCGGCGTGCTCGGGAACCTGACGCCGACGGCCTCGCTTCCCGGCGAGATCGTCGTCACGCACAACGAGTGGTACGACTACGAGGCGAAGTACGACGAGGGCGAGATGGAGCTCGTCGTGCCGGCGCGGATCGCGGAGGAGCAGCTCGAGCGTGCCCAGGAGCTGGCGGTGCGGGCGTTCGTGGCCACCGACTGCGAAGGGATGGCGCGCGCCGACCTGTTCGTGCGCGCCGACGGCGAGGTGCTCGTCAACGAGCTCAACACGATCCCGGGCTTTACCGCGACGAGCGTCTACGCGCGGCTGTTCGAGGCCTCGGGCGTTCCTTACGCGGAGCTGCTCGAGCGCCTCGCCGACCTCGCCGTCGAGCGCTTCGAGCGCCGACGGGGCCTGCGCTTCTAGGCTGCGCGGCGCGCGCGGACGTCGTTGACGTCCGCGTGGTCGTAGTTGCCGCCGAGACGCGTGATCCAGATCATGTAGTAGCGGTACGGCCCGCCGCTGATCGGGAAGACGTGCGTGCCGTCGACGGTCGCGGACGGCGACACGACGGTGCTGCAGCTGGTCGTCGAGTCGCCTGCCTTGATCGTCGCCTGGAACCCGGGCGTGTCGGTGGTGACGCCGATCTGCGCGAGACGGACGCTCGACCCGGCGTCGAGCACGAGCCCGACGCCGGGCTTGTTGAGGCTCGGGTGGTTGTAGTAGTGCTCGGTCGACCACGCGGTCGACGTGCTGCCGTCCGTCGCGTTCGGGATCGCCGCGTTGTCCTCGTGCCCGTCGCCGGGCGGCGGGTCGTAGGGCGCGACCGCCGTCAGGTGAATCGGCGCGCCGGCGGCCGGCGGCGGGCTGCCGTTCGCGTGCGACGAGGCGTGCCTGTGCAGGACCAGGAACGCGACCACCGCGGCGATCGCGATCAGCGCGACGAGCAGCAGGATGAGCGGCCAGGGCGACACGCCGCGCCTGCGCCGCGGCTGCGCGACGGCGGGGGAGACCGTCGTCGGCTGCGATGCGAGCACCGGCGCGGCGACCTGCGTCCCCTGCACCTCGGCGAGGCACGCCTCGAGCTCGCGGCAGAAGTCGGCCATCGTCGGAAACCGGTCCTCGGGCCGCTTCGCCATCGCGGTGTGGATCGCCGCCTCGACCCGCGGCGGCACGTCCGGGCGCTTGGCCCGGATCGGCGGCGGCGGCTCGTTGATGTGCCGCATCGCGACGGCGACGAAGTTCTCGCCGGGGAACGGCACCTCGTTCGTCAGCAGCTCGTAGAGGACGACGCCGAGCGAGTAGACGTCGGTGTGCTCGTCGACCCGCTGCCCCTGCGCCTGTTCCGGCGCGATGTAGTCGGACGTGCCGAGGACGGTGCCTGTCTGCGTCATCCCGTGCTGGACGTCGAGGGAACGCGCGATCCCGAAGTCCGTCACCTTCGCCTGCCCGTCGCCGTTCAGCAGGACGTTCTGCGGCTTGACGTCGCGGTGGACGAGGCCCTGCTGGTGCGCGAACGAGAGCCCGCGCGCGATCTGGATTCCGAGCTCGAGCGCCGTCGCGACCGGCGCGGGGCCGCGCCGTTCGATCAGCCGCTTCAGGTTGTCGCCCTCGACGTACTCGAAGACGATGAACTGGCGCCCCTCGTGATCGCCGCGGTCGATGACGGTGACGATGTTCGGGTGCGAGAGCGACGCCACCGACCGGGCCTCGCGGCGGAAGCGCTCGACGTACTCGTCGTCGTCGCTGTACTGCTGGTGGAGAACCTTGAGCGCGACCTTCCGGTCGAGCAGGCGGTCGTGCGCCCGGAACACGCTCGACATGCCGCCGCTTCCGACGAGCTCCTCCAGCTCGTATCGGTCTGCCAGGACCTCGCCGACCATTCTCGGCGGGAGGGTACCCCCTGCTCGAGCCGACTAAAGCGTTGCCGCGAGCGCGTCTTCCCAGACGTCGAGCGCCTCGTCGAGCTCGGCGTCGGAGATGACGAGGGGGACGAGCACACGGATGCAGTTCCCGTCGACCCCCGCCTTGAGGAGGAGCAGCCCCCGTTCCAGCGCCGCATCGACGACCCGCGACGCGAGCTCGGGCGCCGGCTGCTCGCCGTCCATCAGCTCGATCGCGAGCATCGCGCCGAGTCCGCGAACGTCGGCCACCTGCGGGAAGCGGACGCGCCACGACTCCATCCGCGCACGCATCGTCTCGCCGAGCACGCCCGCGCGCTCGACCAGGCCCTCGTCCTCGATCACGTCGAGCACCGCGAGCGCCGCCGCCTGGGCGACCGGGTTGCCGACGTACGTGCCGCCGACCCCGCCCTCCGCGGGCGCGTCCATGATCTCCGCCCGCCCGAGCACGCCCGACAGCGGGATCCCCATCGCGATCGACTTCGCGACGGTGATCAGGTCCGGCTGCACGCCGAAGTGCTCGATCGCGAACATCCGCCCGGTCCGGCAGAACCCGGTCTGCACCTCGTCGCACACGAGCACGATGCCGTGCTCGTCGCAGATCTCGCGCAGCCCCTGGACGAACTCGGGCGGTGCCGGCACGAAGCCGCCCTCGCCCTGCACCGGCTCGAAGACGACGCAGGCGACCTCCTCCGGGGCGACGACCGTCTTCAGCGCGCGGCGGAGCGCGGCGAGCGCCTCGGCCGCGGTCGGGCCGCGGAACGACCGCGGGAACGGCACGCGGTAGACCTCCGGTGCGAACGGGCCGAGGCCCGCCTTGTACGGGTGCACCTTCGAGGTGAGCGCGACGGCGAGCGCCGTCCGCCCGTGGAACGCGCCCTCGAACGCGAGGACCGCGCTGCGCCCGGTGTACGCGCGCGCGAACTTGACGGCGTTCTCCACCGCCTCCGCCCCCGAGTTGAAGAACGCGGCCTTGGCCGGCCCGCTGAACGGCGCGAGCGCGAGCAGCCGCTCGGAAAGCGTCGCGTAGACCTCGTAGGGAACGACGGTGAAATCGGTGTGGGAGAAACGCTCGAGCTGCTCCTGCGCCGCCTGGACAACGTGGGGGTGCGAGTGGCCGACGTTCAGGCAGCCGACGCCGCCCGAGAAGTCGATGAAGACGTTCCCGTCGACGTCGGTGATCGTCGCGCCGCGCGTCTCCGCCGCGGCGATCGGAAACGTGATCGCAAGCGGAGCGGCGACGCTGGCGCGGAGGCGCTCGAGGATCTCGCGCGAGCGCGGCCCCGGCACCGCTGTCCTGAGGTCGATCGTCCGGGTCGCCGCCATGGCCCGAGCGTAGCGGAGTCGCCCGTCGTTGTGAATAGATGAATGGAGAGGTTGCAGAGCGATCGGGCGCAGCGGCTGCGTTACCCCCGTCCCGAAACCCGCGCGCTTAAGCCCCGCCGGGCGCACCCGCGTACGGGCGCGCCGTCCGGGACTCGCCGGGCCGGCCCTACGCTGGGAGGCGTAGGCGCGGCCGGCGCAGGGGGCCGCGGCGGGTCAGACCTCCGCCGTGCCTTCCGGCGGGGCCGCGGCGCCGCCGAGGCGGTCGATCACGTCGCTGACGTTCGCAAGCTCGCGCTCGAGCCGCTCGCGGTAGGCCTGCAGCCGCTCGACGAGCTCCTCGCGCGCGGGGAAGCCGTGCCGGTCGAAGCGGAGACCGTGCCGCCCGCCGCCACACCGCCGTCGATGATGGTGTCCGTGCATCTCTAGACTCACCTCCTCCTGAACCCGTGCTTCTCATAACTATTACCACATGATAACTGTTATAGGAGGGCGCATATTCCCGCGGTAAACGGTTCGCGGCCGACAGCGCCGGAGCTGAACGAGCTCCGCCGGCTGCTGCGCCACGTCCTGCGGCGGCTGTGGCGGCGGCGCGGCCTCCCCGTCGAGCTCGAGCGCCACCTCGCCGGCGACCCGCCGCTCGGCCCGCGCCACCTCGCGGTGCTGGTGCACGTGGCGACGGAGGGCGCGCGCACGGTCGGAGAGATCGCGCGGGAGCTGGGCCTGACGCTCCCCGCGGCGAGCAAGCTCACGATCGACCTGTCGCGCCACCAGCTGGTCCACCGCCGCGAGCACGCCGACGACCGCCGCCGCACCGTCGTCGACCTCAACGCACAAAGCGTCGACGACGTGCGCGCCTGGGTCGCGCGGCGCAACGAGCCGCTCGAGCGCGCGCTCGCGTCGCTGACGCCGGGCGAGCGCCGCGCGTTCCTGAAAGGCCTCCGCGCGCTCGACAAGGCGCTGATGGAAGAATCGTCCGGTGGTTCTGAGCGACCGCACCATCTCCCGCCTCATCGACGAGGGCCGCATCGCCATCGACCCGTATGACGAGGCGCTGCTGCAGCCGTCGAGCGTCGACGTCCGCGTCGACCGGTACTTCCGTGTCTTCCACAACGCGCGCTACCCGTACATCGACGTGAAGCAGCCGCAGGAGGAGCTCACGGAGGAGGTGGAGATCGGCGACGACCAGCCGTTCATCCTCCACCCCGGCGAGTTCGTGCTCGGCTCGACGCTCGAGCGCGTGACGCTGCCCGACGACCTCGTCGCGCGGCTCGAGGGGAAGTCGTCGCTCGGCCGCCTCGGGCTCCTGATCCACTCGACGGCCGGTTTCATCGATCCGGGTTGGGACGGGCACGTCACGCTCGAGCTCTCGAACGTCGCGAACCTCCCAATCACGATCTACCACGGGATGAAGATCGGGCAGCTGTCGTTCATGCAGCTGAGCGAGCCGGCCGCGACGCCGTACGGCAGCTCGACGCTCGGGTCGAAATACCAGGGACAGCGCGGACCGACGGCGTCCCGCTACTGGCAGAACTTCGAGGTGAGGTGAGATGAAGATCCTCGTCACTGGCGGCACCGGCTTCGTCGGACCGAAGATCGTCCACGCCCTGCGCGCCCAGGACCGCGACGTGCGCGCGCTCGTCCGCGACCCTGCGCGCGCGGCGCAGCTTGCCGGCTGGGGCGTCGAGCTCGCGACCGGCGACGTCACCGACCCGTCGACGCTCACGCGTGCCGTCGACGGATGCACGCACGTCGTGCACCTCGTCGCGATCATCCGCGGGCGCCCGCGCGACTTCGACCGGGTGATGCGCGTCGGTACCGAGAATCTTCTCGCAGCCGCGAAGCAGGCCGGCGTGCAGCGGTTCGTGCACATGAGCGCGCTCGGGACGAGCGACACGACGAAGGACGTCGTGCCGTACTACGCGGCGAAGTGGGCCGCCGAGCAGGCACTCGTGCGGTCGGGCCTCGAGTACACGATCTTCCGGCCGAGCTTCGTCTTCGGCCGCGACGGCGGCGTGCTGCCAACGTTCGTGCGGCAGGTGAAGCTGTCGCCGGTCGTGACCGTGATCGGACCAGGGCTGCAGAGGTCGCAGCCGATCTGGGTCGACGACGTCGCCGAGTACTTCGCGCGCGCCGTCGACCACCCGCAGGCGGCGAATCGCGTCTTCGAGATCGGCGGGCCCGACGTCGTCACGTGGAACGAGCTCTACGAGACGATCGCGAGGGTACTCGGCAAGCGCCGCCGCCTCGTCCACGTGCCGTTCGACGTCGCCCGGGTCGGTGCGCGCCTGACGGAGCGGGTGCCCGGTGCACCGTTGACGGTCGACCAGGTGACGATGCTGAGCGGGGCCGACAACGTGGTCTCGAACTCCGACGCCGTCGACACGTTCCAGCTGCCGCTCGTGCCGCTCGACGACCAGATCCGCCGCGCGGCGTAGGCGAGAGACGGAGGGCCCCTTGCGGGGCCCTCCATCCGATACACAGCTGGTATTTCGTAGAGGCGCTTCCGGCCGTTTCAGGCGGCGCGTAACGCGAGTCCCCCACGCTGGCTAGACGATTCCCCGTCAGGTCCCGGGGACACGCCTCTACGAGCTGGTACCTCCACTGCCCGTACTCGAAGTCTCCAACGCCGGACCACCTCCTTTCCGCGGATGTCCTCACGATAGCGGATGGATCGGGTGCAGTATCCGGACGGCGCTACGATGACCGCGGGTCGCGCCGCGAACGCCGGAACAGCGTCAGGGTCGAGAGGGTCGCTCACGTGATGAAGCTCGTCGCCGCGGTTGCCGCCGCGCTCGCAGTCGTGCCGGCGGCGTCGGCGGCACCGAAACCGGTGCCGTCGCTGACGCCCACCGCCACGCATCGGCTCTGGCTCGCCGAGGTGAAGCGCGCCCGACTGCGGCCGCGGAACCTGGCCGACCTCGCGTGCCGGCCGGCGCGCGTCGTGTTCTACGCGCAGTCGGACTGGCTGCGGCTCGCGACGTACCTGGCGCAGTCGGCGTCGCCTTGCGCGCAGTACTACGTCTCCGTCCCGCCGCTGGCCGGCGACAAGACGCAGCCGCGGGCGGGCCAGGCCGCTCAGATCCGCGCGCTCGGCCCGAACTTCCACGCGCTCGACGAGATCAACTACACGGGCTGGAGCAACTGGGTCGCGGCCGGAAACGGAAGCTGGCACGACGCCGGTGAGCTCGCGCGCCGGCGAATGGCGGCCGCCGGCTTCGACACGGGTGCGGGAGACACGTGGGCACTGAACGAGCTGTCGTCCGCGGTCCGCGCCGGGACCGGCAGCGCGCGCGCGAACGCCGAGGCGTTCCTGGCCGGCCTCGGAGGCGACGGCGTGAAGGGCGTCGTCTTCGCCACCGGCATCGCCCAGTCCACCGACCCGACGCAGTACAAGGTGACGCTGCAGAGCTGGCTGCAGGACGCGGGTTTCTGGGGCGCGATCGCCCCGTACGTGTCGGACTTCGAGCAAGAGGACTACGGCGACGTGCGCGACTACGCGGCGGCGGGGACGACACCGCAGCAACGGCGCGACGCGCTGGGGCAGTACCTCGAGCACCTCGAGACGCTGGCGAACGTCGCGCCGGCGCCCGCGGCCGCCGCTCGCGACGTCCTCGACGCGACCTACGGGCCGCTCGCCAACGCCGCGTGGGCGTGGAGCTCCGCCTACGGCTGGACGGCGGTGGACGCGGCGACGATGCAGGACTACGTCTCGGCAGAGGTGTACGCCGCGCGGGCCGCGTCCGCCTCGGCCCCCTCCGACCGGTTCGGGTTCGCGTGGGCGCCGGACAACACGCTCGGCCTCTCGTCGGACGACTTCGCCGCGCAGACGGCCGCGATCCTCGCCCGGCTGGCGACCGCGATCCAGGCGTCGGGCGCGCCGAACGCCGATCCGGGCTCTCCGGCGTGCACGCCGACGTGGTGCACGGCCACGCTCGGCGGCGCCGCCCTGACCTCGGCATGGTCGACCTTCGGGACTTGGTCGGTGTCCACCCTGGCGTTCGCGAACGCGCCGGCGACGTTCGCGGCCGGCGCCGTCGCTGGACCGCTGACGGTGGAGCTCCAGACGGCCGGCCTCGCCGCCGCCGCGCTCTCGGACCAGACGGTGACGCTGTCGACCTCGTCCGCGAGGGGAGGCTTCTCGACGAACGCGGCCGGCCCGTGGACGCCGACGCTCACGCTGACGATGCCGGCCGGCGCGTCGAGCGCCAGCTTCTACTACGCCGACACGGCGGCTGGCACCGCGGCGATCTCGGCCGCGCTCGCGGGCCAGCCCGCGGTGGCGCAGGCGGAGACGGTGACGCCCGCGGCGCTGGCGACGCTCGCCGTCGCGCCGGCCGCCGCAACCGTCGCCGCGGGCAAGTCCGTGACCCTGACGGCGAGCGGTGTCGACGCGTACGGCAACACGGTTGCGGTCCAGCCGACGTGGACGCTGAGCGCTCCGCTCGGGCGTCTGACGGCGACGACGGGGGCGTCGACGACGTTCGTCGCCGGCGCCACGGCGGGGCCGGCGACGGTGACGGCCGTGTCCGGCTCGGTGAGCGCGACGGCGGCGTTGACGGTCGCCAAGCCGCCTCCGCGGCTCGCGCACGTCGGCGTGAGGATGGTGGCAGGTCACGTCGTCGCCTCCGCGACCGTCGTCGCAGGCGGCGCGCCGGCGCCCGGCGTCGCGGTGCGGCTACGCGTGCTGCGAAGCGGCAGGACGCTCGCCGTCGCGACGGGCCGCACCGACGCACGCGGGACGTTCACCTGGCGCAGCCGCCGCAGGCTGCCGCGCGCGCACTACGCGGCTCGCGCCGCCCTGCGCTCTGCCTCGACCGCCTGACGCACCCAGCAGCGTTCGAGGTGGTCGTTGACGACCCCGCACGCCTGCATCGCAGCGTGAACCGTCGTCGCGCCGACGAACCTGAAGCCCGCGCGCCGCAGCGCCCGGGCGAGCGCGCTCGATTCCGCCGTCGCGCTCTGCCAGTCGCGCTGCGTACGCGGAACGCGCGTGCGTACCGGCGCGAACGACCAGACGAGCTCGTGCAGCGGCGTCGAGTCCCGCAGCGCCACCGTCGCGCGCGCATTCGCGACCGCAGCCTCGATCTTGCCGCGGTGGCGGACGATCGACGGATCGGCGAGCAGCCGCTCGACGTCGCGCCGCCCGAAGCGCGCGACGCGGTCGGGCTCGAACCCTTCGAACGCCGCCCTGAACGCCTCGCGCTTGCGCAGGATCGTCAACCAGGAGAGCCCCGCCTGGAAGCCCTCGAGGCAGAGCCGCTCGTAGACGCCGCGTTCGTCGAGCACCGGACGCCCCCACTCCTCGTCGTGGTAGGCGTCGTAGAGGGGATCGGCCGACGACCAGCAGCGGACGCGCTCAGACAGTGTCGGCGACCTCGACCTTCACGACGCCGTCCTCGATCCGGACGGGGTACGTCGCCACGGGCTCGAACGCGGGCAGCGACATCGGCCGCCCGGTGCGCAGGTCGAACGCGCTGCCGTGACGAGGGCAGATGACGCGGCAGTCGTCCTCGTCCCACTCGCCCTCGCACAGCGGCCCGTCGTCGTGCGAGCAGCGGTCCTCGAGCGCATACAGCTCGCCGCCGCAGTTGTAGACGCCGATCGACGTCCAGCCGACGGTGACGATCTTCGACGCTCCCGGCCCGAACTCGGCGGCCGGCGCGACGTCGATCGACGCCACGGTCCGCTCAGTCCTCGTCGAGGCGGAGCTCGTTCGCGAGCCCCTGCCACTCGTCGGGCAGCGGCGTCCCCTTCGCCCGGTGCAGCGCGACCTTGAGGACGCCGAGCCCGAGAATCGCGCACTTGAGGCGGATCGGCGTCAGCGGGATCCCGATCTCCTCGAGCAGCTCCTCCTTCGGCAGCGCCGCGACCTCCGCCGCCTTGCGGCCCCTGACCATCTCCGTGAGCATCGACGTCGCGGCCTGCGAGATCGCGCAGCCGCGCCCCTCGAAGCCGACGTCGTCGATCGTCTCGCCGTCGGCGCCGAAGCGGACGAAGATCGACACCTCGTCGCCGCAGAGCGGATTCTGGCCCTCGGCGTGCGCGTCCGCCGGCTGGAGCGCCCCGTGCCCGCGCGGGTTCTTGTAGTGGTCGAGGATGACCTCGCGATAAAGCTGGTCGAGCTCGCTCACGTCAGACCCCGAACGTGTCCTTGACCTTGCGCAGCCCGGCTACGAGACGCTCGACGTCGTCGGGCACGGAGTAGAGGTAGAAGCTCGCGCGCGTCGTCGCGGCGACGCCGAGGCGCGTCATCAGCGGCTGCGTGCAGTGGTGGCCGGCGCGGACGGCGACGTTCTCCCAGTTGAGGATCTGCGCGACGTCGTGGGGGTGCACGCCCTCGACCTCGAAGCTGACGATGCCGGTGCGGCGGTCGGCGGGGGGGCCGAAGACGCGGACGCCGGGGATCTCGGCGAGCGCGTCCATCGTCCGCACGACGAGGTCGTGCTCGTGCGCCTCGATCGCCTCGAGCCCCACGCCCGTGACGTAGTCGAGTGCGACGCCGAAGCCGTACGCCTCCGCGATCGCCGGCGTGCCGGCTTCGAACTTGTACGGAAGCTCGTTCCACGTCGTGCGCTCGAGCGCGACGGAGCGGATCATCTCGCCGCCGAGGTTGAACGGCTGCATCTGCTCGAGCAGCTCGCGGCGGCCCCACAGTGCGCCGACGCCGCTCGGCCCGCACAGCTTGTGCGACGAGAACGCGAGGAAGTCGCACCCGAGCGCCCGCACGTCGATGCGGCGGTGCGGCGCCGCCTGCGCCGCGTCCACGACCATGATCGCCCCCTGCGCGTGCGCCCACTCCCCGAGCTTCTCGACCGGGTTGATCGTTCCGAGCGTGTTCGAGACGAGGTTGTTGGCGACGACCTTGACGTTGCCGAGCGACGCGATCCGGTCGAGCTCGTCGAGCTGCAGCTCGCCGACGTCGTCGATCGGGATGTGCGCGAACGCCGCGCCCGTCCGCTTGGCGACGAACTGCCACGGCACGAAGTTCGCGTGGTGCTCGAGCTCCGTGATGACGACGACGTCGCCGGGGCCGAGGTTGTCGAGTCCCCATGCGTACGCGATCAGGTTCAGCGCCTCGGTCGCGCTGCGGGTGAAGATCACCTCGCGGTTCGACGGCGCGTTCACGTACGCGCGCACCTTCTCGCGCGCCCCCTCGTAGCCGGCGGTCGCCCGCTCGGCGAGCGTGTAGACGCCACGGTGGACGTTCGCGTAGCTGTGCTCGTAGAACTCGCGCAGCGCGTCGAGCACCTGCCGCGGCTTCTGCGTCGAGGACGCCGAGTCGAGGTAGGCGACCGGCTTGCCGTTCAGGAGCTCGTCGAAGACGGGGAAGTCGGCACGAAGCGCGTGCGCGTCGAGCTTCTGCGCGGTCGTGACGGCCACGGCGACACTGTACCGCCGGGGTAGCGGCCGGCCTCCCGAGGCGGGCGTCCTAGCGGCGCACGACCTCGCAGCGGCGGAGCCGGTCGGTGCGGTCCGCGTAGACGGTGTCGCGGCCGGCGCCGCAGTCGACCGTGTCGCGGCGCCCGTTCTTCGCGTGGACGACATCGTCGCCCGGCCCCGCCGCGATCACGTCGCCCCCGTTCGCCGTGCCGTCGATCACGTCGGCGCCGGCAGTGCCGGTGATCGCGCACGTGCCGGCGACGACCCCGCTCCGGTGCTGGAGGATCGCGTCGTGGCCGGGGCAGCGCGGGTCCGGCCCCGAGTAGACGAGCACGCGGCTCTGCGGGTCGTGAGGGGCGAACGAGACGCCGACGCCGTTCGTCTTCGCGAGCGGCTGCGTGTGTACGCCGCCCTCGAAGCTCGTCAGCTCGAGGAGGCCCCGCACGTCGTACGCGACTTCGTCGCCGGCGCTCGACCAGACGATCCGGCCGATGTCGTAGAACGGGCCGGCGATCCGCTGCGGCGCCGCCGAGCCGTCCGCGGCGACGTCGTAGACGTAGCCGCCGCTCGCGTACGCGAGCAGCTTGCCGTCGGGCGACCACGAGACGTCGCGGACCTCCTGCACCGGCCTGGCGACGCGCCGTACCGTCCCGTCCGCGACCGTCGCGACGTAGATTCCGTCGCTCTGGGTGAACGCGAGGCTGCTCCCGTCGGGCGACCAGGCGGGCACGCCGATCACCTGCCGGCCGAAGCGCGCGGCGCCCGCGTGGACGACGCCGCCCTGCACGAACGCGATCGTCGCACCGTCCGGCGACCACGCCGGGTAGAGGCCGACCGCCAGCTCCTTGCGCCCGGAGCCGTCGACGCCGACCGTCCAGATGTGCCCGCCCGCCTGGTAGGCCAGCTGCGTCGAGTCGGGCGACCACGACGGCATCAGCTGGTACGCCGCCTGCGCGAGCCGGCGGACCGGGTGCCTCGGCGTCGACACGTCCACGACCTCGAGCGTGAACGCGCGGCCCTGCCCGTTCAGCTCGGTGAACGCGACGTAGCTCGCGTTCGGCGAGAACGTCGGCCACCAGTCGTGCGGCGCGAGGATCGGCAGACGCGCCGCCGACGCCGGAAGTGCGCAAACGAGCACGAGGACGAGCAACGCCAGCCGCTTCACGCGCGCAACCTACGACGCGTACGTGATGGATCCTTGAAGCTATCGTGGGCGCGCTGTGACGAGCGAGTACGTCTTCACGATGTACCGGGTCGACAAGTTCTACGGTCCGGACCGGCAGGTGCTCGCGAACATCTCGCTGTCGTTCCTTCCCGGTGCGAAGATCGGCGTCCTCGGCCCGAACGGCGCAGGCAAGTCGACGCTGCTGCGGATCATGGCGGGGAAGGAGGAGACCTCGTCCGGCTCGGCGGAGCTCGCGCCCGGCGCCACCGTCGGCCTGCTCGAGCAGGAGCCGGAGCTCGACGCCGCGAGGACGGTGCGCGAGAACGTCGAGGACGGCGTCCGCGAGGTGCGCGACCTGCTCGACCGCTTCAACGCGATCTCGGCGCGGTTCGCGGAGCCCGACGCCGACTTCGACGCGCTGCTCGCCGAGCAGGCCGCGGTGCAGGACCAGATCGACCGCCGCGACGCGTGGCAGCTCGACGCGCAGCTCGACCACGCCATGGACGCCTTGCGACTTCCCGACGGCGACCGCGACGTGACGTCGCTGTCCGGCGGCGAGCGCCGCCGCGTCGCGCTGTGCCGGCTGCTGCTGCAGGCGCCCGACCTGCTGCTGCTCGACGAGCCGACGAACCACCTCGACGCGGAGTCGGTGTGGTGGCTCGAACGCTTCCTGCACGAGTACAAGGGCACCGTCGTCGCCGTCACGCACGACCGCTACTTCCTCGACAACGTCGCGGGCTGGATCCTCGAGCTCGACCGCGGCCGCGGGATCCCGTACCAGGGCAACTACTCCGGCTGGCTCGAGCAGAAGCAGGCGCGACTGCAGCAGGAGGAGAAGCAGGCGTCGGCGCGGCAGCGGACGCTCGCGCGCGAGCTCGAGTGGGTGCGCGCCTCGCCGCGCGCGCGGCAGGCGAAGTCGAAGGCGCGCCTCGGCGCGTACGAGCAGCTGCTCGCGGAGGAGGAGGCGGTGAAGCTCGACCGTGTCGAGATCCACATCCCGCCCGGGCCGCGCCTCGGCGACCTCGTGATCGAGGCGCAGGACGTGGCGAAGGGCTTCGCCGACCGCCTGCTCTTCGAGCAGCTGACCTTCTCCCTGCCGCCGGCCGGCATCGTCGGCGTGGTCGGGCCGAACGGCGCCGGGAAGACGACGCTGTTCCGGATGATCGCGGGCGAGGAGCGGCCGGACGCGGGCGAGCTGCGCGTCGGCGAGACGGTGCAGCTCGCGTACGTCGACCAGTCACGCGCGGGCCTCGACCCGAAGAACACCGTCTGGAAGGAGATCTCGGGCGGCCAGGACACGATCCTGCTCGGCAAGAAGGAGATCAACTCCCGCCAGTACACGTCCTGGTTCAACTTCAGGGGCGCCGACCAGCAGAAGCCGGTCGGCCGGCTGTCGGGCGGCGAGCGCAACCGCGTCCACCTCGCGAAGCTGCTGCGCAGCGGCGGCAACGTGCTGCTCCTCGACGAGCCGACGAACGATCTCGACGTCGACACGCTGCGAGCGCTCGAGGAGGCGCTGCTCGACTTTGCCGGGTGCGCCGTCGTGATCACGCACGACCGCTGGTTCCTCGACCGCGTCGCGACGCACATCCTCGCCTTCGAGGGCGAGTCGCAGGTGACCTGGTTCGAGGGGACGTGGGCCCAGTACGCCGAGTGGGTGCGGGAGACGCGCGGGCCCGAGGCGCTCGAGCCGCACCGCATCAGGTACAAGCCGCTCGTGCGGGCGTAGCCACCCACGGCGGCGGCGCCCGTTCGCGCGGGCTCGCCTCGCGTGGCCGCACGGAGTAGGGTCGTCGGCGAAGACGAAGGGAGGTTGACATGGCCGATCTGGCAGGGATCGTGGCGGCGTACAACGACGCCTGGAACCGCCACGACCTCGACGCGATCTGCGCCGCCCATACGGCCGGGATGGTGTTCGAGAACCACAACGCGGGGGAGCGCGCGGAGGGCGCGGCCGTCCGCGACCACATCGCGTCGATCTTCCGCAACTGGCCCGACCTGCGCTTCGAGGGCCGGTCGCTCTACGTCGGCGGCGACTTCGTCGTGCAGGAGTGGACGGCGATCGCCACGCATCCCGACGGGCCCGAGGTCCGCTGGGAGGGCGTCGACATCTTCCCGTTCGACGGCGACAGGATCGCCGGCAAGTTCGTCTACTCGAACGCGTCGCGGCGCGTTCCCGAGCAGCTGGCGCGAGCAGCGGCATGAGCGGCTTCGAGATCGTCCACCGCGACGCGATGGAGCGCAACGGCAAGTGGACGCTCTGCCGGCGCTCGCTCGGCCTGGGCTCGTTCGGGATGGCGCTGGTCGAGATCCCGCCGGGGGAGTCGATCCCCGAGCACGACGAGACGGAGCGCGACCAGGAGGAGGTGTTCGTCGTCCTCGAAGGCGACGCGACGATGGTCGTCGACGGCGCCGACCATCCCGCGCCCGCGGGCACGTTCGTCCGCGTCGACCCGGAGCGGCGGCGCACGGTGCGGAACGCGTCCCACCGCCCGGTGTCGGTGCTGATCGTGTCCGCACCGCAGACGAGCGGCTACGAGCCGATGGGCTGGAACTGACGCGCCCTCGCCCCTCGTTCGGTCAACGCCGGAACAGTGCACGAGCGTAGCCGAGAACGACGACGCCGAGCAGCGCCAGCACGACGGCCGCAGCGTGAGTCGAGAGGAGCATCGCCACCTCCGCCGGTCGTGGTCACCGCTCATCGTCGCCTGCCGCGCTCGCCGGCGGAATCACTCCGCCGGGTGATCTGCGCTCAGATGCTCTGCGGGATCCGCGCCTCGAGCGCCGCGCCGAGCGCCTCGCGCACCGGCTCGAGCTCGATCCGGTCGAGCACGTCCTGGAAGAAGCCGCGGACGATCAGCCGCTCCGCCTCGGCGCGCGAGAGCCCGCGCGCCATCAGGTAGAAGAGCTCGTCCCGGTTCACCTTGCCGAGCGTCGCGCCGTGGGTGCAGCGGACGTCGTTCGCCATGATCTCGAGGCCCGGGATCGAATCCGCGTGCGCCTGGTCGGAGAGCAGCAGGTTGCGATTCTCCTGGTAGGCGTTCGTCTTCTGCGCGTCCTCCTCCACGCGGATCATCCCGCGCCAGACCGCGCTCGCCCGTTCGCGCAGCGCCCCCTTGAAGGCGAAGTCGCTCTCCGTCGACGGCGCGATGTGCTCCTGGAACGTGTCGTAGTCGAGGTGCTGCTCCCCGTCGGCGAAGTAGGCGCCGGTGACGCGCGAGGTCGCGCCCGGGCCCGCGAGGTCGTTCTCGATCCACACCTTGCCGCGCTTGGAGCCGAACCCGCCGATCACCCAGTCGAGCTCGCTGTCGCGCTGGAGAAGCGCCTTGTGCCGGCCGAAGTGCCACGTCTCCCGCGAGAGGTTCTGCAGCGAGACGTACTCGATCTTCGCGCCCGGCTCGACGAACAGCTCGACGACCGCGTTGGTGTACGCGACCGTGTCCGGCGACGCCGACGAGAGATCCTCGATCAGCGTGAACCGCGCGCCCTCCTCGGCGCGCACGACCATCCGCCAGTACAGCGGGCCGCCGCCCGAGGTGACGTGCACGTAGAGCGGCTCGTCGAGCGTGACGCCCTTCGGCACGTGCACGAGCAGCCCGTGCCGCCACTGCGCGAGGTTCTCCATCGCGAAGCGGTCGTCGTCGGGGACGAGCTCGGCTGCATGGTCGGGCGGAAGCGGCTCGAACCTCACCCCGTCCGGCGCGGACACGATCTCGAGCGCATCCTCGGACACCTCCGCGCGGCCGGAGACGGCGAGCTCGAGCATGGCGCCGCCGGACGCGCCTGCTGTCGGACGAGCACCGTGGCCGTTCGGGACGAAGGAGGCGGGGTCGAAGCCGCGCAGGTCCGTGAAGCGCCAGTGCTCGTCGGCCGTCGTGGGCAGCGGCAGCTGGGCCAGCCGCTGCGCGGCGTCTGCACGGGTGAGCGCCGCCATCAGCCCTGCGGCGCGTAGCGCCGGTGCAGCACCATCTGGTTGCCGTCCGGGTCGGCGAAGAACGCCATGTGGCAGACGCCCGTGTCGAGGACGTCGCCGTTGAACTGCACGCCCTTCGACTCGAGCTCCCGCCGCGCCTCGCGCACGTCGGGGACGCGCAGCGCGAACCCGGCGTCGTGCGGGCTGCGGAAGGCGCCGCCGATCGACTCGAGCTGGAGCAGGTACAGGAAGCCGTTGTCGCCGAGCTTGAACTCGGGGAAGCCGCCGTCGCCGGTCTGCGGGAGGCCGAGCGTCTCGCCGTAGAACCGCTTCGAGCGCTCCATGTCGGTGACGGGAACCGCCCAGAAGTCGACGTGCTCGACGATCAACCGACCGACCCCTCCATCTGCAGCTGGATCAGGCGGTTCATCTCGACGGCGTACTCGAGCGGCAGCTCCTTCGTGATCGGCTCGACGAAGCCGCTCACCACCATCGCCGACGCCTCGGCCTCCGAGAGCCCGCGCGACATGAGGTAGAAAAGCTGCTCCTCGCCGATCTTCGACACCGTCGCCTCGTGGCCGATGTCGACGTCGTTCTCGTCGATACGGATGTAGGGGTACGTGTCGGAGCGCGAGTCCTCGTCGAGGATCAGCGCGTCGCAGACGACCTTCGACTTCGAGCCGTGCGCGCCCTTCGCCACCTCGAGGAGACCGCGGTAGCCCGCGCGGCCGCCGTTCTTCGAGATCGACTTCGAGGTGATCACGCTCGACGTGTTCGGCGCCGCGTGCACGCACTTCCCGCCCGCGTCCTGATGCTGCCCCTTGCCCGCGAAGGCGATCGACAGCACCTCGCCGTGCGCGCCCTCGCCGAGGAGCCAGATCGCCGGGTACTTCATCGTCAGCTTGGAGCCGAGGTTGCCGTCGACCCACTCCATCGTCGCGCCGGCCTCGGCGACGGCGCGCTTCGTGACGAGGTTGTAGACGTTCGTCGACCAGTTCTGGATCGTCGTGTAGCGGCAGCGTCCGCCCTTCTTCACGACGATCTCGACGACGGCGGAGTGGAGCGAGTCGGTCGAGTAGATCGGCGCCGTGCAGCCCTCGACGTAGTGCACGTACGCGTCCTCGTCGACGATGATCAGCGTGCGCTCGAACTGGCCCATGTTCGCCGCGTTGATGCGGAAGTAGGCCTGGAGCGGCAGCTCGATGCGGACGCCCTTCGGCACGTAGATGAAGGAGCCGCCCGACCAGACAGCCGAGTTGAGCGCCGCGAACTTGTTGTCGTTCTGCGGGACGATCGTCCCGAAGTACTGCTTGAAGAGGTCCTCGTGCTCGCGCAGCGCGGTGTCGGTGTCGAGGAAGATCACGCCCTGCGAGGTGAGCTGCTCCTGCAGCTTGTGGTAGACGACCTCACTTTCGTACTGCGCGCCCACGCCGGCGAGGTACTTCTTCTCCGCCTCGGGGATGCCGAGCTTGTCCCAGGTGTCGCGGATGTCCGGCGGCAGGTCGTCCCACGACTCCGCCTGCGCCTCCGTCGGCTTGATGTAGTAATGAATCGAGTCGAAGTCGATCTCGGTGATCGACGGCATGCCGCCCCACGTCGGCAGCGGCCTGGCGAGGAAGTAGTCGAGCGACCGGTGGCGGAACTTCCGCATCCAGTCCGGCTCGTCCTTGTGCGAGGAGATCGCGTCGATCAGCTCGTGCGACAGCCCCTTCTCGGACTTGAAGAAGTAGTCCTCGGGGACGTGGAAGCCGTACTTGATCTCGTAATCGGAGCCGATCCCCTGGACGATCTCGGTCTCGGTCTGGCTCATACCGGCGTCGGCTCCTTCTCCTCGGCACCCCACGCCGCGTAGCCCTCCCGTTCGAGCTTCTCTGCGAGCTCGGGGCCGCCCTCCTCGACGATCCGGCCGTTCACGAAGACGTGCACGAAGTCGGGTTGCACGTAGTTGAGGATGCGCTGGTAGTGCGTGATCACGAGCGCGCCCATCTCGGGCCCGACGAGCTCCTTGACGCCGCCCGCGACGACGCGCAGCGCATCGATGTCGAGACCCGAATCCGTCTCGTCGAGGACAGCGATCTTCGGGCGCAGCATCGCCATCTGCAGGATCTCGACGCGCTTCTTCTCGCCGCCCGAGAACCCGTCGTTCAGGTAGCGCGACGCGAGCTCGCGGCTCACCTTCAGCCGGTCCATCTGACCGAGCAGCTCCTTGCGGAACTCCGCAACCGGGATCGGGTCGTCGACGCCGCCGTTGCGCGCCTTGCGCACCGCGTTGATCGCCTGCCGCAGGAAGTTCGTGACGGTGACGCCGGGGATCGCGTGCGGGTACTGGAACGCGAGGAACAGGCCCGCCTGCGCGCGCTCGTCGGCGCCCGCCTCCGTGATGTCCTCGCCGTCGAGCAGGATCCGCCCGCCCGTCACCTCGTACGCCGGATGGCCGGCGATCGCGTACGCGAGGGTGGACTTGCCCGAGCCGTTCGGGCCCATGACCGCGTGCACCTCGCCGGTCGAGACCCTCAGGTCGACGCCGCGGACGATCTCGGTGCCGTCCTCCAGCGCGACGTGCAGGTCCTTCAGTTCGAGCGTGGCCAATTCTCTCCAGGTTCGTGACGTCGAAGGACTAGCGAACAAGCGGCTTTTCGCGCGCGTTCGTGATGCCCATCGTAGCCAAGCCGACCCCGGCGACAGCGGCGCCGACCAGCCACCGGCGCAGCCGCAGCGACGTCCAGAGCGTCGACGAGCGCGAGCGGTCGGAGAAGCGGCCGCGCGCGCCCTTGTCGCCCGGGAGCGGCTCGAACAGGTTGTCGGGCGCGCCGACGGGCTTCTCCTCGTCGGTGTGCTGGCCCTTCCACCCCATGCGCAGCAGCATCAGGTCGCCTGCGCGCGGCGACAGCTTCTGTCCCCAGAGCAGCTTCTGCGAGCCCCATCCCAGCGGCAGCTCGCGGACCGGGTGCTCGAACGTGTGCACGACGCCCTCCGCGAACGGCTCGGGCTCGTAGATCGGCGGAACCGGCTGCGGCTGCTTGCCCATGTACTGCCGCGCCTGGTCGAACTGCGGCGTGTTGATGGCGCCCGGCAGCGTCAGCGTGACGTCGACCGGGATGCCGTGCTTCATGTGCTCGACCCGGGCGGTCTCGAAGAACGTCCGCGCGGCGGCCTTCGAGGAGCAGTACGCCGCCTGCAGCGGGATCCCGCGGTAGGCGAGCGCCGAGTTGACGTGCGAGAACGTCCCGCGTGTCTCGATCAGCGCCGGCAGCGACGCCCAGTAGCAGTTGACGGCCCCGAGGAAGTTGACGTCGATCACGCGCCGCAGCTCCTCCGGCTTCAGGTCGCGCGCCTCCTGGTAGACGGTGACCATCGCGTTCGCGCAGAAGGTGTCGATGCGGCCGAAGCGGTCGAGCACCTGCTCGACGACGCGATGGCAGTCGTCCAGTGAGGCAACGTCGGCGGGGACGGCGAGCGCCTGCGTGTCCATCCGCTCGAGCTCGGCGGCGGTCTCGTCGAGGCCGTCACCCCCGCGCGACACCACGGCCACCTTGGCGCCGCGGCGAGCCGCCTCGCGCGCGACCGCGCGGCCGAGGCCGGCGCTCGCTCCGGTGACCACGACGACCTGTTCCGACAGTGGTTTCTTCGCCATCCCGCAGGCCTTTCCCGACGCACCGGCAAGCCGAAACGCTGCTACTGTGGACCGTGGATGGGCCTGTCGAACCCGACGCACATCATCGCGCTCCTCGTCATCCTGCTGCTCCTCTTCGGGGCGAGGCGGCTGCCGGAGCTCGGTCGCGCGCTCGGCCTCGGCATGCGCGAGTTCAAGGACTCGGTCTCGGGCCTCGGGCACGACTCGAGGTCGGCGGAGGAGCCGAAGCCGCACCCGCTGCCGCCGGCGCAGACGACCGCGACTCCGACGCCAGAGCACGAGCGCGAAACCGTCTAGCGCGGCGCGCATGAGACGCCTGCCGCGTCGCCTTGGGTACGGCGAGGAGGCGACGCTCGTCGAGCACCTCGAGGAGCTGCGCGTGCGGCTGTTCGTCGTGCTGGGCGCGCTGGCCGTCGCGACCATCGTCGCGTTCGTCTTCCACACGCACATCCTCGACTGGCTGAACCGGCCGCTGCACGGGCACAAGACCGTCACGTTCGGCGTCGCGGAGCCGTTCACCGTCACGCTGACGGTGAGCCTGTGGGCGGGGTTCGTGCTCTCGCTGCCCGTGACGCTCTGGCAGCTCTGGGGCTTCTTCGCGCCGGCGTTCGACCCGACGTTCGAGCGCAAGGCGCTCGCGCTGGTGACGGTGGCGAGCGGCCTCGCCGTCGCCGGGCTCGCGTTCGGCTACTGGATCCTGCTGCCGCGCGCGATCCACTGGCTGACGAACTACGACAAGCACAACTTCATCCACCTGATCCAGGCGCGGCCGTACTACTCGTTCGTGACGACGGTGCTCGTCGGGATCGTCGTCATCTTCGAGTGCCCGATCGTCGTCCTCGGGCTGGTCCGGACGGGGGTCCTGACGTCGCGCGCCCTCCGGCGCAACCGCCGCCTCGGCTACTTCCTGACGGCCGTCGTCGCCCTCGCGCTCCCCGGCCCCGACCTGTACACGACGTTCCTCGAGCTGCTGCCGATGTGGGTGCTGTTCGAGGCGTCGATCTGGCTCGCGGTGCTCGTCGAGCGCCGCGCGGCCGCCGCGCCGACGCCCGTCCCGAGCCGGTGACGGAGATCTCGGCCGAGTGGGTGCTGCCCGTCGCCGGGCCGCCGATCCGCGACGGCCTCGTCCGCTGGGAGGACTCGCGGATCGCCGAGGTGCGGCCGGGACGCGCGGAGCGCCATTTCGACCAGGCGGCGATCGTGCCGGGTTTCGTCAACGCGCACTCGCACCTCGAGTACGCGAACTACGCGGGCTTCGGCGACGGGCAGCCGTTCGGACCGTGGATCCGGACGCACGTGGAACGGAAGGAGCGCCTGTCGCGCGAGGAGATGCTCGCGATCGCGCGCCTCGGCGTCGTCGACTCGCTCCGCTCCGGCGTCACCACCACCGCCGACTACGCCTTCGACGGCGTCGCTGCCGTTGCCGCGCACGACCTCGGACTGCGCGCGGTCGTGCACCTGGAGGTGTTCGCCGCCGACCCCGCGGACGCGCGGCGCCAGTGGGAGGAGAAGCGTGCGCGCGTCACGGACACGCACCTCGTCACGATCGGAGTCTCGCCGCACGCGCCGTACACCTGCTCGCTCGAGACGTACCGGTGGTGCCTGTCCCTCGGCGTCCCCGTCGGGACGCATCTCGCGGAGAGCGCGAACGAGGTCGAGTGGCTCGCTCGCGGCACCGGGCCGCTGCAGCACATCGCGCCGTTTCTCGTGCCGCCGACCGGCCGCACTCCCGTCCGCTCGCTCGAGCCCGTTCTGGGTCCGGACCTGCTGTGCGCGCATTGCGTCGAGGTCGCGCCCGAGGAGGTGGCGCTGCTCGCCGACCGCGACGTCCCCGTCGCCCACTGTCCGCGGTCGAACGCCCTGCTCGGATGCGGCATCGCGCCGCTCGCGCTCATGCGCGACGCGGGTGTCCGGGTCGGCCTCGGGACGGACTCGCCGGCCTCGACGCCCTCGTTCGACCTGTTCGAGGAGATGCGCGCGGCGATCGTGCTCGCGCGCGCGCGAGATCACAGTGCGCAGGCGCTGACGGCCGAGGGCGCGCTCCGGCTCGCCACGGCCGAGGCGGCCCGGACCCTGCGAATGGACGGGGAGGTCGGTACGCTGGCGCCCGGCAAGCGCGCCGATCTGGCGGTGGTGTCGCTGGCGGGGAGTCCGTACCATCCGGTCGAGGACCCGGCCGCGGCGGTCGTCTTCGGCGGCTCGCCCGATCGAGTGCTCGAGACGGTCGTCGACGGCCGCACCCGTTACCGAAGAGAAGACGAGGAGCAGTGGCGAGAGGTACGCAGCACCGCAAGCGCCGCCCGGCGCACAATGCTCGCGCCGCAGCGGTAGCAGCCCCGGCGCAGCAGCGCAAGCAGCGCCCGCCGCAGTGGCAGGAGCAGCTGTTCTTCCAGCGCATCCGCCTGCACGCGAAGTGGGCGTACGTGCTGCTCGCGGTCGCGTTCGCCGCAACCTTCGCGCTCCTCGGGGTCGGCTCCGGCTCGACCGGCATCAGCGACGCGCTCCAGCACTTCTTCTCGCGCAGCGTGGGCGGCACCTCGATCTCGAGCCTGCAGCACAAGACGCAGGCGCATCCGCAGGACGCCCAGGCGTGGCGCGACCTCGCGACCGCGTACGAGCAGAAGCACCGGACGCAGGACGCCGTCGGCGCGCTCGAGCGCTACGTGAAGCTGCGCCCGAAGGACACGGGCCCGCTCGCGGAGCTCGCATCCGAGTACCAGGCGCTCGCGTCCGACCAGTACACGAACTACGCGAACCTCGCCCAGCAGGCGCAGTATTCGAACCCGGCCCAGACCTTCGCGCCCGCGCCGACGACCCCGCTCGGAAAGGCGTTCTCGTCGCCGACGGGGCTGCAGGACCCGATCGACTCCACCACGGCCGCGTCGTCATCGTCGGCGGAGCAGACGGCGTACGAGAGCTACCAGAGCTCCGTCGCCCACGCCGAGCAGGCGTACCAGCGGCTCTCGAAGCTGTCGCCCAACGACGTGACGACGCTCTTCCAGCTCGGACAGGCCGCGGAGGCGGCGAACGACTTGAAGACGGCGGAGTCGGCGTTCGCGCGGTTCCTGAAGCTGGCGCCGAACGACGTCGACGCCCCGCAGGTGCGCCAGTACCTGAAGGCGGTGAAGGCGCAGCTGAAGTCGCAGGCGGCGGCTTCCGCGCCGAAGAAGTCGACGTCCAAGTAGACTCTCCCGCGCGACCAGCCCAAACCGCCGGGGGAGACATGAACTTCGACATCAAGACCGAGCAGCTGTCCGACGACGCCTACGTGATCTCGCTCGCCGGCGAGGTCGACCTCTACACGGCGCCCGAGTTCAAGCAGCAGCTGCTCGAGGTGATCGGCCAAGGCGGCAGGCAGGTCGTCGTCGACTTCACCAACACGACGTTCATCGACTCGACGACGCTCGGCGTGCTCGTCGGCGGCGTCAAGCGGCTGCGCACGAACGACGGCCAGCTCTCGCTCGTCTGCAGCGACCGCAACATCACGAAGATCTTCGAGATCACGGGGCTCGACCGCGTGTTCGCGATCTACGGCACGCGCGACGAGGCGGTCTCGAAGCTGGACGCCTCTCAACCTTCCGCCTAGCACGCTGCGCGCCGGTTTTCTCAGCCTCGCCGCCGTCCTGGTAGCGCTCCTCGCGAGCGGCTGCGGTGCGGTCGGACGGGTGACGTCCGGCGACCCCGCCCACGGGAAGGAGCTCTTCCTCAACACGTGCGGGGCCTGCCACACGCTCGCCGACGCGAAGACGACCGGCGCCGTCGGCCCGAACCTCGACGACGCGTTCGCGTCTGACATCCAGCAGGGTTACTCGCGCCAGGACATCCGCGACATCGTGCGCGGCCAGATCGCGTACCCGGAGAAGCCGATGCCGGCGAACCTCTACCGCGGCCAGGACGCGGCGGACATCGCCGTCTACGTCGCGCAGTGCACGGGGAACCCGAACTGCGGGGTGCAGGCGGAGAAGCCGGCGCCGCCGAGCGGCGCCGGCGGAACGACGACGACCACGCCGGGCGGCGGCCAGGCAGGCGGCGGCGGGGCGGGGAACGGCAAGCAGATTTTCGAGACGGCGGGCTGCGCCGGGTGCCACACGTTGAAGAACGCGGGCTCGCACGGCAACGTCGGGCCGAACCTCGACCAGCTCAAGCCGCCGTACGCGATCGTGAAGCATCAGGTGGAGGTCGGCGGCGGCCCGATGCCGGCGTTCAAGGGCCGGCTGACGCCGGCGCAGATCGACGCGGTCGCGAAGTACGTCTCGTCGGTCGCCGGCAAGTAGCGCGGCCGACCTCAAATTCCGTCGCGCGCGGTGACGCGCTTGCCGAGCACGAGGTAGGGCGGGTAGCCGGGCCCGAAGTCGACCTCCGCGAGCTCGCGCCAGCCGTTCTTCGCATAGAAGCCGCGCGCCTTCCGCGAGCCGGCCTGCGTCGAGAGGAGCGCCCGGTCGTGCGGCTGGCGGGTGAGAAGCTGGGCCAGGAGCGCGCTGCCGATCCCCGTGCGCTGCCACGCGGGGCGGACGTGCAGCTCGACGACCTCGAAGTGCGGCGGGTCGAGCCAGTCCGCGCGCTGCTCGTCGGTGAGCGCCTGCGCCACCCGCTCGGTCCACCACTGGCCGTACTCCCCCGTGTACCCGTACGCGAACCCGAGGATCGCGTCGCCGTCGCCGCGCGCGACGAGGAAGACGAAGTCGGCACGGCGCATGTGCGCTGGCAGGCGGTCGGTCGCCCACTCGTCCGACAGCGCCCCGGCGCCGAGCGCGGTTCGATGCACGTCCCGCAGCTGGTCGCGCAGCGGCAGCGGGTCGACGGCCTCGACTCTCAGCTCTGGTCTGCGTCGAGGTCGACGACGACGTGCGTGAGCGGCAGCGCGAAGCGCGAGCGCGCCTCCGCGACCACGCCGCGCTCGAGCCAGTGCGACTTGCCCTCGGGGTGTGTCGAGACGATCAGCTCGTCGGGGCGGAACGTGCGGATCGCGTCCTCGATCGCCTGCAGCGGGTCGCCGTCGCCGACCTCTCCCGACGCGTCGATGCCGACTGCCCGCAGCGACTCGACCGACCGCTCGACGCGTGCCTGCGCCGCTGCGCGCGCGTCGTCCTCGTCGGAGGCCCAGTGGCGGAGCGGCGAGTTGAGCGCCGGGGCGACGACGAGCACCTTCGCGTGCTCGTTCCCCGCGCGCTGCTCGATCTCGCTGCGCAGCTCGGGACCCCCCACGGTCTCGTTGGCGACGACGAGGATCCGGTGCTCCCCCGGCGGGCTCGGCGCCGGCGCCTGCACGACGGGCGCGGGACGGTCCGCGTCGCGCCGCAGCCACCACACGATCCCCAGGCTGAGCACGACGAAGACGATCAACGCGAGCCAGTGCCAGATGAAGTACGCAACGGCGATCAGGCCGAGGTAGACGAGCGTCGCGAGCACGAAGCGAAACGCCGTCGCCTCGCTCCGGAACGGGTTCGAGAACATCGAGCTAGAGGAGGTAGACGGTCACGTAGACCACGATCCACATGACGTCGACGAAATGCCAGTAGATCCCGCCGATCTCCACGCCGTGGTGGTGCTCCGGCGAGAAGTGTCCGCGGAACGCCCGGATCGTCATGCAGAGCAGGATCGTCAGCCCGACGAACACGTGCGCCCCGTGCAAGCCCGTCAGCCCGAAGAAGGTCGCGGCAAACGACGTGTCGGCGGTGTTGAACCCCAGGCGGTGGTACTCGACGATCTGCGTCACCAGGAACGTCAGCCCGAGGCACAGCGTCAGCACGAGCCCCGCCTGCAGCCCGGCGCGGTTGCCCTTCTTGATCGAGGTGTCGGCCCAGTGCATCGTGAAGCTCGACGTCACCAGGATCAGCGTGTTGACGCCGGCGACGAAGGCCGGGCGGTGGTATCCCGGCGGCGGCCACTGCGTGAAGTGGTGGTTGACGACGCGGTCGAAGAAGTAGACGGTGAAGAACGACCCGAAGAGCATGATCTCCGAGGCGATGAACAGGAACATGCCGAGCGTCGCCGGCGACACGCGCGAGCTGTAGTGGATCGGCGGCGGGCCGTGGTGCTCGTGCCCGCCGTGGCCGGCTTCGACGTACGAGGTCACGTCCGCACCGGCTCCCGCCGCGCCACGGGCGAGATCACGTGGTCGACCGGCTTGCCGGTGTCCTTGCGCAGGCGCGAGACGAGGTCTCGCCGCAACCAGCCGCTCTTCTCGCCCGGGAAGGTCGAGACGATGATCTCGTCGATCGCCTCGTCGTGCAGAACCTGCATCGCGGCGGTGTACGGGTCGGGGTGGACGATCTGCCCGTGGGCGTTGAGACCTTCGCTGCGCAGCTCGGTGAGCGCGCGCCGCAGGCGCCGGTCCGCGTCGGCGTGCTCCTCGTCGTCGCCCTGCGGCGCGACGATCAGGAACCCGGCCGGCCCCTGCGCGGCACGCTTGCGGATGCGCGACAGCAGCTCGTCCGAGAGCACGGTCTGGTTGGCGAGGACGAGCACGTTCGCCTGCTCGCCCGGCTCGCGCTGGACGGTCACGTGCTGCACCGGGACGCTGGACGCGCGCTCGATGTCCTCCAAGACGTTGCGGCGCATCCAGCCGGACCGTTCGGCGCTGTGCGTCGAGACGACGATCTCGTCGACGGGCGGCTCGAGCTGCGCGAGCGCGTCCTTGGCGGCCTGCACCGGGCCGCAGTCGACGACGAACCCCTGCGCAGGGATGCCGGCCTCGCGCAGCGCGGCGAGCGTGCGCTCGAGGCGCCGTCCCGCCGAGGCGCGCCGCGTGTCCTCGTAGACGACGTAGCCCTGGCGCGGCTCGTTGACCGGTGCGATCACGGTGACGGTGTCGTCGGCGCCCGCCTTCTCGCGGACGGCGTCGAGCAGCGTCTTCGACGCCGCCGTCTCGTTCGCGAGCACCAGGATGTGCGCCACCTAGTCTGCTCCGACGGGCTCGGGCTTCGGCGCACCGAAGATCGCGTGCTGCGCGCCGGGCACCCCGTACTCGTACGGCGTGCCGACGACCTGCGGGATCTCGTCGAAGTTGAAGATCGGCGGCGGCGACGACACCTGCCACTCGAGCGACATCGCACGCCACGGGTTGCCGACCGCGCGCTCGCCCCAGCGCCAGGAGCGCGCCATGTTGTAGAGGAACACGATCGTCGAGGCGCCGAGCCCGAACGACGCGATCGAGATGAAGAGGTTGATGTCGGCGAAGCGGGGCGCGTAGTCGGCGACGCGGCGCGGCATCCCCTGCAGTCCGATGTAGTGCATCGGGAAGAACGTCAGGTTGAAGCCGATGAACGTCAGCCAGAAGTGCAGCTGGCCGAGCCGTTCGTTGTACATCCGGCCCGTCATCTTCGGGAACCAGTAGTAGATGCCGGCGAAGATCGTGAACACCGAGCCGCCGTAGAGCACGTAGTGGATGTGCGCGACGATGAAGTACGTGTCGCTCGCGTGGATGTCGATCGGCACCGAGGCGAGGTAGATCCCCGACAGGCCGCCGAGGACGAACATCGCGATGAAGCCGGTCGCGAACAGCATCGGCGTGTTGAAGTGGAGCTTCCCGTTCCACATCGTGGCGAGCCACGAGAACACCTTCACGCCCGTCGGCACGGCGATCACCATCGACGTGACCATCATCGGTACGCGCAGCCAGCTCGCCATGCCGGCGACGAACATGTGATGCGCCCAGACGGAGAAGCCGAGCACGAGGATCGCCATCAGCGACAGCGCCATCAGGCGGTAGCCGAAGATCGGCTTGCGGCTGAACGTCGAGATGACCTCGGAGATGATCCCGAAGCCGGGCAGGATCATGATGTAGACGGCCGGGTGCGAGTAGAACCAGAAGATGTGCTGGTAGCCGAGCACGTAGCCGCCGCCGCCGATCTCGAAGAAATTCGTGTGCAGGACGCGGTCGAACATGACGAAGAACTGCGAGCCGGCGATGAACGGAGTCGCGATCACGACGAGCAGGCTCGTGGTGAAGTTCGCCCACACGAGCAGCGGCATCCGCCAGAACGTCATTCCCGGCGCGCGCATGGTGATGATCGTCACCAGGAAGTTGAGGGCGGTCATGATCGAGCTCGCGCCCGCCCACTGCACGCCCATGTTGAAGAACACCTGGCCGAGCGGCTGGTGCACCGACAGCGGCGCGTATGCCGTCCAGCCGGCCGACGGGCCGCCGCCCGGCGTGACCATCCCGGCGACCATGATCAGCCCCGCGATCGGCAGCAGCCAGAACGAGAGCGCGTTCAGCCGCGGGAACGCCATGTCCGCGGCGCCGATCATCAGCGGGATGACGTAGTTGCCGAGCCCCGCGAAAGCCGGGATCACGAACAGGAAGATCATCAGCGCCGCGTGATCCGACACGAGCACGTTGAACGTCTGCGGGTTGAAGAACTGGTCGCCCGGCTGCGCGAGCTCGGCGCGGAAGAGCATCGCGAAGAGACCGCCGACGCAGAAGAAGAAGATCGTCGTGACGACGTACTGGACGCCGATCACCTTGTGGTCGGTGTTGACGCGGAAGTAGTCGCGCCACGAACGCGCGCCGTGGCCCGAGTGGTCCTCCGGCCGCGTCGGACGGCCCGCCGCGTAGTGCGCCCAGTAGTCGAAGCCGCCGAGGCCGACGAGGAAGCCGAGGGGCGTCGTGACGAGCTCGACGGTCGTGATCACGGAACCGTTCCACAGCGGATGCCAGTGCGCGGCCCAGCGGATCAGGACCGGCAGGCCGGCGCCGATGCCGAAGAAGAGCGGCGTCACCCACAGCGCGCGCAGCCACCCCGGCGCGGTGAGGCGGCGGAAGCCGGTCGCGCGCGGCGGCGCGGCGTGATGGTCGTGATGGGCGACGGCGACGTCGGTCATGACTTTGCTCCCTGGGCGAGATACTGCACGAGCTGGTCGAGGTTGGCGGGCGGGATGCTCTGGCCGAACGTGGACGGCATCAGGTTCTGGTAGCCGGGCTGGATGTACGCGCCCGGGTTGACGATCGACTCGTGGATGAACTGCGTCAGCGACCCGCGGTTCGCCTGCTTCGCGTACTGCACGAGCTTGTCGAGGTCGGGGCCGATGTTGCCGGTCGCGCCGGCCGGCTTGAACGTGTGGCAGCTGCCGCAGCCGTTCGACTGGAACACGGCCAGCCCCGGCGGGCCCGCGGCGGCCCGGCCACCCTTGCGGTACCAGGTGTTGAAGTCGTTCTCCTTCATGATCACGACGTGGCTGCGCATCAGCGCGTGGCCGAGCCCGCAAAGCTCCGTGCAGATGACGGGGAACGTGCCGGTGTGGATCGGCGTGACCACGATCGTGTTGAACTGGCCCGGCACCGCGTCCTGCTTCTGCGACAGCACCGGCACCCAGAAGGAGTGGATGACGTCGTTCGACGTGATGCGCAACTTCGTGCTGCGGTTCTCCGGCAGCGTCAGGTAGCCGTACGTCTTGCCGTTCGGATAGGTGAACGACCACGCGAACTGCTGCGCGCGCACGTTGACCAGGAGCGGGTCGGTACCGGCGTGGCTGTTCTGCGCGAGCACGACGGCGCTGACGATGGAGATCGCGGTGACGAGGACGGCCGGAATCGCCGTCCAGACGATCTCGAGCGTCGTGTGCCCGTGGGTCGGCGGCCCGTCCGAGTCGTCGTCGGGGCGCACGCGGAAGCGGATGATCGCGTAGGAGAGGACGGCGGCCACGACGGCGAAGACGGCGATCGCGATCACCGTGGCGAACCAGAAGACGAAGTGGATGCGCTGCGCCTCCTTCCCGTAGGCGGGCGGCAGCCACGGGACGAGCAGTGCGACGGCAGTCGCGATCCCGGCAGCGACCACGCCGGTCGCAACCAGCTGGATGATCGAGCCTCTGCGCACCCCGCGCCAAACCTTAGATGAAGGCCGATGGGGCCGAGCCGTAACCGAATCGCCTGCTCAGCCGTTCAATCCGTGCCCCCACCAGGGCACCTGATCACCGTCGGGAGATAGCGAAAGGAGAAATCGATGGGCATCGGAGTGAGCCTGATCCTGATCGCCGCCGGCGCCATCCTCACCTGGGCCGTGAACGCGAGTGTCTCGGGCCTGAGCATCCACACGATCGGCGTCATCCTCATGGTCGTCGGGATCATCGGCCTGCTGCTCTCGCTCATTTTCTGGTCGAGCTGGGGCGGCTTCGGCGGTGCGCGGCGCCGCACGACCTACGTCGACGAGGCGCCCCCGCCCGGCTACTAGACAACGAAGAAGCCGTTACGGTCGTCGAGAGCCGGGAGCCTTCCCGGCTCTCGCGCGTCCAGGGTCCCGTCTCAGGCGAGGTGGGAGACGGGATCGCCGGCGACGGGGAGCTCGACGTGGAACGTCGAGCCGGCCCCGAGACCGCGCGACTCCACCCAGATCCGCCCGTCCATGCGGTGCACGAGCTCCCGGCACAGGTAGAGGCCGAGGCCGGTGCCGCCCACTCCCCGAGTCATGTTCGGGTCGAGCCGGTAGAACTTCTCGAAGACGCGCCGCTGCTCGGGCGGGGGAATGCCGAGGCCCTCGTCGACGACCGAGAAGCGGACGCGGCCGCCGAAGCGGCGGACGCGCAGCCGCACGACGCCGCCGTCCGGCGAGTACTTCACGGCGTTGTCGACGAGGTTGATGAGCACGCGCGCGACCTTGTCGGGGTCGCCCGCGACCGCCGGTAGGTCGTCCTCCGTCGCCAGCTCGATGCGGTGCTGCTCGTCGAGGTGCGCGCGCTGCGCCTCGACCACGTCGCGCGCGAGCTCGTAGGGGTCGCAGCTCGAGATGGTGACGTGCAGCGACCCGGTGTCGAGGCGGCTCGCCCACAGGATGTCGTTCACCGTGCGCGCCAGCCGGTCGGCCTCGCCCGAGACGACGTCGAGCAGCCGCGCCCGCTGCGACTCGTCGAGCGCCACGTCGCTGCGCCGGAGCGTCATCGCCGCGCCGTAGATCGCGGCCAGCGGCGTGCGGAGCTCGTGCGAGACGGTCGAGACGAACTCCGTCCGCATCGTCTCGAGCGCGCGCTCCTCGGTCAGGTCGCGGAACGCGTAGACGATCCCGTCGGGGACGGCGACGCCGTGGACGGACAGCCACAGCTCGCGGTCGCCGAGGTCGAGCGGCAGCGACTCCGCGCGCACCGACGTGGTGCCGAGCGGGGCGACCGGGACGTGCGACGCGACGGCGGCCCAGCCCGGGATGGCGTCGACGGCCGCTCGCTCGACCACGTCGCGCGGCCGCAGGCCGGTCGCCGCCGCGGCGGCCCGGTTCCACGTCCGCACGATGCCGGTGCGGTCGACGAGGAAGACGCCGTCGCCGACCGACGCCAGGACGCGCGCCGCCTGCGCCCGTTCCTCGGCGGCGCGGTACAGCTGCGCGTTGTCGACGGCCGCGGCGACGCGCCCGGCGAGATCGACCGCGAGCGCGAGGTCGCGCGAGTCGTACGCGTCGGGCGTCTCGCTGCGCGCCCACGCCATCGCCCCGACCGTCCGCCCGCGCGCGGTGAGCGGAACGATCAGCACCGTGTGCACCCCGAGCTCGCGCGCGACCTCGTCGCGCAGCTCGTCGGGGAGCGTCGGGTGCAACTGGGCCCTGCCGCTGCGGACGACGTGCGCGACGCCGACCGCCGCGTCCGACGGCTGCCGCGGCCGCGCGATCGTCGGTCTTATCCGCGCGGCGCGCTCGAGGTCGGGCGCGGCGACGGTCACGAGGCGCAATCCGTCCTCTTCCGCGAGGTAGATCGTGCACCAGTCGGCAACGCGGCCGACGACGAGCGAGCCGACGTCGTCGAGCGTCCGTTCGACGTCGAGAGACGCGCCGAGCAGCGCGCTCGCGTCGGCGAGCAGCCCGACGCGGTCGCGCGCGCGCTCCGCATCCTGGAAGAGGCGCGCGTTGTCGACGGCGGCGGCGGCGCGGCGGGCGAGGTCGGTCGCGAACTCGACGTCGGCCGGCTCGTACGCGCCCGGCGTCACGTCGCGGACGAGCGTGATCGTGCCGAGCGGCCGGCCGCGGGCGACGAGCGCCACGACGATGCCGGTGTGGGCGCCCTGCGCGCGCTCGGGCGCGTCCTCCGGCAGCGAAGCGGCGTCGCGGAGGAGCTGCGGCTCGCCGGCGAGCAGCGCCTGCGCGACCGCCGACGGGGGCTCGCGGTCGTCGGGCGCCGAGCGCGCATCGGCCCACGCGCGCGCGGCACGCTCGGCGTCGCGGTGGGCGATCACGACGGGCCGGACGCTTCCGTCGTCGTCGAGCAGGTGGATGACGCACCAGTCCGCGATCCGCTGCGCGGCGAGCGACCCGAGCTGCTGCAGCGTCCGTTCGACGTCGAGCGACGACGCGAGGAGCGTGCTCGCGTCCGCGAGGAAGCGTAGGCGCTCCTGCGCCCGACGTTCGGCGTCGGCGAGCGCCGCGTGGTTGATCGCGAGCGCGATCCGGTCCGCGATCAGCTCGAGCAGCCGCGCGTCGTCGTCCGCGAACTGCGCATACGCCTCCGATCCTGCGTGGACGACGCCGATCACCTCGTCCTCCACGACGAGCGGGATGGCGACGAGCGAGTTGATCCCGCGCTCGCGCAGCATCGGGCTGACGAGGTCGACCGCCGACAGGTCGGGAACGAGCAGCGGCGTGCGCGTCGCGGCCACCCGGCCGGCCATCCCCTCGCCGAGAGGAATCGCCACCGCGTGCGGCACCTGCGCCTCGAGCCCCACCGACGCGCGGACGTGCAGGCGACCGTCGTCGCCGAGCAACAGGATCGTCGCCGTGTCCGCCTCCAGCACTTCGACGATCCGCTCGAGGAGCGCGGGCAGGAGGTCGTCGAGCGCGAGCCGCTCGAGTGCAGCCTCGGCGACGCGTCCGAGCTTCCGCAGCGTCGCGGCGGCGGCCTCGGCGTCGGCGCGTGCCTGCCGCTCGCGCTGCAGGCTTTCGCCGCGCTCGCTCTCGGCGCGCTTGCGCCGCAGGAACTGCGCCGTCTGACGGGCGAGCGCGACGAGCGTCTGCAGGAGCGCCTCGTCGCGCGTGCGCTCGGCCGTCGAGTACAGCTCGAGCACGCCCATCAGCTCGCCCTCCACCTCGACCGGCAGCACGACGCCGGAGCGCAGCCCCTCCGCGTGCGCGACGGACGCGCGCGGCATCAGCTCCGGCTGGAGCTCCTCCAGCCAGAGCGGCTCGCGTCGCCGCGCGACGACGCCCGGGACGAGCGGCGGCGCGAAGGACGCGCGCTCGGTCATCGCGAGGAATCCGTCGGCGCGGATGCCCTCGCGGGCCCACGTGCGCCGCGGCTCGTCGGCGTCGGCGGGCCAGTAGCAGGCGACGTCGAACCCGCCCCCGACGCCGACCGTCTCGAGCACGAGCGGGACGGCCTCGGCGGCGGTCTCGGCGTCCGCGAGGATCCGGGTCACGGCGAGCTGCAGGTCGACGCGCTGCTCGGCGCGGCGGCGGTCGGTGACCTCCTCGACGATCGCGCCGACGCCGAGCGCGGTGCCGTCAGCGGCCAACACCGGGTAGTAGCTCGCTAGCCAGTGCCGCTCGGCTTCGGGCGCGGTCGGCGTGCCGGCGGCGATCTCGAGCGCGACGACGGCCTCGCGCCGGTCGAGGACGCCCTGCGCGATCGGCCGCAAGACGTGCGCGAGCTGCGGCACCACCTCCTCGAGCGTCTTGCCGACGTGCTCGGCCTCCGGCAGCTCGTTGATCGCCGCCAGCGCCTCGTTGACCCGGACGTAGCGCAGCTCGCGGTCCCAGAAGCCGAGGCCGATCGGAGCCGAGTCGTAGAGCGAGTCGAGCAGCGCCGAGGCCCGGTGCGCCTCCTGGTACAGCGCCTCGATCTCAGTCGCGGCGCGTCGTTCGTGCTCGGCGAGCTCGGCCTGGGCAGTCACGTCGCGGAAGACGGTGATCACGTACTGCAGTGAGCCCTGCTCGTCGTGCACGGGGACGGCGCGCACGAGCGAGGCGCGCTCGACGTCGCCGGCGGGCGGGCGGAAGCGCACCACCGCCTCCTGCGACGGGCCGCCCGCGAGCACGCGCCTCGACGGGAGGTCTTCGGGCGCCAGCGGCGCGCCGCGCTCGTCGCGCAGCTCCCCGTAGCGGGCGAGCAACTCGGCGGACCGCGCGCCGACGAGCTCCTCCGCGTCGTCGATGCCGAGCAGCGACGCGGCAGCCGCGTTGGCGTAGATCAGCCGGCCGCCCGGAGCGAAGACGACGATCCCGTCCCCGAGGTTCGCGAGGATCGCGTCGAGCAGCGCTCCCGACCCGGTGAGGGCGGACGCGGAGCTGTCGACGGTCTGTCCCACCTTCACCCCCCGAGGGCCGCGGACGATTTCGCCGCGGAGCGTAGACCGGCGCCCGCGCGCACGCCAGGCGTCATCCCTGCACATCTACGACATTTGACAGGCGCCATGTATGATGTCATAGTGATGTCGCGATGAATCTGACGATCGTGCTGGAGGGAGTGCAGGAGGAGCTGCAGGGGCTCGCGGAGCTGGGGGACGAACGCTCGCAGCAGATCGCCCGCCGCCTCGCCGACGCGCTGGCGTCGAGCCTGCGCCTCAAGCTGCTCGACCTGCTGGGGCAGGCGGCGGTCGAGCTCTCTTCGAGGCTGCCGTCGGGCCACGTCGAGGTCCGCCTCGCCGGGCAGGAGCCCGAGTTCGTCTTCGTCGACGCACCGGGCGAGGCCGCACAGACGGTCGGCGAGGAGCTCTCGGCCCGGATCAGCCTGCGCCTGCCCGAGTCGCTCAAGAGCGCCGTCGAGAAGGCGGCGGCGCGAGAGGGCATCTCCACCAACGCGTGGCTCGTCCGCGCGATCGCCCGCGCGACGGAGTCGCGCCCCGTCCACGTCAGCGGCAAGCGCCTGTCGGGCTACGCCCGGAGCTAGGAGGGATTCCGATGCAGAAGACGTTCGAAGTCGATGGACCTGTCGAGCTCGACATCCGGGTCGCGGCCGGCGAGATCGTCGTCGACCCGACGCTCCACGACCGCGTGGAGGTCGACCTGGAGGGCCACGACGAGGAGTCGCGCCGGCTCGTCGAGCAGGCCCGGGTCGAGCTGCGCGAGGGCGCGCGTCCGGAGGTGCTCGTCGACGTGCCGCAACGGCGGTCGTGGGGGATCTCGATCTCGTTCGGGCGCCAGGGCGTCTCGTGCCGCGTCCGCTGCCCGGTCGACTCGCCGCTCGACGTGCGGACGAAGTCCGCCGACGTCGAAGCACGGGGCCGCGTCGGCTCGCTGAAGGTGACCACAGCCTCCGGCGACGTCGCGGTCGACCACGTCACCGGCGACGTCGACGTGAAGAGCGCGAGCGGCGACGTCTCGGTGCGCACGGTCGGCGGGAACACAAGCGTGCAGACGGCGTCGGGCGACGTCGAGATCGAGGTCGCGCACGGGCCGGTCAGCGTGCAGAGCGCGTCGGGCGACGTCCGCATCGACGAGGCGTACGACGACGTGAAGGCGACGACCGTCAGCGGCGACGTCCACCACGGAGCAGTCATGACCGGCCGCGTCACCGCGCAGTCGGTCTCCGGAGACATCTCGATCGGCGTCCGGCGCGGCTCGACGGCATTCCTCGACTGCAGCACGCTGAGCGGCGACACGCAGTCGGATCTCGAGGCGACGGGCGACGCGCCGGACGGCGAAGGGCCGCTCGTCGAGATTCGCGCGAAGAGCGTGAGCGGCGACATCCACGTCACGAGGGCGGCAGCGCCCGCCGACCCGCAGGAGGTGCACACATGAGCGCAGGCTCGACGGAGCTCATCGAGGAGCGGCGGCGCCGGCTCGGCCGGCGCCGGGAGCGGAAATCATGATCAACCGTCTGTCGTGGGACACGACGGCGCCGCGGAAGCCGACGAAGCGGCGCCCGCGGGAGGAGCCGGTCGACATGGGCCTGCTCGAGGCCGAGGCCGAGCTCATCCGCGTGGCGTGGGACAAGCGCCGCCGGCTGATGAGCTACTGACCGACGCGGCGCGACGACGAGGGGCCGGGCGACAGTTCCGGCCCTTCGTCTCCTCCTCTACAGGCGGCGGGCGCCGACGTAGCCGGCGCCGAAGTCCGAGATCGCCTCGATCTTCACCACGTCGCCGGTGTGCGGCGCGTGGATCATCTCGCCGCCACCGATGTAGATGCCGACGTGGTTGAGCCCGTCGAAGAAGACGAGGTCGCCGGGCTGCAGGTCCGCGCGCGCCACCGGCACGCCCATCTGGTACTGCGCGGCGGCGTAGTGCGGCAGCGAGATGCCGAGCTGCGCGTAGACGTACATCACGAGGCCGGAGCAGTCGAAGCCGGTGGCAGGCGACGCTCCGCCCCACTGGTACCTGATGCCGAGGTAGCGCATCGCGATCTGCGCCGCCTCCGGATGCCCCGCCGCCGACGGCGCCGAGGGCACGGGGGCCGGTGCCGGAGTCGGCGCGGGCGCCGTCGTCGTGGTCGCGGGCGCGGCCGGGGGCGCGCTCTGCGCGGTGGTCACCGGCTGCTGTGCGGGTGCCTGTGTCTGCGCCTGCGCCGGTTGGGTCGTCGTCGCCGGAGGCGGCGTTCGCACCGTCGTCGTCGGCTGCGCCGCCTGGAGCGCCGCGGCGCGCCGCGCCTGTTCGCGCCGCCGCGCGGCTGCGGCCGCCGCCTCGCGCGCCGCCGCCTGCTCGCGCGCGAGGCGCGCACGTGCCTGCGCGGCCAGGATCGCCTGCTCGCGCTGCTCCTGCTTCTGCAGCTGCACGACCTCCGACTGCACGGACGAGAGCAGCGACCGCCGCTGCGCGAGCAACGAGCCGATCCGCGCCCGCTCGGCCGCGGCCTGCGTGAGCGCGGCCGCGCGCTGGGCCTCGGTCGCCTGAAGCCGCTGCTCGGCCGCGCGCGCCGCGTCGCGAGCCGCCGCGGTGTGCACCGCGAGCTCGTGATCCGAGTCCGTCACCGCCTTCGCCGCCGAGAGCCGGCCGACGAGGTCGCTGAGGTTGTTCGCGCCGAGCAGGATCGTGATCGCCGTCGGCTGATCCGGACTCGAGTAGAGGACGACGAGCCGGTGCGTCAGCCGTGCGATCGCGAGCCGGCGCTGCTTCTCCGCCCAGCGCAGGCGCGCCTTCTGCACGGCGAGCTGCTTCTGCGCGAGCCCGAGCCGGTAGCGCGCGCCGTCGTACGCTTCTGCCGCCGCGCCGAACTGCTGGTCGAGCGCGTTGACCTGCTGCAGAACCTGCTGCGCCTCCGCCTGCTTCGCGCGCAGGCGCTGCTTCGTCGAGGCCGCCGGCGAAGCGGCGACGACGAGCACCGAGACGAGCGCGCTGAGCGCGAGTGCGACGGGGAGCAGGCGCATACCGAAGGACGACCTTCGAGGCGCAAAAGACTAGTCCTTGCAGCGCGACTTGTCAGCTTTACTTCCGATCGGGAGCCGCTACTCCAGACTCCGGCCGGCGCCAATGCCTTTCTGCGAATCTCACGTGGTACCGAGGAAGTGGAGCCTCACCTCTCGATAGACGCAGCGTCGAAGCCGAACGCGCCGGCGGTCGGTCAACGACTCCTGCGGACGAGGTTCGGATCGATCTTCGGAGGAATCCTCGGGGTCGTCTTCGTCGGCGCCGCCGCGGCCGCATGGGCGGGCATGGCCACGGCTCTCACTCCGGTGCCGAGCTTCCTCGGCTGTCCGGGTCTGGCTCCCCAGGTCCGCCCACGATCAATCGTGGTCGCGTGTGGTGACGGAAACTTCTACCTCGACCGGCTCAAATGGTCGCACTGGAGCGCGAAAGTCGCCGTCGCCGACGGCCTGGGCCACCAGAACGACTGTCGCCCGGACTGTGTTCGCGGCCGGTTCCACGTGTATGCCGTCACGGTCCGCCTCACACGGCCGGAGGTGTGTCGCGCCGGGCGGCTCCTGTTCACCCGCTTCAGCTACTCCTTCGTGGCGAGCAAGCCCGTGGGTAGCGCGCGGACCAATGTCCTGACCGCGCCGTTCTACGTGCATAGCGGCTGCCGTTGAGCCTGCGCCGTTGAGCCTGCACTGCAGCGATGCAGGCAGAAGACCATGGGCCGTGTAGGGATCGAACCTACGACCTTGGGATTAAGAGTCCCCTGCTCTACCAGCTGAGCTAACGGCCCGGGACGCCGCGTATCGTAGCGGCGCGTGCGCGTCGTCACCGTCGTGGGGAACCGGCCGCAGTTCATCAAGTCCGCGCCGCTGTCCCTCGCGTTCCGGTCGGCGGGAATCGACGAGGTGGTCGTGCACACCGGCCAGCACTGGGACGACGACATGTCGCAGGTGTTCTTCGACGAGCTCGGCCTGCCGGAGCCCGCGCACCGGCTCGACCTGCGAACCGCGGACGCGCGGGCGATGATCGGCCCCATCCGGTCGGTCGTCGAACGCGAGCAGCCGGAGTGGGTCGTCGTGCTCGGCGACACCAACTCGACCGCGGCGGGAGCGCGCGCGGCCGGCGGCATCCCGGTCGCGCACGTCGAGGCCGGGCTGCGCAGCTTCGACCTCTCGATGCCGGAGGAGCGAAACCGAATCGAGGTCGACCGCGCGTCGGCGCTGCTTCTCTGCCCGGACGAGCGGTCGGCGGCGCAGCTCGCGTCGGAGGGCGTGCCGGGGCGGCGCGAGGTCGTCGGCGACGTGATGGCGGACGCGACGCGCATCTTCGCGCCGTTCGCGCACGGCCGCGTCGGAGTCGAGCCACCCTACGTCGCGTTGACGATCCATCGTCAGGCGAACACCGAGCGCGAGCGGCTCGCGCGGATCGTCGACGCGATCGGCCGAACCGACGCACGCTTCGTCTTCCCCGTCCATCCGCGGACGCGGCAGGCGCTCGCCGCGAACGGCGTCGCGCTGCCGCGAAACGTGCGGGTGCTCGAGCCGCTCGGCTACCTCGAGATGCTCGAGCTCGTCGACGGCGCCGACGCCGTCGTCACCGACTCCGGCGGACTGCAGAAGGAGGCGTACTGGCTGCGTGTGCCGTGCGTGACGGTGCGGCCGAACACCGAGTGGATCGACACCGTCGAGGTCGGAGCGAATAGGCTCGTCGAGCCGGAGGAGCTGCCGGAAGCCGTCGCCGAGGCGCGGTTTCCGGAGGCGGCGCCGCCGCTCTACGGCGACGGCCGGGCCGCCGAGAAAGTGGCAGCAGCCCTGTACGCTTGACCGCCGTGCCCGGGCAGCCGCACTACGACGTCGCCGTCATCGGCGCGGGGTACGTCGGCGTTCCGCTCGCGGCGACGTTCGCGGAGGCGGGCCGGCGCGTCCTCCTCGTCGACGTCCAGACGGAGGTCGTCGAGGCCCTCAACCACGGCGTCAGCCACATCGAGGACGTGGAGTCCGAGCGGCTCGCGGCGCTCGTCGACAGGGGATTGGTCGTCGCCACTTCGGACTACGAGCAGGTGAAGCACGCGCACGCCGTTCTGATCGCGCTGCCGACGCCGCTCTCGAAGCAGCGCGAGCCCGACCTGAGCTACATCGAGCGCGCCGCGCGCGACCTCGCGCCCATGCTGCAGCGCGGACAGGTCGTCGTGCTCGAGTCGACGACCTGGCCCGGCACGACGCGCGAGGTGCTGCAGCCGCTGCTCGAGGAAGGATCAGGTCTGCGCGCCGGCGAGGACTTCCACCTCGCGATGTCGCCGGAGCGCGTCGACCCCGGCCGGTCGGACTGGACGACGAAGACGACGCCGAAGGTCGTCGGCGGCGTCAACGCCGAGTCGACGCAGGCCGCCGCCGACGTCTACCGCGCCGCCCTCGACACGGTGCACGAGGTGTCGACGCCCGACGCGGCGGAACTGACGAAGCTCCTCGAGAACATCTTCCGCTCCGTCAACATCGCGCTCGTCAACGAGCTCGCGCAGCTCACCGACCGGATGGGGATCGACGTGTGGGAAGTGGTCGAGGCGGCGGCGACCAAGCCGTTCGGCTTCATGTCGTTCAAGCCGGGACCGGGACTCGGCGGGCACTGCATCCCGCTCGACCCGTTCTACCTCTCGTGGAAGGCGCGCGAATTCGACTTCTCGACGCGCTTCATCGAGCTCGCGGGCGAGATCAACAACAACATGCCGTACTTCTGCCGTTCCGTGATCTCGCAGGCGCTCAACCACGGCGCGCAGAAGTCGCTCAAGGGGTCGCGCGTCCTCGTGCTGGGCGTCGCGTACAAGCCGGACATCGCCGACTCGCGCGAGACCCCCGCCGAGAAGCTCATCCACCTCCTGCGGAACGCGGGCTCCGACGTCGCCTACCACGACCCGCACGTCCCGCGGTTCGGCGACCTCGCGTCCGTGCCGCTCGAGCCGGAGCGGTACGACTGCGTCGCGATCGTCACCAACCACTCGTCGATCGACTACGCCGAGCTCGTGCGCCGCGCGAACCTCGTCGTCGACTTCCGCAACGCCACGAAGGGGCACGAGGTCGACGGCAAGGTCTGGAAGCTGTGACGTCGGCGCACACGGTCGGCGTCGTCGGGCTGAACTACTGGGGCCCGAACCTCGTCCGCAACTTCGACGACCTGGCGCAGCTGACGTGGCTGTGCGACCTCGACGAGGAGCGGCTGCAGCGTCTCGCGCTCCGTTACCCGAACGCGAGGCCGACCGCACGTGTCGAGGACCTGCTCGTGGACGAGTCGCTCGACGCGGTCGTGGTGGCGACGCCGGTGCCGACGCACTACGCACTCGCGAAGCAGGCGCTCGAGGCGGGTAAGCACGTCTTCGTCGAGAAGCCGCCGGCGATGCGGGCCGCCGAGATGGACGAGCTCGTCGCGCTCGCCGCGCGGCGCGACCGCGTGCTGATGCCCGGCCATCTGCTGCTCTACCACCCCGGCGTGCTGAAGCTGAAGGAGCTCGTCGACAGCGGCGACCTGGGGGAGGTGCTGTGCGTCTACGGCAACCGCCAGAACCTCGGCATCGTGCGCACGAACGAGAACGCGCTCTGGTCGCTCGGCGTCCACGACCTGAGCGTGATCCTCTACCTGCTCGACGAGGCACCGGAGTTCGCGACGGCGAACGGCCGCGACTTCCTGACGCCCGGCGTGGAGGACGTCGTGTTCTGCTTCATGCGCTTCCCGAGCGGCAAGATCGCCCATATGCACCTGTCGTGGCTCGACCCGCACAAGATGCGGAGGATGACGGTCGTCGGGCGCGAGAAGATGGCGGTCTTCGACGACATGGAGCTCGAGCGAAAGGTGACAGTCTACGAGAAGTCGCCGTGGAAGCGCGCGGAGACGTACGGCGAGTGGCAGACGCGCTCTGGCGACATCTACATCCCGAAGATCTCGACGGCCGAGCCGCTGCGCCTCGAGTGCACCCACTTCCTCGAGCTGATCGACGGGGAGCACGACCGCGCGAAGGTCGCGCGCGACGGCGCGCGCGTCGTGCAGGCCCTCGAGATGCTGACGGAGTCGTTGCGTGCCGGCTGACGTCCATCCCTCGGCGACCGTCTATCCCGGCACCGTCCTCGGCGACGGCGTCCGCGTGCTCGAGAACGCCGTCGTCGGCAAGCAGCCGTCGCTCGGCTCACGCTCCACGGCGAGACGCGAGCCGCTGCCGCCGGCGACGGTCGGCGCAGGGACCGTCGTCTCGACTGGCGCGATCGTCTTCGCCGGTGCGGAGATCGGCGCGAACTGCGTCCTCGGCGACCAGTCGTGCGTGCGCGAGCGCGTCACGCTCGGCGACGAATGTGTCGTCGGCCGCGGCTCGCTGATCGAGAACGACACCAGCGTCGGCGCCGGCACGCGCATCCAGGCGGAGGCGTACATCACGGCGTACTCGACGCTCGAGGACGACGTCTTCATCGCGCCGTGCGTGGTGACGACGAACGACAACTACATGGGCCGCACCGAGCGGCGCAGGACGGAGATGCGCGGACCGACGATCCGGCGCAGCGCGCGCGTCGGCGGCGGCGCCGTCCTCTGCCCCGGCGTGGAGATCGGCGAGGAGGCGTTCGTCGGCGCCGGCGCGGTCGTCACGAAGGACGTTCCGCCGCGCGCGCTCGTCGTCGGCAATCCCGCGCGCGTCCTGCGCGAGGTCGCCGCCGATGAGCTGCGCGAGAACGGCGGCTAGCGCCCTATCGCGCCGAGCGCGTGAGCGCGAGCGTGTACTGCGTCGGCAGCCGGTGCCCCGACACGAGCTTCAGCTCGAGGTAGTACACGCCCACCGTCCGCGCGCGGTACGCGAGCCGCACCTGCGCGCCGACACGCCGTGACTGCGCGAGCCGGTTCGCCACCTGCGCGTTCAGCCCCTCGACGTGCTGCGTCCCCGGCGCCCACAGGGCGAGCCGCACCGTCCCCGGCGTCCGCGGCGTCAGCCGCGCGAAGAGCTTGACGCCCGCGTTCAGGTGAACGCGGTAGACGTCGACGTCGTCGTCCCAGTAGTCGAGCGAGGCCGTGATCGTGCGCGGCAGCGGCGGCAGCGCGTGCGCCCACGGACCGGCGTCGTCGTTCGGCTCGTAGCGGTCCGGCGGCGGGAGCTGCCCGCTCGCGAGGAGCGACAGGGCGGACTGCACGTCGAGCGCGCCCCAGCCGGTGAGGGCGTCGCGCCCGAACGGGCACTGCGCGCAGCCGGTGGCGGGGTTCGCGTCGGTGGCGGAGCGCTCGAGCAGCCACGACACCTGGTCCGGCGCGAGCGACGGGTCCTGTCCCAGCAGCAGGGCCGCGGCCGCCGCGACCTGCGGGGCGGCGAACGACGTGCCGATCGCGTCGCGGAACTCGAGCGGCCCGCAGTCGGAGTACGGGCCGTCGACGCAGGAGGGCTCGGCGAGCTGGCGCGGGATCGTCGAGAAGATGCCGTCGCCCGGCGCGGCGAGGTCGTTGTAGACCGAGTCGCGGTTCGAGTACGCGGGCACCGACCCGTCACGGCGGAGCGCGCTGACGCCGATGACGTGCGGCAGCGCCGCCGGGTAGTCCGCGAAGTTCCACGGCGTCGCGGGCGACTGCGGGCCGTTGCCGACCGCCGAGACGACGACCACGCCGTGCGCGTAGGCGTAGTCGACCGCCGCCTGCTCGAGCGGCGAGTAGGTGTCGAGCTTCGGGTCGAGCGGGTCGCGCACGCCGCCGAGGCTGAGGTTGATCACGCGCGCGCCCTCGTCCACCGCCCAGTGGATCGCCGCCACCTCCGCGGGCAGCGACACGTCCCCGCCCGGCCCCACGACCTTCGCCACCAGGAGCTGGGCGTTGAACGCGAGCCCGGCGATGCCGATCTGGTTCGTCGGATTCGCCGCGATCTCGCCGGCGACGAACGTGCCGTGCCCGTCGGAGTCCTGCAGCGCCGAGCCGCCGACGAACGACTTCGCCGCCGCGATGCGGCCCTTCAGGTCGGGATGGCCGCCGTCGACGCCGGAGTCGATGACGGCGACCCGGACCGGGTAGAGCTGCGGCATCGACGGCCAGGCGCTCCACGCGTTGTCGGCGGTCAGGTACCACTGCTTCGGCGCGAGCGGCTCCGTGTTGTCGAACGCCGCGGCGACCGGCGCGGCGAGCGCGGCCACGGCGGCTGCGGCGACGAGAACGCGTCTCACGAGACGGTCGCCGCCGGCGAGAAGCCCGGCGCCAACCCGTGCCCGGGGGCGCAGCGCACGCGATAAGAGCCGGCCTGGAGCGCCTGCGCGACCGCGTACGTGCCGTCCGCCGCGGTCGCGCCGGTCGCGACGCTCGTCCACGAGCCGCTTGCGGTCTGCCGCTGCAGCTGCACGGGAGCGCCGGCGACGACCGGCCGGATCGACCCGACGGCGCCCGTCGGCGACACGACCGCGGCGACGCGGGGCGCGACGGCGACGCGCGCGAGCCCGGCGCGCGCGCTCCCGAAGGCGAGGCGGTACCACGTCGTCACCGCCGGCTTCACGATCGTCGTGAACGTGCCGTTCGCCTGCAGCACGAGCGCGCCCGCAGGCGTCCAGTCCTGCGTCGCGGTCCGCGCCTCGAGCGAGACCGCCGCCGCCGGGCCGCGTGCGAATCCCGCCAGCGACGCCGCGCCGCCGAACGTCATCGTCCGCGCCGCGGCCTGCAGCTGCAGGACGGTCGGCTCGATCCACGTCGAGCGCAGCCCGAGCGCGACGCGAAACTGCGCGCCCGCGAGCACGCGCTGCGAGCCGTCCGCGGCAACGAGCGTGACGTCGCGCGCGCGTCCCGTCGAGCCGGTGTCGACCTGCACGTCCGCGAGCGGCGCGGACAGCTTCAGCCGCTTCGCGACAGCCGCAGCGTCGAAGAGCACCGGTCCCCAGTCGTGGTACGGCGACGCCGCGTCGTACGGGTCGGCGACCGGCACGAGGTACGGGACGCTCGTGCCGAGCTCCTCGAGCGCCGAGCCGGTGCGCCCGCCGGAGCTTGAGAAGAAGAGCGTGTCGGCAACCTTGCCGCCGTACGTGACGATCTGCCCCTTCGTCGCGTCGACCGCGGCGTTCGACGCCGCCGTCTCGGCGGCGACACCGCCGTACACCTGGCTGCGCGTGTCGGCGTAAAGGTCGAAGCCGCGTCCCGCGGTCAGGTTGGCGAGGGCATAGGAGCGGGTCGCGACCGCTTGCGCCTCGAGCGCCTGGGCGGGCCAGGTCGGCGGCATCTCGGCCGCGACGACGCCCTTCACGTACGCCTCGAGCGCCACGGCGTCGACGACCTGCACCCGGTTACCCGCGGCGGACACGACGATCCGGCCGCGGTAAGGCCGGCCGCCGACCTCGATCGGCTGCGCCGCGGCGAAGGTCAGCGGCGCCACGAGCTTCCGGTTCGGAAGCGCGAGCTTGGGTCGCAGCGTGAAGCTGCCGGGCGGGAACTTCGCCCTTGCTCCCGCCGCGTCGATCACGGTCCACGGGACCGCCGAGGAGACGACGGCGGACGGCGCCTGCAGGAGTAGCACGCGCAGCGTCGACACCCTCGCCGCGTCGAGGGCGGTGCCGGGGTAGTAGTGCGCCAGGATCCGGTCGTAGCTCCAGCCGTGCCGGGCGTACCCGTACGCGCCCCACTGGCTCATCCCGAGCCCGTGCCCCCAGCCGTGGCCGGAGACGGCCAGAACCGTCGGCGCGCTGCTCGTCGTGGCGGCTGCGGTCGTGGCGGAGGGTGCGCCGCCGGCGCGTGCCGCGAGGAGCGACGACGCGGCGCCACCCAGGACGAGCAGCGTGACGGCGCCGAGCCGGAGGGCGAGCCGACCCACGGCGGCACGGTAGCCGAGCCCTCAGCCGGTCTCGGCGCCCGCCCCGACGAATGAGGCTGCGCGCGGCGGGGAACGGGTAGTTGATGAGCTTGCCGACGCAGACGCTGCCGCGCCGCTACCGCGACCCGCGGCCGATCGGGTCGGGCGGGATGGGCCGCATCTACCGCGCCCACGACGACGAGCTCGGCCGCGACGTCGCGATCAAGGTCCTCGCCGACCGCTACGCCGTCGACGACGCGCTCCGCGCGCGCTTCCGCCGCGAGGCGCTCGCGGCCGCGCGGCTGTCGGGCAACCCGAACATCGTCACCATCTTCGACGTCGCCGAGCACGACGGGCGGCCGATGATCGTGATGGAGTACCTGAGCGGCGGCTCGCTCGAGGAGCGGGCGCGCGGGCACAACGGCTGCCCGCCTGCGCAGGTGCTGGAGTGGCTCGAGCAGGCGGCGAACGCGATCGACGCCGCGCACGCGGCCGGCGTGATCCACCGCGACATCAAGCCGGGCAACCTCCTCCTCGACGCGAACGACCACGTCCACGTCGCCGACTTCGGGATCGCGAGCGCGGCCGGCCTGGACTCGTTCACGAAGACCGGCACGATCCTCGGTACCGCCGGCTATCTGGCGCCCGAGCAGGCTCGCGGCGAGCGCGCCACCGCGGCGAGCGACCTCTACTCGCTCGCCGTCGTCGCGTACGAGCTGCTGTCCGGTCGGCGGCCGTACGAGGGCGAGTCGCCGACGGCGGAGGCGGCGGCGCACGCGGCGGCGCCGATCCCCTCGATCCACGCAGCCAACCCGGAGCTGCCCCGGGCGCTCGACCGCGTGTTTCGGCGCGCGCTCGCGAAGGACCCTGCGGCCCGCTACCGCTCGGCGGCCGAGTTCGTGGCGGAGCTGCGGCACGCGCTGCACGAGGCGGCGGGCGACACCGGCTGGATCGTGCCCGCGCCACGCACGGCGGTGACGCAGGTCGCCGCGCCGGCGGCGGCGCGGCGCGAGGGGCCACCTCGGCGGCTCGCGGCGCTGCCGCCGCGCCGGCGGCGCAACTGGTGGCCGCTGCTCCTGCTCGCGCTCCTCGTCGCGGGCGGCGTCGCGGCGGCCGTGCTCGCGACGCGCCCGCACTCCACGGCGACGACGGCGCCGCCGCGCCCGCGGACGGTCGTCCGCACGGTCACCGCGCCGGGGACGACGCAGACGGTGACCGCGGCCGCGCCGCCTGCGGCGACGACGGCGGCGACGGCGACGACGACGCAACCTGCGACGACGCAACCGGCGACGACGGCGCCCACCGGCGGCGCGTCCGGGGCGGACCTCAACAACGCGGGCTATGCGCGGATGCAGGCCGGCGACTTCGCCGGCGCGCTGCCGCTCCTCGAGCAGGCCGTGCAGAAGCTCACCGGGGCGAACACGCTCGACGAGGCGTACGCCGACTTCAACCTCGCGTACACCCGCTTCCAGCTCGGCCAGTGCACGGACGTGCTCGCGCTGCTCGACCGCTCGCAGTCGATCCAGGGCCCGCGCCCGGAGATCGACCACCTCCGCCACGACGCGCGCAAGTCGTGCGGCGGCGGCCCGGGGAACGGCAACGGCGACGGCAACGGGAACGGGAACGGCTAGGAGGAGGAGCTCGCGGCGAGGCGCGCCGCGTACTGCTCGGCGTAGTAGCGCCGGTACTCGCCGGACTTGATCGGCTCCCACCACTCCCGGTTCGCCCGGTACCACTCGACCGTCTCCTCGAGGCCCTCGTCGAACGAGTGGCGCGGCGACCAGCCGAGGTCGCGGAGCCGGGACGAGTCGACCGAGTAGCGGCGGTCGTGACCGGGGCGGTCGGCGACGTGCCGCACGAGGTCCGGCGACGCGCCGGTCAGGTCGAGGATCCGGCGCACGACGTCGAGGTTCTCGCGCTCCTGCCCGCCGACGTTGTAGACGCTGCCGCCCGCGCCCTCGCGCAGCGCGAGCTCGATCCCGGCGCAGTGGTCGTCGACGTGCAGCCACTCGCGGCGCTGGCGGCCGTCGCCGTAGACGGGCAGCGGCTCACTCTCGAGCGCGTTCGTGATGAAGAGCGGCAGGAACTTCTCCGGGTACTGCCGCGGCCCGTACGTGTTCGCGCCGCGCGTGACGAGCGCGTCCACGCCGTACGTGCGGACGTACGCGAGCACCTGCAGGTCGCCGCCCGCCTTCGAGGCGGAGTACGGGCTGGACGCGCGGACCGGCGCGTCCTCGGTGCAGGGCGGCGCGTCGAGCGGGATGTCTCCGTAGACCTCGTCCGTGGACACCTGCAGATGACGGATGCCGTGACGGCGCGCATGGTCGAGCAGCACCTGCGTGCCGAGCACGTCGGTGAGGATGAACTCCGCCGGGCCCATGATCGAGCGGTCGACGTGCGTCTCGGCGGCGAAGTTGACGATCGCGTCGACGCCGCTCGCCGCGCGCGCGACGGCGTCGGGGTCGGCGATGTCGCCGTGGTGGAACTCGTGCTCGACGCCTTCGAGGTTCGCGCGGTTGCCGGCGTACGTGAGCTTGTCGAGGACGACGACGTCGTCGCCGGCGGAGACGAGCCTGCGCACGAACTGCGAGCCGATGAAGCCGGCGCCGCCGGTGACGAGCACGCGCATCGTCGCAGCGTACCGCGGCTACGCGCCGCACAGACGGTCCAGACACGCGCGCAGTCCGTCGCGCCAGTGCGGCAGCGTCGGCGCGCCACGCTCGCTGCGCAGCACCGAGTACGCCGGCCGCGGCGCGCGCGCGCCGAAGTCCTGCGTGGTGATCCGGCGCACGCGCACGTCGAGCTTCGCCTCCTCGAAGATCGCCTCCGCGAACTCGGCCCACGTGCAGTCGCCGTCGGCGGCGACGTGGTAGACGCCGTACGGCAGCTCGACGACGCGCTTCGTCGCCTCCGCCAGATGCCCGACGTACGTCGGGCAGCCGCGCTGGTCGTCGACGACCGAGACCTCGTCGCGCTCCGCCCCGAGGCGCAGCATCGTGCGGACGAAGTTGCGGGACGTCCAGCCGAAGAGCCACGACGTGCGAATCACCCAGGCGCGCTCGCCCGCCGCCGCCTCCCCGTGCAGCTTCGTCCGTCCGTACGCGCCGAGCGGCGACGGCGCGTCCGACTCGAGGTACGGCTTCCGCTTCGCGCCGTCGAAGACGTAATCGGTCGACCAGACGACGAGCGGCGCGCCGAGCGCGGCCGCGTGCTGCACACCGCCCACGTTGACCGCAGCGGCGCCCTGCGGGTCGTCCTCGGCGCCGTCGACGTCGGTCCAGGCGGCGGCGTGCAGGACCAGGTCGGCGGCGAGGCCGGCCGGCGCAGGATGCGTGACGTCCCAGCCGCTGCGGTCGAGCGCGAGCGCGTCGGGGAACTCCTCGCGCAGCGCGTGCCCGAGCTGCCCGCCCGCGCCCGTGATCAGGACGCGGCGTCGCGGTCCCGCTGCGAGAGGATCGGCGATCGCGTGCTCCAGAGGTGCGCGACGCGCGGGTCGTTCCACGCGACGCCGTGCTCGTCGGGCCGGTCGGGGTCGTACTCCTCCGTCACGAAGTAGCAGAAGAGGCAGTCGGTGAGCGCCTCGTAGCCGTGCGCGTGGACGCCGGGGACGTAGATGGCGACCGGGTTCTCGTCGCCGATGTCCTCCGTGAACGTCTCGCCGGACGACCGGTCGAGCACGACGACGCGCGCCGTCCCCTGCAGGCAGACGAACAGGTCGTCCTGGCCGCGCTCATGGTAGTGCAGACCGCGCACGACGCCGCGCCGCGAGCGCGCAAGGTTCGCCTGGCGGACCGGCTTCGGCAGCGCGCTCGCGCGCATCAGCTCCATGAACCAGCCGCGCTCGTCGTCGAAGCGGCGTAGCGGGATGCGGGTGACCATCACTTGTTGGCGCCGGTCCGCTCGATCAGCCGGCCGATGTCCGCGAGGTCGCCCCAGTGCTTTCCGCCGTCGTGCCACCAACCCCGCACGCGCTGCACCTCGAGGCGGCCGTCCTGGGCGTACACGCGGTTCACGTCGGTGATCTCGAGCTCGCCGCGGTTCGACGGCTCGAGCGCGTCGATCAGGTCGAAGACGTCCGGGGGGTAGCAGTAGAGGCCGACCACCGCGTCGTTCGACGGGGGCGCGTCGTAGCGCGTGTCGACGCGGCCGGCCTTCTCGACAACGTCTGCGACGCGTCCGTCGCCGTCGTAGGCGACGACGCCGAAGTTCTCCGGGTCGTCGACCTCCTTCACGAACACCATCGCGCCGTCGCCCCACGCCGCGATCTCGTCGGCGTGCGCGTACTCGAAGATGTTGTCGCCGAGGCAGACGACGAGGTTGTCGCCGCCGGCGAAGTCGCGTGCCATGCCGACCACCTGCGCGATCCCGCCCGCCTCGACCTGCACCTTGTACGACAGGTCGAGGTCGAACAGGAGCTCGTCGCCCGAGCGCGATCGCAGACGTCCGTTTCCGAGCAGGTCGATGAACTGCCCGGCGTGCTGCTGCCCCGTGACAAGCAGCACCTCGCGCACCCCGACGCGCTGCAGCAGCTGCAGCGGGTAGTAGACCATCGGCCAGCGCCCGACGGGCAGCAGGTGCTTGTTCGTGACACGCGTGAGCTCCTCGAGGCGCGTCGCTGTGCCGCCGGCGGCGATCAGCCCCTTCATCAGGCCGTCGATGCTACAGCGGCCTCTCCGTCGTGACCGCGCGCCGCGACGAATCCCGTCAGTCCGGCCAGCACGCCCACGCACGCGACGCCCATCCACATCGTCGCGTCGCCGTACGCCGCGCGCGCCTGCAGCCCGAGGAACGGCGTCAGCGCCCAGCCCACCGACCAGGTGCCGCCGAACGCACCCATGTACGCGCCGCGGATGTCCGCCGGCGCGAGCGCGGCGACGACCGCCTGCGACGACGGGATCCACAGCATCTCGCCGGTGACGAAGATCAGGACGACGAGCGCGACCACCGGTATCGAGCCGTTCACGTTCAGGAGCAGGAACGGCAGTCCCATCATCGGCATCGCGAGCCCGAGCTTCACCGACGCGGGGACGTGTGCGAGCCGCCGCGTCAGCCGCAGCTGGAACAGCGTGACCGAGAGCGGGTTGAGGATCATCAGGAAGCCCCACACCGACGGCTTCAGGTGGTGCGTCGTCGTGACGGAGATCGGCAGCAGCGTCTCCGTCGCGACGTACGTCGCGGTCGCGAGCGCCGACGAGAGCATGAAGAGCAGGAACGGCGCGTCCCGGACGATCACCTTGAACGAGCCGCGCGCCGGCTTCTCCTCGGGCACGTACGCGCCGCCGCGCGGGATGAACCGAAACGCGATCGCGAACGCGAGCGCCGCGAGCACGAGCGTGCCGGCCCAGAGATGCGACCAGTGACCGCCGAGGAGGAGCAGGCCGCCGATCGGCGGCCCGATCGTGACGCCGAGGTTCTGCGCGACGCGCACCGACGCGTAGGCGGCCTCGTGACGCTCCGGCGGAACCAGGTCGGCGATCATGGCCTGGTCGGCGGCGCCGCCGAGCGCGCCCGCGACCGGGAGCGCGGCGAGGAGCGCGAGGCCGAAGTAGACGTGGCGGCCGACGAGGAGCAGCCCCGCGGGGGCAAGCGCCTGGACGCCCCAGCCGAGCAGGATCATCGGCCGCCGCCCGACGTAGTCCGAGACGGCGCCCGCCGCGTACCCCATCAGCCCGGCCAGGACCGCCCCGACGAGGTACGCGAACGCGAGCCGCGTCTGCGACGCGTGCAACTGCTTGATCGCCCAGATGCCGAGGTACGCGTACGCGGCCGACCCGGCGATCGAGCCGCCGAGGCTGACCGCGAGCACCGGCCGCAGAGCGCGGTCGACCTCACCGCCCCAGACGAGGCGGAGAAAGCGCGTCACCATCCGCACGCACCACCAAGCCTGCCCGAAGGCGCGTATCGTCGAGTGCGTGCGCCGCCGCCGGAGCTGCCTGACCGTCCCCGGCGACGACCGGCACAAGATCGAGAAGGCGGCCGCTCTGGACGCCGACGAGGTCGTCCTCGATCTCGAGGACGCGGTCGCGCCGGAGCGGAAGGACGCGGCGCGCGCGGAGGTCGAGCGCGCGCTCGCCGAGCTCGCGTTCCGTGCGCCGACCGTGGCCGTCCGGATCGAGCGCGACTCGGCCGCCGACCGCGACCTCGTCGCACGCGCGAAGCCGGATGCGGTCGTCGTGCCGAAGGTCGAGTCGACGGCCGAGCTCGAGGGGCTGCCCGTTCCCGCCGAGGCGCAGATCGAGACCGCGCGCGGGCTCGCCGAGTGCGAGCGCATCGCCACGGCACCCGGGCTCGAGGCGCTCGTGCTCGGGCCCGGCGACCTCGCCGCCTCGCTCGGCGTTCCCGAGCTCTCGATCGGCGCCGGGCCGCACGTCGACTACGCGCTCGCGCGGATGCTCGTCGCCGCGCGCGCACACGGGCTCGCCGCCGTCGACGGGCCGTACCCGATTCTCGAAGACAGCGACGGACTGGTCGCGTCGGCACGCCGCTCCCGCGCGCTCGGGTACGACGGCAAGTGGTGCATCCACCCGGCTCAGATCGAGGTCTGCAACACCGTCTTCACCCCGACCGCGGACGAGGTCGCCCGCGCTCGCCGCATCCTCGCCGCCGCGGGTGTGGCAAGGTTGGACGGCGAGATGGTCGACGAGGCGAACCGGCGGATGGCGCGCGCCATCCTCGCGCGCACGGGTGAGGCGTGAGCGACCTCGAGTCCGGCCGCGTCCCGCAGCACGACCCGCCGCCCGAACGGACGACCGTGCAGCCGGAGGTCGACGAGCGGCACGACTCGATCGTCGTCGAGGGCGACGACGCGGAGCACGTCCTGCCGCCGCAGGAGCTCGACCCGTACACGCCGGAGCCGGGGACGCCGCCGCACGGGCGGCCTGCGCTTCTCGTCGCACTGGCCGTGGTCGTCGCGATCCTCGCGGTCGTGATCGTGTACGCGATCGTGCGCTGACGGCGGCGGCAGGGCCGGGCGGCGTGAGCAGGCGATCGCGCCGACCACGCCCGCGGCGAGCGGCGGGACACGGTCGCGAGCTGGACGCGACCAGCTCAAGCGGACGGGACCGGCCGCGCGCGCACGAGGCGCGCGAGCCGCGGCGGCAGCCACCAGTTCCAGCGGCCGAAGAGCGCCATCAGGCTCGGCACGAGCAGCGAGCGCACGACCGTGGCGTCGACGAAGATGGCGACGGCGAGCCCGACGCCGAACTGCTGCAGGCCGACGATCCGCCCCGCCACGAACCCCGAGAACGCAGCGCACATGATCACGGCCGCCGCCGTCACGATCCGCCCCGTCCGCTCGAGACCGTGCGCGACGGCGGTCGCGTTGTCGGCGCCGCCGTCCCAGGTCTCCCGCATCCGCGTCACGAGGAACACCTCGTAGTCCATCGACAGGCCGAAGAGCATCGCGAACAGGAAGATCGGGATCCAGCCCTCGATCTGCGGGTCGCGGTACGTGCCGATGAGGGCGTGGCCGAGGCCCCACCGGAACGTCACGACGAGCATCCCGTAGCTCGCGCCGACCGACAGGAGGTTGAGCAGGACGGCCTTCAGCGGCAGGAGCGCCGAGCGGAACGCGCGCAGCAGCAGCACGTACGTCAGCGCCAGCACGCCGACGACGAGGTAGGGGAAGTAGCGGTACGCCTGGTGCAGGAAGTCGACTCCTTGCGGCGGGCCGCCGCCCGCCAGCACCGACGCCGGCGCAGGGAAGCGCGCCGCCGGGATCAGCGTCGAGCGCAGCCGCTTCGCGAACGCCTGCGCCTGCGGCTGGCCGTAGTCGTGGCGGCCGATCACCGTGATCAGCGCGTAGCGGCCGGTCACGTCGACGAACCGCCGCGACGACGGCGCGAAGTAGACGCGCGCCACCTCCGGGTCGCGGCGCAGCTCCCCGATCAGCCGGCCGATCGCCGCGCGGTCCGCCGGCGCGCGCACGCCGCCCGCCTCACGCGCGTCGACGACGACCTCCGTCGGCGCGACCGCGCCGGGCCCCGTGGCGACGCGCAGCAGGTCGAAGCCGCGCACCGAGTTGGGGAAGCGAGGGATCCCGTACGACGACCCGGGCGTCACCGCGAGCCACAACGCAGGCGCGGCGGCAGCGAGCAAGAGCGCCGAGCCGACGGCGAGGTACGCGAGCGGGCGGCGCATGATCGAGCGCGCGAGGCGCGCCCAGAACCCGCGCTCCGGGTCGACTGGCTCGCCCGGCAGGATCCTGCGCCGTGCCGTCCCGCGCCGGCCGAAGACCGAGAGCAGCGCGGGCTGCAGCGTCACCGCGGCGAGCAGCGAGACGACCGGGATCAGGAAGCCGGCGACGCCGAGCATGCGCATGAACGGCAGCGGCATCGCGAGCAGCAGCGCAAGACCGATCGCGACCGTCATCCCCGAGAAGACGACGGAGCGGCCGGCGGTCTCCATCGTGCGCACGACGGCGTCGTCGACGCCGCGGCCGCGGGCCAGCTCCTCGCGAAAGCGGTAGACGACGAGGAGCGAGTAGTCGACGGCGATCCCGAGGCCGATCAGCTGCACGAGGTTCGTCGCGTAGGTCGGGGTGACGGCGAGATGCGCGACGCCCCAGACGATTCCGAGCGTGCCGAAGATCGTCGCGGCCGCGAAGACGATCGGGATCGCGACCGCGAGCGACAGCCCGAACACCGCGAGCAGGACCGCGAACGAGATCGGCAGGGCGATCGACTCGCCCTTCAGCAGGTCGTGCTTGAAGATCGGGTCGAGGTCGTACTGGATCGCCGGCGGCCCCGTCACGTACGCCGCCTCGACGCCGAGCGGCGCGGCGACGGCGCGGCGCAGCGCCGGGGTGAACGCTTTCGCGTCCGAGAAGCCGAGCGTCGTGAGCACGTTGCCGTACGCGACGTGCCGCGAGGCGGCGATCACCGGTGTCGGCTTCCCCGTGCGCACGACGGCCGCGCCACGCGCGACGACGGCCGACAGTCGGCGCAGCAGGGTGGGGTCGTCCGCGTTCGCGACGCGGAAGACGACCTGGAACGAGCCGTCGCCGCGCACGCCGAAGTGCCGGATCATCTCCGTGCGGACGCGCTCCGAGTCCGTGCCGGGAACGGTGAACTGGTTCGAGAGGAGCGGCGCGAGCCGCTGGTCGGCCGCGAACCCGGCCGCCGCGACCGCCAGCCAGAACGCGAGGAACCACCAGCGAAATCGCAGGACAACGCGTGTCCAGGTCGCCATGCGTCGAGGGTAGCGGCGGGGGTAGATTCGACCTGATGGGTCGTCGCGACACCGACAAGCTGCAGGAGGAGATCGAGGAGCTGTTCGCGGACCTGTGGCAGGTGCCGCGCTTCTCCGGGCTGCGCCTCGGCTTCCGGCCCAACGTCGACTGCTTCCACACCGACGAGCCGCACGCGCTGACCGTCGTCGCGGAGCTCCCGGGGGTCGATCCGGCGACGGTGCACGTCGTCGTCGGCGAGCGCCTGCTCGTCCTCGCGGGCGAGCGGGTGCGGCCGCGCGTCGAGGGCCGCGTCTACCAGCAGATGGAGATCGAGTACGGGCCGTTCCAGCGGCAGGTGCGCCTCGGGGAGGAAGTCGACCCCGACCGGGCGGAGGCGCACTTCGAGAACGGCGTCCTCACGGTGACGCTGCCGGTGGTCGAGTCGGCCCCGCGGCCGGGGCGCACGACGATCCGGGTGGAGCGCGGGTGAGCGACCAGCCGTTCGAGCCGGCCGAGGCCGGCGAGCAGCAGCTGCACTACCCGCTCGCGCTGCCGGTGCTGCCGCTGAAGGAGACGGTCGTGTTCCCGCAGTCGATGTCGCCGCTCGCGATCGGCCAGGAACGCTCCGTCCGCCTGATCGACGACGTCGTCGCCGGCGACCGGCTGCTCGCGCTAATCACGTCGAAGGACGCGTCGATCGAGGCGCCCGGCTGGGACGACGTCTACGAGGTCGGCACCGCCGCGCTCGTGCACAAGATGATCAAGGTCCCCGACGGGACGCTGCGGATCCTCGTCCAGGGACTCGACCGGATCCGCCTGGCGCAGCGGCTCGACACCGAGCCGTACCTGCTCGGCGAGTTCGTGCAGCTGCCGGACGTGCTGGAGGACACGCCGGAGGTGGAGGCGCTGACGCGGAACGTACAGGGCCTCTTCGCGCGCATCATCGGGCTCGCGCCGTACCTGCCGGAGGAGCTGCAGCTCGCCGCCGCGAACGTCGACGACCCGAGCGCGCTCTGCCACCTCGTCGCGTCGACGCTGCGCACGATCAAGACGGAGGAGCGGCAGGAGATCCTCGAGCAGGTCGACGTCGAGAAGCGGCTGCGCCAGGTCAGCGCGATCCTGAACCGCGAGCTCGAGGTGTTCGAGCTCGGGTCGCGGATCCAGTCGCAGGTGCAATCGGAGATCGAGAAGGGTCAGCGGGAGTACTTCCTGCGCCAGCAGCTGAAGGCGATCCAGCAGGAGCTCGGCGAGGGCGACCCCGAGCAGGCCGAGATCGCCGAGCTGCGCGAGCGGCTCGAGGCGCTCGGCGAGCTGCCGGAGGAGGTGCGGAAGGCGGCCGAGCGCGAGCTCGGGCGGCTCGAGAAGCTGCCGTCCGCCGCCGCCGAGTACGGCGTCATCCGCACCTACCTCGAGTGGATCCTCACCCTGCCGTGGACGCGCACGACCGAGGACGACCTCGACCTCGACCACGCGCGCGCCGTGCTCGACGAAGACCACTTCGACCTGGACAAGGTGAAGGACAGGATCATCGAGTACCTCGCGGTGGCGAAGCTGCGCAACGAGATCTCGGGCCAGATCCTCTGCTTCGTCGGACCGCCAGGCGTCGGGAAGACGTCGCTCGGCCAGTCGATCGCGCGCGCGCTCGGCCGGAAGTTCGTGCGCCTCTCGGTCGGCGGCGTGCGCGACGAGTCCGAGATCCGGGGCCACCGCCGCACGTACATCGGCTCGATGCCCGGGTCGATCATCCGGTCGCTGCGCGACGCGGAGTCGCGCAACCCGGTGCTGCTGATCGACGAGATCGACAAGATGGGGAGCGACTGGCGCGGCGACCCCGCGAGCGCGATGCTCGAGGTGCTCGACCCGGAGCAGAACGCGACGTTTCGCGACCACTACCTCGACCTTCCGTTCGACCTCTCGAAGACGCTCTTCATCTGCACCGCGAACACGCTCGACACGATCCCCGGCCCGTTGCTCGACCGGATGGACGTCATCCAGCTGTCCGGGTACACAGAGGACGAGAAGCTCGGGATCGCGAAGCGCTACCTCGTGCCGAAGCAGCTGAAGGCGCACGGGCTCCAGCGCTCGCAGCTCACGCTCTCCGACAAGGTGCTGCGCACGATCATCCGCGAGTACACGCGCGAGGCCGGCGTCCGCAACCTCGAGCGGCGGATCGCGGACGTCTGCCGCAAGGCCGCGACGCAGGTCGCGAAGGGCAAGGCGCAGAAGATCCGCGTCGACGAGACGCGGCTGCGCGAGTGGCTCGGGCCGCGGCGCTTCTCCGGCGAGGTGCGGAAGCGGACGGCCGCACCCGGTGTCGCGACCGGCCTCGCCTACACCGCCGTCGGCGGCGACGTGCTGTTCATCGAGGCGACCGCGTATCCCGGGAAGGGCCGGCTGACCATCACCGGCCAGCTCGGCGAGGTGATGCAGGAGTCGGCGCAGGCGGCGCTCTCGTGGGTGCGCTCGCACGCCGAAGAGCTGGGCGTGCCGGAGGGCTGGTTCGCCGAGCACGACGTGCACATCCACGTCCCGGCGGGTGCGGTGCCGAAGGACGGCCCCTCCGCGGGCGTCACGATGGCGACTGCGATCGCGTCGCTCGTGCGCGGCGAGCCCGTCGCGGACGACCTCGGGATGACGGGCGAGCTGACGCTGACGGGGCAGGTGCTGCCGATCGGCGGCCTGCGGGAGAAGTCGCTCGCGGCGCAGCGCGCCGGCCTGAGGCGCGTCGTGTTCCCGCGCGAGAACGAGCCCGACCTCGACGAGCTGCCGCCCGAGACGCGCGCGGCTCTCGAGTTCGTTCCCGCCGACACGATCGAGGACGTGTTCGCGGCCGCGTTCGACGGCAAGCGGCGGGCACGGACGCGCGCGGCGCAGCCGGTGGAGCGCGCGGCCGCGGCGTCTATGCGAGCGCGAACGTCCTGACGAGCTGCGTGCAGAAGCCGGCGCGCGACGACTTCTTGCGCCGACAGAGCAGCAGGTACTCGCGCTTCCCGCGCAGGACGAACGTGTACTCGTCGACGTGGTCGCCGACGTCGACGTCGTAGGCGTGCGAGCGGATGCCGGCGGCGGTGACCGCGAAGCGGCCCGTGACGCTGCCGCCGCTCTGCCGTGCGACCTGGCGCATACGGGCCTGCAGCTCGGACGAGACGGCGGCGAACAGCGCGTCGCTGTAGGCCCTGACGAGCGGGAACGTGGAAACCTGCACGAGCTCCGAGTCGCGGGCCGCCGCAGTCGCCGTAGCGGTCCGCGCGACCTTCCAGCCGGCCGGCGCGGCGAAGCGGTAGCCTGGCCCGCGCACGGTCTGCGCAGGTGTCTTCGCACCGCCGCCGCCGCCGCACCCGGCGAGCACGAGCAGCGCGGGTAGCACGGCTGCCGCTCGTTTGCGAGTGAGGCGCAGGGGTATCACGCGCGCGGTAACGAGGCGAAAGGACTTCACGAAGATGGCCAAGACCAAGGACAAGGTCTACGACGCCGCTGGGAGCGTCAAACCCTACGTCGACCGCGCGATGAACGACAAGCAGCTGCGCAACGACGTGCTCAGCGCGTTCCAGACGGCGAAGGAGCTGTACAACGAGCTGGTCGGAGGGCGGAGCGCGGTGACGCTCGCCACGCGCGTCGCCACCGACGAGGAGATCCGCGAGAAGCTGAAGGAGGCGATCGAGGACCTCCGCAACGCGGCCGACCGCCTGCAGGGCAAGAAGGACCACACGGGCCGCAACACGACGCTGCTCGTCGCGGGAATCGCGCTCGGCCTGCTCTTCAACCCCGTGACCGGGCCGGAGACGCGGCGCTGGCTGATGGACATGATCGGCGGCGGCGACGACTTCGGCGGCGACTACTCGCAGCGGTCGTCGAACGGCTCGCCGTCGTGACGGCGGCCGGCCGCGGTCAGCCGCGGCCCGGATAGGCGGACGGCGCGGGCACCGTCGGCACGAGGGTCTGCATCAGCGCCGGCGGCTTGAGCGGCGTGAGCGCGCGGCGCAGCGACGCCGGGTCGAGCCCGTCCGCGGCCGAGATGTCGCTCATCCCGAGCAGGATCGCGCCCGGCTCGGGCGCGCTGCCGCTGCCCGGCACGACCGGCGCCCACGCGGCCGTGAGCGGGAACGGCAGGCTCTTCTGGTGGCTCCACGCGTCCAGGTACGGCGTCGGGTCGACTGCGCCGTCGTAGCCGAGGTAGAGCAGCGACACCGGGTGGATCTCGAAGTGCAGGTGGTACGGCGTCCCCTGGGCGTCGCCGGTGTTGCCCATGAACCCGATCACCTCGCCGGCGTGCACGTGGGCGCCGTCGACGGCGACGGCCGCGTACGCGGAGAGGTGTGCGTAGTAGAACTGGTTGCCCTGCGAGTCGAGCAGCCACAGTCGGTTGCCGCCGATCGTGTTCCAGCCGACCGAGAAGAGCGTGCCGTTCGCGCACGCGACGAGCGGCTGGCCGAGCGACCCGAAGATGTCGTCGCCGTGGTGCCAGCCGCCGCTGACGTCGCTGCGCCCCGCCCCGTAGGTATCGACGTACGAGGAAGGCCCGTAGACGGGGAACACGTACGGGCCGCCCGTCAGCTTCGGCTGCACCTGGTAGAGCGGCCGCGGGCCGCCGGCCGCCGGTACGTGCGACGCGCGGTCGCGCGGCGTGTCGCCTGCAGGCGTGTTGTCCGGCGGCGGCGGCGGGGCCGGCGTCGTCGACGTCGTCGTCTGCGCCGTCGTCGACGTGACGGGTGGCGCCGCCGGCGGCGCCGTCTGCACGTCCGACTCCGCGTAGCCGATCTGGATCTCGCTGTTCGCGGGCAGGCCGTCGTGGTCGGCGGTCAGGTGGACGTCGAGCTCGGTGACGTAGCCGCGGTAGCCCTTCGCGCCTGCGGGAGCAGTGCGGTCGATCCCCTGCGCGCCGATCGTCAGCTCTCCCCAGTCGCCGAGCGTGACGTGCGTGCCGGTCACCGGCTGCCCCTCGACCTTGAGGTTCGTCACGGCGCTGCCGAGGTCGTTGCCGCCCGCGCCCGACGGACCGGTGCCGGCCGAGGTCTGCGCCGTGACCGCGTCGGCGGTGATCTCGCCGCCGAACAACGACAGCGCCGTGACCGTCGCCGACGCCTTTGCCGCCGCGACCGTGGTCACCGCCGTGGATGCGCTCGCGGTGGTCGAGCCGGCCGCGACGATCGAACCGTCGGACGGGTACGCGAACGCGCCGCCCGCGGCCGGCTGGGCGGGCGGCGGCGACGTCACCGTCGGCGTTCCGGCCGCCGTGCCGCCGGAGGGCGAGATACGGATCGCCCATGCGGTCGCCGCCGCGCCCGGCGCGTGCGCCGGTCCCGCGGCGCCGGCCGAGCCGAACACCAACAGCGCGAGCGGCAGCAGGAGGGCGAGGCGGCGCACCGTACCCCTCGGATTCTGCCAGTGCGGCCATGCGTCCTTCCGCGGCTCGCCCCCGGCGGAAGAGATGAGACTCGTTCTCATGTAGAGTCGCCGCGTGGCTCACCGCGGTTCCGAGGTGGACAAGGCGCCGTGAGCGCGTGGGTCGCGGTTCCGCTGGCGGCGCTGACGACGTGCTCGACCTTCTGCGGCGGGCTCGTCGCCGTGCGGGTGCGACGGGAGCTGCAGACGCTGATCGCGCTCACCGGCGGGATCGTCGTCGCGGTCGCGCTGTTCGACGTGCTGCCGGAGGCGTTCGACGCCGTCGGCAGCGCGCGCCGCGTCACGTGGCTCGTCGGCGCCGGCTTCCTCGCCTTCTTCCTCGCGGAGCGGGCGCTCGTGCTGCACCACCGCGACGACGCCGAGCACGCGCGTGCGCATCACCGCGTCGGCGCGCTCGGCGCCGCGGGGCTGTCGGTGCACAGCTTCGTCGACGGTCTCGGCATCGGCCTGGCGTTCCACGTGAACGCCGCGACCGGGCTGCTCGTGTTCGCGGCCGTCGTCTCGCACGACTTCGCCGACGGGATGAACACGGTCTCGTTCGTGCTGCGCCAGGGCGGCGAGGTGCGCTCGGCGCTTCGCTGGCTGAGCCTCGACGCACTCGCGCCGCTCGCGGGCGCCGTCGTCGGCAGCGCCGTCGCCGTCGACGAACGCGCCCTCGGCTACCTGCTCGCGCTCTACAGCGGCTTCTTCCTGTTCATGGGCGCGACCGACCTGCTGCCCGAGGCGCACGAGCATCCGTCGCTGCGCCGCGTCGCGCTCACCGTGGCGGGTTTCGTCGCGACCGCCGGCGTCGCGTACGCGGCGACGCGTTAGTCGCCGCCGAGCCGCTGCTTCGCGAACGCGCGGAAGCGCTCGCGCGCCGCCTCGTCCGGACCGAGCGGCTCGTCGTCGCCGTACGCGGGGTCGGCCGCGACCTCCTCGGCGACCTGGCGGATCTCGGCGACGACCGCCTGCTCGTGCTTCGGGTCGCGCAGCAGCGCCTCGATCCAGGTCTCGGTGCCGTCGTACTCCGGGACGTCGTGCTCGACGAGCAGCTGGCCGAGCAGGATCCCGACGCGGATGTAGGCGAACGTCCGAAACACGAGGATGCGGTGCGGCCCCGCCACGAGGCGGTCGATCTCGGGATGGTCGGCCTGCACGCGCTCGACGATCGAGCCGATCGGCTCGTCGACCAGCGGGATCCAGAGTGTTTCCGGATCGGCCATCGGGCGAAGCCTAGTGTACGAGGCCGTGGACCCACTGACCCCGATCGCCGAGGACCCGCAGGCGGCGGCGCTGTTCCTCGACGTGGACGGCGTGCTGGCGCCGATCGTCGACCGCCCCGAGGAGGCGCGCGTCCCGGACGCGACGCGCTCCGAGCTCGCGCGCCTCGGCGGCCGCTACGGCCTCGTCGCGTGCATCACCGGCAGGCCCGCGGAGGTCGCGCGCGTGGTCGTCGGGGTGCCCGACCTGACGTACGTGGGCGAGCACGGTCTCGAGCTCGCCCCGGAGGCCGACGCATGGGCGGAGCGGATCCACGCTTTTGCCGACACGCAGTCGTGGGGCGACATCGAGCGGAAGCCGTTGAGCGTCGCGTTCCACTTCCGGGCGAGCAGCGACCACGCCCGCGCCCGCGCGGCGCTCGAGGAGGTTGCGGCGCGCGCGCTCACGGAGGGGTTCCGCACGCGCTGGGGGCGGATGGTGCTCGAGGTGCTGCCGCCGCTCGACGCCTCGAAGGGAACGGCGGTGCGCGCGCTGCTGCAGCAAAGCGGGCTGCGGCGCGCCCTCTACGCGGGCGACGACACGACCGACCTCGACGGCTTCGACGCGCTGGACGGGCTCGAGGCCGCGGTGCGAGTCGCGGTCGTGTCCGCCGAGGGGCCGGACGAGCTCGGTCGGCGCGCCGACCTCGTCGTCGGGTCGACGGACGCGTTCGCCGAGATCCTCGCGCGGCTGTAGCGCTTCAGAGGCCGAGCCGCTCGCGCAGCCGGCGCATCTGGCGGCGCGCGACGTCGAGCTCCGTTCCGTCCGCGTCGGCGAGCTGCAGGCGGACGCGGTCGGGCGCGGCGCGGCGGACGCCCGAGACCTTCGCGAGGTTGACGAGGTACGAGCGGTGGATACGGGCGAACCGGCCCGCCGGCAGCTTCGCCTCGAGCTCGCCGAGCGAGGCCGTCGACAGGTAGGAGCGGTCGAACGTGTGCACCCGGCTGTAGTCGCCGTCCGCCTGCACGTAGTGGATCTGGTCGAAGTCGAGCAGCTCGGTGCGCGCACCCGCGACGACCGCGATCTTCTCGACCGCCGCCTCGGCGTCGCCGGCTCGCGCGCGCAGCCGGTCGAGCACGCGTGCGAGCCGCCTCGGGTCGACGGGCTTCAGCAGGTAGTCGAACGCCTCGACCGCGAATGCGTCGACGGCGTACTGCTCGTGTGCCGTGACGAAGACGACCGCCGGCGGCCGGCGCCGGTCGCGGACGAGCGCCGCCGCCTCGAGGCCCGTCAGCCCCGGCATCTCGACGTCGCAGAAGACGACGTCGTAGCGGCCGTCGGCGGCGAGCTCGACGGCCTCGGCGGCGCCGGCCGCCTCGTCCACCACGGCCACGTCGCGGTGCTGCGCGAGCAGGTACCGAAGCTCGGAGCGGGCGGGCGCCTCGTCGTCGACCAGCAGCGCCCGGATCACGGCCGCTCCGTCGCGGCGCGCGCAGGTTGCGGCGTCTCCGCGCGGCCGTCGGGCAGCTCGAGCTGGACGATCGTCCCGAACGGGAACGACCGCAGCCGGACGGTCTCGCCGTAGTGCGCCGTCAGGCGCCGGTTGACGTTCGCGAGCCCGAGCCCCGTTCCCTCGCCCACGCCGGGCTCGAGCACGCGGTCGATCACGTCGCGCGCGATACCGCGGCCGTCGTCGCGCACCGTGACACGCAAGCGTCCGCGCCGCAGCCGCGCGCGCACGACCAGGTGCAGCGTGCGGTCGGTCTTGCCGTGCTTGATCGCGTTCTCGACGAGCGGCTGGACGAGCAGCGGCGGCAGCCGCACGCCGAGCGCGTCGGGCGCGACGTCCATCCGTACCTGCAGCTGCTCGCCGAATCGCGCCTGCTCGAGCTCGAGGTAGCTGCGCACATGGCCGAGCTCGTCCTCGAGCGTCACCAGCTCCCCGGGCCGGGCCAGCCGGCTGCGCAGATGGTCGGCGAAGGCGAGCACGAGCCGCCGTGCGCGTTCGGGGTCGGTGCGGATGAACGACGCGATCGTGTTCAGCGCGTTGAACACGAAGTGCGGCTCCATCTGCGACTGCAGCGCCGTCGTCGTCGCGGAGCTGAGCTCAGAGAGCTGCAGCTGCGCCGACAGCTGCCCGCCGACCAGCTCGAGCGTCGCCACCGCCGCCTGGTCGAGCGGCGAGGCGCCGGTCGCGAACGCGACGACCGCTCCGGCCGGTCCGTCGGTCAGCTCGAGCGGCGCCACGGCGGCGGCGCCGAGTGGGCATGCCGGGTGGCGGCACTCGCTGCGCAGCCCGAGCGGCGCGAGCAGCGGGCGGCGCTGCGCGAGCGCCTCGTAGACGGGGCGGATCGGGAGGTCGCCGGCGGCGTGGTGGTCGGCGCCGGCGCCGACGAACGCGAGCACGCGCTGCGTGTCCGTGACGGCGACGGCGCCGTATCCGACCTTCTCGAACAGCTCGTAGGCGACGGTTCGAGCGGCGGCCTCGGAGAGTCCGCGCCGCAACTCGGGCAACGTCGCGTCGAGCACCTCGAGCACCGGCGCCGGACGCCGGTGCCTGCGCGCGCGCGGCATGATCGGGATTGTGCACGTGACCGAGGAGGTGCTCGCGCCGCTGCGCGAGCGCTACGGCCCGCCGGTCGAGCTCGAGTGGTCCGGCGCCATCGACGAGCGCGAGCATGCGGTCGCGACGTACGACCCGGCGCGGACGCACGACGTCACGCTCTTCATACTCGATCCCGCCGAGCGCGTCGCGCTGATCCGCAAGCCGCACTTCGAGCGCGGAATCTGGCGGCCGCCGGGCGGCGGGATCAAGCGCGGCGAGGACTTCGCAGCCGGTGCGGTACGCGAGGCGCTCGAGGAGACGGGGCTGCGAGTCGCGCTCGATCGCTACCTCGTCGCGTCGCGCGCCTCGTTCTCGTTCGACGGCCGCGTCGTCGCGTGGCGGACGCACGTATTCTCGGCGCGCACGACCGACACGCAGCTCGCGCCGCGCGACGCCGTCGAGATCGCCGGCGCCCGGTGGGGGACGCTCGAGGAGCTCGCGGGTCCGCTGCGCGAGCGGCTGCTCGCGACTGGGCGCGCCTTCTGGCGCTACCGGGTGGCCCTGCACGACGCCGCCCTCGAGGCGCTCGGCGCCGCTACGCCGCGTCGAGAAGGTCGAGCACCTGCGGGATCGACGTGATCCGCGGGCCGTCCCATCGCTCGAGGCCCGGCCACTGCGGGCCCTCGCCCGGCTCGTGCACGAGCACCGCCTGCATCCCGACACGTCGCGCTCCGGCGAGCTCGTCGTTCGCACCGTCGCCGACGAACACGGCGTCCTCGGGCGCGACGCCCAGCTCGTCGCAGCACGCGAGGTAGATCCGCGGATCCGGCTTCGAGATGCCGATGCGGGAGGAGAAGATCTCGGCGTCGAACAGCCCGGCGAACTCCGAGTCCGGCCACAGAGCCTCGACGTCCTCGCTGCAGACGGTGATCAGACCGATTCGCAGCCCGCGCGTGCGCAGCGCGCGCAGCGTGGCGACCACGCCCGGGCGCGGCACGAGGCAGCCGCGGACGAACTCGCGTCGCGCTGCGCAGACGTCGTCGAGCGCAGCCGCCGGCACGCCGATCTCCGTCAGCACCGTGCGCACCGGCGCGGTGTAGCGGTTGGGTGCGCCGTACCAGCGTTCGCGGAAGCCGGGTTTGGTGAGCGCCTCGATCTTCGCGTTCATCCGGTTCGCGGCCTCGACGTCCCAGTCGATCAGCGTCTCCCACAGGTCGAAGATCACCGCCTTCACACGCAGCTGCGCAGCACCTCCCAGGCGCGCCGCACGTCAGCTTCGGTCGTCCGCGCGTTGCCGATGGCGATGCGGACGGCATCGCGGTCGCGCAGGCGTGTCGCGGCGAGGAAGACCTCGCCGGTCGACGTCGCCCGGCGCGCCAGCTCGAAGCTGTCGCTCCCTGCGTGGCGGAAGCACACGGTCGAGAACGGATGCGGCGCGACCACCTCCCAGCCCGCCTCCGCCTCGACCCACGAGGCGAACAGCTGCGCGAGCCGGACGTGCTCGCGGACGAGGCGGCGGAGGCCGTCGGCGCCGTACCAGCGCAGGACCGCCCACAGCTTGAGCGCGCGGAAGCGCCGCCCGAGTGCGGGGCCGAAATCCTTCAGGTCGACCGCGTCCTGTGTCGCCGCGAGGTAGTCGGGCACAAGCGCGAACGCCTCGTGCAGCGCCTCCGGCCGACGCGTCCAGAGGACGGAGCAATCCATCGGCGTGAAGAGCCATTTGTGTGGGTTGACGACGACCGAGTCTGCGAGCTCGCAGCCGTCGAGGCACCAGCGCAGCTCGGGACAAACGGCGGCCGAGCCGGCGTACGCCGCGTCCACGTGCAGCCAGACGCCGGCGTCGCCGCAGCGCCGCGCGAGCTCGCGAACCGGGTCGACGGAGGTCGTCGCAGTCGTGCCGACGGTCGCGACGACCGCGGTGGCGTCGTCGAGCGGAAAGTCGCTCCGCATCCGGAACGCGTCGTCGACCTCCACCTTGCGGTACTCGAGGCCGAGAAGCCGCGCCGCCTTCTTGACGCTGAAGTTGGCCTCGGCCGACGCGTACACGACGCCGTCAGGCCGGACGGCGCGCGCCGCGGCAAGCACCGCAACCGTCGACGTCGAGGCCGTGTCCTCGATGTGACCGTGCCATCCGCTCGGAAGCCCGAGCAGCTGCGCGAGCCACGACAGCACCGTCGTCTCGAGCTCGGTCGCGGCGGGGGACGCGAGCCACGTCATGTTGTTGACGTTCAGGGCCGCGACGAGCAGCTCGGCGAGGATTCCCGGCTCGGAGCCGGTGATCGCGAACCAGGCGAAGAAGCGCGGATGGTTCCAGTGCGTGAGCCCCGGCAGGATGACCTCCTCGAGGTCCTGGAGGAGCGCGGCGAACGGCTCACCCGTCTCGGGCGGTGCGGCGGGCAGCCGTGCCGCCACCTCGCCCGGACGGACGTCGGCCGCAACCGGCAGGTCCGGGAGCCGCTCCAGATACCGCTCGACCCAGTCGGCCGCGGCGCGGAGGTCGTTCGCGAACGTCACCGGGCCATGCTTGCCCCACAGGTACCTGTACGCATGCACATGAGTACCTGTGTGTAAGGCAGCTCGATTTGCAGGAACTTCACGGTCGTTCCTTCCGGAGCCGCTCGATCTGCTTCCAGGTGCGCGTGTTCAACACGTCGTCCTTCGTCATCCACGCTCGGCGTGCCTGGCCGACACCGAGCTCGACGAAATCGAGCGCCCCGATCTCGTGGCCGTCGGAGTCGATCGCCACCTTCACACCGGCCTCGCGCGCCGCACGCGCATGCACGTCGGTGAGGTCGAGACGGTCCGGCTGCGAGTCGATTTCGAGAAACGTGCCGGTCTCGAGCGCCTTCTCCACCACGCGTTCGATGTCGACCGGTGACGGTGGCCGCCGGCCGATCTTGCGATTCGTGACGTGTCCGATGCAGTCGACGTACGGGTGCTCCATCGCGGCGAGGACACGGTCGGTCGGATCCTGGTCGAAGCGGCTGTGCACCGACGCCACGACCCATTCGCGCGTCGCGAGCTCCTCGTCGCTCATGTCGAGCGTGCCGTCGACGCGGATGTTCACCTCCACGCCCTTCACGATGCGCATCGGCGCCACGAGCTCGTTGAGCGCATCGATCTGCTCCGCCTGCTCGTACAGCCGGTCGCCGCGCAGACGCTGCGAGTGGTCGCAGATCGCGTAGTACGCATAGCCGCGCGCGGCAGCCGCGCCGACCATCTCCTCGAGCGAGTCCTTGCCGTCGGACCAGGTCGTGTGCGTGTGCAGGTCACCGCGGATGTCGGCGAGCGCGACCAGTGCCGGCAGCGCTCCCGTCCGCGCCGCCGAGAGCTCGCTACCGCCCTCGCGAAGCTCCGGCGGGATCCAGTCGTAGCCGAGGAAGCGATACACCTCCTCCTCCGTCGCGAAGGACCGCTCCTCGCCGGTCTCGACGACCGTGATCGAGTACTCCGACACCGAGTAGCCGCGGCGGACGGCGTCCTCGCGAAGGGCGAGGTTGTGCAGCTTGGATCCCGTGAAGTGCTGGAGCAGGTTGCCGTAGCTCTCCGGCGGGACGACGCGCAGGTCGAAGCGCAACCCGTCGTGCGAGACGACCGTCGCCTTCGTCGGCCCCTTCGCGACGACGTCGACGACCCAGCGCAGGCTGCAGAAGTAGTCGACGAGCGCTGCGGCGTCGGTGGCCGTCGCGATGATGTCGAGGTCGCGCACCGTCTCGCGCATCCGGCGCGCCGAGCCGGCGAGCGAGACCTCGACGCTCGCCGGGTGCTCGGCGAGCACCTGCACCAGCGCACGCAGCTTCGGCAGCGACGTGCCGAGCAGCGAGCGCTTCGGCCCCGCAGCGGGCTTCGGCTGCGCGAGCGCGGCCGCGATCTTCTCCTCGGTGCCCGGGCCGATGCCGGCGTGTCCGCGCAGCTCCTTCGCGTCGGCGGCCGCCTTCAGGCCGGCGAGCGTCGTTATGCCGAGCTCCTGCCAGATGCGCCTCGCCGTCCGCGGCCCGAGCCCCGGCAGCCGCATGAACGTTGCCACCTCGGCGGGAACGACGTCCTTGCGCTTCGTGAGCGCGTGGATCTCGCCGTCGTCGACGGCCTCGACGATCTTCGCCTCGATCGTCTTGCCGATTCCTTGCAAGCGCACGGCCTTGCCGTCGAGCGCGAGCTGCGCCACGGACGCGGGCGTTTCCCTGATGCGTGCAGCGGCTTTGCGGTAGGCGCCGACGCGGAAGCTGTCGGCGCCTTCGAGCTCCATCAGGTCGGCGAGCAGCTCGAACTGGTCGGCGAGCTCGTCGTTGCGCGGAAGCCGCGACACGTTGGGCGATGATAGGCGCGCGAATGCGCGCGACGGTCTGCCTGCCGACGTACAACGAGCGCGAGAACGTCGAGCGCATGCTGCGCTCGCTCGGCGAGGTGCTGCGCGACGGCGACCGCGTGCTCGTCGTGGACGACAACTCGCCCGACGGCACCGGCCGGGTCGCCGACGAGCTCGCCGAGACGCTGCCGTTCATCGACGTCCTGCACCGGCCGCGCAAGGAAGGGCTCGGGCCGGCGTACCTCGCGGGGTTCAGGCGCGCGCTGGCTGACGGAGCCGAGCTCGTCCTGGAGATGGACTGCGACTTCTCGCACGACCCGAGGGCGGTGCCGCGCCTGATCGACGCCGCCGAAAGCGGCGCGGACGTCGTCCTCGGCTCGCGCTACGTCGAAGGGGGAGGCGTCGGGCAGTGGGGGCTCGTGCGGCGGGCGATCTCGCGCGGCGCCTCGATCTACACGTCGCTCTTCCTGCACATGGGCGTCGCCGACCCGACGGGCGGGTTCAAGTGCTTCCGGCGGCAGGTGCTTGAGACGATCGACCTGGACGACGTGCACGCGAAGGGGTACGCGTTCCAGATCGAGCTGACGTACCGCGCCAAGCGCGCTGGGTTCCGCGTCGTCGAGGTGCCGATCGTGTTCGACGACCGGACGCACGGCCACTCGAAGATGAGCCGTGCGATCGTGCTCGAGGCGGTGTGGCGCGTGCCGCTGCTGCCCTTCCGCGTGCCGCGAAGCTAGCCTGCACCTCTCCATGCTCGACGTGACCGACGCGACGTTCGACGACGCGGTGCTGCGCGCTGAGACGCCGGTGGTCGTCGACTTCTGGGCGCCGTGGTGCGGGCCCTGCAAGGCGGTCGAGCCGGTGCTCGAGGAGCTCGCCGCGGTGCATCAGAACGCGAAGTTCGTCCGGGTCGACATCGACGCGAACCCCGGCGTCGCGAGCCGCTACGGCGTCCTCTCGATCCCGACGGTGATGCTGTTCGCGGACGGGGCGCCGCGGGAGACCGTCGTCGGCGCACGCCCGAGGCGCCACTTCGAGAAGGCCTTCGCCGCGCACCTGTAATCACTCGCGCGGGGGAGGCGCGGAGGCGAGGCGCTGCCGACAGTGAGGGCGTAAACCGACCGGGGGCGGCCGGACCTCGCGACCCATGGGGGGAACCGCATTGCCGCTCCGCCGCCTCGCATCCACCGCCGCCGTCGCCGCCCTCGGCGTCACCGCGGCGACAGCTCACGCCGCGCCGACGAGCGCAACCGCCGCCCCGACCGTGCACCGCGGCCAGGCTGCGACGATCTCCGTCGCCACGCGCTCCCACGCCGTCTGCGCGGCGAGCGTCCAGTACGCCGACGGCGTCGGCCAGGACACGGGCGTCAAGCGGCCTCGCGGCGGCCGGGTCGCGTGGGTCGTCCGGATCCCGACGAACGCGGCGCTCGGCGTGGCGCACTGGCGCGTCGTCTGCGGCGGCGCGTTCCGCCGCTCGGGGACGTGGGTCGTCACCGTCGTCGGGTCCGGCGGCGGCCGGAACGGGCTGCCGCTGCCGCGCGTCGTCGTCGACCGGTACGGGTTCAGCGAGCGGCCGAGCCAGGTCGGAAGCGGCGCGAACGTCAGCTACGGGCTCTTCCTGCGCAACACGTCGCAGAACGAAGACGCGCTGAACGTGTACGTGCTGATCAACTTCGTCACGGCGTCCGGCGCGCTGAACGCGACGGTGACGAAGAACGTCGATCTGGTGCAGGCGAACAGCGTCTGGGCGCTCGGCGACTCGATCGGCCTTCGCGCGAACGTGCCGATCGTGAAGCTCGAGATCACCGTGAAGGTCGGCTCCGCACAGAAGGCGCAGTCGTACGCGCTGCCCCACTTCGCGAACGTCTCGATCCTCCCGGAGAGCTACGACCCCGGCTACGTCGGAGAGGTCGACGGCGAGATCGTCAACGACTCGTCGCCGCAGACGCTCGACTCCGCCAACCTGTCCGTCGTCCTGCTCGACGCGAGCGGGAACATCGTCGGCGGCGGCACCGCGATGATCTTCTCGCCGCTGCCGAGCGGGTCGCGGATGGTGTTCCTCGCACAGCAGGGCTTCAACTCGGTTCCGCTCGAGAAGGCGGCGAGCGCCGTGATCTCGGTCGCGCCGAAGTACGCGAACAGCTGACGCGCGCGCTGCTCTCGGCCGCCGAGCGCGAGAAGGTTCGCGTCGCAGCGCCGTTAGCATCGCGTCATGGTCGACCTGGTCGCCGTCGGCGACGTCCTGCTCGACGTGGTCGCCGCGCGGCCCGAAGCGGGCGAGCTCGTGCACGGGCCGGTGGTCGTGCGCGCCGGCGGCTCGGCCGTCAACGCCGCTCGCGCCGCGGTCGCCGCCGGAGGGCGCGCCCTGGTCGTCGGCTGCGTCGGCGACGACGCGGCCGGTTACGCGATCCAGCGTGAGCTCGAGCGCGACGGAATCGAGGCCGCGCTCGCCGTCGACGAGGCGATGCCGACGGGCGTCGCGCTGCTCCTCGACGACGCCGTCGTCGCGACGCACGGCGCGAACGCGGCGCTTCGCGTCGACGAGCTCCCGCCGGCACGCGCGACGCTCGTCTCCGGCTACCTCGCCCCGGCCGCCGTCGAGCAGGCGCTCGCCGCGGCGCACGGGCTGCGCGTCCTCGACTTCCAGACGCGCCGCGACCACCGCGGCGAGAACGCCGACGTCCTGATCGGACCGGCCGCCGACCCGGACGGCCGCCGCGACCGCGTCCTCTGCCGCACGCTCGGCCCGGACGGCGCGGTCGCCGTCCGCGGCGACGAGCGCGCCGAGGCGGTGCCGGCGGTGGTGCGCGACGGGCCGCTGCCGGGCGCGGGCGACGCGTTCGCCGCGATCTTCGCGCTCGCGCTCGCCGAGGGCGCCGCGCTCGGCGACGCGCTCCGGCGGGCGTGCGACGCAGGCTCGCGGGTCTGACCGCCGCTACGGTGGCGCGGTGAGCGTCGACGTCCTGCGGTGGGAGGGCTTGCTGCAGGGCGAGGAGCTCGCGCACCTGGCGACGGAGCCGGAGCGCGACGCGCGGTTCGCGCCGCTGCCGGACGACCTGCACCCGCGGCCGCGCGAAACGATCGGCGTCGAGCGCCTCTACGCGCACCAGCGCGCGGTCTGGGACGCGTCCGCGCGCGGCGAGCACGTGCTCGTCACGACGGGGACGGCGTCGGGGAAGACGCTCGCGTTCAACCTGCCGGTGCTGGACGCGATCGCGCGGCAGCCGGCGACGCGGGCGCTCTACGTCTATCCGACGAAGGCGCTGGCGCAGGACCAGTTCCGGACGCTGTCCTCCTACCGCGTACCGCGGCTGCGGCCGGCGATCTACGACGGCGACACGCCGGCGGAGCAGCGGTGGCAGATCCGGCGCTGGGCGAACGTGGTCCTCACCAACCCCGACATGGTGCACGTCGGGTTGCTGCCGAACCACGACCGGTGGGCGGACGTCCTCGCGAACCTCCGCTACGTCGTGCTCGACGAGGCGCACGTCTATCGCGGCGTCTTCGGCTCGCACGTCGCGAACGTCGTGCGTCGGTTGCGCCGTCTCGCCCGCATCTACGGGTCCGACCCGCAGTTCGTGCTCGCCTCGGCGACCGTCTCCAACCCCGGAGAGCTGGGCGCGTCGCTGGTCGGCGCGCCGGTCACCGTGGTCGGAGACGACGCGGCGCCGCGTGCGGAGAGGACGATCGTGCTCTGGAACCCGCCGCTCCTCGACGCCGAGCTCGGGCTGCGCGCGTCTCCGCTCGGGGAGGCGGCGAAGCTGCAGGCGGCGTTCGTCGAGCGCGGCCTGCGGACGCTGACGTTCGCGAAGAGCCGGAAGGCGGCCGAGCTCGTCCACCGCTTCACCGCGGAGCGGCTCGGCGACGACGCGCACCTCTCGCCGTACCGCGCCGGCTACACGCCGGCGCAGCGGCGCGAGATCGAGCGGCGGCTCGGCGACGGCGAGCTGCTCGGCGTCTCGGCGACGAACGCGCTCGAGCTCGGAATCGACGTCGGGCTGCTCGATTGCGTCATCTCCGTCGGCTTCCCGGGCACGGTGGCGTCGCTGCGGCAGCAGTGGGGCCGCGCTGGGCGCCGCGGCAGCGGCCTTGCCGTGCTCGTCGCGAGCGAGGACGCGCTCGACCAGTTCTTCGTGCGCGAGCCGGACAAGCTCCTCGGCCGGCGGGTCGAGGCGGCGATCCTCGACCACGCGAGCCCGCGCGTGCTCGCGGGCCACGTGCGCAGCGCCGCCTACGAGGCGCCGCTGACGGCGGCCGACGCCGGGCTGCTCGGACCGGAGGCGCTCGCCGCGGCGCGCGCGGATCCCGAGCTGAAGGAGACGCCGGCCGGGATCGTCTGGGCCGGCCGGGAGCATCCGGCCGCGCGCGTGCCGCTGCGGTCGACCGACGCGGACGCGTTCGCCGTCGTCGACGCGACGACCGGAGACGTGCTCGGCCTGGTCGAGCGCTCGCGCGCGTACTCGACGGTGCACGAGGGTGCCGTCTACCTGCACCGGGGCGAGTCGTACCTCGTCGGCCACCTGGACCTGACGACGATGCACGCGCTCGTCGAGCCGTTCACGGGCGACTGGTACACGCAGGCGAAGAAGGAGACGACGACGCAGATCGTCGAGCCGCGGCGTGTGGAGCACCGGCTCGGGCTCGAGCTCGCGTTCGGCGAGATCGAGGTGACGGAGCAGGTGGTGGCGTACGAACGGAAGACGATCAGCGGCCAGGAGCGGATCGAGCTCGTACCGCTCGAGCTGCCGCCGACCACGTTCGCCACCGAGGCTGTCTGGTTCCTGCCGCAGCCGCACCAGCTCGAGGACCTCGACGACATGCCGAAGCTGCTCGGGACGCTGCACGCCGCCGAGCACGCGCTCATCGCGCTGCTGCCGCTGTGGGCGATGTGCGACCGCTGGGACCTCGGCGGCCTCTCCACGAACGTGCATCCTCAGACCGGACGCCCGACCGTCTTCGTCTACGACAGGCACCCGGGCGGCGTCGGGCTGACCGAGCGCGGGTTCGACCAGTTCGCGGGGTGGGTGCGCGACACGGCCGCCATGATCCGCGGGTGCCCTTGCCACGACGGCTGCCCGAGCTGCGTGCAGAGCCCGAAGTGCGGCAACCTGAACGACATGCTCGACAAGAACGGCGCGCTGACGTTTCTCGACCGTCTCCTGAGCGGCGCCTCGGCGCGGCGGTAGCCTCGGCGAGCCGCCGGCGCGGCGAGCAGGCGACAATCCGACGGTGAGCGAGGCGATCCTGGGCTTTCGGCGACGCCTGCGGGAGAAGGTCGCCGAGCGGCTGGTGCCGTTCGCGGGCGGCGTCGGCCTCTTCTGCGACTCGCTGCCGCTCGTGTACGACGCCAACTACCTCGCCGTGCAGCACGCCGTCGACGGTGCGGCGCTCGCCGCGTGCGCGGACGAGTTGATGGAGCCGTTCTTCCACCGCCGCGCCGTCGCCGAGTCGGCAGACGCGCAGGCGGCGCTCGAGCTTGCCGCGCTCGGATGGACGGACGACGGGCACGTGGTGATGGCCGCGCGGCGCGCTCCCGACCGCGTCGTCGACACGTCCTGCGTGCGGGAGGTGCCGTTCGAGTCGCTCGTGCCGCTCCGGCGCGAGCTGACCGTCGCGGACTACGGCGGCAGCGACGCGCTCGCGGCACAGCTCGACGAGCTCAAGCGCCGCGTCGCCGCTGCGGTCCCGACCCGCTTCTTCGTCGCCTACGCCGGCGACGAGCCGGCCGCCTACTGCGAGCTGCGCAGCGACGGCGGCGTCGCGCAGATCGAGGACGTGAACACGCTGCCGCGCTTCCGCGGCCGCGGGCTCGGGCGCACGATCGTGCAGCACGCCCTCGACGCCGGCCGTCGCAGCGGTGCCGTCTTCCTCGACGCGGTCGCGGACGACTGGCCGCGCGAGCTCTACGCGAAGCTCGGCTTCGACGTCGTCTCGGAGCGCCGCATCTTCAGCCTTCTACCGCATCCCTTGACGGCGCTGCGCATCCGGACGCCGCGGCTCGAGCTGCGGCTCGCGACGGTTGCCGAGCTGCGGGAGCTCGCGCGCGTCGCACAGGAGGACGGCGTCTTCGACGACGGCGCGATGCTGTTCGAGGTCGCGTGGACCGACGGCGTCGGCGAGCCGGGCTTCGTCGACGAGTTCCTCGCGTACCACGGGTCGGTGCTCCGGCAGTCGCGGCCGGAGAGCTGGCGGCTCGAGCTGGTGGCGTTCCTCGACGGCCGGCCGGTCGGCGTGCAGGGGATCGGCGCGGAGCGCTTCGCCGAGACGCGCGAGGTGAGGACGGGGTCGTGGCTCGGCCGGCGGCATCAGGGCCGCGGGCTCGGCAGCGAAATGCGGAGCGCGGTGCTCGAGTTCGCGTTCGAGTACCTCGACGCCCGTACGGCGTGGTCGGGCGCGCATCCGGACAACCGCGCGTCCCTCGGCGTCTCGCGCAAGTTCGCGTACGAGGCGGCGGGGACGAAGACGGCGTACCCGCGGGGAGAGCCCGTCGAGCACCTCGTCCTCCGCCTCGACCGCGGTGGGTTCGCGCCGCTCGCCGCGGCCGAGGTGACGGCGCCCCCGAACGTGCTGCAGCTGCTCGGCGCCGCATGAACTGGCGTGCGTTCGGCGAAACGTTCGTGACGCTGTTCGTCATCACGGACCCGCTCGGCAACGCGCCGATCTTCGTCGCGATCACGCGCGTCCTCACGCCGCAGCAGCGCCAGCGCGCCGCGCTGCGCGCGGTCGGCGCGGCCGGCGCGCTCATCCTCGGCTTCGCGATCTTCGGCGAATTGATCCTGCGCTACCTGCACGTCTCGCTCGGGTCGCTGTCGATCGCGGGCGGGCTGCTCCTGATGCTCGTGGCGCTCGAGATGCTCCGCGGCGCCGACTTCCCCGGCGCCGACGGCGCGCAGCCGGAGGACGTCGCGCTCGTGCCGCTCGCGACGCCGCTCGTCGCCGGCCCCGGCGCGATCGCGACCGCGATCGTGCTCTGGCGCAACCACCCGGGAGCTGGCGGCCACTTCGCCGTGATCCTCGCGATCGTGCTCGTGATCGTGGCCGTCGGGATCGCGCTGCTCGTCGCCGAGCGGGTGACGCGGGCGCTCAGCCCGGCGATCCTGAGCTTCCTCACGCGCGTCTTCGGCCTCCTGCTGTCGGCGATCGCCGTGCAGCTCGTGGTGGACGGCGTGCGCTCGTTGGCGTAGGCTCGGCGGCGGTAGGCGACCACGAGCAGGAGGGCAGGCATGGACACGATGCGGCTGCCCCGCCCGCGGCACGGGGATCCTGTGGACACGACGGCCGAGCTGCGCCAGCTCGCGGCGGCCGTGCTCGAAGACGACGTGCAGACGCTCGCGCGGACGACGGCGTACCTGCGCCGGTCGTACCGCGCCGTCTTCCTGGGTTACGTGGCGATGCTCGTGTTCGGGCTCGCCGCGGTCGTGACGGCGTTCGTGAAGGGGCTGACGGCGACGACGGTCGGCGAGGCGGTGGCGGCGATCGGCCTCGCCGGGCTCACCGTCGGCATCTTCGCCGCGTTCTTCGTCCAGCGCCCGTCGGCGGCGCTCGAGCGGAACGCGATCTTCATGCCGTGGGTCTCGATCGTCCTGACGACGTTCTGGACGCGGATGCTGTACCTCGACGACCCCGCGACGCTCGACGAGAAGCTCGGGAGGGCGGCGAAGGACGCGTCGGAGGAGCTGGCGGCGATCGCGCAGCGGTACGCGTCGATCGACCGGAGCGAGCTGGCGGTGGCGAAGGAGGCGGCGCGGACGCGACCCGCGAAGCCGACCTAGGCCCGCTCAGAGGCGGCGGAGCGCCTGCGCGAGCGACTGGCGCGTCTCGAGGACGCCGGCATAGACGTCGCCCATCGCGCGGACCCGCTCGAGGACGACCGGCATCGTGTAGATCGACGGGTTGAGCTTGTCGTTCACCTCGTCCCACGCCAGCGGGGTCGAGACGGGCGCGTTCGGCTTCGGGCGGACGGAGTACACGGAGGCGATCGTCTTGCCCTCGCCGTTCTGGTTCGCGTCGATCAGCACGCCGCGGCGGCGCGCCTTCGACCACTCCGTCGTCGCGAGCTTCGGATGCGCGCGCGCGACGGCGCCCGCCACGATCTCGGCGAACCGGCGCGTGTCGTCGTAGGTCGACCGCCGGGCGATCGGGACGAGGATGTGGAATCCCTTGCCGCCCGAGGTCTTCGGGAACGAGGCGAGCTCGAGCGCGTCGAGCAGCTCCTTGAGGATCAGCGCGACCTCGATCGTCTGCGACCACGGCACCTCCGGCGTCGGGTCGAGGTCGAAGAGCACGAAGTCCGGGCGCTCGGGCCGGTCGACGCGCGAGTACCAGGTGTTCATGTCGATGCAGCCCATGTTCACCATCCAGAGCAGCGCGAGCTCGTCGTTGACGAGCGGGAAGTCGACCCACTTCTTCGTGCGCGCGCGGTCGCGCGCGGAGACGAGCGCACGGAACGTCGGGATCCAGTCCGGCATGTGCTTCGGCGCGTCCTTCTGGAAGAACGCGCCGCCGTACGCGCCGTCCGGGTAGCGCCGCATCGTGAACGGCCGGTCGCGCAGGTGCGGGAGCAGCACCGGCGCGACGGCTCGGTAGTAGGCGAGCAGGTCGCCCTTCGTGATCCCCTCGTCGGGCCAGAACGGCTTCTCGAGATTCGACAGGCGCAGCTCGCGGGAGCCGTCGCGGACGAGGCTCGGCAGCGCCTCGGCGCCGGCGTCGCTCTCGACCGGCCGCTCGGCGACCACCTCGGCGGCGTCCTTGTCCTCGCGGATGCCGAGGTACGCGGGATGGCGGAGGTGGCCGTCGTGCGTCCACTCGCCGAAACGCACCTGTGCGACGAGGCGCGGCTCGACCCACCGCACGTCGCCCTTGCGCACCCGCGGCATCTTCGGGACGGCGGGAAACGGAGCCGTTTCGCGGTGCAGGGGCCGGAGGAGCCCGAGCAGCTTGCGGATCTCCGCGTCGTCGAACCCCGTGCCGACGTTCCCGACGTAGCGGAGGGCGTCGTCCTCGTTCACGGCCAGCACCAGCGAGCCGAACGTGCCGGCGCGCCGCCCCGACCCACGCGTGTAGCCGGCGACGACGAACTCCTGCTCGCCGTGCACCTTCACCTTGAGCCAGTCGCGCGTGCGCCGGCCTTGCTGGTACTTCGACGACCGCCGCTTTGCCATGATCCCCTCGATTCCCTGCTCCCGCGCGGCCTCGAGGAGCGCCTCGCCGTCGTCGAAGTCCTCGGAGAAGCGCACCGTCGCGTTGCGCCGGTCGAGCAGCCCCGCGAGCCGCGCCTTGCGCTCGTGCAGCGGCAGGTCGACGAGCGGCTCGCCGTCCAGCTCGAGCAGGTCGAACGCGTAGTAGACGAGCGGGCCGCGCCCCTGCTGCAGCTCGGAGAAGCTGGTGCGGCCTTCCGCGGTCAGGCGCGCGACCTCGCCGTCGAGCACCGCGTTCGGGCTCTTCGTCGCCTTCACGATCTCCTTCCCGACGGGCTCGAAGCGGCTGGTGAGGTCGTTGCCCTTGCGGGAGACGAGCTTGCACTCGCCCCCGTGGACGTAGGCGAGCGCGCGGTAGCCGTCGAACTTCACCTCGAAGATCCAGTCGTCGCCCCGCGGGACGTCGAGCGCGGGCGTCGCCAGCATCGGCTCGTACTCGTTCAGCGCGATGTCGGCCTGGCCATCGTCGTGGCGCTTGATCAGCAGCCAGTTCTCCTCCTTGCCGTCGAGGTGCGCGGGCACGAGCGACCAGCGCCCGTGCAGACGCCTGCCGTGGAGCCGGAAGGTCAGCTGCCCGTTGCGCTTGCGCTCGAGGAGCTCGTAGGTCCCGTCGTCCCAGATCTCGACGGTGCCCGCGCCGTAGTTCCCCTTCGGGATCTCCCCGTGGAACTTCGCGTACTCGAGCGGATGGTCCTCGACGTGCACCGCGAGCGCCCGTCTGCCCGGCTCGAGCGGGACGCCCTTCGGCACCGCCCACGACGCGAGCGCCCCCTCCATCTCGAGCCGGAAGTCGTAGTGCAGCCGCCGCGCGTCGTGGCGTTGCACGACGAAGATGGGCGCCCTGCCGCGTTTGTGCGAGCCGAAGGGCTCGGGCGTCTTCTGCGGGTCGCGCTTGCGGCGGTACTCGGCGAGGCTCACGACGCCTTGCGCGCCGTGCTCTTCCTGCGCGCGCCCGACTTGCGCGAGCCCGTCTTGCGGCTGCCGGACGTCGTGCGCGACCCGCCTGCGGCGCGGCGCCGCTTCGTCGCCTGCACCGACTGCCGCAGCGCCTCCATCAGGTCGACGACCTCGCCCTCGGCCTCCGCCCGCGGCTCGGGCAGCGGCTCGCCCTCGGCCTTCTTCTCGAGCAGGTCGAGGAGCGCGTTGCGGTAGCGGTCGCGGTACTTCGCCGGATCCCACTTCGCAGCCAGGTTCTCGATCAGCGTCTTCGCCATCTCGACCTCCGCCGGGCGTACGTCGGGCTTCGGCGCGTCCTCCGGCCGGCGCACCTCGTCGGCGTAGTACATCGTCTCGAGCACGAGCGCGTCGTCGACCGGGCGGACGCACGCCAGGTGCTGCTTGTTGCGGATCACGACCTTCGCGATCGCGACGCGCCCGGTCTCCTGCAGCGCGCGCACGAGCAGCCGGTACGGCCGCTCGGCGCCGCTCTCCGGCAGGAGGTAGTAGCCCTTGCGGAAGTAGAGCGGGTCGATCTCGTCGATCGAGACGAAGTCGCAGATGTCGATCGAGTGCGTGAGCTCGATGTCGAGGCGGTCGACGTCCTCCTCCGTCAGCTCGACGAAGCGGCCCTTGTCGACCTCGAAGCCGCGCACGATGTCCGCCGGGTCGACGTGCTCGCCCGTCTCCTTGTTCACCTTGTCGTAGCCGATCGGCGCCATGTCGCGCCGGTCGAGGAAGTGGAACTTGAGCTCCTTCGACTCCGTCGCCGTGTACATCTTCACGGGCACCGAGACGAGGCCGAACGAGATCGCGCCGCTCCAGATCGGACGAGCCATGGGTGCCTTCTTTTCCACAGCCCGCGGCGCCGGAAACGAGGTTTGGCCGTGCCGGGGATGGAGACAAGCGAACCAGTCTTCTCCACCTGACGGGGGGTTAGGCGCTCGGGGCCCGCGCGATGCGGGCCCTGAGGCGTTCCGGAGCTGGTTTCCCCGGTTGAAAACCCTGTGGACGCTGTGGAAAACGGCGGCCGGGAAGGGGCCGCTCCGGTCAGGCGTAGACGCCCATGCCGCGGAACTTCGCCCGGCGGCGGCGCCTGAGCTCCTCGCCCGGCGTGTCCTCGATCTCCTCGAGCGCCTCGACGAGCCCGGCGCGCAGCAGCCTGGCCGCCTCGTCGTGGTCGTTTTGCGCGCCGCCCGGCGGCTCGGGGACGACGGCGTCGACGACACCGAGCTCGAGGCAATGGAGCGCGTCCGGCTTGAACGCCGCGGCCGCCTTCTTCGCCTCCGCGGCGTCGCGCCAGAGGATCGCGGCGCAGCCCTCCGGAGTGATCACGGAGTAGATGGCGTGCTCCTGCATCAGGACGCGATCCGCAACGGCGATCGCCACCGCGCCGCCGGAGCCGCCCTCGCCGATGATGCACGCGACCGTCGGCACCGTCAGCCGCGCCATCGCCGCCTGCGAGCGCGCGATCGCGCCGCCCTGGCCGTGCTGCTCGGCCGCGACCCCCGGGTAGGCCCCTGGCGTGTCGACGAGCGAGACCACCGGGAAGCCGAAGCGCTCCGCGAGGTCGAAGACGCGGATCGCCTTCTGGTAGCCCTCGGGATACGCCATGCCGAACTGGCGGTCGAGGCGCTCCTTGACGTCGCGCCCCTTCTGGTGGCCGACGAGCGCGACGGTGCGGCCGTCGAGGCGGCCCAGCCCCGCGACGAGCGCGCCGTCGTCGGCGCGGCCCCGGTCGCCGTGCAGCTCGACCCAGTCGTCGAGGATGCGCGCGACGTAGTCGAGCGTGTACGGCCGGTCGGGATGGCGGGCGAGCTCGACCGACCGCCAGATCCCCTCGTCCGTCGTGTCCTGCTTCAGCCGCTCCAGCTGCTGCTCGAGGCGCGACGCCTCGGCGTCGAGCCGTGCGCCGCGCAGCCGCGGGAGGCGCGAGAGCGACGACAGCCGCTGCCGCAGGTTGATCTCGTGCTCGGTGTTGCTCACGCGAAGAGCCTCAGCACCCGCGCGAGATACGGGCGTTGCTCCCCGCGCGGCACGATCGCGTCGAGGTGGCCGAAGCGCAGGTTCTGCTCGGCGAGCCCGAAGTCCTCCGGCAGCTTCTCGCGCGTCGTCTGCTGGACGACGCGCGGGCCGGTGAACGCGATCAGCGCGCCGGGCTCGGCCACCGTGACGTCACCGAGCGACGCGAACGACGCGAGCACGCCTGCCGTCGTCGGATGTGTCATCACGGTGATCATCGGCAGCCTCGCGTCGTGCAGGTCCTCGACCGCGCAAACCGTCTTCGGCATCTGCATCAGCGAGAGGATCCCCTCCTGCATCCGCGCGCCGCCCGAGCTCGTCACGGTCACGAGCGGGACGCCGCGCTCGGTCGCGGAGTCGCATGCGCGCGAGAACTTCTCGCCGACGGCGCTGCCCATCGAGCCGCCCATGAACGCGAAGTCCATCACGGCGAGCTCGATCGGATGCCCGTCGAGCGATGCCTGCCCGACGACGATTGCCTCGCCGAGCCCGGTGTTCAGCTCGGCCTCCGCGAGCCGTTCCGTGTACGGGCGGAGGTCGAAGAAGTCGAGCGGGTCCTCCGATCGCACATCCGTCGCCTCCTCGACGAAGGTGTCCGGATCGGCGTACCAGGCGATGCGGTCGCGCGCGCGCATCGGGAAGTGGTGGCCGCAGTGGCCGCACACCCAGAGCGTCTCGGCGAGCTCGTCGTCGCGGTAGTGCGATCCGCACTTCGGGCAGGTGTTCGGATGCTTGGTGTCCGCCGGCGGCGGCGCGTGTCTGTGCTCGACCTGGACCTCGAACCGCGCCTCGGACATGGCTGAAGCTTAGAGGCTCTCGCGTTGTGCAACCCACGTCGTGCGAGCGCCTCCTCGACCGGGTCGGCCCGCCGGACCCGTCAGAGGCCGAGGGCGTGACCGAGCCGCGCGAGCCTCGCCACGTTGGCATCCGAGCGAACGGCTCCGGTGAAGCCTGCGCCGACAGGGCGCGGGAGCGAGGCGAGCAGCGCCTCGAGCTCGTCGAGCGTCGGCCCGCCGGGCTCGGGCATGAAGACGTCGAGCTCGGACGGGAGGATGACGTCGCAGTCGAGCGCGACGTAGACGTGCTCGGGCAGCTCGCCGAGCTCCTGCCGCACGCCGGCCGCCGCGACGAACTCGACCTCCGGCGGGTCGAGGTTGCGGGCGCCGAGGAGCGTGACGTCGGCCGCCGCGACGTCGCCGGCGTCGATCAGCATCCGCAGCGGCATCCCCCACGGGTTTCCCGAGGGTGACGACTCGGGCGTGTTCAGGTCGCCGTGCGCGTCCAGCCAGACGACCGCGACTCGGCCGTGCCGCCGCGCCAGCTCCCGCACCGCGCCGACGTGCGAGCAGCAGCAGCCGCCGAGCACGAGCGGCCGTTCCGGCAGCACGCGCCCCATCGCCTCGACCTGCGCGGCGAGGCTCGCCTCCTCGACGACCGCCGCCTCGGGCCACGGCAGCCGCATCTGCGCAGCGTCGGCCATCGACTCGCCGCCGTCGCCCCAGGCGCGCGGAACCCGCACGAGGCCGGCTGCGAACTCGCGGCCGCACGCGTGGCACTGGTAGCCGCCGTCGACGGCGACCGCCGTCAGCGTGCGGCACTCGGGGCAGCGTGCGCGCAACGAGCTCATACGTCCTTCGTCCAGTTGTCGCCGCGAAGCACGCGCCGCATGCCGACGCTCTCGTAGAGCTGCAACGCGCCGGTTGGATTCTGCGCGTCGACGCCGAGGCCGACGCGGCGAACACCGCGGTCGTAGAGCCGCGCGTGCGGGGCTCTAAGCACCGACGAGCTCATCGAGCGTCTCCGGCAGCGCGAGCAGGTCGTCGAGCTCCCGTGTCGGCCGCACGTCTGGCGGCGCCGTCTCGTGCAGGCGGTTGACCCAGACGCTGCGCAGCGACAGCTCGTTCGCCGGCCGGATGTCGTGGAACAGCGACGCCGCGACGTGCACGTGGCCCTCGCGCGGCGCGCGCGTGCGGGCGAAGAACTCCTCCCAGTGACGGTGCGCGGGCTTGTACGAGCCGATCTCCTGCGCGACGACGACCTCGTCGAAGGGGACGCCGATCTGCACCTGCGACGCCGCGATGAAGTCGTCGTCGGTGTTCGAGAGCAGCGCGAGCTTCCAGCCGCGCGAACGCGCTTCCTCCAGCGCACCGCGCACCTCCGGGAACGCACGCCACGACGGGAGCGACTCGGCGAGGCGGTGCTCCTCACCGGCCGGCGCGCCGATGCGGCGCATCGCCTCGGTGAGGACGTCGCGGTAGCTGCGCGCACCGTCGACCTCGAGCTCCGGCTCCACACGGTGGTACTGCTCGACCTTCGCGTCGGCCGCCTCCTCCCCGAACACGCGCGCCAGCTCGGCGCGGATGCCGCCGTTCCAGTCGATCAACGTCCCGTAGCAGTCGAAGGTCGCCCACCGCTCCACGGAGGCGAGTCTATGTCTATGCGACGGCGGTGAGCGGCGGGCGATACGCGAGGATCTCCCAGCCGTGGTCGTCGAGCCAGCGCTTCGACTCGCGATACGCCGGCCGGCGCTGCTCGACGAGCCGCCAGAAGCGCGCGCCGTGGTTGTGCTCGACGAGGTGGCACACCTCGTGCACGACGACGTAGTCCAGCACGTCGTGCGGCGCGAGCACGAGCCGCCAGTTGAAACTGAGCGTGCCGCGGCTCGAGCACGAGCCCCAGCGGCTTCGCTGGTCGCGCAACGTGATCCGCGCGTACTCGACGCCGAGCGCGCGCGCCTCGCTCTGCGCGATCAGCGTGATGCGTGGGTGCGCCTCGCGCCGGCCCTGCGCTTCCGTGAGGGTGAGCCGGTCGAGCCCGAGCTTCGGCTCGGCGGCCTTCGCGAGCTGCTTCTCGAGCCACGACCTGTGGAAGTCGAGCGCCGCCGCGATCTCGGCCTCCGTCGCCCGCGGCCGCACGACGAGCTCCGGCGGCAGCCCGAAGCGGACGTTCAAGCGGTGGCCGCGCACGCGCGACGACCGGCGTATGTGCAACTCGACTTCGCGTCCGTTGACGTGGACGAGCCGCATCGCGTGAGGGTAGCCGTCGCCCTGACCGACAACGTTCGTGACACCGCTGGACATGCGCGTTCATTCGGAACGCGCGGCGTGGCTCCTGCGCGGCTACTCGTCGAAGCGGCGCACGACGATCGACGCGTTGTGCCCGCCGAAGCCGAACGAGTTCGACACCGCCACCTCGAGCTCGGGCAGGTCGCGCGGTTCGTTCGGAACGTAGTCGAGGTCGCACTCCGGGTCGGGGTCGTCGTAGTTGATCGTCGGCGGCGCCTTCCGGTCGATGACGGCGAGCGTCGTGAAGACCGCCTCGACGGCGCCGGCGGCGCCGAAGCAGTGGCCGGTCGATCCCTTCGTCGACGACACGACGAGGCCGTTCAGCGCGTGCTCCTCGCCGAACGCGCGCTTGATCACGCGGGTCTCGGCGGCGTCGCCGAGCGGCGTCGACGTCGCGTGCGCGTTGACGTAGCCGACCTCCGTCGGGTCGATGCGCGCGTCGCGCAGCGCCATCGTCATCGCGCGCGCCGGGTTCTCGCCGGTCGGATCCGGCTCCGTCATGTGTGCGGCGTCGGCCGACATGCCGTAGCCGATCAGCTCGGCGTAGATCCGCGCGCCCCGCGTGCGCGCATGCTCGAGCTCCTCCAGCACGAGCACCGCCGCAGCCTCGCCCATCACGAGCCCGTCGCGCTCGCGGTCGAACGGCCGCGAGGCGTGCGTCGGGTCGTCGTTTCGGCGCGAGAGGGCGCGCATCGCGTCGAAGCCGGCGATGCCGACCTCGGTGATCGGCGCCTCCGTGCCGCCCGCGAACATCACGTCTGCGCGGCCGAGCCGGATCTCGTCGAGCGCGTCGCCGATCGCCATGTTCGACGCGGCGCACGCCGTGCACTCGCTCATCAGCGGGCCCTTGGTGCCGAGCTCGATCGACACCCAGCCGGCGCCCATGTTCGGGATGATCGACGGGATCGAGAACGGGCTGACGCGGTCCGGCCCACGTGTGAGCAGGACGTGGTAGCACTCCTGGTAGCTGTGCAGGCCGCCGATGCCGGTGGCGATCGAGGCGCCGACCCGGTCGGCCTCCGCCACGACGTCGACGCCGGAGTCGCTCTCCGCCTGGCGCGCGGCGGCGAGGATCATCTGCGCGAACCGGTCCATTCGCCGCGCGGCCTTGCGGTCGATCCACACGGTCGGGTCGAAGTCCTTCAGCTCGCACGCGAAGTGGACGTTGTAGTCGGTGTGGTCGAACGACTGGATCTCGGCCGCGCCGGACTCGCCGGCGAGCAGCGCGGACCACGACGACGCGACGTCGTTCCCGAGCGGGCTGACCATGCCCATGCCGGTGATGACGACGCGCCTGCGCCCGTTGCCGTCCGTGTCGCTCAACTACATCCCCAGTCCGCCGTCGACGAGCAGCACCTCGCCCGTGATGAACGAGGCGTCGTCGGAGGCGAGGAAGCGTACCGCGGCGGCGACCTCGCGCGGCTCCGCAATGCGCCCGAGCGGCGTGTTGCCGATCATCGCCGCGGTCGCCTCCGCCGGCAGCACGTCGGTGAGCCGCGTCTGCACGTAGCCCGGCGCGACCACGTTGGCGCGCACGCCGCGCGACCCCAGCTCGCGGGCGAGCGACTTCGTGAAGCCGATGATCCCGGCCTTCGACGCCGCGTAGTTCGTCTGCCCGAAGTTCCCGTGCACGCCGACGACGGAGCTGACGTTGACGATCGCGCCCCCGCGCTTCCGCATCATCGGGCGCGTGATCGCCCGGCACGTGTAGAAGACGGAGCTCAGATTCGTCTCGATCACGGCGCGCCAGTCGTCGTCGGACATGCGCGCGAGGACGCCGTCGCGCGTCAGCCCGGCGTTGTTGACGAGCACGTCGACGTCGCCCGCCTCGTCGACGAGCCGCTTCGCGTCCTCCGGCGACGACACGTCGGCCTGGACGGCTGCGCCCCCGATCGCGGCGGCGAGCTCCTCGGCCTCCTCGCGCCCCGCGCGGTAGCCGACGACGACCTGCGCCCCCGCACGCGCGAGTTCCTCGGCGATCGCGCGGCCGATCCCGCGCGAGGCGCCGGTGACGAGCGCGCGCTTCCCCTCGAGGGACGCGAAGGCGCCGTGGGCCCCGCTAGCCAAGCGTGCTCGCGGCCTCGTCCAGCGACTCGAGGTCGTTGACCGTCAGCGTGCGCACGCTGCGGTCGATCCTCTTCAGTAAACCGCTCAGGACGCTCCCCGGCCCCACCTCGACGAACGTCGTCACGCCGCTCGCGATCAGCTCGCGCGCCGCCTGCGTGAACTTGACGGGCGCCGTCAGCTGCTCGACCAGGAGCTCGCGGTAGCGCTGCGCGTCCTCGAGGCGTGCGGTCACGGTCGACATGAACGCGGCGCTCCCCTGCGCGAGGTGCACCCGGTCGATCGCCGGTCGCAGGCGGTCCGCGGCACGCGCCACGAGCGGCGAGTGGAACGCGCCCGACACGCGCAGCTTGACGGCGCGGCGCGCGCCCTCGCGCTCGGCCTCGAGGCACGCCTCGTCGACCGAGGGCGTCTCGCCCGAGATGACGAGCTGGCCGGGGCAGTTGTAGTTCGCCGGCCAGACGTTCGCGATCTTGCGGCAGAGCGCCTCGACCGCCTCGTCGGCGAGCCCGAGGATCGCCGCCATCGACCCCGGGTGCTCCTTCGCGGCCGCGGCCATCGCGAGGCCGCGCTCCCGCACCAGCGCGATCGCGTCGCGCGGGGTCAGCGAGCCGCTGGAGCCGAGCGCCGCGAACTCGCCCACCGAATGGCCGACGACGTAGTCCGGGCGGATGCCCCGCGCGCGCAGCGCGGCGTCGAGCGCGAGCGAGGTCGCGACGAGCGCCGGCTGCTGCACCTCGGTGTGGACGAGGTCCTCGACCGGGCTATCGAAGCAGAGCTCCTTCAGGTCGATCCCCGCCGCCGCCGAGCCCTCGTCGTACACCGCCATCGCCTCGGGAACGGCTTCCGCGACGTCGCGACCCATCCCTGCCTGGAACGAGCCCTGACCCGGGAACATGAAGGCGACGAGCCCCCGCTCAGGCGCGGACGAAGCGCGCCGTCTGCTCGTCGCCGACCCCGTCGAGCGTGCGTCGCTGCTCATGCTGCTGCTCCAATCGTGTCGTGGGTCCAACGGATGAGGGCGGAGCCCCAGGTGAGTCCGGCGCCCATGCCCGTGAGGAGCACGAGCTTGCCCGGCTTGAGCCGCCCGTCGTCGGCCGCATCCGCAAGCGCGAGCGGAATCGAGCCCGACGAGGTGTTGCCGTACTTGTCGACGTTGATCACGGTCTTCGCTGGGTCGATGCCGAGCTTCCTCACTGCGTGGTCGATGATGCGGACGTTCGCCTGGTGCGGAACGTAGACGTCGACGTCGTCGACCGCGAGCCCGCACGCGCCGAGAATCGCCTCGGCCGACGACACCATCACCCGAGTCGCGAACTTGAACACCTCGCGCCCGTTCATCTTCACGTACTTCTCAGGATCGTCGAACCGGCGCGACCCGCTGCCGGGGAGCCACAGGTTCGCGCCGCCGCCGCCGTCCGCGCCGAGCTCGAACCCGAGGAAGCCGCCGCCGTCCTCCGCGGCCTCCAGCAGCACGGCGCCCGCGCCGTCGCCGAAGAGCACGAGTGTCGACCGGTCGCTCCAGTCGAGGATCTTCGACAGCACGTCGCCGCCGACGACGAGCGCGCGTCTCGACAGCCCTGCGGCGAGCATCGCCTGCGCCTGGGCGATCGCGTAAACGAAGCCGGTGCAGCCCGCGGAGAGGTCGTACGCCGCCGCATCCCGCATTCCGAGCGCGTCGGCGAGCAGCGCGCTCGCCGACGGGAAGGTCATGTCGGGGGTGACGGTGGCCACCACGACGAGGTCGATCGTCCTCGGGTCGACGCCGGCCATCTCGAGCGCGCGCCGGGCGGCCGGCAGCGCGATGTCGGTGAGCGCCTCGTCGTCGCGCGCGATCCGGCGCTCGCGGATGCCGGTCCGCTCGACGATCCACTCGTCGCTCGTGTCGACCAGCTCCGCGAGCTCGTCGTTCGTCAACACGCGCTCCGGCACGTGCACACCGAGGCCGGTGACGGTGACGGGCCTGCCGTTCGCCTTCCCGATCACCTCTGCCCCTCGCCGACCGCGAACGTGAGCGTGCCGCGCACCGCCAGCTCTCCGTCGACGGTCGCGCGCACCTTTCCGCGGCCGACCGGCCCGCGCACGGACTCGACCTCGCACTCCAGGTCGAGGACGTCGCCCGGCCTGACGACGCGCTTGAACCTGACGCCGTCGATGCCGGCGAAGAGGGCCAGCTTTCCCCGGTTCTCCTCCTGCGAGAGGACGGCGACGGCGCCGCACTGCGCGAGCGCCTCCACCATCTTCACGCCCGGCATGATCGGGTTGCCCGGGAAATGGCCCGCACAGTCCTCCTGTGTCACCGTCTTGCGAGCGATCACACGCTCGCCGGGGACGAGCTCGAGCACCTCGTCGATCAGCAGCATCGGGTCGCGGTGAGGGAGCACCGCCTCGATGGCGGCTCGGTCCATTCGAACGGCGGTCATCCGCGCGGCGTGACCCGCAGGCCGCTCGGCCCGCGATGCGCGCGTGCGCTTGTTCGACGGTTGCGGCGGCTGGGCGGTTGCACCGAGCCGCCTACTCTAGTGAGTCGTGGAGCTCCAACCTGCGGTCGTCCTCCCCGCGCTGCGCGGGTCGTTCGGCCGCGAGTACCACCACGCACGCGAGGCGCCGACGACGCAGCGGATGCTTCCCGCGAGCGCCGCGCACGGCGCCGTCGCGCTCGCGGAGCACCAGACCGCCGGGCGCGGACGCCTTGGTCGCCGGTGGGTGGACGCGCCCGGTACCGGCTTGACGTTCTCGGTCGTGCTCTACCCGCCGCCGCCCGTCGCGCGCTGGCCCGAGCTGACGCTCCTCGCGGCGCGCGCCGTGGCGGAGGCGATCGGTCCCGAGGCGGCCGTCGACCATCCGAACGACGTCGTCGTCGCCGGCCGCAAGGTGGCCGGCATCCTCGCCGAGGCCGGCGAACGCGTGGTACTCGGCATCGGCGTCAACGTCGGCACGACCGCGTGGGACGGCGCAGGCTTCGTCGAGGCCGACCGGCTCGAGCTGCTCGTCGACATCCTCGACCGGCTCGAGCGGAGCTACGACGACTGGGTCAGCCGGTGACGACCGGCGACTCGTTGCCGGCGAGATCCTGCGCCTGCGCAGTCACCGACGTCACGGCGCCCTGGAACGGCAGCGTGAACGTCCCCTTCGGCTCGAGCCGCACGATTCGCGTCGTCCCGTCGACGAGTGCGGTGACCGTCGCCGGCTCGTCGAGCGAGAACCGCAGCGTCGCCTTGTCGAGCAACGTGAGCGTCGGCGGCCGCGTGTCGATCGTCAGCGGGATCGTCTGCTGCACCTGTCCGAGGGCATCGGTGTACGTGAACACGGCCGTGTAGCTGCCGTCCGCCAGCGGGACCCCGCCGCCGGTCCCGTCCCAGGTGAGCGTCTCCGGCCCCGGCCCGAGCTGGCCGCCGAACACGGTCGCCGCCACGACGCCCGCGCTCTCGACGACGACCTGCAGCGGCACGCTCTGCGCCAGGACGAACGAGAAGGTCGTGGTGTCGTTGACGCCGTCGCCGTTCGGCGACAGGTCGGTCGGAAGCGCCTGCAGACCCGTCAGCGTGCGGTCGACGACGAAGGGCAGCCGTTTCGTGGCCTTCTTCGCGCCGCTCGAGGCCGTCAGCACGAGCACGTAGCGGCCGTCCGGCAGCGCACCGGCGTTCCAGGCGAAGGTGTTGGGGCCGGCCGCCCGCGCCTCGCCGAGCACGGCCTCGACCGGTTGCCCCGTCGCGTCGTCGACGGTCGCGGCGACCTGCGCCGCCGCCCGCAGGGTGAACGCGACCGTCATCGAGCCGCCGGAGCCGTCGCTCGAAGGAGCGACGGTCGCGGGTGTCAGCGCGACCGCCGAGAGCGACGGCGGCGGCTGCGGGACCGGCCGGCCGCCGCCGAGCCTGCCGGTCGCGACGCGGATTCCCGGCGCGGAGATCGTCCACGTGTACGGGGTCGCGCCGGTCGCCGACTGCCACGTCCAGTCGACGAGCGTGCCGCGGCCGCGCCCCGCGGCGACGACGGCTCCGCTGCGGTCGGCGACCGTCACCGTCCACGGCAGGGCGCTCGACAGGCGCGCCTGGAAGCGGATCGGGCCGCCGAGGACGCCGGCGACGGTCGGCGCATACAGCTTCGGCAGGCCGGTCGCCGCGACGCGCCTCGCGATCGCCGGCAGCAGCGCATAGGCGTCGGCACCGGGGCACTCCGTCGGCCCCGTGTCGCGGTGGCCGGAGATCGAGCGCAGCACGACGGTGCGGCCGGCGCGGTACTTGAAGTTCCCGCCGGAGACGTAGGCGACCGTCGACAGCGGGTCGACGTGCGCGAGGTCGAGCCGCCATGCGAGCAGCTTGACGAGCGCGTCCTGCATCGCTCTCGGCGGCGCTGCGGCGGTGAAGTTGCCGATCAGCGCGACGCCGACGGTGCCCGCATTGAAGCCGGCCGCGTGCGCACCGATCACGTTCCGCGTGATGCCGCCGCCGCGACCCTCGTAGATCGTGCCGAAGCGGTCGACGAGGAAGTTGTAGCCGATGTCGTTCCAGCCGTTTCCCTCGACGTGGTAGATCTCGATCCCGCGCACGATCGCGGCGGCCTGCGCGGGCGTGTACGCGTTCGTGCCGGCCGTGTGGTGCACGATCGCGAGCCTGATCGCCGGCGCGTACAAAGGCTTCGCGCGCACGATCTCCTCGTTCGCGCCCCACGCCGCCCTCGAGACGATCGCGGGCTGCGACGCGGTCGCGAGCGAGCGCGGCGCCGCGACCGTCACGCGCGACCACACCTCGTACGCGCGCAGACGCGTGACGCGGCCGGCGAAGCGGAAGCGGACGGCGTCTGCGGCGCCGGTCCAGTCGAGGCCGCCGTCGTGCCAGCGACCGGTGCGGTCGCCGTCGGCGCCGGCCTGCGTCCAGGCGCCCCAGCGTCCGTGCAGCCGGTGGACGCGGTAGGAGACGCGGCCGAGGCCTTGCCAGTGCAGCCCGAGCATGTCGAAGTGCACGGGGTGGGGAGCCGACGCGAGCATCCGCGCGCCGAGCGGCACGTCCTCGACGTGCATCGTCACGTCGCCCGCACGCGCGGCCGCCGGCAGCACGAGGGCCGAGACGGCAAGGACGGCGGCGATCAGCTTCGGCATCGGGAATACAATCCTGCCAGCCGTGAAACGCCTGCTCCTCGCGGTGTTCCTGCTCGCGCTCGCCGCGTGCCCGGCTGCGAGCGCCGCGGGCGGCACCAGGGTGCTCGCGATCCACTTCGCGACGGACGTCAATCCCGTGACGCAGGACTGGCTGAACCACGAGCTCGACGTCGCGCAGAACGGCGGCTACGCGGCCGCGGTGATCGTGCTCGACACTCCGGGCGGCCTCGAGGACTCGATGCGCAAGATCGTGCAGAAGGAGCTGTCGCTGCGCATCCCCGTCGTCGTCTACGTCAGCCCGGCGGGCGCGCGCGCCGCGTCGGCCGGGGTCTGGATCTCCGAGGCCGCCGACGTGCTCGCGATGGCGCCGGACACGAACATCGGCTCGTCGACGCCGATCCAGGGGAACGGGCAGAACATCGGCAGCGACCTACGCCGCAAGGAGATCAACGACGCGGCCGCGTCGCTGCGCGGGCTCGCCGCGACGCACCACCGCAACGCGCAGTGGGCCGACTCGGCCGTGCGCGTCGCCTCGAACCTCACCGACACCGAGGCGCTTCGCCGACACGTGATCGACGTCGTCGCGCCGTCGCTGCCGGCCCTCCTGCGCACGATCGACGGGCGCGTCACGACGCCGCGGCAGCTGACGCTGCGAACGGCGAATGCTCAGATCGTGAACGTCTCGCCCGGCTTCTTCACGCGGCTCCTCGACACGCTCATCGACCCGAACGTCATCTCGCTGCTGTTCCTCGCCGGCATCGTCGGCCTCGGCTTCGAGCTGTTCCATCCCGGAGTCGTCATCCCCGGCGCGTTCGGCGCGATCTGCATGCTCGTCGCGCTGTTCGGGTTCTCCGTCCTGCCGATCTCGTGGGGAGGGCTCGTCCTCGTGCTGCTCGGCGTCGTCCTGCTGCTCGTCGACCTGCACGTGACGAGCCACGGCGCTCTCACGCTGTCGGGCCTGGTAGCGCTCGCGCTCGGCCTCGTCACGCTCTTCCACAACGCGCCGGCGCCGTACCACACGTCGACCTACCTCGTCGGCGCGATCACCGTCGCTGTCGGCGGGTTCTGGGCGTTCGCGCTCGGGAAGGCGCTCGCCATCCGGCGACGGCCGCCGCTCGTGCGTCCGGACGAGCTGGTCGGGATGGAGGGCGTCGTCCGCGACGGCGGCTACGTGTTCGTGCGCGGCGAGCTTTGGCGCCTGCGCGCCGACGAGCCGCTCGAGCCGGGGCAGCGTGTCCGCGTGGACGCCCTCGACGGGCTCGCCGTGCACGTGCAACCCGTCTAGGCGATTAGGATCGAGCCGTGACGGCGGCGCTGATCGTCCTGGCCGTGGTGCTCGTCCTGCTCGCGTGGTTCCTCTTCACCGCGATCAAGGTCGTGCGCGAGTACGAGCGGGCGATCGTCTTCCGCGTCGGCCGGCTGCTGCCCGAGCCGAAAGGGCCCGGTCTCTTCTTCCGCATCCCGATCGTCGACAAGCTCGTCAAGGTCGACCTGCGCACGATCACGCTCAACATCCCGCCACAGGAGGTGATCACGAAGGACAACGTGCCGGTGCGCGTGAACGCCGTCGCGTACTTCCGGATCGTCGACCCGCGCGCGGCGATCGTCCAGGTGGAGAACTTCATGGTCGCGACGTCGCAGATCGCGCAGACGACGCTGCGGTCGGTGCTCGGCCAGCACCAGCTCGACGAGCTCCTGTCGGAGCGCGAGAAGATCAACGCCATCCTCCAGGAGATCATCGACGAGGCGACCGCGCCCTGGGGGATCAAGGTGTCGATCGTCGAGGTGAAGGACGTGGAGATCCCGCAGGGGATGCAGCGCGCGATGGCGCGGCAGGCCGAGGCCGAGCGCGAGCGGCGCGCGAAGGTGATCAACGCCGAAGGCGAGTTCCAGGCGTCGGAGCGCCTGAAGGACGCCGCGAACGTGATCGAGCAGCACCCCGTGGCGCTGCAGCTGCGCTACCTGCAGACGCTGCTCGAGCTCGGTGGCTCGCAGTCGACGACGATCGTGTTCCCGGCGCCGGTCGACCTGATCAAGCCGTTCCTGCGCGACTGACGCGCTACGCGGGCTGCTTTCGCTCCCGGAAGCGCCGCGCGGCGTCGATCGCGGCGCCGAGGTTCAGGCCCTTGTCCTTCGCCTGCTTGATGAGCATCACGGTCTCGACGGCGTCCATGTCGTAGATCCGCTGCTTCTTCCCCTTCGTCGGGATCTGCGCCTTGTTCGTCCAGTAGTCGAGCTGCATCTTCGAGATGCCCGCGATCGCGCACACCTGGCCGAGGTACAGCTCGATCTTGTCGAGGTGCTCCGCCATGTCGATCGGCTCGAGCAGGTCGACACTCTTCGTGTAAGCCATTCGCGGGTTCCTTTCGGTGATCACGCACCCCCCGTTGATCCTTATACCCCGCCGATTTGCAAAAGGGAAGGGCGTGTCGGCCGTCGGGCCGCCGGCGTTCAGCCTTCGGCGGCGGCGCCTGCGTCGTCGCCCGAGTCGACCACGGGCGCGAGCGAGGACACCTGCTCACCCTCGCGCAGGCGCATCACGATCACGCCCTGCGTCGAGCGGCCGAGTCGCTTGACGTCCTCGACCGGGATGCGGATGACGGTGCCGCCGGTAGAGATCAGCATCACCTGGTAGCCGTCGCGCACGACGCGTGCGCCGGCGAGGTGGCCGCGCGCCTCCGTGAGCTGCACGGTCTTGACGCCCATCCCGCCGCGCCCCTTCCTCGGATACTCGGAGACGCGGGTGCGCTTGCCGTAGCCGTTCTCTGTCACGACGAGCAGGTCGGCGTCGTCGGCCGCGATCGCGACGGAGATCACCTCGTCGTCCCCTCGGAGGCGCATGCCCTGCACGCCCGACGCGTCGCGTCCCATCGGGCGCACCTCGGACTCCGCGAAGCGGATCGCCTGGCCGCCGCGCGACACGAGCAGCACGTCGTCGTTGCCCGAGGAGTGGCGGACGCCCACGAGCTCGTCGCCCTCGCGCATCTTGATCGCGATGATCCCGTCCGACTTGAGCGGCGTGTTGTACGCAGCGAGCTCCGTCTTCTTGACGACGCCGTTCTTCGTCGCGAAGAGGAGGTACTTCGCCTCCTCGAAGTTGCGGGTCTGCACGACCGCGCGCACCGTCTCTCCCTGGCGGAACGGCAGCAGGTTGACGATCGCCCGGCCCTTCGACTGGCGCGAGCCGAGCGGCAGCTCGTGCACCTTGAGGCGGTAGACCTTGCCGACGCTGGTGAAGAACAGGATGTAGTCGTGGGTCGAGGCGACGAAGAGGTGCTCGATGTAGTCGTCGTCCTTCAAATCCATCCCCATCACGCCGATGCCGCCGCGCCGCTGCTCGCGGTAGGCCGTGACCGGCAGGCGCTTGATGTAGCCGGAACGTGTGATCGCGATCACCATGTCCTCTTCCGCGATCAGGTCCTCGAGCTCGAGCTCCTCCTCGGCCGCGACGATCTCCGTGCGGCGGTCGTCGCCGCGGCCGTAGATCTCCTTCACCTCGAGCAGCTCCTGCTTGATCAGCGCGTCGATCTTCTCCTCGCTCCCGAGCAGGTCGCGGAGCTCCTCGATCCGCTCCTTCTTGTCGCGGTAGTCCTGCTCCACCCGCGAGCGCTCGAGCGCCGTCAGCGCGCGCAGGCGGAGCTCGAGGATCGCCACGGCCTGGCGCTCGGAGAGCTCGAACCGCTCCATCAGGCCGTTCTTCGCCGCCTCGGTGTCGGCGGCCGCGCGGATGAGCTGGATGACGGCGTCGAGGTTGTCGAGCGCGATCAGGTAGCCCTCGAGGATGTGGATCTCGCGCTCGAGCTTGCGCAGCTCGTGCTTCGAGCGGCGCGTGACGATCTCGCGCTGGAAGTCGAGGTAGTGCCGCAGCAGCTCGAGCAGCGAGAGCGTGCGCGGGACGCCGTTGACGAGCGCGACCGTGTTGACGCCGAACGTCGACTGCAGCGGCGTGTGCTTGAACAGCTTGTTCAGCGCGACCTGCGGGACGGCGTCGCGCTTCAACTCGATCTGGATGCGCATGCCGGAGCGGTCGGAGTGGTCCTGCAGGTCCGAGATCTCGGTCAGCACCTTCTCGTTGACGAGCTCGGCGATCTTCGCGATCACGCCGCCGTCGCCGCCCTTCTTCACCCCGTACGGCAGCTCGGTGACGATGATCGCGCTCCGGCCGCCGCGCAGCTCCTCGATGTGCGCGCGTGCGCGCATCACGACGCGGCCGCGGCCGGTGCGGTACGCGTCGCGGATGCCGGACCGGCCGACGATGATCGCCCCGGTCGGGAAGTCGGGGCCCTTGATGTGCTTCATCAGGTCCTCGACGTTCGCATTCGGGTTGTCGACGAGCGTCACGACGGCGTCGATCACCTCCCCGAGGTTGTGCGGCGGGATGTTCGTCGCCATCCCGACGGCGATGCCCGCGCTGCCGTTGACGAGCAGGTTCGGGAAGCGCGCCGGCAGAACCTTCGCGATCTGCTTCGACTCGTCGTAGTTCGGCTCGAAGTCGACGGTGTCGTGCTCGAGCTCCTCGAGCAGCTCCGTCGCGATGCGCGCGAGCCGCGCCTCTGTGTACCTCATGGCCGCCGGCGGGTCGTCGTCGATCGAGCCGAAGTTGCCCTGCCCGTCGACGAGCGGGTACCGCAGCGAGAACGGCTGCGCCATCCGCACGAGGGTGTCGTAGATCGCCGCGTCGCCGTGCGGATGGAAGTTGCCCATCACGTAGCCGACGATGTTCGCGCTCTTCACGTACGGTCGGCCCGGCCGGTTGCCGTTCGTCCACATCGAGTAGAGGACGCGACGGTGCACGGGCTTCAGGCCGTCGCGCACGTCCGGCAGCGCGCGAGACACGATCACCGACATCGCGTAGTCGAGGAAGCTCGAGCGCATCTCCTGCTCGAGCTCGCGCGACTCGATCCGCCCGGGCCCGAGCGCCCCCGTCTCGAGCTCGCCCATCAGACGTCCAGGAACTTGACGTTCGTCGCGTTCTCCTCGATGAAGACGCGGCGCGGCTCCACGGCGTCGCCCATCAGCATCGAGAAGACCTGGTTGGCGGCCGACGCGTCGTCGACGTCCACCCGCACGAGCAGCCGCTTCGCCGGATCCATCGTGGTCTCCCACAGCTGCTCTGCGTTCATCTCGCCGAGGCCCTTGAAGCGCGACACCTGGATGCCGACCTTCGCGGCGTCGAGCACACGCGCGCGCAGCGCGTCGAACGACTCGGCGACCACGCGCTCCTTGCCGACCGCGACCGTAAACGGCGGCGCGCCGATCTGGTCGACGAGCTTCGCGTAGGCGTTCCGCAGTCCGTTGTAGATCGGAGACGCGAGCAGCTCGACCGGCACCGTCACGTTCCGCGCGGCGGACGTCTCAGTCTCGACGACCCGGATCGTCAGCTCGTCCTCGCCTCGGTCGACCACCGACAGCGCATAGCCGTTCTCGCCGATCGCGTCGATCGCCCTCTGCACGTCATCGGGCGACTCGATGGAATGCTCGACGAGGCGGTGGAGCACCATCAGCTCCGTCGCCGCCGCGCCGAAGTCGGAGCGGAGACGCGCGTAGTAGCCCTCGTACTGCGCGATGTCCTTCACGAACCGGTGCCACTTCGCCTCGGTCAGCTTCACGGGCCGGTTGCCGCGTGCCGTCACCTCCGCCGCGGGAACCCGCTCGCGGGCGAGCAGATCCTCGAGCTGTGCGTCCTTCTCGAAGTAGAACTCCTGGTTGCCGAGCTTGACCTTGTACAGCGGCGGCACGGCGATGTACACGTGGCCCGCGTTGATCAGCTCTGGCATCTGCCGGTACAGGAACGTCAGGATCAGCGTGCGGATGTGCGACCCGTCGACGTCGGCGTCCGTCATCACGATCACGCGGTGGTAGCGGAGCCGCGAGATGTCGAACTCGTCGCCGATCCCGGTCCCGATCGCCGTGATCATCGCCTGGATCTCGGCGTTCGACAGCACCTTGTTGATGCGGTTCTTCTCGCTGTTGATGATCTTGCCGCGCAGCGGCAGGATCGCCTGGTAGGTGCGGTCGCGGCCCATCTTGGCGGAGCCGCCGGCGCTGTCGCCCTCGACGATGAAGAGCTCGGCGGCCTCGGGGTCCTTGATCGAGCAGTCGGCGAGCTTCCCGGGGAGCGACATCGAGTCGAGCGCCGACTTGCGCCGGGTCAGCTCGCGCGCCTTGCGCGCGGCCTGGCGCGCACGCGCGGCCGCGATCGCCTTGTTGATGATCTGGCGCGCCTCCGAGGGGTTCTCCTCGAGGAACTCCGCGAGCTTCTGGTTGACCGCGGTCGAGACGAGCCCGCTGATGCCCGGGTTGCCGAGCTTGGTCTTCGTCTGCCCCTCGAACTGCGGGTTCTGCAGCTTGACCGAGATGACGGCCGCGAGCCCCTCGCGCACGTCCTCGCCTTCGAGGTTGTCCTCCTTCTCCTTCAGCAGCCCCTTGTCGCGCGCGTACTTGTTCAGCGTCGACGTCAGCGCCGAGCGGAAGCCGGACAGGTGCGAGCCGCCCTCGTGCGTGTTGATGTTGTTGGCGAACGAGAAGACGGACTCCTGGTACGACGTGTTCCACTGCATCGCGACCTCGACCTCGCCCTGGTCGCTCGAGCCGTCGAAGTAGACGACGTGCTTGTGGACGATGTCCTTCGACTCGTTGATGTAGCCGACGAAATCCCTGATCCCGCCCTCGTAGTGGAACTCGACGGGCGCGCCTCCGTCCGCACGCTCGTCGTGGAACGACACCCGGAGGCCTTTCGTGAGGAACGCCATCTCCCGGAAGCGGGCGACCAGCGTCGCCGCGTCGAACACCGTCTCCTCGAAGATCTCGGCGTCCGGCAGGAACGAGATCGTGGTGCCCGTCTCCTTCGACTCGCCCGCGACCTGCATCGGCCCCTGGGGCGCACCGCGCGCGAACTCCTGGCGGTAGATCTTGCCGTCGCGCTCGACCTCGGCGACGAGCCATTCGGACAGCGCATTCACGACGGACACCCCGACGCCGTGCAGGCCGCCCGACACCTTGTATCCGTCGCCGCCGAACTTCCCGCCGGCGTGCAGCTTCGTCAGCACCACCTCGAGCGCCGAGATGCCCTGCTCCGGGATCTCGTCGACGGGGATGCCGCGACCGCGATCGCGCACCGTGACCGAGTTGTCCGGGTGGATCGTGATCTCGACGGTGTCGTTGAAGCCGGCGAGCGCCTCGTCGACCGCGTTGTCGACGACCTCGTAGACCAAGTGGTGGAGACCGCGGATGCCGGTCGAGCCGATGTACATGCCCGGCCGGAGCCGGACCGGCTCCAGACCCTCGAGCACGGTGATGTCCTTGGCCGAGTACCCGGCCTGCGCCTGTGTCTTCGCCATACGCAAGAAATGCCTGCAAAACTACGGTTTTGCCAGGCACCTGAAGTGTATCAGACGGAGGGGTCGGAGCGCCCCCGCGCGAGGCTGAAACTGACCGCTTTTTGCACAGTTTCGCGCAGGTTTTCGTCCTCGATCGGCGCGGCGAGCGCGCGGGCGAGCTCGAGCTCGGCGGGAGTCGCCTCCAGCGGTGGCGGCGGCGCCTCCTCGGCCGGCGGCGGCAGCGGGCCGGGCGCGAAGCGCAGGCGCGGGACGCGGAGCCTCGCCGCCATCTCGCCGGCACGCTGGCCGAGTTCGAATGCCCAGACGGAATCGGCCGTGTTGACGTGAAGCGTGCCGTCGCGGCCGACCCGCGCCGGCCACGCGTTGCACGCGATCGCGGGCCCGACGGCGCCCGGCCAGCGGTCGACGATCTCGGCCATTCCCGCCTGCGGCCCGAAGCGCGACAGCTCGCGGCGGACCTCGTCAGCGAGCGGTTCCATGCGTCACCTCTACCAGCTGGGCCGGCTCCGCCGGCAGCAGCGTCGCGTCCGTCGCCGTGATCATCGCCTGGCCCGTCTGCGCGACGCGCTCCGCGAGGATGCGCCGGCGCGCGCGGTCGAGCTCGGACAGGACGTCGTCGAGGAGCAGGAGTGGTCGCGACGGCAGCACGTCGGCCTCCGCGAGCAGCAGCGAGAGCACGGCGAGGCGCTGCTCGCCCTGCGACCCGAACTGCCGCAGGTCGCGGTCGCCGCTCGCCACGAGGACGTCGTCGAGGTGCGGGCCGACCCCCGTCGCGCCGCGGTCGACGTCGCGCTGCAGCCGCGACTCGAGCTGATCCGCCGTCGGCGGCTCGCCGCCGTACGCGAGCCGCATCCGCGTGAGGCCGAACTCGCCCGCGCGTTCGGCGAACGCAGGCTCGAGCGCGGCGAGTGCGGCGACGCGCTGCTCGACGAGCTGCGCGCCCAGCTCCGCCACCTGCCGCGTCCACGGCTCCACCGCCGCCCGCTCCGACAGGCCGAGCTGCAGCCGTCGCAGCGCCGCGTTCCGCTGCGCGAGCGCAGCCAGGTACTCCTGCGGCAGCGTCGCGTGCGACGGCGCGAGTCGGCCGAGCACGCGATCGAAGTACGCACGGCGTGCGGCCGGGCCGCCCTTGACGACGGCCAGGCGGTCGGGGGTGAAGACGAGCGTCGAGAGCTCGCGGCGCAGCGACTCGGCGGACGGGAGCCGTGCCCCGTTCAGCCGCGCCTCCTTCGCCTGCCCCTGGCGCAGCGTCACCGACGTCTCGACCTCGCGGCCGTCGCTTCGTCCGGCCGCTGTGACGCGCGCGGCCGGCTCGCCGAAGCGGATCAGCTGCGCGTCCGTGCGCGTACGCGGCGAGAAGCCCTGCGTCGCGACGTGCAGCGACTCGAGCAGGTTGGTCTTGCCCGCACCGTTCGGCCCGACCGCGAGCACGACGCCCGGCTCGAGCTCGAGCGCAAGCGAGGCGTACGACCGGTAGTGACGGAGCGTGAGCCGGCGGACGACCAGCGCTGACGGCTAACCGGCGAGCCTGATCGGCATGATCAGGTACACGTAGTCGTCGCTCTCGCCCTCGAGCACCGCCGGCCGTAGCGGGCTGATCAGCTTGAGCTTGACCGTGTCGGAGTCGACGGACTCGAGCCCGTCGCGCAGGAACTCCGCGTTGAAGCCGATCTCCATCGCGTCGCCGGCGAACGGTGCGGGCAGCGACTCACGCGCCTCGCCGACGTCCTGCGTGATCGCCGACACCGTGAGCTCGCCCTCGGCGAACCGCAGACGAAGCGGCGAGTTGCGCTGCGCGAGCAGCGAGACGCGGCGGACGACCTCCAGCACCTCGTCGCGTGGCAGCGACAGCTCGTGCTCGAACTGCTCCGGGAGCAGCTGGCGGTAGTTCGGGAACTGCCCGTCGATGCGGCGCGTCGTCAACCAGACGCCGTCGGCGCCGAAGACGACGTGGTTCTCCTGCATCCCGAGCTGCACGTCGTCGGCGCCGGCGGCGATCCGCGTCAGCTCCTGCAGCGCGCGCGCCGGGATGATCGCCTCGAGCTCCGGCAGCGGTGCGTCCACCGGCGTCTCCTTCACCGCGAGCCGGTACGAGTCCGTCGCCGCCATTACGACCTTGCCCGGCTCGAACCGCACGAGGATCCCGGTCAGCACCGGGCGGCTCTCGTCGCGCGAGGCGCTGCGGCCGACGCGGCCGATCGTGTCGACGAGCACGTCGCGGTCGACGGTGTGCAGCGACGTCGCTTCGACGTCGGGAAGACGCGGAAAGTCCTCTGCCGAGTACGTGTGCAGCCGGTAGGTCGCGCTGCCGGCGCTGACGACGACCACGGCCTCTTCCGGCCGGTGCTCGATCGTCACGTCGCCGTCGGGCAACGACCTGGCGATGTCGAGCAGGAGCCGTCCCGGCACGACGGCGGTTCCCTCGCCCTCGACCGAGGCATCGACGGCTGCGCGCAGCGACACCTCCATGTCGGTCGCCGCGAGGTGGAGGCGGCCTGCTTCCGCGCGCAGCTGGATTCCGCCCAGCACGAGCACGGCGGTGCGCGTCGAGACGCCGCGCGCGACGACCACGAGGCGGGTGGTGAGCTCGTCCCGTGGGACGGTTATCCGCAATCCGGTGCCCACCACGATGTCTGAGTCAATCATCTAATGAAAACCTCGTTGTAGTCGTAAGGCCTGTGGGCGCCGGGGAAAACCGGCATCCGCGCGCTGTCGAAGCCATTCTCGCTGTGGGAGCGGACGGGGGAGAACGGGTGCCGCTCCACAGGCACCGGCGCCTATCGGAGCTGCCGGACGCGCGCTGTGAGCTCCTGGACGAGGTTGTAGACAGACCTGTCCTCACGGATCAGACGCGCGATCTTCGACGTCGCATGGATGACGGTGGTGTGGTCGCGGCCGCCGAACTCCTTGCCGATCTTCGGCAGCGACGAGTCGGTGAGCTCGCGCGACAGATACATCGCCACCTGCCGTGGGTAGACGATGTTCTGCGAGCGGCGGTCACCCGTCAGCTCCTCCATCGTCACGCCGAAGCGCTCGCAGACGAGCTCCTGGATCCGCTCGATCGAGATCTGCGGGCCCTCACCCTGAGGGAACACGTCCTTGAGGACGTCTTGCGCGAGCTCGATCGAGAGTGGCCGGCCGGTGAGCGAGGAGAACGCGACGACGCGCGTGAGCGCACCCTCGAGCTCGCGGATGTTCGTCGACACGCGCGCGGCGATGAACGTGAGCAGCTCCGGGTCGCGCACCTCGATCTGGTCGTTCTTCACCTTCCGGCGGAGGATCGCGATGCGCGTCTCGAGGTCGGGCGGCTGGATGTCCGTGATCAGCCCCCACTCGAACCGCGAGCGCAGCCGCTCCTCGAGCGTCTGGATGTCGCGAGGCGGGCGGTCCGACGACATCACGATCTGGCGCCCCGCCTCGTAGAGCGAGTTGAAGGTATGGAAGAACTCCTCTTGGATCCGCTCCTTGTGCTCGAAGAACTGCACGTCGTCGATCAGGAGGACGTCGTAGGTGCGGTATCGCTGCTTGAAGCCCTCGATGCGCTTGTCGCGCAGGCTGTTGATGAAGTCGTTCATGAACGTCTCCGACGTCACGTAGCGACAGGTGAGCCCGCCGCCGTGGTCGGTGACGAAGTTCGCGACCGCGTGTAGCAGGTGCGTCTTCCCGAGGCCCGTGTGGCCGTAGATGAAGAGCGGGTTGTACGCCTGCGCCGGCGCCTCGGCGACCGCAAGCGCGGCGGCGTGCGCGAAGCGGTTCGACGAGCCGATCACGAACGAGTCGAACGTGTACTTCGGGTTGATCCCGACGACGTCCGGCCGCGAGGTCACCACCTCGAGCGGCAGCGGCGTGACCGAGCTCGGAACCGCCTGCGCGGCGGGGGCGGCGGCGACGCGGACTCGGAAGCCGACCCTGCGGTCGCCCCCGCCCGCGTCCCGCACCGCGGCGCGGATCAGGTCGAGGAAGTGCCCCTCGATCCACTCGCGCGTGAAGTCGTTCGGGACGCCGAGGGCGAAGGCTTCGTCGTCGAGCTCCTCGCCGTCGACCTCGCCGAACCAGGTCTGGAACGTCGTGTCGTTGAGGGCTTCGCGGAGACGAGCTGCGACGTCGTTCCAGAGGCGCTCCGCCGTCAGCTCGACCTGTCCGTCCACCCCGCCTGCACGCTCCTCGTTCGTAGTCCCGGAGCGCGCGAGCATAGCAGCGGCCCAGCGCCCTCTCAACGCGGATTTCGCCGCCGGATCGAAGTGGCAAAAACCCTCTTTTTGCAGCGACTTTCGGTGACTCCACACACGTCTCCACACCTGTGGAAAGCCCGCCGCGGCTCCGCGCGTTGGTCGCACTTTCCACGACTTTTCCACTGCTCCGCGGCTGTGGACAACTCGCCCCGCGAGGCGGTCCGGCTATACTCGCCGCCGGCCGACGACGTCGGCCCTTCTTCTCTCGCAGCACGCCCCTCGGGCCGCCACCTTCGATGAAACGGACCTACCAGCCGAACGTGCGCAGGCGCAAGCGCAAGCACGGCTTTCGCAGCCGGATGTCGACGCGCGCCGGCCGCCTCATCCTCAAGCGCCGCCGCGCGAAGGGCCGCAAGCGCCTCTCGGCGTAAACGCGTGCAGCGGCGGAACCGCCTCTCCCGCTCCCGCGACTTCGACGCCGTCTACGGGCAGGGCCGCTCGGTGTCGACCCGGTTTCTCGTCCTTTACTTCTTCCGGCGCGAGGAGCCCGTGGGCGCGCCGCGGCTCGGGTTCGCGGTGCCGAAGTCGGTCGGAAACGCCGTCGTCAGGAACCGGATCAAGCGCCAGCTCCGCGAGGTGATGCGCGCGCGGCTCGACCGTGTCCCGCAGGCGTACGACTACGTGTTGAAGGTGCGCGAGGGATTGCCCGAGGCGGTCGAGGCGAACGGGTTCCCGTGGCTCGAGGAGCGCGTCGACGAGGTGCTCGGAAAGGCGACGGCGTGACGACCGCCCCCCTGCGCAGCCTCGCGATCCTGCCGATCAGGCTCTACCAGCTGCTGATCTCGCCGCTGCTGCCGGCGAACACGTGCAAGTACCACCCGAGCTGCTCGGAGTACGCCGCGCTCGCGATCCGCAGGCACGGCGTCGTGCGCGGGATCGCGCTGGCGGCGTGGCGGCTGCTGCGTTGCAACCCGTGGTCGATGGGCGGCGTGGACTACCCGTGACGCTCGCGAGCATCCTCACGCCGCTCGAGAACATCATGAAGTCGATCCTCGACTTCTTCCACCTCACGGTGGGCTTGCCGTGGGCGTGGTCGATCGTCGCGGTGACGATCCTCGTCCGCATCTGCATCGTCCCGCTCACCGTCCGCCAGATCCACTCCATGCAGGCGATGCAGGCGCACATGCCGGAGATGAAGCGGATCCAGCAGAAGTACAAGGGCGACCGGCAGAAGCTCAACGAGGAGTTGATGAAGTTCTACAAGGAGAACAACATCAACCCGGCCGCGTCGTGCCTGCCGCTGCTGCCGCAGCTGCCCGTGTTCTTCGCGCTCTACCTGACGCTGAAGCACGCGTCGCACGGCAAGCATCCGATCCACGGGTCGTTCCTCCACATCATCCCGGACATCGCGGCGAAGGCGAGCTCGCACTGGTCGGGGTGGGTGCTGCTTGTCGTCTACGCCGGCTCGCAGGTCGCGTCGACCTACTTCATGGGCGCGACCATGGACAAGACGCAACGGAACATCATGATGGTGTTCCCCCTCTTCCTGATCACGATCATCTCCCGCTTCCCGGTCGGCCTCGTCGTCTACTGGATGACGACGAACCTGTGGACGGTCGGGCAGGGGCTGATCACACGTCGGCTGCTGCCGCGGACGCCGGCACCGAAGCTCGGGCGTGCGGCGCGCGCGACGCCGAAGCCGGAGAGCGGCAACGGCACGGCCGCGAAGGCGCCCGAGCCGCCGCCGCCTCCCGAGCCGAAGCCGAAGCAGCCGGCGGCGCAGCCGCGGCGGGTCAAGCGGAAGAAGGGCGGCTCGAGGCGGTGACCGACCAACCCGCGCCGGGCGAGGTGCCGGACGGGGCCGAGGTCTCGGTCGAGGCGACGGGCGAGACGGTCGGCGAGGCGAAGTGGAAGGCGCTGCGCGACCTCGAGCGGCTCGCGCCCGCGCTCGACCGCGCGGCGGTTCGTTTCCAGGTCGTGTCCGAGGGCGAACGAGGCCTGCTCGGCGTCGGCTACGCACCGGCGCGCGTGGTGGCGAGCGTCGCGGCGACCGCGGCGCGGCAGGAGCGGCAGGCCGACGAGAGCGAGCTGGAGTCACGGGTTCGCGGCCTCGTCGAGCGCGTCGTCGGGGCGCTCGGAGTCGGCGCCCGCGTCGAGGTGCACGAGACCGAGGACGAGGTGCACGTGACCGCGACCGGCGGCGACCTCGCGCTGCTGATCGGCAAGCACGGCCAGACGATCGACGCCCTGCAGTACGTCGCGAACGCCGCTCTGCGCGGCGAGTGCGACGGCAAGCCGATCACGATCGACGCCGGCGGGTACCGCGAGCGCCGCCGCACGGCGCTCGAGTCGCTGGCGCTCGAGTCGGCGGAGCGTGCTGTGCGCGGCGAACGCGTCGAGCTGGCGCCGATGACGGCGGTCGAGCGGAAGGTCGTGCACGAGCGGCTGAAGGACGTCCCGGGCGTGGCGACGTCGAGCGAGGGAACCGAGCCGAATCGGTACGTCGTCGTCAGCCCCGCCTGACCTCGAGCAGTGGCTCGAGGCCGTGCTCGGCGCACCGGGGCTGACCGCGCTGCGCGACGCCGCCGCCGCCCGGCGGGTGCTCCTCGAGGACTCGCTGCGCGGCGCCGAGGTCGTCGCGGGCTTCGAGGGGCCGATCGTCGACGTCGGGTCGGGCGGCGGCGCGCCCGGGATCCCGCTCGCGCACGCGCTCCCCGAGCGCGAGGTCGTGCTGCTCGAGGCCGAGCGGCGGAAGTGCGCGTTCCTCGAGCGGTGGGCGCCTGCGAATGCGCACGTCGTGTGGGGGCGGGCGGAGGAGCAGGAGACCGACTGGGCGGGTGTCGCCGTCGCGAAGGCGCTCGCGCCGCCGCCGACCGCGGCCGAATGGTGCCTGCCGCTCGTGCGCGAAGGAGGCGGGGTGGTGCTATGGGTCGGCCCGACCGCGGACGTGCAGCTCGTCGGCCGCATCGCGCCGCGTCTCGGCGGCGAGCTCGAGGCCGCACCGCCCGGGTTCGTCGTGCTGCGGAAGGTCAGCCCCACGCCCGAGGGCTTCCCGCGCCGGCCGGGCGTCGCGCGCAAGCGTCCGCTGCGTCCGTGAACCGCGCGCGTCGGCGTCCGCGTCCGAGGCTAGATTGGCTCGATCTTGGCGACCGTCTACGCGTTCGCGAACCAGAAGGGCGGCGTCGGTAAGACGACGACCGCGATCAACCTCGCCGCCTGTCTCGCCGAGGCGGGCGAGCGCGCGCTCGTCGTCGATCTCGATCCGCAGGCGAACGCGACGTCGGGGCTCGGGATGCGCGCGAACGGCGCTTCGACGTACGACCTGCTCGACGGCGCGCCGCTCGCCGAGCTCGCGAAGCCGACGCAGTTCCGGAACCTCTACCTCGTGCCGTCGAAGCCGGAGCTCGCGGGCGCCGCAGTCGAGCTCGCGCAGCGCACCGACGGCGACCGCTATCTCGCACGCTCGCTTCGCGACGCCGACGGCTTCGACTTCGTCCTGCTCGACTGCCCACCGTCGCTCGGCGCGTTGACGGTCAACGCGCTCGCCGCCGCCGACCGCGTCGTCGTTCCGGTGCAGGCGGAGTACTACGCGCTCGAGGGACTCGCGCAGCTCGTGCAGTCGATCAACCTGATCAAGGCCCGGCTCAACCCGAAGCTCGCGATCGCAGGGGTGCTCCTCACGATGGCGGACGCGCGGACGAAGCTCTCCGCGGACGTCGAGGCGGAGGTGCGCCGTCACTTCGGCGACCTCGTGTTCAAGGCGGTCGTGCCGCGGTCGGTGCGTGTCGCGGAAGCGCCGAGCCACGGCGTCCCCGTCACGCACTACGACCGGCGCTCGCGCGGCGCGCAGGCTTACTGGCAGGTGGCGATGGAGCTTGTCGACCGGCGCTAGCAGCCAGCGCCGCGGGCTCGGCCGCGGCTTCGAGGTGCTGATCGGCGGCGGCTCGCCGGAGCTCGCGCAGGTGCCCGTCGCGGAGATCCACCCGAATCCGAAGCAGCCGCGGCGGTCGTTCGACGCCGATGCGACCGGAGGGCTGGCGGAGTCGGTGAAGGCGCAGGGACTGATCCAGCCGGTCGTCGTGCGCCCGCGGCTGCAGGGCGGCTACGAGCTGATCGCAGGCGAGCGCCGCTGGCGTGCAGCACGCGCCGCCGGGCTCACGGCGATCCCGACGGTCGTGCGGGAGGCGGACGACCGCGACACGCTCCTGCTCGCGCTCGTCGAGAACGTCGCGCGCGAGGATCTTTCGGCGATCGAGGAGGCGCGCGCCTACGCGGTCCTCCTCGACGAGTTCGGGCTGTCGCTCGGCGAGGTGGCCGAGCGCGTCGGCAAGGCGAAGTCGACGGTCTCGAACCGCGTGCGCCTGCTCGAGCTACCCGACGACGTGCTCGCGCTCGTCGAGGCGGACGGGCTGACGGAGGGGCACGCGCGCGCGCTGCTCGCCATCCCCGACGACGACGGCAGGCGCCGGCTCGCCCGCCGCATCGTCCGCGACGGCCTGTCGGTGCGGGCCGCCGAGCGTGCTGCGCGAGACGCGGGCGCGCGCACGCGCAGGACGCGGCGCACGAGCGTCGACCCCGAGCTCGCGACGCGGGTCAAGTCCGCGCTGCGCACGCTCACGGGCATCGAGCCGCGCGTCGGCGGCGCGGGCGTGCACCTGCCGGTGCGCGATGAGGTCCAGCTCGAGGAGCTCGCCGAGTCGCTCGAGCGTCTGCTGGAGCCGTAACCCGCCCGCTGCTCGGCCCGTTGCACCGTCGTGGACGGGTTGTGGCTGCAGGACATCGAGTCGCTCGAGGCGATCTCGCAGGACGACGACACGCGCAACCTGTTCCTGCGCATGGCGCAGATGTCGTCGAGCGGGCGGCTCGCGCCGTTCCTGCGCGAGCTCGAGTGCGACAGCGAGCTCGACGACGAGACGAAGGTCACGCTCGCCGAGATCGCGAGCGACGCGGGCTTCCTGCACGCGGTCGAGGACTACGTCCACCGCACGCGCGCACTCCACTGAAACGGCCCGCGGGGATGGGCGATCCTGGATTCGAACCAGGGACCTCCGCCTTATCAGAGCGGCGCTCTAACCAGCTGAGCTAATCGCCCGCAGCGCGCCAGTGTAGCCCGCGTTTGCGCCTGCGGCCGAGGGTAATCTAGGTCGCGATGGTCGAGATGACGATCTACGGGGTCTCGTTCGACCTCGTCGGCAAGCAGCCGATCGTCCTGCTCAAGACAGCCGAGGGGAACCGGTACCTGCCGATCTGGATCGGCCATCCCGAGGCGGCCGCGATCCTGATGAAGCTGCAGGGCGCGACCGCCGCGCGACCGCTCACGCACGACCTGCTCGTGAACATCCTCGCGGAGCTCGACGTCGACGTGGTACGCGTCACCGTGACGGAGCTGCGCGAGAACACGTTCCATGCGTCGATCACCGTCTCGCAGAACGGCAACGAGCTGGAGATCGACTCGCGTTCGTCGGACGCGATCGCGGTTGCGGTGCGCGCACAAGCGCCGATCTACGCAGCCGACGACGTGATCGAGGAATCGGCGATCGAGATGGAAGGCGACGAGGTCAACGAAGAGGAGATCGTCGACGAGTTCAAGCGGTTCCTCGACCGCGTCTCGGCCGAGGACTTCGCCGAGGCGGAGGTCGACGCGCCGCTCGAGGACGACGAGTCCGAGAGCGAAGACTGACCCGGGCGCCGCTCACACGCCGAGCTCGCGCTTCGTGAGGGCGAGCAGCTCGCGCTGGAGTGCGCGCACGCCGTCGTCGCTGAGCGGCCCGCGGTTCTCGCGCACGCGCTCCTCGAGCATCGCCGCCTCGCGCTGCGGGTCGACGAACGCGAGACCGTGCGCGTCCTTGTGGCGGCGCAGCTCCGCCACCAGCTCGAGCCGGCGGTTGACGGCGGCGACGACCTCGCGGTCGACCTCGCTGATGAGCGCGCGCAGGCGCTGCACCTCGGCGTCAGGCGGAATGGACACGCGCTCTCACCGTTCGCAATCTAGTTGTGGATCGTGACCGCGGCGACGAGCGCGACGGCGTTGAAGGCGCCGTGCAGGACCATCCCCGGAAAGACGGAGCCAGTGCGCGAGCGAATCCACGCGAGCACGCCGCCGAAGACGGCGATCACGGGGAACGACAGGACGAGTCCGTGCGCCAGTCCGAACGCGACGCCGACCACGACGATCGCCGGCCAGCGTCCGAAGGGCTCGAGCAGCGTGTAGCCGAGGCCGCGGTACGTCACCTCCTCGACGAACGGCACCCACGTGCAGATCACGACCGCGTTCGCGACGTACGCGGCGGCGTGACGCGGCTCCCAGTGCGAGGGCGTCAAGCCCTGCTCGTTGCCGGGATGGACGACGGCCGTGTAGACGAGCTCGAAGACGTAGATCGCGACGAGCGCCGCGACCACCGCGCCGAGCGTCCGCCAGACCGAGCGCGGCCGGCACAGTGCGAGCCGCTGCGCGCTGAAGCCGGCGATCGCGGCGACCACGATCACGATCACGAGGTCCTGCACGACGTTGTTCGCCACGCTCGACCACTGGTAGAGGATCTGCGGGTTGGGCTTGCCGGCGGTCGCGCGCACCCAGTATGCGATCGCGGCGAGCGCCGCTACGAGCAGGCCCCAGAGGGCGAGGCGCCAGCCGTCGTCCGTACGATGTGCCGGCGCCGTGCCCGCTCGCATGTTCACTCCCGCCGAGGCTAACAGCGCCCTGGCCGAGGTGCGCCCGGCGGCGGAACGGCTCGTCGCGCTGCGTGAGCGGATGCGCGAGCTCGAGCGTGCGCAGAACGCTCTTGTCACGGCGATCGGCGGCAACGGCGGCGGCTATGCGGCGAGCGACCTGAGCGCGGCGCAGTCCGAGCTCGCGACGCTCGCGGACGCGGCGGTCGCGTGCGTGGACCGGCTCGACGAGCTCGGCGTCCTCGTCAAGGACCTCGACCTCGGCCTCGTCGACTTTCCCGCCCGGCGCGACGGGGTCGACGTCCTCCTCTGCTGGCACGTGGGCGAGGAGCGCGTCGAGCAGTGGCACGGGGTCGAGGAGGGTTTCGCGGGGCGGAAACCGATCGACTGGGACGAATAGGTCGCCGTGTCGGCGTTCTGGCAGCACGTGGTCGTCGCGGCGGTGATGATCGTGATCGCGTCCGTCGTCGCGAAGATCGTCGACTGGCGGATGTCGCGCCGCCGGCTGACGGCGGAGGCGGTCACCCGCTACCGCGTGCTGCGCCGCACGATCTTCACCGCGATCGTCTTCGTCGGCGTCATGTCGGCGCTGCTCGTGATCCCGGAGATCCGCGCGCTCGCCGGCGGCGTCCTCGCGTCGTCGGCCGTCGTCGGCCTGGTGATCGGGCTCGCGAGCCAGCGCACGATCGGCAACGCCGTCGCCGGCGTCCTCATCGCGGTCACGCAACCGCTTCGCATCGGCGACGACGTCGAGGTCGAGGGGACACGCGGCGTCGTCGAGGAGATCGGGCTGACGTACACGTGGATCCGAACGCGGGACAACGACCGGTTCGTCGTGCCGAACGAGAAGCTCGCCTCCGGAACGATCCGCAACTCGACGATCAGGAGCGACGAGACACTTGCGGAGGTGACCGTGCAGGTTCCGGCCGACGCGCAGCTGCGCCGCGTCGTCGACTCGCTGAAGGCGCCGGGCGACCAGGTGCTCGTCACCGACGTCGCCGGCGGCAACGCGACGGTGCTCGTGCGCCGCTGGGTACCCGACGAACGGAGGGCCGAGCAGGAGGCGAGTGACATGCGCATCGCGATCGCCGAGAAGCTCGCGCAGTCGCCGGCTGGATGAGCCCCGACCCGCGCGGCCGCGGCGACGACCTCGAGTTCATCCTGCTGCAGCGCGGACGGAAGCGGAAGCGCGCGGAGCGTGTGCGCCGCCGCCGCCGGGCCGGGGTCGCCGCCGCCGCGGTCGCGCTCGCGTTTGTCGCGTTCCTCGTCACGCTCGGCTTCGGGGCGGGTGCGGCGCTGACGGCGAGCTGCGACCTCGGCACGCTGCGGCCGGTCGGCGTCGGGCGGAGCTCGTTCGTCTACGCGCGCGACGGTTCGCTGCTCGGGACGATTCCGCCGGAGCGAAACCGCGACCCGATCTCGCTCCGCCGCATGTCTCGGTGGCTGCCGGCCGCGACGGTCGCCGTCGACGACCCGCGCTTCTACCGGCACGGCGCGCTCGACTACGCGGGCCTCCTCCGCGCGGCGTGGCACGACGTGACGACGGGGCATACCGCCTCGAGCGGCTCGACGATCACGCAGCAGCTCGTGCGCAACCTCTACACGGGGCCGCAGAAGGCGTTCGAGCGCAAGGTCGAGGAGGCGTGCCTTGCGATCAAGCTCGCGGACCGCTGGTCGAAGCCGCGCATCCTCGACGAGTACCTGAACACGGTCTACTACGGCAACCACGCCTACGGCGCCGAGGCGGCGGCGGAGACGTACTTCTCGAAGCCCGCGAGCCGGCTGACGCTGCTCGAGGCAGCGCTGCTCGCCGGGCTTCCGCGCGCGCCGTCGCTGTACGACCCGTTCCACGACCCGCAGGCCGCGCTCGCGCGGCGCGACGACGTGCTGCGGGCGCTGCTCGCGGCGGGGATGATCTCGTTTCGCGAGTACGAGCGTGCGGCGCAGTCGGACTCGCTCGGGCTGAAGCCCGGCCGGATCTACACGCGCATCAGGCAGCCGTACGTCCTCTCGTACGTCGTCGACCGGCTTGAGCAGCAGTACGGGACGAACACCGTTCGCGAGGGGGGGCTGCGGGTCTACACGACGATCGACCCGCGCCTGCAGCGGCTCGCGGCGCGCGCGATCCTCCACGTCCTGCCGCGGCCGAGCGACCCCGCCGCGGCGATCGTGTCCGTCGAGCCGGGCACCGGCGCTATCCGTGCCATGACCGCGGTCGGGCGCGGCGCGAACGGCGCCTTCGACCTCGCCGCGCAGTCCGCGCGCCAGGCCGGCTCGACCTTCAAGGCGTTCGTCCTCGCCGCCGCGGTCGAACAGGGAATCGATCCCGACACGACGATCTACGAGTCTGCGCCGTTCACCTGCCTGCGCGGGCCGTGGTGCTACGCAGACGCGCTGAACGGCCATCCGTGGACGGTGCACACGTACGAGAACACGTACCTGGGCGAGACGTCGATCACGAACGCGACCCTTGTCTCCGACAACACGGTGTTCGCGCAGCTCACGCTCGACGTCGGCCCGCAGAACGTGTGGGCGCTGGCGCACCGGCTCGGCGTGCACATGACGCCCGACCGGCCGGTGGCGTCGATCGGTCTCGGCTCGCTCGCCGTCTCGCCGGTCGACATGGCGGCGGCGTACGCGACGTTCCCGGCGATGGGTGTGTACGCGAAGCCGATGGTGATCACGAAGGTGGTGCTGCCGGGCGGCAAGGTGGACACCGGCAGCGGCTGGGGTCGCCCGCGGACGCGGCGCGTCCTGTCGGACGCCGTCGCGGCCGAGGTGACGCACGTGCTCCAGCTCAACGCGGCGAAGGGCACGGGCGCAGGCTCGTGCGACGGCGTCCATCCGTGCGCGGGGAAGACCGGCACGACAGAGAACCACGCCGACGCGTGGTACGACGGCTATACGCGGCGGCTTGCCACCGTCGTCTGGATGGGCTACACGGCCGGCGAGATCCCGATGCTGCACGTGCACGGCCGCGCCGTCGTCGGCGCGACCTTCGCCGTGCCGATCTGGCACGACTACATGGCGGCGGCGCTGCGCTCGAGCCCCGCGGTTCCGTTCGCCGCGCCGCGCCGCCCCCCGGTCTGGCATGCGTACGTGCGCGGCCGGTACGGCATGTTCGGACGGCAGCCCGCACGCCGCGCGGCTGCCGGCTAGCGACTATGGGCCCGTCGTCGTCGCCGACGTCGTGGTCTGAGCCGTCGTCGTCGGGTTCGTCGTCGCGGTCGTCTGCGCGGTCGACGTCGTCGGAAGCAGCACGGACGTCGTCGCCGCCGCGGGCGGCGCCGAGAGCGTCGTCGTCGGCCGCGTCGTCACGAGGTGCGTGGTCGCGGGCGCGGTCCGCGTCGTGGTCGCCGCCCTCGTGGTCGTCGGCCGGGTCGTCGACGTCGCCGCCGTCGTACTGGCCGCCGCCGCCGTGCTCTGAGCCGTCGTCGCTGCGCCTGCCGTCGTCAGCGCCGCGACGGAGCGCAGACTGAGCGGCGGCAGCGTCGGCGGCGGGGCCGTGGAGCCGCCGCCGCGCGACGCGACCAGCGCGGCCGCGACGCCGCCCGCCACGAGCAGCAGCGCCGCGAGCGCGGCCAGCGTCGCGGGCGTGCGCGAACGGCGGCGCGCGGGCCGCAGCACCTGCGTCGCCTCGGCGCCGGTCGCCGCCGGCACGACGGCTCGTGTCTCGTCGGCGCGCAGCGCCCCCAGCAGCGCGGCGCCGTCGCCCGGCCGGAGCGCCGGGTCCTTGGCCAGCGCCGACTCTGCGATCGCGGCGAGGCGCGGCGGCGCGTCGGGGCGAACCGCGCCGACGGTCGGCGGCTGCTCGTCGCGGTGCATGCGCACGAGCTCCATCGCGTTCGATGAGATGAACGGCAACCGCCCCGTCAGCATGCGGAAGAGGATCGCGCCGAAGGAGTAGACGTCGCTCGCTGGGCCCGCGGGCTGGCCGGAGGCTTGCTCGGGCGAGATGTACGACGCGGCCCCGAGCACCGTCCCGGCCTCGGTGAGCGTGCCGGTGCCCGTCATGCGCGCGATCCCGAAGTCCACGATCTTGGCGCGGCCCTCCGCGTCGAACAGGACGTTGGCGGGCTTGAGGTCCCGGTGCACCAGTCCGCGCTCGTGCGCGTGCGCGAGCCCGGAGGCGATCTCCGTCGCGATGCGGTACGTGTCCGAGTCGGCCAGCGGCCGCCCGCCGGCGAGCCGCTCCTCCAGCGAGCCGTTCGAGAGGTACTCGAGCACCATGTACGGCCGCCCGTCGGCCTCGCCGTAGTCGAACAGCGCGCAGATGTTCGGATGCGCGAGCGCGGCGGCTGCGCGCGCCTCCCGCTCGAAGCGGGCGCGGTCGGCGTTCGGCGCGAGCGTCTTCAGCGCCACGTGCCGGCCGAGCTCCTCGTCGCGCGCGAGCCAGACCGCGCTCATCGCGCCCCGCCCGAGCGGCTCGAGGAGCCGGTAGCGGCCGGCGATCACGTCCCCCGCCATGGCCTGATTATCGTGACGACGTGTGAGCGATCTGCTGGCGATCGACGAGGCGCTCGAGCTCGTGCTCGGACGGGTCCGCCCGCTGCCCGCCGAGGACGTTCCCGTCGCCGGCGCCGCCGGCCGCGTGCTCGCCGAGGACGCGCGCGCGCAGGTCGACCTCCCGCCGTTCGACTCGTCCGCGATGGACGGGTACGCCGTGCGGGCCGCCGACACGCCCGGCCGTCTTCGACTCGTGGGACACGCCGCCGCCGGACGCCCCTTCGCCTCGGCCGTCGAGCCGGGCACGTGCGTGGAGATCTCGACCGGCGCGGTCGTCCCCGACGGCGCGGACGCCGTCGTCCCCGTCGAGCAGGCGGTTGTCCACGGAGGCGAGGTCGAGCTCGGCGAGGCCGCGGCGGGTGCTCACGTGCGGAAGCGTGGCGGCGACGTCCGGCGCGGCGCGGTCGTCGTCCCGGCGGGGACGCGGCTCGGGCCGCCGCAGCTCGGCGCCCTCGCCGCGGCCGGCGCCGCGGCGGTCCGGTGCGCACGGCGGCCTCTGCTCGCGCTCGTCGCAACGGGGACAGAGCTACGGCAGCCGGGCGAGCAGCTCCGTCCGGGCGAGATCTACGAGTCGAACAGCGTGCTCATCTCCGCGCAGGCGGCGAGCGCCGGCGCGCGCGTCGAGGTGCTGGAGCCGGTCGCGGACGATTCCGCGCGCACGCGTGCCGTGCTCGAGCGGGCGCTCGACGCCGACGTCGTCGTGACGACCGGTGGCGTGTCGGTCGGGCCGCACGACCTCGTGCGCGCGACGCTCGCCGACCTGGGCGCCGAGGAGGTGTTGTGGCGGGTCGCGATGCGCCCCGGCAAGCCGGTGGCATTCGCCGTCCGCGGGTCGACGCTCGTGTTCGGCCTTCCGGGCAACCCGGTGTCGGCGCTCGTCGGGTTCGAGCTCTTCGTCCGGCCTGCGCTCCTCGCGCTGCAGGGCGCGCGCGACCCGGCTCCGCCCTACCGCACCGGCGTGCTCGGCGCGGCGGTCGTGTGCAATGCCGCGCGGGAGTCGCTCGTGCGGGCGCGGACGAGCGTCGCAGACGGCGACGTCGTCCTCGAGCCGCTCGGCCGCCAGGAGTCGCACATGATCGTCGGCGCGGCGGAGGCGGACGCCCTCGTGCGCGTGGAGCGCGGCGACGGGCGGCTCGAAGCCGGCGCGCGCGTCAGGTACCTGGCGCTGTAGCGGCGGCCGCGAGCCGCGTCTGCGCGGTCGAGTACGAGGTGCCGCCGCGCGGCGTGAAGGCGACGAGGCGCGCGTCGACCATGTAACGGTTCGTCGCGAAGAACCGCGGGTGGCAGGCCTGCAGGCGCAGGATCTCGCGTCCGTGGTCGCGCAGGACGGCGACGTCGTCGTCGGCGACGATGTAGTGGCGGACGACGCGGTAGGTGAACGTCCCGTACGGAACCTCGAACGTGACGTAGTCGCCGACGCGGATCTCGTTGATGTAGGCGAACGGCGCGAGGTACGTCGTGCGGTGGCCGGCGACGTAGATGAGGTGGCCCTCGCCCGGGAGCCCGCTGTCGACGTAGTGGCCGGGCCCCTTCTCCAGCGACTGCTCGTCGGTGCCCTGGACGACGATCATGTTCAGCCCGATCCGGCCGATCTTCAGCCGCCCGACCGGGTCGCCGCGGCGCAGCGTGCGCGCATACGCCGCAGCCTCGGTCGCGATCCGGCGCTCGACGGACGCCAGGTCGCCGCGCGCGGGCACCGCGCGGAAGGCGGCCGCGCGCCGGTCGTACACGTGCGCCAGGTGCTCCTGCTGGAAGTGCGTGTAGAGCGCCGTGAACGGGTCCTGCCAGCGCCAGACGACGACCACCCACACGAGCGCCAGGGCGCCCGCAACGGCCGCCAGCGTGCAGAGGATCCTCGCCGTCCTGCGCATCTAGCCACCGAACGCGCGGTGCCGCGCGGTGGATACGCGCCGCCGCTCGCGCGCCGCGCGCGCCGCGCCGCGGATGGTGGCGCGGATCGGCCCGAGCGTCGGCCGCTCGCGCGGCGCGACGTACGGCGCGTAGCGGCCGGCGGCCGCGGCGGCGAGCTGCGCCGCGCACGCACCGGCGGCGAGCGTGACGAGAACCGCGGTCGGGCTGATCCAGCCCACGGCGGCCAGCAGGATCAGGTACCAGGGCGCGTCGAACCCCAGCTGGAGCCGTACCGCGACCGAGGCGACGAGCAGCGCGGGGCCCAGCAGCCCGAGCGCGAAGACGGCTGCGCGCGCTGCTGCGGGGGCGCGGCGAAGCCGGGGCAGCCAGATCCACGCGTGCAGCGCCGGAAGCACGAAGATCAGCGCGAAGGGGTTTGTTGCCAATACGAGCAACGCAACGATCACGAGTCCGAGCAGCGCGACCGTCTCGCCGGCGACGCAGTCGGCGTCGCTCACGGCACGGCGGCGGACGATCCCGTGTCGTGCGACGGTCCATGCGGTGAGCGAGAGGAGCGCGAGCGCGATCAGCGCGAGCACCGGCCAGTCGCCGGCGACGGGCGTGGCCGGGTCGGGCGGCCGCGCGACTCCGGTGGGCCACGCGCCGAGCCAGCGGAAGACGTAGAACGCGGCGCCGACGAAGAGCCACAGGCCGAGGCGCGCGCGCAGCGCGTGGAGCGCAGGTCCGAGCGCGAGCCCGCGGCGCCGGCAGAAGGCGAACAGGTCGACGGCCGCCACCGCGGGCGGCAGCAGCAGCGCGAACAGGAGCAGCTCGATTGTCCACCCGCGCACGGCCCGGGCGCCCGTCCAGAGGTACGTCGAGGCGCCCTCGGGGAGCGCCTCGCCCTGGTCGAGCGAGCCGACGATCTCCTGCGCGGCACGGCCGAGCGCCGTCAGCCGCGGGACGTCGAGCCCGTTCGGCCGGTCGGTGAACGCCGCGGGCGGGCGCTCACCTGCGCGCGTCAGCGTCACCGCCGGGATTCCGCGCGCCACGAACGGCCCCTGCTCGTACAGCGTCAGCGGGAAGGCAAGGTCGACGAGCTGGTCGAGGAGGCTCGACCGGCGCGGTGCGACGCCTGTCTGCTCGAGCACGCGCCGCCGCACCGTCTCCAGGAACGCCGCCGACGGCGAGCGGGGGCTGTCGCCAGTAATGACAACACGAGGCGGCTTGTGTCCGCCGATCGCCGTCAGGTTGACGACGGCCACGATCGGGAACGGCGGGCGCGCCGCGAAGCGCGCGGCGCCGACGCCGCCGTACGCGCCGCCGTCGGTGGACAGGAAGACGAGCGTCTGCGCGGAGCCCACCGGCCGCCCGCCGGCGCCGACGTTCGCGTACTCGCGCGCGAGCTCGACCAGCGCCGCGGTGCCGGCCGCGTCGTCGTCGGCGCCCGGCCCGACACCCGTGTCGTCGCGGTGCGCCATCACGACGATCGCGGCGCGCGAGCGGCCGGGCGCGACCGCCCAGACGTTCTGCAGCCGCACGCGGCCGAGGCCGGGGATCGTCTGCCACCACGTGTCCGAGGAAATCGGCAGGTGGTACGGCTGCAGCTGCGCGTCGAACCACTGCGCGGCCTCGGACGCCGAGGCCGTCCCCGGCTGGCGCGACGGTACCTGCGTCGCGAGCTCCGTCGCGAGCTGGGCGGCCGCGGCGCCGTCGAAGCTCGGCGGTAGCGGCGGCTGCGGGAGCGCGCCCGGCCGGGCGACGCCGAACGCGAGCGCGAGCAGCGGCAGCGCGACCACGAGCATGACGCTCCGGTAGAGGCGGCCGTCGACCGGCCGCTCGAGCGTGCCGCGCCGCGGCCGCCGGCGCGTGCCGGGGGTCACCGTCATCGCGGGGCTACAGTAATCGGCGGTGCCCGATCCGTCCGCGACGATCCTCCTCGTCGACGACGAGGACGCCGTGCGCAGGGTGCTGACCTTCCCGCTCGAACGCGACGGCTACGAGGTCGTACAGGCGGCGGACGGCGAGGAGGCGCTGCAGCAGTTCGGCGCGAACCGGGTCGACCTCGTCGTGCTCGACATCATGCTGCCGCGGCTCGACGGGCTCGAGGTCTGCAAGCGGCTGCGGGCGACGAGCACGGTCCCGATCATCATGCTGACGGCGCGCGACGACGAGCTCGACAAGGTGATCGGCCTCGAGCTCGGCGCGGACGACTACATCACGAAGCCGTTCTCGATTCGCGAGTTCCGCTCGCGCGTGCGGGCGCTGCTGCGGCGGGCGAACGCGGTGGCCGCGGCCGCGGGCGAGCCGGAGGAGCGGATCGAGCTGCCGGGGCTCGTGATCGACGTGCCGCGCCGGCTGGTCGAGGTGCGCGGCGAGGCGGTCGCGCTCACGTACGTGGAGTTCGAGCTGCTCCGCACGCTCGCGTCGCATCCCGGTCGCGTGTTCACGCGCCGGATGCTGCTCGAGGCGCTCTGGAAGAGCGCCGACTACCGCGACCCGCGCACGATCGACGTCCACGTGCGCCACCTGCGCGAGAAGATCGAGGCGGAGCCGCGCACGCCCGAGTACATCCAGACGGTGCGCGGCGTCGGCTACCGCTTCCGGGAGCGGTGACGGGGTGCGGAGCGTCGGCGGACGGCTCACGCTCGCGCTCCTCGCCGTCGTCGCCTGCGTGCTCGGCGTCGTCTACCTGATCCTGGTCCCCTCGTACCGCTCGTCGCTCGAGAAGACGGAGATCGCCTCGCTCAAGCGGTCGATCCGGCCGCTCCTCGAGCGCTTCCCGCCGCCGCAGTACTACTTCATGCAGCAGACGTACGCCGAGCGGAACGCGCCGGAGGTGAACGCGCGCGTGATCGTCTTCTCGATCACGAGCCTCATCCCGCTCGAGCTGACGTCGGCCGCGGACTCCGACGCGGAGCAGCCCGAGGGGCCGGTCGACGACGACCCGGTCGCCGTCGCCGCCTACCGCAGCTTCGGCGTCGCGAGCGGCATCGTCTCGCGCGGCGGGCAGACGTACGCCGAGGTCGCCGCGCCGACGCAGGGCCAGAGCCAGGTGCTGCTGCTGTCGGCCTCGCTGCACGACCAGTTGCAGGCGGTCGCCGTGGCGCGCCGGCGCATGCTGATCGCCGGCATCGCGGGCGCCTGTCTCGCGGTCGCCCTCGGCTACCTCGGCGCCCGGCTGTTCACGCGGCGGATCCGCCGCCTCGAGGCGGCGGCGGAGCGGATCGCCGCAGGGGACTTCGAGCACCCGGTCGTCGACCACGGCGGCGACGAGCTCGGTCAGCTCGCGCGGACGTTCGAGCGGATGCGCCTGCGGCTGGCGACGCTCGAACGGGCCCGGGCCGAGTTCATCGCCAACGCCTCGCACGAGCTGCGGACGCCGCTCTTCTCCCTCGGCGGGTTCCTCGAGCTGCTCGACGACCCCGAGCTGGACGAGCCCACCCGCGAGGAGTTCCTCGGGCAGATGCGCGAGCAGGTCGAGCGGCTGACGAAGCTGGCCACCGACCTGCTCGACCTGTCGCGGCTCGACGCGGGCCGGCTCGCGGTGACGATGGAGCCGACCGACCTCGCCGAGGTGGCGGACGAGCTCTGCACCGAGCTCGGCCCGCGCGCGCGCGCAGCCGGCCACGAGCTCCGCAACGAGTCGGAGCCCGGCGTGCTGGCGCGGGGGGACGCGGAGCGCGTGCTCCAGATCGGCCGCATCCTCGTCGACAACGCGCTGCTCCACACGCCGTCCGGGACGACGGTGCGCCTGCGCGCCGCGACGGACGGCGGCCGTGCGCTCCTGAGCGTCGCCGACAACGGCCCGGGGATCCCGCCCGACGCGCGGCGGCAGGTGTTCGAGCGCTTCTACCGCCTCGACGGCACGCGCGCCTCGGGCAGCGGGCTGGGCCTGGCGATCGCGCGCGAGCTCGCGCAGCTGATGGGCGGCCGCATCCTGCTCGAGGAGGAGGGAGGCTGGACGCGCTTCACGCTCGTGCTCGCGGTGGACGCACCGGACCGAACGCCGGCGCCGGCCGTTTTCACGTGAAAACGGCGGTGGCCCGGCTACAGTGGCCGCCGTGCGCGCCGGTCCCGCAGCGACGCTTGCGCTGATCGGCGCTGTGATCGGCGCGCTGATCGTGCTGGCCGTGGGGCGGGCTGCGGGCTGGATCGGCCACACCCCTACGCGGACGGTGGTCGTGCAGCAGCCGGCCGGCGCGGGCGCCGCCGCTCCCGTCGTCGCCGCGCGGCCGTTGCTCGGGAACGGCTTCCAGCCGGCCCAGATCTACCGGGCGCGCGCGGCCGGCGTCGTCACGATCATCTCCTACTTCGACGCCGGCGCAGGCCCCGGAACGAGCGCGGGCCAGGGCTCGGGCTTCGTCGTCTCGCGGAACGGCCTGATCATGACGAGCGCGCACGTCGTGACGACGGCGGGCACGGCGCTCGGCGGCCAGCCGGCGCCGGCGCACACGATCTACGTCCAGTTCGCCGACGGCGACCGCGTCCAGGCGCGGCTCGTCGGCTTCGACCTCTACGACGACGTCGCGCTCGTGCGCGTCGACCCCGCGCAGCACGCGCTCGACCCGGTGCCGCTCGGCAACTCGGCGCGCGTCGTCGTCGGCGAGCCGGTGGCCGCGATCGGCAGCCCGTTCGGGAACGCCGACAGCCTCTCGGTCGGCGTCGTCTCGGCGATCCGCCGCTCGATTCCGTCGCTCACGAGCCGCTACGACCTCGTCGACGCGATCCAGACGGACGCGCCGATCAACCACGGCAACTCGGGTGGGCCGCTGTTCGACGCCGCAGGCCGCGTGATCGGCATCAACGCCCAGATCCGCTCGAGCGGCACCGACTCCGGCTTCGAGGGCGTCGGCTTCGCCGTCCCGATCGACTCGGCACGGCGCTCGATGGCGCAGCTCCTGCAGACCGGGACAGTGCGCTACGCCTACGTGGGGATCACGACCGAGGATCTGACGCCCGGAATCGCGCGTCGCTTCGGTTACGCCGCGCGGCAAGGCGCGCTCGTCGACACCGTCAGGCCGGGAACGGCCGGGGCGCGGGCCGGCCTGCGCGCCGCCACGCACGACGAGGTGTACGAAGGAACGGACGTGCGCGTCGGCGGCGACGCGATCGTTGCGATCGACGGCATCCCCGTTCGCAGCGCCGAGGACGTGGTGCGGATCGTCTCGGAGCGGCTCGTGCCCGGACAGACGGTGCCGTTCTCGATCGTGCGCGGGCGCGCGCACCTGACCGTGGAGGTGACGCTGGACGCCCGTCCGGGTTAGGGAAGGGCGCTCAGAGGGAACGCGCGCTACAGGATGCGCGATCGTTTGAGGAAACACTAGGTTCAAGAAGGATTATCCGCTCAAACGATGGATAACCTCGAGCGGATGCAGGCGACGCCGAACGGAGCGGGCGAGGCCGAGCCCGCGCGCTCGATCCGGCTGACGATCCCGGCGAAGGCCGAGTACATCACGCTCGGCCGCCTGGCGTTGACCGGGATCGCGCGCCTGCGCGAGCAGCCGATCGCGCAGGAGGTGCTCGCCGACCTCAAGCTGGCGCTGACCGAGGCGTGCACGAACTCGGTGCGCCACGCGTACGCGGACGGGCAGGGCACCGTCGAGATCACGTACGAGCTCTACCCGGACCGCCTCGCGGTCGAGGTGGCCGACGAGGGCGAGGGCTTCTCGCCGCCGGCGGACCGAAGCGCGCCGCTCGAGGAGGAGGAGCTCGCCGAGGGTGGGCTCGGGATCGCGATCATCCAGGCGCTCGCGGACGAGCTCGAGATCCGCGAGCGGTCGAGCGGGGGCTCGTCGCTGCGCTTCGTCAAGCGCCTGGCGTAGCACGGGCGCGCTTCCGGACGTGACCCGGCGCCCGCTGATCGTCGTCTCGAACCGCGGCCCAGTGACCTACGACCGCGTCGACGGCCGTCGCGTCGAGCGCCGCGGCGGCGGCGGCCTCGTCACCGCCCTGCGCGGGCTGCTGCGCCGGCACGACGTCACCTGGATCGCGAGCGCGACGACGGAGGAGGACCGCGCGGTGGCCGCGGAGGGCGCGCGCGACGGCGTCGTCCTGGTCGCGCACGACCCGGTCGCGTACGACCGGTACTACAACGTCGTCGCGAACCCGATGCTCTGGTTCATCCAGCACTCGCTCTGGGGGCGCGGGACGGCACCGGTGCTCGACCGCGCGTTCCACGAGGCGTGGCACGAGGGGTACGCGACGGTCAACCGCACGTTCGCCGAAGCCGTCGTTGCCGAACTAGACAACAAACCGGATGCCGTCGTCTTCTTCCACGACTACCACCTGTACCTCGCGCCGCGCATGGTGCGACAAGCGCGCCCCGACGCGCGGCTCGCGCACTTCGTCCACATCCCGTGGCCGGTCGACTGGACGATCCTGCCGGGCGAGCTGCGGGTCGCGGTGCACGAGGGGCTGCTCGCGAACGACGTGGTCGGCTTTCACACGGCGCGCTGGGCGCGCAACTTCGAGCGCAGCTGCGCCGACGTCTGCGGCGGCTGCGGGCGCACGCGCGTTACCCACCACGCGATCTCCGTCGACCCGCAGGAGTTCGACGCGCTCGCCGCCTCGGCGGACGTCCTGCGCGAGGAGGAGGCGCTGGTCGCGCGCCGCCCCGAGCGGCTCGTCTTGCGCGTCGACCGCACCGACCCGTCGAAGAACGTCGTGCGCGGCTTCCGCGCCTTCGGGCTGTTCCTCGACGAGCACCCGGAGTGGCGCGGGCGCGTGGCGCTGCTCGCGCTCCTTGACCCGTCGCGCCAGGCGATTCCGGAGTACGTGCGGTACCTGGAGTCGGTGGAGCGTGTCGCCGCGGAGGTGAACGAGCGCCACGGCCGGGACGACTGGACGCCGATCGAGCTGCGCGTGGCGGACAATTTCCCGGAGTCGGTCGCCGCGTACAAGCAGTTCGACGTGCTGCTGGTGAACGCCGTCTTCGACGGCATGAACCTCGTGGCGAAGGAGGGGCCGCTCGTGAACACGCGCGACGGCGTGCTGATCCTGTCGGAGAACGCCGGCGCCCACGAGGAGCTCGGCAGCTGGGCGCTGACAGTGAACCCGTTCGACGTCGCGGGGCAGGCGGATGCGATCCGGCGCGCGCTCGAGCTGCCCGCCGAGGAGCGGCGCGCGCGGCGTCGTGCGATCTGCGCCCACGTGCGCGAGCACGACGTCGCGGCGTGGATCGCCGGCCTCCTCGACGACCTGGAGGCGGTCGAGGCGTAACCTTCGCCGCGATGGCGGTGGTCGCCGCGCACGAGCTGGAGGTGGTGAGCCCGGCGACGCTGGAGGTCGTCGCGCGCGTTCCGTGCACGCCTCCCGAGAACCTGCCGGCGCTGGTCGCGGCCTCGCGGCGGGCGCACGCGCGCTGGCGTGAGACGCCGCCCTCCGACCGCGCCGTGGTCCTGCGCGCGGCCGCCGCCGCGCTGCTCGAGCGCGCCGACGAGGTCGCGGACACCGTCGTCGCGGAGACGGGGAAGCCGCGGGTCGAGGCGTTCACGTCGGAGCTGTTCCCGTCGCTGGACGCACTCGGGTGGCTCGCGCGGCACGCCCACCGCGCGCTCGCGCCGCAGCGCGTGGCGCTCCGCCGGCCGCACCTGCTGCACAAGCGGGCGTGGATCCGCTACGACCCGCTCGGCGTCGTCGGCGTGATCTCGCCCTGGAACTTCCCGTTCGCGATCCCGTTCACCCAGATCGCGTTCGCGCTCGCGGCCGGCAACGCGGTCGTGCTGAAGCCGTCCGAGCTGACCCCGCTCTCCGGCGCGCTCGTCGCGGACGTCTTCGCCGCCGCCGGCGCCCCCGACGGCCTGGTCGCGGTCGCGCAGGGCGGCGGCGACGTCGGCTCGGCGCTCGTCGGTGCCGGCGTCGACAAGGTCGTCTTCACGGGGTCGGCCGAGGCGGGGCGGGCGGTCGCCGCGGCGGCGGGCGAGCGGCTCGTCCCGGTGACGCTCGAGCTGGGCGGGAACGACGCGATGGTCGTCCTGGAGGACGCGGACCTCGACCGGGCGGTCGCGGGCGCGCTGTGGGCGTCGTTCAGCAACTGCGGCCAGGTATGCGCGGGCGTCGAGCGCATCCTCGTCGAGTCCTCGCTGTACGAGCCCTTCGTCGAGGAGCTCGGCCGCCGCGCGCGCGGGCTCCGCCTCGGCGTCGACGTCGGACCGCTGGTCTCGGCCGAGCAGCGTGCGCGCGTCGCGGCGCTGGTCGAGGACGCGGTCGAGCGGGGCGGGCGCGTCGTCTGCGGCGGCCGGGCGCCGGAGCGCCGCGGCTGGTGGTACGAGCCGACGGTGCTCGCCGACGTTCCCCCGGATGCGCGCGTGGAGCTGGAGGAGACGTTCGGGCCGGTGGTCACGGTGCGGCGTGTCGCCGGCGAGGACGCGGCCGTGGCCGCTGCGAACGGTGTCGAGCAGGCGCTGGGCGCGTCGGTGTGGACGCGCGACGCCGAACGCGCTGCGCGCGTGGGGCGCCGTCTGCGGGCCGGCGCGGTCTGGCACAACGACCATGCGTACAGCTACGCGGCAGCGCAGGCGCCCTGGGGCGGTCGCGGCGCGTCCGGCTTCGGGCGCACGCACTCGACGCACGGCCTGTACGAGCTGACGTCGCCGACGTTCGTCGACCGCGACCGCGGCAACGTCACCCCGCCGTGGTGGTTCCCGTACGACGAGGGCGCGGCCACGGCGTTTTCCGCCGCCGCGCGCGTCCTCTACGCGCCGCGGCTCGCGCAGCGGGCAGCGCAGGCATGGCGCAGCCGCTCGGAGCTCGTCGAGCTGGCACGGAGGTCGGTGCGATAGCCGGCGAGCTCTCTCACGTCGACGAGACGGGCGGGGTGCGGATGGTCGACGTCGGCGCCAAGCCGCAGCACCGCCGCCGTGCGGTTGCGCGCGCCCGTGTGTCGATGGCGCCGGGAACGGCCGTCCGGCTGCGCGAGCTGCCCAAGGGGGACGCGCTCGTGACCGCGCAGCTCGCCGGGATCATGGCGGCGAAGCGAACCGCGGAGCTGATTCCGCTCTGCCACCCGCTGCCGCTGACGCACGTCGACGTGACGGTCGACGTCGGCGACGCCGTCGAGATCGTCGCCACCGTCGAGACGACGGCGCAGACGGGCGTCGAGATGGAGGCGTTGACCGCGGCCTCGGTCGCCGCGCTCGCGATCTACGACATGGCGAAGGCCGTCGACAAGTCGATGGCGTTCGCCGTCGAGCTCGTCGAGAAGGTGAAGGAGTGAACGTCGCGGTGCTCACCGTCTCCGACCGCGTCTCGCGCGGCGAGGCGCAGGACCGCTCCGGCGACGCGCTCGAGGAGCTCGCGCGCGCCGACGGCCACGCGGTCGAGCGGCGCCTGGCGCCCGACGAGGCAGCGGAGATCGCCGCCGCGATCGAGGAGCTCGCGGGGCGCGCCGACGTCGTCCTGACGACCGGCGGAACCGGCCTCGCGCCGCGGGACGTCACGCCGGAGGCGACGCGGACCGTCCTGCATCGCGAGGCGCCGGGCATCGCCGAGGCGGTCCGCGCCGACTCGATCGCGAAGACGCCGCACGGGCTGCTGTCGCGCGGCGTCGCCGGCGTCGTCGGCCGGTCGCTCGTCGTCAACCTGCCGGGCTCGCCCGGCGCGTGCCGCGACGGCTACGCCGTCCTGCGGCCGGCGCTCGCGCACGCGGTGTCGCTTCTCCGCGACGAGCCGGCGGAGCATCAGCAGACTGCCGGTCGATGAAGGTCGCGCGGCTCTACTACCGGCTCGTCAAGTTCGAGCACACGATCTTCGCGCTGCCGTTCGCGTACGTCGGGGCGTTCCTCGCCGTGTACGGGGTGCCGAGCGCGCACGTCTTGTTCTGGATCACGGTCGCGATGGTCGGCGCCCGCTCGCTCGCGATGGCTCTCAACCGGCTCATCGACGCGGGCATCGACGCGCGCAACCCGCGCACCGCGAGCCGCGAGATCCCGTCGGGGGCGCTGTCGCCGGCGGCGGTGCTGACGTTCTGCGCCGCCTCGTTCCTGCTGTACGCGATCGCGGTGTTCAACCTCAACTCGCTCGTCCACTGGCTCGCGCCGATCCCGGTGGTCGCGTTCGTCGTCTATCCGTACCTGAAGCGCGTCACGTGGCTCTGCCACCTCTGGCTCGGAGCCGTCGACGGGCTCGCGCCGATGGGCGCCTGGGCGGCGACGACGGGGAAGCTGCCGTGGCAGGCGTGGGCGCTCGGCGGCGCCGTCGCAGCCTGGGTCGCCGGCTTCGACCTGTTCTACTCGCTCTTCGACGTCGCCGTCGACCGCTCGCAGGGACTGCATTCGTGGGCGACGCGGTTCGGCGAGCGCGGCGTGTTCGCCGGCGCGCGCTGGCTTCACGCCGCCGCCGCCGCGCTGCTGGTCGCGGTCGGGCTCGGCCTCGACGTCGGCCTGCCGTACTGGCTCGGCGTCGCCGCCGTCGTGCTGCTGCTCGGCTACGAGCACTCGCTGGTCAAGCCGCACGACCTGCGCCGCCTCGACGCCGCGTTCTTCACGATGAACGGGATCATCTCGGTCGCGTTCTTCGCGTTCGTGCTCGCGGACGTGCTGTGACCGTGGTCGCCGCACGCGGGCTCGCGAAGCGATACGGCGACCGCCGCGTGCTGCGGGACGTCGACGTCGACGTCGCCGCCGACGGCTTCCTCCTCGTCACCGGCCCGAACGGCTCCGGGAAGACGACGCTCCTCCGCATGCTCGCCGGGCTCGCGGCGCCGGACGCCGGCGAGCTGTCGCTGCCGGCGCGCAGCGTGATCGGTTACCTCGGGCACGAGCCGCTCGTCTATCGCGAGCTGACCCCGCTCGAGAACCTCGCGCTCTTCGGCCGTCTCTACCGCGTGGCGGAGCGGCGCGAGCGCGCCGGCATGCTGCTCGAGCGCTTCGGCCTCTGGGAGGTGCGCCACCGGCGTGTGTCGACGTTCTCGCGCGGGATGCAGCAGCGCCTCGGGCTCTGCCGCGTGCTGCTGCACCACCCGAGCCTGCTCGTGCTCGACGAGCCGTACAACGCGCTCGACGCGGCAGGCGCCGAGCTGCTCGACGGGCTGCTCGACGAGCCGCGCGCAGTCGTGCTCGCGACGCACGAGCCGCGGCGCGTCGAACGCCGCGCGACGCAGAGGCTCGCGCTCGCGTGACGTACGCCCGCGACGTCGCCGCGCTGGCGCGGAAGGACCTGCTGCTCGAGCTGCGCGCGAAGGAGACGCTGCCGTCGATGCTCCTGTTCGTCGTGTCCGCGCTCGCGATCTTCCACTTCGCGCTTCCGCACGGGACGGGCGCGGTCGCCGCGCTCGGTCTGCTCTGGGCGGCGCTCATCTTCACGGCGCTGCTCGGGCTGACGCGCGCGTTCGTCCCCGAGCGTGAGCAGGGGATGTTCGACGCGCTCGTGCTGACGCCGTGCGACCGCAGCGCGATCTGGCTCGCGAAGACGCTCTCCGTCTTCGCGTTCCTCGTCGCAGCGGAGGTCGTGGCGCTGCCGGCCTTCGGCGTGTTCTTCGCCGGCGTCAGCGCGCGTACGGTCGCGGCCGTCGCGCTCGCGGACGTCGGCATCGCCGCCGTCGGCACGCTCTTCGGCGCGATCGCTGTCGCGGGTCGCGCCCGCGAGCTCCTGCTGCCGCTGCTCTTCCTGCCGGCGGCCATCCCCGTGGTCGTCGGCGGCGTCGGCGGCTACCTCTGGTTCCTCGCGCTCTACGACGCGATCTTCGGGTTGCTCGCGTGGGCGACGTTCGAGTACGTCGTGGCCGAAAGCTGAGCCACCGGACTACCATGCGCCCGTGGGACGGACGCTGGCGCAGAACCGCGTGGCGGCGCTCGGTGCGCTGACGCTCGCGCTGTTCGCGGCCTCGATCGCGCTCGTGTTCTTCTACGCGCCGACCGACGCGAGCCAGGGGTTCTCGCAGCGGATCTTCTACTTCCACGTTCCGATCGCGCTGACCAGCTACGCGTGCTTCGGCTGGGGTGCGTGGAAGGCGCTGCGCGTGCTCTGGAAGCGTGAGCTGTCGGCAGACGTCGAAAGCTATGTCGGCGTCCACCTCGGCGTCGTGTTCGGCGCGCTGACGCTGATCACCGGCTCGATCTGGGCGCGTGCGTCGTGGGGCCACTGGTGGGTGTGGGGCGACGACCAGCTCGTGCTGTTCCTCGTCCTGTTCCTCTTCTACTGCGCCTACTTCATGCTGCGCTACTCCGTCGACCCGGGCCGGCAGCGCGCAAACATGAGCGCGGTGTACGCGCTCTTCGGCGTCGTGCTCATCCCGGTCTCGTTCCTCGCGATCCGCCTGTCGCACAGCCTCGTGCACCCGACGGTCTTCACGTCGCACGGCCCGCAGATGACCGCCGCGATGTTCCTCACGTTCTGCGTCTCCTGGGCTGCGATGATGTCGCTGTTCGCGACGCTCTACCACGTCGAGCTCACCGGGAAGCGGCTCGACGCGTCGCTGCGCGAGCTGCGCGAGCTGCTCGCGTGACCCCGCCGCCGCAGAGCCCGCCGTCCGAGTGGCAGTACGTGGCTGCGGCGTACCTCGTCGTGTTCGTCGCGATGCTGGCGTGGGTCGCGATCATCGGCGCGAAGCTGCAACGGCTGCAGCGCCAGGTGGCGGAGCTCGTCGAGAGGGCGCGCGCCCGTGGCTGAGGCCCTCTTCTGGCCGGCGCTGCTCGGGTACGGCGAGGCGGCGCTCGCGTACGCGTGGGTACGCACGTCGCGCCTCGCGACGTGGGGGGTGCGGCTCGGGTGGCTCGCGCAGACGGCGCTGCTCGCGGTGCAGGCGGCGCGCACCGACGGCTTCCCGTGGTCGAGCTGGGGAGGGTCGCTCAACCTGTTCGTCTGGTTCGTGGTCGGCGCGTACCTGATCTGGGGCTGCAGGCCGCGCTTCCGGCTGCTCGGGCTGGCGGTCATGCCACTCGCGGCCGCGCTGTTCGTGCTCGCGCGGATCGGCGGAGGCACGGACGCAGGCTCCCGGTCCCGCTACGGCAACCTCTTTCTCGTCCTGCACGTGGGGTTCGTGCTCGCCGCGTTCGCGGGCTTCACGCTCGCCGCGGCGCTCGCCGCCCTGTACCTCTGGCAGGAGCGGCGCCTGAAGCGGCGGGCGGCCGACATCCTGCGCCTGAGGCTGCCGCCGCTGCAGACGCTCGAGCGCCTCCAGCGACGCACGATCGGCGCCGCGCTGCCGCTCCTCACGCTCGGACTCGTCGCGGGATTCGTGCGGCTGCGCGAGCGCGGCGGCTCGTTCGACGCCCTGGAGGCGGTGACGCTCGCGACCTGGCTCGTCTACGGCGCCGCCGTCGTCGCGCGCCCCGCCGGCCGCCGCGCCGCGTACCTCGCGCTCGCGGGGTTCGCGCTCGTGATCGTCGTGCGCGTCGCGCTCGCCGGGAGCCACTTCACATGAGCGAGCTGACGCTCGTCGGCCTGTCGCACCACGTCGCGCCCGTCGAGCTGCGCGAGCGCGTCGCCCTCGACCTGGACGTTGCCGCGGCGCTCGCGCGTTCGCTCGGCGCCGCCGTCTGCCTCTCGACCTGCAACCGCACCGAGCTGTACGTCGACGGCGACGGCACCGCGGCGTTCGCGGCGCTCGAGGAGCTGGCCGGCGAGCCACTCGGCGGCGTCGTCTACCGGCTGCACGAGGAGGCGGCGGCGCTGCACCTCTTCCGCGTCGCGGCGGGTCTCGACTCGCTGGTGCCGGGCGAGGGCGAGATCCTCGGGCAGGTCCGCAACGCGTTCGAGGCGGTCGAGCCGGGCCCGCTGCTCGACCGCGTCTTCCGTCAGGCGCTCGCGGTCGGGAAGCGCGTCCGCACCGAGACCGCCATCGGCGAGAGCCCCGCGTCCGTGTCGTCGGCCGCCGCGGCGCTCGCAGCGCAGGTGTTCGGCGACCTGAGCGGGCGCCGCGTGCTGCTCCTCGGCGCGGGCCGGATCGGTGAGCTCGCAGCGGCCAGCCTCGCCGCGCGCGGCGCCGAGATCGCATACGTCGCGAACCGCACGGTCGCGACGGCGCGCGACGTCGCCGGCCGCGTGGGGGGCGAGCCGTTGTCTCTCGAGGACCTCTCGCGCGCGCTGGCCGACGTCGACGTCGTCGTCTCCTCGACGAGCGCACCGGAGCCGGTGCTGCGTGCATCCGACGTCCCGCAGCGCCACCGGTCGCCGCTCTTCTTCATCGACATCGCCGTGCCGCGCGACGTCGACCCGCAAGTGGCGCGCCTCGAGGGCTGTTTCCTCTACGACATCGACGACCTGGAGGCGGTCGTCGCCGAGACGCTCGCCGGCCGGCGCGCCGAGGCGGCTCGCGCGGAGCAGCTCGTCGCCGACGAGGCGGCGCGTTTCCGCGCGTGGCGCGCGTCGCTCGACGTCGTTCCCGCGATCGCGTCGCTGCGCGCGCGCGCCGAGGAGATCAGGTCGGCCGAGCTTGCGAAGGTGCGTGTCTCCGACGACGAGCGACGGACTCTGGAGTCGGTGACGGCACAGATCCTCAACAAGCTCCTGCACCTCCCGACCGTGCGGATGAAGGAGGCCGCGGTCGGCCCCGACGGAGCGATGTACGCGGACGCGGTGCGTCATCTGTTCGGGCTCGAGGACGAACGGTGAGCGGCGACGAGCCGCGGCGCATCGAGCGCCCGCTGCCGGTCGTCGCGCCGTCCGCCTTTCTGCGCGTGCGCCGCGCCGCGACGGTCTGCGCGCGGAGCGTCCGCGGAGGGAGGTCGTCCTGTGCTCGTTCGCGTCGGGTCTCGCGGCTCTAGGCTCGCGCTGACGCAGGCCGAGCTCGCGGCCGCGTCGCTCCGGCGCCCGGGGTTCGACGTCGCGTTCGTCCCGATCACGACCGCAGGCGACCGCGACCGCACGCGGCCGTTCGGCGAGATCGGCGCGCGCGGCGTGTTCGTGAAGGAGCTCGAGGAGGCGCTGCTCGCGGGGCGCGTCGACGTCGCGGTGCACTCGGCGAAGGACATGACGTCGACGGACACCGAGGGGCTTGCCGTCGGCGCCTACCTGCCGCGCGACGACCCGCGCGACGCGCTCGTCGGCGCCGCGGCGATCCGACCGGGGATGCGCGTCGGCACCGCGGCGGCGCGGCGGCGCGCGCAGCTTCTCGCCCACGAGCCGACGCTGTCGGTGGAGCCGCTCCGCGGCAACGTCGACACGCGGCTGCGGAAGATGCGCGAACGCGGCCTCGACGCGATCGTGCTCGCGGCGTGCGGGCTCGACCGGCTCGGGCTCTCCGAGCACGTCGGTGCCCGGCTCGATCCGGAGCTCATGCTGCCGGAGGCGGCGCAGGGCGCGCTGGCGCTGCAGGTGCGCGCTGGCGAGGAGTCGCTCGTCGCGCACGCCGACGACGTGGAGACGCGCCGGCGCGTCGAGGCGGAGCGCCGTCTCGTGGCGGCGATCGGTGCGGGCTGCCTCGCCCCCGTCGCGGCGTACCACGACGGCACGACGCTACGGGCGCTCGTCGCCGACGAGGAGGGGCGCTGGCTGGAAGGTCGCGCCGGCGACGATCCGGAGGCGCTCGCGGCCGAGCTCGCCGCGGCTGCCGAGAGGAGGCGCGGATTCATCACGGAGTCGGCACAGACACGTGCCTGACGCCGCGCTAGCGTTCGTGCAGGGGCCCTCGTCGCCCCCCTGGGGGCGGTTGGGGCGCCCGTCGCCGGCGCGCGCGCGAATGTCGGCGAAGCGGCCGCCCTGCCGGTTGCGCCGGCGCTGGAGCCGAGCGTGCGCGTGATCGTGACGCGGCCGCGCGCGCAGGCCGGACCGCTCGTCGAGCGGCTCGAGGCGCTCGGCGTGGAGGTCGTGCCGTGCCCGCTGATCGAGATCGTCCGCACGTCCGACGACCCCGTCGACGCCGCCGGGTACGACTGGGTCGTGGTGACGAGCGCGAACGGGGCGACCGAGCTCGCGCGCCGCGCGCGCAACCTGCCGCGCGTCGCAGCCGTCGGACCGGGCACGGCGGAGGCGCTGCGCACCCACGGCATCGAGCCGGCCTTCGTTCCGGGCGAGTCGACGCAGGAGGGGCTCGTGCGCGAGTTCCCGCGGCCGCAGGGACGCGTCCTCTTCGCCGCGGCCGAGGGCGCGCGCCGGCACGCGATCGACGCGCTCGACGCCGACTTCGTCCCGCTCTACCGCACGCGCCTGCTGGCTCCGGAACCGCCCCACGGCGACGTCGTCGTCCTCACGTCCGGATCGGCCGCGCGCGCCTACGCCGGCATCGGCGGCGCCGCCCCCGCGGTGTCGATCGGGCCGCAGACGACGCGAGTCGCCCGCAGCGTGGGACTCGTCGTCGTCGGCGAGGCGGACACGCACGACCTCGACGGCCTCGTCGCCGCCGTCGCGGATCTGCTGAAGTCGCGCGCATGAGGCCGATCACCTTCCTCACCGACTTCGGGCTGGAGGACGACTTCGTCGGGACGTGCCACGGAGTCATCGCGTGCATCGCGCCGGAGGCGCGGGTGATCGACGTGACGCACGGCATCGCGCCGCAGGCGGTCCTGCAGGGCGCGCTCGTGCTGCGCGCGACCACCCGCTACATGCCGGTCGGCGTCCATCTCGCGGTCGTCGACCCCGGTGTCGGCGGCCGGCGGCGCGCGGTTGCGATCGCGACGCACGACGGCCGAACGTTCGTCGGACCGGACAACGGGCTGCTCGCGCTGGCCGCGGACGAGCGCGGCATCGAGGTGGTGCACGAGCTCGTCGACGAGCGGTACCGCCTCCAGGACGTGTCGCGCACGTTCCACGCGCGTGACGTCTTCGCGCCGGCGGCGGCCCACCTCTCCGCCGGCGTCGACATCGCAGAGGTCGGGCCGGCCGTCGAGCCTGCCACGCTCGTCCGCGTCGAGGTCCCCGAGCCTGCCGTCGGACGGACGCAGGTGACCGCGACGGTGCTGGCGATCGACCGTTTCGGCAACGTCGCGACGAACGTCCGCCGCGAGCACGTCGAGCGTCTCGGGGTCGAACCGGGCGACCGCCTCGAGATCCGGCTGACGCTCGACCGCTACTACGCCGTCGCCGCCAGCACCTTCGCCGACGCGCCGGCGGGTGAGCTGATCGTCTACGAGGACTCCTACGGCCTCGTCACCGTCGCCATCTCGAACGGGAACGCCGTACGCCTGACGGGCGTGCGCGTCGGCGACGAGCTCCGGATCGCGCGCACGTGACGCCGTCGCAGCGGCTGATGCGCGGTGTGACTGCCCTCGTCGTCCGGGCGCCGGTGCTGTGGCGGCCGCTGCGCGGGCTCGTCGCACGCAACTTCGACCGCCTCGCGCCCGAATGGGACGCGAGCCGCGTCTCGCCGGACCGCCTCGCGCCGCTCGCGGCGGCCCTCGCCGCGGTCGGCGTGCCGCCGCGGCGTGTGCTCGACGTCGGCACCGGCTCCGGCGCCGCCGCGCGGCTCGCCGCCGAGCGCTGGCCCGAGGCGGAGGTCGTCGGCGTCGACCTGTCCCCGGCGATGGTGGCCGAGGCGCGCCGCCTCGCGGGGAGCCCGCGCGAGCGGTACGAGGTCGCCGACGCCGCAAAGCTGCCGTTCGCGGACGGGGCGTTCGATCTCGTCCTGCTGAACAACATGATCCCGTTCTTCGATGAGCTCGCACGCGTCACGGCTCCCGACGGCTGTGCCGTCGTCGCGTTCGCGCTCGGAGACCGGACGCCGATCTGGGTGCCTCCGGAGCGCGTGCGTGCGGAGCTCGAACGTCGCGGCTTCGCGCACGCAGCGGACTTCTCGGCCGGGGCCGGCGTGGCGCTCCTTGCCCGTCGCCGCACCGTTTCGTAAGCTGCCGCGGCAAGGGACGTTCGCGACGCGGTAGCACCGGTCCGGACGTCTCTTTTTTCGCGCGGCGGCAGCGGGCTACACTCCGCATCCCGAGGCGAGGTAGCTCAGCTGGTAGAGCACACGGCTGAAAACCGTGGTGTCGCCGGTTCAAGTCCGGCCCTCGCCACTTGTTCTTCGTCGTCCTGCGCCGCCGCGGGCCCGACTGGAACCCGGCGCTCGCGCTCGAGCAGCAGGTGCGGTGGGAGGAGCACGCGGCGTTCATGGACGCGCTCGTCGACGAAGGGTTCGTCGTGCTCGGGGGACCGCTCGCCGACGAGGAGCGGGTGGTGCTCGCGGTCGAGGCGGCTTCGCCCGAGACGGTACGCGAACGTCTCGCGGCCGACCCCTGGCACGGGTCGCAGCTGATCGTCGACGCGGTCGAGCCGTGGACGATCAGGCTCGACGGCCGCCGCTGACGATCACGTCGACGCGCGCGTCGCGGCCAGCCGCTCCAACAGTGCCCGCGCCATCTCGTGCTTCTGCAGCACCGCATCGGCGCCCGCCTCGCTCGCCGCCCGATGGAGCTGCTCGTCGGCGTCACCCGTCAGGACGATCAGACACAGGTTCGGGTGGTCGCGGCGAAGCCGGGCAACCGCGGTCATCCCGTCGAGCAGCGGCATGTGCAGGTCGACGACGACGGCATCGGGGCGAAGGGCGTCCGCGAGCTCGATCGCCTCCAATCCGTTTCGAGCCTCGGCCACGACCGCGAGCTCCGGCTGGCGGTCGATGAGCTCGCGGAGCGACTCGAGGAACAGCTCGTCGTCGTCGGCGAGAAGGACCTTGATCGGTGCGAGAGCCATGTCGGGAGCGTTTCCGTAGCCTTGTCCGCGTGACCCGCACGGAAAACCCGCGCCCGGTCGCCGTGATCGGCGCCGGGCTTGACCTCGGTGCGGGGCGGCGCGGCGTCGACATGGGCCCGTCGGCGATCCGCTACGCCGAGCTGGAGGCGCGGATCCGCGCGCTCGGCCGCGAGGTCGACGACCGCGGCGACGTGCGCGCGCCGGTGCCCGAGGCGACGGACGAGGGCAACCCGAACTGCCGCTACCTCGGCGCGATCAAGCAGGTGTGCGGCCGGATCGCGATGCTCGTCGACGAGGCGGTCGCCGCCGGCCACGTGCCGCTCGTCCTCGGCGGCGACCACTCGATCGCGATGGGCACGCTCGGCGGGATGGCGCGCGCCCGCGGCGTCGGCGCGGCGCTCTGGATCGACGCGCACGGCGACCTCAACCGGCCGCCGACGTCGCCGACGGGCAACGTGCACGGGATGCCGCTCGCCGCGGCGCTCGGCGAAGCCGGCGCGGGCTTCGCGAGCGACGACTACCCGCTGCCGTCGATCGCGCGCGCGGCGCTCGTCGGCATCCGCTCGCTCGACGAGGGCGAACGGGCGCTGATCCGCCGCCGCTCGCCGGACGTGCGCGTGTACACGATGAGCGAGGTCGACCGCCGCGGCGTCGACGAGGTGCTCGCGGAGGCGCTCGAGTTCCTCGCCGGAACGTCCTTCCTGCATGTGAGCGTCGACCTCGACGCGGTCGACCCGAGCTTCGCGCCCGGCGTCGGCACACCGGTTCCGGGCGGCCTGACGTACCGCGAGGCGCACCTCGCGCTCGAGGTCGTCGCCGAGGCCGACGTGCTCGACTCGCTCGACGTCGTCGAGGTCAACCCGATCCTCGACCGAGAGAACGCGACGGGACGGCTCGCCGTCGAGCTCGTCGCGAGCGCGCTCGGCAAGCGGATCCTCTAGCCCTCGTCGACGGGGCGGGCGCGCGCGGAGCGCTCGAGCTCCACCTCCTCGCCGATCCCCGACGGCTCGTAGTAGACCGTGCCGGCGAGCTCCTCCGGAAGACAGTCGACTGCGAAACCCGCCTCGTCGTCGTGCGGATACACGTATCCCCGGCCGCGCCCGAGCTTGCGCGCGCCCGGGTACGCGGCCGAGCGCAGCGCCGCGGGCGGCAGCAGATGTCCGCGCTCGCGCACGTCCTGCGTCGCCTTCGAGAGCGCGACGTACGACGCGTTCGACTTCGGCGCGCGCGCGAGGAAGACGGCGGCCTGCGCAAGGTTGAGCCGCGCCTCCGGCAGGCCCACGTGCTCGACGGCCTGCGCGGCCGCGACGGCGACGAGCAGCGCACGCGGGTCGGCGTTGCCGACGTCTTCCGAGGCGAGCACGATCATCCGCCGTGCGATGAAGCGCGCATCCTCGCCGCCCTCCAGCATCGCGGCCAGGTAGTAGACCGACGCCTGCACGTCGCCCGCTCGCGTCGACTTGATCCACGCCGAGATGAAGTCGTAGTGGCGGTCGCCGCCCTTGTCGTACACGAGCGGCCGCTTACGCGCGGCGTCGTCGACGTGGCGCGACTCGAGCGGTACGCCCTCCGCGCGCGCCGTCTCGACCGAGAGCTCGAGGATGTTGAGCGTGTTGCGGGCGTCGCCGCCCGCGCGCCGCGCGACCAGCTCGGCGACGCCGGCCGGGACCTCGACGTCCAGCGCAGCCGCCCCGCGTGCGATCACCTCGTGCAGCTCGGCCTCGGACAGCGGCTCGAGCTCGTAGATCTGAGCACGCGAGAGCAGCGCCGAGTTGACCTCGAAATACGGGTTCTCGGTCGTCGCCCCGATCAGCGTCACCAGCCCCTCCTCCACGCCGGGCAGCAGCGCGTCCTGCTGGGCCTTGTTGAAGCGGTGGATCTCGTCGAGGAAGAGGATCGTGCGCCGCGCCGCGCCGCCCAGACGTTCCCGCGCACGCTGGAGCACCTCCCGCACGTTCGCCACCGTCGCCTGCACGGCAGACAGCTCCTCGAACTCGGCCCCCGTCGTGTGCGCGACGATCCGCGCGAGCGTCGTCTTGCCGCTGCCGGGCGGGCCGTAGAGGATCATCGACGGGACGCGGTCCTGCTCGATCGCGAGGCGCAGCGCCCGCCCCGGTCCGACGACGTGCTCCTGCCCCACGAAGTCGTCGAGCGTCGCGGGCCGCAAGCGCTGCGCCAGCGGCGCCGTCTCGTCGAGGCGGCGGCCCGCGGCCTCGCTGAAGAGGTCGGCCATCCGCCGGAAGTATGCTCAGACGCGGATGAGCGAGGTGTGGAGCGTGGGGAGCTACGAGCGGCTCGCCGCACGGCTCGCGCCCGTGCAGGACCAGCTCGTCGACCTGCTCGCCGTCCGTGCCGGGGAGCGCGTGCTCGATCTCGCGACGGGCACGGGCGAGGTCGCGGTGCGGGCCGCCCGCCGCGGCGCGACGGTGACGGCGATCGACATCGCCGAGCCGATGCTCGCGAAGGCGCGCGACCAGGCGGAGGCGGAGGGGCTCGACATCCGCTTCGACCTCGGCGACGTCGAGTACCTGCCGTACGAGGATGCCTGCTTCGACGTGCTCGCCTCCAACTTCGGCCTCATCTTCGCGCCCGACCACGCGAACGTCGCATCCGAGCTCGCACGCGTCACGTGCTCCGGCGGCCGGCTTGGCTTCAGCGCCTGGAAGCCGAACCCGCGGCTGGGTGAGCTGTACCGCCGGTTCACGGAAGACCCGCTCGAGGGGCGCGAGGCCTACGAGTGGGGCCGCGAGGACCACGTCGAGGACATGCTGGGCGAGGACTTCGAGCTCGAGTTCGAGGACGGGACGCTCTGGCTCGAGGCGGCCGACGGCGAGGAGATCTGGCGTCTCTTCTCCGAGTCGGCGCCGCCCGTGATCGCGCTGCTACGGCAGCTCGACGACGAGCGGCGGAAGGAATTCCACCGCGCCTTCGTCGAGTTGTACGACAGCTACAGCACGAAGGAAGGCGGGATCCGCGCACCGCGCCGGTACCTGCTCGTCCTCGGAAGGAGGCGCTGATGGCGCACGAAGCGTTGAAGGAACGGCAGAGCGTGATGTGGGGCGACGGACCATTCGTGTCGATCGCCGAGACGATCCTCGACCTGCACCAGGCGGTCGCGGAGAAGCTCGCGCCGTCGCCGGGCGAGCGTGTGCTCGACGTCGGCTGCGGCACGGGCGGCGTCGCCGAGCTGCTCGCGGCGACGGGAGCCGACGTGGTGGGCGTCGACCTCGCGCCCGCGCTGGTCGAGACGGCGAAGCGGCGGGCGCAGGAGCGCGGGCTCGAGATCGAGTACGTCGTCGGCGATTGCGAGGACCTGCCGTTCGCCGACCGCGAGTTCGACGGGGTCGGCTCCTCGGTCGGGATCATGTTCTCGCCCGACCACGAGGCCGCCGCGCGCGAGCTCGCGCGCGTCACGAGGAGCGGCGGACGGGTCGCGCTCGCGAGCTGGAAGCCGGGGGCCGGCGTCCAGGACCTGTTCCGGATCATGGCGCCGTTCCAGCCGGCGCCGCCGCCGTCGAGCCCGTTCGACTGGGGCGACGAGGAGACCGTCCGGGCGCTGCTCGGCGATGCGTTCGAGCTGACCTTCGAGACGCGCGTGAACGTCGCCCGCTACCCGTCGGCCGAGGCGTACTGGCAGGACATGGTGCGCAACTACGGGCCGACGAAGGTGCTCCACGCGAGCCTGGGCGACCGCGGCGATGAGCTGCACGCGGCCTGGAACGACTTCTTCGGCGACGGGGCCGTCGAGCATCGCCGCCCCTACCTGCTCGTGTCCGGGAGGCGCCGCTGAGCGACGTCGTCGAGCTGCTGCAGCAGCTGATCCGCATCGACACGACCAACCCGCCCGGCAACGAGACGCCCGCCGCCGAGCTCCTTCGCGACTACCTCGAGGCGGCGGGCGTCGACTGCCGGCTCTACGCGCGGACGCCGGAACGCGCGAACCTCGTGGCCCGGATCCCGGGACGAGGCGGCGGTCCCTCGCTCGCGCTCCTGTCGCACACCGACGTCGTGCTCGCCGACCCGAGCGAGTGGCGGCACGATCCATTCGGGGGCGAGCTCGTCGACGGCGAGGTGTGGGGCCGCGGCGCGCTCGACATGAAGGGCGAGGTGGCGGCCAGCGCGGCCGCCGTCGCGGCGCTCGCGCGCGAGGGGTGGCGCGGCTCCGGCGACCTGATCTTCGTCGCGGCCGCCGACGAGGAGGTCGGGGCCGGATACGGCCTGCAGTGGCTCGTCGAGGAGCATCCCGACGCGGTGCGCGCCGACTTCTCGCTCAACGAGGGGGCGGGCGACCGCGTCGAGCTCGGCGGGAAGGTGCTGTACCTGTGCTCGACGGCGGAGAAGATGAGCGCTCCCTTCGTCCTGCGCGTCCACGGCCGCAGCGGCCATGCGTCGATGCCGGGAATCGCCGACAACGCGCTCGTCAAGGCCGCGCGCATCGTCGACCGCCTCGGCGCGTTTGGCGTCGAGCCGCAGCTGATTCCCGAGGTCGACGCCTTCCTGCAGGCGCTGCTCGGCGACGTGCCGCGGCCCGCAGATGCGCTCGCGGCGGCGCGCGACGTCGCGCCGCTCGCCGCGGAGCTCGTCGAGCCGCTCCTCGGCATGACGTGCGCGCCGACGATGGCGCACGCGTCGGAGAAGCGCAACGTCATCCCGGCGTCATGCGAGGTGACGCTCGACGTGCGGCTGCTGCCCGGTCAGTCGCCGGCGGACGCCGAACGCGAGCTGAGGCGCGTGATCGGCGACGGCGACTACGAGTTGGTCAACATCGAGGCGCAGGGCGGCACGCGGTCGCCTTTTCGCGGGCCGCTGTGGGACGCCGTCGCGGACTGGGTCGCCCGTGCGGAGCCGGACGCGGCGGCCGCGCCGATTTGCGTCGCGGGGTTCACGGACTCGCACTGGATGCGCCAGGCGTTCGGCACCGTTGCATACGGGTTCTTCCCTGCGCGCGCGCTCGAGGCGGAGGTGGCCGCGCGGCTCATCCATTCCGCGGACGAGCGCGTGCCCGTCTCGGATTTGGAGCTGGGCGTGCAATTTCTCGTCCACGCCGCGCGCGCCGTGTGCGCTTAGATGTGTTCGTGTCCGACACGATCCGGCTCGGCGGGATGGCGCTGCAGAACGGCGTGCTCGTCCACGGCCCCACGGCCTGGGCCTGCGCCGTTCGCACCGACGCCGGCGAGCTGAAGGTCGTCGCCCGCCGCAAGCGGTTCCGCGCGGCCGACGTGCGCATCCGGCTGCTCGGCGGGCCGGCGCGGCTCGCCGAGGCGATGGCGCTGCTGCCGCAGATCAAGCGCGCGCTGCCCGAGGCGCAGCTGCCGTTCGAACGCGGCCGGGTCGTCGCGTCGATGCTCGCGAGCACCGTCCTCCTCCAGGGGCTCCGCCAGTCGACGCTGAGACCGCTCGCGCGCGAGCTGGTCGCGGGGCTGCTCTCGCTCGCACCGGCGGCGCTCGCGCTGCGGGAGGGCGAGCTCGCGGAGTACCACGGCGCCGAGCACGTCTCGATCGGCACCTACGAGCACGGTGCCGAGCGGCCGAAGGAGCACGAGCGGTGCGGGTCGCACCTGATCGGGCCGATGCTGCTCACGACGGCGGCCGCGAACGCGGCTGCGTCGCGCGCGCCGCGCGGCGTGCAGCCGGCGGCGAAGCTCGCGGGCGCCGTCGGCGCCCTCGCCACGACGATGGAGATCTTCGGGTGGATGACGCGGCACCCAGCGCATCCGCTTGCGCGCGCGCTCGCGAAGCCGGGGCACGAGCTGCAGCACCGGCTCGGGACGCGCGAGCCGTCGCCGGCGCAGCTCGAGGTCGCGGAGGCGGCGCTCCGCGCCTGCCTCGAGCTGGAGCAGGCGGCGTGATCACGACGCGCCGCCGGCTCGATCCGGCGGTCTTCGACCTCCCCGTCCGGAAGATGCGCGAGGGGTGGTACGCCGACGCCTACTTCAACCATACGCGCGACGCGCTGCTCGCCGACGGACGCCATCCCCACGTCGTCATGCAGGTGTTCCAGAAGAAGCACTCCTACCTCGGCGGGATGGACGAGGCGATCGCGATCCTCAAGCTCTGCGCGGACGACTGGGAAGGCCTCACCGTCCACGCGCTCTACGACGGCGACGCCATCGAGCCGTACGAGCCGGTGCTGACGATCGAGGGTGACTACACCACGTTCGCGCACCTCGAGACGGCGTACCTCGGGACGCTCGCGCGGCGCACGCTGATCACGACGAACGTCGTCCGCGTGCTCGAGGCGACGAACGGCAAGCCGCTCATCTTCATGCCGGCGCGGCACGACCACCACCGCGTGCAGACGGGCGACGGCTACGCGGCGTACGTCGCGGGCCAGGTGACCGGCGCCGAGATCGGCGTGACGACGGACGAGCAGGCCTCGTGGTGGGGCGGGCGCGGGCTCGGCACCGTGCCGCACGCGCTGATCGCCGCCTACGGCGGCGACACGGTCCTCGCAGCGCGGAAGTTCGCGTCATGGGCGGCCGACGACATGAACGTCACCGTCCTCGTCGACTTCGAGAACGACTCCGTGCGCACCGCGCTCGAGGTCGCGCACGCGCTCGGCGACCGCCTGTGGGGCGTGCGGCTCGACACGTCCGAGTCGCTCGTCGACCGCTCGCTGTGGGAGGAGCTCGGCGACTTCCGCCCGACGGGCGTCAACCCGCGCCTCGTCCAGAAGGTGCGGGACTCCCTCGACGCGAACGGCTTCGGGCGCGTGAAGATCGTCGTCTCCGGCGGGTTCACCGTCGACAAGATCCGCGAGTTCGAGTCGAGCGGCGTGCCCGTCGACGCGTACGGCGTCGGGTCGTCGCTCATCCGCGGCTCGAACGACTTCACGGGCGACATCGTGGTCGCCGACGGCCGCCCCGCGGCGAAGGTCGGCCGCCGCCTGCGCCCGAGCGACCGCCTCGAGCTCGTCGAGTAGCGCGGCCAGCGGTGCATAGGGGTCTGACCCCGCGGCTTCGCCTACGCGCCGGTACGCTCGCGCCATGCCCGGGCGGGTTCTGTGGGACGTCGACACGCAGGTCGACTTCGTCTGCGCCCGCGGCAAGCTCGCGGTGCCGGGTGCCGAGGAGGCCGTGCCGGCGATGGCGCGGCTGGTCGAAGCCGCCCGCGCCGCCGGCATCCCGCACGTCGCGTCCGCCGACGACCACGAGCTGACCGATCCGGAGATCTCCGAGCAGCCGGACTTCTCGACGACGTATCCGCCGCACTGCCTGCGCGGGACGCGCGGGGCGGAGAAGATCCCGGAGACGCAGCAGGGCGACCCCGTTCCGCTCGCGCTCACCGAGGTGCCGGAACTGTGGCTGCGCGGGCGCGAGTTCCTGCTGCTCAAGAAGCACTTCGACGTCTTCACGAACCCGAACGCTGAGCGGCTGCTCGCGCTGCTCCACCCGGACGAGGTGCTCCTCTTCGGCGTCGCGACCGACGTCTGCGACGACGCGGCGGTGCGTGGGCTGCTCGCGCGCGGCCGCGCGGTGACCTTCGTCGAGGACGCTTCGCGCGGCCTCGACGAGCAGCGCACCGCGACCTGCACCGCCGCGTGGCGCGAGAGCGGCGTCCGGTTCGCGTCCGTCGAGGAGATCGTCGCCTCGCTTTAGTCGGCCTCTCGTCCTGCCGATACGAGCGGGGATGGGCGCCGCGGCTCCGCACGGGCTGACCTCCTCGGGGAAGCCCGCGATCATCAAGGTGACGACGATCAATCCGCCGGCGGCGCACCATCACCTCGACGTCGCCGCCTGGGTGTCGTCCTTCGCCACCACGTGGCTGCCCGTCCTCTTCTTCCTGCTCATGTGCGTCGTCGTCTGGCTGCTCTGGAAGACGGTCAAGCTCATGCCGCGCGTGAAGCCGATGGAGATCACGCCCGGCTCGGCGTCGTCGGTCACCTGGGACGACGTCGCCGGCCTCGACGAGGCGAAGGAGGAGCTGCAGGAGATCGTCGACTTCCTGCGCGACCCGGCGAAGTTCGAGTCGCTCGGCGCCCGCGTCCCGAAGGGCATCCTCTTCCATGGGCCGCCGGGGACCGGCAAGACCCTCGCCGCCAAGGCGGTCGCGAACGAGTCGGGCGCGCGCTTCTACGCGCAGAGCGCGTCCGCGTTCGTCGAGATGTTCGCCGGCCTCGGCGCGGCGCGGATCCGCAAGCTCTTCGAGGAGGCGCGCCGGAACGCGCCGTCGATCGTCTTCATCGACGAGCTCGACGCGGTGGGGCAGGCGCGGAGCGGCCACTCGTTCAACCGCGAGCAGGACCAGACCCTGAACCAGCTGCTCGTCGAGCTCGACGGCTTCGGCCCGCGCGACCAGGTCGTCGTGATGGGAGCGTCGAACCGCCTCCAGGACCTCGACCCGGCGCTGCTTCGACCCGGCCGCTTCGACCGCCAGATCCTCATCCAGCCGCCCGACCTGAAGGGTCGGCGCGCGATCCTCTCCGTGCACACCCGCGGGAAGCCGCTCGCCGACGACGTCGATCTCGACTCCGTCGCGCGGCAGACGTCGGGGCTGACCGGCGCCGACCTCGCCAACATCTGCAACGAGGCGGCGATCGCCGCCGGTCGCAACGGGCGCGCGCACCTGACGATGGACGACTTCGAGTACGCCCTCGAGCGCGTCGTCGCCGGGCTGCAGCAGCGCCGCGTCGTCACCGACAAGGAGAAGCGCATCCTGGCCTACCACGAGGCGGGTCACGCGCTCGTCTCGCATCTCGTCGGCAACGAGCCGCAGAAGGCGACGATCGTCGCCCGCGGAACGGCGCTCGGCTACGTCCTCCACCTCCCCGAGGAGGAGCGCTACCTCGAGACGAAGGAGGAGCTGCTCGACTGGATGGTGATGGCGCTCGCCGGCCGCGCGGCGGAAGAGCTGGTCTTCGGGCGCGTGACGAACGGGGCGGCGAACGATCTCGAGAAGGTGACGCAGATCGCGCGTGCGATGGTGTTCGAGTGGGGGATGGGCGACTCCGTCACGTCGCGCACGATGCGCGCCGACAACTACGCGCTGTCCGAGGAGACGAAGCGCCTGCGCGACACCGAGCAGGCACGGCTGACCGACCAGGCGTACGCGGAGGCCTCGCGGCTGCTCGCGAAGCACCGCGCGGCGCTCGACCGTGTGGCGGGCGCGCTGCTCGACAAGGAGACGCTGACGCGCGAGGAGCTGGTCGAGCTGTTCGAGGGCGTCGAACCGGAGACGCGCTCGAAGGACACCGTCGGGCTCGTCCGCGCGCTCGGCGCCGACCCCGCCTGACGTAGCATCGCCCGCATGGCGGCCCGCGGCGTCCACCACCTCGGCGTCGCCGTCGCGGACCTCGACGAGTCGATTGCGCGATACGCGCTGCTCTTCGGCGCGACCGTCGAGCATCGGGCGCATGTCGAAGACCAAGGCGTGGAGGCGGCGTCGCTGCACGTCGGCCCGTCGCGGGTCGAGCTGCTGCGGCCGCTCACCGAGGAGACGCCGGTCGGCCGTTTCCTCGCGAAGCGGGGTCCCGGCATGCATCACGTGGCGTTCGCCGTCGACGACGTCGCGGCCGAGCTGGAGCGGCTGCGCGGCGAGGGCGTCCAGCTGATCGACGAGCAGCCGCGCCTCGGCCTCTTCGGGCTGCAGGTGGCGTTCGTCCACCCGGAGGCGACCGGCGGCGTTCTGGCAGAGTTCGTGGCGGCATGACGGACCGTGTCCGGCTCGAGATCGCCTTCGACGGCCAGCAGGTGCTGTCCGTCCTCGTGCCTCTGCAGACGGCCGAGGACCTCGACCGCGCGCTTGCGGGCGACCACGACAGCTCGTTCTCGTTCGAGAGCGACGACGGCCGCTACACCGTCGCGCTGCGCCGGATCGTGTACGTGCGGCGATCGGCGCGCGAGAGCCGCGTCGGGTTCGGGGCGGTCGCGTAGCCGGGGTTAGGCCCCCGCGGGGCGGGGGCACGAGGAGTCGGGGTCGATGAGCGACACGGCGACGGCGAGGAAGGAGAGCGAGACCCGGCGCGTCCGCGCGCTCGTGGGGCGGGCGCAGGAGGGCGACCGCGAGGCGCTCGAGGAGCTCTACCTGATCCATTTCGACCGGATCTACAGCTATCTGCACGTGAGCGTCGGCAACCGTCACGACGCCGAGGATCTGACGACGCAGACGTTCTTGAAGATGCTCGAGTCGATCGGCCGGTTCCGCTGGCAGTCGGCCCCGTTCTCGGCGTGGCTGTTCCGGATCGCGCATAACCTGGCGATGGACCACTTCCGGGCGACGAAGCGGTGGCAGCCGGAGGAGGAGGTGCCCGAGCCCGAGGCCGACGAGGCAACGTCTGCGGAGACGGGCGCGCTCGAGTCGATCGGGCGGAAGTCGATGCTCGAGCTGATCGAGGATCTGTCTCCCGAGCAGCAGCAGGTGCTGACGCTGAAGTTCGTCTTCAACTTCTCGAATGCCGAGGCGGCGACGATCCTCGGGAAGACCGAGGGCGCGATCAAGTCGCTGCAGCACCGCGCGCTCGTCTCGTTGCAGAAGCAGCTCGAGCGGCGCGAGCAGCCGAGCTAGCGGCGGTACGCTCGGCCGCGTGGCTCTCGAGGTCGGCATCGTCGGCCCGCCCGGCAGCGGGAAGACGTCGCTGTTCACCGCACTGACGAAGGCGGGCGCCGGCGAGTACGGGAAGACGAACGTGGGCGTCGCGCCGATCCGCGACGACCGGCTGGCCGCTCTCGCGGACGTCGTGCGCGCGCGGAAGGTGACGCCGGCGACGATCCGCGTCCAGGACGTGCCGGGCTCCGGCGCGGCGCTGCTCGGCAACCTGCGCCAGGTCGACGCCTTGCTCGTCGTGCTGCGCGGCTTCGGCGACAGCGCCGACCCAACAGGCGATCTCGAGGGGTTCCGGCTCGAGCTGCTCGTCGCCGACCGCGACCACGTCGAGCGGCGGCTCGAGCGTGTCGAGAAGCAGGCGAAGTCGGGCGATCCGAAGCTGCGCGCGGAGGTCGAGCAGCTGCGGAAGGTGCTGGCTCACGTCGACGCCGGCGGGGCGCTCGCCGACTTCGCGGATGCGCTGCCGCCGGAACTCGAACCGCTCACGACGAAGCCGCTGATCGCGATCGAGAACGGTCCGCGCGGCGTCGACCTGGCGCTCGAGGCGGAGCTCGCCGAGCTGCCGGACGAGGAGGCCGCCGCGTTTCGCGACGGCGGCGCGTCCGCCCTTGACGACGTGACTGCGCGGTTGCGCGACGCGTTGCGGCTGATCACGTTCTTCACGGCCGGCCAGAAGGAGACGCGCGCGTGGACGTTGCGCGACGGCGCGACCGCGCTCGACGCGGCGGAGGCGATTCACTCGGACATCGCGCGCGGCTTCATCCGCTGCGAGGTCGTCGACTGGCGCGACCTGGTCGAGCTCGGCTCGCACGCCGAGGTCGCGAAGCAGGGGAAGCAGCGGCTCGAGGGCAAGACGTACGTCGTCCGCGACGGCGACGTCCTCAACATCCGCTTCAATGTCTAGGGCGTCCGCGTTCAGGCGCCGATGAGGACGACGCCTGCGAGCGTCAAGACGATGCCGACGCGTTGCAGCGCCGCCACGCGCTCGCCGACGACGGCCGCGGCGAGCACGACCGTCACGATCGGATAGAGCGAGGCGAGTACCGACGTCAGGCTCACGAGCCCGTGGCCGGACGCGGCGGCGAAGAGCACGTTCCCGAGCGTGTCGCCGATGCCGACGAGCGCGGCGACCGCCGCCCAGCGGGGCGCGAGGCGCATCGGAGCGCGCGTGCCGGCCACCACGGCCGCGACGAGCAGGAGTGCCGTCGCCCGGAAGACGAGCCCGGCCCACCAGAAGTCGACCTTGCCGGCCGCGTGCATGAACGGGAAGTAGACGCCGAACCCGAGCGCCGCCAGAAGCGCGAGCCCGACGCCGGTCGCGATCCGCCGCGTCCCCTCGTGATGCTCCACCGACGCGAGGCCGACGCCCACGAGCGCGCATGCGACGCCCGCCACCTGCACGGCTGACGGCCGGTCGCCGTTCGTGATCCCGTAGATCACCGGGATGACCGCGGAGACGCCGGCGACGGGCGCGACCACGCTCATGGCGCCGTCGCGCATCCCGCGGTAGTACGCGAAGAGGCCGAGCATGCCGGCGAGCGAGGCGACGCACGCGAACAGCACCGCCGGCCCGGCCGGGCCGCGGTCGCGCACCGCGACGGCAACGGCGATCGCGGCCACGCCGCCGAGCTGCGCCCAGAACAGCACGCGCAGCATCCCCAGCGTGCGGCCGACGTACGGGCCGACGAAGTCCGCGACGCCCCACGCGAGGCTCGCGCCGAGCGCCAGCGCGAGCGTCGTCAATCGATCCGGCGAGTGGCGGCTGCCGCGTCGAGTTGGTTCGCGTGGTAGAGCACGGCCGCCTCGGCGGTGCGTGCGGCGCGGCCGTCGTGATGCGACGCGACGCAGTGCAGGAGCTCCGCGAGCTGCGGCGGCGACAGGCCCTCGGCTCGCGACTCAACGAGGCGCAGGCCGAGGTGGACGTGGCCGAGCAGCCGCCCCTCCTCGGTCGGCGCGAACGCCGGCCCGCGGCCGAGCTCGAGCGTCCGCCCGACGTCGTGGAGCAGCGCCGCCGCGAGGAGCAGCTCGCCGCGCAGTCGCGGGTGGAGCTGCGCGGTCTCGCGGCAGAGGGTCGCGACGCCGACGGTGTGCTCGAGCAGGCCGCCGGCGTACGAATGGTGGTCGTCCTGCGTCGCCGGATAGTCGCCGAGCGCGCGGTCGGACAGCACCGCGCGCACGGTTGCGGCCAGCCCCGGATGCGTCAGCTCGCCGACCAGGAAGTCGAGGAAGCCTGCGAGCTCGTCGGGGTCGCGCCGACTCGCCGGCGTCAGCGACGCCGGGTCGACCCCTGCGGCCTCGAGCGCGCGGACGTCGAGCTGCAGCCGGTCGCGGAACCGCTCCACCCGGCCCAGGACGCGCACCGCGTCGCCCTCGCCGAAGCGGCCGTCGAGCAGCTCGACGTCGTTCCAGACGCGCGCCTCGATGCGCCCCGTCGGGTCGACGAGCTCGATCGCGAGGTACGGCGCGCCCGACTTTGTGCGCAGCTTGCGCTTCGTTCGAACGGCGTAGATCCCCTCGACGACCCGGTCCTCTGCGAGCTCCGCGATCGTCACGACGCCAGTCTATTGCGGCGTCCAGATGCGGAAGCCCGTCTCGTCGCGTCCGCGACCGACCTCCTCCAGGAGCTCCGCCGCCTCGCGGCGTCGCCAGCCGAAGAGGCCGGCGAGGTCAGCTGCGGTCAGCTCCCCCGCGAGCTCGAGCACGTGTCGTGCGAGCGCGTGGCGCGCATGCGCTCGCGCCGGCAGCGCGGCGAGACGCCACTTCCGCTCGAGGAGGTCGTGCGCGATCGCGCCCCAGCCCGCGTCGCCCTCGACCAGCTCCGCGTTCGTCAGGACGAGCTTTCGGTGGAGGGCCGCGACGGCGCGGTCGGTCTCCTTCTTCGTCAGGCCAGTCGCCTCGCGTACCTGCGGCCCCGTCAGCGGGCCGGCCTCGGCGACCGCCGTCACGACACGCTGCTCGTCGCCCTCCGGCTCGGCGGCGTTCGCCGCGACGAGCACCGGCAGCAGCGCCGGCGACACGCACGTCGCCACCCGGGCGACGTGCTTGCCGACGCAGACCAGCCCGCGCGCGGGGAGCTCGTCCTTCGCCCGCCAGAGGAAGCTCATCGCGTCGCTCCAGCGGACGAACGAGCCGTCGGCGTCGCGAACCGCCCAGTTCTCGTCGGCGCTGCCGTTCACCTGCTCCCACAGCGACGGCAGCACCGCGTCCGCCTTCGGGAAGAGCAGCGCGAGGCCGACCTCGTCCACCCAGGCGGCGGCCGCCTCCAGCGTCCGGATCACGACGACTAGTCTGCACCGATGCCGACCGTCCGTCCGTTCGCGGCCCTGCGCTACGACCCCGCGGTGGCCGGGCCGCTCGACAGGCTCGTCGCGCCGCCCTACGACGTCATCTCCGACGAGGCGCGGCGCGACTACCTCGCGCGGAGCCCGTACAACGTCGTCCACCTGACGCTGCCGGACTCCGAGGAGCAAGCGGCGCGCGACCTGGCCGCGTGGCGCGCGCAGCGCGCACTCGTCGAGGCGCCGCCCTCGTACTGGTGGGTCGCGCAGGACTACACCGGCCCCGACGGCGTGGCCCGCACGCGCGAAGGCTTCGCCGCGGCCGTCGAGGCGGTGCCGTACGAGCGCGGCGACGTGCTGCCGCACGAGCGCACGCATGCGGGGCCGAAGGTAGGCCGCCTGCGGCTGCTGCGCGCGACGCGGACGCAGCTCGAGCCGATCTTCCTGCTCTACGACGAGGAGCCGAAGCTGACGCGGCCCGCCGGCGAGCCCGACCTCGACGTCACCGAGGGCGGCGTCCGCACGCGCGTGTGGGCGGTGCCCGGCGGCGAGGTCGAGATCGGGACGCCGCTCCTGGTTGCGGACGGCCACCACCGCTACGAGACCGCCGTCGCCTTCCGCGCCGAGGATCCGAGCGCCACGCACACGTTCGCGATCCTGGTCTCGGCGCGTGCGCCCGGTCTGGAGATCTTCCCGACGCACCGGGTCGTGCAGCGCGTCGGCCACGTGCCCGGCGAGCCGGTCGACTCACCTGACGGCGGCGTGACGCTCTACAAGGGCAACGGCCAGTTCGTGCGCGTGCGCAGCGAGGACGACTTCGGCCCGCGCGTCGTCGAGTCGTTCCGGCCGGAGGGCGTCACGTACACCGCCTACGCCGAGGAGGCGATCGCGACGGTCGACCGCGGCGAGGCGCAGGCGGCGTTCCTGCTGCAGCCGGTCACGGTCGAGCAGGTGGCGCGCTTCGCGCACGCCGGCGAGACGATGCCGCAGAAGTCGACGTTCTTCTACCCGAAGCTCACCTCCGGCCTCCTGCTGTTCCCGCTGGCGCCGGAGCAGGCGCGCTGACGCCCGACTGGCTCGAGCTCTGCCGCGCGGCGCGCGACGACGTCTCGCGCGTGCTCGTCGACCTGCCGACCCGCGCCGAGCGCGAGCCGGTCGTCGGCGCCGGCGAGGGAGGAGACGACACGACGGCCGTCGACGCCGCCGCCGAGCGGGCGATCCTCCGGCACTTCCGCGACGACGAGATGCGCGTCGTCAGCGAGGAGGCCGGCGTCGCCGGCGGCGGGCGCTGGACGGTCGTGGTCGACCCGATCGACGGCTCGCTCAACGCGAAGCGCAGCATCCCGTTCTTCTCGATCTCGATCGCCGTCGCGGACGGCGGCACGATGGACGACGTCTTCTTCGGCTACGTGTACGACTTCGGCACCGCCGAGGAGTGGACCGCGGTGCGCGGCACGGGTGCACGGCTGAACGGCGTGCCGCTCGACCAGCGGCCGAAGGACACGCTCGAGATCCTGTCGTTCGAGGCGACCACGACCGCGTACGTGTCGGAGAACGCGCGCAAGTTCGACGGCGTCGCCCACCGCCTGCGTGTGATGGGCTCGCTCGCCATCACCCTCTGCCACCTCGCGGCGGGGCGTGTCGACGGCGTCGTGTCGCTGAAGCCGGCGCGCTCCGTCGACATCGCCGCGGCGCAACTGCTCGTGCGCGAGCGCGGCCTCGCGATCGAGCTGCCGGACGCGCCGCCGTTCGGCCGGGCCCCGCTCGACCTCGCGGGACGTTCGCGCGTGGCGGCCGCCGGGAATGAGCAGCTGTGCCGTCGGCTGGCCCAGGCGCTCACGAGCTGAGGATCGGCTGCTCCGGCTGGAACTACGCCCACTGGCGGAGCGGCGTGTTCTACCCGCCGCGCTGCGCGCCGCGCAACTGGCTGCGCTGGTATGCCCAGCACTTCGACACCGTCGAGGTGAACATGACCTTCTACCGGCTGCCGAAGGAGCCGGTCGTCGCGCGCTGGGTGCAGGAGTCCCCGCCCCCCTTCACCTTCGCGGTGAAGGTGAGCCGCTACGTCACGCACGTCAAGCGGCTGCTCGACGCCGACAGGCACCTGCCGCTCCTCTACGACCGCATCCGGCCGCTCCTGCGCTCGCCGAAGATGGGCCCGCTCCTCTGGCAGCTCCCGCCGACCTTCACCTACGACCCCGAGCGTCTTGCGGGGGCGCTCGAGCAGACGCACGACGGTCATCGCCATGCCTTCGAGTTCCGGCACCCGTCGTGGTTCCGCGAGGAGACGTACACGCTGCTGCGCGAGCACGGCGTCGCGCTCGTGGTCGGCGACCGTCCGCAGGTAAACGCGTTCCAGACGCACGAGCTGACCGCCGACTTCACGTTCGTGCGCTTCCACGGCGGCACCCGCGGCGCGAACGGCAACTACTCGCACCGCGAGCTCGACGCGTGGGCGGAGCGGCTCGCCCCCTGGGCGGAGGAAGTCGACGTGTTCGCGTACTTCAACAACGACTGGGAGGGCTACGCGATCGAGAACGCGCTCTACCTGAAGGAGCGCCTCGGCCAGCCGGCGCAGGTCGACGCGGATCTGCTGGCGTTCGAGAACGCGGCCCTCGCGCAGTAGGCGGCCGATACCCTCACGACGATGCCGACGAAGGAACAGGTGCTCGACGCGCTCGCCCGGGTGATCGACCCGGAGCTTCGCCGCCCCGTGACGGAGCTCGACATGGTGCGCGACGTGGTGATCGACGGTCCCGACGTCGCCGTCACGATCGCGCTCACCGTCGCCGGCTGCCCGCTGCGCTCGAGCTTCGAGGATCAGGTGGCGGAGCACGTCGGCACGCTGCCGGAGGTGCGCGGGGTCACGCTCCACTTCGACGTGATGACGCCCGACGAGCGCAGCGCCCTGACGACGCGCCTGCGCGGCGGCGTCGAGCCGCGCGGCATCCAGCTGCCGCCGGCGACGCGTGTCGTGGCGGTCGCGTCGGGCAAGGGCGGCGTCGGGAAGTCGACGCTGACCGTCAACCTCGCGTCGGCGCTCGCCGCGCTCGGCCACGAGGTCGGCATCCTCGACGCGGACATCTACGGCCACTCGATCCCGCACATGCTCGGGATCCGGCAGAAGCCGGTCGTCGTCGACAGGATGATCGTGCCGCCGGTCGCGCACGACCTGAAGCTGATGTCGATCGGGTTCTTCCTCGACGACAACCAGCCGGTGATGTGGCGCGGCCCGATGCTGCACCGCGCGTTCGAGCAGTTCCTGCAGGACGTGCACTGGGGCGCGCTCGACGTTCTCGTCGTCGACATGCCCCCCGGCACCGGGGACGTCTCGATCTCGCTCGGCCAGCTGCTGCCGCGCGCGGAGACGCTCGTCGTCACGACGCCGCAGCCGCTTGCGCAGGAGGTCGCCTCGCGCGCAGCGACGATGGCGCAGAAGACGGGGCTGCGGCTCGCCGGCGTCGTCGAGAACATGACGTCGGAGGTGTTCGGCAGCGGCGGCGGCGACCGCCTCGCGGACGAGCTCGGCGTGCCGCTGCTCGGCCGCGTCCCGCTCGACGCCTCGCTGCGCGCAGCCGCCGACGCGGGCGTCCCGCTCGTCGTGGCGGATCCCGACGCGGCACCGGCCCGCGCGATCGTCGAGGTCGCCCGGACGCTCGACGAGCGCCGCGTCGGCGGGTTCACGCGCACGTTGCCGCTCGTTTCCTGACGCGTGGACGTCGGCGCGTTCTTCGACCTCGACCGCACGCTCATCCGCCGCTCGTCGGTGCTCGCGCTCGCGCCGCACTTCCGCGCGCGCGGCCTCATCACGCGCACCGACGTGGTGAAGTCGGTGTTCTGGCAGATCCTCTTCGTCGCGCGCGGGGCGAGCGCCGAGACGATCCGCACCGCCGCAGAGGACGGGATGCGGATCCTGAACGGGTTCACGGTCGCCGAGATGCAGGAGCTGGTCGGCGAGGCGATGGAGACGGTTCTGCGGCCGCTCGTCTACGCGGAGCCGCTGCGGCTCGTCGAGCAGCACCGTGCACGCGGCGAGAAGGTGTACGTCGTGTCGGCGACGCTGCAGGAGATCGTCGAGCACATCGCCCGCGACCTCGGCTTCGACGGCGCGATCGGCTCGACCTGCGAGATCGTCGACGGCGTCTACACCGGCCGCTCGCTGCGCGCCGCGCACGGAGCAGGCAAGGCCGCCGCGCTCCGCGAGCTCGCCGAGACGGAGCAGATCGACCTCGGGAGCTCGACCGCGTACTCGGACTCCTACAGCGACGTCCCGTTCCTGGAGGCGGTCGGGCACCCCGTCGCCGTCAACCCCGACCGCAAGTTGCGGCGCATCGCGCGCGAGCGCGGCTGGCCGACGCTGCAGTTCTCCGCGCGTGCGGCCTGAGGAGGCGCGCGGGCGCCTGCAGGCGCTCGGTCTCGACGCGCGGGACGCGCGCGTGCTCGCGGCGCACTTCCTCGACGCGGAGCGGCGCGGGCAGACGGGGCACGGCGTCTCGCGGATCGCGTGGCTCGAGACCTGGGAGACGCTGCCGCGCGGCCGTCCGCGCCTCGTCGTCGACGAGCCGGGCTTCCAGCGCTGGGACGGGCGCGACGCGCTCGGCTACCTGACGCTGGCGGAGGCGGTCGCGGCGCAGGCGGAGCGGCCGCCGGACCGCGCGCAGCTCGTCGTCTGCGCCAACACCTTCCCGACCGGCTCGCTCGGCTACTGGGTGAATCAGGTCGCCGACGCGGGGCTGGTGGGGCTGCTGACCGCGACGTCGCCGCGACGGCTGCCGCACCCGGACGGGGGGCCGCCGCTCACGGGCACGAACCCGCTCGCGATCGCCGTCCCGTCGAGCGACGGCGCGCCCGTCGTCGCCGACGTCTCGATGGGGGCCGTCACGCACGGCGACGTGCTCGCCGGCCGCGCGCGCCCCGAGGAGCTCGTGCCCTTCGGCGGGCAGCACGCGCACAAGGCGTTCGCGCTCGCGGTGGGGCTCCAGCTGCTCGTCGACGCGCTTCTGCCGGAGGGCGAGTTCGGCGCCGTGCTGCTCGCGGCGCGGCCGGAGCGCGATCCCGTGCCCGCGCTCCGCGCGCTCGCCGCCGGGAAGCGGTTGCCCGGCGACCGCTTCCGACGCTAGCCGGGAAAGCCCGGCTCGTCCCGGATCGCCGCGAAGTCGGAGTCGCGCCGGGCGCGGTCGGCCCACTTCGGGTCGAGCTCGATCGCCCGCTTCAGGTGCAGGAGCGCGTCCAGGTGGCGGCCGCCACGTGCCTCCATGCACGCGAGGTTGTAGAGCAGCGCGGGGTGGTCGGGGCGTTCGGCGAGCGCCTCCTCGTGGATGCGGATCGCCTCGTCCCAGCGCTCCGCGCGCGCGGCCGGCACCGCGGCGAACATCGCCTCCCACGCCGACACCTCGTACGGCTCGCCCGGCTTGCCGCCGACGGCGAGCACCGCCGCGTCGTCCGTCAGCGCGACGGCGCCGCGGCGCAGCTGCGGGTCGCGCACGAAGACGAGCTCGCCCGGTCCGAGCTCGCGCTCGTCCGCGCCGATCGTGAAGCGCGCGCGTCCGCGCAGCACCACGTACAGCTCCTCGTGCCCGAGCTGCTCTTCGGTGTGCGACTCGACCACCTGCTCGCCGGCGGCGCGGGTCGTGTAGGCGTTGACGCCGAAGCCGCGGATGTCGAAGCGGCGGCGCACCGGCCGCCAGACGAAGCCGTCGTCCATCTCGACGCGCTCGAGCTCGTCGAGCTGCGCGTGGTTCACCCGACGAGCTCCTGCCAGCGCGGGTCGTCGTGCAGCGACGCCAGGTCGGAGTCGTTGCGCGCGAACTCGCGCAGCTCCTCGGTCGCTCTCGCGAACGCCCTGCGCAGGTGATCCCAGGCGAGCTCCGGGTCGCCGAAGCGCGCCTCGAAGCACGCCAGGTTGTACGGGGCCTCCCACGCGTCCTCCGGGCTCCGCTCCGCGAGAGCCCGCATGACCGCACGGCCCTGCTCGACGCGCCCGGCGCGCGCCTCGGCGAACGCGACGACGACGTCGTCCCAGCCGTGCGCGGCGAACGGCTGCCCCGGCGTCCCGCCGACCGCGAGCACGATCGTCCGCGGCTCCTCGGCGACCGCCGTGCGATGCACGCCGGGCGGGACGTGGACGAGCGTCCCGGCGGGCGCGTCGAGCGGCTCGTCGCCGACGGTGAAGCTCGCACGGCCGCGCACGACCACGTACAGCTCCTCGTTGCCGCTGTCCTCCTCATGCGGGGGGACGATCGTCTTCCCCGGCTCCGCCGTCCAGGCGTTCGCGCCGAAGGCGCGCAAGCCGAGTCGCGACCGGATCGGGATCAGCAGCGCGTCGCCGTGGTTCTCGCTCGCGTACGGGCCGAGCTCGTCGAGCGAGAGGATCTCGTAGCCGCTCATGCTTCGGTCTCGCGCGCGCGCAGCTCCGCGAGCACGACCGGGTCGATCCGCTCGAGCCCGTCGACCCGCTCCTCGAGGTTCTCCGTCCCCGCCCACTCGCCGAACGCCTCTCCGAGGTCGCCGCCGTAGCCGAGCCTGGTGAGGCGCGACGCGAGCTCCTCGCGCAGCGCCTCGTCGACGTCGACCCACTCGTCGCGCGGCGTCCGTCCGAACAGCAGATCGTGGATGCGGTAGAGGCGCGCGAGCTCCTCGACCGGCTGCGGGTGGTCGTCGACGCGCAAGTCGGCGAGGACGTCGCTCAGCCCGGCGTAGCCGCCGTCGCGCTCGACGACGAGCAGCGCGGCCGACTGCTGCCCGCGGCGGTCGCCGCCCGCCGCCTGCGCCGCCGCCAGGCACTCGAGCAGCCGCTCCGCGAGCGGGCGCCCGTCCGTCGAGGCGAACGTCTCGGCCAGCGCCGCGACCGTCGCCTCGCCGACCAGGATGTTTCCCTGCGCGGCGAAGCACGGGCCTGCGACGCCGCCTGCCCACGCCATGCACCTCGAGCCGGTGAAGGTTGCGCTGCCGCCGCGTGCGTCGACGACGCCGAGCTGGCGGTGGTCGCGGCCGTCGTCGGCGGCGGTCAGGCGTTCGACCACCTCCTGCGCCGACACGCCGTCGCGCAGCAGCGCGAGCCCGTCCGGGCCGTAGCGCGGGTTCGCGTAGGCCTGGGTCGCGATCGCGCCCACGTGCGGCTCCGCCCACGGGACGACGGCGCCGACGGCGAGGAACTTCGACTGCGTGGCGACGCCCCATTGTCGCGCGCGGAGGTCGCACGCGGCGATCGAGTACGTCGCGACGGTCCTAGCCATAGGTGAGCTCCGTCAGGTCGAGCTCGAGCAGCTTCGGGTCCCGGACGAGCGCCGTCGCCACCTCCGGCCGCGCGAGCGCCGCCTTCACCTCGTCGGCGCTCGCCGCGCGCACCGCCACGGGCCGGCCGCGGGCGTGCGCCGCCCGCAGCGCCCCGTCGTCGGGCGTGTCCAGCACGAGCGCGTCGTCGAGGTCGAGCTCGCCCTCGAGCGCGATCTCCGGCACGCGCCGGCCAGTCGCCCCGAACCACCGCTCCCTCATCGGCTCACCGGCGTCGTCCGAGAGCGCCCGTCACAGCTCGACGGTCTCGCCGGGCTCGATCCGCTCGACCCGAGCGCTCGTCAGCTCTGCGAGCTGCTCCGGCGTGCCCGTGAAGAGCGGGAACGTCCCCCAATGGCACGGCACGCAGCGCGGGTTCCCGAGCAGCTCGAGCGCGAGCGCGGCCTCCTTCGGCCCCATCGTGAAGTGGTCGCCGATCGGCAGGACGGCGACGTCAGGCTCGTAGAGGCGGGCGATGAGCTGCATGTCCCCGAAGACGCAGGTGTCGCCGGCGAAGTACACGCGCCTGCCGTCCGCCTCGACGACGTAGCCGGCGGGCTCACCCGCGTACGAGGTGTCGTCGGGCGCGCCGCCCGAGTGGAACGCATTCGTCATCGTCACCTTGAAGCCGCCCGCCTCGACCGTCCCACCCTTGTTGAAGGCGATCAGGTTGTCGCCCGGCACGCCGTTCTTCTCGAACCAACCCGCGAGCTCGACGATCGCGAGCACCGGGCAGCCGAGTTTCTGCGCGAGGCCGGGAACATCGCCCGCGTGGTCGCCGTGGCCGTGCGTGACCGCGATCGCGTCGGCGCGCTCGATGTTCTTCTCGGACTCCGGGAACGTCGGGCCGCTCAGGAAGGGGTCGACGTAGATGCGCCGGCCGTCCGACGAGTCGAGCCGGAACGACGCGTGACCGAGCCAGGTGAGCGAGGCCATGAAGCTCCTTTCGTGCGAGGACGGCGTGAGCATAGAAGGACCGTCCGGGCCGGGAGCGAAGCTAGGTGGGCGTGAGAGCCCGCGTGCTCCCGGTGGTTCTGGTGGCCGTGGCGGCGGTCGCCGACGGCCGCGGGGCGCACCACGCCGCCTTCGACGCGCTGCTCGCGGCGGTGCCGTTCACCGCCGTCGCCGCGCTGGCCGCGTTCGACCGCTGGCTCGCCTCCCGCGACGTGCCGCTGCGCGGCCTGCAGGCGGTACTCTGGGCCCTCGCGCTCGCGCTCGTCGTCCTCTCGTGCGCGTCACGGTCGACCGCCGCGCGAACCCACCCGCTCCCGCCGCTCGCCGCGTCATCGCTCGCCGCCTGCCTCGCGGTGTTCGCGCTCAAGGCGCTCGTCGCGCTGGCGCCGCACGCACGGCTCGCGCTCCGGCCCGCGAAGCCCTGACGTCGGCTACAGCGGCAGGACGCGGCCGGCGCTGCGCGCGAGGTCGATCAGCGGCTGCACCGCGAAGAACGACGCGACGGTGACGACCACGCACGCGGCGACGGCAGCGCCCAGCAGCACCTCGCGCGCAGGCGCGCCGCCGGCGGGCGCGAGCTGCAGCTCCGCCGCATCCCGGAAGAACATCGCGCGCACGATCCCGAGGTAGTAGTAGGCGGAGATCATCGTGGCGACCACGCCGACGACGATCAGCCACCACATTCCGTGGTCGTAGGCGGCGCTGAAGACGTAGAACTTGCCGATGAAGCCGCCGGTCAACGGGAAGCCGAGGAACCCGAACATGAATGCGGCCATCGACCACGCGAAGAACGGCCGCTCCCAGCCGAGCCCGGCCAGGTTCTGAAGCGTCACGGGCACGCCGAGCTCGCGCTCGCGCGCGGCCACGACGGCGAACGCGCCCAGCGACATGGCCGCGTACGGGATGAGGTAGTACTGCAGCGCCCGCGCCCCGAGCTGGTTCGCGGCGGCGACGGCGATCAGCATGAATCCGGCGTGCGACACCGACGAGTAGGCGAGGATCCGCTTCACGTTCCGCTGCACGATCGCCGCGACGTTCCCCCACGCGAGCGACGCGCACGCGATCGCGGCGATCGCGTAGCGCCAGAGGTTCGTGTCGTGCGGGAACGCGACCGCCAGCACGCGGTACGTGACGACGAGCGCGGCGATCTTCGTCGCCGACGCCATGAAGCCCGTGACCGGCGTCGGCGCGCCCTGGTAGGCGTCCGGCGTCCACATGTGGAAGGGCGCCGCCGAGCTCTTGAACGCGAGCCCGACGATCACCATCGCGAGCCCGACGACGAGCATCGCGTCGTGGCCGTGGCCGTGCGCGGCGATCCTGTCGAAGCTCAGCTGGCCCGTGTCGCCGTACGCGAGCGCGGAGCCGAAGAGCAGGGTGGCGGAGCCGATCGAGCCGACGATCAGGTACTTGAGCCCCGCCTCGAGCGAGCCGATCAGGTCGATGTCGATCGCCGACAGGACGTACAGCGCGATCGAGAACCACTCGAGCCCGAGGAACAGCGTCAGGAGCGACGCGGCCTGGACGAAGAACATCATCCCGGCGCCGGCCGCCGTCAGCAGCGCGTAGTACTCGGCCACGTGCTCCTCGCGCCAGCGTTCGCGGAACGAGACGAGCACGCTGACCGCGCCGCAGCCCGCGAGCAGCACCTGTGCGAGCGCCGCCCACTTGTCGCGGAAGAGCGTGTCGCGCATGACGACGCTCGCGTGCCGGCTGCGGTCGTCGAGCACGATCGCGAAGACGCCCGCCGTGACGAAGCCGGCGAAGGCGGCGAAGGCGGAGATCGACTTGCGCGCGCCGCCGCGCGTGAACACGGCGACCATCAGCAGCAGCCCGGCCGCCGCGAGCAGCGACAGCGCCGGCGCCAAGTCGAGCCAGTCGACGTGCGGCTTGTGGATCATCTCGACCCTGCCGGCGGCACGTACGCCGTCCAGCCGGCGCTCGGGCCGGAGACGGTGAAGGTCGTGCTCCCGCCGCTCACGAAACCGCTCGGCACGAGCGCCCGGCCGCCGCCGAACGCGCGGTGCGAGACGAGGTTCGGCCACGCGCTCAGCCCGACGAGGCAGAGCAGCAGCGGCACGACGACGGCGAGCTCGCCGACGCGCAGGTCGAGCGCCGCGTCGGAGACGGCGGGGCCGACGTCCTGGTGCAGCACCCCGCTGATCGCACGCAGCATGTACATGGCGGCCAGGACGATCGCGACCGCGCCGACGACGGCCCACCCCCAGCCCTGCTGGAAGGCGCCCGCGAGGATCAGGAACTCGCCGGCGAAGGTCGTCGACAGCGGCACGGCCAGCGAGATGATCCCGATCGTCATGATCGCCGTCGCGAGTGCAGGGCGCCCGCGCGCGAGGCCCCCGATCAGCCGGAGCTCGCCGGTCGCCGTGCGCCGCTCCACCATTCCTGCGAGCAGGAACAGCGTCGTCGACACGAGCGCGTGGTTCACGATCTGCAGGACGGCGCCGTCGAAGCCGAGGTCGTTGTTCGCGAAGAGCCCGATGGTGATCAGCCCGCTCTGCGCCATCGACGAGTAGAGCACGACGCCGCGGAAGTCGGGTGCGCGGAACGCGAGCAGCGAGCCGTAGACGAGCGAGATCGAGGCGAGCACGAGCAGCACGACGCGCCAGTCGTGCACGACCGACGGGAACTTCGGGATCACGATCCGCAGCAGGCCGTACAGGCCGGCCTTCGACACGATCCCGGACAGCACCGCCGCCACCTCGGGCGGCGACTCGCGATACGCGTCCGGCATCCAGCCGTGGAACGGGAAGAGCGGCGACTTGATCGCGAACGCGACGACGAAGCCGAGGAAGAGCCAGGTCGAGCTGCTCGTCCCCGTCCTCGTCAGGTCGAACGTCCCCTGCTGCAGCCCGTAGACGACGATCGCGGCGAGCATCAGCAGCGACCCGACGACCGTGTAGATGACGAACATCAGCGTCCCGCGCAGGCGGCCGGCGCCGCCCCAGACGCCGATCAGGACGTAGAGCGGGATCAGCATCGCCTCGAAGAAGGCGTAGAAGAGCAGCAGGTCCTGCGCCGCGAACACGCCGACGATCGCGCCGGTGAGGAGCAGCATCAGCGCGAAGTAGGCGCGCGCACGGTCGCGGCCGACCCACCACCCGTAGATCACGCACGCCGCCATCACCACCGTCGTCGCACCGACGAGCCAGACCGAGAACGCGTACTGGCCGACGTGGTAGCGCACGTGCAGGTCGCTGAACCACGAGCCGTTCTGCCCGAGCTGCAGCGCCGGCGAGCCGAAGTCGAACCGCGACGCCGACGTGATCCAGAAGCCGACCTCGACCAGCGAGACGAGTGCCGCCAGCGACCCCAGGTACGCGCGCGGCAACGGCGCGACGGCGACGAGCAGCGCGCCCGCGACCGGCAGGAAGATCAGGATCGTCGTCAGCCAGTGGTTCATCAGCGCACGCTCAGGAAGACGACTGCGAGGACGGCCAGTCCGCCGGCCAGCGCGAGCGCGTAGGAGCGGACGAGCCCGGTCTGGGCGCGGCCGAGCTCGCGCGCGCCGAGGTCGACGCCGCCGGTGACGCCCGCGATCGAGCCGCCGATGATCGGGCGCTCGACTACCGCGTACAGCGCCCGCGCCGCAAGGTCGGAGGTGCGGTACCAGACGAGGTCGTACACCTCGTCCCAGTAGAACTTCTTCTCCAGCACGGGTAGCGCGCGCGGCGCCCGGGCGCGCGCCCGCGGCGCGTAGAAGGCCCACGCGACCGCCATCCCCGCGAGCCCGAGGCCGACGGCGAGCGCGGAGGCGAGCGCCTCCTGCCAGCTCTTCGCCTCGGCGAACGGGTGCGCGACGGGGTCGAGCCAGTGGGTGACCGGCGTCCACAGCGGCGCGAACTGGAGCCACCCGCCGAGCACCGATAGCGCGGCGAGCACAGCGACGGTCCAGCGCATCGAGAGCGGCCCCTCCGCGCCGTGGTGCGCGTGGTGGTGCTCGCGCGCGAACGCGCTCGGCTCGCCCGTGAACACCACGAAGAACAGCCGGAACGCATAGACGCCCGTGAGGAACGCGCCCAGCTCGCCGGCCACGAAGATCAGCCAGCCGTACCAGCCGCGGTCGAGCGCGGCCGCGAGGATCGAGTCCTTCGAGAAGAACCCGGCGAACGGCGGGATACCGACGAGCGCGAGCGAGCCGACGAGGAAGACGAGCCGAGTGAACGGCATCAGCCGGCCCACGCCGGCCAGCTTCCTGATGTCCTGCTCCCCGGCGAGGGCGTGGATGGCGATCCCGGCGGCGAGGAAGAGCAGCGCCTTGAAGAAGGCGTGCGTCATCAGGTGGAACATCCCGTTCGGATACGCGCCGAGCCCGACGGCGACGAACATGTAGCCGATCTGCGACATCGTCGAGTACGCGATCACGCGCTTGATGTCCACCTGCACGAGCGCGATCAGCCCCGCCATCACGAGCGTTGCGGCGCCGAGCCCCGCGGCGAGGTCCTGCACGACGTAGGCGTGCTCGAACAGCGGGTGCGTGCGCGCGATCAGGTAGACGCCGGCGGTCACCATCGTCGCAGCGTGGATCAGCGCGCTGACCGGCGTCGGCCCCTCCATCGCGTCCGGCAGCCACGTGTGCAGCGGGATCTGCGCCGACTTCGCGAGCGCGCCGCCGAGCAGGCCGAGCGCGATCAGGTTCGCGATCGCTCCGTGTGCGGGCGCCGCCGCGAACACGCCGCCGTAGTCGAGGCGGCCGGTGTGCTGGATGAGCAGGAACAGGCTCAGCGCCATCGTCGCGTCGCCGAACGCGTTCATGACGAACGCCTTCTTCGCGGCGGCGACCGCCGAGGCCCGCTGCTGGTAGTAGCCGATCAGGAGGTAGCTCGAGAGCCCGACCATGCCCCACCCGGCGAGCAGCAGCAGCAGGTTGCCGCCCTCGACGAGCAGGAGCATCGAGAACACGAACAGCGACATGTACGCGAAGAAGCGTCGCTCCTCGTCCTCGCCGTCCATGTAGCCGACCGAGTAGGCGATGATCAAACTGCCGACGCCGGCGACGATCAGCATCATCATCACGCTGAGCTGGTCGACGAGCAGCGTGAGCCCGAAGTGGTAGGGCCCGGCCGACAGCCACGTCCAGGCGGTCGTCGCCGAGCCGCGATGCGCGGCGCCGCGGCCCCACATCGATGCGAACGCGACGACGGCAGCGGTGAACGCGCCCATCGTCGTCGCCGTCGACAGGTAGCCCGACGCGCGCCGCGTGATCCGCGTCCCGGCGAAGGTGATCGCCAGCGCCGAGGCAAGCGGCAGCAGGAGGCAGATCCAGGCGGCGATCCGCATCTACCCGCGCAGCGTCCTGAGCTTGTCGACGTCGAGCTCGACGTTGCGGCGGCCGAGCGCGACGATCATGCCGAGGCCGACGACGACCTCGGAGGCGGCCACCGCCATGACCGAGATCGCGAAGACCTGACCGTTCTGGTTCCCGTGCAGGCGCGAGAACGCGATCAGCAGCAGGTTCGCGCTGTTCAGCATGATCTCGACGGAGAGCAGGATGATCAGCGGCGAGCGGCGGAGCATCACGCCGAGCGCGCCGATCGCGAACAGGATCGCGCTCAACGCGACGTACCACTGGATGTCAGGCCCGTGCATCGGCGCTCTCCCCCTGCACGAGCGGATCGGTGCGGCGCGCGTGTGCTCCGAGGACGACGCCGCCGACCGCGGCGACGAGCAGCACAATCGAGGTGACCTCGAACGCGAGCAGCTGGTCGGTCAGGAACAGCTTGCCGATCGAGGCTGGCGAGCCGAACGAGCGCGTGACGTGCGCCGGCCTCGACAGCGTGTGCCCCGCCGCGAGGCCGATGACGACGCACACCTCGGCGAGGATCGCGCCGCCCGCGAGGACGGACCCGACCGCCAGCCACGAGGGGCCCCCGGACCACGGCGAGGCTTCGCTGCGGTCGCCGAGGTACGCGATCACGAACAGGAACATCACCATCACGGCGCCGCCGTAGACGAGCACCTGGCCGGCGGCGACGAACTCGCCCGCCAGCAGCAAGAACAGCACGGCCAGCGAGGCGAGGTTGCCGATCAGCGACAGTGCCGAGTAGAACGGGTTGCGGAAGCTGACGACGGCGAGGCCGCTGGCGAGGCACGCGAACGCCGCCACGACCCAGACGAGCCAGACCAGGAAGTTCGCCATCGCCTACGAGTGCTCCTTGTAGTACGGGATCGGCGTGTCGTAGAGGTCGGGGTCGGCGACGGGCACCTTCTTGATCGGCGGCCGGAGCAGGATGTCCTTCGTGTAGATCAGGTCGTCGCGGTTGTACTCGGAGATCTCGAAGTCGTTGCCGAGCGTGATCGCGTCGAACGGACACGCGACCTCGCAGTAGCCGCAGAAGATGCAGCGCGACATGTTGATCTCGTAGATGCGCGCGTAGCGCTCGCCGGCGGAGACGCGGTTGTCGGGCGTGTTCTCGGCGGCGACGACGCGGATGCAGTCCGCCGGGCAGGCCGCCGCGCAGAGCGAGCAGCCGACGCACTTCTCGAGGCCGTTCTCGTGGCGGTTCAGCCGGTGGCGGCCGCGGTAGCGCGGGTACACCGGCCGCTTGTACTCCGGGTACTGCTGCGTGATCGGCTTCTTGAAGATCTGCTTCAGCGTGACGCCGAAGCCCTTCAGCGTGTTCGGGACGACGGCCATGTCTACCGGGCGGCTCTCACTTGACGAGGACGACGAGGAACGCGGTGACGAGGGCGTTGGCGGTCGCGACCGGCAGCAGCACCTTCCAGCCGAAGCGCATCAGCTGGTCGTAGCGCAGGCGCGGCTGCGTCGCGCGCAGCCAGATGAACACCGAGACGAGCGCGAACAGCTTGAGCACGAACCACAGCGGCCCGAGCATGTCGAGCGAGTGCACCCACGGGAAGTGGTAGCCGTCGAAGAAGAGCGTCACGCAGAGGCCGGAGAGCGTGAGCATGTTGATGTACTCGGCCGCCTGGAAGAGGCCCCACCTCATGCCCGAGTACTCCGTGTGGTAGCCGGCGACCAGCTCGGTGTCCGCCTCCGGGAGGTCGAACGGCGCCCGCGACGTCTCCGCGGTGCCGCCGATCAGGAACACCGCGAGCCCGACGCACTGCGGGATGAAGAACCAGAGCGTCGCCTGCTGCTTGTCGACGATCTGCGCCAGGTCGAGCGACTGCCCCATCAGCACGACGCCGAGCACGCTCAGCGCGAGCGACACCTCGTACGAGACGAGCTGCGCGCACGTCCGCATCGAGCCGAGCAGCGAGTACTTCGACTCGGACGCCCAGCCGCCGACGATGAACCCGTAGATGCCGATCGACCCGAGCGCGAAGATCAGGATGAGCGAGATCGGGACGTCGACGACGCTGCCGCGGATGTAGTGGCCGGCGACGGTCCAGCCCGCGCCCCACGGGAGGACGCTGAACGCGGCGAGCGCCGTGAACATTGACACGATCGGCGCGACGATGTAGAGCGGCTCGCGCGCGGCGATTGGCGCGAACGCCTCCTTGCGGATCAGCTTCAACAGGTCGGCGATCGGAACCAGCAGCCCCTTCGGCCCGGCGCGGTTCGGCCCGAACCGCAGCTGCATCCGGCCGAGCAGCTTCCGCTCGAGCCACGTCGTGAACGCGAAGAACAGCATCACGACGTTGATCACCACGAACGCCTTCGGCAGGGTGATCCACCAGGCCTCCTTCACCGCCGCGCCGCCTGGATCTCGACGCTCGGGTGCAGGTCGCCCGCGTGCTCGCGCGCGACCCGGACGACGCCGGGCTGCAGGTCGCGCGCGATGCGCGCGCGCAGCTCGACGGTCGTGCCGTTCGACGAGAGCGCGACCGTCTGGCCGTTTCGAATCCCGCGTGCACGTGCGTCGTCACGCGACAGCTCCACCTCCGGGGCCGGCCGCTGGAACTGCAGCTCCGGCGTCCGCTCGACTGCGGCGCCCGAGAAGAGCGGCTTGTACGTGACGAGCCGCAACCCGCGCTCCGCCGGCCCGGCGCCTGCCCCGTCCGCGCGCGGCGCGCCGCCGGCGGCGCGCGCGGCCCGTGGCGGCAGCTCCGCCGTCTCGCCGACCTCCGCGAACCGGATGCCGCCGAAGCACCGGTCGCTCACCTCGTCGAAGACGACCGACGTGTACGGGGACAGCTCGACGCCGAAGCGCTCGCCGAGCTTCGCGAGCCACGCCAGCACGTCGGGCACCGGCGCCGCGACGGCGCGCCGCTGCCGCTGCAGCCGGCCCTCGAGGTTGATGGTGGTGCCGTCGCGCTCGAGGTAGCTCGTGCCCGGCAGGACGAGGTCGGCGAAACCGCGGAAGCTCGACTCGAACATCCCTATGCCGATCACGACGTCGGCGTCGGTGGCGAGCGCGCGCACGTTCGGGTCGGTCGCCGACTCGTCGCCCGAGACCACCAGCACCCGCGGCCTGACGTCCTCAGGCTCGCCGTCCGCGGCCGCGCTCCACGCGTCGGCGACGCCGCGGCCGTTCGGCGTCCGCGGCAGGTAGTAGACGTTCGCCGCGCCGTACGCGTCCGGGCGGTCGGTGACGAGGGCGTCGACGGGCTCGGACGGCACGCCGTAGGCGACTCGCGCGCCACGCCGGCGCGCCGCCTTCAGCCACAGGTCGACGATCGGCGCGCGCTCGACGACCGGCTCGTCGCAGACGACGGCGATCGTCTTCGCTTCGCGCAGCGCCGACAGCGGCGCGCGGAACGCGTCGAGGTGGTCCGGCACGTCCTCGGGCAGCACCGCGGAGTGGGCGCCGAGGCCGCGGCGCATCAGCTTCGCGAGCGCGTACGCCTCCTCGACCGATTCCGCACCCGACAGCGCCGTCACGGTCGAGGGGCCGCCCTCCCGCAGCAGCCGCTCCGCCTCGTCCAGCGCAGCGTCCCACGTGATCTGCTCGAACCGCCGCGGCCCTGCCTTCTGCAGCGGCGCCGTGACGCGGTCGCGCGCCGTCAGGTGCGCGTACGCGAACCGGCCCTTGTCGCACAGCCAGCCCTCGTCGACCTGCGGGTGGTTGCGCGACTGGACGCGCTTCACCTCGCCCTCGCGGGTCGTCGCGCTGACGTTGCAGCCGACGGGGCAGAGGCCGCAAACCGTCGGGACGTTCTGGATCTCCCAGGGGCGTGCCTGGAAGCGGTACTGCGTCGACGTCAAGGCGCCGACGGGGCACAGCTCCGTCACGTTGCCGGTGAAGTGGCCGCGGTACGGCTCGTCCTCGAACGTCGCGATCACCGACTGCGCGCCGCGGTTGATCGCGACGAGCTGCCCGTCCTCGGCGACCGACTCGCTGAAACGCGTGCAGCGGTAGCAGAGGATGCAGCGCTCGCGGTCGAGCGCGATCAGCGGCGAGATCGGGATCGGCTTCTCGAACGTCCGCTTCGGGAACGTCATGCGCGTGTTGCCGGGCCCGTAGCGGAACGTCAGGTCCTGCAGCGGGCATTCGCCGCCCTTGTCGCACACCGGGCAGTCGAGCGGATGGTTGACGAGGATGAACTCGAGCGTCGCGTTCTGGCCCTCCGCGGCCTGCTCGGACGTGCGCGCCGTCCGGACGACCATCCCGTCCTGCGCCGTGAGGGTGCAGCCGGCCTGCAGCTTCGGCATCCCCTCCACCTCGACGAGGCACATGCGGCACGCGCCGTACGCAGGACCGAGCCGCGGCTCGTAGCAGAACACGGGGATCTCGACGCCGGCGGCGGCCGCCGCCTCGACGATGCCCGTGCCCTTCGGCACCTGCACTGCGCGTTCGTCGATCGTGACGGTGACGAGGTCGGCGGGCGCGGCCTTGGGCGCGCCGGACTGCGTCGCGGTCACGCCGGCACCTCGGCCACCGCCGTGTGCGTGTGCATGCGGACCGGCGCGAGCACGTGGTCGAGGCTCGAGCGTCCGCCGAACGGGCAGCCGCCCTGGTCGATGTGCGCCTGGAACTCGTCGCGGAACTTCGCGACGTAGCTCGCGACGACGATCGCGTCCGAGTCTCCGAGCGGGCAGAGGCACTTGCCGTTGATGCGGTCGCAGACGTCGAGCAGCAGGTCGAGGTCGCCCTGCGTCGCGCGCCCGTCCTCGAGCTTGCGCAGGATCGCCGTCAGCCAGCGCGTCCCCTCGCGGCACGGCGTGCACTTGCCGCACGACTCGTGCTCGTAGAACTCGGAGAAGCGGATCCCGAGCTGCACGATGCAGCAGCGGTCGTCGAGCACGATGATCCCTGCGGAGCCCATCGCGGTGCGGAGCTTCGCCAGCGAGTCGAAGTCGTAGCCGACGTCGATCTCGTCGGCTCTCAGGATGACCGTCGACGAGCCGCCCGGCACGACCGCCTTCAGCTGGCGGCCGCCCGCGATGCCGCCGCCGAGCCCGTAGACGATGTCGCGCAGCGACATCCCGGCCTCGATCTCGTAGTTGCCGCCGTTGACGACGTTGCCGGAGATCGAGACGACGCGCGTGCCGCGCGAGTTCTCCACGCCGAGCTTCGCGTACTCGGCTCCGCCCAGCTCGACGACCGGCGCGACCGTGGCGATCGTCTCGACGTTGTTGACGACGGTCGGCGCGGCGTAGAGGCCGGAGATTGCGGGGAACGGCGGTTTCGAGCGCGGCTGCCCGCGCTTCCCCTCGAGCGACTCGAGCAGCGCGGTCTCCTCGCCGCAGATGTACGCGCCCGCGCCGCGATGCACGACGATCGTCACCCCGCCGAGGATGTCGTCGCGGCCGCGCAGCTGCTCGAGCGCGTTCACGAGGATCTCGTAGGGTCCCGAGTACTCGCCGCGGATGTAGACGAAGACGCGGTTGCAGTCGATCGCGTGCGCGGTGATCAGGCATCCCTCGATGAACCGGTGCGGCACGCGCGAGAGGATCTCGTTGTCCTTGAAGCTGCCCGGCTCCGACTCGTCGGCGTTGACGACGAGGTAGTGCGGCTTCGGGATCTGCTCCTTCGACGGCACGAACGACCATTTCCGGCCGGTGGCGAAGAACGCGCCGCCCCGCCCGCGCAGCTCCGAAGCGAGCAGCTCCTCGGTCACGTCGGCCGGCGACATCGCGCGCGCCTTCGCGAGCGCACGGTAGCCGCCTACGGCCTCGTAGCCTGCCAGCGTCGTCAGGTCGTGGTCGTCGACGCCCGCGAAGACGATCTTCTCGACGGGCGTGCTACTCACTCCCTCGCCTCTCCCCGCGATCGCCGAGCAGCTCGTCGGCGATCGCCGCTACGTCGTCGGGACGCACGTGCGTCCGGTAGTGGTCGTCGACCGCGACGACCGTCGCCCAGCCGCAGCCGCCGAGGCACTCGACGGTGCGGAGCGTCACCTTCCCGTCCGGCGACGTCTCCCCGGCGCGGCACGACAGCTCCCGCTCGAACGCCTCGACCACCTGCTGCGCGCCGACGACCGCGCACGACACGTTCGTGCACACCTCGACGAGGTGCTCGCCGACCGGCGCCAGGTGGAGCTGGTCGTAGAACGACGCGATCGAGTGCACGTACGCCGGCGTCTCGTCGAGCGCGTCCGCGACCTCGCGGATCACGTCGGGCGACAGCCAGCCGTGCTCCTCCTGCGCGAGCCGCAGCGCAGGCAGCACCGCCGAGTGCGAGCCCGGCGGGTACTTCGCGCGCTCCGCCTGGATCCGGTCGTAGAGCGACGACGTCAACGTCCGCTCCGGCGCGCCTGCGCGCGAACGCTCACCGGTCGACCTCCCCCATCACCGTGTCGAGGGAGCCGACGATCGCGATCATGTCCGCGATCAGGGCGTCCTTCATCATCGTCGCGGTCGCCTGCAGCGCGACGAACGACGGCGCGCGGATCTTCACGCGCCACGGCCGCGGGCCCCCGTCGGAGCAGAGGTAGCAGCCGAGCTCGCCGCGCGGCGACTCGATCGCGAAGTAGACCTCGCCCTCGGGAACGCGGAACCCCTCGGTGACGATCTTGAAGTGGTGGATGAGCGACTCCATCGACGTGTGGAGCTCGTGCCGCGGCGGCAGTACGACCTTGCGGTCGTCGGCGATCCACGGCTCGCCCTCCATGTTCTCGAGCCGGTCGAGGCACTGCTCGACGATCCGTACAGACTCGCGCATCTCGTCCATGTGCACGCGGTAGCGCGAGTAGACGTCGCCGTCGCGGTAGACGGGGACGCGAAAGTCCACCTGGTGGTAGGCGAGGTACGGCTCGTCCTTGCGCAGGTCCCAGTCGACGCCCGACGCGCGCAGCACCGGGCCCGATTGCCCGAGCGCGATCGCGTCGCTCGCAGACAACAGCCCGAGTCCCTCGGTGCGCTCGAGCCAGATCTTGTTGCGCGTGAGCAGCGTCTCGTAGTCGTCGATCGCGCGCGGCATCCAGTCGCAGAACTTGCGTGCCTCCGGATAGAACCCGCGCGGGACGTCCTCGGCGAGGCCGCCGACCTGGAAGTACCGCGTGTGCATGCGATAGCCGGCGACGAGCTCGAACAGGTCGAGGACGAGCTCGCGCTCGCGGAACGCGTACCAGAACATCGAGATCGCGCCGAGCTCGAGCGCGGACGTGCCGAGCCAGACGAGGTGCGAGTGCAGGCGGTTCAGCTCCAGCAGCAGCGTGCGCATCCACGTCGCCTTCGGCGGGATCTCGAGCCCGAGCAGCTTCTCGACCGCGCCGACGAATACGTACTCGTTGTTCTGGAACGAGACGTAGTCCATCCGCGGCGCGTACGGGATGCACTTCCACCACGACTTCTGCTCCATGTTCTTCTCGAACCCGGTGTGCAGGTAGCCGATAACCGCCTCGACGCCGGTCACGTCCTCGCCGTAGAGGTCGACGACGAGCCGCAGCACGCCGTGCGTCGACGGGTGGTTGGGGCCGAAGTTGATCGTCAGCACGTCACCCGTCGCCTTCAGCTCGTCCGGCGTCACGAGCACCGTCGGCGTCGGGTGCGGGATGCGCGTCCCCTCGTAGATCGGTCTGCGCGTCCGCTGCGGGGCGACGGCCATGCCTACCGCTCTCCCGAGAAGCGCACGGGCTCGCCGCCGACCGGGTAGTCCTTGCGCAGCGGATGCCCGGCCCAGTCGTCGTCGAGCAGGATCCGCTTCAGGTTCGGATGGCCGACGACGTTGACGCCCATCATGTCGTACTGCTCGCGCTCGTGGAAGTCCGCCGTCGGCCAGACGCCGACGACGCTCTCGACCGGCTCGCCCTCGTCGACGAACACCGTCATCCGCACGCGGCGCGGCCGCTCGCGCAGCGCGAGCAGGTGGTAGTTCATCGCGAATCGCTTCGGCTTCGGCTCCGGCAGTGCCTGGAGGCCCTGCGTCATCGGCGCGTTGATGTCGCGGCCGTCGTTCGTGCCGATGTAGCCGGAGACGCCGCGGCCGCCCCAGGCGAGGTAGTCGACGGCCGTGACGTCGGAGAGGAAGTTGAAGCCGAGCTCGTCGCGGAGATAGGTCGCCGCCTCGACCAGCCGCGCGGGGTCGACGACGAGCGTCGTCTCGCCGTGCTGCTCCTTCGTCTCGACCAGGCCCGGGACGGCCGCGAAGGGCGTACCCGCTCCGGCGCCGGCAGCGCCGGCACCTCCGCTCTTCGGCGGCTCTGCCGAGCCTACGCCGCTGGTCAACTGGCGACGCTCCGGATCTCGTACGCGGGCGGCACGCCCGCCTTCACCGCCTCGTGCAGCCGGATGATCCCCTCGACGAGCTGCTCCGGGCGGGGCGGGCAGCCGGGCACGTAGACGTCGACCGGGACGATCTTGTCGACCGACTGCACGACCGCGTAGTTGTTGAACATGCCGCCGGAGCTCGCGCACGCGCCCATCGCGATCACCCACTTCGGCTCGAGCATCTGGTCGTAGATCTGGCGCAGCGGCGCGGCCATCTTGTGCGCGACGCGGCCGGAGACGATCAGCAGGTCGGCCTGCCGCGGCGAGCCGCGGAACGGCTCCATCCCGAAGCGCGCGATGTCGTAGCGGCTCGAGACGATCGACATCATCTCGATCGCGCAGCACGCGAGCCCGAACGTGTCCGGCCACATCGAGTTCGTCTGCGCCCACGCCACGGCCTTCTCGAGCGTCGTCAGGCCGAGGCGCGACTCGAGGTCGCTCACCTCCTCCTCGAAGACGCTCGCGCGCGTCGGCCAGAGCAGCCGCTCCGACTTCATGCCCAGGTCGCGCAGCCGCTTCCGCTCTACCGCCACTCGAGCGCTCCTTTGCGCCAGATGTAGACGTACGCGACGAGCAGGACGACGAGGAAGGTCAGGAACTCGAAGAACCCGAACCAGCTCAGCAGGTGGAGGATCACCGCCAGCGGATACAGGAAGACGATCTCGATGTCGAAGAGGATGAAGAGCATCGCCGTCAGGTAGAAGCTGACGGTGAAGCGCTGACGGCGCGGCGGGCCCTGCGACACGCCCGATTCGAACGGGACGGTGCGCGCGCGGACGCGGCGATGCGGCCGCTGCGCGAAGACGAAGCTGCCGACCATCATCGTGGTCGGGATCGCGAGCGCGAACAGCCCGTAGATTGCGAACGGCAGCCAGTCGTTGAACACGCGCTTCCCGCCTTCGTCGAAGTGCGTCCGGCGGTGAAGCTAGCAAGGTTGGCGCGGCTGCCACGATCTGAACCGGATCCCCTGGAGTGATCGGGGTTGCAGGTGTCACGAAGTTCGGTCGCGAGGACGTGCGGGTACACTGGGCGCATGGCCACGATCGAGCGCGAGGAGACCGCCGTCGTCGTCCTGACGGAGCGTGCGGCGACGAAGGTGTCGTCGCTGATGGCACTGGAGCCCGCGGGCGAGGCGGAGGTGCTCCGTGTCGCGATCCAGGGCGGCGGTTGCAGCGGGTTCGAGTACGCGCTCGGCTTCGACCGTGGCGCGCAGGCCGGCGACCACGAGCTCGAGTACCACGGCGTGAAGGTCGTCGTCGACCCCTTCAGCGCCCCCTACCTCAAGGGCTCGACGATCGACTTCCTCGAGGGGCTGCAGGAGTCGGGGTTCAAGATCGACAACCCGAACGTCGTCTCCGCCTGCGGCTGCGGGCACAGCTTCCAGGTCGCCGAGGGCGAGGCAGCCGACGCCGCCGACGCCTGCGGCGGCTGCGGCCACGCGCACTAGCCCTTCGGCTCCCGCGCGCGCGCCTCGAGCGCGAGCATCAGCTTGCGCAGGAGGCCGTTGAGCAGCCGCTGCTCGTCCTTCGTCAGCGCGGCGGCGAAGAACGACTCCTTGCGACCCTGCACCTCCGCGGCCGCGTCCCACGCCGCGCGCCCCTGCTCCGTCAGCTCGACGACGACGGCGCGCCGGTCGCTCGGGTCGGGAAGCCGGCGGATGTGGCCGAGCGACTCGAGCCGGTCGAGCCGGCTCGTCATCGCGCCGGACGAGAGCTCGAGGTCGCGCGCGAGCGTGCCCGGCGACGTGCGGCCGTCGGCGCGCCGCAGCCGCAGCGCCGAGAGCACCGACCAGTCCTCGGGCGTCAGCCCGTGCTCGGCCAGCGTCTCCTTCTGGGCGGCGCGAATCCGGCGGCCGATGCCCGAGATGCGGTCGACGATCCCCTCGACCTCGAGATCGAGCTCGACGCCGGCGCCGTCGACGAGGTCGAGGAACCGGTCGACGTGGTCGCGCTGCACGCCCTTATCTTGACATCGAATTGCTTGACGTCAAACAACTACACTGCTAGTCTCTCGACGTCGAACTTCTCGATGACGAGAGAAAGGAGGCCGCGTGAGGCCTTCGGATCCCTACCTCGCCCGCCTCGTCGCCGACGCCCGCGTCGAGACGCTGCGCGGCCGGCGCGCACCGCGCCCGCGGCGCTCGCCGCGCTCGAACTGACGCGGACGCCCTGCCCGCCGCTCCGGCACGGAGCGGCGGGGACGGCGTGCACGCGCGCGCGCGGCCGCCACGCGGCGCGCGCCAGCATCGCGCGGCCACCAGCAGGAGCAGGCTGACGAGCAGCAGGAGGTAGCCCACGGCGGCCTCGAATGACGACCGACGGCGCGATCGTGTCATCTAGGCTCGCGTGCGCGATGAGCGACTCACTGCGTGTGGCCGTCGTCGGCTCCGGCCCCGCCGGCTTCTACGCCGCGGACGCGCTGCTGCGCAGCGAGGAGCCGGCGGTCGAGGTCGACGTGGTCGACCGGCTGCCGACGCCGTGGGGGCTCGTGCGGCTCGGCGTCGCGCCCGACCACGAGAACATCAAGGCCGTCTCGCGCGCGTTCGAGCGGACGGCCGCACGGCCGGGATTCCGCTTCTTCGGCAACGTCGAGGTCGGCTCGACCGTCTCGCACGAGGAGCTGCTCGAGCTCTACGACGCCGTGGTCTACACCGTCGGCGCACAGACCGACCGTCGCCTCGGGGTGCCGGGCGAGGACCTGCCCGGCTCCTGGCCTGCGACGGCGTTCGTCGCCTGGTACAACGGCCATCCGGACTTCCAGGACTGCGAGTTCAACCTGGACGTCGAGCGCGTCGTCGTGATCGGCAACGGCAACGTCGCGATCGACTGCGCGCGCATGCTCGCGCTGACGGCCGAGGAGCTCGCGCCGACCGATACCACGGACGAGGCGGTTGAGGCGATCGTGTCGGCGCCGATTCGCGAGATCGTGATGCTCGGCCGCCGCGGTCCCGTGCAGGCCGCGTTCACGCCGCCGGAGCTGAAGGAGCTCGGCGAGCTCGCCGGCGCCGACGTCGTCGTCGACCCGCGCGACCTCGAGCTCGACCCCATCAGCGCGCGCGAGCTGCAGGCCGACCTGCAGCGCGCGGGGCGGAACGTCGAGACGCTGCGCGACTACGCCGCACGGCAACCGACTGGGAAGCCGCGGCGGATCGTGCTGCGCTTCCTCGTCTCGCCGACCGCGATCGTCGGCGACGGACGCGTCGAGGGCGTCGAGGTGGTGCGCAACGAGCTCGTCGAGGACGGCGGGCGGCTCGTCGCGCGGCCGACGGGCGAGACGGAGCTGATCCCGGCGGGGCTCGTGCTGCGGAGCGTCGGCTACAAGGGCGTGCCGCTGCCCGGCGTGCCGTTCGACGAGCGCAGCGGCACGATCCCGAACGACGGCGGCCGCGTGCGCGGCGCGGAGCGCACCTACGCGGCCGGGTGGATCAAGCGCGGGCCGAGCGGCGTCATCGGCACGAACAAGAAGGACGCCGTCGAGACCGTCGAGCACCTGCTCGAGGACGCCCGCGCCGGGCGCCTGCGGCGCGGCGGTGCCGGGACGCTCGAGGGCCTGCTCGACGCGAAGGGCGTCGAGTACGTCGAGTACGAGGGCTGGCAAGCGATCGACGCGGCGGAGCGCTCGGCCGGCGAGCCGCTCGGCAGGCCGCGCGTCAAGCTGCACCGCTGGGAGCGGCTCCTCGACGTGGGACGCCGGACTCCTGCCGCCGGGGAGCGCTGAATCCCTCCACCGGGTGACGCGCCGGCCGGGCGCGCGTTCCACATTCCGCCTCGATGGTGGAATGTCTCAACTGCGGCAAGCGGCGCGAGACCCCCGAGCACGAGTGCCCGCGCTGTGCGTACCTCGGGTGGGCGTACGTCGAGGAGCTGAACGACGCGCTGCGGCGCCGGCTCCGCGAGCGGACGCTGGTCGACCGTCGTCTCCGCCTCGCCGGCTGACCAGGCGCTAGCGTTCTCGCCGTGACCGGCACGGCGAACCGTCAGCTCTGGGGGCCCGAGACCGCGAAGGCGGTCGCGAACTTCCCCGTGTCGGGTGAGCCGATCCCGCTGCCGGTCGCGCGCTGGCTCGGGCGCATCAAGGCGGCCGCCGCGCGCGTCAACGCGGAGCTCGGCCTGCTCGACGCGGACCGGGCGGAGCGCATCGCCGCCGCCGCCGACCGCGTGGCGAACGGCGAGCTCGACGACCAGTTCCCGATCGACGTCTTCCAGACCGGCTCCGGCACCTCCTCGAACATGAACGCGAACGAGGTGATCGCGACGCTCGCCGGCGACGACGTGCATCCGAACGACCACGTCAACATGGGCCAGAGCTCGAACGACGTCTTCCCGTCGGCGGTGCACCTCGCGGCGCTCGACGAGATCGTGAACGACCTGCTGCCCGCGCTGGAGCAGCTCGAGCGCGCGCTGGCGGCGAAGGCGGACGAGTTCGCCGACGTCGTCAAATCCGGCCGCACCCACTGGATGGACGCGGTGCCGGTCACGCTTGGGCAGGAGTTCGGCGGGTACGCCGCGCAGGTTCGCGAGGGTCGCGCACGCGCGGAGGCGACGCTGGAGCGGCTCGGCAAGATCCCGCTCGGCGGCACCGCCGTCGGCACCGGCCTGAACACGCACCCCGAGTTCGCCGAGCGCGTGCGGGACAGGCTGGCGGAGGCGACGGGGCTGACGATCTCGCCGCCGGCCGACGCGTTCGAGTCGCAGGCCGCGCGCGACGGGCTCGTCGAGACGTCCGGCGCACTCAGGACGCTCGCGGTCAGCCTGACCAAGATCGCCAACGACCTGCGCTTCCTCGGCTCCGGCCCGCGCGCGGGGCTCGCCGAGATCTTCCTGCCGGAGCTGCAGAAGGGCTCGTCGATCATGCCGGGCAAGGTCAACCCCGTGATCCCGGAGGTCGTCACGCAGGTCGCGGCGCAGGTGATCGGGAACGACGCGGCGGTCGCCGTCGGCGGCATGCAGGGCCACTTCGAGCTCAACGTGTTCGTCCCGCTGCTGGCGCGGAACGTGCTGCAGTCGATCGGGCTGCTCGCGGCGGCGTGCCGTCTCCTCGACGAGAAGTGCGTCGCGGGGATCGAGGCGAACCGCGAGCAGTGCGAGCGGTACGCCGAGCTGACGCTGTCGGCCGCGACCGCGCTCAACCCGTACATCGGCTACGACCGCGCGGGGGAGATCGTCAAGAAGGCGGCTGCGACGGGGCGGTCGCTGCGCGAGGTCGCGCGCGAGGAGGGCGTCTCGGACGAGGTGCTCGACGAGGCGCTCGACTACCGACGGATGGCGCGGCCGCACGAGCGCTGACGCGCGAGCGTTCCCGTTTCCGGGGGAGTGACGCGAGCGGCCCGCGGCCTACGCTCAGTACGTGTCCGCCGCCGCGCTCCTGACCGCGCTCGTGGTCGTCCACGGCACCGTCACGCTGGACGGGAAGCCGGCGCGGCACGCGCTCCTCGAGTTCACGCGCTTCGCGCACATCACGCTCGTCACCACGGACGGCCGCGGCCGCTACGCGACGCGGCTGTCGCCGGGCATGTGGAACGTGGGGGTCGTCCGCGCGACGAGCTGGACGCCGACGCGTTTCGTCGTCCGGCCGGGGGCGCGGACGCTCAGGCGCGACTTCGTCTGCTCGAGCGGGCCGTAGCGTTCGCGCGCGCTCAGTACGCGACGGCGCCGCGGCCGGTCTCGGCCGCGTGGCGCTGCTCGTCGGCGCGGTAGCTCGAGCGCACGAGCGGACCGGAGAAGACGGAGCCGAAGCCGAGCGCCTCCCCCTGTTCGCGGAACCAGCGGAACTCGTCGGGATGCACCCAGCGGTCGATCGGCGCGTGCTTCGAGCTCGGCTGCAGGTACTGCCCGATCGTCACGACGTCGACGCCGTGCTCGCGCAGGTCGCGCATCGTGGCGACGACCTCGTCGTTCGTCTCGCCGAGTCCGACGATGATCCCGCTCTTCGTCAGCACGGGATAGTCCGCGACCTCCTTCGCCCGGCGCAGGAGCGCGAGCGCTCCGTCGTAGCTCGCCCTGGCCCCGCGCATGCGCCGGTGCAGGCGCCGGACCGTCTCGATGTTGTGGTTGAAGACGTCCGGGCGGGCGCCGATCACCGTTCGCAGCGCCTCCTCCTCGACCCCGAGGAAGTCGGGCGTCAGCACCTCGACCGTCGCCTCCGGCAGCTTCGACTTGAGCGCGCGGATCGTCGCCGCGTAGTGGCCGGCGCCGCGATCGGGAACGTCGTCGCGGTCGACGGACGTGACGACCACGTGCTCGAGCCCCATCTGCTTCGCCGTCTGCGCGAGCCGCAGCGGCTCGAGCGGGTCGACGGGCTCCGTCGGCCTGCCGCTCGTCACGTAGCAGTAGCGGCAGGCGCGCGTGCAGGTCTCGCCGAGGATCTGGAACGTCGCCGTGCCGCGACCCCAGCACTCGGCGATGTTCGGGCAGCGCGCCTCCTCGCAGATCGTGTGCAGGTGTGCACCGTGGATCAGCTTCTTGACGTCGAAGTAGCGACCGTTCTGCGACGGCGCGCGCACCTTCATCCACTCGGGTCGCCGCGGGCGGTCGGCGACGGGCAGCGATCCCTGCATCGCCCGCAGTCTAGAGCGCCGGTTCCGGCTGCGGCCCGAGCGCGTCGTGCAGTTCGGCGTAGCGGCCGCCGAGCGCGATCAGCTCGTCGTGGGTGCCGATCTCGGCGACGCGGCCGCGGTCGAGGACGACGATCTGGTCCGCGTCGTAGACGGTGGACAGGCGGTGCGCGATCGCGATCGTCGTGCGCCCTTCGGCGAGCCGGTCGAGCGCCGCCTGTACCTGCCGTTCGGTCTCGGTGTCGAGCGAGCTCGTCGCCTCGTCGAGCACGAGGATCGGCGGGTTGCGGAGGATCGTGCGCGCGATCGCGATCCGCTGCTTCTCGCCGCCGGAGAAGCGGTAGCCGCGCTCGCCGACGACCGTGTCGTACCCGTCGGGAAGCGAGGAGATCAGCTCGTGGATCTGCGCCGCGCCGGCGGCCGCTTCGATCTCGTCGTCGCTCGCGTCAGGCTTCGCGAAGCGCAGGTTCTCGCGCACGGAAGCGTGGAAGAGGTACGTCTCCTGGGCCACGACCCCGACGAGTCGCGCGAGCGCGGAGAAGGTGAGGTCGCGGACGTCGACGCCGCCGATCGACACGCTGCCGCGGTCGACGTCGTAGAGCCTGGCCGCGAGGTATGCGAGCGTCGTCTTGCCGGAGCCTGTCTCGCCGACGAGCGCCGTCTTCGTACCGGCCGGGATCGTGAACGTGACGTCCTCGATCGTCCACTCGCCCGCCCCGTAGCGGAACCACACGTGGTCGAACGCGACGTCTCCGGGAACGGCGTCGCCCATCGCGCCGGCGCGTTCGTCGATGTCGACGGGCTCGTCGAGGTACTCGAAGATGCGGTCGAACAGCGCGAGCGACGTCTGCACGTCGAGGCCGACGCCGAGCAGCGACCCGACGGGGAACAGCAGCCGCGTCTGCAGGGTTGTGAAGGCGACGAGCGTCGGCACCCCGACCGCGTGCGACGAGTGCGCGAGCGCGAGGCCGCCGAACCAGTAGATCGCCGCCGGCAGCACCGCGAACGTCGTCTGGATCGACGCCATCATCCAGCGCCCGGCCATGCGCTGGCGGACCTCCAGGTCGGCGAGCCGCTGCGACTCCCGCTCGAAGCGGTCGGCGAGCTCGCCGGTGCGGCCCATGGTCTTGCCGAGCAGGATCCCCGACACCGAGAGCGACTCCTGGACGAGGCTCGAGATGTCGGCGAGCGACTCCTGCGTCGTCTTCGCGATCCGCTGCCGCTCCTTCCCGACGCGCCGCGTCAGCAGCACGAAGAGCGGGATCAGCGCGAACGCGAAGAGCGACAGCTCCCAGCTCAGCGCGACCATCCCGATCGCAGTCGCGAGCACGGTCGTCGCGTTCGAGACGATCGACGTCGCCGTGCTCGTGACGACGTTCTGGACGCCGCCGATGTCGTTCGAGATGCGCGACTGCACCTCGCCGGTGCGCGTGCGCGTGAAGAACGCGAGCGACAGCCGCTGGAGGTGGCGGAAGACGGCGGAACGCAGGTCGTGCATCACGCGCTGCCCGACCTGGTTCGACAGCAGCGTCTGCCACACGCCGAGCGCGCCGTTCGCGACGGCGATCGCGATCATCCCGCCCGCGGCCGTCGACAGCAGCGTCGTGTCGTGGCGCTCGATCGCCTGCAGCACCGCTCGCAGCAGGAACGCCGGCACCACACCCAGCGCCGCCGAGACCGCGATCAGCGCGAGCACGACGCCGAGCCGCAGGCGGTACGGCTTGAAGAGCCGCGCGACGCGGCGCAGGTTCGCACGGCGCACCGCCGGGTCGGCGGGACGCCGGGGCTGCTCGTCGTGGATGCGGAACGGGCGCGGCACGCGGTCGCCACGGTAGAGAACGCGGCTACGCTCGCGCGGTGCGGCGGGTCTGCGTCTTCTGCGGTGCGTCGACCGGCGGCTCGACCGCGTACGCAGACGCGGCGCGCGCATTCGGCCGCGCCGCGGTGTCGCGCGGCCTCGGCGTCGTCTACGGCGGCGGCCGCGTCGGGCTGATGGGCGCTCTCGCCGACGGCGCGCTCCAGGCGGGCGGCGAGGTGGTCGGGGTGATTCCGCAGGAGCTCGTCGACCGCGAGCTGGCGCACGGTGGGCTGACGCAGCTGCACGTCGTCGGCTCGCTGCACGAGCGCAAGGCGTTGATGGCGGAGCTCGCCGACGCGTTCGCGGCGCTACCGGGCGGGTTCGGCACGCTCGACGAGCTGATGGAGCAGCTGACCTGGTCGCAGCTCGGGCTGCACGACAAGCCGGTCGGGCTCCTCGACGTCGCCGGCTACTGGCGGCCGCTGGTCGCGCTCGCGCGGCACGCCACGCATGAGGGGTTCGTGCGCGAGTCGGACCTCGCCGCGATCGCCGTCGCCGACGAGCCGGACGCGCTGCTCGACCGGCTCCTGCGGATGACGCGCGAGGAGCGCCCGCGCCCAAAGTGGGCGCGGCCGCCGGCGCCCTAGGCCTGGACGAGCATGCCGAAGACGAGCGCGGCGCACGCGGCCGGCGCGACGAGGACTCCCGCCAGACGAGCATGCGTAGCCTCCATGGGCAACTGATCGGCTGGGCCCGGGGATTCACGCGAATTGCGGCGGAAACTCGACACGCCCGGTGATCGATCGGTCGTACGCCGAGAGCTTTGCGAGCATCCAGGCGTCGCCGTAGTCGCGGGGCGCGAGGACGCCAAGCGGCGTGGCCGGCTCGAAGCCGAAGCGTGGGTAGTACGACGGATGGCCGAGGAGCACGACGAATGGCTCGCCGAGCTCGTCCGCGCGCGCGAGCGCTGTTCGCACCAGCGCCGAGCCGATGCCTTTCCGTTGATGCCGCGGGTCGACCGACACCGGCGAGAGTTGGAGCGGGCGGTGGTCGCCCATTCGCATCCGGCTGAGCATCGTGTGGCCTCGGATCTCGGTCTCCTCTTCCCAGACGAGCGAGACCTCCGGCTCGACCTCGCGGACGATGCGCACGGCCTTGTCGGCGGTCGGGCCGAACGCCGCAGCCGTCAGGGCGACGACCGCTTGGAGATCGTCGGACCGCGCGTCGCGGATCACGCCGCGAGCGGCTGCTCGACGAACGAGAAGCCGAACACGTCGGCGAGCGCCTGCGCGGCCGCGGGGCGCACGTCGTCGACGCAGACGGGCCGTCCGAGCTCGCGCGCGATCGACGTGAACAGGTAGCCGTCGAGGCCGCAGGCCGTGATCCACTCGGTGAACGGCGCCGGGTCGAGGTCGACGTTCAGGGCGTACCCGTGCGTCGAGATCCACTTCGTCAGGTGGATTCCGATCGACGCGACCTTCCGAGGCGGTCGCTCGAGCCAGACGCCCGTCAAGCCCTCGATCCGGGTGGCGGCGATCCCGAACGCCGCGAGCGTGCGGATGAGAGCCTCCTCGAGGTCGCGGCAGTAGCGCTTGACGTCCTGGCCGTGACGCGTCAGGTCGAGGATCGGGTAGCAGACGAGCTGCCCGGGAGCGTGGTAGGTGGACTTGCCGCCGCGGTCGACCTCGACCACCTCGACGTCCGCGCCCGCCGGCACGTGCAGCTCCGACGGCTCCGAGCGCCGCCCCAGCGTGATCGTCGACGGATGCTCGAGGAACAGGATCGTGTCGGGCCGCGTGCCGTCGGCGACGCAGGCGGCGACCTCCTTCTGCAGCTTCCACGCCTCGCGGTAGTCGACGACGCCGAGGTTGATCAGGTGCGCGTCGGCCACCGCTCACCCGCCGTCAATAGTCGTCCTGGCCCCACTCCTGCAGGCGCTGCCGCAGGTCGCGCAGGAAGCGTCCGGCGAGCGCGCCGTCGATGAGGCGGTGGTCGTACGTCAGGGTCAGGTTCATCATCGAGCGGATCGCGATCGCGTCGACGCCGTTCTCGTCGGTGATCACCGACGGACGCTTCACGATCGCGTAGGTTCCGAGGATCGCGGACTGCGGCTGGCTGATCACCGGCGTGCCGTGGAACGTTCCGTAGCCGCCCGGGTTCGTGATCGTGAACGAGCCGCCGGCGACGTCGTCGGGCGTGAGCTGCTTGTTGCGCGCGCGGTTCGCGACGTCGGCGATCGCCTTCGCCATCCCGAGCAGGTTGAGCGTCTCGGCGTTCTTCACGACCGGCACGATCAGTCCCTTGCCGTCGGCGAGCTCGACGGCGAATCCGAGGTTGACGAAGCTCCTCGTGACGATCTTGTCGCCTCGGATCTCGCCGTTGATCCACGGGTAGTCGCGCAGGGTCTCGACCGTCGCGCGAGCGACGAACGCGAGGTACGTCGGGTTGACGCCGTACGCCGCCTGGTACTCCTGCTTCAGCCGCTCGCGGATCGCGACGACGCGCGACATGTCGACCTCGATGGCGGAGGTGACGTGCGCGGCGGTGTCGAGCGAGCGCCGCATGTGCTCGGCGATCCCGCGTCGCATCGCCGACATGGGCTCGAGCGTCTCGCCCGGCGCGACCTCGGCGGGCTCGGGCGCCGGCGTCGGCGCCTGCTGCTGCGCCGCCGGAGCGGGCGCTGCCTGGGGCTGCGGGGCGGCGGGCGGCTGCGGCGCGGCGGGCGGCGGCTGCGGCGCGGCGGGCGGCTGCTGCTGCGCCGGAGCGGGCTGCTGCGCCGGAGCGGGCTGCTGCGCCTGCGCGGAGCCGGACTCGATGAACGACTGGATGTCCTTCTTCGTCACGCGGCCGGCGCCGGTCCCCGGCACCTGCGACGGGTCGATCCCGTGCTCGGCGGCCATGCGCGCGACCACCGGCGAGACGAACGACCTGCCGTTCCCGGCCGCCGCCGGCGCCTGCCCGACCGGCTCCGTCGGCGGCGCGAGCGGCTGCTCGGGCGGCTGCGTCCCCTGGCCCTCGCTCGCCGCCGCGTTCGCGGCGTCGGCGGCCGCCTGCGTCGCCGGCTGCGGCACCTCGAGAGCCGGAGGTGCGGTGCCCGGCGCGCCCCCGCCGTCGCCGCCGATCCGCGCGAGCAGCGTCCCGACCGCGACGGTCTCGCCCTCCTGGACGAGGATCTCGCTGACGACGCCGCTCGCCGGCGACGGCACCTCGGTGTCGACCTTGTCCGTCGAGATCTCGAGCAGGGTCTCGTCCGCTTCGACGTGGTCACCGACCTGCTTGCTCCACTTCGTGATCGTCCCCTCGCTGACGGAGACGCCCATCTGGGGCATGACGACGTCGACTGCGGCTCCTGTGCTGGTCATGAGTGCATCACTAGTATTCGTCGAGCTCCTTGAGTGCGCGGACGACGTCGTCGACCTGAGGGATGAAGGCCTTCTCGAGGACCGGCGAGAACGGCACCGGGGTATCGGGCGCCGCCAGTCGCCTCACGGGCGCGTCGAGGTCCTCGAACGCCTCCTCGGCGATCGTCGCGGCGATCTCGCCGCCGAACCCGCCCGTCCGCGTGTCCTCGTGCAGCACCAGCACCTTGGACGTCTTTCGCACCGAATCGAGAACCGCCTGCTTGTCCCACGGCATGATTGTGCGCAGGTCGACGATCTCGACCGACACGTCGGGCAGCTTCTTCGCCGCCTCCTCCGCGGTGTAGACCATCGCGCCCCACGTGACGACGGTGAGGTCGGCTCCTTCCTGATGCAGCCGCGCCTTGCCGAGCGGCGTCACGTACCGCTCGTCCGGCACCTCGCCCTTGATGCGGCGGTACAGGTGCTTGTGCTCGAAGAAGAGGACGGGGTTCGGGTCCTCGATCGCGGCGGTGATCAGGCCTTTCGCGTCCTCGGGCGTGGCGGGGCAGACGCACTTGAGGCCGGGGATGTGCGCGAACGACGACTCGGGGTTCTGCGAGTGGAACGGCCCGCCGGAGAAGCCGCCGCCGGAGGGGAGCCGCAGCACGATCGGCACGGGCGTCCCGGCGCGCCAGCGCTGCTTCGCGGCGACGGTGACGAGGTGGTCCCACGCGCAGGACACGAAGTCGGCGAACTGCATCTCCGCGACCGGGCGGAGCCCCATCATCGCCGCCCCGGTGGCGCCGGCGACGATCGCCGTCTCGGAAAGCGGCGTGTCGATCACGCGCCACGCGCCGAACTCCTCCTGGAAGCCGAGCGTCACCTTGAACGCGCCGCCGTAGACGCCGACGTCCTCGCCGAGGACGAAGACGCGCCTGTCGCGCCGCATCTCCTGGCGCAGGCCGTCGCTGATTGCCTGCAGGTAGGTCTTCTCGGCCACTACTTGTGGTGGGGCGTGTCGAGGTCCTCGGGCGTCGCGTAGACGCCGTCGAGCAGCGTCGCGGGATCCGGCTCCGGCGACTGCTCCGCCCGCTGCAGCGCCTCGTTCAGGAGCTTCTTCACGTAGCTCGTGATCTCCGTCTCCTCGTCGTCCGTCATGTCGACCTGCTCGCGCAGCCAGGTGCGGAAGCGCTCGATCGGGTCGCGTTCCGCCCAGCGCTCGAACAGCTCCTTCGGGACGTAGAAGGCGTCGTCGTGCACGGCGTGGCCTTCCATGCGCAGCGTCTGGCACTCGATCAGCGTCGGGCCGCCGCCGTCGCGCGCCTTCTCGATCGCCCGCTTCGCCTCGCGGTAGACGGCGAGGACGTCGGTGCCGTCGACGACGACGCCGTCGAACCCGTACGCCTGCGCGCGGTCGGCGAGGTGCTCGACCGCGTACTCGAGGTGCGTCGGCGTCGAGTATGCCCACTGGTTGTTGTCGCAGATGAAGACGACGGGCAGCTTGCGCACACCGGCGAAGTTCATCCCCTCGTGCGTGTCGCCGCGGGCCGCCGCCCCCTCGCCGAACCACGCGACGGCGACGCGCTTCTCCTGCCGGATGCGGAAGGCGAGCGCGCAGCCGACGGCGACGGGGAGCATCGCCGGCAGGTGGCTGACCATGGCGATCAGGCCGAGGCGCGCGTCGGCCATGTGGACGTTGCCGTCCTTGCCGTGCGTCGGCCCGTCCGCGCGCCCCATGTACTGCGCGAAGATCCGCCACGGCTCGACTCCGCGCGTGATGTGCACGCCCATGTCGCGGTGGAGCGGCGTCCCGACGTCGTCGGGCCCCATCGCCGTCGCGACGCCGACCGAGGCCGCCTCGTTGCCGCGCCCCGTGTAGAACGAGCCCGGGATCTTGCCCTGACGGTAGAGGATGTGGCCGCGCTCCTCGACGCCGCGCGTGATCAGCATGTTGCGGTAGATCGCGAGCAGGTCCTCGCGGTCGAGTCCCTGCTCTCTCACGTCCTGCAGCGAGCCGCTCGGCTCGGCAACGCGCGCGATCGCCACGGACTAATCGTAACGATGCGTCTAGTCTGACCGGATGGGCAGGGCATCCGACTGGCTGCGCGAGGAGCGCCGCAACGTGCTCGGCCACTGGACCGCGTTCTGCGTCGACTGCGGCGCCGCGCGTCGCTGGTTCGTCGAGTTCGAGGACGAGGTGCCCGAGCGCTGCGCGTGCGGCGGCCGGATGCTGCGGCGCTGCCCGTCGTGCGACGCGCCGTTTCAGTCCACGTTCGCGGTCGACTGCGAGGAGTGCGGCCGTCCGCTGCGCGCCCCCGAGCTGCACGGGATGCGCATCCGCAAGGACTCCTGACTAGAGCCCGAGCGACGGCTTGATCGCCGAGAACCGGATGACCGTCACCGTGTCGTCGTCGGTCACCTCGCGGTTGTAGAGCTGGCCGAGCCAGCGGCGGAGCTCGTCGGCGTGTCGGAGCTCCGGGTTGTCGTGCTCGATCTCGTTCGGCGACAGCTCCCCGATCGTCTTCACCTCGACCTTGTCGATCACGGCGTCGAACACGTGCTGGCGCGGGCTGTAGCGGGCGCCGACGAGCACCGAGACGATCATCCCCTTCTGGTACTTCCGGGACTTGTCGCCCAGGCGGATCGTCGCGGACTTGCGGTGTGACTTGAGCTGGGCTTCGACGATCGGCGAGTAGAAGTTCAGCGCGAAAGCCGGCACGGGCCGCCGATCATACGTCCTGCTCGGCGAGGCGGGCCTGGGCCTTTCGGGCCATGTCCCGCTCCCCGCCGTAGGCCAGGAGCGCGGGCGCCTCGTCGAGCGGCAGCCAGCGCGCCTCGGCGACCTCGTGCCGGAACTCGGGCGGGATGTCGCCGAGTCGGCCGCCTTCGTAGCGGACGAGGAAGAACGAGACGACCTTGAAGATCCGCTCGCCGCGCCAGTTGAACCAGTAGCGGACGTCCCCGAGCTTGCCGAGCGACCGCCCGCGGGCGCCGGTCTCCTCCTCCACCTCCCGCAGGGCGGTCACCTCGCCGGACTCGCCGGGGTCGATGCGCCCCTTCGGGAGCGCCCACGTGCCAGGCGGCTTGCCGCCGGGGCGGATCGCCGCCAGCATCCAGCGGCCGCCGAGGCGCCGGACGAGCACCGCCCCGGCCGAGAACTCCCGCTGCACGCCCAAAATCTTAGCGGCAGAGACTAAGATTCTTGCGGGCTGGCACTCGAATCGGTAGAGTGCCAGCCACACGCACAAGCTTGTCACAAGGTGGAGGTTCGAACATGGATCTACAGCCGCTTGGCGATCGCCTGATCGTCGAGGTCCTCGAGGAGGAGGAGACGACGGCGAGCGGGATCGTCCTGCCGGACACGGCGAAGGAGAAGCCGCAGCGCGGCCGCGTCCTCGCCGTCGGCCCGGGCGCCCGCGACGACAACGGAGAGCACATCCCGATGGATCTCGCCGAGGGTGACGAGATCATCTTCAGCAAGTACGGCGGAACGGAGATCAAGGTCGGGACCGACGAGGTCCTGATCCTGCGCGAGTCCGACGTCCTGGCGAAGGTCGTCGGCGACCGCGCGGCGGTGGCCGCGTAGGAAGGAGCGAGGAGAGAAACGATGGCTCACAAGGAGCTCAAGTTCAACGAGGACGCGCGGCGTTCGCTTCAGCGCGGCGTCGACATCCTGGCCGACGCGGTCAAGGTGACGCTCGGGCCGAAGGGCCGCTACGTCGTCCTCGACAAGAAGTTCGGTGCGCCGACGATCACGAACGACGGCGTCACGATCGCCCGCGAGATCGAGGTCGAGGACGTCTTCGAGAACCAGGGGGCGCAGCTCGTCCGCGAGGTCGCGACGGCGACGAACGACGTCGCCGGCGACGGCACCACGACGGCCACCGTCCTGGCCCAGGCGATCGTCCGCGAGGGCCTGAAGAACGTCTCGGCCGGCGCGAACCCGATGGCGCTCAAGCGCGGCATCGAGACCGCGGTCGAGAAGGTCGTCGAGAACCTGAAGTCGCAGTCGACCGAGATCTCGGGCAAGGCCGACATCGCGCGCGTCGCGACGGTGTCGTCGCGCTCGCAGGAGATCGGCGACGTGCTGTCCGAGGCGATCGAGAAGGTCGGCAAGGACGGCGTCGTGAACGTCGAGGAGGGCCAGACGTTCGGCCTCGAGCTCGAGTTCACGGAGGGCATGCAGTTCGACAAGGGCTACCTGTCGCCGTACATGATCACCGACGCCGAGCGCATGGAGGCCGTGCTCGACGACCCGTACATCCTGGTCGCGAACCAGAAGATCGGGGCCGTCAAGGACCTCCTGCCGGTGCTCGAGCAGGTCATCCAGGCCGGGCGGCCGCTGCTGATCGTGGCTGAGGACGTCGAGGGCGAGTCGCTCGCGACGATCGTCGTCAACAAGCTGCGCGGCACGTTCCAGGCCGTCGCGGTCAAGGCGCCGGGCTTCGGCGACCGCCGCAAGCGCATGCTCGAGGACATCGCGATCCTGACGGGCGGCGAGGTGATCACCGAGGAGATGGGCCTCAAGCTCGAGAACACGAAGCTCTCGCAGCTCGGCCGCGCCCGCAAGGTCGTCGTCGACAAGGACTCGACGACGATCATCGACGGCGCCGGCGACTCGGAGGCGATCAAGAGCCGCATCAAGCAGCTGAAGCAGGAGATCGAGAACACCGACTCCGACTTCGACCGCGAGAAGCTCCAGGAGCGGCTCGCGAAGCTGTCGGGCGGCGTCGCGGTGGTCAAGGTCGGTGCTGCCACCGAGACCGAGATGAAGGAGACGAAGCACCGCGTCGAGGACGCGCTGCAGGCCGCGCGTGCGGCGCTCGAGGAGGGCGTCGTCCCGGGCGGCGGCGTCGCGCTGCTGAACGCGGCCGACGCGGTCAAGGACGACCTGCTCAAGAGCCTCGAGGGCGACGAGCGGACGGGCGCGCAGATCATCATCCGCGCGCTCGAAGAGCCGATCCGCCAGCTCGCGACGAACGCGGGCCTCGAGGGCTCGGTCGTGGTGCAGCAGGTGCGGTCGGCGACCCCCGGCCAGGGCCTGAACGTCGACACGGGCGAGGTGACCGACCTGGTGAAGGCCGGCATCACCGACCCGACGATGGTCACGCGCTCGGCGCTGCAGAACGCGGCGTCGATCGCGAAGAACATCCTCACCACCGAGGCGATCGTCGCCGAGGCGCCGGAGAAGCAGCCGGCCGGCGCCGGCGCCGGGATGCCGGACATGGGCGGGATGATGTAGTCGAGCCCCTCGGGCTCACCTGTTCCGCGAAAGGGGCGGCCTGTCGGCCGCCCCTTTTCGTCCAGAGTTTGGCGAGGTAGGTTCAGCAACGTGACGGAGGACGAGCTGCTGCAGGCGCGTGCGACGTCGATCCTGCAGCAGACGCTGCTCGGCGACGCCGCCGAGCACGCGGAGGTCGGCGTCATGGTCTGGAACGAGGAGCGGCACTACGTGGCGATCAACGACCACGCGTGCCGGATGCTCGGGCGCCCGCGCGCGGCGCTCCTCGGCGCGGCGATGGGCGACACGAACCCGGCGAACGCGCCGGCGGTGATCGACGCCGTCCTCGCGGGCCAGGGCCGCGGCCGCGTCCGCCTGCAGGACGAGACCGAGGTCGAGTGGATCTGCGTGCCGACGGAGGTCGCCGGGATGCCGCACCTCTTCGGCCTCATGTGGCGCGTCTGATCCGGCCGGAGAACGAAGAAGGCCCGCCGAGGGGCGGGCCTTCTGAGGGGATTGGGGGAGGGTGCAGGTGAGGTATCGGCGCCGTTGCGGCGCGCTTCATCCCTCGAACGAGGGACGTCAGAACGAGTAGCGCTGCTCGCGCCAGGGATCGGCGTCGTTGTGGTAGCCGTAGCGCTCCCAGAAGCCGGGCCGGTCGTCGGCAGTCAGCTCGATCCCGCGCAGCCACTTCGCGCTCTTCCAGAAGTACTTGCGCGGGATCACGAGCCGGAGCGGGAAGCCGTGCTCGGGCGTCAGCGGCTCCCCGTCGGCGTGCGTCGCGAGCAGGGCATCGTCGTCCTCGAGGAACGCGAGCGGCACGTTCGAGGTGAAGCCGGCCTCCGCGTGCGCGACGACGTACGGGGCGCGCGGCTTCGGGCGGACGAGCTTCGCGAGCTCGCGCCAGTGGACGCCGGAGAACGCCGCGTCGAAGCGCGACCAGCGCGTGACGCAGTGGATGTCCTGCGTCGTCTCCGACCGCGGCAGCGCGTCGAACTGCTCCCAGGTCAGCTCGACCGGTTGCTCGACCTCGCCGAAGACGCGGAACGTCCAGGTGGAGAGGTCCTCGTAGCGCGGGACGTCGCCCGCGTGCAGGACGGGCCACTTCTCCGTCAGATGCTGGCCGGGCGGCAGCCGTGCAGGATCGAACCCCGCCTCCGCGACCTTCCGCTCCGCCTTCGACCTGAACACGCTCCCTAGACTAGATCGCGTGCCGACCACCACCGTCGAGGCGGCTGCGCGGCCGCGCGCCTACGTGCGCGTGCAGGGCCCCGGCGCCGTCGAGTACCTCGACCGGATGCTGTCGAACGACGTGCCCGGGGCCGGCTCGGTCGACGCGCTGCTCCTCACGCCGAAGGCGCGCGTGATCGCGCCCGTCCTCGTCTGGCGTCGCGGGGAGGACGACGTGTTGCTGTTGACGGAGCCGGAGCTCGGCGAGGTGGTGCGCGCGCACCTCGTCCGCATGCGCTTCGCCGCGCGCTGCGAGATCGAGCCGGAGCAGCACACGTCGACCGTCGTGTTCGGGGACGTTCCCGGCGGGATCCCGAACCGCGACTACGGCCGCCCGGCGACCGAGTTGCTCGACGCCGACGTCGCCGTCACGGTCGACGACGCTCAGCTCGAACGGATGCGGATCGAGGCGGGGACGCCGCGCTTCGGGCGCGAGATCGACGAGCGCGTGCTGCCGGCGGAGGCCGGCCTCGACGAGCGCGCGATCTCCTTCACGAAGGGCTGCTACCCGGGGCAGGAGCCGGTCGCACGCCAGCGCTACCGGGGCAAGGTCAACCGTCGCCTGCGCGTCCTCGACGTCGACGGCCACGTCCCGGAGCCGGAGACGCCCGTCGTCCACCACGGCAAGGAGGTCGGACGCGTGACCAGCGCGGTCCGCGGACTCGCGCTCGCCTACGTGCGCGTCGAGGTGCCGGACGACGCGGTGCTGAGCATCGGCTCCGCAACCGCCCGGCTACACTGACCGCTCCCTCGCGCCCGTAGCTCAGGGGATAGAGCGCTGCCCTGCGGAGGCAGAGGTCGCATGTTCGAATCATGCCGGGCGCATGGCTTTGAACGATCCGGCGCCGCAACACGCGGCGGCCCGGTCCTACGACGCAGACGCGCGCCGCTCGCCGACGGTGCGCCCCGTTCGGCGACGCGCGTCTTGCGGGAGGTCGGGTCAGCGGTGATAACCGACGCCATGAGGAGCGGGCAGCTGTACGACACGATCGGCGGCACCTACAGCGCGACCCGTCGCACCGACACGCGCATCGCCGCTCAGATCTGGGCGGCTCTCGGCGATGCGCGCACGGTGCTCAACGTCGGGGCCGGCACCGGCTCGTACGAGCCGGCGGACCGGGACGTCACGGCCGTCGAGCCGTCGGCGGTCATGCGCGCGCAGCGCCCGCACGGCGCGGCACCCTGCATCGCGGCGAGCGCCGAACGCCTTCCCTTCGCAGATCAATCGTTCGACGCCGCGATGGCTATCGCCACCGTGCATCACTGGCGCGACCCCGCTGCCGGCCTACGCGAGATGCAGCGCGTCGCTCGCCGCGTCGTGGTGCTGACCTGCGAGACCACCGAAGAGAGCTGGCGCCACCGATTCTGGCTCACGCGCGACTATCTCACCACTGTGACCGTTTCGCCGGTCGGCTTGGCGAGCCAGCTGGCGTCCCTGATCGGAGCTCGGATGGAGCACGTGCTCATCCCATCAGACTGCACCGACGGTTTCCTTGAAGCGTTCTGGCGGCGGCCCGAGGCGTATCTCGACGCGACTGTGCGCCGCGGAATCTCGGCCTGGGCCCGCGTCGGCCCGCACGCCGAGCGCAGCGCGCTATGCCGGCTGTACGACGACCTCGCGACAGGCCGCTGGGCCGAACGAAACTCAGAGCTTCTCAACCTCGACGCCGCAGAACTCGGCCTTCGCCTGCTCACGAGGTAACCCTCTCGGCTCGCTCAGCGGCAGGAGCCTAAGGGCTGCGCGAGCGGCGTCCTCGGCGACTGCTGGACACCAGCTGTGCGAGCAGGCAATGTAGCCGCTGACGAGTTATGCGCCCGAGGAGGCCCCAAATGATCACCCGCGCGACCGTCGCCGCGCTCGCTGCAACCACTCTCACTGCCGGCACCGCCGCGGCCGCGACGACGTCTAATGAGGCGTTCGCGAACTGCGGCAAGCTTTCCGCTGGCGGCAAGTCCTGGCTGGTCGAGGCGGCGGCCGTCTCCTGCGGCAGCGCGAAGGGGATCGTTCGCCAGGTCGTGGCGGCGAAGCCGGACCAGGTGTTCCACGTGCAAGGCGGCGAGACCGACCGGTTCAAGAGGACGTTCACGGGTCTTTACTGCATCCGGTCGAGCAAGAAGAGCGTAGCCGCAATCCAATGCGTCAGCAGGGACGGCAAGAAGTCGGTCCTCGCCGTCTCGAAACGCTGAGGCTCGCTCGTGATCTGCGCGTAGTGTGAGACTGAGGCGGCCGTGTTTTCCGCGGCTGACGCGGCTAACTGGGGCGGGGACGTGCGGCGGTCTCCACTGCTCGACCTGCGCGGCGCGGAAACTCGGCCCGATCAAGACGCAGGCGCGAAGGACGCTCGCCCACGCCAACGGCGTAGCCTCTGAACCGTGGGGAGTGACACGCGCTTCGTCTTGTTCGCGGTGGTGTATGGCACGCTGCTGCTTGCTGCCGCGGCCGGCGCCGCACTGGCTCATCCGGTCGGGCGGGACCGCCTCGATTGCGCCGACCCGTATCAAACGTCCTCAACAGATCCGACGTTCACCCGCCCCGCACCCACCGACCGTCTCGTGCTTGGCCGGGCCTGGCTGCCGAAGGCGTCAGTGAACTTCGGTTGGCCCCGAAAGCCGAACGCCGTCGGCAACGAGCGGTTCCTCAAGCACGGCATCATCGTGACGGCCGGGTCGCCGGTAACTCTGACAATCCCGCCCTCCGCGGACTCGCTCTATGCCTTCCGCTTCGACTCCCGATATGCGGCCAACACCGTCGCCGCGAGCAGGAAAGTCCTCGTGATCCATCCCTGTCCGCCTCGCCAGAGCCTCAGCGGCGCTACGGCCTGGCCGGGCGGCTATCTCGTCACGCATCGAGCCTGTGCCCCGCTTGTCGTCACGGCGGACGGACGCTCCACCAAGATCTGGCTTGCCCTCGGTCTCCGCTGTCGTTCGAGGGTCAGCGCACGTGCCACCCGGCTCCGAGCGGCCGCCACCCTGGCCACGTGCGCAAGTTGCAGACGACCTTGTCGCCGTAGCGAGCGGTCTCCGCTCCCGGATCAGGCCAGAACGCCTGCCAACCCTCGCCGCGGGTCATCGCGTGCCCCGTAATCCGCTGAAACGTAGCGAGGCAGAGCGTGCGCGCGAGCGCGTACCCGCGCGAAGGCGACGGCGGCGTTCGTCCCCATCCGCCGTGGCGGATCGCGTAAACCTCCATCTCGTGCGCGGCGTCCGAGCAAGGGACGACCAACACGGTCTTCGCCTGGTTCCCGTCCCGTTGCAGGCATTGATGGGTGTGCACCGACAGGTAGAACACGGGATGCCCGACTGCTGCCGAAGCGACTGCTGCCGCGCCCGCCACGGCGCAGACGGCGAGCACCGGCGCCAATCTCTTCCCTGACATACCCCAGCTCCTCTCGCCGCAGTTGGAGCCTGCCCCGACTTCGGCGCCGCCCCCGGCCAGGCGGCACGAGCCGATCGTACTGGGTCGCGCGGCGATTGGTCAGCCCGGTGGCGGCGAGCTCGGCGACGCGGCCGCTCCGGCGCGCCGCGACCTACTTCAGCGTGATGCCGTTTTGGTTCGCCTTCGACGTCAGGCCGCTGAGGAGCGCGCCGGCCCCGCTTATCCCGCCGAGGTTTCCGGCCGTCAACGCGCCCTTGAGTGAACTGAAGGCCGTCAGAGCACTCGAGACGGGAGCCGCGAGTCGGCGTAGCGTCGGGCCGTCGCAACGGGCATCTTGGGCTGCGATCTTCAACTCGTGATAGATGAAGAGCGCGGAGGCACCAGCTTTGACGAGCGCTTTCGTCCGCCCGGGTGCGCCCTTCTTGAACAGGCCGGCCCGGTAGGGCTTGTAGATGTAGCGGTGGAACGCGCCGAGTGCCAAACCCGCGTGGAACACGAACTTCGTCTTCGCAAACGACGTATGGCAGGTAACGACCGTCTGGCCTGCCGCGTTGGTCGTCGTCGACGTCGTCGTCCCACCACAAGCCGCCAGGACGAGCACGCACGCAGAAAGACAGGCAGCGGCAAGCAAACGCGAGGTCCAGCGACGGGCGACTCTCACCACAGCCCGCCTCTTCCGACACGCTCGTAAGAGGCATCAAGACCGGACGGCAGCGGCGACATAAGCATCGTCGCGAGCACCCTACAACGTGTGGACGGGCACCTCGTAGAACTCGACCGACGCTCGGGCGCCGCTCTGTCCCGGGTCCATGCGGTCGAGCGCCTCGTGCCCGCGCCGCATCGCCTCCTCGCTCTCGAACAGCGTGATCCCGAGCCCCTTGCCGCTCTCACGGTCGACGAGCATCAGCAGCTTTGCCTCCGCGAGCTCGGGCGGGCGCTCGCCCGCCATCTGACGACGGACGTGCTCGATCGCCTGCTCGGCGTTGGCGGGATCGCCCCGGAACGTCGCCACCCGTGCGTACATCGCGCGCCTCCGATCTGGTGTCGCGGGAATCGTCCGAGCGAGTCTACGGCGCAGGCGTCCGCGGGTCGGCGGCGAACGAACCGGCGTGGCGTCCACACCGCAGACCCTCACGAAGCGGACGCACCGCGACCGCGGGAACTGGTGGCAGTCGACCTGGGTGCGACCCGTGCTCCTGCTCGTGCCCCTGACGCTCGTCGTCCTCGCGCTGCTCAACGTGTTCGGCCAGCGGATGACGACGACGACCGCACGCGCGCCCGCCGCGACGCTCGCCGTCAGCGCGCCGACGCACGCGCGCAGCGGCGTCATCTACGCGGCGCGCTTCCGCATCGACGCGACGACCGACCTGAAGAACGCGACGCTCGTCCTCGACCCGGGCTGGGCGGACGGCTACACCGTCAACGGCGAGGCGCCGCAGCCGCTCACGCAGGGATCGAGCGACGGGCGGCTCGACTTCGGCTTCGGCCACGTCCCGCGCGGCAGCCACCTCACCTTCTGGCTCTCGCTCGAGGTGAACCCGACGACGGTCGGGCATCACGCGCAATGGGTCCGGCTCTACGACGGCACGCACTTCATCACCGCCGTGCGCCGGAGCGTCTTCGTCTTCCCGTAGGAGGGACGCGTCATGGACATCGTCATCCGCGCGACGGCCGCGTACGTCTTCATCATCTTCATGCTGCGGATCATCGGCCGTCGCGAGCTGTCGTTGCTCGGCCCCGCCGACCTCGTCCTGCTCGTCGTGATGGGCGACCTGATCCAGAGCGGTGTCACGCAGTCGGACTACTCGGTCACCGGCGTCTTCCTCGCCGTCTCCACCTTCGCGCTGCTCACGGCGGCGATGTCGTTCGTCACCTACAAGTGGCGTCGTGCGCAGACGCTGATCGAGGGGGAGCCGCTGATCCTCGTCGAGGACGGCCGCCCGATCGAGAAGAACCTCCGCGCCGAGCGCCTCAACCTGGACGACGTCGCCGAGGAGGCGCGCGGGCAGGGGATCGAGTCGGTCGACGAGATCAAGTGGTGCGTGCTGGAGACGAGCGGCACGATGAGCTTCATCAAGAAGAAGGGCTGATGCCGCTGCTCGTGACGGAGGCGGAGGTGGCCGAACTGCTGACGCCGGCCGACGCACGCGCGGCGGTCGCCGCCTCGCTGGAGCGCCTCGCGAGCGGCGTCGTGGACAACCGCGTGCGGCAGAAGCTCCCGCTGCCCGACGGCGACTTCGCGGTCATGGCCTGCGTCGACCGCGGCCTCGGCTATGCCGGCCTGAAGACCTACGCGTGGGCGCCCCGCGGGACGCCGTTCCTGGTCGTGCTGTTCGCCGTCGACGGCGCCCTCGAGGCGATCGTCGAGGCCGAGCTGCTCGGGCGCCTGCGCACCGCGGCCGCCTCCGCCGTCGCGGCGACCCTCCTCGCGCGCGACGGCGCCGCCTCGCTCGGCGTGTTCGGCTGCGGCCGCCAGGCGGCGGCGCACGTCGTCGCGCTGCGCGAAGCGCTTCCGTCGCTCGACCGCGTCGTCGCCTACTGCCGCACCGGCGAGCGCCTCGCCGCGTTCTGCCGCGAGCACCGCTGCGAGGCGGCGGAGGAGCCTCGCGAGGCGGCGGAGTGCGACGTCGTCGTCACCGCGACGAGCTCCCGCGACCCCGTGCTGCGCGGCGAGTGGCTACGCGGGGGCGCGTTCGTCTGCGGGGTCGGTGCGAACGAGCCGCGCTCGCGCGAGCTCGACAACGTCGTCCTCGAGCGCGCGACGTTCGTGTGCACCGACTCGCGCGAGCAGGCGCGCGCCGAGGCCGGCGACCTGATCGAGCCCGTCGAACGCGGCGTGCTCGACTGGCTGGAGGTGCACGAGCTGCAGGACGTCGTCGCCGGCGAGGTCCGCGGCCGCGACTCGCCCGACGACGTCACGCTCTTCAAGTCGAACGGGATGGCCGCGTGGGATCTCGCGGCCGGCGCCCGCGTCGTCCAGCTCGTCAGAGCTGGGCGCGCGTAGCGGCGACCAGGTCGTCGCCGAGCGCGTGCACGACCTCGGGCCGGTCGAGCAGCCGCTTGATCTGCTCGTTGGTGAGCCGGTTCGTCACGTAGTGGTCCTCGAGGATGCTGGCGAGCGGCCGCCCGCGGCGATGCTCGCGGATCACGTACTGCGCGATGCGCTCCTCGGACTGCGAGCGCGTGCGCAGGAATGCGAACGACCCCCTGATCGCGTCGCCGATCCCCATCCCCTGGCTGAGTCTAACGAGCGGACCGGCGCCCGCTCAAAGCGGGCCAGCGCAGGTTCGCGTCGGGAATCGGATCGCCGTGCGGGTCGTGCGTCGGGTAGCCGAGCGCCCGGTCGATCCGCGCCTCGAGCTCCTCGGAGATGACGTGCTCGAGCCGGTCTGCCTCGGCGTGCACGTCGTCGACGTGCACGCCGAGCGTCTCCGCCAGGTAGAGCTCGAGCAGGCGGTGGTGGCGGATCACCTCGAGGGCGACGCGCTCGCCCGCGGCGGTGAGCGTCGCGCCGCGGTACCGCTCGTGCGCGAGCAGGTCGAGCGCCGTCAGCTTCTTCACCATCGCGGACGCCGACGCGGGCGACACCCCGAGGTCGCGCGCGAGCGCGCCGATCGTCACGCGCCCGCTCGCCGCCTGCAGCTTGTACACGCTCTTCAGGTAGTCCTGGATCGCGTCGGACAGCGGGGCCCGGCTCATCGACCCAGGGTAACGTGGCGCCGTGCCGCTCCAGGTCGGATTCAGCGCCGATCCCGACGACGCGTTCATGGTGTGGGCGCTCGAGACCGGGCGCGTCGACACGCGCGGACTCGACCTCGCGCCCGTCGTCTCGGACATCCAGACGCTCAACGAGTGGGCGCTCGACGGCAGGCTCGAGGTGACGCCGTTCTCGGCCGCCGTGTACGCGCGCGTCGCGCGCGACTACCGGCTGCTCGCGCACAGCGCGTCCTGGGGCGAGGGCTACGGACCGATCGTCGTCGCGCGAGAGCCGCTCACCCTCGACGAGCTGCGCCGCGTCGAGATCGTCTCACCCGGCTCCCTGACCACGGCGGAGCTCGGGCTGCGGCTGGTGCTCGGGCCCGACGTGCGCACGCGCGAGCTGCCGTTCGACCGCGTGCTGCCGGAGGTCGCCGAGGGCCGCGCGGACGCGGGGCTCGTGATCCACGAGGGGCAATTGACGTACGGCGACGCCGGGCTGCACAAGATCGTCGACGTCGGCGAATGGTGGTTGGCCGAGACGGGTCTGCCGTTGCCGCTCTCGCTCGTCGGCGTGCGCCGCGACGTCGACCGCGCCGGCGACGTCTCCGACGTCCTGCGCGAGGCGATCCGCACCGGGCTCGACCACCGCGACGAGGCGCTCGAGTACGCGCGTGGCTACGGGCGCGGGATCGACGCGGCGACCGCCGACCGCTTCGTCTCGATGTACGTCAACGAGCTGACGCTCGACATGGGCGAGCGCGGGCGGCGCGCCATCGGCGAGGTGCTGCGGCGCGTCGGCGCGCGGGTCGAGCCGGAGTTCGTCGACTGATGCGCCGCGCGGTCGTGCTCGCCGGCGTGCGCACGCCGGTCGGCCGCTACGGCGGGGCGCTCGCGGAGACGCGGCCCGACGACCTCGCCGCGCTCGTCGTGCGCGAGGCGGTCGCGCGTGCGGGCGTGCCGCCGGAGCAGGTCGAGGACGTCTGGCTCGGCTGCGCCAACCAGGCAGGCGAGGACAACCGCAACGTCGCGCGGATGGCGGTGCTGCTCGCCGGGCTGCCCGAGTCGGTCGGCGGCGTGACGGTCAACCGCCTGTGCGCGTCGGGGCTCGCTGCGATCGTCGGCGCGTGCCACGCGGTCGCGGCGGGCGACGGGGACCTGTTCGTCGCCGGCGGCGTCGAGTCGATGTCCCGTGCACCCTTCGTCACCGCAAAGCCGGAACGCGCATTCCCGCGCGGCGACCGCGCCATGTACGACACGACGCTCGGCTGGCGGTTTCCGAACCCGCGGCTCGAGAAGCTCTTCCCGCTCGAGTCGATGGGCGAGACCGGCGAGAACGTCGCCGAGCGCTGGGGCGTGTCGCGGGAGGACCAGGACGCGTTCGCGCTCCGCTCGCAGCGCCGCTGGGCGGCGGCCGCCGACGCAGGCCGTTTCGAAGACGAGCTGGTCGCGGTCGGCGACGTCGCGCGCGACGAGCATCCGCGTCCCGAGACGACGCCCGAGAAACTGGCGTCGCTGAAGCCGGCGTTTCGGCCCGGCGGGACGGTCACCGCCGGCAACTCGTCGGGTCTGAACGACGGCGCGGCCGCGGTCGTCGTCGCGTCGGAGGAGCGGGCGCGCGCGCTCGGGATCGAACCGCTCGCGACCTTCGTCGCGTCTGCGGTGGCGGGCGTCGACCCGCGTGTGATGGGCATCGGCCCAGTGCCGGCGGTGCGCAAGCTCCTCGAGCGTGCTGGTCTCTCGGTCGGCGATCTCGATCTCGTCGAGCTGAACGAGGCGTTCGCGTCGCAGTCGCTCGCGGTCGTGCGCGAGCTCGGCCTCGACGAGGAGAAGGTGAACGTGAACGGCGGTGCGATCGCGCTCGGTCACCCGCTCGGGATGAGCGGTGCGCGGCTGACGGTGACGCTGTTGCACGAGCTGCGCCGCCGCGGCGGGCGGTACGGCCTCGCGACGATGTGCGTTGGCATTGGTCAGGGACAGGCGGCGCTGTTTGAGCGCGGCTGAGGAGTACCTGCTGCTCGGGCTCCGGCTCGGGCGCCACGTCGACGGGCTCGTCGACGCGTACTACGGGCCGCCTGAGCTGAAGGCGGAGGTCGACGCCGAGGACCTTCGTCCCGCCGCGGAGCTGGCCGCGGACGGAGACGCCCTGCGCGACCGTCTCGAGGACGGGTGGCTGCGCGACCAGGTCGGCGCGCTGGCCGCGTACGCGCACGTGCTGGCCGGCGCGTCCGTCTCCTACTCCGACGAGGTGGAGCGCTGCTACGGCGTGCGGCCGCGGAAGACGGCGACGAACGTCTACGAGCGCGCGCACGTGCGGCTCGACGAGCTGCTGCCCGGCGAAGGCTCCCTGTTCGAGCGACGTGAGGCGTGGCGCGAGCGGAACCGCGTCGACGGCGAGACGGCGATCCGCGTCCTCCGCGACCTGCTGCCGGTGCTGCGCGACCGGGCGAACGAGATCCTTCCGCTTCCCGCAGGCGAGAGCGTGACGCTCGAGCCGGTCACGGACGAGCCGTGGTGGGCGTTCAACTACTACCTCGGCGACCTGCGCAGCCGAGTCGTGCTGAACACGGACGTGCCGACGACGAACCTCGACCTCGTGCACCTCGCCGCGCACGAGGTGTATCCGGGCCACCACACGGAGCACGCGGTCAAAGAACAGATCCTGCTGCGAGACCGCGGCATGATCGAGGAGGCGATCCAGCTCGTCCCGACGCCGCAGGCGGTGCTGAGCGAGGGGATCGCCGAGATCGGCGAGGAGGTCGCGCTCGGCGACGCGCGCGAGGCGGCCTACCAGGTGCTGCGCCGGCACGGCGTCGAGACGGACTGGGCCCTCGCCGAGCAGGTCGCGGAAGCGGGCGAGGCGCTGCGACCGGTCGGCCTCGACGTCGCGCTCCTGATCCACGAGGACGGCGTCTCGCCGGACGAGGCTCAGGCCTACGCCGAACGCTGGGCGTTGATCCCGCCGGAGCGCGCCCGCCACAACGTCTCGTTCGTGCTGGACCCGACCTGGCGCGCCTACGCCGTCACATACACGGCCGGCCGCGACCTCTGTCGAGCTTACGTCGGCGGCGACCGGGCGCGCTTTCGGACGTTGTTGACCGAACACGTACGGATCCGTGACCTGATCGCGACGGCGTGAGGTATGGGTACCCATACGCAAGCGTCGCTCGCGGACGTGCCCCGCGGGGCGAAGAGCTAGATTCCGGCCGTGGCTGCGACGGCCGAGCGCGAGTACGGGCTCTTCATCGACGGCGAGCTCCGCGAGCCGCAGACCGGCGAGCTCCGCGAGCTCCGCGAGCCCGCGACCGACGAGCCGCTGGCCCGCGCCGCGATCGCCGGCGAGGGCGACGTCGACCGCGCCGTCGCCGCCGCGCGCGCAGCGCTCGAAGGGCCGTGGGCGAAGACGCCGGGCACCGAGCGTTCGCGCCTCCTGCACGCGCTCGCCGACGCGGTGACGGCGAACCGCAAGGAGCTCGCCGAGCTCGAGGCGCGGAACGTCGGCAAGGCGATCTCGTCGGTGAAGGCCGAGGTTGCCGGCGCGGCCGAGAACTTGCGCTACTACGCGTCCGCGATCGCGTCGATCGCGGGCCGCTCGAACCCCGTCGGCGGGTCGCTGCTCTTCTACTCGCAGAAGGAGCCGGTCGGCGTGGCGGCGCAGATCGTGCCGTGGAACTACCCGCTGCTGATGTCGACGTGGAAGCTCGCGCCGGCGCTCGCAGCCGGATGCGCCGTCGTCCTCAAGCCCGACCCGCAGACGCCGCTGTCGGCTCTGCGGCTGGCGGAGCTCGCCGCGGAGGTCGGCTTCCCGCCGGGGGTCGTCAACGTCGTCCCCGGCGACGGGCCGACGACCGGCGCCTACCTCGTCAAGCATCCGGGCGTCGACAAGGTCGCGTTCACCGGCTCGACGCGGACGGGTGGCGAGATCATGCGGCTGTGCTCCGACCCGATCAAGCGCATCACGCTCGAGCTCGGCGGCAAGAGCCCGAACCTGCTCTTCGCCGACGCGGACCTCGCGGACGCGATCCCGTCGAGCGTGTGGGCGATCTACGCCTCCGCCGGCCAGTCGTGCGAGGCGCGGTCGCGGCTGCTCGTCGAACAGTCCCTCTACGACGACGTCGTCGCGCGCGTCACGGAGCTGTCGCGGAAGGTGCGCGTCGGCGATCCGCTCGATCCCGACACGCAGATGGGATCGCTGATCTCGACGACGCACCGCGAGAAGGTCCACCGCTTCGTCGAAACCGCGCGCGAAGAGGGCGCCGAGGTCACGACCGGTGGGGAGATCGGCGACGGCGCCGGCGCGTTCTACCCGCCCACAGTCATTGCCAACGCAGGCAACAACATGCTGGCCGCGCAGGAGGAGATCTTTGGCCCGGTCGTCACCGTCATCCCGTTCGCGGACGAGGACGACGCGGTGCGGATCGCGAACGACGTCAAGTACGGGCTGATGGCGACGATCTGGACCGGCGATCCGGCGAAGGGGCACCGCGTCGCGGCGCGGATCAAGTCGGGCACGGTCGGGATCAACATGCCCTACACCGCGTTTCCGGGCATCCCGTTCGGCGGCTACAAGCAGAGCGGCTTCGGCCGCGAGCTGGCGCTCGAGACCCTCGACCTGTATCTGGAGACGAAGTCGGTCGTGACGTACACGGGCAAGCGCCCGACGAACCCGTTCGGGCTCTGACGCTCGTCCGCTTCGGCCCCGTCCTGGCTCTGAGCCAGGCCGCGTCTCGAAGGGACGCGGCCAGAATTCGAGGCGGACGCAGCGAAGCGGCCCGCGGCGCCTTCTGCGCTCCGGCGCTTGGCCCTTTCGGCCCCGTCCTGGCTCTGAGCCAGGCCACGGCCGGAACGGCCGTGGCCAAACCCCCTGCCGGGGCGGCGGGCGGGGCGCCGGCGTGAGCGGCGCGGCGCGGGTGATGGAGCGACTCGAGGCGATCTACGCGGTCGCGCAGCACCGGGCGGCGTACTCGCCGGAGGAGGACGCAGCGCACGAGCTCGCCGCCGGGTGGATGCGCGAGGCGGGGCTCGAGGTCGCGCGCGACGCGGCCGGCAACCTCTTCGGCCGCCGGGGAGCAGCCCGCGTCTGGGCCGGCTCGCACCTCGACAGCGTCCCGACCGCGGGCAAGTTCGACGGCGCGCTCGGCGTCGTCGCCGCCGTCGAGGCCGCCGAGCGTCTGCCCGGCGCGCCGCTCGCCGCCGTCGCCTTCCGCGCCGAGGAGACGGGACCGATGGGCAGCAGGCGGATCGAGGAGACGCCCGCCGCCTACCTCGAGGTGCACATCGAGCAGGGGCCGGTGCTGGCGAGCCTCGGCGAGCCGCTCGGCGTGGTCACGGCGATCGCGGGCCAGGCCCGCGGCCGGCGGCGCTTCGACGGCCGCGCGGACCACGCCGGCACGACGCCGATGGACGCGCGCGACGACGCGCTCCTGAAGGCGGCGGCGTTCATCCTCCACGTCCGCGACTGCGCACGCGAGAACACCGTCGCCACCGTCGGCGCGATCGAGTGCGAGCCGAACGCGAGCAACGTCGTCCCGCAGCGGGTGACGGTGTCAGTCGACGCACGCTCGCCGGACGCCGCGCTGCTCGACGAGCTCGTGCAGCGCATCGGCTTCGACGTCGACTGGCGGAGCGACCCCGTGCCGCTCGCGGACGCGTTCGCCGCCGTGCTGCCGGGCGCGCCGCGGCTCGTCTCGGGCGCCGGCCACGACGCGATGTTCGTCCCGAACGCGTCGATGCTGTTCGTGCGCAGCCTCAACGGCGGCGTCTCGCACCACCCGGACGAGCTGACGAGCGAGGAGGACGTCGCGCTCGCCGTCGATGCGCTCACCGCGGCGCTCGCTAGGCTCACACGATGACCTCGTCGGCCCGCGAGATCATGACGTGGGACGAGCTCGGCGCCGGTGCGCGCACGCTCGCCGAGCAGGTGGTCGCGGACGGCTACCGGCCCGACATCGTGCTCGGGATCGCACGCGGCGGCCTGCTCGTCTGCGGCGCGATCGGCTACGCGCTCGGCGTCAAGAACACGTTCACGATGAACGTCGAGTTCTACACCGGCGTCGACGAGCGGCTCGAGATGCCGATGATCCTGCCGCCGGTCCCCGATCTCGTCGACTTCGCCGAGACGAGCGTGCTGATCGCGGACGACGTCGCCGACACGGGTGCCACGCTCGCGACCGTGAAGGAGTTTCTCGCCGGCAAGGTGGCCGAGGTGCGCTCCGCCGTGCTGTACGAGAAGCCCCGCTCGCTCGTGCGCTGCGAGTACGTCTGGCGGCGGACGGACCGCTGGATCGTCTTCCCGTGGAGCGCGGAAGATCCCGTCTTGCAGGCACTTCCCGAGACGGCCTAGTGGCCCGCCGGGCGGTCGGCTAGATTCGCGCTCACCCCCCGCATCTCGGCGCGTAAGGAGAGGACATTGACCAAGAGGAAGCTCGCGCTCGGCGCGATCGTGCTCGTGGCGGCTGTGGCCGCGGTCGCGCTCGCCGTCGGCGTGACCGCCGGCAGCGCGAAGTCGAACGGCGCGTTCAAGGCGGCGTGGATCTACGTCGGCCCGTACAACGACGGCGGCTGGTCGCAGGCCCACGACGAAGGACGCCTGTACGTCCAGAAGGCGCTCGGGAAGGCCGTGCAGACCACCTACAAGGAGAACATCGCCGTCGGCGCGCAGTTCGCGCAGACCGTCGCGAGCCTCGCCGCGCAGGGCTACAAGCTGATCTTCGCGACGTCGTACGGCTACGTCACGCCGCAGCTCGCCCAGAAATACCCGAACGTCGACTTCGAGCAGGCGACGGGGACCTACGTCGGCAAGAACGTGAGCGAGTACTTCGGCGCGGCAGAGGACACCGTCTTCCTGTCCGGCATCGCCGCGGGCGCGGCCGCGAAGTGCAACACGATCGGCTTCGTCGTCGCCTACCCGATACCGGAAGTGATCCGCCACACGAACGCGTTCGCGCTCGGCGCGCAGCTCGCGCACCCCGGGATCAAGGTGCGGATCGTCTGGACGAACTCGTGGTACGACCCGGCGAAGGAGAAGAAGGCGGCGCAGAGCCTGCACGGCGCGGGCGCCTGCGTCCTCGGCCAGAACGTCGACTCGCCGTCGACCGGCGAGTACGCCGAGTCGGTGGGCATCCCGTGGGTTGGATACGACTCCGACGCGCACCAGTTCGCGCCGAAGTCGTGGCTCACGGCGTCCGTCTACAACTGGGGCCCGTACTACCTGCGGCGCGTGAAGGCCGCGATGGGCGGCTCGTGGAAGCCCGGCTTCTACTACGGCACGATCGCGGACGGGTTCACGAAGCTCGCGCCGTACGGCAAGGGCGTCGATACGAAGGCGCGCCAGCTGATCGCCAAGCAGTGGATGCGGCTGAAGAAGAACCGCGGCGCCGAGTTCACGGGGCCGCTCTACGACCAGAGCGGAAAGCTGCGCGTGCCGAAGGGCAAGAAGCTGACGGTGTCGCAGCTCTACTCGATGAACTGGCTCGTGAAGGGCGTCATCGGGAGTCCGAAGGGCTGAGTCCGACGAGGGGAGGGGCGTCCGCGCGCCCCTCCCCGCCGTCTTCCGCACGCCGTTGAGGCTCACTGTCGAACGCAGGCTCGAGCAGCCGCGGTGGCTGGGGCTCGTCGTTCCGGTCGTCTCGGTCGTGTTCGCGCTGCTCGTCGCCGCGCTCGTGCTCCTCGCGACGGGACACGACCCGCTTTCGAGCTACCGGCAGCTCTTCGACGCGGCCTTCCTCTCGACCGGCTCGATCGACCAGACGCTGATCGCGGCGACGCCGCTCGCCTTCACGGGGCTCGCGGCCGCAGCCGCGTTCCGCATGCGCGTGTTCAACATCGGCGCGGAGGGCCAGCTCTACCTCGGCGCGATCGTCGCCGCCGCCGCCGGCCTCTACCTCGGCGGCCGGGGCGGCGCGTCCCCGGGGGTGATCGCCGCGATGGTCGTCGCCGGCGCGGGCGGCGGCGCCGCCTGGGCTGCGATCCCCGGCGTCCTGCGAGCGTTCTTCCGGACGAGCGAGATCCTGACCTCGCTGATGCTCAACTACGTCGCGGGTTACCTGCTCACGTACCTGATCTTCCAGAGCGAGTCGTACTGGCGGCAGACGACGGGCTTCAACGCCAAGGTGTTCCCGACGGGGAAGCCGCTCCCGTCGAACGCGGTCTGGCCGCCGTGGCTGCTGCACGCGCAGGGCGGGATCGACCTGCCGCTCGGCGCGGGGATCGCGCTGCTCGCGGCGCTTGCGTTGTGGGTGCTGTACCGGCGCACGCGGTTCGGGTTCGAGGTGCAGGTCCTCGGCGACTCCGAGGGCGCGGCGCGCTACGCCGGCGTCCGCACCCGGCGCAAGATCCTCGCCGTGATGGCGATCTCCGGCGCGCTCGCCGGAATCGGCGGGGCGAGCCAGGTCGGCGACTTCGCGCACGCGCTCGACGGCGACCCGAACGGACTGCAGAAGCAGGGCTACGGGTACTCCGGCATCGTCGTCGCGGCGCTCGGGCGCTACAACCCGTTCGCCGTCCTGCTGATCGCGTTCCTGATCGGCGGGCTCGACAACGCCGGTAACACGCTGCAGGGCGCCAACTTCCCGTCGGGGCTCGTGGGCGTGATCCAGGGGATCATCCTCTTCTCGGCGCTCGGCGGTGAGCTGCTCGTCCGCCACCGCCCACGCGTCGTGCGGCGTGCGAGTGTCGCCGAGGCGACGCCGCTGCCGGGGGCGGTGCAGTGAACAACGCGCTGCTCGTCGTGCTGATCGCGAGCGGCGTCGCGTACGGCACGCCGCTCCTCTACGGAGCGCTCGGCGAGCTGCTCGCGGAGCGCTCGGGCGTGCTCAACCTCGGCGTGGAGGGGATGATGCTCGTCGGCGCCGTGATGGCGTTCTGGACGGTGCAGAAGGTCACCGGCAGCTCCGCGCTCGCGCTCGTCCTCGGCGTCCTCGTCGCCGCGTTCAGCGGGGCGGTGATGGCGGCGATCCACGCGTTCCTGGTCGTCACGCTGCGCGCGAGCCAGATCGTGTCGGGGCTCGCCCTCACCATCTTCGCCGGCGCCGTCGGGTTGTCGTCGTACCTCGGCAGCGACCTCAACCTCGCCGACAAGCCGGCCGCGCACACGTTCCACGCGATCTTCCCGGCCAGCATGCAGGGCTGGCCGATCGTCGGCCCGATCGTGTTCGGCCAGAACCCGCTCGTCTACGCGTCTTGGGTCTGCGTGATCGCCGTCGGTTATTACCTCGCGCGGACGCGGCCGGGGCTCAGCGTCCGCGCCGTCGGCGAGTCGCCCGGCGCCGCCGACGCGATGGGGATCGACGTCGTCAAGTACCGCTACGTGCACACGATCGTCGGCGGTGCGTTCGCGGGGGTCGCCGGCTCGACGTTCACGCTCGCGCTCACGCCGCAGTGGGTGAACGGGATCACCGGCGGCGCGGGCTGGATCGCGATCGCGCTCGTGATCTTCGCCTTCTGGCGCGCCGAACTGTGCCTCGTCGGCGCCTACTTCTTCGGCGCGCTGCAGGCGCTCGCGCCGGAGCTGCAGGCGCGCAACATCAGCCTCGGCCCGACCGAGCTGTGGACGAACTCGACGCCGTACGTCGCCACCGTCGTCGTGCTCGTCCTCGTCTCCTGGCGCGGCGCGGCGCGCCGTCTGGGCGCGCCGGCGTCGCTCGGCGTTCCCTACGTGCGCGAGGAGGGGTAGTGGCGAGCGCGCCGGCCGCGATCGAGCTGCGCGGGATCACGAAGCGCTTCCCGGGGGTCGTGGCGAACGACCGCGTCGACTTCGCCGCCGCCGCCGGCGAGGTGCACGCGCTCCTCGGCGAGAACGGCGCCGGCAAGTCGACGCTGTCGCACATCATGAGCGGCCTCTACCGGCCCGACGAGGGCGAGATCCGCCTGCACGGGAAGCCGGTCTCGTTCAACTCGCCGCGCGACGCGATCGACGCCGGCATCTTCATGGTCCACCAGCACTTCCGGCTGGTCGAGCGCTTCACCGTCGCCGAGAACCTGATCCTCGGCGACCGCCGCGGCGCGGGGCGCCGCTTCCGCCTCCGGCCGGGCGCCGTGACCGACCAGGTGCGGCGGCTCGGCGAGCGTTACCGGCTCCCCGTCGACCCGCGCGCGCGCGTCTGGCAGCTGTCGGTCGGCGAGCGCCAGCGCGTCGAGATCCTGAAGGCGCTCTACGAGGAGGCGCAGGTGCTGATCCTCGACGAGCCGACGGCAGTCCTGACGCCGGACGAGGCGGCGACGCTGTTCGAGACGGTGCGCGAGATCGCAGCCGACGGGCGCACGGTCGTCTTCATCTCGCACAAGATGCACGAGGTGAAGGCGGTCTCCGACCGCGTCACCGTGCTGAGGGCCGGCCGCGTCGTCGCGACCGCCGAGACGGCGGAGGCGACGCCGCAGTCGCTGGCGCGCCTGATGGTCGGGCGCGAGCTGCAGACGGTGCAGCGGCGCCGTGCCGGTGCGGCCGACGCCGAGCCGGTGCTGGTCGTCGAGGGGCTGTCGGCGCCGAGCCACCGGGCGCGCACGACGCTGAAGGACGTCGACCTCACCGTGCGCGCCGGCGAGATCGTGGCGGTCGCCGGCGTCGCCGGCAACGGGCAGCGCGAGCTCGCGGAGGCGATCGCCGGGCTGCGTCCGCGCTCGTCCGGCAGCGTGCAGGTCGCAGGGCGGCCGCTCCGGAACGGCGATCCGCGCTCCGCCTACCGCGCCGGGCTCGGCTACGTCCCCGAGGACCGCCTCGGCACCGGCGTCGCCCCGAACCTGCCGCTGTCGATGAACATCGAGCTGAAGTCCTACCGCGACGGCTCGCTCGGGCCGTTCCTGCGCCTCGGCCGCATGCGCGAGCGGGCCGAGCGCGCGATCGAGACCTACGCCATCAAGGCGCGGGGCCCCGAGGCCGAGGCGGACACGCTCTCCGGCGGAAACATCCAGAAGGTCGTGCTCGCGCGCGAGTTCGCAGGCAACCTGAAGGCGCTGATCGCGGCCTCGCCGACGCGCGGACTCGACGTCAGCGCGGTGGAGACCGTCCACCGCCACCTCTGCGATGCGGCCGACCGGGGCGTCGCGGTGCTCCTGATCAGCGAGGACCTCGACGAGATCCTGGCGCTCGCCGACCGCATCCTCGTCATGTACGAGGGCCGCCTGACGCCCGTCGAGAACCGCGACGACGTCGGCGAGATCGCCGAGCTCATGGCGGGCGGCGACCCCGCGACCGCGGCGCCCGCGTAACCGGCGACGACGGGCCGCGCCTCGGCGATGCGGGACGCGTCCTGGCTCTGAGCCAGGCCACGGCCGCGCCGGACGCGTCGGGGCGGCGCGGGTCGAGGGCGGCTACAGCGCCCGGAACGAGATCGTCTGCGCGCCTTCCCAGAGGGTCAGGCGGCCGAGCTCCTTCAGCTGGTCGGCGCCTTCGACGAGCGTGGCGAAGTGGTTCGCCCACAGCTGCCCCGCCTTCGAGGCGAAGTTGCAGTAGCCGTAGGGGAAGAGCAGCTCCGTCTCGCTCTGCCCGCCCGGGTAGAGCGCGAGCTCGCCGGGGTGCGGGTACGACGTCGCGTTCTCGGGGCCGATCCCGAAGTCGCGGTCGCCCCACGGGATCCAGTTGGACTCGCCGCTCCAGCGGCAGTGGATGATCCGATCCTCGATCGGCAGCGACGCCCTGAACGCGGCGACCGTCTTCGGCGCGAGCTCTTCCTCCCAGCGCGCGACGAAGCGCATCCCGGCCGCGACGATCTCGAGCACGTCGAGACCCTACCTGCGTCCGGCGACGGGGCCGGCGGGGCGCGAGCAGGCCGCTATCTCAGCACGAGCGCGATCGCGATCACCGCGGCGGCGGCGAGCCCCCAGATCGGCCACACGTTGAGGCCGCGGTGGCGCAGGTTGAAGTAGTGGCGCACGAGGGCGCCGACGGCCATCAGCGCGACGAGCGGGATCCAGCCCTGCGAATGTCCGTAGAGGACGTCGAAGTGGTTCGACAGCATCGCCAGCAGCACCGGCAGCGTCAGGTAGTTGTTGTGCACCGAGCGCGTCTTCCCGGCCCGGTTCCAGCGTGGGTCGGGGTCGACCCCCGCCTCCTTCGCGCGCACGAGCCGCCAGTGCGCCGGGATGATCACGAAGAAGACGTTGCCGACCATCATCGTCCCGACCATCGCGCCGGTCTGCAGGAAGGCCGCGCGCTCCGCGAACAGGTTGTACGACGCCCACGCGGAGACGCAGACGAACGCGAACACGAGCATCGCGAGCACACCCTCGTCGTTCGCGAACGCGCGGCAGAGAGCGTCGTAGACGACCCACGCGACGACCAACCCGCAGATCGAAAGGAGGATCGCCTCCCACGGCGCCAGGTCGGCGACGGTCGGATCGATCATGTACGCGCGCGCGTGCGAGTAGTAGACGACGATGAACAGCGCGAAGCCGGACAGCCAGGTCGTGTAGGCCTCCCACTTGAACCAGTGCAGCGGCTCCGGGAGGCGAGCCGGCGCGACACGGAACTTCTCGACGCGGTAGAAGCCGCCGCCGTGGATCTCCCACGCCTCGCCGCCGACGCCGCGCCGCGCGTCGTCCGGGTCCGCCGGCGGGCGCAGGTGGTTGTCGAGCGCGATGAAGTAGAAGGACGCCCCGATCCAGGCGATCGCGGCGATCACGTGCAGCCAGCGGAACAGGAGGTTCCCCCAGCCCCACCAGTAGTCGCTCAGCGCTAGGACGTTCGCCATCGGTCGAGCGCGATCTGGACGAGCTCGTCGACGCCCGTCTCGAGCTCCTCCTCGCGTGTCCGCTGCAGACGCTCGCGCAGCACGGGGACGATTGCGCGGCGCGGGCGGCCGTCGACGAAGACGACGAAGCGGAAGCCGAACTTCTGCTCGTAGGCGCGGTTGAGCTCGGCGAGCTCCGCAAGCACCTCGGGGTCGTCGTCGCCGCCCTGCTCGCGCGCCGAGCGCGCCGAGGTCGGGCGCCCCCCGATCGCCGGATGGGCGTCGAGCACCTCCTTCTTCTGCTCGTCGGGCAGCGCGCGCGCGAGCTCGCGCGCGCGCGCGAGCGGGTTCTCGACGTGCGCGAGCATCTCGACGAAGCGCGTACGCCCCTCGAAGAGCTCCGCGAGCTCGTCGACGCTCAGCTGCCGCGGTAGCTCGCGCACCCGTACGACGAGACGAGGAGCGGGACGTGGTGGTGGCCCTCGGCGAGCTCCAACTCGAGCTCGACGCGCCTGAAGAACGGCGACGGCGGGTGGAAGACGAGGCGGTACGTGCCGGGCTCGCCGCCGGCGAGCTCGCGGATCCGGCCGTCGTCGTCCGTCACGCCCTCGCCGGCGAGCCCGCCCTCGGCGTCGTACAGCTCGACGCGCACGCCCGCGGCCGGGCGGCCGCGTTCGGTGTCGAGGACGTGCGTCGAAAGCGTCATTCCCGCCACAGCCTCGCCGCCTGTTTGCGGTGCTCACGCGCGATCTCCTGCTCGTCGACGCGCACGAGCGCGCCTCCGCGGACGACGTCCTCGCCGTCCACGATCAGGCGGTCGACGCGGTGCGGTCCGCTGAGCACGAGGTTGGCCGGCAGGTCGTCGGCCCCGCCGAACTCGAGCCCGTCGGTGCGCCAGATCGCGAGGTCGGCGCGCCTGCCGGGCTCGAGCGAGCCGATGTCGTCCCGCCGCAGGACCGACGCGCCGCCGCGCGTCGCGAGCCGCAACGCGTCGCGCGGCGACAGCGCGGCCGGACCGCCGCGCGCGCGGGCCACGAGCAACGCGTTCTTCACCTCGACGAACAGGTCGCCGCGCTCGTTCGAGGCCGTGCCGTCGACGCCGAGGCCGACGCGGACGCCCGCGTCCAGCAGATCGCGGACCGGCGCGACGCCCGCGCCGAGCCGCAGGTTCGACGTCGGGCAGTGCGCGACCCCGACGCCGTGCTCGCCGAACGTTGCGACGTCGCCCTCCGAGAGGTGGACGCAGTGGGCGCACCAGACGTCCTCGGCCACCCAGCCGACCCGCTCGAGGTATTCCACGGGGGAGCAGCCGTAGAGCTCGCGGCAGTACGCGTCCTCCTCGACCGTCTCCGCGAGGTGGGTGTGCAGCTGCAGGCCGAGCCGACGCGCGAGCGCGGCCGACTCCTCCATCAGCCGCGTCGTGACGGAGAAGGGCGAGCACGGCGCCACGACCACCTGCGCGAGCGACCCGTCGGCGAGCCCGTGCAGCCGTTCCGTGTCGGCGAGGATCTCGTCGACGTCCTCGACCAGCGAGTCGGGCGGCAGCCCGCCGTGGGACTCGCCGAGGTCCATCGAGCCGCGCGAGGCGACGATCCGCAGTCCGAGCTCCCGCGCCGCGCGGAGCTCCGCCTCGACGAGGCCCGAAGCGCCGCGCGGGAAGACGTAGTGGTGGTCGAAGACCGTCGTGCAGCCGGAGAGGGCCAGCTCCGCGAGACCGCAGCGCGCGGCCGCGTACTCCATCTCGTCGTCGATGCGCGCCCACACCGGGTACAGCGTCCGGAGCCACGTGAACAAGTCCGCGTCCTGCGCCCGAGCACGCGTCAGCGACTGGTACAGGTGGTGGTGCGTGTTGACGAAGCCCGGTGTGACGAGCGCCCCTGCGAGATCCTCGAAGGGCCCCGGCGGTTCGCCGTCGCCGGCCTCCACGACGACGCCGCCTTCGAGGCGGATCCAGCCGCTGCGGTACTCCGTGCCGGCGTCGTCCATCGTCACGAGCCAGCAGTTGCCGAGGATCGTCGCCCGCTCCGGCGCCGGCGCAGGCGGCACCCCCCGCTCTTCGACGAGCTCCGTCGAGCCCACGGTCATGCGACCTCCAGCGGCACGAGCTCGAAGCGGTCGACGTCGACGAGCCCGCGGTCGGTCAGCTTCAGCGACGGGATCACGCTCAGCGCGAGGAAGGCCATCAACTGGAAAGGCGCCTCGACCGTGCAGCCGAGCCGCGCGGCCGCGGCGACCACCGCCTCGGAGCGCTCGACGACCTCGTCGAGCGGCGCGTCCGACAGGATCCCCGCGACCGGCAGCGGCAGCTCCGCGAGCACCTCCGCGCCGTCGACGACGACGATGCCGCCGCCGATGTTCGCCAGGCGACGGACGGCGTATGCCATCGCCGCGTCGCTCATGCCGACGACGACGAGGTTGTGCGCGTCGTGCGAGAGCGTCGTGCCGAGCGCGCCGCGCTGCAGTCCGAAGCCCTTGACGAACCCGCGCCCGATCCGCCCCGTGCCGAGGTGGCGCTCGACCACCGCGATCTTGGCGAGGTCGCGGCCGGGATCGGCCAGCGCCTCGCCGCCGCGCGAAAGCGGCTCCGCGACGAGCGACTCCGTCGCGATCTGCCCGGGGATCAGTCCGATCACGCGCGCCTTCCCGCCGTCCCACGGGATGCGGAACACCTCGGGGCCGAGCGCGCCGACGCGCACCGTGTGCTTCACCCACTCGGGAACCTGCGCCTGCGGAATCGCGCCGGCGGGCGCTCCGCGTTTCAACACCACCTCCGGCACGAAACGCTCGAGATCCGGCAGGAGCACCAGGTCGGCCTGGTAGCCGGGCGCGATCGCGCCGAGATGGTCGAGGCCGTGGTAGGCGGCGCCGTTGTGCGAGGCGAGCACGAGCGCGTCCAGCGGGTCGATTCCGAACGCGACGGCGTCGCGCACCATCGAGTTGACGTGCCCGTCGCTCGCGATGTGCTCCGGCTCGCGGTCGTCGGTGCAGAACGCGATGCGGTGCGGGCCGAACTCCTGCACGAGCGGAAGCAGCGCCTTCAGGTTGCGCGCGGCCGAGGCCTCGCGGATCAGCAGCCACATCCCTGCACGGAGCCGCTCGCGGCCCTCCTCGGTCGTCGACGCCTCGTGGTCGGAGCGGATCCCGGCGGCCGCGTACGCCTGCAGCGCCTTGCCGAGCACGCCCGGCGCGTGCCCGTCGACGTGCCGTGCGAGCGCGAGCTTCGCGAGCTCCCGTGCGTCGCCGCCGACGACGCCGGGGAAGTTCATCATCTCCGCCAGCCCGATCACGCGCCGGCGGCGAAGCAGCGCGTCGAGGTCGCCCTCCGACAGCGCGCGCCGCGGCGACTCGAACGACGACGCCGGCACGCACGACGACGCCATGAAGTACACGTCGAGCGGGAGCTCGGCCGTCGCGTCGAGCAGCCAGTGGACGCCGTCCGTGCCGAGCACGTTCGCGATCTCGTGCGGGTCGGCGACGACCGCCGTCGTGCCGAACGGGAGCACGAGCCGTGCGAACTCGTCGGCGAGCGTCTTCGACGACTCGAGATGAACGTGCGCGTCGACGAACCCGGGTACGACCCACTTCCCCTTCGCGTCGAGCACGTCGCGCCCCTCGTAGTTGCCGAGGCCGGCGATCCAGCCGTCGACGATCGCGACGTCCGTCTCGAGCCACTCCCTCGTGAACACCGACAACACGCGGCCGCCCCTGACGACGAGGTCTGCCGGCTCGTCGCCGCGCGCGACCGCGAGGCGCCGCGAAAGGGGTGCGCTCATTGGCGAAGAACCGTACAGTCCGGCAGGTGGACGTCTTAACGCCCCGCACCCTGGACGAGGCGCTGCGCCTCAAGGACGAGCATCCCGATGCATGGCCGATCCAGGGAGGGACCGACTTGATGGTCGCGCTCAACTTCGACCGCGCCCGCCCGGAGACGGTGCTCAACCTCAACGAGGTCGACGAGTTGCGCGGCTGGTCGCGCGAGAACGGAACGCTGCGCCTCGGTTCCGGGCTGACCTACTCCGAGATCGAGCACGGCCCGCTGCGCGACGAGCTGCCCGCGCTCGCACAGGCCGCGCGCACCGTCGGCTCGCCGCAGATCCGCAACCGCGGCACGGTCGGCGGCAACCTCGGGACGGCTTCGCCGGCGGGCGACGCGATCCCGCCGCTCGTGATCGAGGACTGCGAGGTCGAGTGCGCGTCGACACGCGGCGTGCGGACGATGCCGCTGCTCGAGTTCGTCACCGGCGTCAAGCGGAACGCGCTGGCGGACGACGAGCTCATCACCGCGGTGCGCGTCGCTCCGTCGCATGCGCCGCAGACGTTCATGAAGGTCGGGCCGCGCAACGCGATGGTGATCGCGGTCGTCTCGCTCGCCGTCGGCGCGGGCGACGAGTTGCGCGCCTCGTTCGGTTCGGCGTCGCCGCGGCCGGTGCTGGTGACCGCACCGCGTGACGAGGCGGAGTCGTTCCCCGAGCGGGTCGCGGAGGCGGCGCTGCCGATCGACGACGTCCGCGGCAGCGAGCGCTACCGCCGGCACGCGCTGCGCGTGCTGGCGAAGCGCGCGCTCGAACGGGTCCTGGCATGAGGATCACCGTTCGCGTCAACGGCGAGGAGCACCAGGCCGACTGCTGGGAAGGCGAGTCGCTGCTCTTCGCGCTGCGCGAGAAGCTCGGCTTTCCCGGCTCGAAGAACGCGTGCGAGCAGGGCGAGTGCGGGTCGTGCTCGGTGCTGCTCGACGGGACGCTCGTCTGCGCGTGCCTGGTGCTCGCGGCGCAGGCTGACGGGCACGAGGTGACGACCGTCGAGGGTCTCGCCGAAGGCGACGAGCTGCACCCGGTCCAGGAGGCGTTCGTGCAGGCGGGCGCGGTGCAGTGCGGCTTCTGCACGCCGGGCCTCGTCGTCGCGACCGCCGACCTGCTGCGCCGCAATCCTCATCCGTCCGACGACGAGATTCGCGAGGCGCTGTCCGGCAACCTCTGCCGCTGCACCGGCTACGCGAAGATCTTCGACGCCGTGCGCGCCGCCGCGGCGGGCGGCGCATGACGCAGTCGCAGACCGTCCGGCCGCTGCAGGTCGGCCGCGTCGGCGAGCTCGTGCCGCGCGTCGACGCGCCCCCCAAGGTGAAGGGCGAGTTCGCGTACGCAAGCGACCTGATCGCGCCGGGAATGCTGTGGGGCCACACACTGCGCAGCGCGCACGCGCACGCGCGCATCCGCTCGATCGACGTCTCGGAGGCGGTCGCGATGCCCGGCGTGCACGCCGTCCTCACGCACGAGGACGTTCCGGGGCAGAAGACGTACGGGCTCGAGTTCCCCGACCAGCCCGTGCTCGCGATCGACCGCGTCCTGTACTTCGGCGAGCCGGTGGCGCTCGTCGCGGCCGAGCATCCGGAGCAGGCGCGGCGCGCCGCTGCGGCGATCCGCGTCGACTACGAGCCTCTGGAGCCGGTTGCGGACATGGAGCGCGCGCTCCAGATGGAGGACCTCCATCCCGAGAAGCCGACGCGCGGCCACGGCTACCGCGAGGACGACCGCCCGAACGTCGTGCGTCACATGGTGATCCGCCACGGCGATCCGGACGCGCAGGCGGACGTCGCCGTCTCGGGCTACTACGAGCTCGGGATCCAAGACCAGGCGTTTTTGGGGCCGGAGTCGGGGCTCGCGGTGCCGGACGGCTCCGGCGGCGTCGACATCTACGTCGCCACGCAGTGGCTGCACGTCGACCGTGCGCAGGTCGCGCCGTGCCTCGGGCTGCCCCTCGACCAGGTGCGGATCCACCTGGCCGGCGTCGGAGGCGCGTTCGGCGGCCGCGAGGATCTGTCGATGCAGATCCACGGCGCGCTGCTCGCGCTGCACACGAACCGCCCCGTGAAGATCGTCTACAACCGCGAGGAGTCCTTCACAGGGCACGTGCACCGTCACCCGGCGCGTATCTGGGCGGAGCACCGCGCGACGCGGGACGGGAAGCTCGTCAACGTCCGCATGCGCATCCTGCTCGACGGAGGTGCGTACGCGTCGAGCTCGACCGCCGTCACGTCGAACGCCGCGTCGTTCGCGGTCGGGCCGTACGAGGTGCCGAACGCGCTGATCGAGTCGACCTCCGTCTACACGAACAACCCGCCGTGCGGCGCGATGCGCGGCTTCGGCGCGGTGCAGACGTGCTTCGCGGCGGAGGCGCAGATGGACAAGCTCGCGGCCGCGCTCGACATCGACCCCGTCGAGCTGCGGCTGCTGAACGCGCTCGAGCCGGGCGACCGGTTGCCCACGGGCCAGGTGATCACCGGGTCGCTGCCGGTCGCGGAGACGATCCGGGCAGCGGCGGCGCTCGAGCCGCCGGAGCCGGAGCCGCTGCCGCGCGACGTGATCCGGCTGCCCGGCGGCGCCGGGAACACGACGAGCGGCGAGGGCGTCCGGCGCGGCGTCGGCTTCGCCGTCGGCTTCAAGAACATCGCCTACTCGGAGGGATTCGACGACTACTGCGCCGCGCGCGTGCGGCTGCTCGGCGACGGCTCGGCCGAGATTCACTGCGCCGCGGCCGAGGTCGGACAGGGGGTCACCGGCGTGATCCTGCAGGTCGCGCGCACCGAGCTCGGCATCGCCGACGTGCGGCTCGCGTCCTCGCAGACGGCGACGGTCGACTCGTCCGGGTCGTCGTCCGCGTCGCGGATGACGTGGATGGCGGCCGGCGCCGTGCGCGACGCCTGCCGCGCGGCGCTCGAGGAGCAGCAGCGGCGGCCGGGCGAGAACGTCGACGTCGAGCGGATCTACCGCCACCCGCGCACGACGCCGCTCGACCCGGAGACGGGCCAGATCACCGGCGAGCGCGCGCACGTGGCGTTTGCGGCGTGCGCGATGAAGGTCGTCGCCGAGGTCGACGTCGACCTGGGGTTGACGCGCGTCGTGTGGATCGGCGCGGCACAGGACGTCGGCAAGGCGGTGAACCCGCAACAGGTGGAGGGGCAGATCGAGGGCGGGACCGCGCAGGGCCTCGGCCTCGCGCTGATGGAGGAGATCCAGACGCGCGGCGGCCTGATCACGAACGCCAGCTTCACCGACTACCTGATCCCGACGGCGCTCGACATGCCGCCCGTCGAGTCGGTGCTGATCGAGGACCCCGAGCCGGATGCTCCCTACGGCCTGAAGGGCGTCGGCGAGCCGCCAACGGTCGTGTCGACCGCCGCGATCGTGGCCGCGCTGCGCGCCGCGACGGGCCGCGAGCTCAACCGCGTCCCCGTCAAGCCCGACGACATCTGTCTGTAGACGGGGGGAGCGCCTTCCGGCTACGCGACGAGCGTGCCCGGCTCGACGTCCTCGTCGAGACGCAGGAGCACCGGCCCGTGGTCGTGCGAGCGCGCGGCGAGGACGATCGCCTCGTCGCCTTCGAGCGAGACGACGACCAGCGAGCCGGCGAGGCCGTCCTTCGCGTAGCCGCCGGGCGCCATCTGCGCCTCGCGCGTGCCGCGCGGGCCGAGGTCGACGCGCACGAGGAACGACGGGCCCCGCGCCCCTGGATGGTCGTTCGCCTCGAGCACGCGCCCGACGAGCAGCTCCGCCATCGCGCGAACGCTAGTCGACCGCCGGCTCGGGCGCGGCCGCCGGCGCCGCCGGCTCCTGGCGGACGACGATCGCCACGGACGCGACGACGATCGCCGCGCCCAGCAGCAGCGTCCACGTCAGCTGCTCGCCGCGGAAGAGGACGCCGAGCGAGATCGCGACAATCGGGTTCACGTACGCGTACGTCGCGACGAGCCCGAGCGGCGCGCTGGCGAGCAGCCACACGTACGCCGTGTAGCCGACGATCGATCCGAACGTGACGAGGTAGATCCAGCCGGCCACCGAGCCCCACGAGGGTGACAGGTGGTGCACGGTGAAGAGCGAGAACGGCAGCATCACGAGTCCGCCGGCGAGCATCTCGTAGGCGGTTGCCGCGAACGGGTCGTCCGGCATCACGGCGCGGGCGGAGACGAACGAGCCGGTCGACCACAACACCGCCGAGAGCAGGCAGAGCCCGATGCCCCACGCCTTCGCGCCGCCGGAGGGCTGCGCGACGATCCCGACGCCGACGAAGCCGACGCCGACGCCCGCCAGCGCCGGCCACGGCAGCCGCTCGCGGCTCGTCAGCCGCAGCAGGACGACCCAGAGCGGAACCGACGCGATGATCAGCGACGCGAGCCCTGTCGGCACGTTCCGCTCCGCGAAGAACAGCACGGCGTTCGCGCCGGGGAGCAGGCAGCCGACGAGGACGCAGCTCGCGAGCGCCCGCCGCGGAACGCGCAGCGAGCCGCCGCGCGCCCGCACCAGGAGCGCCATCAGCGCGCCGGCGGTGATGAACCGCGTCGAGGCCGCGAAGAGCGGCGGGATCGTCTCGCCGGCGACGGCGATGCCGAGGTAGGTCGACCCCCAGAGGATGTAAACCGTGACGAGCGCGATCCAGACGCGTGCACCGTGGCTCACCCGTTACCGAACGAGCGACAGCGCCGCCCCGATTCCCAGGAGCGCGATCCCGGCCGCGCGCGGAGCGGAGATCCCGATCCGCGCGACGCCGAACAGCCCGAACCGGTCGATCACCGCGCCCATCACGAGCTGCCCCGCGATCAGGATCCCGATCGTGGCCGTCGCGCCGATCCGCGGCTGGGCGAACGTGATCGTGACGACGACGGTCAGCCCCATCACGCCGCCGAGCCACATCCACGCGGGTGCCGAGAACGCGTGCGGGAGCCGGCCGACGCCGAGGCGCACGACGAGCAGCAGGACGAGCGACAGCGCGAGCTGGACGCACGTCGAGAACGTCAGCGCCTCGAGCACGCCGATGCGACCGCCGAAGCGGCCCATCACCGCGACCTGCACCGACCCCGCGAGCCCCGCGAGGACGGTCAGCGCGACCGCGGCCGAGGTCAAGCTGCGTTCGGGTCGTTCTGCCAGAGGCTGAAGCGGTTACCCTCCGTGTCGACGCAGGCGGAGAACCAGCCGTGCGTCGGCACCGGTTGCTTCTCCTCCGCCTGGCCGCCCAGGTCGCGCACCTTTGCGATCGACGCGTCGATGTCGTCGGTCGAGAAGTAGACGATCGGCCCGCTGCCTGCCTTGTCGGACGGGAAGACGGCTCCGCCCTGACCGCTGCCGGCCTCGAACATGCGGTAGTCGAACCCCTCCATCACGCTCTCGCCGATCTGCCAGCCGAACAGGCCGCGCCAGAACGCGCTCGCGCGGTCCGGGTCGGAGGACGGAAGCTCGAAATGAACGATCGTGCCTGGCACGGGTACGCTCCTTACTCTCGATGATCCGGGTCGTCGTACTCTACGAGCAGGAACCGGACCCGGCCGCGTATGCCGAGCATGCGACGGTGTGCGAACGCGTCCCGGGCGGCACGTTCCGGCACGGGCGAGTGTTCGGCTCTCCGGCCGGCGACCCGCACCACCGCTACTACGCCGAGTGGGAGTTCGCCGACGACGAGTCGTTTCGCGCGGCGACGTCGAGCGAGGAGTTCCTGGCGACCGCCCGCGACGCGCGCGACCGCGGCCTTCCGCGCCCGACCGTCGAGTTCCTCCGCCTGTAGGCGTCGCTCACTCGAATCGCGGGGGGCGCTTCTCGCGCACGGCGGCCACGCCTTCCCGCACGTGCGGGCCTGTCATGTCGAGGAACTCGAGCGCGAGCGACGCGTCGAACGCCGACCCGAACATCCGCAGCCAGTTGTTCAGCGCGAGCTTCGTGTGCCGGAGCGCAGGCTGCGCGCCGCTCGCGAGGCGCACCGCGATCTCGAGCGCGCGCTCCTCGAGCTCCTCCTCGGGGACGCAGAGCGAGACGAGCCCGAGACGCTCCGCCTCCACGCCGTCCACCGGCTCGCACAGGAGCAGGTGGTACTTCGCCTTCGCCATCCCGCACAGCAGCGGCCAGACGATCGCGGCGTGGTCGCCGGCCGCGACGCCGAGCCTCGTGTGCCCGTCGACGATCATCGTCGAGGGCGTCGCGAGCGAGACGTCGGCCAGCAGCCCAACCGCGAGTCCGGCGCCGACCGCCGGCCCGGCCATCGCCGAGACGATCGGCTTCGGGCAGTCGATCAGGTTGTAGACGAGGTCGCGCGCCTCGCGGAACACGCGCTGCCGCGTCTCAGGGTCGTCGGCGATCGCGAGGACGAGGTCGAGGTCCCCGCCGGCGCTGAACGCGCCGTCCGCGCCGCGGACGAGCACGACGCGCGTCTCGTCGTCGTCCGCGATCGTCTTCCAGATCGACGCCAGCTCGCCGTGCGCCTCGGCGTCGACGGCGTTCAGCCTGCCGGGCGCGCGCAGCGTCAGCCTCAGCACGTGCGGTGCCGGCCGGTCGAGCTCGAGGCTGCCGAACGCGGCGTAGCGGTCCACCCGGCGGATTATGGTCTGCCACGTGGCGGAGGTCGAAGTCACGCGCGACGGAGCGGTGCTCACGGTCACGCTCAACCGGCCGGAGGTCCTGAACGCGCTCAACCGCGCGACGCACGAGCAGCTGTACGCGGCGCTCGAGCAGGCGCGCGCCGACGACGTCCGCGCGGTCGTGATCACGGGCGCAGGGCGCGGCTTCTGCGTCGGCCAGGACCTGCAGGACTTCTCCGCCGGCGCGGGCGACGTCGCCGAGCGCCTGCGGACGGGGTACCACCGCAACGTCCTCGCGATCCGGGCGCTCGAGAAGCCGGTGATCGCCGCCGTCAACGGCCCCGCTGCGGGCGCCGGGATGTCGCTCGCGCTCGCATGCGACGTCCGGATCGCGGCCGACGCCGCGACGTTCGTTCCGGCCTTCATCAACATCGGCCTCGTCCCGGACTCCGGCGGCACGTGGTTCGTGCGCCGGATCCTCGGCGCCGCGCGCGCGTTCGAGTGGCTGACGACCGGCCGCCGGCTCGGCGCCGACGAGGCGCGCGCGTGGGGGATGGTGTCGGAGGTCGTCCCCGCCGCCGAGCTGCCGCAGCGCGCGCAGGAGGTGGCCGAGCTCTTCGCGGCGATGCCGACGCGCGCCGTGTGGGAGACGAAGCGGCTGCTCGACGCGGCCGAGACGAATGGACTCGAGCAGCAGCTCGAGCTCGAGGCGGTGACGCAGCGGGAGCTCACGCAGACGGACGACTTCAAGGAGGGCGTCGCCGCGTTCCTCACGAAGCGGGAGCCGATCTTCACCGGCGCCGCCGCCGACCGCTACCACCCGGTGGTCCTGCGCAACCGGGACGACGGCCGGCGCTGGCGCCTCACCACGCTGCTGCGGCTCGTGCTCGCGCTGCCGCACAGCCTGGTCGTGACGGTCTGGGGGCTCGTCGCCCTTCCCGTAGCCGTCGTCGCCTGGGTCGTCGCGCTTGCGCGGGGCCGCGTCCCGAGCGCGCTGCACGACTACCTCGCGCGCTACGTCCGCTACTACACGCACGTCACGGCGTACACGTATCTGCTCGCCGACCCGTTTCCGGGCTTCCGCGGCTGGGAGGGGACGTACCCCGTCGACCTGCACGTCGCGCCGGCCGTGCCGCAGGCGCGGTGGAAGATCGCGCTGCGGATCTTGCTCGCGATCCCGGCGTACGTGTTCGCGTACGTCCTCGCAATCGTGCTCGAGGTGGTCGCGTTCCTGTCGTGGTTCGTCGCGCTCGCGGTCGCGCGCGTCCCGGCGGGCTTCCAGGGCCTCGGAGCCTACTGCCTGCGCTACCAGGCGCAGACTTACGCGTACCTCTTCCTGCTCACCGACAGGTACCCGACGCTGGCCAGCGGCAACTTCGAGTTCGAAAGCGAGGCATCGGCATGACCCAGAGCCTGGCAGACCGCCATCCCGTCGCGCTCGTCGTCGACGACGACCTGCACCGGAACCGTCTCACCGTCCTGTTCCGGCTGCTGCTCGCGATCCCGCAGTCGATCTGGCTCGGGCTGTGGGGGATCGTCGTCTACCTCGCCGTCGTCGTCGCGTGGTTCGCAGCGCTGTTCGCCGGCCGCGTGCCGCAGGGCCTGCACGGCTTCATCGCGCGCTTCCTGCGCGCGACGACGCACCTCAGCGCGTACGTGTTCCTGCTGGCAGAGCCCTGGCCCCCGTTCACCGGCGAGCCCGGGTCGTATCCCGTCGACCTGCGCATCGACGGGCCGGAGCGCCAGAACCGGCTGACCGTGTTGTTCCGCGGACTGCTCGTGATTCCGGCGCTCGTGCTCGCGTACGTCTTCCGCATCGTCAACGACGTCGTCGCCGTCCTCGGATGGTTCTACTGCCTGGTGCTCGGGCGGATGCACAAGGGCATGCGCGACGTCAGCGCGTGGATGCTCCAGTTCGAGATGCAGACGTACGCCTACTGGGCGCTCGCGACCGGGCGCTATCCGAGCCTCTCGGGCGGGCCGTCGGCCTAGAGGGCGAGCGCCGCGAGCGCCGCCGCGACGGACGCCGGAACGGCGGCGAGGCCGAGCAGCGAGTAGGTGCGCACCGACGGCCGCGCGCCGAGCGAACGCGCCACGCGCAGCCAGAGCACGGCGGAAAGAGAACCCGTCACGGCGAGGTTCGGGCCGAGGTTCAGCCCGATCAGCAGTGCGCGGGCGTGCGGCGGAGCCGACGGCGTGAAGAGGACGGACGCCGGAAGGTTGTTGACCGCGACGGCAGCAAGTGCGGCGACGGGCGCCGTCGTCCAGCGGCCGAGATGCGTGAGCAGCCGCGCCGGCCCGTGCCACCACCGCCCGACCCCGCCGAGCAGCACCGCCAGCACGAACAGGCCACCGAGGGCCCGCACGTCGACGGCGGCGAGCACACGGGCGCGCGGCGTCCGCCCGACCAGCCCCGCCGCGACGCCGACTGCGAGCACCGGCAGCGCCGGCGACCGCAGCACCAGGACGAGCACGGTCGCGGCGGCGATCGCAGCCGCGCCGGCGCCGAGCCGAAGCGCAGGCCGGACGTGGTCGGCTCCGCCGGCGGCCGCGCCCGCATGCCTGAACACCGCGAGCAGCACGAGCCCCGTGGCGGCGGCGGCAGCGAGCGCCGCGCCCCACGTCCGTGCGAAGAACGTGGCGCCCGTGACGTGCTCGTGCGCGAGCACGATCAGGTTCGTCAGGTTCGACCCCGGCAGGAAGAGCGAGCCGGCGTTCGACATGAAGACGGCGCCGTAGAGAAACGGCCGCTCGTCGAGGCGCCGCTCGCGCGCGAGGTGCAGCAGCACCGGCGTCAGGAAGAAGACCGACGTGTCGAGGTTCAGCACAGCGGTGACGACGGTGACCAGCGCGAACGACACCGCGAGCAGCCCGCGCATGCCGAGCGGCAGGCGTGCGAGCAGCGCGCCCGCCGCGGCGAACACCCCGTCCTTCTCGGCGGCGACGCCGACGAGCAGCAGACCGGCTACGAGCACGAACGCGGGCCACACCTGACCCGCTGCGGACGTCAGGCCCGACAGCGGATCAACGGTCGCCGGCGCACCCGCCGAGACTACTTAGAGGTCGAACCCATCGCGCGCTCGACGAGCGTTACTCCGGTTCGGCCTCTCAGGCGACGGTGGCGCTCGCGTAGATCTCGAGCGTCCGCTCGGTGACGTGCTCCCACGAGTACGCGCCGATCCGCGCGCGGGCGGCCGCGCCGAGGCGGCGGCGGAGGTCGCGGTCCCCGAGCACGCGTTCGATCGCGCCGCGCAGCGCCGCGGCGTCTCCGACCGGGACGAGGAACCCCGTCTCGCCGTCGGCGACGAGCGACGGAATCCCGCCCACCGGCGTCGCGACGACCGGCTTGCCGTGCGCCATCGCCTCCAGAACGACGTTCGGAAGCCCCTCCATCTGCGACGCGAGCACGACGACCGCGGCCCGGTCGTACAGCTCGCGTAGCGCAGCCGGCGGGACGAAGCCCAGCGCGTCGGGCACGAGCGCGCGCAGCGGCCCGTCGCCCGCGATGACGCGCGGAAGACCTTTCGTCGCCTCCGCGACGACGTCGATGTTCTTCTCCGGCGACAGCCGGCCGGCGTAGAGGACGAATCCCGCGTCGTCTTCCTCGGCGACGGCTTCGGGCACCTCGACGCCGTACGGGATCGCGTGCACGTTCTCGAGGCCGCACGCGTGCATCGCCTCGGCGAGCTGCTCGGAGCAGCAGATGACGGCGCGCGCCGGCTTCAGCAGGAAGCGGACGAGCCGCGGCCGGCGCCGCGCCAGCGCGAGGTCGGAGAATCGTCCCGCGCTGCCGGATCCGTGCAGCGTCACGACGAAGGGGCGGCCGCAGCAGCGCGCGACGACCGCGCCGGCGAGCCAGTTCGCGTGCACCAGGTCGGCGCGGCGCGCCGCACGGCGGCACGCGAGCACCATCGAGGCGAGGAGCAGCAACGCGAGCCAGGGCCGGCGCCGGACGGCCGCGACGACGCCGCCGCTCGCCGATCCCGTCAGCCCGAAGTCGCGGTAGGCACCGGGCCCGACCACGTCGACCTCGACGTGGCGCCGGCGCAGGTGCTCGACGGCGTCGCGGACGAAGCGTCCTGCGATGTCGTCGGCGTCGCGCGGGTACGAGGTCGTGAACACGGCGACGCGCAGACGCCCAGCCCCGCGTGTCTGCGTGCGCCCGCGCCGAAACGCCCATTGCTGAGGATGGACGAGCGACGAGATTGCCACGTCTCACGTGTCGGCAATCGGCACGCCGCGCTTGAGCCGATTCCCACGAACGAGCGGCGCTCGCCGCAGGCTCACCGAAGCAGCCTTCCCGGCGACGCCACCAGGCGACCCCGGTGGCTAGGCCGTCTGCACTCGCGGGTGTCGCACGTGTCCGGCCGAGGAAGGAGTCGAAGGTGAGCTTTTGGGATCCGCCTGCGTGGGCCGAGCAGCAGCCGCAGCCGCGGGAGCATCTGCCGGATCCTCGTCCACCGTGGTGGGGTGCGCCGTCGAACGAACTCGGCGTCGCGCTGCCGGTTCGCCTGCTGGCGGGTCGGTCGGAACGAGCGGTCGTGGCGCTGACCCATCTCAGCGTGTTCTCGTCGGGCGTTGCGTTCGACTTGGTCGCGATGCGCCACCCTGGCCGCGTGCCTGCCGAAGAGGACGAGTGGGATGTTGTCGACCCGTTCGAGCCGCCGTTTGGAAGGCGATTCCGGCATCGGCGTGGCTCCCGCGACGTCCCGCGCTCGATTCTCCGGTTCGGCGTCGAGTTCAGCGACGGACGCAAAGCAACGACCCTCCACCCTTGGGCGCTGACCCTTGGGTCCCCACCGCCGGTTGTCCTGCAGCAGGGAGGGGGAGGAGGCGGCGATACGCGCTGGCACTCGGAGTTTTGGCTCTGGCCGCTTCCACCGCCGGGGCCGCTCGCGTTCGTCGTGGAGTGGCCGAGCGAGCAGATCGAGCTGACCCGAACCGAGATCGACGCGCAGCCGATCCTCGACGCTGCACAAAACGTGGAACAACTCTGGCCGGAGAGCGAAGAACGTAACTACGGCACGTCCTCCTGGCGGTACGGAACAATCTCCACCGAGCTGCCCGACTCCCCCGGCCCGGCTGGCTAGCGGCGCCCGCCGCCGTCTGCTGGCGCTCACCAGCTGCTGTCGGGATGAAGCCGATCGCCGCCGTGCGGATGGCGGGTCATTCGGAGTCCATGACGCCGCAGCGCTACATCGACGTTGCCGGCGCCATCTTCTCCGCAGAGATGGCGAAGTCGAGCGTTTCGTACGGCCCTTCGCTCCGACGCGACTCGCGAGGCGGCGTAGGCCCGCCTCGCTAGATCGTCTTGAACTGCTCGAACGGCTGGCGGCACGTCTCGCACCAGCGGATCGAGCGGCACGGCGTCGGGCCGAAGATGTTCTCGAGCCGCGTCTCGTTCGAGCCGCAATAGGGGCAGCGGAACGCCTTCGACTGCAGCTGCACGAGCGTCGTCGGTCCCGCCGCGCGCGGCGCCGGGGGCGCGAAGCCCGCCGCCCGCAGCTTCTCGCGTCCGACCGCGGTGATCTTGTCGGTGGACCACGAGTCGTCGTGGACGACGGCCACCTCGGCCTCCGCGCCGAGCGCGCCGACCTTCGCCTCGAGCTCCCGCTTCATCGCCTCGAGCGCCGGGCAGCCCAGGAACGTCGGCGTGAGCTCGACCCGCACGCGGTGGCCGCTCACCCGCACGTCGCGAATTACTCCGAGCTCGACCAGCGAGACGACCGGGATCTCCGGGTCCGGTACCTCGGCGAGCGCGGCCCACACCTCGTCGGCGGTCACCATTGCGCGCCCGGCGCCGACCGGCGTACCTCGGTCATCGTCTCCCAGAGCTCTTGCAGCTCCGGCCGGTGCGACCCGCGGCCGTGCGCGTCGCCGAAGCCGTTCGACCCGTCCAGGCCGACGCGGCGCGCGAGCTCAGGCCGCAGCTCCTGCGGGAGGACGCCGAGCGCGTACGGCCACAGCTCGTCGACGGCGGCTCGGAACCGCGGCTCGTCGCGCAGCCGCGCCGCCCACATCTCGGCGTGCAGCCGGTGGTAGGTCTCCTCGCGGTCGATCTTCGCGGCGAGGCCGGCGAGCTCGTCGTCGCCCCGCATCAGGTGCTCGATGCGCACGCGATCCGCCTCCTCGTACAGCCAGCGGCGGGCGATCGTGTGCGCCCAGTCGAGCAGGTGCAGCTCGACGAGCGGCGCGCACAGGTAGTCGTCCGGCGCTCGGTCGAAGGCGAGCGTGTCCGCGTCGGATCCGAGCTCGCGCGCGGCCAGCTCGTAGAGGGCGCGCGCGTGGCCGATCTCGTTCTGGGCGATCGACGAGAACGCGACGTCCTCCTCGAGCGTCGGCGCGATCCCGGTCCACTCCGAGTCGCGCCAGCCGAGGATCAGCTCGTCGTCAGCGATCGCGAGAAGCTGCCGTGCCCGCTCGTTCGCGTGCAATGCGCAACCGCTCCTTGATCGAGTAGCCGTCGACGCGGCGGTACTTGAGGTCGAACTCGTCGGCCCAGTCCGTCACCTGGTGGATCGCGTCGCGGGGGACGAGCCACAACGCCGTCGACTCGCCGCGCCGCCCGTACTGCTCGCGAGCCCACGCGTCGGCGAACGCCGCGTCCGGTGCGACGACGGAGCCGGCGTGCGCGAACGGCTGGCCCTTGCGCTCCTGCCGGAAGACCTCGAACACCGGCATCGGACTATGCGGCGAGCACGGCGTCCCGCACCCACTTCTCCTGCTCGAGGAAGCGGCGGCGGAAGGCGAGCCGCTCCTGCGAGCGCGGCCCGTGACCGGTCACGACCGCCCTCAGCTCGTCCCAGTCGGGTTCGCTGTACTCCCAGATGCCGTCGTCACGACGCCGCAGCTTCGGGTCGGGGACGGTGAGGCCGAGCTCCCGGATCTGCGGCACGTAGCCCTCGAGGAACTGCTGCCGCGCCTCCTCGTTCCCCTGCGACTTGATGCGCCACGTCCACATCGGGTCCTCCTCGCGCGGGATCGGGTTGCCGTGGAACTGCATCAGCGGCCCCCACCAGCGGTCGAGCGCCTCCTGCACGAGCTCGCGCTGCGCCTCCGTGCCGGTCACCATCGCGAGTACGACGTCGCGTCCGTGCAGGATGTGGAACGACTCCTCCCAGCAGATCTTCTTCATGATCCGCGCGTACGGCGCGTACGAGCACTTGAGCAGCGCCTTCTGCGAGATGATCGCGGCCGCGTCGACGAGCCACGCGATCACGCCGACGTCGCCCCACGTCCGCGTCGGGTAGTGGAAGACGTTGTGGAACTTCGCCCTGCCCTCGATCAGGTCGGCGAGCGACCGCTCGCGCGGCTTGCCGAGGTCCTCGACGACGCGGTAGATCAGCTGCGCGTGGCCGACCTCGTCCTGCACCTTCGCCGTCAGCGCGAGCTTGCGCTGCAGCGTCGGCGCCTTGAGGATCCACTCCCGCTCGGGCAGCACGCCCATCAGCTCGGAGTTGGCGTGCATCTCGACGAACTTGACGAGCTTCGCCCGGTATTCGTCGGGCATCCAGTCCGTCGCCTCGACCTGGCCGCCGGACTGGACGTATGCGAGGAACTCCTGTGTGCGCGAATCCACGTGGCCTCCCTACCGACCGATCGTTAGGGTGGCATGATAGATGTCCGCGAGGCGCGAGGAGCTGACCCGGATCGCCGCCCGCCTGTTCGCCGAGCGCGGCTACCAGGGCACGTCGCTGGCCGACCTCGCCGCCGAGCTCGGCGTCCAGAAGCCGTCGCTGTACCACCACATCGCGTCCAAGGAGGACCTGCTCTGGGAGGCCTGCCGCGAGGGCGCGACGGCCTTCCACGCCGCGCTGGACGGCCTGCCCGCCGACGCCGGCGCCGCCGAACGGATCCGACTCGCGCTCCGGCGCCACCTGGCGGTCGTCGCGGAGCAGCTCGACGTCGCGACCGTGTTCGTGCGGGAATGGCGCTACCTCGAGGGCGATCGGCGCGAGCTCTTCGTCGCCGAGCGGCGGCGGTACGAGGAGCGGATCCGCGGCCTCTACCGGGAGGGCGTCGAGCGGGGAGAGCTGCGCACCGACCTCGACGTCGCGACGGCGGCGCTGATCTTCCTCTCGACCGCGAACTGGGCGTACGCTTGGCTGCGGCCGGGAGCGGACACGGACGAGCTCGCAGACCGGATGTTCGCGGTGCTGCTCGACGGGATGCGCGGCTACGCAACGCCCACGCGCTGAGCCTCACCGCAGCGGGAACGTGCAGCGGACGCCGAAGACGCCGTCCGCGTCCTCCTCGACCAGCTGCACCTCGCGCGCGACGCAGCGGATGGGGAACGGCGCGTCGACGGGCACCCGCGATCTCGCCGGTCAGGTGCGGGACCACCTCGTCGTGCACGCCGCCGTACGGCGGGCACTCCGGCCAGCGGCGCCACACGGCGTCCGTCAGCTCGGCGAACGGCTGCGACGGCTCCGGGTGCAGCCACGTCACGCCGTCGTCGAAGTGCGACGCGTAGTCGAGCACGAAGTCGAACGCGGAGAGCGACTCGAACACGTCGCGCAGCGCGTCCTCGTCGATCGCAGCCGGTTCGAGGAACCACGCGAGCACCGTCACGTGCGCGCGTACACCCGGCGGATGGTCGACGACGTACGGATCGGCTTCCGGCACCGGCACGATCAACGCGGTGCGCCGTGGCATGCTCGGCAGCGTGAAGCGCGCCTTCCTGATCGTCAACCCGTACTCGACGAACGTCACGGGTGACCGCGTCGCGCAGGTGGAGGACGCGCTGCGTGCGCACGTCGAGCTGCAGACCGAGTTCACGCGCCGGCCGCTGCACGCGACGGAGCTCGCCGAGCAGCATTCGCGCGATGCCGACGGAATCGTCGTCTTCTCCGGCGACGGGACGTACAACGAGGCGCTGAACGGCGTCTACGGCGAGGCGCCGGTCGGCTTCCTGCCGGGCGGCGGGACGAGCGTCCTCCCGCGCGCGCTCGGCCTGCCGCGCGATCCCGTCGCGGCCGCGCATGCCGTGGGCGCGGCGCTCGCCGAGGGCCGCACGCGGTCGATCTCCCTCGGTTGCGTCAACGGCCGCCGCTTCTCGTTCTCGGCCGGCGTCGGGTTCGACGGGGAGGCGATCCGCCGCATCAACGAGCTCGGGCGCGAGCCGGGCGGCGCGCGGCCGGGCGACCTGCAGTTCGTGAAGACGTTCGCGCGGATGGTCGCCGAGCGCCGCGGGCGCTGGGAGCCGCGGCTCGAGGTCGAGGGCTTCGGGCGCGCCGCGTTCGTCCTCGTCGCGAACTGCGACCCCTACACGTACGCGGGCAGCGTCCCGCTGCACGTTGCACCCGCGGCGCGCTTCGAGCTCGGGCTCGACTTCATCGCGCCGACGCGTGTGCGACCGCTCGACGTGCCCCGGCTCGCGCTGTACCTCGTGCGCGGCCGCGGCCAGCTCGAGGCGCGCGAGGTCCTCTCGGGACACGACCTCGACCGGTTCGTCGTGCGCTGCGACCAGCCGCTTCCGCTGCAGTCGGACGGCGAGGACCTCGGCGACGGGGACGAGTTCGTATTCGAGGCGAACCGCGCTGCGGTGTCGGTGCTCGTGTAGCTGGCGCTAACGTTCCGCCGGCATGGCGGCGACCGACGCCCTACGGCGGCTCGATTCGGATCGATTCCCGGACGGGCTCGCCGAGGCGGATCTGCTCGAGCTGTACCGGCGGATGGTGCTGCTGCGCACCTACGACGAGCGTTCGGTCGTCTACCACCGCCAGGGCCGGATCGGCACGTACGCGATCTTCTGGAACCACGAGGCGATCCAGGCGGGCGCGACGTTCGCGCTCACCGACGACGACTGGATCTTCCCGTCGTACCGCGAGTCGGCGATCGGGCTCGTACGGGGGATGCCGGTCGAGACGATCCTGCAGTGGTGGCGCGGGCACCCGTCGGGCTGGTGGAACCCGGCCGACTGGAACGTCGCGTCGATCTGCGTCCCGATCGGCACGCATGTCCCGCACGCGGCCGGCCTCGCCTGGGGGAAGAAGCTGCGCGGCGAGGACGCCGTCGCGATGGCCTTCTTCGGCGACGGCGCGACGAGCGAGGGCGCCTTCCACGAAGGCGTCAACTTCGCCGCGGTGATGAATGCGCCCGTCGTCTTCGTCTGCAACAACAACGGCTGGGCGATCTCGACGCCGCTCGAGGCGCAGACGCGCGCGAGCACGCTCGCGGACAAGGCGAGCGGCTACGGGATTCCCGGCGTCCGCGTCGACGGGCTCGACGTGCTCGCCGTATACGAGGCCGCGCGCGAGGCGGTCGAGCGCGCCCGGAGCGGCGGCGGCCCGACGCTGATCGAGGCCGTGCACTACCGCGCCGCGCCGCACGCGACCGCGGACGACCCGCGCGCGTACATCGACCTGGCGCGGGTCGAGGAAGAGCGAGCGCGCGAGTGCGTCGGCCAGTTCGAGGTGTACCTGCGCCGGGTCGGCGTGCTCGACGACGAGCGCGTCGAGGCGACGCGGCGCGACGCCGAGGAGCTGATGCGCGCGGGGATCGCCGCCGCGGAGGCGGAGCCGCCGGCCGACCCGGAGCTCCTGTTCGCGAACGCGTACGTCGACCCGCCGGGGAACATGCGCCGTGCCTGAGCTCTCGCTCGTCGAGGCGGTCAACGACGCGCTGCACACGGAACTCGAACGCGACGCGGACGTGATGGTGATGGGCGAGGACGTCGGCCGCGCGGGCGGCGTCTTCCGAGCGACGGCCGGTCTGCGCGACCGCTTCGGCGCCGACCGCTGCGTCGACACGCCGCTGGCCGAGGCGGGCATCCTCGGGACCGCAGTCGGCCTCTGCATGGCGGGATGGCGGCCGGTGTGCGAGATGCAGTACGACGCGTTCTCGTACCCGTGCCTCGACCAGCTGATCACGCATGTCGGGCGCTACCGCTGGCGCACGGGCGGCGGCATGCAGTTCCCGCTCACGATCCGCATGCCCTACGGCGGCGGCGTGCGCGCGCCGGAGCTGCACGACGACTCGCCGGAGACGTACTACGTGCACACGCCGGGGATCAAGGTGGCGATCCCGTCGACGCCTGCCGACGCGAAGGGCTTGCTCGCAGCGGCGATCCGCGACCCCGACCCGGTCGTCGTCTTCGAGCCGAAGCTGATGTACCGCACGGCGCGCGGGGAGGTGCCGGACGGCGAGCACGTCGTGCCGCTCGGGCAGGCGCGCGTGGTGCGCGAGGGCGCAGACGTCACGCTCGTCGCGTACGGCGCGATGGTGCCCGTGTGCGAGGCGGCGGCCGACCGGCTCGAGGTGTCGTGCGAGGTCGTCGACCTTCGCTCGCTGCGGCCGCTCGACGAGGAGACGATCCTCTCGTCGGTGGCGAAGACGGGCCGGGTCGTGATCGTGCACGAGGCGCCGCGCACCGCCGGCTTCGGCGCGGAACTCGCCGCGCTCGTCGCCGAGCGCGCGATCTACGACCTGCAAGGCCCGGTGCTGCGGGTCACGGGCTACGACGTGCCGTACCCGTACTGGACGCTCGAGGACGCGTACGTGCCGAGCGCGCAGCGCGTCGCCGCAGCCGTCCGCTCGCTCTTCTGAGCACGCCGCGGCTCCGGCTGTGGCTCGAGCGCGACCGGCGCGGCGCCGGCTACCACCTTCGTGACGCCGCGACGGGCGCGGCCGTACGGTGGGACGACCCGCGGATCCGTGTCGTCGCCGTCGCCGGCGTGTCGTTCCGCGCCGACTCGGTCGCCGACGCTTCGTTCGATCCGGGTGCGCGGCTCGCGCTCGTCCGCGAGCCCGAGAACGAGCATGACCCGAACGCCGTCGCGGTCTGGAACGAGGCGCGGACGCTGCAGGCGGGGTACGTCCCGCGCGAGGTCGCGGCCGAGCTGAGCGGCGACGAGGTCGCGGTCTCGCTCTGGCGCGCGGGCGACGCGGGGCTGCGGATCCTGCTCGCGCCGGCGGGGTCGTGGATCGGGCGGCCGCGCAGGTAGCCTCCGCGCGCGATGGCGTACGAGTTCAAGCTGCCGGACCTCGGCGAGGGGCTGACCGAGGGCGAGGTGGCGAAGTGGCTCGTCGCCGAGGGAGACGAGGTCGCGGAGGACGCGCCGCTCGTCGAGATCCAGACGGACAAGACGACCGTCGAGATCCCGTCGCCGGCCGCCGGCATCGTCTCGAAGATCCTCGTCGGCGAGGGCCAGGTGGTGCCGGTCGGGACGGTGCTCGTGGTGATCGGCGGCGACCACGCGTCCGCACCCGACGCGGCCGAAAAGCAGGCTGCGGTATGGGTACCCATACCTCACGACCGCTCGCCGGGTCACGGCGGCAGGGTGCAGGCGACGCCGCTCGTGCGGCGGGTCGCGCAGGAGCTCGGCGTCGATCTCGCGGCGGTGACGCCGACCGGCCCCGGCGGACGCGTCACCGAGGACGACGTCCGCAACGCCGCGGCGGGGGCCGTCGCCGCGCGCGGCCGCGCAGAGGCCGAGGGGCGCCGCGAGAAGGTCCGCGGCGTGCGGCGCCGGATCGTCGAGCACCTGACGTGCGCGCACCGCGAGGTGCCCGCCGTCACGTTCGTCGAGGAGTGCGACTTCTCGCGCGTCGACATGCAGCTGCTCTTGCCGTCCGTGCTGCGCGCGACGGCGCTGGCGTTGCAGGAGTTCCCGGAGCTGAACGCGCGGCTCGAGGGCGAGGAGATCGTCTACCTCGACCGCTACGACCTCGGCGTCGCGGTCCAGACCGAGCAGGGCCTCGTCGTCCCCGTCGTGCGCGGCTGCGACACGCGCGGCGTCGAGGAGCTGCGCGCGGACGTCGACGCGCTCGCGCAGAGGGCGCGCGCGGGGGAGCTGACACCCGAGGAGCTGCGGGGCTCGACGTTCACCGTCACGAGCGCCGGCAAGCTCTCGGGCCTGTTCGTCACGCCGCTCGTCAACCACCCCGAGGTCGGGATCCTCGGCGTACACCGGGTCGCGCCGCGGCCCGTCGTACGCGACGGCGAGATCGTCGTTCGCCCGATGGGCAACATCAGCGTCACGTTCGACCACCGCGTCGTCGACGGTGCACGCGCGGCTGCGTTCGCGCTCGACGTGATCGGGCGGCTCGAGCGCGGCGAGTAGCGCCGCGCCTTCGGCGAGCCTTACGCCGGGACGAAGGGCCTCAGGTGCGCGTCGAGCATCGCCTCGATCTGCGGTGCGCTCGCGCGGCCGTCGATGCGCGCGACCGCCTTGCGGTCCACGACCAGCACGAGCGCGGGCACGTTCTGCACGGCGAGCTTGCGGACGAGGTCGGCGCGCTGGTCGACGTCGACCTGCACGACGCGCAGGCGGTCGCGCTCCTTGCGGGCGATGTGCGCGATCAGGCTCTCCATCCGCCGCGACGGGCCGGAGCGCTGCGAGGAGAAGAAGACGAGCAGGGGCCGGGCGTCGTTCGACACGGTCTCTCCTTCGAGGTGACGGGGGTGCTGCGTCGATTCCCGAAAACGCGGCGTGCCGAAACCAGCCTCTACACTGGCCGCCCGGAATGGGTGCGTGGTGGGGGATCGGGATCCTCGTCGGGCTCGGCGCGTCGCTCGGCGTCGCGCTGACCGGCGCGCTTCGACGCCTGCTTCCCGCGCTCGTCGTCGCCGTCGCGGTCGCGGTCGCGATCGGCTTCGCCTTCTCGGACTGGGACGAGGCGGTCGGCGGCGCCGTCGGCGCGATCTGCGGCACGCTCGGCGCGGCGCCGCTCGTGGGGGGTGCGCTGCGGCGCGGCGGCACGCGCGGCGGGACGGCGACGCTGCTCGCGCTCGCGGCGCTCGTGGGCGCTGCGCTCGCGTTCGCGCCGGTGGTCGGCTACCTCGAGGCGATCGTCGCGCTGGCGTTCGGCGCGCGGCTGCGCCGGCGCGCGCCGCAGACGCACGCCGGCCTGCGCACCCTCGCCCGCGACTGACGCCACGAGCGAGAAGCGCGTCATCCTGATCGTCATCGACGGCCTGACGCCGTCGATGTTCGAGGCGGCCGACACGCCCGCGCTTCGCTTCCTCGCGGAGAACGGCACGTACCGTCGCGCAGCCTCGACGTTTCCGTCGCTGACGCCGGTCTGTCTCTCGTCGATCGCGACCGGCGCGCACCCCGACGTGCACGGGATCCCGCACCTCGTGTGGTGGCACCGCGAGGAGCAGCGGATCGTCGAGTACGGCTCGTCGTTCGCGGCGATCCGCGCCGCCGGCCTCGCGCGCTCGCTGCGCGACACGATCGTCGACCTCAACGCCCGCCACCTGTCGCGCGACGCGGAGACGATCTACGAGGCGCTCGAGTCGGACGGGCTGACGACGGCGGCGATCAACATCACGTGCTACCGCGGGCGGCACCGGCACCTGCCGACGATCCCCGGCGCGCCCGCCGTCAACGGCCCGAAGCGGTTCTTCTTCTACTCGTTGTACGAGAGCGACCGTACGGGCGCGCCAATCGCGGTGCGCAACCGTGCGCTCGGGTCGATCGACGCGTACGCCGCGGCCGTCGGGCGCTGGCTCGTGACGCGCGACGGCTTCGACTTCCTCGTCTACTACCTGCCCGACTACGACTTCGCCTCGCATGCGGCGGGACCGGATGCTGCGCACGAGGCGCTCGCGCGCAGCGACGCGTCGATCGCCGCGCTGATGGACGCCGCAGGCGGACCGGACGAGTTCCTCCGGCGCTACGCGGTCGTCGTCTGCTCCGACCACGGGCAGTCGCACGTCGAGGAGGTCGCGCGCCTCGAAGCCGACGGCGACCTCGTCACGGCCTCGAACCGCGCCGCGATGGTCTACACCGACCGGCCGCGCGCGGTCGCCGAGCGCTTCGACGCCGACCCCGCTGCGGGCATCGTCCTCTTCCGCGAGGACGGGCGCGTCGTCGTGCGACGCGACGGGGACGAGGACGACGCGATCCTCGAAGCAGTCCCGGACGGCCGCGCGCGCGCCGCGGCCGCGCTCGCCAACCCGAACGCGGGCGAGGTGCTCGTCTCCGCCGCGCCCGGCTACGAGTTCGTCGACCTCGCCGGCCGCAGCCACCTGGGCGGCGGCAGCCACGGCTCGCTCGAGGCGGCGGACTCCGAGGTACCGATGCTGACCGTCGGGCTGGGCGAGCCGCCGGCGTCGATCACCGGGATCAAGTCGCTCGTCACCCGCTACTTCGCCGAGCCGTGACCGACTGGATCGACCGGCAGCTGCGCCGGCGCGGCATCCGCGACGAGCGCGTGCTGTCGGCGATGGCCCAGGTGCCGCGCGAAGACTTCGTCCCGCCCGGCGCGCGCCGGCGCGCGCACGCCGACGCGGCGCTCGCGATCGGCCACGGCCAGACGATCTCCCAGCCGTACATGGTCGCGCTGATCTGCGAGGCGCTCGAGCTGAAGGGCGACGAGAACGTGCTCGACGTTGGCACCGGCTCCGGCTACCAGGCCGCAGTCCTCTCGCGTCTCGCGGCGCGCGTGACGTCGATCGAGCGCATCGCCGAGCTGGCCGAGCGGGCGCGCGAGCGGCTTGCGCCCTACGGCGTCGACGTCGTCGTCGGCGACGGCACGCTCGGCGTGCCGGAACGCGCGCCGTTCGACGCGATCGCCGTGGCCGCCGCGGCGTCCGCCGTCCCGCCGGCGCTGAAAGGGCAGCTCTCGCCGCGCGGCCGGCTCGTGCTTCCGGTGGACGAGAGCCTGATCAGGATCCGCGGCGGCGAGGTGCGCTACCTGTCGGGAGCGCGCTTCGTCCCGCTTGTTTCCGCCTCAGGTGACGAGGGGACGAGCACGCCGCGATGACGGGGTGGTCCGCTGCAGACCTGCTCGCGTTGCCGGTCCGCATGAACGGGATCCAGCTCGGTCGCCCCGTCGACCTGCTGCTCGACGCGCAGGACGACCGCGTGCTCGGCTTCGAGCTCGCATGCGGCGACGGCTCGCGGCGCTTCCTGCCGTTCACCGTGGCGGAGATCCATGCAGGCGAGATCAACGTCCGCTCCGCGCTTGCGCTGATCGACGAAGCGGACCTCGCCTGGTACCGCAGGCATGCGCGCCGGCTCGGCGAGCTCGGACTCAACGAGCCGCGCGTGGACGCCGACGGGCACGTCTTCGAGGCGCGCTCGGCCGCCTGAGCTTCACGGTACGCTCGTCACCGCCTTGTCCGAGCTCGCCGCCCGCACGGTGCGCGCGCTGCGCCACCCGAGCAACTGGATCCAGCTCGCGAAGTTCGGCGTCGTCGGCGTCAGCGGCTTCGCGATCAACCTGGCGGTCTACAAGGCGCTCCTCGGAATCGGCCCGCACAAGGCGGCGGTCGTCTCGTTCGTCGTCTCCGCTGCGAGCAACTACTGGTGGAACCGGCACTGGACGTTCGCGCACCAGAAGGGCCACTTCGGCTACCAGGGGATGCGCTTCTTCGTCGTCTCGCTGATCGCGCTCGGCGTCAACCAGCTCTGGCTGCTGCTCTTCCTGGACGAGCTCAACTGGGGAAAGCTCGTGGCGCAGGCGGTCGCGGTCGCGCTCGTCACGCCGGTGAACTTCCTCGGCAACAAGCTCTGGTCGTTCCGCCGGTGAGACTGCTCGCGCTCGCGGCGGTGGCGCTGGCGCTCGCGCCCGCAGCGGCCGCTGCGACGTCGACGAGCGTCCCGAACCCGCTGACGCCGACGGCGCCCCAGTCGCAGCCGGCCGCGCACGCGACGAAGCAGCAGGCGATCCGCGTCTTCCTCGACGACGCGAGCGTCCACCGCTGGCTCGAGCGCTACCCGCCGAACCCGCAGACCGACGCAACGTACTCGAACGGCATCTGGACGGTGAACGTCTGGTCCGGCAAGGCGGGCGAGATCGCGACGGGGAAGGTCGACGACCGCACGCTCGTGGTGATGGAGGCGTGGGTCGGTCCGCAGGTCGCGTGGTCGATGGCGCGTGGCACGCCGGGTGCATTCGGCGGCACGAAGATCAACTCGCTCGGCATCTGGCTGCCGCTGTGCGCGCTGTTCTTGCTCGGGCTCGTCGACTGGCGGCGGCCGTTCACGGTCCGCAACCTCGACCTCGTCGCGCTGCTGTCGTTCTCCGTCAGCCTCTGGTTCTTCAACCACGGCCGCGTCTTCGCCGCGATGTCGGCCGCGTACCCGCCGCTCGCGTGGGTGCTCGTGCGCTGCGTCTGGATCGCGCGCCGCGACCGCCCGTCGCGCGGCGCGCCCGTGTGGCCGGTCTGGGTGCTCGCGGCGGCGACCGTGTTCGTCGCCGGCTTCCGGATCGGCCTGAACTGGCGCGCGTCGAACGTGATCGACGTCGGCTACGCCGGCGTGATCGGCGCCGACCGCATCGTCCATGGCCAGAGCCCGTACGGCCACTTCCCCGTCGAGGACAACCGCCCGAAGTGCGGCCCCGCCGACTCGAGCGGCGAGGTGCGCGACCGCGTCCAGACGAACGGCCGCTGCGAGACCGCGAACCCGCTCGGCGACACCTACGGCCCCGTCTCCTACCTCGCCTACGTCCCCGGCTTCGCGATCTTCGGCTGGAGCCACAAATGGGACTTCCTGCCGTCCGTGCATTTCACGTCGATCCTGTTCGACACGGTCTGCCTGCTCGGCCTCGCGCTCGTCGGCCGCCGCTTCGGCGGCGCGCCGCTCGGCGCGGCGCTCGCGTTCGCCTGGGTCACCTGGCCGTTCTCGCAGTACGCCTCGAGCTCGAACACGAACGATGCGATCATGCCGGCGCTCCTCGTCTGGGGGTTCCTCGCGCTCACGAGCCCGGTCGCGCGCGGCGCCGCCGTCGCGCTGTCGGGGTGGACGAAGTTCGCGTCGCTGTTGCTGCTCCCGCTCTGGTCTGGCTACCCGGAGGCGCGCCGTCCGCGCCAGGCGGCGCTCTACGTCCTCGGATTCGCGTTGACGACGGCGCTCGTGTTCTTCGTGCTCTTCCTCGAGCCGTCGCCGCTCCACGCTGCGCACGTCTTCTTCGACCGCACGGTGAAGTGGCAGGTCGGCCGCGACTCGCCGTTCTCGCTCTGGGACTGGGGCCAGTACCACGCGAAGGGGATCCCGAACCTGCGCATCGTCCAGCACGTGCTGCAGGGCGCGCTCGTCCTCGCCGCGCTTGCGCTCGGCTTCGTCCCGCGACGGCGGTCGCCGCTGCGCCTGGCGGCGTTGACCGCCGCCGTGCTCGTCGGCTTCGAGTGCGTCCTGACGCACTGGTACTACCCGTACCTGCCGTGGTTCTTCCCGTTCGCGGCGCTCGCGCTCGTCGCGCCGCTGCCGGGCCGGCAGGAGCCGGCGCGCGTGGTCATCGTCGATGATCCTGCCGAGCCGGATCTCGTTGCAGCTTGACCGGACGAGCGCCGCGCTCGCCGCGGCGGCCGTCTTCCTCGTCTGCTGGGGCCTGGTGCACACGTGGTTCTGGGGGCACGGGCAGCTCGTCGACTGGCCCGTGTACCAGACCTACGGCGACGCGATCGTCCACCACGGCGAGGTCCCGTACCGCGATTTCGCCGTGGAGTACCCGCCGGGAGCGCTGCCCTCGTTCGTCGTGCCGTCGCTGTTCGGCGACTACGCCGCCGCCTTCGCGTGGACGATGTGCGCGTGCGGCGTCGCCCTCGTCGCGGTCGTCGCGCGCGTGCGCCCGCTCCCCGCGCTGTACGTCGCGCTCGCGCCGGTCCTCGTCGGGTCGCTCATCCTGTCGCGGTTCGACCTCTGGCCCGCGCTGCTCGCGACCGCGGCGCTCGTCGCGCTGCTGCTGGAACGCCCGGTGACGGCGTGGGCGCTGCTCGGCCTCGCCGTCGCGGCGAAGCTCTGGCCCGTCGTGCTCGTGCCGGTCGCGTTCGTCCGCTCGTGGCGCCGCGGCGACCGGCGCGCGCCGCTCGCGGGCGCGGCGACCCTGCTCGCCGCGGTCGTGCCCTTCGCGGTGCTCGCTCCGCACGGCGTCTGGGCCAGCGTGCGCGGGCAGGCCTCGCGCCCGCTGCAGATCGAGAGCCTAGGCGCCGCGTTCTTCACGACGTTCGGGCACCCGCGGATCGTGTCGTCTCACGGCTCGCAGAACGTCGCGGGGCACGCGACGGCGGCGACCGCGCTCGCGCTCGTCCAGGTGGCCGCGCTCGTCGCCCTGTGGCTCGCCTTCGCCCGCGGCCCGGTCGACGACTCGCGGCTCGTCCGCTACGCGGCGGCCGCGGTCACCGCGTTCGTCGTCTTCGACAAGGTGCTCTCGCCGCAGTACCTGCTGTGGCTGATCCCGCTCGTGCCGCTCGTGCGCGGCGCGCGCGGCATCGCGGCGACGGCCGCGCTCACGGCCGCCTGCGTGCTGACGCAGGTGTGGTTTCCGCTGCGCTACTGGAGCTACGCCAACGACCTGCACCTCGCCGGCGTCGTGCTCGCGCGCGACCTCGCGCTCGTCGGCCTGCTCGGGATCCTGGCGCTGCCGGTTGCACGCCGGGGCTGAACGGCTCAGCTCTAGACCTCGACGCGGACGGGCGTGCACGACGTGGCGCGGCCGTCGGCGTCGCAGTCGACGAGCACGCCTTCGATCCGGACGTCGCGCGTCGCGGGCTCGAGCCGCGTGGGCATGCCCGTGACGAAACGCTTGATCGCCGCCTCGTCGTCGCTGCCGATCACCGAGTCGTGCGGGCCGGTCATGCCTGCGTCCGTGATCGCGGCCGTGCCGCCGGCGAGGACGCGCGCGTCGTTTGTCTGGACATGCGTGTGCGTCCCGATCACGGCGGTGACGCGCCCGTCGAGGTAGCGCGCGAGCGCGACCTTCTCGCTCGTTGCCTCCGCGTGGAAGTCGACGACGACGACGGCAGCCTGTGCGCGCGCCTCGTCGACGAGCCGGTCGGCTGCGAGGAACGGGCTCTCGAACGGCTGCAGCGCGAACGTGCCGAGCAGGTTGATCACGGCGACGCCGTCGTGCACCGCGAGTCCCGTCCCCGGCGTGCGCGGCGACAGGTTGGCAGGCCGCAGCACGCGATCCGTGCCGGACAGGTACGGCGCGAAGGCTGGCTGCCCCCACACCCAGTTGCCGAGCGTGACGACGTCGGCGCCGCTCGCGAGCAGCCGGTCGGCCAGCTTGGCGGTGATGCCGCGGCCGGCGGCGGCGTTTTCGCCGTTGACGACGCAGAAGTCGGCGGCGAGCTCCGCGCGCAGCGACGGCAACCGCTGCTCGACGGCGCGGCGGCCGGGCGCGCCGAACACGTCCGCGACGAAGAGGATCCGCAAGCGGATTGGCCTAGTCGACGCCGAGCGCCGGCGCCGGGTGCACCTCGACGACGACGTGGTTGCCCGCGTCCGTCGTGTAGCGCGCGAGCGCCTGCTGCTCCGCCGCCGAGAAGTCGACGAGCGTGCCGAGCTTCGACCCCGCCTCGGTGACGGGCGAGCCGACGCCGAGCGACGGGTCGATGCGCACGTGCGAGACGGCGACGACGAGCGACGGCGCCGCCGCCGCCTGGATGTCGATCTCGGAGCCGTACTGGCGGCCGTCGATGACGACCGGGTTGATCGCGACGACCGTGCCGTCGACGGGCGAGTAGACGTCGGTGCCGGCGGGCGCGCCGACGTCGAGCGCCGACGTCGCCGGGCCGTCTCCGCCCGGCAGCTGGTACCAGCGCGGGCTGCCGCCGGAACCGCCGAGGATCTTGTGCACGATCCGCCGCAGCAGGCCCTGGTTCGCCTGCGTCCCGAGCGGGCTGAGCGCGAGCGCTCCCGGCGTGCCGCCCTGGTAGCCGATCGCCGTCACCTTCGACTGGCTGACCGGCAGCTGCAGGCGCAGCGCACCGAGCCGCGCGACCACCTCCGGCGCCGGCGGGCCGGCGGGCAGCAGTCGCGCCGCGCTCGGCGGGGTCGGTACCTGCTGCGGCGCGCCGGAGCCGCCGAAGGCGGACAGGAGCAGCACGACGAGCCCCACGACGAGGAGCGAGAAGAGGAGGACGAGGCGGCGCAGGCGCCGCTCGCGCTCCAGGTGCCGGCGCCGCGGTCTGCGGGCCCGCTGCCGTGCCGCTGGAGGCGACATTGCGGGCACCGTAGCGGACGCCTCCCGGCCCTTCAACCGAGCGCGTGCGCGGAGCGGCGCGCGTTCGAGCGCGAGCGCGCCGTCGAGCTCGATGCTCCAGTCCCAGTCCGGCGGGCGGAGGCGGACGACGACGGCGGTACGATCGGCGGCGTGAGCGCCGTCGGCCGGCCGCCGCGCATCGTCGTCCCGCGCTGGGTCCAGCTGGTGCTCCTGCCGCTCCTCCTCGTGCTCGCGTGGGTGGTGGCGCGCGCGGCGGGTCACGCGATCTTCCTGTTCCTCGTCGCCGCGCTCGTGGCGCTGCTGCTCGACCCGATCGTGCTGGCGCTGCAGCGCGTGCGGCTCGCACGCGGCGCGTCGGTCGCGATCGTGTACCTGAGCTTCCTGGCTGCGCTCGTGCTCGTCGTCATCGCGGTCGCGACCGCCGTCGTCGGAGAGACCCGGACGGCCGCGCAGAGGTTCAATGCCTTCTTCACGCACGTTCACGCATCGACCGGACAGACTGCGGCCGACCGCGACGTCGACCGGCTCCAGCACTGGCTGAACACGCACCACCTGAAGGCGATCAAGATCGAGCGGCGGGGCCACCGGCTGGTGCGCGACATCCGCCGCCGCGACGTCGGCAAGTACACGAGCAGGATCGTCAACTTCGTCGAGGGCGCCGCCGTCTCGATCGGGAAGACGCTGTTCGAGCTCGTGCTGCTCGTGGTGGTGTCGATCTACATGCTGCTCGACATGCAGCGGCTCGCGCGCGCGGTCGACCGCCGCTTCCCGCCGCGGCCCGGCGAGCGCTCGCTCGTGCGCAGCATCGAGCACGCGCTCGCGAGCTACGTCCGGGGGCAGATCGCGCTGTCGGCGATCATCGGCGCGAGCGCCGGCGTCGGGCTCTGGATCTTCGGCGCCGTCGGGTTGCTGCCGCACGCCCAGCAGTACGCGCTGCTCTTCGGCGCGTGGGTCGCCGTCACCGAGGTGATCCCGTATCTCGGCCCGTGGCTCGGCGCTGCCCCGCCGTTCATCTACGCGCTCGTCGTGCATCCGCTCTCGGCGCTGTGGGTGGCGCTGCTGTTCCTCGGCATCCAGCAGGTCGAGGGGCACGTCGTCGTCCCGAACATCATGGGGAACGCGCTGCGGCTGCATCCGCTGCTCGTGATCTTCGGCCTCGCGGTCGGCACCGAGGTGTACGGGCTACCGGGCGCGCTGATCTCGCTGCCGCTGCTCGCCGCCGCCCGCGCGATCTGGGAGTTCTTCTCCGACCGCATCACGCTCGAGGAATGGGAGCGTGGCGCGCCGGTCCCGGTCGAGGTCGAGCTGGTCGACCCGCCGGAGGCGACTACCCTCCGCTCGTGAGCACGTTCCCAACCACGCGCCTGCGCAGGCTGCGTCGCACCGGCGCCCTTCGCGACCTCGTGCGCGAGACGACGCTCTCGCTCGACGACGTGGTGATGCCGCTCTTCGTCGCGCCGGCGGCGCTGCCGAACGAGCGGCTGCCCGGCCTGGCTCGGCACACCGTCGACTCGGTCGTGCGCGAGTGCGAGGAGCTGCTGCGCGCGGGCGTGACGAGCGTGATCCTGTTCGGCCTCCCCGAGACGAAGGACGACGAGGGCTCCGGGGCGTGGATCGACGACGGGATCGTGCAACGGGCGCTGCGCGCGCTCCGCCCGCGCTTCCCCGAGCTGCTGCTGCTCACCGACGTCTGCCTCTGCGAGTACACGACGCACGGCCACTGTGGAGTCGTCGTCGACGGCGAGGTCGACAACGACGCCTCCGTCGAGCTACTCGCGCGCACCGCCGTCTCGCACGTCGAGGCCGGCGCCGACGCCGTCTGCCCGAGCGACATGATGGACGGGCGCGTCGCCGCCATCCGCGAGCGGCTGCCGCAGACGCCGATCGTCGCGTACTCCGCCAAGTTCGCGTCGGCGTTCTACGGCCCGTTCCGCGACGTGGCGGACAGCGCGCCCGCGTTCGGCGACCGGCGCGGCTACCAGATGGATCCCGGCAACGTGCGCGAGGCGCTGCGTGAGTGCGAGCTCGACGCCGCCGAGGGCGCGGACATGCTGATGATCAAGCCGGCGCTTCCGTATCTCGACGTGCTGCGCGCGGCGCGCGACCGCTTCGACCTCCCGCTCGCGGCCTACAACGTCAGCGGGGAGTACGCGATGGTGAAAGCGGCGGCCGCGGCAGGCGACCTCGACGAGCGCGCGGCGGCGCTCGAGACGCTGCTCGCGATCCGGCGCGCGGGCGCGGACGTGATCGTGACGTACTGGGCGAAGGAGCTCGCCGCGTGGCTCTGAGGGAGCTCGGCGGCATCCAAACCGCGTCGGAGCTGTGGCGGCGCGCGCGCTCGTTGATCCCGGGCGGCGTCAACTCGCCCGTGCGCGCGATGCGCGCCGTCGGCGTCGACGAGCCGTTCTTCGTCACGCGCGGCCGCGGCGCCTACGTCGCGACCGCGGACGGGCGGCGGCTGCTCGACTGGGTGCAGTCGTGGGGGCCGCTCGTCTTCGGACACGCCGACGTCGAGACCGTCGAGGCCGTCCGCGCCGCGGCGCTCGACGGGACGTCGTTCGGCGCGCCGACGGAGCGCGAGGTCGAGCTGGCTGCGGAGATCGTCGACGCGGTGCCGTCGGTCGAGCGCGTCCGCCTCGTCTCGTCGGGGACGGAGGCGGCGATGTCGGCGGTGCGGCTCGCGCGCGGCTCCACGCGGCGCGACCGCGTGATCATGTTCGCCGGCTGTTACCACGGTCACTCCGACGCGTTCCTCGCGAGCGCGGGCTCCGGTCTCGCGACGCTCGCGATCCCCTCGTCGCCCGGAGTACCGAGCGGCGTCACGGGCGACACGGTCGTCTGCGAATACAACGACGTCGACGGCGTCGCCGGCGCCGTCGCGCGCTACGGCGAGGGCCTGGCGGCGATCGTCGTCGAGCCGGTTGCGGGGAACATGGGCTGCGTTCCGCCCGCGCCGGGGTTCCTGGAGGCGCTGCGCGCGCTCTGCGACGCGAGCGGCGCGCTCCTCGTCTTCGACGAGGTAATCACCGGCTTCCGCGTCGCGCGCGGCGGCGCCCAGGAGCGTTTCGGCGTCCTGCCCGACCTGACGATCCTCGGCAAGATCGTCGGCGGCGGGCTGCCGCTCGCCGCGTTCGGCGGCCGCGCCGACCTCATGGACCAGCTCGCTCCCGCCGGCGCCGTCTACCAGGCGGGGACGCTGAGCGGCAACCCGCTCGCGACCGCCGCGGGCGTCTCGGTGCTGCGACGGCTGCGCGACCCCGCCGTATACGAGGAGCTCGAGCGGCGCTCGGCGCGGCTCGCCGAGGGTCTGGCGCCGTTCGGGCGCGTCCAGCGCGTCGGCGCGATGCTGACGCTGTTCGCGGGTCGCGACGAGCCGGTCGAACGGTTCTGCCAGCTCGACACCGAGCGCTACGGCGAGATGTTCCGGGGCCTGCTCGAACGCGGCGTCTACGTCGCGCCGAGCCAGTACGAGTGCCTGTTCCCGTCGCTCGCGCACGGCGACGCGGAGATCGACCGCACCGTGGACGCCGTTGCAGACGTTCTCGGTCGCTGACGAGATCGTCGCCGGCGTCCGCGCCGAGAGCGCCGTCTGGGCGGCGTCGCTGCGCGACGACCCGGACTGGGAGCCGGTCTTCTCGCCGCTCGCGCCGGCGCGCTTCGCAACGGGGCTCGAGACCGTGTACGAGGCCTACATCACGCACTACGGGACGCCGCGCCTGTTCTCGCCGCCGGACGCCGACGAGGCGGTGCTGCTCGGCGACTACCTGTACGCGCACGGGCTCGTGCGGATCGCAGCCTCGGGCGGCGTCGCCGCGGTGAGCGCGATGAGCGAGCTGATCACGCGCTGTGCGGCCCTGCGCGCGGCGCGCGGCGGCGCGGACGTCGGCGACGGGGAGGCCTGGGTCGACGCGGCGGTCGCGCTCGGCGGCTCGCCCACCGCCGGCGCCGTCGCGCACGCGCTCGAGCGGCACTCGGCTAGAGTCGCGCCGTGATCTTCGACGCAGCCTCCGAGGGGACGCACGTGATCGAGGGCATGCTCGTCGTCGGTCTCGTCTTCCTCGTCGTGATCGCGCTCGGCCAGCTGTCGGAGTGGGCGGGCCACCGCCGCGCCGAGCGGCGCCGCGCACGCCGACAGCTCTACTAGGGACGGGGTTGGCCCCCGCCCGCGACCTGCGCGAGTGGATCGCGCATCTCGAGCGCGAGGGCGAGCTCGTCCGGGTGGCGGCGGAGGTCGACCCGCACCTCGAGGTGACGGAGATCGTCGGCCGGACGGTGCGCGCGGGCGGCCCGGCGCTGCTCTTCGAGCGCCCGAAGGGCGCCCGCCACCCGCTGCTGATCAACCAGTTCGGCACGGAACGGCGGATGTGCATGGCGTTCGGCGTCGCGTCGCTCGACGACGTCGCGTCGCGGCTCGCCGACGTGCTCGAGATGCAGCCGCCCGAAGGGCTCGCCGCGAAGGTGCGCGGGCTGAAGACGCTCAAGTCGATCGCCGACTCGCGACCGCGCGTCGCCCGGCGCGGCGCGTGCCAGGAGGTCGTGCTGCGCGGCGACGACGTCGACCTCGGCGTGCTGCCGATCCAGACCTGCTGGCCCGGCGACGCGGCCCCGTTCATCACGCTGCCGGCGGTGATCACGCGCGACCCGCGCAACGGGCAGCGGAACGTCGGCATGTACCGGATGCAGAAGCTCGGCCCGCGCGCGACGGCCATGCACTGGCAGATCCACAAGGACGGTCGCGCCGACTATCTCTTCACTGAGGGGCGGATGGAGGTCGCGGTCGCGCTCGGGCTCGACCCGATCACGGCGTACTCGGCGAGCGCGCCGCTGCCGAAGCACATCGACGAGCTGATGGTCGCCGGGTTCCTGCGGGGCGAGCCGCTCGAGCTCGTGAAGGGCGTGACGGTCGACCTCGAGGTTCCGGCGCACGCGGAGATCGTCCTCGAGGGCTACGTCGAGCGCGGCGAGCTCGTCGACGAGGGGCCGTTCGGCGACCACACCGGCTTCTACACCCCGGCCGAGCAGTTCCCCGTCTTCAACGTGACGGCGCTGACGATGCGCCGCGACGCGACCTATCCGTCGATCGTCGTCGGCAAGCCGCCGCAAGAGGACGCCTGGCTCGGCAAGGCGACGGAGCGCATCTTCCTGCCCGCAGTCCGGATGACGGTGCCGGAGATCGTCGACTACGACCTGCCCGTCGCCGGCGCGTTCCACAACCTCTGCATCGTCTCGATCAGGAAGGCGTTCCCGGGGCACGCGCGCAAGGTGATGCACGCGATCTGGGGACTGGGGATGCTGAGCCTCACGAAGGGCGTCGTCGTCGTGGACGAGCACGTGGACGTCCACGACTACGAGCAGGTGATGTTCTACGTCGGCGCGAACGTCGACCCGAAGCGCGACGTGCTGATCTCCGAGGGGCCGCTCGACCACCTCGACCACGCGCCGACCCTCCAGTTCGTCGGCGGCAAGATCGGCATCGACGCGACCGCGAAGGGGCCGCTCGAGGGCGCGCGCGAGTGGCCGCCGGAGATCGAGATGGACCCCGCGGTGAAGGAGCTCGTCGACCGCCGCTGGTCCGAGTACGGGCTCGAGGAGTCGGTTCCCCGGGCACGAAACGGCACGCTCAGGCAGAGTTCGCGGCGCCTGTTACGACGTTGACCAGCCCGCCGCCGCCGGGCTTGAATCCCTGAAGCGCCTTGCAGCCGAACCACGACGACCACCCGCACGTCCCGGGCCCGAGCCTCTGGCCGGTCGGCTTCGCGATCGGGATCGTCGTGCTCCTCGTCGGGCTGGTCGTCAACCCGTGGTACGTCGGCGGGCTGGGCGCGATCATCGCGCTCGTCTTCGCCTTCCTGTGGATCCGCGACCTGACCGTCGGGACGCCGCTCGCGCACGCGCCGGATGTCCCGCCGGAGAGCCCGACGGGCCCGGCGCTCCCCGCGAACGTCGGCGAGGCGGCAATGCCGCCGGTCGAGCCGGGTGAGCGCTTTCCGCGGTCGAAGTTCCTCGAGCTGTCGACGATCGGGCTCGGCGGCGTGATCGGCGGGCTCGTGTCGGTGCCGCCGCTCGGATTCATGGTGCTGCCGGCTTTCCTGCACCAGGGCGACAAGCCGCACGACCTCGGGCCGCTGACGAACTTCCCGCTCAACAAGTACGTCGTCGCGACGTTCATGCTTGACGCGCAGCAGGGCGAGGTCTCGCGCCGGACGGCGTTCGTGCGTTACAATGGCGACCTCAACGGCCAGCCGAGCTTCACGATCATCTCGAACCACTGCGCCCACCTCGGATGCCCGGTGCAGCCGAACGGGCCGCTCGACCAGGCGCACACGAAGCACTTCAGCGACGTCACGCTGATCCCGACGATCTCGATCGCCGGCTTCGGCTGCCCCTGCCACGGCGGCCAGTACGACACCGAAGGCAACCGCGTCGCCGGGCCGCCGGTGCGGGCGCTCGACCGCTACTCGTACTTCATCAAGAACGGCCATCTCATGCTCGGCAAGCCGTTCTCTGTGTCGAGCGTCGTGAATACGGGCGCGCAGGCGATCATCCACAAATGGAACTTCTCGTTCCCGGGCGAGCACGTGAACGGCATCGAGGGATGGCTGTACCCGATCCAGCCGCCGCACTGAGGAAGCGACGATGGCGACGCGCACACGGCTGACCCGCAGCCAGCAGCTGCAGCAAACGATCCTCTACCCGCTCGACTGGCTCGAGGAGCGCTCCGGGATCGTCGGCGGCGTCAAGTACTTCCTCTTCCGCAAGGTTCCCGGAGACATCAACTGGTTCCAGACGCTCGGCTCGGCGACGCTGACGGCGTTCCTCGTCCAGGCGCTGACCGGCTCCATCCTCGCGATGTACTACAAGCCCGACGCGAAGGACGCCTACTCCTCGATCCAGAACATCACGAACCACGTCTTCGCCGGGTGGCTGGTGCGCGGCATGCACCGGTGGGGGGCGTCCGTCTTCATCATCCTCATGTTCATGCACATGGGGCGTGTGTTCCTGTTCGGCGCGTACAAGTATCCGCGCGAGCTGAACTGGATCATCGGCGTGCTCCTGCTCGCGATGGGCCTGGGTGAGGGATTCACCGGCTACCTGCTGCCGTGGGACCAGACGGCGTACTGGGCGACGGTCGTCGGCATCAACATCAACGGGACCGCACCCTTCCTCGGCCCGTTCATCGCGCAGTTCCTGCAGGGCGGCACGTACATCAACGCCGACACGCTGTCGCGCTTCTACGCGATCCACATGCTCATGATCCCGGGCGCGATCTTCGCGCTGATCGGCCTGCACCTCTACCTCGTCGTCCGGCTCGGCGTCACGTCGCCGCCGTGGTCGAAGGAAGCCGCGGGGACCGGCCCGCTCGCGGGTCCGGCGCAGAACGGCCGCGCGCGCGTCGGCATGACGCGCCCGGCGCCGCGGAGGACCGGGCGCTAGTGGCGACCGACCGCCTCGTCGAACGCCGCCGCGTCTTCCAGCAGTACAAGGAGGACGTCAAGGAGCGCGGGAAGCCGTTCTTCCCGTACGCGATGTGGCACGACACGATCATGTCGCTGGTCGTCGTCGTGACGATCATCGCGCTCGCGATCGTGTGGAAGTACACGACGCCCGGCAACCACCACACGACGGCGCCCGGCTGGCTCGGCAAGCTCTACGACGCGCCGGCCGACCCGGGGACGATCAACTTCGTCCCGCGGCCGGACTGGTACTTCTACTTCCTCTTCTACCTGCTGCGCATCTTCAAGTGGCCGGAGACGGTCGTCCTCGGGACGATCGGCATCCCGACGATCTGCCTCGTTCTGCTGCTTGCGATGCCGTTCATCGACGTGCGCGCCGAGCGGCGCCTGCTGCGCCGGCCAGTCGCGCTCGTCGCGGCGTTCCTCGTCGTCGTGTCGATGGGCGTGCTGACGTACAAGGGTGCGACGGCGAAGGAGGCGCTCGGTTCCGAGCTGCTCGCTCACGTGCCGAAGTGGGCGAAGACGGAAGGGTTCGCGAACAACCCGAAGGCGACTGCCGGCGCGAAGCTGTTCGCGGTTTCCGGCTGTCTCAACTGCCACAGCTACAACGGCGACGGCGGCCACAACCTCGGCGCGCCGGACCTGACCGGCGAGGGTTCGAAGAACCGCGGCATCCAGTTCCAGATCGCGCACCTGAAGTGCCCGGCGTGCGTGCACCCCGGCTCGCCGATGCCGTCGTTCGCCGGCCTCGGGCAGCAGCGGCTCGAGGAGCTTGCGACGTTCCTCGAGTCGTCGAAGGGCAAGAAGAAGTAGCCCGCAGGCGCGGCCGGCCGCGTAGGCTGGTAGCGGCAGTGCGCGTCTTCCTCGGCATCACGGGCGCGTCCGGCGCGCCCTATGCGCGCAGGCTGCTCCATGCGCTCGCGGCCGGCGGCTGCGAGGTCGGCGTCTCGGTCTCCGGCGCCGCGGTGGAGGTGCTCGCCACCGAGCTGTACGCGGACGCGCGCCTGTCGCGCGACGAGGTGCTCGCGCGCTTCGTCGAGGACGCGCGCGGCGACGTGACGGTGTACGAGCCGAACGACTGGCGGGCGCCGTACGCGTCGGGCTCGGCGAAGGTGGACGCATACGTGATCTGCCCCTGCTCGATGGGCACCCTCGGCACGATCGCCTCCGGCGCGATGCAGAACCTGATCCACCGCGCCGCGTCGGTCGCGCTCAAGGAGGAGCGCAAGCTCGTCCTGTGCCCGCGCGAGACGCCGCTCTCGACGATCCACCTCGAGAACATGCTCACGCTGCGCCGCGCTGGTGCGACGATCATGTTCCTCGCGCCCGGCTTCTACCAGGCGCCGAGGGGCGTCGACGACCTGGTCGACTTCGTCGTCGCGCGGATCCTCGACCACGTCGGGCTCGAGCACGCGCTCGTGCCGGAGTGGGGCCGCGCGTGACGCTCGCTCCCGACGCGGTCCGCACGATGTTCGACCGGATCGCGCCGGTCTACGACGCGATGAACCGCGTCATGACCGCGGGGCTCGACCTGCGCTGGCGGCGCCTGACCGCCGAATCCGTCGTCCGATCGGGCGACGGCGTCCTCGACGCCGCGTGCGGCACCGGCGACCTCGCGCTCGCCGACCTGCGCGCGGGCGCCGAGCGCGTCGTCGGGCTCGACTTCTCGGAGCGGATGCTCGAGCGGGCGCGGCGGAAGTCGTCGCGGGTCGAGTGGCTGCGCGGCGACCTGCTCGAGCTGCCGTTCGAGGACGCGACCTTCGACGCGGCGACGGTCGGGTTCGGCGTGCGCAACGTCGCCGACCTCGAGCGCGCGCTGCGCGAGCTGCGGCGCGTGCTGAAGGTGGGCGGACGGCTCGGCATCCTCGAGATCACGCAGCCCCGCGGGCCGCTGCGGGCCTTCTACTCGCTCTGGTTCGACCGCGTCGTCCCGCTGCTCGGCAGGCTGCTGCCGGGCGGCTCGGCCTACACGTACCTGCCGGCGTCGGTGAAGCGGTTCCCGTCCGCGGAGCGGCTTGCCGAGCTGATGGAGGAGTGCGGTTTCGACGACGTCCGGTTCCGGCTGCTCGCGGGCTCGATCGTCGCGCTGCATACGGGGGTGGCCGCTGTTCGCTCGTCGGAGCGAGCCGGGTGATGGAGCTCGCGCAGGTAACCGCGACGCCCGGCGTGGCCGCGTACATGGCCGAGGTCGAGGCCGGGCTGGCGCGCGCCGCCGCGACGCGCTCGGGTCTCGTCCAGGAGGTGGCGGGCGAGGCGCTCGCCGCCGGCGGCAAGCGGCTGCGGCCGCTGCTCTGCTTCTTGACGGCCTACGGCGAGGCGCCCGTCGCCGCGGGCGTGGCGGTCGAGCTCGTGCACATGGCGACGCTCGTGCACGACGACCTCGTCGACGGCGCGCGCCTGCGCCGCGGCCTTCCGGCCGCGTGGTCGGTGTACGGAGCCGACGCCGCGAAGGCGGCCGGCGACTACCTGTACGCATGCGCGTTCAGCGTCCTCGCGGAGACCGGCGACGACGCCGCCGTGCGCACGCTCGCCCACGCCGCGCTCGGGCTCGCCCGCGGCGAGGCGATGCAGCGCCAGCAGACGCACGACCCCGACACGCCGATCGAGGCATACCTCGAGCGCTGCGCGCTCAAGACGGGGAAGCTGATCGAGGCGGCGTGCCTGCTCGGCTCGGGCGGGAACCCGCGGCTCGGCGCCTACGGCCTGCATCTGGGGATCGCGTTCCAGCTCGCCGACGACATCCTCGACTGCGCCGGCGAGACCCAGCAGACGGGCAAGATCCCGGGCACCGACCTGAGGGAGGGGACGCCGACGATGCCGCTGCTCCTTGCGGCACAGCAGGACGACGTGGTGCGCGACGCGCTCTCCGGCGGGCCGCTCGACGGCGCGCTCGTTCGCGTCGCCGCGACCGACGCGATCGAGCGGTCGCACGAAGCGGCGGTCGAGTACGCCGCGCGTGCACGGTCGTTCCTCGACGCGCATCCCCACCGCGAGGAGCTCGAGGGCCTGACGTACGCCGTGGTGGACCGCGCCGGATGAACGAACCGATCAGGCTCGGCCGCATCGGCTACGCGAACATGGCGCCCGTCTTCTTCGTCCCGGCGGTGGACGTCGACGAGGTCGTGGGCGTGCCGACGGCGCTGAATCGGCAGCTGGTCGCCGGCGAGCTCGACCTCGCGCCGATCTCCTCGATCGAGTGGGCGCGCCACGCCGACGCGCTGCGGCTGCTGCCGCGGCTCTGCGTCTCGAGCGAGGGCGCCGTCGAGTCGATCCAGCTCGTCTCGAAGACCCCGCTCGAGCGCATCCGCAGCGTCGCCGTCACCCCCGAGTCCGCGACCTCGGTGGTGCTGACGAGGGTGCTGCTGCCGGAGGCGGAGCAGCTGCCGCTCGACGCCTACGACGCCGGCGACGCCGAGGCGAAGCTGCTGATCGGCGACGCGGCGCTCAGGTCGGCATTCGAGGACCCGACGCCGCACCACGATCTCGGCCGGCTGTGGCTCGAGCGCACGGGGCTGCCGATGGTCTTCGCGGTATGGGCGGCGACGGAGCCGCCGCACCCGGGCCTGCTGGAGCTGGAGGACGCGCTCGTCGCGTCGGTGCGCGCCGCGCGCGCCGAGCCGGAGCGGCTCGCCTACCAGGCGTCCGAGCGCTACGGCTATCCACCGGGGTTCCTCGCGCGCTACTTCGAGAAGCTGCGCTACCGGTTCGGCCCGCGTGAGCGCGCCGGCCTCTACACGTTCCTCGAGCTCGCGCGCGACGTCGGCGAGCTCGACGAGGTGCCCGAGCTGCGGTTCGTCACTGCCGGAGCGGCGGTCTGACCCGGTAGAGGACGTGCCGCCGCAGCGGCCCGTCGGCGACGCGCGGATGGTCGAAGTCGTCGCGCGGGTCGTGCGTCATGCCGAGGCGCTCCATCACGCGGCGTGACGGCAGGTTGATCGCGGCGGTGAACGACACGACCTCATCGAGGTCGAGCGTGTCGAACCCGAAGGCGACGGCCGCGCGCGCAGCCTCGGTCGCGTACCCGCGGCCCCAGTGCTCGCGCGCGAGGCGCCACCCGACCTCGACGGCCGGCGTGAAGTGCGCGTCGAAGCTCGGCCGTGACAGCCCGACGAAGCCGGCGAAGCAGCGCTCGCCGCGCAGCTCCACCGCCCACAGCCCCCAGCCGTGCTCCTCGAGGTGCGCCCGCGCGCGGTCGGCGAGCGCGTCGCTCTGCTCGCGCGTCAGCGGCGCCGGGAAGTACCGCATCGTCTCGTCGTCGGCGTTCAGCCGGGCAAACGGCTCGTAGTCCTCGTCGCGCCAGCGGCGGAGCAGGAGCCGCTCGGTCTCGAGCTCCATCTCAGATGCCTATCAGTGCGCCGGCAGGACGAACAGGCCGGCGACGCCGAGCCCGAACACCGCGATCGCCAGCAGCGAGTCCGGTCCCAGCCGGGCGAACGTCCGGTACGGACGGCCGATGACGCCGATCGCGTAGATCGCCGTCAGGGCCACGCCGAGCGACGCCAGCCAGCTGTTCTCGCGGCCGGCGCTCGGCAGGACGGCCTTGCCGGCGATCACGTCGGCGACGACGAACAGGCAGACCTGGAAGGCGTTGCCGCCGAAGATGTCGCCGATCGCGAGCGCGTTGTCGCCGAGGCGGACGGCCGCGATCCCGGAGCTGATCTCGGGCAGCGCCGTCGCGGTCGCGAGGATCGTCGCGCCGAAGATCACGCCGTTGATGCCCGCGCGGTTCGCGAGCGTGTTCCCTGCGACCTCGAGGAAGACGCCTGCGACGAGCGTGACGAGGCACGCGCCGCCGAAGATCAGGCCGACGGTGCGCGTCGTGCGGCCGGCGTACGGGTGCTGCTCGACCTCGTGCGGCTCGCGGTGGTGGCGGCGTCCCGGTCGGCTGCCCGGCATCTCGACGCGCCAGGGCGACGACGAGCGCGTCCGGTTGATGACGTAGATGCCGACGATCCACACGACGACGATCGCGACGGAGGCCGGGCTGATGCCGAAGCCGATCGTCGTCGACTCCTTCAGCAGCGACCCCATCAGGACGCCGGAGACGACGAGCACGACGAGCAGCCCCTCGAGCACCGGCGTCAGCCGGCCGACGAGGTACGACAGCGGCCGCTCGCCCGCGACGACGTCGCAGAGCACCAGCACCATCGTCTGCACGGCGATGCCGCCGATCAGGTTGCCGGCGGCGAGCGGGAGGTTGCCGCCGGCGGCGGCCGAGACGGTGATCGCGAGCTCGGGCAGGCTGCCTGCGATCGCGAGCAGGATGATCCCGCCGATGTCCTCGCCGAGCCCGAGCCGCGCGTCGAGCGCGTCGGTCGACTTGGAGAGGACGACGCCGGCCGCCCAGGTGGCGGCGACCGCCGCGGCGAAGATCAGCGCGAGCCAGACCGTTGCCAGGCCGGACACGCGCCTCAGTTCCCGGCGCGGCCGCGGACACCTGCACGATGCGCCGCGCCGAGGCGCGGCGCATCAGGCGGGCGCGGCGAGCGGCCGTGCGGCGCGGCGGTACTCGACGCGGTACCCGAGCCGGCGCGGGATCTCGAGCAGCCGCTCGAGGTCGAGCTCGATCCGTGCACCCGCCTTCTGCGTCACCTCGTCCTCGATCGGCAGGTCGAAGTCGTCGGCGCCGTAGTCGAGCGCGCGGAAGGCGTCCTCGTTCTGCGTCAAGACGCTCGTGCGGACGTGGGTCACGTTGTCGAGAAAGATCCGCGACAGCGCGATGTGGCGGCGATACTCGCGCGCGTCGATCTCGCGGCCGCCGAACGCGGTGCCGTAGGGCTTGTACGTCCAGCAGAGGAACGAGAAGAGGCCGTCGTGGCCGTCGCGCAGGCAGTCGTCCTGGAAGTCGCGTGTGCGCTGCAGGTGCTCGAGGCGCTCGTCGAGCGTCTCGTCGAACCCGATCACCATCGTCGCCGTCGTCTTCACGCCGCTCTCCACGATCGCGCGCTGGGCGGCGAGGTAGTCGCGCACCGTGTACTTGAACTTCGCGTGGCGCTTGCGGAAGTCCTCGGTGAGGATCTCGCTTCCGCCGCCGGTAATCCAGTGCACGCCGGCGTCGCGCAGGCGCGCCGCCGCCTCGTGGTACGACAGCCCCGCGCGGTCGGCGAGGTACACGAACTCCGCCACGGTCAGTGCGTAGAACTCGACGCGGTCGCCGTACCTCTCCCGCACGGACCGGAAGAGCTCGCAGTAGTAGTCGAGCGGCAGCCTCGGGTTGAAGCCGCCGTTGAACGCGACGAGGTCGCCGCCGAAGTCGAGTAGCTCGTCGATCTTCTCGAAGACCTGGTCGCGCGAGAGCACGTATCCGCCGTGCTGGTTCGGGAGCACGTAGAACGCGCAGTAGTCGCATTGCGCCACACACACGTTGGTGTAGTTGACGATGCGCATGACCATGTAGGTCGCGCGCTTCGGATCGTGAAACCGCGCGCGCGCGGCGGCGGCGAGCGACCTCAGCTCCTCGTCGGACGCATTCAGCCACAGTTCCCGCGCCTCCGCCGTCGAGATGCGGCTCACGACGGCTCCAGCGTGTCCATGAACGAGGAGACGGAGAAGACGGCGTTGCCCGGGCCGGGGGGGCCGTAGCCCGGCGGCGGCTCGAGCCCGTGCCGCTCGAGCGCCGCGCGGTACGCGTCGAGCAGCCGGATGTGGTACTCGAGCGGCGCACCGTTCGGGTTGTCGCGGCCGAGCGGCGTCGTCGGCTCCGGGCACCACGTCGTGAACCGCGGCGTGATCCCGCGCGACATGAAGTAGTCGAGCCCCTCCGTCGTCGACGCGATCGCCTCGTCGACCGTCTCGAAGCCGTACGGGCGCGCCATCTCCACGCCGGCGACGAAGTTCGGGATGACGTAGCGCGCCCCGAACACCTCCGCCGCGTCGAAGATCCTCCGGTGCCACTCCTCGCGGCCGACGTACCGCTCCTTCCCCGGCGAGATGATCGCGAAGAGGCGCTTGTCCCACACCTCGTAGTTCGGGTGGTAGATGGTGATGCCGTAGTCCTTGAACCGCTGCACGTCGGCCTTCGGCAGCGCCTGTGCGACGACCTTGCCGATCCAGCGGCCGGGGAAGCGCTGCTCGATGGCCCGCGCGTAGCGGCCGTAGAACTCGGCCTCGGGCAGGCCGTCGACCGTGGACGTCACCGAGCCGCCCGTCAGCGTGTACGCGCGCGAGGCGCGCTGCGTGTCGTAGCGGTCGATCAGCTCGAGCGCCTCGAGCACGTCCTCGACCGGCTTGACGCCCGTGTAGGGGCGGCCCGCCTTGCGGTGCTGGCGCCAGTTGTGGTTGATGTCGCAGAAGCGGCACTCCTCGTGCGCGCCGAAGTACTGGCAGAGGCGCAGCACGGTGAGGTAGACGAGGTAGCCCCACTGGATCGTGGGCGCCGTCTCCATCACCGTCTTGCCGTTCGAAAGCTCGTGGCGGTAGTACTCCGGCATCGGCGGAAGCGTCACGTCGGCGATCTCGCGCCCGTCGAGCGACAGGGTCAGGCGCCCGTCGGGACCCCGTGCGACTTCGTACGGCGAGGACGGGTTGACGCGCACCGAGACGATCGTCCGCCGCAGCGCGTACGGGCCGCCCGTCAGCGCGAGCTCCTCGGGCGGGCGACGGCGCGCCGCCTCGCCCAGCTCCGTCAGCGGCTTCTGGTCGAAGGAGAAGATGAAGTACGACTTCGGCTTGACCTCGCCGTCGAGGTTGTCGGTCAGCGCCGACTCGTCGAAGGCGATCCCCGTCCGCAGCAGGTCCTCCTTCAGCACCGCCTCGCGCGGCACGTGGTCGTAGCGGCTCATCAGCCCCTCGACGAGGTCGGTCCGCGTGCCGGCCGCGACGCTCACGCGGTCAACCTAGCGCGTCACCCGACCGCGGCGGCCAGGGCAGCGGGGCCCGTCGTCGGGCCGACGCGGATGCGGTCGAGCGTCAGCAGCCCGTTCGCCGGCGACGCGCGGCCGGGGTTCTCCGTCAGCGCGGCCGTGTAGCCGGCGCGACGCACCTCGGCGACGACGGCCGCGTCGTAGTGGCCGTACGGGTAGCAGAACGTGTCGACCGGAACGTGGAAGACGCGCTCGATCCAGAAGCGCGAGTCGAGCACCTCGTGGCGCAGCTGAGCCGCGCCGACGGTCGTCAGGTCGGGATGCGTGAACGTGTGCGACGCGATCTGCCAGCCGGCGGCGATCAGCTGGCGCACGCGCAGCGGCACGAGGTTGCCGATCTGCAGGTTGAGCACGGCGGCCCAGCGGTGCGCGCGCAGGATCGGCAGCGCGTAGCGCCAGTCGCCCGGGTAGCCGTCGTCGAACGTGAGCACGACGGGCTTCGGCGGCAGCGTGACGCGGTGCAGCCAGTAGCGCAGCACGGCGTCGAGCGTGATCGCGTGGAACCCGTTCGCGGCGAGCCAGGCGACCTGCGTGCGGAACTCGGCGGGCGTCACGTAGAGCCCCTCGAGCGCGCTGCCGCCCGGGCTGTACCCGATCACGTGGTAGACGAGCACGGGGACCGGCGCGTCGTGCGGCCCGTGCACGAGGCGGACGGACGGCGCGGGGTCGCGGCGGGCCGCCGCCGGGTGACGCGCCCGGCCGGCGAGCGCGTGCTGCGCGTCCGGCGTGCGCGATCCGCACGCCGCGGCCAGCGTCGCCAGGCCCGCCAGCAGCACGGCCGCCGCCGTCCGCACGGGCCGAGTATGCCGCGCGCGGCCGGACGGCGCCGCGCCGGAGCCGTGCAGGCGATCGGCTACTCTCGGGCGGGGTCATGCTGCGCCGCGCCGCCTGGATCTGCCTTTTGTGCGCGGCGTTCGCCGCACCCGCGCACGCGCAGCCGGTCGAGCAGCTGCTGCCGGGCGTGACGCTCGCCAGGGGCGTCCAGTTCACGCCGCACGGCCCCGTCGCGTTCGACGTGATCACGGCGCCGCGGCCCGGGTCGGACGGCGGCCTCTACCAGCTCGCGCCGGTGCTCGCCCACGGCACGATAACCGGCCCGCTCGAGCGGGTGACGCAGATCGAGAAGGACGTGTCGGCGTCCGCGACCGTCGCCGGCATCAACGGCGACTACACGAGCGGCACCGACAGGCACCCCGCGGGCATCGTCGTCGCCGGCGGCGCGCTCGAGCACACCCCGTCGGCAGGGCGCTCGTCGATCGGGGTCGACGCCACCGGCACGCTGCAGGTGGCACGGGTCCGCTTCTTCGGCACGTGGCAGGGCACAGGGCAGCGCCGGCCGCTCGACGGCGTCAACCAGCAGCCGGCGCCAGGGGCGGTCACGCTCTTCACGCCTGCCTACGGCGCGAAGGTCCCGGTCGTCGCGGGCTCGGCCGAGGCGGTTCTGCAGGCGTTCCCGCAGGCGGCTCCGAACGCGTTCCTGACCGCGGCGGTCGCCGCGGTCGGGACCGGCGGCGGACAGCCGATCCCCGCGGGCGGCGCCGTCCTGATGGCGGACGGGACGGCCGCCGCGCAGGCGCTGCAGGCCGAGGCGCCGGCCGGCGCCACGGTGACCACGCGGTTGATCCTGCAGCCGCCGTGGACGGGCGTCGCCACGGCGCTGGGCGGCGGGCCCGTCGTGGTGCGCGGCGGGAAGCCCGTCTTCAGCTCGTTCGAGGACTTCACGAGCGTCCAGGTGGCGGAGCGGTCGCCGCGCGCCGGCGTCGGCCAGCTCGCCGACGGGCGGATCGTCCTCGTCGTCGTCGACGGCGACCAGCCCGGCTACAGCTCGGGGATGACGGCGTTCGAGCTCGGCCAGACGATGGCACGGCTCGGAGCCGTCACGGCGTCGGCGGTCGAGTCGGGGCCCGACGTGACCGCCGCGTTCGACGGGCAGATGCTCAACCGGCCGGCGAGCGGCCCGCAGCCGGTGCGCGAGGCGCTCCTGGTCGAGTACTTCGGCGTCTACGCGGCGCCGCCGCCGGTGCCGCTCCTGAACGGCGACCCCGGACGCACCGTCGAGCCGTTGTCGTACAAGCTCGTGCGCCCGTCGACGGTGACGGCGCAGCTGATCGGCCCCGACGGCAAGCCGCGCGTGGTGCAGAACGCGGTCCAGGAGCAACCCGGCTCGTACGCGCCCGCCTTCACGAGCTACGACGTCGAGGGAACCTGGAAGTGGGACGTGCAGGCGACCGACGACCTCGGGCGCAAGTCCGAGTCCGTGCAGACGTTCCGCTACGACACGACGCTGCGCGCGCTCACGGCGCCGCGGGTCGCGCACGGCAGCGCCGCGATCGCGTTCACGCTGTCGCGTCCGGGGAGCGTCGTGTTGCGCGTCGAGACGCAGTCGGGCGTCGTCGTGCGGACGCTCCCGCCGGCCGCGCTGCAGCCGGGACGGCAGTCGCTCGTCTGGGACGGGACGCTGCCGCACGGAACCCGCGCGTACGGCGGAACCTACGTCGCGCACGTGTTCGCGACGAGCGCCGTCGGCACGAGCGACCTCGCCGTTCCGTTCGCGTTCAGGCGTACCTAGTAGGCTCGGGCGCTCATGACCTCCTGGCTCGTCCACTACGGCGTGGTCGCCGTGTTCTGCCTGATGCTGGTCGACGCCGTCTTCCCGGCGGCGAGTGAGCTGGTGATGCTCTACGGCGGCGCGCTCGCCTCGGGGGCGCTGGCGCACCGGATGGACGTCGTCGGGTGGCACACGACGGGCTTCGCCGCCTACCTGTCCGTCGTGGTGGCGGGCGTCGTCGGCTACCAGGTCGGCGCGATCGCCGGCTGGTGGGTCGGCGACCGCGGCGGGCGGCCGTTCCTCGAGCGCCGTGGCCGCTGGTTCCACCTCACGCCGACGCAGATCGACCGCGCCGACCGGTGGTTCGACCGCTGGGACACGCGCGCGGTCTTCCTCGGGCGGATCACCCCTGTCGCACGCTCGTTCATCTCGATTCCGGCCGGCGTGTTCGCGATGCCGTTCCGGCCGTACAACGTCTGGACGTTCCTCGGCAACTCGATCTGGTGCCTCGTGCTCGCCGGGGTCGGCTGGGGGCTCGGCACCGGCTACACGAAGTTCCACCACGACTTCACCTACGTCGAGGTCGCGGTCGTCGTGCTGATCGTGCTGTTCGTCGCGTACCTGGCCGTCCGCCGCTGGCGGTCGTCTACGATGCGCGCGGGCCATGCCGATTCCGCACGTTGACGTCCGCGCGCAGTACGCGCCGCTCGCCGAAGAGCTGAAGGAGGCCTTCGCACGCACCATCGAGTCGGGCCGGTTCATCTTCGGCCCGGAGGTCGAGGCGTTCGAGCGCGAGTGCGCCGAACTGCTGGGCGTCCCGGAAACCGTCAGCTGTGCCAACGGCACCGACGCGCTCGTGCTCGTGCTCGACGCGCTCGGCATCGGCCGTGGCGACGAGGTGATCTGCCCCGCGTTCACCTTCTACGCGACGGCCGAGGCGATCGCCCGCGTCGGCGCGACGCCCGTGTTCGCGGACATCGACCCGCTCACGCTCAACCTCGACCCCGGCGACGTCGAGGGGCGGATCACCGGCGCGACGAAGGCGATCGTCCCCGTGCACCTGTTCGGCCGGCCCGCGCCGCTCGCAGAGCTGCAGTCGCTCGGGCTCCCGGTCGTCGAGGACGCCGCGCAGGCATTCGGTGCGCCGGGAATCGCGACGAGCATCGCCTCGACGTTCAGCTTCTTCCCGACGAAGAACCTGTTCGCCCTCGGCGACGGCGGCCTCGTCGCCGTCAACGACGCCGAGCTCGCACACCGGCTGCGGATGCTCCGCTTCCACGGTTCCGAGTCGAAGAAGGAGTTCGTCTACGTCGGCTACAACTCGCGGCTCGACGCACTGCAGGCTTCGTTCCTGCGCATCTTCCTGCGGCACATCGGCAGCTGGAACGAGCAGCGGCGCGAGGCGGCGGCGCGCTACGCCGAGCTGCTTGGGGGCGTCGTCGAGGTGCCGGCCGACGAGCCCGGCCACATCTACCATCAGTTCTGCATCCGCTCGCCGGAGCGCGACGCGCTGGCACGGGCGCTGCGCGAGTCGGAGATCGCCTGCGCGGTCTACTACGACCCGCCGCTGCACCTGCAGCCCGCGCTGCGCTACCTCGGCCACGCGGAGGGCGACCTGCCCGAGACGGAACGCGCGGCGCGGGAGAACCTCTGTCTGCCGCTCTGGGCCGGCATCTCCGCGGAGCAGCAGGAAGAGGTCGTCGCAGTGCTCAAGCGGGCGCTCGACCTCGTCGCGTCGTAAGCCGATGCGGCTCCCGGTCAACCGACACCGGGTCTGGCAGCTCGCGTTCGACGCGGTGCTCGTCTACGCCGCGTGGCGGCTGACGTTCTTCCTCAGCTTCGACAAGGCCGTGCCGGTGTACTACCGGCACCTGCTCGACTGGAAAGTGGTCGGGCTCGTCGAGGCGATCACGCTCGTCACGTTCACCGTCTCCGGCTTCTACAACCGCTGGTGGCGCTACGTCTCGACGCGCGACATGTGGGGCGCGTTCCGCGGCGTCACGATCGCGGCCGCGATCACGTACTTCGTGCTCTACGCGTTCCCGCCTTCGCACACGTCGCGGATGCCGCACCGCATCCCGGCGCTCGACTTCCTGCTGCTGCTCGCCTTCGTCGCCGGCACGCGGCTGCTGGCGCGCACGCTGATCGAGCGCCCGCAGGGCGGCCTCGTCGCGCGCGGCAAGGAGGTGCTGATCGTCGGCGCGGGCGACGCGGGCCGGCTGATGGTGACGGAGATGCAGCGCAACCGGCAGCTGCACTACACGCCGATCGGCTTCGTCGACGACGACCCGCGCAAGCGCGGCCTGCGCGTCGCCGGCGTGCGCGTGCTGGGCACAAGCGACGACCTGCCGCACGTCCTGCGTGACAACAAGCCGGACGAGGTGCTGATCGCCATCCCGTCCGCGCCCGGCGAGGTCCGCCAGCGGATCGTCGAGATCTGCCGCAAGGAGGGCGTGCCCGTGAAGACGCTTCCCGGTCTGCACGAGCTGATCTCCGGCGACGTCAACCTCGCCGGGCAGATCCGCCCCGTGCAGGTCGAGGACGTGCTCGGCCGGCCGCCGGTCGAGGTCGACCTCGACCGCGTCGCGACGTACGTCAAGGACAAGACGGTGCTCGTGACCGGCGCCGGCGGCTCGATCGGCTCCGAGCTGTGCCGGCAGCTGGCGCGGCTCGGCGTCGCGCGGCTGCTGCTCGTCGACCACGGCGAGTCGCCGCTGTACGAGATCGAGCGGGAGCTCGTCGACGAGCGCGACTTCAGCGCCGCGATCCCCGTGCTCGGCGACTGCGGCGACGAGGCGAAGATGCGGCAGGTGTTCGAGCGCTACAGGCCGCAGGTCGTCTTCCACGCGGCGGCGTACAAGCACGTGCCGATGCTCGAGGCGAACCCGCTCGAGGCGGTCGTCAACAACGTCTTCGCGACGCGCACGATCGCGGAGGTGTCGATCGAGTTCGGCGTCGAGCGGTTCGTGCTCATCTCCACCGACAAGGCGGCCAACCCGAAGAACCTGCTCGGGCAGTCGAAGGCGGTCGGCGAGTGGATCGTGGAGGCGCTTGCGCGCCGCCGGGATGCGTCGACGCGGTTCGTCGCGGTGCGGTTCGGCAACGTCCTCGGCTCGGCGGGCTCCGTGATCCCGATCTTCCGCCGCCAGATCGAGCGCGGCGGCCCCGTCACCGTCACGAACCCGGAGATGACCCGTTTCTTCATGACGATTCCGGAGGCGACGTCGCTCGTCGTGCAGGCGGGCGCGATGGGCGGCCGCGGCCAGGTGTACGTCCTCGACATGGGCGAGCCCGTCAAGATCCTCGACCTGGCGAGGCAGATGATCCGGCTCTCGGGCAAGGACGAGTCGCAGGTGCCGATCGTGTTCACCGGCGCGCGCGCCGGCGAGAAGCTGCACGAGGTGCTCTGGAACGACGGCGAGGCGGTGGGCCCGACGTCGCACCCGAAGATCATGCGCGCCGCCCGTCCCCCGATCGACAGCGCGTGGCTGGACGCAGAGCTCGGCGAGCTCGAGCGTCTCGCCGAGGAGGGCGACACGCTCGGCGTGGTGGCGAAGCTCGGTGCGATGGTGCGCGAGCCCGTCCGCACGGGCGCCGAGGCGGTTCTCGAGGACACGCTCCACTGAACGGCGCGACGGCCGCGCCGTTTCCGATTCGACACAGACGCTCGCCGGACGGCGGGCTACGGTGACGCCGTGGATGCGCTTGCAGGGCTGAACGCGGAGCAGCGACGTGCCGCCGAGGCGGTGCGCGGTCCCGTCTGCATCCTCGCGGGCGCCGGCTCCGGCAAGACGACGACGATCACGCGGCGGATCGCGCAGCAGGTTGCGGCAGGCGCGTTCGCGCCGGCGCAGATCATGGCGGTCACGTTCACGGACAAGGCCGCCGGGGAGCTCCGCGAGCGGCTCGCCGCGCTCGGAGTGCGCGGCGTCCGCGCATCGACGTTTCACGCCGCGGCGCTGCGCCAGCTGCGCCACTTCGCACCCGGCGAGGTCGGGCGGATCCTGCCGTCGAAGGCGCTGCTGCTCCGCCAGATCGGCAACCGGCTCCCTGGTGCATACAGGTTCCGCGCCGCCGCCGACCTCGCGACGGAGGTCGAGTGGGCGAAGAACCGCCGCGTGTCCGTCGACGAATACCCCGCGGCGGCGACGGCCGCCGAGCGCGAGCCGCCGGTCCCGCTCGACCTGATGCACCGCGTCTACCGCGACTACGAACGCCGGAAGGCGGACGCGGGGCTCGTCGACTTCGAGGATCTCCTCGAGCGGGCGGTGCGCCTGTTCGAGCGCGACGACGCGGCGCGCGACACGCTCCGCGCGCAGTACCGCGCGTTCACCGTCGACGAGTACCAGGACGTCAACCTGCTGCAGCAGTCGCTCCTCGACCTGTGGCTGAACGGCCGCGACGACCTCTGCGTCGTCGGCGACGACTACCAGTCGATCTACGCGTTCACGGGCGCGAGCCCGGAGCACCTGCTCGCGTTCCCGCGCCGCTTTCCGCACGCGCTCGTGGTGCGGCTCGAGGAGAACTACCGCTCGACGCCGCAGGTGCTGGCGCTCGCGAACAGGCTGGTGCCGAAGCTCGGCGGCGCCGAGAAGGTGCTGCGTGCGACGAGACCCGAGGGTCCCGAGCCCGTCGTCCGCGCCTTCGCCGACGCGGGTGCCGAGGGCGCGGCGATCGTGGCGGCGATTCGCGAGCTCGACGTCCCGCCGGAGAGCGTCGCGATCCTCGCACGTACGAACGCCCGGCTGACGGACTTCGAGGAGCTGCTGCACGACGCCGGGATCCCGTTCCAGGGCGCGTCGCTGCTCGACCGCGAGGCGGCGCGGCGTCTCACGCGGCGCCTCGAGCGGTCGACGGATGACGCTGCCGGCGCGGTGCGCACCGCGGCGCTCGAGGCGGGCTGGCTCGAACGGCTGCCGGACAAGCTGGGCGAGCGCGAGCTCGTGCGGCAGACCGATCTGGCGCGCCTCGTATCGCTCGCTGCGGCCTTCGACGGCGACGCCGCCGCGTTCGTCGCGCACCTCCGCGAGCGCTTCGCACCCGGCGGCGGCGGCGCGCGCGGCGTGAACCTGCTGACGCTGCACCGCGCGAAGGGGCTCGAGTTCGAGGCCGTCTTCCTGCCGCGGCTGCAGGAAGGCGAGCTCCCGTCGCGGCAGGCGCGAACCGCGGCGGACGTCGCCGAGGAGCGGCGGTTGCTCTACGTCGGCATGACGCGCGCGAAGCGGCAGCTGTGGCTGTCGTGGTGCGGGCGTCCGTCGCGGTTCCTGCGGGAGCTCGGAGCGACGGCGCCCGCAACGGCCGCGCCGGCCGTTCGCCTCGAGTGGAGCGCGGAGGCGCAGCGGCTGCGCGAGTGGCGGCTCGCGCGCGCGCGAGCGGACGGCGTGCCGCCGTACGTCGTCTTCCACGACAGGGTGCTGCACGCGATCGCGGACCGGCGGCCCTCGTCGCTTGCCGAGCTGGCCGGGATCAGCGGCGTCGGCCCGGCGAAGCTCGAGCGCTACGGCGACGACGTGCTGGCGGCGCTCAGCGGCGCGTAGCCGGGCCGTCCTCGAGCGCCGACAGCAGCAGGTCGAGCATCACCTGTGGGTCGCGACGGACGCGGTCGCCGCCGCCGCGCTCACGCTTCGCCAGCTCGAGCGCGCGCGGGTCGGTCAGCGGGCGCAGCCGTCCCTGCCGGATCAGCTCCTCGTCCACGCCGCCGAGGCGCCCCCCGTACGTCGTGTAGACGGGCACGCCGAGCGCCGCCGCCTCGCGGTTCATCGTGCCGCCCGCCGAGACGACGAGGTCGGCGAGCGCGATCAGGCTCTGCGCGTCGACCGCGCGCTCCGGGACGATCACGGACGGCAGCGCGAGCGCGCGCACGTACTCCCGCTGCTCGTCGGTGCGCGGGATCACGAACGCGTGCACGCTCTCGAGCGTTCCGAGGTGCGTGAGCGTCTGCGGGAACAGCGGGTTCGAGTGGCGGTGGTAGAGCGAGACGTCCGGCGGCGGGCGCAGCACGACGAGCACGCGCGCCGGGTCGATCCCCCAGTCGCGCAGGACGCCGTCGTCCGGATCGAAGTCCGAGAGGTAGTACTCCTCCTTCAGCCCGGGGTACTGGCGCAGCTTCGGCGGCACCGCGGTGTAGCGCGCGAGGCGGTCGGGCGGGATCGAGTCCGGGACGACGACGCGCGTCGCGGCGCGGCAGCCGAGCTGGTGCTGCAGCCACGCCCACTCGTAGTCGAACGTCGTCGCGCTCGGAATGCCGAGGCGCCGCGCCGTCATCGTCAGCTCGTGCGAGCCGTGCGCGAGCGCGAGGTCGAAGCTCCGCTCGCGCGCCCACCTGCGCAGCGCCTTCAGCCGTGCCCGCATCTGGCGCGCCTTCCCGACCGCCGACCGGCCGCCGTGGTGGCCGATCACGGTCGCGGTCATCCCGTGCGACTCGATCAGCTGCAGCGTCTGCGCATAGTCGCGCGCGGTGATCTCCACCTCGTGGCCCTGCGCGCGCAGACGCTCGACTAGCGGCCGGAACACGAGCGGGTGCGCGGACGCGGTGAAGTCGACCCAGACCTTCACGATGCACCGCGTCTCGGCCAGGCGGTCGAGCGGGCGCGCGTCACGCGACCACGGCCTCGAGCGTCGCGTCGCGCGCGACGCCCTCGACGTGCCGCTCGTACCAGAGCGTGAACGCGAGCAGCCCCCACAGCTGGCGCGAGAGGTCCTCGCGGCCCGCGAGATGGTCGTCGAGCAGCCGCTCCGCGACGTCGCGACGGAAGAACCCCTGCCGCGGGAGCGCGCTGAACACGTCGCGCGCGAACGGCTGCAGATCGCCGCGCAGCCATGCCGCCGCAGGGATCGAGAACCCGCGCTTGCGCCCGTGCACGACCTCGCGCGGCAGCAGCGGCTCCACCGCCCTGCGCAGCAGCCGCTTCTTCGCCAGTCCGCGCACCTTCTGGCCGACCGGCAGGGAGAACGCGAAGTTCGCGACGACGGTGTCCATGAACGGCACGCGCGCCTCGAGCGACCACGCCATCGACGCCCGATCCGTCTTCGTCAGCAGGTCGTCGACGAGGTACAGGCCGAAGTCGACGTCCTGCAGCCGCGTCAGCAGCGGATGCCCTTCCGTCTCCGCGAAGCGCGTGCGGTACGTCTGGAGCGGGTCGTAGGTCGCCGCGCGCCCCGTAAGCTCGGCGCGCAGGTCGGCCGAGAAGATCTCCTTCCAGCCGTGGTGCCGCTCGAGCGGCGGAAGATGCGCCGCGCGCGCGAATCGCTTCGCCTTGTAGTCGAACGAGACGCGCCGCGTCGACGTCGGCAGCTTCTCGACGAGCGGTCGCGCGAGCGAAGCGAGCGGGCCCACGTGCTCCGCGAGCAGGTCGGCCACGTACGTGTAGTAGCCGCCGAAGAGCTCGTCGCCGCCCTCTCCCGACAGCGCGACCTTCACGTCCTCCGCCGCCAGCTTCGACACGAGGTACGTCGGCAGCGCCGACGAGTCGGCGAACGGCTCGTCGAACGCCTCCGCCAGCGCGGGGAGCAGCAGCGCAGCGTCTGGCCGGAGCACGAGCTCCCGGTGACGCGTGCCGTAGCGTTGCGCGACGGCGCGCGCGCCGGCGAGCTCGTCGAACGACGCCTCCTCGAACCCGATCGAGAACGTGCGCACCGGCTCCGACGACTCCTGCGCCGCGAGCGCGGCGAGCGTTCCCGAGTCGACGCCGCCCGACAGCAGCACGCCCACCGGAACGTCCGCCACGAGGTGTGCGCGCACCGAGTCGCGCAGCCGTGCGCGGCACTCGGCGACGAGCTCGGCCTCGTCGGCGTCCGTTCGTTCCGGCAGCGGTCCCGGCCGGGCGAAGCGGGTGAGCGTGCTCGACCCTTCTTGCCACACGAGCGTCTGGCCCGGCGGGAGCTTGCGGATCTCCTTGAAGATCGAGAGCGGCGCCGGCACGCAGTTGAAGGCGAGAAATGCCTGCACCGCGTCCGGGTCGACCTCCCCGCGCGGCAATGCGTCGAGCTCGGAGGCGAACGACAGCTCGCCGCCGACGTTGCGGTAGTAGAGCGGCTTGATCCCGAAGCGGTCGCGGGCGAGCGTGAGCCGGCGCGCCGCCGCGTCCCAGAGCGCGACGGCGAACATGCCGCGCAGGCGCTCCCACAGGCCGGCGCCCCACTGCTCGTACCCGTGCACCAGCACCTCGGTGTCGCAGCGCGTGCGGAAGCGGTGCCCGGCGCGCTCCAGCTCGTCCATCAGCTCGCGGTAGTTGTAGATCTCGCCGTTCTGGACGACGACGACGCGGCCGTCCTCGCTCGCGAGCGGCTGGTCGCCGCCCTGCAGGTCGATGATCGCGAGGCGACGCGCCGCGATCCCGACCGGGCCGTCGACATGGCTGCCTTCCGAGTCGGGGCCGCGGTGGCGCAGCGTCTGCGCCATCGCCGCGAGCCGTGTCGGGTCGACGGGATCGCGAGCCGAGGCGATGCCGCAGATCCCGCACATGCGGCAATCGTAGTGACGCTATCCGCGGCCGAACGTCTGCGCGAGCACGCGCAGCGCCGTCACCAGCACCGTGCGCAGGTACAGCCGCACGGAGCGGTCGGCGATCCACTCGAGGTCGTGCGCGAGCTTCTCCGCCATCGACGTCTCGTAGCCGCGCCGCACCTGCGCGAGCCCCGTCAGCCCCGGCGGGACCACGAGCCGCTGCCAGTACGCGGGCAGCTCGTGCGCCAGCTCGGCGAAGAAGCGCGGCCGGATCGGCCGCGGTCCGACGAACGACATGTCGCCGCGCAGCACGTTCCACAGCTGCGGGATCTCGTCGAGCTGCGACCGCTTCAGCCAGCGGCCGACGCGCGTCAGCTCCTGCTCCGTCGCCTGCACGAGCTGCTCGCCGAGGTACTGCCCGATGCGCGCCTCCGCGCCGGGGCGCATCGTCCGGAACTTGAGCATCGTGAAGAAGTGACCGCGGCGGCCGACGCGCTCGCCGCGGTACAGCACCGGCCGGCCGCTGGTGACGAGCACGACGAACGCGATGAGGAGCGCGACCGGCAGCGCCAAGATCCCGAAGAGCAGCGCGAATGCGACGTCGAGCGCGCGCAGCTCGGCGTCGATCCGCCGCTTCGGCGCCTCTGCTGCGAGCCGCGAGTACCCGCTGATCAGCGTGTCCTCGAGGCGCGGCGGCGCAGCGGTCACGGCGCGATGGTAGACCCTCCCTCCGTGCGGATCCTCGGCATCGACCACGTGCAGGTCGCGGCGCCGGCGGGCTGCGAGGAGCAGGCGCGCGCGTTCTACGGCGGACTGCTCGGGCTCGAGGAGCTGCCGAAGCCGGCGGCGCTCGCCGCCCGCGGCGGCTGCTGGTTCCGCACCGGCGAGCAGCAGCTGCACGTCGGCGTCGAGACGCGGTTCGCGCCGGCGCGCAAGGCGCATCCGGCGTTCGTGGTGGACGAGCTCGACGCGCTCGCGGCGCGGCTCGGGGACGTCGAGTGGGACGACGAGCTCCCCGGCGTGCGCCGGTTCTACGCCCGCGACCCGTTCGGCAACCGGCTCGAGTTCCAGGCGGCCGGCCGCTGACCTCGCCATCGCCCGGATAAGGTTCGCTTATGGATACCCGCCAGCTGCGCGCGTTCTGCGCCGTCGTCGAGCGCAAGTCGTTCTCGCAGGCGGCCGAGCGGCTCGGCGTGACGCAGCCCGCCGTGTCGCTGCAGGTGCGCTCGCTCGAGAAGCGGCTCGGGACGCAGCTCTTCGATCGCTCCGGCCGCCGCGTCGAGCCGACCGAGGCGGGCCTCCGCCTGTACCGCGGCGCGCAGCGGCTGCTGCAGCTGGAGGAGGAGCTCGTGAACGAGCTCGCCGAGGAGGCGACGGGTGAGCTGACGGGCGGCTTCGCGATCGGCGCGTCGACGGGGCCCGGCAGCGTCGTGCTCGCGAGCCTGCTGTGCGAGTTCGCCGAGCGCCATCCGCGGCTCCACGTCACCCTGAACGTCCACGACACGCAGCGCGTCGTCGAGCGTGTCGCCGACCGCTCGCTCGAGCTCGGCGTCGTCGGCGCCGCCCCGCGGCACCGCGGCGTCGAGTACGAGCCGTTCCTGCACGACGAGGTCGTGCTCGTCGTGCCGCCGGACGACGAGCTGGCGCGGCGGACGATCACGCTCGACGAGCTGAAGGGCGCGAAGCTGCTCGTGATGCAGGAGGGCGCGGGCGTCCGGCGGATGATCGACGACGAGCTGCACCGCGCCGGCCTGCGGCTGCGCGACCTCGACGTGAGGATCGAGCTCGGGCTGCAGGAGTCGGTGCTGAGCGCGGTGCGCGCCGGCTACGGGAGCACGTTCATCTCGCGCCGCGTCGTCGAGAACGACCTGGCCGCGGGAACGCTCGCGGAGGCGCGCGTCGAGGGGCTGCGGCTGGAGCGCGAGATCCTCCTCGTGCGCGCCGCGGGACGGTCGGAGACGCGGGCGGCGCGCGCGTTCCTCGAGTTCGCCGCGGAGCGCCTGCGGTGATCGTCCGCTGGGGCCTGCGCGAGCTGAACGACACGCTCGGCGACGTCGGCGTCGAGCGGCCGTTCGTCGTCGCGAGCGAGCGGTGGACGCACCTCGACGTGCCGCACGTGGCGTGGTGGAGCGAGGTGCCGTCGCATCGCGTCGAGGCGGCGCCGGATGCGGACGGCATCCTCGCGATCGGCGGCGGCTCGGCGATCGACACGGCCAAGCTCGCGTCCGCGCGCGCCGGGCTGCCGCTCGTCAGCGTGCCGACGACCTACAGCGGCAGCGAGTGGACGGCGACCTTCGGCATCCGCTCGCCCGACCGGCGCATGCAGGGCGGCGGCGGCGGCGCGCGGCCCGTCGCGATCGTCTACGACGTCGAGCTCACCCTCGACCTGCCACGCGCCGAGTCCGTCGGGACGGCGATCAACGCGCTCGCCCACTGCGCCGAGGCGACGTACGTCAAGGGCCGCAGCGACGAGGGCGACGCGGCGGCGCTCGCGGGCGCGGCCGCGCTCGCGGCCGCGCTGCCGCGCGTCGCCGCCGACGGCTCAGATTGGAGCGCACGCGACGAGCTGCTGCACGGCGCGGCCCACGCCGGACGCGCGCTCGCGCTCGCCGGCCTCGGGCTCGCGCACGCGATGGCGCAGGCGGTCGGCGGCCTCTACGGCCTGCCGCACGGCGTGATGAACGCGCTCTGCCTGCCGCCCGCGCTCGAGTTCAACCGCGACTACGTTCCGGCCGCGTTCGCCGAGGCGGTCGGCGGCGAGCCGGCCGAGCGCGCACGCGAGCTCGCCCGCCCCGGCGGCTTCGGCCGCCTGCGCGACCACGGCGTTCCGCGCGACGACCTGCCGCGCATCGCGGAGGCGACGGCGCAGCGCGGAGGGAACCGGAACAACCCGGTGGAGGCGACCCCCGAGGAGATCGAGCGGCTGTTCGCCGAGATCTGGTGAGCCGAGAATCATCCGCGAGAACGAGAGCGCAGCCGCTACCGTCGTCGCAGGGATGGGAGGGCGCACGAACATCGCCGCACGCGCGGGCCGCTGGAGCGCTGCGCACTGGAAGACGGCCGTCGGGCTGTGGGTGCTCTTCTGCGTCCTCGCCGTCGTCGTCGGCGGCGCCGTCGGCACGCACAAGCTGACGCAGGCGCAGACGGCGTCCGGGGGGACGGCCGCGGCGGAGCGGATCCTGGCCACCGCCGGCTTCCCCGGCCGCGCGGGTGAGAGCGTGCTCGTCGAGTCGAGGACGGCGGCCGTCGGTCCGCACGCGCCAGCCTTCGCGCGCGTCGTGCGGCAGGTCGTCGCCGCCGTCTCGGCGCAACCGGTCGTGACGAACGTCCGCTCGCCGCTCGCACCGGGGAACGGCGGTCAGATCTCCAAGGACGGCCGGGCCGCGCTCGTCCAGTTCCAGATCCGGGGCGCGCAGGACAAGGCGATGGACAAGGTGCAGCCGGTGCTCGACGCCGTCGCCGCCGTGCAGCGCGCGAACCCCTCGTTCCGCGTCGAGGAGTTCGGCGAGGCGAGCGCGAACCACGTGCTCAACCAGACGCTCGGCAAGGACTTCAAGCGCGCCGAGTACTCGTCGCTGCCGGTGACGCTGGTCGTCCTGATCTTCGCGTTCGGCGCGCTCGTCGCGGCCGGGCTGCCGGTGCTGCTCGGCTTCTCGGGCGTGCTCGCGACGATCGGCCTCGCGGCGGTGGCGAGCCACGTGTTCGCGGCCGGCGACCCGACGCAGTCGGTGATCCTGCTGATCGGGATGGCGGTCGGCGTCGACTACTCGCTGTTCTACATCCGCCGCGAGCGGGAGGAGCGCGCGGCCGGCCTCTCGAAGCGCGACGCGCTGCTGAAGACCGCCGGCACTTCGGGCCTCGCCGTCCTCATCTCCGGCGGCACCGTCATGATCGCGATGGCCGGGATGCTCTTCACCGGCAACGCGATCTTCACGTCGATCGCCGTCGGCGCCATGTTGATGGTCGCGGTGGCGCTGATCGGGTCGCTGTCGATCCTGCCCGCGCTGCTGTCGAAGCTCGGCGACCGCGTCGACAAGGGTCGGATCCCGCTGCTTGCGCGGCGAACCGGCCGCGAGTCGCGGCTCTGGGGCTGGGTGCTCGAACGCGTCCTCGCGCGGCCGTGGGTCTCGGCGATCGTCGCCGGCGGCGCGTTGCTCGCGCTCGCCGTGCCGGTGCTCCAGCTGCACACGCAGCTGCCGAGCTTCACCGACCTTCCGCGCTCGATCCCGATCGTCCGCACGTACGAGGCGATCCAGAAGGAGTTCCCCGGCGCGCAGACGCCTGCGAACGTCGTCGTGAGCGCGCCCGACGTGCGCGCGCCGGCGGTGCAGCGTGCGATCGCGGCGCTCGAACGGCAGGCGCTCGCGTCGGGTCGCGTCGAGGAGCCCGTCTCGACGAAGATCAACCCGCGCGGCGACGTCGAGCTCGTCAACCTGCCGCTCGTCGGCAACGGCGACGACGGCCGCTCGGTGGCGGCGCTCGAGCTGCTGCGGCAGACGATCGTGCCGCGCACGGTCGGTGCGCTCCCGGGGGTGGTCGCGCCGATCACCGGCGAGACGGCGGGCACGCACGACTTCAACGACCAGATGAAGTCGCACGCCCCGCTCGTGTTCGGCTTCGTGCTCCTTCTCTGCTTCGTGCTGCTGCTCGTCACGTTCCGTTCGATCGTGATCCCGCTGAAGGCGGTGCTGCTCAACCTGCTGTCGGCCGGCGCCGCGTACGGACTGCTCGTGCTCGTCTTCCAGCACACCTGGGCGCAGGGGATCCTGCAGTTCCACTCGAACGGCGCGATCGCTTCGTGGCTGCCGCTGTTCCTGTTCGTCGTGCTGTTCGGGCTCTCGATGGACTACCACGTGTTCATCCTCAGCCGGGTCAAGGAGCTCGTCGACGGCGGGATGCAGACGGAGGAGGCGGTCGCGCAGGGGATCAAGCGGACGGCGGCGACGGTGACGAGCGCGGCGATCGTGATGGTCGCGGTGTTCGCGATCTTCGTCACGCTGCACGAGATCGACATCAAGCAGATGGGCTTCGGGCTCGGCGCCGCGATTCTGATCGACGCGACCGTCGTGCGGGCGGTGCTCCTGCCCGCCGTGATGAAGCTGCTCGGCGACTGGAACTGGTACCTCCCGCGCTGGCTCGAGTGGCTCCCGCGCATCGACGGCGAGCGCCGGGTCGACGCACCGCCGCTCCCGGTCGACTGACGAGCCCGGGGCCCCGGAAAGCCCACCGGCGCGCTGAACAAGGCATAAACAACTCTAATCTCAGGTATTCTCGGAGCCGTGACGCGCGAGGCGCACTTCGACGTGCTTGTGGTCGGCTCCGGCGCGGCCGGGCTGGCGGCGGCCGTCTCCGCGGAGCGGGCCGGCGCGCGCGTCGCGCTCGCGACCAAGGGGTCGCTGCAGGCGAACAACTCGTCGAAGGCGCAGGGCGGGATCCAGGCCGCCTTCGGCGCCGACGATTCGCCGGAACGGCACGCGGACGACGTCATGCGCAGCTCGCACGACACCGCCGACCCGACGTTGGTCGAGGCGCTGACGGGCGACGCGCGGAGCGCGATCCGCTGGCTCGAGGAGCTGGGGGTCGAGTTCACGCGGGACCCCGACGGCGGCTACCGCCTGGCGCGCTGCGGCGGCGCGAGCGCGAAGCGCCTTCTGCAGGTCGGCGACCGCACGGGCCACGCCATCACGAAGGCGCTGCGCGAGGCGTGGGAGGGCTCCGGCGGGACGAGCTACACCAACGCGCCGCTGCGCGAGCTCGACGCCAACGGCGCCTGGCACGTGCGCGCCGGTGACCACGAGCTGAGCGCGACGACGCTGGTGCTCGCGGCCGGAGGACGCTGCTACGCGGAGGCGGAGCGGCGCGGCGAGCTGTCGACGAACCATCCGAACGCGACCGGCGAGGTGACGCGGCTCGCGATCGAGGCCGGCGCGGAGGCGCGCGACCTCGACGCGCTGCAGTACCACCCGAACGGCGGCGCGTGGCCGCCGAACATGCAGGGGTACTCGATCCCCGAGACGACCCGCGCGTACGGCGCCGTGCTGCTGAACGCCGAGGGCGAGGAGTTCACCGACTCGCTCGGCCCGCGCGACACGGTCAGCCAGGCGATCTTCGACGAGGTCGGCAAGGGCCTCGGCGTCACCACGCCCGACGGACGCCCTGCCGTCTACCTCGACACGACGCGCATCCCGCGCGCGGACGCCGAGGTGTCGCTCCCCTACATGCTGCGCAGGTACCGCGGCGCGGGCATCGACCCGCTCAGGGAGCCGATCCTCACCTACCCGGTGCTCCACTACCAGAACGGCGGCCTCGTCATCGACGCGCACGGAGAGACGACGCTCGAAGGCGTGTTCGCGTGCGGCGAGATCGCCGGCGGCACCCACGGCCGGAACCGCATGATGGGCAACAGCCTGCTCGAGTGCGTCGTCTTCGGGCGCCGCGCGGGACGGGCGGCCGCGGAGAAGGCGCGCGCGTGACGGCGCTCACCGCCACCGACCTGCAGCACGCCGTCGAGGACGCCGCCGCGCACCTGTACGTGTGGGCGCTCAAGGACATCCCGCAGGACCTGCGCGACGCGCTCGCGGCCGCCCGCGAGCGGGAGACCTCGCCGACCGGCCGGCGCGTGCTCGAGACGATCCATCGCAACGTCGCCGTCGCCGACGACGAGCGCAACCTCGTCTGCCAGGACACCGGCATCGCCGTCTACCACGCGACCGTCGGCGAGCACTTCCCGCTGCACCCGGCGCGGATCTACGAGGCGCTGCGCGCCGGCACCGCGCGCGCCACGATCGAGCATCCGCTGCGCTCGAACGCCGTGCACACGATCACACGTGAGCGCACGGGGCCGAACATCGGCTACCGGCTGCCGATCGTGCACTGGGAGTTCGTGGCGGACGGCGACGCGCTCGACCTGAAGTGCGTCCCCAAGGGGTCGGGCAGCGAGAACATGAGTTTTCTGAAGATGTGCGTCCCCGCCGACGGCGTGAAGGGCGTCAAGCAGTTCGTGCTCGAGTCGGTCGTCGGCGCCGGCGGCAAGCCGTGCCCGCCTGGGATCGTGGGCGTCGGCATCGGCGGCTCCGCCGACTACGCGATGCACCTCGCGAAAGAGGCGATCATGCGGCCGGTTGGGACGCGGAACCCCGACCCCGTGGTCGCGCGGCTCGAGGACGAGCTGTACGAGCTCCTCAACGAGACCGGCATCGGGCCGATGGGCCTCGGCGGCGACGTGACGGTGCTGCAGGTGCACGTCGAGCACGCGGACACACACATGACCCTCAATCCCGTCGCCGTCAACTACCAGTGCTGGGCCGCGCGCCGCGCCTCCGCGCGGATCGACGCCGACGGCGCGACGCACTACGACAGGGACGCATGACGACGACGCACGAGCTCACGTTCCCAGTCCACGACGCGGCCGAGATCCTGAAGCTGCGCGCGGGCGACGAGGTCGTCGTGCAGGGCCACGTGATCGGCATCCGCGACCGCACGCAGACCCGCATCTTCGACGACGGCCGGGAACCGCCGATCGACCTGTCGGGCGCGCTGCTCCTGCACACGGCGCCGAACGTCCGCAAGCTCGACGACGGCAGCTACGAGAAGATCTGCATCGGCACGACGACGAGCGCGCGGATGGCGCGGTTCACTGAGCCGCTCGGCCGGCGCTACGGCGTCCGCGCGATCTGCGGCAAGGGCGGCTTCCCCGACGAGTGCATCGACACGATGCGCGACCTCGGGATGGTCTACCTCGCGGTCGTCGGCGGCGCCGCCGCGCTCGAGACGACGCAGATCGAGGCGATCGAGGAGGTGGCGTGGGAGGACCTGATGCCGGAGTGCCTGTGGAAGTTCCGCGTCCGAGACTTCGGGCCGCTGATCGTCGGCATCGACGCGCACGGCGGGTCGCTGTACCGGGACGTGCAGGAGCGTGCGCGGCGCAAGCTGGAGGAGCTCCATGCACGGCTCTAAGCCCGACCTCGGCCTGCAGCGCGACGGCGGCCTGACGCACGTGCTCGACAAGGGCCTCGGCCCGCGCGCGTGGGAGGACCTGCTCGAAACCTGCGGCGACTACGTCGACATCGTCAAGCTGGGCTGGGGCACCGCCTACGTGACCGCGAACCTGCGGCGCAAGCTCGAGGTGCTGCGCGACAAGCGCGTCGTCATCGGCGGCACGTTCTTCGAGGTCGTCTACACGAAGGGCGCGTTCGACGACTACAAGCGCTGGCTCGCCGACCTCGGGCTGACGCACGTCGAGATCTCCGACGGCACCGTCGAGATGCCGCGCGAGCGCAAGCTCGAGCTGATCGCGGACTTCGCACGCGACTTCACCGTGCTCTCGGAGGTCGGCTCGAAGGACTCCGAGGTCGTGTTCGCGCCGTACGAGTGGGTCGAGTGGATCAAGGCCGAGCGCGACGCGGGCGCGTGGAAGGTGATCACGGAGTCGCGCGAGGGCGGCACCGCCGGCATCTTCAGGCCCTCGGGCGAGATGCGCACCGGGCTCGTCGACGAGATCGCGCACTCGATCGACTTCCACGACCTCGTCTGGGAGGCGCCGACGAAGGCGTCGCAGGCATGGTTCATCAAGCACTTCGGGCCCGAGGTCAACCTCGGCAACATCCCGCCCGAAGAGGTCATCCCGCTCGAGACGCTGCGGCTCGGGCTGCGCGGCGACACGTTGAAGGAGGTGCTCCTTGCAGACGCTGGATCTGCAGCCGACTGAGATCGAGGCGATGCCGGCCGAGGAGGTCGTCCGCTTCTGCCTGGAGCAGTGGCCGGGGCGGGTCGCGCTCGCGTGCTCCTTCCAGAAGGAGGAGTCGGTGCTGCTCGACATGCTCTTCGGGCTCGAGCCGAACGCGCGCGTGTTCGCGATCGATACCCACTACCTCTTCCCGGAGACGTACGAGCTCTGGCGCGAGGTCGAGCGCCGCTACGCGACGACGATCGAGGTGTTCGAGGGCCCCTCGCCCGAGGAGCTCGCGGCGCGGCACGGCGAGCGGCTCTGGGAGCGCGATCCCGACCTCTACCTCGCTGTCGCGAAGGTCGAGCCGCTCAACCGCGCGCTGCTCGGCCTCGACTGCTGGATCACGGGCGTCCGCCGCGAGCAGGCGCCGACGCGCGCGAACGCGGCGAAGCTCGGCTGGGACGAGGTGCACGAGCTCTGGAAGGCGAACCCGCTCGCCGACTGGAGCGACGACGACTGCTGGCGGTACATCAGGGAGCGCGGCCTGCCGTACCACGCGCTCCACGACCGCGGCTACGCGTCGATCGGCGACACGCACTCGACGGAGCCGGGGTCGGCCGCGAGGGCCCGCTGGGCGGGCACGGGCCGGATCGAGTGCGGCATCCACGTGAGCAAGGGGAAGCCGGCGTGAGCGTGCTCGCACGCAGGACGCTGTCGCACCTCGACGAGCTCGAGTCGGAGGCGATCCACATCATGCGCGAGGTCGCCGCCGAGCGGGAGCGCCCCGTGCTGCTCTTCTCGGGGGGCAAGGACTCGATCGTGCTGCTGCGGCTCGCGGAGAAGGCGTTCCGTCCGGCGCGGTTCCCGTTCCCGATCATGCACGTCGACACCGGCCACAACTTCCCGGAGGTGATCGAGTTCCGCGATCGGCGCGTGGCGGAGCTGGGCGAGCGCCTCGTCGTCGCGAGCGTGCAGGACTCGATCGACCGCGGGCGCGTGCGCGACCAGACCGGCCCGCGCGCGTCGCGCAACCAGCTCCAGACGGTGACGCTGCTCGACGCGATCGAGGAGCACGGATTCGACGCGGCGATGGGCGGCGCGCGCCGCGACGAGGAGCGCGCGCGCGCGAAGGAGCGCATCTTCAGCTTCCGCGACGACTTCGGGCAGTGGAACCCGCGCGCCCAGCGCCCCGAGCTCTGGAACCTCTACAACGCGCGCATCCGCAAGGGCGAGCACATCCGCGTCTTCCCGATCTCGAATTGGACGGAGCTCGACGTGTGGCAGTACGTCGCACGCGAGAACCTCGAGCTGCCCTCGATCTACTTCGCGCACGAGCGCGACGTGTTCAGGCGCGACGGGATGCTCTACGCCGTCTCGCCCTTCGTCGAGCGGTATCCCGACGAGGAGCCCTTCACCGCGACGGTCCGCTTCCGCACCGTCGGCGACATGACCTGCACCGGCGGCGTGCTCAGCGAGGCGGCGACGCTCGACGAGGTCGTCGGCGAGATCGCCGCGACCCGCGTCACGGAGCGCGGCGAGACGCGCGCCGACGACCGCGTCTCCGAGGCGGCGATGGAGGACCGCAAGCGTGTCGGGTACTTCTGATCCCGCGGTCGAGCTGACGGGCACCCTGTCGGACACCGAGCTCCTCCGTCTCGTCACCGCGGGGTCGGTGGACGACGGCAAGTCGACGCTGATCGGGCGGCTGCTCTACGACACGAAGCAGATCCTCGCCGACCAGCTCGAGCACATCGAGGACGCGTCGCGGCGCCGAGGCTACGACTACGTCGACCTCGCGCTGCTGACGGACGGTCTGCGTGCCGAGCGCGAGCAGGGGATCACGATCGACGTCGCCTACCGCTCGTTCGTCACGCCGCGCAGGCGGTTCCAGCTCGCGGACGCGCCCGGCCACGTCCAGTACACGCGCAACATGGTCACGGGCGCCTCGACCGCCGACCTCGCGGTGATCCTCGTGGACGCGCGCAAGGGCGTCGTCGAGCAGACGCGCCGCCACTCGTACATCGCCGCGATGCTCGAGCTCCCGCACGTCGTCTTCGCCGTCAACAAGATGGACCTCGTCGACTTCGCCGAGGAACGCTTCGACGAGATCGCGCGCGACCTCGCCGGCCTCGGCTCCCGCCTCGGACTGCACGACGCGCAGGTGATCCCGATCAGCGCGCTGCGCGGCGACAACGTGGTCGAGGCGACGCACGCGATGCCGTGGTACGCCGGGCCGACGCTGCTCGAGCATCTCGAGGGCGTCGAGATCGCCGCCGACCGCAACCACGACGACCGCCGGTTCCCGGTTCAGTGGGTGATCCGGCCGATGGCCGACGAGTTCCACGACTACCGGGGCTACGCCGGGCAGGTGGCGAGCGGCGACTGGCGCGCGGGCGACGAGGTCGTCGTCCTTCCCTCGGGCCTGCGCAGCCGCGTCGCCTCGGTCGAGGCTGCCGGCGTGGAGCTCGAAGAGGCGCTGCCCGGGCAGTCGGTCACGCTGCGGCTGGCCGACGACGTCGACGTCTCGCGCGGGGACATGCTCGCCGATCCCGCGTCGCCGCCCTCCGTCGCGCGCGAGCTGCTCGCGCGCGTGTGCTGGATGAGCGACCGGCCGCTCGAGGAGCGCGCGCGCCTGCTCGTCAAGCAGACGACGCGCACGGTCGCGGCGCGCGCCGACGAGGTCGTCTCGGTAGTCGACATCGCGACGCTCGAGGACCGTCCGCTGCCGGGGCGCATGGAGCTGAACGACCTCGGCGTCGTTCGTTTCCGCCTCGCCGAGCCGCTGATGGTCGACCCGTACGCGCGCAACCGGGCGACCGGCGCCTTCATCGTCGTCGACGAGGCGACGAACGACACCGTCGGCGCCGGCATGGTCGTGGAGGCGTCGTGACGCGCGCCGAGTCTCTGCGTGTGCGCGCCTGCGGCTGCGGCGGTCGCACGTGACCTGGCAGTTCGTCATCGCCGGGCTCGCCGTCGGGATCCTCGTCGGGATGACGGGCATGGGCGGCGGCAGCCTGATGACGCCGATGCTGATCCTGCTGTTCGGCTTCGACCCCAAGACCGCGGTCGGAACGGACATTCTCCACGGCGCGGTCTTCAAGTCCTTCGGCGCCTGGCGCCACCGGCAGCTCGGCAACGTCCACGTGCCGCTTGCGTTGTGGATGCTCGCCGGCTCGGGCCCGCTCTCCCTCGTCGGCGTGCAGATCGCGAGCTCGTTCTCCGACGCGACGACGTCGAAGATGGGCCAGATCGTCGGCGGGGCGCTCGTCGCAGGCGGCGTCGGCTTCGCCGTCAAGACGTTCCTGCGCGGCTACACCGGCGACGCGCCGCTGCACCTGACGGCGCGCGACAAGATCCTCGCGATCCTGATCGGCGCGACGTGCGGCTTCGTCGTCGGCCTGACCTCCGTCGGCTCGGGCACCTTCTTCGGCCTCGCGATGCTGCTCGTCTACCCGCTCACCGCGCGGCGGATCGTCGGCACCGACATGCTGCACGCCGCGCTTCTTCTCTGGGTCGCCGGCTTCGGGCACCTGATCCACCACAACGTCGACCTGCACGCGATCGGCTGGCTGCTGATCGGGTCGATTCCGGGCGTCCTGCTCGGCTCGCACCTCTCGGTGCGCGTTCCCGAGCGCGCGCTTCGCGTCGCGTTCGCGGTCGTGCTCGTGCTTTCCGGCATCAAGCTGCTCGGCGTCCCCGCGGCGACGCAGATCATCGAGGTCGGCCTCGCCGTCGCGGTCGCCGGCTTCGTCGTGTGGGGCGCGCTGCACCTGCGGACACGCCGCCTCGCGCCCGACAGCCTCTGAGAGAATCGGCGGCTCGTGGCTCGGGTCCTGTCGACGGGGGTCGTCCTCGCGCTGCTCGCGGCGACCGCGGCGGCCTTTGCCGTAACCGAGGGCGCCAAGCTCGAGCGCTCGCCGATCTACGCGACGCACGTCGACCCGTCGCCGCCCGTCTTCTCGCCGGCGGCGAAGGCGCTGCCGCGGCACGCGCGGAACGCGCACCTGACGGCGCACATCCGCTTTCGCCTCCGCGTGCGCGAGCGTGTCACCGTCTGGCTCGTCGACGCCCGCGGACGGCGCGTGCGCATGCTGCAGCCTCCGGTCACCGTCCCCGCGCACCACGGGCTCGACCTCGTCTGGGACGGCCTCGGCGACGCGGGGCTCGCGGTACCGGACGGCGAGTACAAGCCGGTCGTGAAGCTCGAGAACTCGCACCGGACGATCGAGCTGCCGAACCCGATCACGGTCGACACGAAGCCGCCCGTGATCCACGTCCGCAAGCCGCAGCACGCGATCATCTCGCCCGACGGCGACCACCACCACGACTCGTTCACGACGACGTACCGTCTGAGCGAGCCCGCGCACGCGGTTCTGTACGAGCGCGGGCATCTCGTCGAGTACACGCGCTTCCAGCCGCTCGCCGGGAAGCTCACGTGGAACGGCGAGCTCGGGCATCCGCCGCGTCCGGTGCGGCCCGGGCTGTACGTGCTCTATGCCGCCGCGCAGGACACGGCGGGGAACGTCTCGACGCCGTACCCGTTCGCGATCATCCAGGTGCGGTACGTCGTGCTCGCGCGGTCGCGCGTGGTCGTCGGGCCGGGCGCGACCTTCTTCGTGCGCGTGTCGACCGACGCGCCCTCCGTCCGCTGGAAGCTCGCCGGGCGCAGCGGCGTCGAGCGCAGCGGGACGCTGCGGTTCCGCGCCCCGAAGCGGCGCGGCAGGTTCCACCTCTACGTGTTCGCGGCCGGTCACGCGGCGCGCTGCACCGTGGTGGTCGCGTGACGGCGCACCTCGCGCAGGCAGGCGGCGTGATTGCGGCGTTCGGGCTCGCAGCGCTGCTCGTCGCGCCGAGGCGCGACGCGCGGATCGGCGGCCTCGCGGCGTGGGCGCTGGGCTGCCTGCTGCTCGCCGTCTACCTCGCGCCCCACGGCCACCACCGCCTGTTCGCGGCGGCCGCGGTCGTCGGTGTGATCCTCGCCGCCGCCGGCGCGTGGATCGTCGTGCGCGTGCCGTGGCTGCTCGCCGTCGCGACGCTCGCCTGCGTGCCGGCGCGGTTCCCGGTGCACGTGGGGCACGCGCAGGCGAACCTCCTGCTGCCGATGTACGGCGTCGTCGCGGTGGCGGCGCTCGCGCTCGCGTGGGAGCTGTTCGGCGACGACCGGCGCACGCGGGAGCTCGGCCCGCTCGCCGCGCCCGCGGCGGTGTTCGTCGCGTGGGAGGGGCTGTCGATCCTGTGGACGAAGGACCTGCGGCAGGGATCGATCGAGCTCCTCTTCTTCGTCCTGCCGTTCGGGCTGCTCGCGGTTGCGCTCGCGCGGCTCGCGTGGTCGCGCTTCTGGGTGCTGACGCTCTACCTGCAGCTGACGGCGATGGCGCTCGTCTTCGCCGTCGTCGGGATCGTGCAGTACGAGACGCGCGAGATCTTCTGGAACCCGAAGGTGCGCGTCGACAACGCCTACGCGCCGAGCGGGTGGTTCTACCGCGTCAACTCGGTCTTCTATGACCCGTCGATCTACGGGCGCTTCCTCGTCGTCGCGCTGCTCGCCACGGTCGTCGTGTTCCTGCGCAGGCGCGCCGACCCGCTCTGGCTCGTCGCGGCGGCGCTCGCGGCGGGGATCACGTGGGTCGGCCTGCTCGTGTCGTTCTCGCAGTCGTCGTTTGTCTCGTTGATCGTGGCGACGCTGCTGGGCGCGATCCTCGCCTGGCGCAAGCGATCGTTGTTCCTGATCGGCGCGGCCGTGCTCGCGCTCGTGGTCGCAGGCGTCGGCTCGCCGCAGGTGCGCCACCGCATCAGCGGGAAGACGTCCTCCTCGCTCTCCAACCTGACGAGCGGCCGGTCGACGCTCGTCTCGCGCGGCGTCAAGATCGGCGTGCACCACCCGCTGCTCGGCGTGGGCGTCGGCGGGTTCCGCAAGGCGGACGCCGAGGAGGCGCACACGCGCGGCGGCCGACCGTCGCACACGACGATCGTCACCCAGTTCGCCGAGGTCGGAGTTCCGGGCTTGCTCATCTTCCTCTGGCTCGTGGTCGCGACGCTCGCGCTCGCATTCCGCCGCCTCGGTGCGGGTTTCGCGGGAAGTGCGCGGCTCGCGTTCGGACTAGCCTTCGCCGCGATCCTCGTGCACAGCCAGGCGTACAACGCGTTCTTCGAGGACCCGACGACGTGGGCGCTGCTCGCGCTGATCGTCGTCGGCGTCCGCGCCGACGTGCTCGTGCCGCCGGAAGGCCGCACGTGATCCAGTCGATCGAGCGCGCGCTCGTGCTCGCGCCGCACACCGACGACGGCGAGTTCGGCTGCGGCGCGACGATGGCGCGGCTCGTCGAGGCGGGCGCCGACGTGCGCTACGTCGCGTTCTCGATCGCCACGCGGTCGCTGCCGGAGGGCTTCGCGCCGGACACGCTGGCGCGCGAGGTGCGCGAGGCGACCGCGGAGCTCGGCATCCCGCCGGCGAACCTGACGGTGCACGACTTCGACGTCCGCACGTTCCCGGAGCACCGCCAGGAGATCCTCGAGCTGCTGATCGAGATCTGGAACGACTGGCGGCCCGACTGCGTGTTCCAGCCGTCGCTCCACGACGTGCACCAGGATCACCAGACGATCGCGAGCGAGGGCCTTCGTGCGTTCAAGCGGACGACGGTGCTCGGCTACGAGATCCCGTGGAACAACCTCGACTTCTCCTACCAGGCGTACTTCACCTGCGACCGCCGCCACGTCGAGCGCAAGGTCGCCGCGCTCGAGAAGTACGCGTCGCAGCAGCACCGCCGCTACGCGAACTCCGAATACGTGTGGAGCGTCGCGCGCACGCACGGCATCAACGTGAATCGCGAGTACGCCGAGGTGTTCCAGGTCTACCGCGTGATCGCGTAGGGCGGAGGAACGCGGCTGTGGCCGACGTCTTCGACGACGCGATCGCGGACGCGCTCGACTCGCTGCCCGCGCCGCTGCAGCAGGGGATGGCGAACGTGGCGGTCGTGGTCGAGGACGAGCCGCCGCCCGGCGAGCGGCTGTTCGGTCTCTACCAGGGCGTTCCGCTGCCGGAACGGACGCACTTCGACAGCGGCCGCCTGCCGGACAAGATCACGATCTTCCGGGGCCCGCTCGAGCGCGCCTACGGCCGCGACCCGGCGCGGCTCGCGGCGGAGGTGCGGCGGACGGTGCTGCACGAGATCGCGCACCACTTCGGCATCGACGACGACCGGCTGGTCGAGCTCGACCGGTACTGAGGCGGTCGTCTAGCGGGGCAGCAGGTCGCCGAAGGCCTCGTCGACGACCGGGTCGACGTTCGCCGGGAGCAGTCCGTCCCGTTCGACGAGCGGGCGCAGCGCCTCGAGGTAGAAGCCGAGCTCCTCCGCGCGCGCGGGGTCGCCGACGCCGGCAGCCGCGGCTTCGAGTCGCGCGAAGCGCCAGCGGCCGGCGGCCGGGTCGCCCCAGTCGTCGGGCGCGACGGCCGACGGCCCGGCCGCCGGCTCCGGCTCCGCCTCGGCGGGCGCGGCCGGCTCCGGCTCGGGGCGCGCCTCCTGCTCCGGCTCGGCGGGCGCGGCCGGCTCCGGCTTGGCGGGCGGCTCCGGCTCGGCGCGCGCCTCCTGCTCATGCGCAACCCGGTCGGCCCGCGCGCGCTCGGCCTCCAGCTCGCGCTCCCGCCGAGCAAGCTCGGCCTCGCGCTGCTCCAGCTCCGCCTGCCGCTCGGCGAACACCGTGCGCGCCGCCTCCTCGACGCGGACGGCGAAGCGGCGGCGCCGCTCGAGTCTCGCCTCCCACTCGGCGAGCTCGCGCTCGCGCGCCGCCGGGTCGTCGTTGCGCGCGGTCAATGCTGCTGGACGGCCGCGCGAATGGCGTCGATGACGTGCTCGTGCACCAGGTCCTTGCTGAGGTACGTCATCCCGTGCTCGCGCAGGCGGTCCGCGACCTCCTCCTGTGCATGCCCCGTGAGCGCGATCACCGTCAGCGCGGCCCGACGCTCGCGCAGGCGGCGCGCCGCTTCGAATCCGTCGAGCACCGGCATCGAGAGGTCCATCAGCACGACGTCCGCCTCGGCGCTGTCGGCGAGCTCGACGGCCTCGGCGCCGTCGTGCGCGACGCCCACGACGCTGATGTCGGCGCAGCGGTCGAGCAGCGCCTCGAGCGCGCCCGCGAACACGTCGTGGTCGTCGACGATCAGGACGCGGACCGGGTCCGGGGTCACCGCGGCACTCTAGGAAATGCCTGCACTCGGGCGCGTTGTCGAACGATTGAACGAGTTTGCACTACGATCGGCCGATGCGGCCGCAAGCGGCGCCCGACGCCGGTGCGGCGACCGTCTGATGTCGCTGCCCGCCGACACCCACATGGGCGCGGTGCACCTGAGCGTGGCCGACCTGCGCCGTTCGCTTGCGTACTACCGCGACGCGATCGGGCTCGACGTGATCGACGAGGGCGGCGGCGAGGCAAGCTTCGGTGCGGACGCGACGGAGCTCCTCCATCTCGTCGAGCAGCCGGGTGCGCGGCCGGCCGACGGGTACGCGGGGCTGTACCACGTCGCGCTGCTGCTCCCCGAGCGCCGTGACCTCGCGCGCTGGCTGGCCCACGCCGCCCGCGCGCGCGTTCCGCTCGTCGGCGCGTCGGACCACTTCGTGAGCGAGGCCATCTACCTGCGCGACCCGGACCACCACGGGATCGAGATCTACTGGGACCGCCCGCGCGCGCGGTGGGAAGGACAGGTGCAGCGGATGGGCACCTGGCCCCTCGACCTCGACGACCTGCTCGGCGAGCTCGACGGCGGCGACGAGTTCGAACGCCAGCCCCCCGCCACGCGGGTCGGGCACGTCCACCTGCGCGTCGCGGCGATCGACGACACGGTCTCGTTCTACGCCGGCGTCGTCGGGTTCGACCTGATGGCCGAGCTCGGGCACCAGGCGGCGTTCCTCTCCGCCGGAGGCTACCACCACCATCTCGGCGCCAACACGTGGGAGAGCCGCGGCGCCGCGCCGGCTCCGACCGACACGGCGCGCCTGCTCGGCTTCACGATCGTCCTGCCGGACGAGGCGACGCGCCGGGAGTTCGCGTCGCGTGTCGGCGCGGACGACGACGGCACCGCGCGCGACCCCTCGGGCAACGTGTTCGCGCTCGCCCCCGCCGGCTGAACGGGCCTTGCGTGTCGCGCCGGCGATACGCCACAATCAGCACATGACGATCGGACAGCGGCTGATCGCGGAGGAGCACCACCTCCAGGAGATCGCCAGCGAGGGCTACCAGCCCGCCGCGCTCGTGATCGTGCTCGCGGCGATCCTGCTCGGCCTCGGCGTCATCGTCGGCCTCGCGCTCGGCGTGACGCTCGCGGTCTACTACTGGGTCTAGCTCGGCGCAGGCGCAGGCGCCGGCGCGGACGGCCGCCGTCTGTGCGTGGTCAAGCCGCTCGCCGTCGTCGCGGCCGCCCTCGTCGCGCTCGTCCTCGTCCGGGCGCACCAGCCGCACCCGAGCGCGCCGTGGCGCGTCACGTCGTCCCCGTTTCGGATCGACCTGCTCCACGACGACCGTGTCGTCACGTCGCTCGGCGGCGACGCACCGCTCACGTACGTGACCGCTGCGGGGGTGCAGCACCGGTTGACGCGCGTCGTCGCAGAACGGCAGTCGCGCGCAGAGCCCGTCCTCACCGTCGCGACGGACGAGCATGCCCGCACGGCGCGCGTGACGGTGCGTGTGACGCGGCGCGGGCTGCAATTGTCGTACGCGCTCGACCGCCCCGACGGCGTCGCGGCGCTCGGCTACACGCTGCGTGCGTCGTCGTCGGCGCACTTCCTCGGCACGGGCGAGCGCCAGCGCTGGGTCGACATGCGCTCGACTGTCGTCCCGTTGAAGGTCTACAACGACTGCGCGAGCTCGTCGCCGACGACCTTCTACGCGTCCACGGCCGGCTTCGGCAGCTGGATCGAGTCCGACGGCGTCGGACGCATCGCGTTTCCCGGTGCGGTCGACGACTCGACGTTCGCCTGCGATCTCGGCTCGCCGCCGTGCAGTGTCGGGCCGCCGGTCGCCGCGGTGCGCGTCTGCCTGAAGCAGGCTGCGGTCGCGTTCGACGTCGCGTTCGGCTCGCTGACGCAGCTCGTTCGGACTCACGCGGCCGCCACCGCCTTTCCGCGACCCCCGTGGCTGCCGCAGTTCGCGCTGATCAAGTGGCGCGATGTCGTCGCCGGCCCGCGGCGACCTGTTCGACGACGTCCACCAGCTTCGCTCGCGCAACCTCCCGATCGGCTGGATCCTCCTCGACAACCCATGGGAACAGGGCGCGGCGCACGGCTGCTACGGGTCGCTCACGTTCGACCGTTCGGCGTACCCGGACCCGAAGGCGACGATCGCGCGCATCCACCGGCTCGGAGTCCGCTTCATGCTCTGGATCTCGCCGCAGATCGCGCGTGGCCCCTGCCCCGTGCCGTCGCTTCCGGACGGGTACCTGACCGGCAACGACAGAGTCTTCGTGCGCGACCTCTCGAACCCCGGCGAGCGTGCCGAGTTCACGCGCGACCTGCGCCGACTCGTCGCGCTCGGCGTCGACGGTTTCAAGGGCGACCGCGGCGACGAGATCAACCTCGAGCCCGACCGGCTCGTCGGCGGAAGCGGGACGACGATGCAGAACGCGTACACGCGGCTGTACGCGGAGTCGATCCGACAGGCGTTCGCCGGAACTCGCGGCGCGGCGTACGCGACACTCGACCGCACGTTCGGCTACGGCGCAGGGCCGCTGCTTCCCGGCGCGGTCGGACCTGACGAGCCGCAGACGTACACCGGCCTGAGCGGCGCAATTCGGGCGGCGCAGACGGAAGGCTTCACGGGCGCGGTCGTTTGGGGCTCCGACGTCGGCGGCTACGTCGGCGGGTCGCTGACCCCGACGGTGTTCGTGCGCTGGGCGCAGTTCGCGGCGCTGACGCCGATCTTCGAGGTCGGCGGCGGGGGCGAGAACGCGACCTTCTGGAACTTCGGGGCGGACACGGTCTCGCAGTTCGCGGCCGCGGCGACGCTCCACTACGAGCTCGTGCCGTACCTGTACGAGCTCGCGCGCGAGGCGACGACGACGGCGCTGCCCGTCGTCCGCCCGCTCGGGCTCACGTGGCCGGGCGACCCGCGCGCGTGGTCACACGACGGCGAGTTCACCGTCGGCGACGCGCTGCTCGCGGCGCCGCTCACGAGCGACGACCAGTATCGGCGGTGTACCTCCCGCGGGGCACGTGGATCGACTTCTTCACCGGTCGCCGCGTGCGCGGCGGCGCGACCGTGCGCCGCAGGTCGGGTCCCACGACGTTCCCGCTCTACGTGCACGCCGGCTCGGCGATCGCATTCGGCCTGCGCACGCCCGAGCTTTGGCGCGCGCGCTGGCGCACGAACGACCTGCAACGCGGCGACCGGCAGGGATGGCTCGTCGCGCCCGCGCTCGGCCTGTCGACGTCGGCCCGCGACCGGGCGACGACCCTCGCCGTCGCGACCGACCGGTGCGGCGCGACCGTCATCCGCCTGTCGCGTCCGCTGCGCGAGCAGCAGTTCCTCGTCCTGGCGCCCGCCCGCGTCTGTCGCGCCCGGCTCGGCGGCTCCTTGCTGACGCGAGTGACGACGTCGGCGCTGCGCGGGCGCGCGTCGGGGTGGGCGGCGGTTCCGGGGCGGCCGCACGAGCTCGTCGTCAAGACGACGGCGGCGGGCGACCGCGCGCTCACGCTCACGCCCTGCGGGTGAGCTGCTCGGGCAGCGGGTGCGCGTGCAGCACGACGAGCGTCTTCGTCGGCCGCGTCAGCGCGACGTAGAGCTCGCGCAGCCCCTGCGCGTGCCCCGCGATCAGCGCCGGCTCGACCACGACGACGTGGTCGAACTCGAGCCCTTTCGCGCCGCGCGGCGTGAGCACCGGCACGCCGTCCCAGAGGTCGCCGGCGGGAAGGGCGCCGACGAGCTCGTCGGGGACGATCACCGCCAGCAGCCCGTCCTCGCGTGCGAGGCGCGCCGCCTCTCGACAGGCCTCCGCGAGCAGGTGCTGGCGCTCGACGCGGCGGATGGTGGGCGCGGCTGCGCCTGTCCGGTACGAGATCGGCGGCGCGACCGCGGGCGCAATCGTCTCGAGCAGCGGCAGCGCCAGCTCCATGATCTCGCGCGGCACGCGGTAGGCGTGCCGGAGCTCCTCGACCGCTGCCTCGTCGCCGCGCGGAAGGTGCGGGAGCACCTCGTTCCAGTCGCGGTACAGCACGGCGCCGGTTGCCTGGGCGACGTCGCCGAGAATCGTCAGCGCGCCGGTGCGCGAGCGGCGGCCCACCGCGCGGAGCTGCATCGGCGTCAGGTCCTGCGCCTCGTCCACGATCACGTGTCCGTACGACGGCGGCGGCTCGCCGAGCAGCGCACGCGCCTCGTCGACGAGCGGGACGTCCGCCTCCGACCAGCCGTCCGCGCGCGCGACCAGGAGCCGCTGCTCGTCCGCGGCGAGGACGCCGTGCGCGGCTTCCGCGAGCGCGCGCCGCGACGTCAACAGCCGCCGCACCAGGCGGTCGGGATCGACGACCGGCCAAGCGGCCTTCAGCACGCGGTCGAGATAGCCCTGCGCGCGGAGGGCGCGCTCGACGTCGTCGAAGCTGCGGACCGCTGCGCCGCCCAGGACGCGGCCGTAGTCCTCGTAGAAGCGACGGAGCAGAGCCATGCGGAACCGCTCGCGGTCGGCGCGCGCGAGCCCCCGCACCTGCGTCGCCTCGAGCAGCGCGCGCACCTCGCGCTCGCGGACGCACACGAACGACCCCTCGAGCCGGAGCACGAGCTCCTGCGGGTCGCTGCGCAGCGCGCGCTCGGCGGCGTTGCGGATCACGGCGACCATGCGGGGGTCGGCCTTGAGCGCCGCGACGTCCGGCGCGTCGACACGCGTCGGCGCCACGCCGTCGACGAGCTCCGACACGGCGCGCTGCTCGACGGCGTCCTCGCCGAGCGCGGGCAGCACGTGCGAGACGTACTCCATGAACGTCCGGTTGGGCCCGACGACGAGCACGCCGCGGCGCGCGAACCGCTCGCGGTGCGTGTAGAGCAGCCAGCTCGCGCGATGCAGGCCCACCGCCGTCTTCCCGGTGCCCGGACCGCCCTGGATCACGAGCGGCGTGTCGCCGTCCGCGGTGATCAGGCGGTACTGATCGGCCTGGATCGTCGCGACGATGTCGCGCATGTGCTGCTCGCGGCTGCGCTCCAGCTCCTCGAGCAGGAAGTCCTCCACTCCCGCGCCGTCGACCATCGAGCCGTCGAGCGTCTCGTCTGCGATGTCGAGCAGCGTGCGGCCGCTGGTGCGGAAGCGACGCCGCAGCGTGACCCCATGCGGATCCTGCGGCGTCGCCGTGTAGAACGGCCGCGCCGCCGGCGCCTGCCAGTTGACGACGACCTGCCGGCGCTCCTCGTCGTGCACCCAGCGGCGGCCGACGTACAGCGGCCGGTCCGCGAGCTCGACGTCGAGGCGCCCGAAGCACAGGCCGCGGTCGGCATCCTCGAAGGTGCGCAGCCGCTTCGCGGCCCAGGCGTCCATCCCCGCCTGCGCCACCTCGCCGTCCACGCGGTCGCCCGCGCCCGCGACCGCGACGCGCATCCGCTCGAGGTGCGCGTACGCCGAGTCGACGTACGCCTGCTCCGCCGCCAGCTCCGGGTGGCTCACGTTTCCCAACCTACCGCGGCGGTGACGACCCGCCCGTGGCGGAGACGCGCTCGATCCTCTACGACGCGGACGGGAACGAGACGGACGACGAGACCCGCGCCGTCCGCGGCGCCGTCGTCGAGGTCGGCGCCGACGGCACGGAGCGCGAGCTCGAGGCCTGGACGGTCGACCCGCGGCCCGCCGACGACCCGTACTAGGGGACACCCGGGGTCAGACCCGGGTCAGACCCCGCGACGCCGCGAACCGAGGAGCCATGCGCCGTCGCACGGCCGCGGGGGCCGTCCGCGCGCCCCAGGGTGGGGTCAGACCCGGGTCAGACCCCGCGCGGACCTGCGACCCGCTTTCGCGCGTATCTCGTCACGTGAACCGGCGCGAGTTCCTGGCCGCCGCGGCCGTGGCCCCGTTCGCCGTGAGGACGGTGGTCGCCGCCGCGGCGGCCGCGGCAGCCGCACCGGTCGCGCTCGTGACCTGCGACACGGAGGCGCGCCTCGCCGTCGTCGACCTCGGCGCGTTCCGCGTGGTGCGTTCGATCCGCACCGTCGACGACCCGCGCGCGGTCGAGCTCGTCGGCGACCGCGCCGTCGTGTGCCACACGGCAGCCGGCGCCGTCTCGATCGTCGACGCGCACGGCGTCAGGCACGTCCTGCGCGACTTCGTCGAGCCCCGCTACGTCGCCGCGCACCCGGACGGCGTGCATGCGTTCGTCAGCGACTCCGGCCGGAGCAGCGTCTCCGCCGTCGACACGCTCCGTGGACGCGTCGTCGCCCGCGCGTCGCTGCCGGGGTGGGCGCGCCACATCACGATCGACCGCACCGGCCGCATCGTCTGGGTCAGCCTCGGCAACGCGTCGGAGCACGTCGCGGTCGTCGAGACGAGCCGGCTTCGCCGCACCGCGCTGCTGACGCCGGGCTTCCTCGCCCACGACGTCGGCCACGCGCCGGACGGGCGCCTGTGGATCACGTCGGGCGCGTCGCGGGAGCTCGCCGTGGGACATGCGACGCATCCGGCCGACCTTGCGCCGCAGCACGTGACGTTCGCGCCCGACCGCGCCTTCGTCACGAGCGGCGACTCCGGCACGCTGCACATGCAGACGCTCGACGGCCGCATCGTGCGCACGACGCCGATTCCGACGGAGTCGTACAACGTCCAGTACGGATTCGGCCGGGTGGTCACTCCGTCACTCCTACGCGGTACGCTCACCGTGCTCGACGCGCGCGGGTCGCTGCTCGCGCAGGTCCAGGTCGCGTCGTCGTGCCACGACGCATGCCTGCTGCCGGCCTAACACCTTTACGGAAGCCTTACGCCCCGCAGGGTGGATGTTGAGGACCGACAGGGAAGATGGGCGCGGATGAAGCGCCTGCTCGCCGTAGAGCTGCTCGCCGGCGCCGTCCTCGCGGCCGGCTCGACTCCCGCCTCCGCCTCGGCCGTCTGCCGCAACCGGATCCTCAACCAGTGGGAGGCGACCGGCAAGATCTCGACGACGTATCCGATCGCGTGCTACCGCCAGGCGCTCGCGTACGCGAAGCACATCCCCGATCTCGAGGTCTACTCGTCGCTTCCGACCGACATCCGCGCCGCGATGGCGGATGCGCTCGCCCGCCGGCACGGAAAGAAGGCCGCTGCGGTCGTCGTCTCGAAGAACTTCCCGACGCGGTCGAACCAGCGGCTCGCGACGCGCCGGCGGGCGAAGAAGCCGGGCGTCGGGGTCGTGACGACGGCCACCCCGACGTCGACGGGCCCGCTCGCAACCGGAACGAGCGCCACCGGCGGCGGTGGTCCCGGCCTGCCCGTGCCGCTGCTCGTGCTCGGCGGCCTGGCGCTGCTGCTCGCGGCGGCCGGTGCTGCCGGGCTGATCGTGAAGCGCCGCCGCGGCGGCCCCGGCCGGCCCGCCTAGAGACTGGGAACGAGTCGCCGCAGCCGCTGCCGCTCTGCCGGTAGGTAGAAGCCGAGCAGGGCCAGCGCGAGCGGGTACGCGGCGACGAGAAGCAGCGAGGGCGCGAACGGAAGGCTCGCCGCGCGCGCCGCGACGTCGAGCCCGACCGCAGCGCCGACCGCGGTCACGACGCGGCGCCACTGGTACGGCACCGGGTAGACGTGCTGCGCGTACAGCGTCATGCCGACGAACAGCACGACGTACGACGCCAGCGTCGAGATCGCCGCGCCGACCATCCCCCAGCGCGGGATGAGCCAGAAGTTGAGTCCGACGTTCGCCGCCGCGCCGACGCCCGTGACGACCCAGTTCAGCTGCGTCTTGCGCGCGCGGCCGCTGCCGATCGCGAGCACGGTGTAGCCCGCGTAGACCGCGCCCGCGAACGCGAGTAGCGCGATCCCCTTCGCCGCGCGCTGGTAGTCCGGCGCGGTCAGCAGCGCCGTCCACCACGGCGCGAGCGCGCCGAGCGCGAGCGCGACCCACGACGCGAACACGAGCAGGTACGTCAGCACGAACGCATACGTCCGCCGGGCCTCGCGGTCGTCTTCGATCGAGTACGCGAAGGCGGGCCACGCGGTCCGGAACGCGATCATCACGAACGTGATGACGCCGGCGATCTTCACCGCCGCGGAGTAGACGCCGACCTCTTTCTTGCCCCAGTACCACACGACGAACTCGCGGTCGACGAAGTTGATCACCCACAGCGCGAGCGCCGACGGGACGAGCGGCATCCCGAAGTGCTGCATGCGCCGGAACAGCCGCCGGTCGAACTCGAGGCCGAGCTGCTCGTTCCGGTACGCGAGCAGGACGACGTAGACGACCAGCGTGCCGGTGAAGTTGCCGGCGACGAGACCGACGGCGCCCCAGTGGAATACGGCGACGAACACGACCATCGCCGCGACGGTGATCAGCACGTTCGCGAGGCTCGCCAGCGCGTACGACGTCGAGCGCTCCTCCGCGCGGAAGAGGTTCGTCAGCTGCTGGTAGTTCGTCTGCGCCCAGAGACCGACTGCGCCGGCGCGGACGAGCGTCGGGTCGTGCCCGAGGCCGAGCCAGTGGCCGAGCGGCGCCGCGAACACCAGGCCGGCGGCGAGGCCGATCGTCGCGCTCGCCATCGTGAACCAGAACGAGGTGCGCACGACGGTCAACCGCTCGACCGGCTCGTTCGTGTCGAAGTAGAAGCGGAAGAATGCACTCGAGATCCCGAGCTGCAGCACGATCGCGAGCACGGCCGTCGCGGCGGTGACGATCTCGACGCGGCCGTATGCCCCCGGCGGCAGGTAGTGCGTGTACAGGGGCAGCAGGATCGTCGCGAGGATCCGCGAGACGAGCCCGCCCAACCCGTAGATCGCGGAGTGGCGCCCCAGGCGCTTCAGCTCGTGGCCGAGCCGCATCTACAGCGAACGGTAGACGTCCAGCAGGCGGTCGGCGATCCGGTCGATGTCGTGCACCTGCTCGACGTATGCACGCCCGGCCGCGCCGAGCTCCCGGCGCAGCGCCGGCCGTTCGACGAGCGGGCGGAGCGCGTCGACGAGCGTCTCCTTCGTCGCCGGCACGATCGGAATCCGCATGCCGTAGCCCTCCGCGCTTCGCTCCACGACGTCCGGCTTCAGGTAGGTCACGACCGGCTTGCCGAGCGCCATGCACTCGAGCGCGAACACACCGTGCCAGCCCGCGTAGAGCTGGTCGACGACGATGTCCGCGCGGGCGTAACGCGCGCGCGCCTCGTCGTGCGGCACGCCCTCGACGACGTCGAGCTCGACCGACAGCCGGGCGCACGCGTCGATGACGTGCTCCGTCCCCTTCTTCTCGCGGTTCGACGGCGCGTGCACGACGAGCGGACGCGGGCTGTCGGACGGCGGCACCGGCGCGAACGGCCGCAGGTCGAGGCCAGGCGGGACGACGTGCGCGTGCGGCACCCAGCGCTGCGCGTCGTAGGAGCCGACGATCTCCGCGTCCGCTCGCTCGCCGTAGGCGAGCTCGGCACGCGGCTTGCCGCGGATGTCGGAGCCGAGGTAGTGGAAGACGCTCTTCTTGCGCAGCGCGCGGAGGAGCGGGAACTGGACGGACTTCGGCAGCAGCGTCAGGCCGAAGTAGAAGTGGAAGACGTCGGTGCGCGGCGCCAGCCGCGCGAACGCCGCGGCCTGCTGCGCGAGCCGCTGCGGCAGCGGGCCGTGGCGGTCGAGGCTCCAGTCGGCCTCGGGATGCAGGCGGCCGCGGTTGAAGACGACGAGCCGCGCGTCGACGCCCTTCCGCCGCAGCGCCTGCACGTTCTCCCACGGGATGCCGGCGATGTTGACGGGGCAGTGCGTGACCCGAAGCGCCATGTCCTGGCTCAGAGCCCGGCCAGGGCCGAAAGCGGCAATTGGGCGTGTGATGCAGGCCGCCGCCGGGACGCAACGGCCGCCACGGCAGGATCGGGCTCCATGTCCAAACGAGCCATGTCCTGGCTCAGAGCACGTCCATGGCCCGCGGGGACGTGTCGAACTCGAGCTGGTCGAAGTAGCGCAGCGCGGTTCGGCCCGGGCGGACGCGAGTCGCGTACGCGCGCAGCTCGTCGTCGGAGATCTCGCCCAGCGCGCGCTTGACGCCGAGGTACGGCAGGTTGAGGTCTTCCTGGTAGACGATCGTCGAGATGCGCGGATTGATCTCGATCACGTGCTCGCCGACGAGCTGGATGTTGAAGAAGTGCTCGATGCCGAGCTCGCAGACGATCACGTCCGCGAGCCGCATCAGCTCGGCGTCCTCGAGCGTGACGAAGTACATCGCGAGCCCCGCGCGCATCGCCTCGCGCGTCTTCGGATGCCCGAGCACGACGGAGCGCCGGTCGGCGATGCCGTCGACCGTGCGCTCGCCGCCGGTCGCGAGCTCCATCACGAGCAGGTCCGGGCCGCCCTCCGGCGGCAGCAGCTCGACCGCCTCGTCGAGCCGCATCGCCACCGATCCCGGCCGCTCGTGCAACAGCTGGTGCGCGCGGTCGACGGACGCGTCGAGGATCCGAAAGCCGCGCGAGCCCGACGAGAAGACCGGCTTGAAGCACACCGGCCGCTCCGGGTAGCCGAGCTCCTCCGCTGCGGCCGCGACTGCGTGTCCGCCGTTCACGCGCCTGAACCGCGGCGCCGGGACGCCGAGCCGGTGCAGTAGCTCGTACGTCTCCGCCTTGTCGTTTGAGCGCCGGATCGTGTCGGGGCTCGAGACGAGCACCGGCATCGGGAACCGGTTGACGTGCTCGGCGAGGCCGGCGAGGTCGAAGGACGACTGGGGCAGGATCGCGTCGACCCGCTCTCGTGTCGCGACGTCGAGCATCGCGTCCGGAAACGCGGGATCCGACCCGGCCGGGACGCGGTGGAACGCGTCGCAGAGATGCCGGCCGACCGAGCGGTCGCTCATGTCGGTGCCGACGAGCCGCACGTCGCGCTCGCCGTTCGAGCGCAGCGCGCGCAGTAGCGCCGCGGTTCCGGGCGCGCCCGCCGCGCTCACCAGCACCGTGATCGGCTTCACGCCGCCACGGTAGTCACGTGAGGTCGATCCGGTCCTGCCGCAGGTGCTCGAGCCGCACCGCGCGGTCGTGCTCGAGCATCGACTCCATCGTCTCGCGCATCGTCGCGCCGTCGAACGCCCAGATCTCCGGGTGCGTCAGCAGCTGCAGCCAGTCGAACTCGCCGCGCGCGAGCGCGTCGTGCGGGCAGCCGTTCCGCCACCGGTGGTTCGAGTCCGAGCGGTAGCGCGCCGGGTCGAAGAACGGCGGCGCCATCACGTTGACGGCGCCGTCGACGTTCGAGTGCATCCACGACGGGTCGGGGTTGTGCCACGCGAAGACGCGGTCGAAGCGCTCGTCGAGGTCGACGTGCGGGTACACGGCGTGATGCGCGACGCGATGACCGAGCTCGCGCAGCCGCGCGACCGCGCGCTCGCCCGGCTCCGAGGCGAGGTTGTAGAAGACCGACCGCGTCATCAGGAACCACGTCGACCACGCGCCCTCGTCGGCCTCCACCTCCGCGAGCACGAGCGCGGCGTCGAGCGACAGGTCGACGTCGTGGCGCAGGAGCAGGTCGCCGGGCTGCGGCGGCCGGTCGAAGCCGGCCCACCGGTAGCCGCCGGCGCGGGCGGCCCGGAGCAGCTCGCGGTAGTGCTCGAGCGAGAAGTCGCAGGCTGCGGCGAGCGCCTCCGCCGGACGAGTCACTCGACCTCCACGTCGAGGAGCCGCGCGGCCGCCTCGGCGCGCTCGAGCGCTTCGATGCTGGTCTCCGCGGTCGCGATCACGTAGCCGCGCCGGTCGCCGTCGAGCCGCACGGGGCGGATCGTCTCGCCCACCTGCAGGTAGCTCTCCGCCTGCACCACTCCCGGAAATGCAAGCACCTTATCGAGCGGCCCCACGCGCTTGACGCGGCCCGTCGGCAGGGGGCCGGGCTGAGCCGTGAGGAACCGGATCGCGAGCGGCTGCGAGAACTTTGGCCGCACGAGCTCGTCGGGGAGCTCCTCGCCGAGCGCTATCCGGATCTGCAGCTCGACGAGGTCGACGCCGACCGCGAATCGCACCAGGTCGGCCATCTGCCCGCCCGGAATGCGGGCGGCGCACTCGACCACGACGACGCGGCCGTCCGCCGTCGCGATCAGCTGCGGGAACGCGATGCCGGTCGCGAGCCCGAGCGCGTGCACGGTGTGCACCGCGACGCGCTCCGCCAGCTCGAGCTGGTCGCCGAACACGGACGCCGGGTAGACGTGGATCCAGCCGACGCCGAAGCCGATCCCCGGGGGCCGTAGCCGGTCGGAAAGCGTGAGCGGGATCGCGTCGCCGCGCCGCGCGAGGACGATGCCGTTCATCTCCGTGCCGTCGACGAACTCCTCGAGGATCGCCTCGCCGGTCGGGGACGCGATCAGCGCCTCGTGGAGGTGGGCCTCGACGTCGTCGAGCGAGTCGACGCGGAAGACGCCGCGCTGGCCGCCCGAGTCGGCGGGCTTCAACACCGCGGGGAAGCCGACCTCGTCGGCCGCGCGCCGGCGCTCCGACATCGTCCGGATCGCCGCGAACCGCGGCTGCGGCACGCCGGCCTCGGCGAGCCGCCGCCGCATCGCGACCTTGTGCGTCATCAAATGCGCGGTGCTCGTGCCGATGCCGGGAAGCCCCCGCGCTTCGGCGATCGCCGCGACGACCGGCACGGCGCGGTCGGCGCTGACCGTCAGCACGCCGTCGAGCTTCAGCCGCGCGGTCGCCTTGAGCACCGCCTCGACGTCCGAGAAGTCGACCACCTTCGCGACGTCGGCTTCCCGCAGTCCCGGCGCCTCCGCGTCGCCGTCGACGGCGGCGACGCGAAGTCCCATCTCCTTCGCCTGCGCGATCGCACGCTGCTGGTGGCGGCCCGCGCCGACGAAGAGGACGGTCTTCGCCACCCGCGCGATGCTACTGCGGCGGCCGTGGCGCGGCCGGGCGGCGGCGGACGTCAGGCCGCGCGACAATGGCGTAGTCGAGCGGCGCGAAGAGCTGCGCGGTGATCCGCTCGTCGTCGTGCGGCGGCGGCGCGTTGAGCCAGCGGATCTCGACCTCGCGGAAGCCCGCATGGCGGACGAGTAGCTCGAGCGTCTCGGGGACGAGCGGCTGGGCGTGCGTCAGGTCGGCGAAGTAGTGCCGCAGCGCCGCGGGCGTCGCCGGGTTGATCGTCTCGGCGACGAGCAGGCCGCCGGGGCGCAGCGCCGCGCGCGCAAGCTCCAGGAAGCGCCCGAGCAGCGGCGGCGGCAGGTGCTCGACGACCTGCAGCGCCGTGATCGCCCCGAGATCATGTGCGTCGGCCAGCGCCTCGAAAAGGTCCTGCTGCTCGACCGCGAGCCCGTCGCCGCGCGCGAACGCGACCATGTCCGCGTCCGCGTCCACGCCGCGGGCCTCGATCCCCGCCTCGCGCAGCAGTGCGAGCAGCTCCCCGCGTCCGCAGCCGACGTCGAGCACCGGAGCGCGCCCGCGCAGCAGCTCGACGTAGGGGCGCTGCCGCTCGCGCACCTCCGCAGCAGGCGCCCGCATGCGCGACTCGTAGACGAAGTAATCCGGCAGCGCGTCCTGCCGCGGCTGCGCCGCGACGGTGCGTGGTGCGTCGCCGGCGCGGCGCTCGAGCCGCAGCAGCCGCTCCTCGAGCTCGCGTACGCGCCGCTCGGCCGCCGCGGCGCGCGCGGACGCGTCGTCGATCCGCTCCGAGAGCGCGTCGGAGACAGCGAGGATCGCGTCGTTGAACGCGCGCTGCGCTCGCGCGAGCGGCTCCGCCGCGCGCGCGAGCCGCCGCTTGAGCGGTCCGCCGGCGACTGGGGCCGCCTCGACCGCGCGCGCGGTTTCCGCCCGTGCCCGAGGGTCCACGCGCCAAAGCTAACCTTCGCCGCATGCTCGAGGGGAAGCGCATCTTCGTCACCGGCGGCGCGGGCTTCATCGCGACGACGCTGGCGCGCGAGCTCGTCGACCGCAACACGATCGTCGCCTACGACAACCTGCACCGCGACGCGCTCTCGGGCACCGACCTCGGCGACCACCCGAACTTCGAGCTGATCCACGGCGACGTCCTCGACGCGGACGCGCTGCGCGAGGCTGCGGCGGGCGCCACGCACGTCGTCCACTGCGCCGCGATCGCCGGCGTCGACACGGTGCTCGAGAGCCCCGTGCGGACGATGCGCGTGAACGTCATCGGCACGTACAACGCGCTCGAGGCGGCGCTCGCGACGGGGTCGACGCTCGAGCGCTTCGTCGACTTCTCGACGAGCGAGGTCTTCGGAACCCACGCGTTCCGCGTGCAGGAGGGGCAGGTGTCGACGATCGGCTCGGTCGGCGAGGCGCGCTGGACGTACGCCGTCTCGAAGCTCGCCGGGGAGCACATGGCGCACGCGTACCACGACGAGCTCGGGCTGCCGACCGTGACCGTCCATCCGTTCAACGTCTACGGGCCCGGGCAGATCGGCGGCGGCGCGATCCGCGCCTTCATCGAGGCGGCGCTCGCCGAGCGCGACCTGAGGATCCACGGCGACGGGTCGCAGATCCGCGCGTGGACGTACGTGACGGACATGGTGGCCGGCGTGCTCGCCTGCCTGGAGCACCCGGCGGCCGTCGGGCAGACCTTCAACATCGGCAACCCGCGCTCGGCGGTGACGATCTACGACCTCGCGCAGCGCATCAGGCGGCTGTCGGGCGCGCCTGTCGACATCGTCTTCCAGCCGTTGCACTACGCCGACGTCGAGCTGCGGATCCCGAACGTCGAGAAGGCGCGCGAGCTGCTCGACTGGGAGCCGGTCGTCGAGCTCGACGAGGGCCTCGAGAAGACGATCGCGTGGTACAGGGCGAAGGCGCTCGCATCCGCCTAGGACTGCCCGACCTCGGCGACGCCGAGCTGGCCGAGGTGCGTGAGGTCCTCGACAGCGGCACGCTGACGATGGGTCCGAAGGTGGCCGAGTTCGAGCGCGAGCTCGCGCGCGCCTGCGAGGTCGAGCACGCGCTCGCGGTCTCGTCCGGGACGGCCGCGCTGCACCTGGCGGTGCTCGCGCTCGGGCTCGAGCGGGGCGACGAGGTGCTCGTGCCTGCGTACACGTTTCCGGCGACGGCGAACGTCGTCGCGCTCGCCGGGCTGCGGCCCGTCCTCGTGGACGTCGACCCGCGGACGATGAACGTGGACCCGGAGCGAATCCGGGTAGGGCCGCGGACGAAGGCGGTGCTCGTCGTCCACCTCTTCGGGCGCCCGGCGCCGGTCGAGGAGCTCCCGGACGGCGTGCCGGTGCTCGAGGACGCCGCCGGCGCGCTCGGCGCGCGACGGCGCGGGCTCGCCTGCGGCGGCCTCGGCCTGCTCGGCTGCCTGAGCTTCCACCCGCGCAAGATCGTCACCACGGGCGAGGGCGGCGCCGTGACCACCGACGACGCGGACGTCGCCGCCGCGGTCGGCGCGCGGCGCAATCACGGCTGGCGCTCGCTCGCTCCGGCGGACATGCCGGAGCCCGGCTTCAACTACCGGCTGTCGGACATCCTCTGCGCCGTCGGGCTGCCGCAGCTGAGGCGCCTCGACGAGCTGCTCGCCGCGCGCACGCGCGTCGCGGCGGGGTACGCCGACCGCCTCCGCCACCTGCCGGTGCAGCTGCCGGACACCGACGACGGCGACGTCCACGGCTGGCAGGCCTACGTCGTCCAGGTCGACGACCGCGACCGCATCCTCGCGGCGCTGCGAGCCCAGGGGATCGAGGCGCAGATCGGCACGTACGCCCTGCACCTGCTCGGCGCCTACCGCGACCAGGGCGAGTTCCCCGGCGCGTCCCGCGTGTTCGAGCGCGCGCTCGCCCTGCCGTTCCACACGCGGCTGACCGAGTCGGATCTCGACCGCGTCGCCGAGGCGCTTGACAGAGAAGTGAGTAATCACTAACCTCTCGCCGTGGTCGCGAGCGAACGCAAGACGAGGGAGGAGCGGCGCGAGGAGATCCTCGACGCGGCCATGGCCGTCTTCGCCGCGAACGGCCTCCACGGCTCGTCGACCGAGGACATCGCCCGGGCGGCCGGCATCTCCCAGCCGTACGTGTTCCGTCTCTTCGGAACGAAGAAGGACCTGTACCTCGCGGTCGTCAACCGCTGCTTCCGCCAGACATTGGAGCTCTTCCAACGCGCGGCGGAGGGACTGCGCGGTGAAGAGGCGCTCGACGCGATCGGTCAGGCGTACGAGCAACTGCTCGGCGCCGACCGTCTCTACCTGCGGGCGCAGATGCAGGCGTACGCAGCCTGCGAGGACCCGGCCGTCGCGACGGCGGTTCGAAACGGGTTCGGCGACCTGGTCGCCTACGTCGAGCGCGTCTCCGGCCTGTCGCCGCAGGACGTGTCGCGCTTCTTCGCGCACGGGATGCTGCTGAACGTGCTCGCCTCGATGGGCGCGCCCGGGGAGGACTGGGGGCGGCGCCTCATCGCCGGCTGCCAGGACGCCCGGTGAGGTATGGGTACCCATACCTCACTCCGCTGAACTTTTTTCGCAAGTAGGGAAGTGATGAATCACATACAAAAGCGCTCGAGTAGCTGGTGGACGTTCGCGATCACCTCCGCGGCGCTCTTCATGGTCACGCTCGACAACCTCGTGGTCACGACGGCGATCCCGGTGATCCGCCGCGACCTGCACGCCGGGCTGAGCGGTCTCGAATGGACGGTGAACGCCTACACACTGACGTTCGCCGTGCTCCTCCTGACGGGTGCGGCGCTCGGCGACCGGTTCGGGCGGCGGCGCCTGTTCGCGCTCGGCATCGGCCTCTTCACCATCGCCTCCGCGGCCGCGGCGCTCGCGCCGACGATCGGGGTTCTCGATGCGGCGCGTGCCGTCCAGGGCGTCGGCGGCGCGATCGTCATGCCGCTCACGCTGACGATCCTCTCGGCCGCCGTCCCGCCCGAGCGGCGCGGCGTCTTCCTCGGCGCCTGGGGCGGGATCAGCGGGCTTGCGGTGGCCTTCGGGCCGCTGGTCGGCGGCGCCGTCGTCGACGGCATCTCCTGGCACTGGGTCTTCTGGCTGAACGTCCCGGTCGGGCTCGTGCTACTGCCGCTCGCGCTCACGCGCCTCGACGAGAGCACGGGGCCCTTCGGCCGCATCGACCTGCGCGGCCTCCTGCTCGCGAGCGGCGGGCTCTTCGGGATCGTCTGGGGCCTCGTGCGCGCGAACACCGTCGGCTGGACCTCGGCGGAGGTCGTGGCGGCGCTCGCAGGCGGCGCGGCCGTCCTCGCGGGGTTCGTCGCCTGGGAGCTGCGCGCCCAGCACCCGATGCTGCCGATCGCCTTCTTCCGCCGCCGGACGTTCGCGCTGGCGAACGTCGCGTCGCTGCTGATGAGCTTCGGCATGTTCGGGTCGGTGTTCCTGCTCGCCCAGTTCTTCCAGACGGTCCAGCACGCGACGCCGCTCAACTCGGGGCTGCGGATCCTGCCGTGGACTGCCATGCCGATGATCGTCGCGCCGGTCGCCGGGGCGCTGTCCGACCGGATCCCGCCGAGCCGCATCATCGGCACCGGCCTCGCCTTGCAGGCGCTTGGGCTCGCGTGGATCGCCGCCGTGTCGACGCCGTCGCTCGGCTACTGGTCGCTCGTCGTCCCCTTCGCGGTGTCGGGCGCCGGCATGGGGATGTTCTTCGCGCCGATCGCGAACGTCGTCCTGTCGAGCGTGCGCGGCGAGCAGGAAGGGCAGGCCTCCGGCGTGAACAACGCGATCCGCGAGCTCGGGGGCGTCTTCGGCGTCGCGGTGCTCGCGACCGTCTTCGCGCACGACGGCGGGTACCGGACGGGCCAGACGTTCGTCCACGGCATGGACGCCGCCGTCTGGATCGGCGCGGCGGTGGTCGCGCTCGGCGCCGTCGCCGCGTTCGCGATCGGCAGGGTGCGGCGCGTCCGGACGGAGTCCGCCGCGCTCGAGCCGGCGCTCGAGCGGGCAGCCTAGAGCCGGAGCCTCGAGGCGGCGGCCGCGACGCCGGCCGCCGCCGCGGCGAGGAGCAGGAAGGACCCGCGGAGGTTGGTGAGCTGCGCGATGCCCCCGACGAGCGGCGGCCCGACGAGCAGCCCGACGTAGCCGAGCGTCGTCACCGTCGCGACCGCGCTCGGGGCGACGCGCCCCGCGGCGCCGAACAGGATCGGCGCGTTGAGCGCGATCCCGATTCCGGCCAGGGCGAGGCCGAGCAGCGCCGCCCACGCCCCCGGCGCGCCCGCGACGACGGCACAGCCGGCCGCCGCAACGAGCGCGCCGCCGGCGAGCAGCGCGCGGTCGCCGAAGCGCGTCGCCTGCCCGTAGAAGCGGCCGACCGCCATCGACGCACCGAAGACGCCGGGGCCGAGCCCGCTGACTCCGGGGTGAGCGTGCAGCTGCCGCTCGAGGAAGAGCGCGCTCCAGCTCTCGCTTCCTCCCTCGATCATGAACGCGAGGGCGCCGACCGCGCCGATCGCGAGCAGCGCGCGCGGGATGCGGATCCGCGGCGCGGGCTCCGCCGCGGCGCCGAGCACGTGGTCCGCCTGGCGGTCGAGTGCGAGCAGGGCCGCGGCGAGGGCGATGACCGCGGCGACGACCAGCAGAATCGGCTCGCGGTGCACGCCCGCCGCGCGTGCCAGCCCGGCGGCGACCGCGCCGAGGAGCACGCCGGCCGAGTAGAGACCGTGCGCGAGCGGCATCAGCCGGCGGCTCTCTGCAGACTCCAGCGCCGCCGCGTTCGCGTTGATGCCGACGTCGAGCGCTCCGGACGCCGCGCCCGCGAGAAAGAGCGTCCCGGCCAGGGCCGGGAGTGACGTCGCCAACCCTGGCAACGTCGTTGCGGCGGCGAACAATGCGCACGAAACGGTCGCCGTCCGGCCGCCGAAGCGGTCGACAGCCGGTCGCGCCAGGAAGAACATCGACGGCAGCGAGCCGACCGTCACGAAGAGCAGCGCGAACCCGAGCGCCCCTTTGGAGACGTTCGTCGCCCGCTGCACGCTCGGGAGCACCGACGCCCACGCGCCCCAGAAGAGGCCGAGCGCGACGAACCCGAACAGGGTGGGGAGCGCCGCGCGATATGTCCTCGCGAAAGCCACGACCTTGACCTGAGGCTCGCTTTTACCTGCTCGTACCGCAGGAACTAGCCTGCACCCGATGGACGTCTCGGTCGTCGTGACGTTGCTGAACGAGGAACACGCCGTGGACGAGCTCTACCGGCGGATCGCCGCGAGCCTCGACGGTGCGGACTGGGAGGCGATCTTCGTCGACGACGGCTCGACCGACGAGACGTTCGCGCGGCTGCGGACGCTGCACGCGCGCGACCCGCGCGTCCGCGTCGTTCGGTTCAAGCGCAACTTCGGCCAGCACCCGGCGATGCACGCCGGGCTCGTGCGCGCGCGCGGCGACCGCATCGTCACGATGGACGGCGACCTTCAGAACCAGCCGGAGGACATCCCGAGGCTGCTCGACGCGCTCACACGCGTCGACGTGGCGTCGGGACGTCGCGTGGCGCGCCGCGACTCGGCCGGCCGCACGCTGCCGAGCCGCGCGATCAACGGGCTGCTGCGGCGCTTCACCGGCGTCCGCATCTCCGACTTCGGCTGCGCCTTCAACGCCTACCGCCGCGAGGCGGTCGAGCCGCTGCTGGGCGCGATCGGCCGGCAGAAGTTCACGAAGGCGCTGGTGCTGTCGTCCGGCGTCTCGTTCGAGGAGGTGGACGTCGCGCACGCCCCCGCGCGCTCGGGGTCGCGCTACTCCCCGCTGCGGCTGATCCGGCTCGCGCTGCACGTCGTGGCCGGGTTCTGGCCGCAGCCGGTGCAGTGGATCGGCGTGACGCTCGGGATCGTGTGCACGCTCGCGGCGTTCGCGATCGGGATCTGGGGGCTCGTCTACTGGGTCGCGAACAGCAACTTCCCGGGGCCGCTCTTCGCGGGAGTCGGCATAGTGCTCGTGCTCGGCATCCAGGGGTTCGTCCTCGCGCTCATCGGTGAGTCGCTCGGACGGATCCAGCGGAACGTCGAGGGACGGCCGTTGTACACGATCGAGGAGGAGCTTTGAGCAGGCGGGTTCTCGTGACCGGGGGGGCGGGATTCATCTCGTCGAACTTCATCCGGCACCTGCTCGACGCGACGGATTACGAGGTCGTCACGCTCGACGCGCTCACGTACGCCGGCAACCTCGAGAACCTCGCCGACGTGCTCAGCCATCCGCGCCTGTCGTTCGTGCACGGCGACGTCCGCGACGAGGGCCTCGTGCGCGAGCTGGTCGGCGGCGTGGACGTGATCGTCAACGCGGCGGCCGAGTCGCATGTCGAGAAGTCGATCGAGTACGGCGCGTCCGAGTTCGTCACGACGAACGTCGAGGGGACGCAGATCCTTCTGGACGCGATCCGGGAGACGCCGGTCGAGCGCTTCATCCTCATCTCGTCGTCGGAGGTGTACGGGACGGCGCGGCAGTCGCCGATGGACGAGGACCACCCGCTCGAGCCGCGCTCGCCGTACGCGGCGACGAAGGCCGGCGCCGACCGTCTCGCGTACTCGTACTGGACGACGTACGAGCTCCCGATCGTGATCGTGCGGCCGTTCAACAACTACGGCCCGCGCCAACACCCCGAGAAGGTCGTGCCGCGCTTCATCACGCAGGCGCTCGCCGACGAGCCGCTCACGATCCACGGCGACGGCCACGCCTCGCGCGACTGGCTGTACGTCGACGACGACGCAGAGGCGATCGAGGCAATCATCGCGGCGCCGATCGAGGAGCTCGCGGGCGAGGTGATCAACGTTGCCACCGGCGTCGACATCTCCGTCTCGGAGATCGCCGACAAGGTGCTCGAGGCGCTCGACAAGCCTGCCGACCTGAAGCAGCACGTTCCGGAGCGGCCGGGGCAGGTCGACCGCCACATCGGCTCGACGGACAAGGCGGCGCGGCTGCTCGGCTGGCGCGCGCGCACGTCGATCGACGAAGGGCTTGCTCGGACCGTCGCGTGGTACCTCGACAATGAGGCGTGGTGGAGGGCGATCCTCGCGCGCGAAGCCCGCGCCTACTCGTCCTAGGCGCGGGGCCGGCGCAGCTCGGCCTGCTCGAGGCGGCGCGGGCGCGCGGTGTCTGGACGGCGGTCGTCGACCGTGACCCGGCGGCGCCGGGATTCGCGCTCGCCGATCGGCGCTGCATCCTCTCGACGGAGGACGAGCCGGCGATCGAGCGGCTCGCGGCGGCGCTCGGCGTCGGCGGGCTCGTCGCGCCGGGGACGGACTGGCCGGTCGCGGTCGCGGCGCGCGTCGCGGAGCGGCTCGGGCTGCCGCATCCGCTCACGCCGCAAGCGGCGGTGCTCGCCACGAACAAGCTGCGTCAGCGCGAGCGCCTCGCCGCGGCGGGCGTGCCGCAGCCGCGTTGGTGGGTCGTCGGAGCCGGCGACCCGCTGCCGGACGTGGCGGGGGCTGCGGTGGTGAAGGCGCCCGACCGGCAGGGGCAGAAGGGTCTCACGCTCGTGCTGCCGGGCGGCGATCTCGCGGGCGCGGTCGCCACCGCGCGCGGCGCGGCGCGAAACGGCCTCGCGCTCGTCGAGGAGCTCGTCGACGGGCCGGAGGTGACGGTGATCGGCTTCTCGGGCGGCGGCCGCTTCGCCGCGCTCGCCGTCACCGACCGGGTCGTCGCCGACCCGCCCGCCTTCGGCGTCGCGCTCGCACATGTCTGGCCGAGCCGCGTCCTGGCTCTGAGCCAGGACGCGGCCGAAGCGGCCGCGTCCGGTGCGGCAACGGACCATGTCCAGCCTCCAGGCCGGGACGTGGCCGCGGAGGCGACGTCCTCTGCCGCTCCGAGCCGCACTACGCGCGCGAACGACGGCGTCGGAGCCGCTCGGGCCACTGGCTCGCCGGGCCACGTCCTGGCTCTGAGCCAAGACGTGGCCCGAGCAGCGGTGGCTGCCCTCGGAATCACCGAGGGGCCGAGCTACACGCAGCTGCGTGTCGACGGGGACGGGCCGAAGGTGATCGAGGTGGCGGCGCGGCTCGGGGGCGGCCACGACGCGGAGCTCGTGGAGGCTGCGACCGGCGTGCCGCTCAACGACCTGGCGATCGACGCCGCGCTCGGGCGCCCGCTTGCGCTGCCGACCCCGGTCGCCCGCGTCGGCGGCGCGGTCACGCGCTTCCTCGTCGCCCCGCCGGGCGTGTTCGAAGGCGTCGAGGTGCCGCCGGAGCTCGAACGCGTCCGCATCTACCGCACGCCCGGCTACGTCTTCACGCCGCTCCGCCGCGGCGCCGACCGGGCCGGAGCCGTTCTCGTCACCGGCGCCTCGCGCGACGACGCCGTCGAGCGCGCCGAGCAGGCCGCGCAGGCGATCCGCTTCCGCGTCGCCTCCGACCCCGCGCTCGCCTCCTGACCGGGCGAGACCCGCCCGCCACAACCCGCGCCGCCGCCGCCCGCCCCCGCCGTGACGCGTTCAGCAACCGGTAAGACGACGCGGCGTACCGTCCTGCGAGGTTGGCAACGCTCCTCTTCCTGGGAGCCAGCGTCTCGCAGCTCGCCGGGATCCGGCGCGCGCGCGCCGCAGGCCATCGCGTCGTCGCCTGCGACGCGGCGCCCGACGCACCCGGCTTCGCGCTCTGCGACGTCGCCGAGGCCGTCGACTTCAGCGACGTCGACGCGGTCGCGCGCGTCGCGGAGCGCGAGCGCGTGGACGGCGTCCTCGCCGTCTGCACCGACCGTGCTGTCGTCCCGGCGGCGAGCGTGGCCGAGCGCTGCGGGCTGCCCGGAATCGGGCCGGAGGTCGCCCGCCGGATGACGCACAAGCCGACGATGCGCGCGCGGCTCGCGGACTGCGGCGTCCCGCAGCCGCCCCATGCGGTCCTGACCGAGGACGGCTTCGCCGAGCTCGACGGGCTGCGGTTCCCCGCGGTGCTGAAGCCGGCCGACTCGGGCGGCCAGCGCGGGCTCTTCCTCGTGGAGCGTCGCGACGGGCTCGAGGAGGTCCTCCCGGAGGCGATCGCGCTCTCGCAGCGTGGGGAGGCGCTGCTCGAGGAGTACGTCGCGGGCGACGAGCTGAACGCGCTCTACGTCGTCCGCGACGGCGAGCCGACCCTCCTCACGCTCTCCGACCGCCTCCGCCCCGGCGGCGCCGGCTTCGGCGTCGGCTGGATCCACCGCTTCCCCTCGACGCTGCCCGACGAGCTCCTCGCGGAAGCGGACCGTGTCGCCGCCGACGCGATCCGCTGCCTCGGCCTGCGCGACGGGATCGCGTTCCCGCAACTGCTCGCGACCCCGGACGGCGTCGTCGTCGTCGAGGTGGCGGCGCGGATCGCGGCCGGGCAGATGGCCGACCTCGTCCTGCACGCGACCGGCATCGACCTCTACGACGTCGCGATCGCCCAGGCGCTCGGGCGCGCGGTGCCCGACGAGCTGATCACGCCGCGGTTCGTCCGCCCGGTCGCTATTCGGTTCCTGACGGCGTCGCCGGGCTTCCTGCCCGTCGGCCGGGTGACCCGTATCGACGGCCTCGACGACGCGCGCGCGTGCGACGGCGTCCTCGACGTCGGCCTCTACTTCGACGTCGGCGCGGAGATCGGTCCGCTGCGCGTCGACGCCGACCGGCGCGGCTACGTGATCGCGACGGGCGACGACGCGAACGACGCGCTGCGCCGCGCGAGCGAGGGCGCCGCCGCGCTCCGGATCGAAGCCGCCGCTCCCTGAGCGTTATCTGAGGTAGCGCAGCAGGAACGCCGCGGCGCGCGCACGACCGAGCGCGCCCTGCCGCCCGGGCCAGTTGTGCGTCCCGTCGCCGTAGACGTAGAGCGCCGCAGGGACGTGCGCACGCCGCGCCGCCGTGTACCACGCCCGCGCGTTCTCGGGCGGGACGATGTCGTGCGTGCCGCCGTCGAGGAAGATCGTCGGCGGAAGCTCGCCGGCGCGTGCGAGCTCGGGCGGGAACGCGAGCGGCGAGAACGCGGCGACCGCGTCGAACGGATGCGAGTCCTCGGCCGCCGCGAGCGCGACGCCGGCGCCGAGCGACCAGCCGACCGCCCCGACGGCGGCGAAGCGCGCGCGCAGCGTCCGCGCCGCGTCGGCCGCCACGCGCTCCCATGTCGGGAACGGATCCGGCCCCGCGAATCCCTGGCAGAACCCCTTCGTCCCCGGCGGCGGGGTGGGCCCGAAGTAGTCGACATAGAGCGTCGAGAGGCCGAACCGCGGCAGGTCGACCGCGAGCTCGTGGTCGAAGGTCGAGAAGCCGCCGCAGCCGTGGAGCACGATGACCGCGCGCCGTCCCGACGCAGGCCCGCAGCGCTCGGCGCGAATCGTCTGCCCGCCGCTTCGGAAGTCGGCGCGCACGCAGCCCGAGCCAGGCGCGAAGCGCGGGAACGGATGCGTCGCGGCACGAGCGGCGCCGGCGGCGACCGCGACGATGCCTGCCGCGACGACGAGCCGACGCAGCACGGGGCCCAAGGTAGCGCGGGATACGCTTCCGGATCGTGGAGGCGACCCGGCGCAGCACGTTCCTGTCGTTCCAGCCGCCGGCGATCACCGAGGCAGAGATCGACGCCGTCGCCGAGACGCTCCGCTCCGGCTGGCTGACGACCGGGCCGCGCACCGCCGAGCTCGAGGCGCGGCTGCGGGAGTACCTCGAGGCGAGGCACGTGCTCGCGGTGTCGTCGGGCACCGCGGCGCTCCACCTGTCGCTCGTCGCGCTGGGCGTCGGTCCGGGCGACGAGGTGATCACCACCCCGATCACGTGGCCTGCGACGGCGAACGTGATCGTGCACTGCGGCGCGACGCCCGTCTTCGCCGACGTTCGCGACGACACGCTGAACGTCGACCCCGACCATGTTGCCGCGCTGGTCAACGAGCGCACGAAGGCGATCGTCCCGGTCGACCTCTACGGGCAGCCGGCCGACCTCGACCCGCTGCGCGAGCTCGGGCTGCCGTTGGTCGAGGACGCCGCGCACGCGGCCGAGTCGCGCTACCGCGGCCGCAAGGTCGGCTCGATCTCCGACCTCACCTGCTTCTCGCTCTATGCGACGAAGAACATCGCCGCGGGCGAGGGCGGGCTGATCAGCACGAGCTCCGACGAGCTCGCCGCGCGGCTCGACGACCTGCGCGTGATGCGGCGCGGCCACGGGTCGCTCTACGACATCGCCGTGCCCGGCTACAAGGCGAACCTGAGCGACGTGCTGGCGACGATCGCGCTCGTGCAGTTCGACAAGCTCGCCGAGCACGCGGAGCGGCGGCGGCGGCAGGTCGAGATCTACGACGAGACGGTCGCGGAGCTCGACGGCGTGGAGGCCGTCGCACGCGACCCGCGCGACCTGCACGCGAACCACCTCTACGTCGTCCGCATCACCTTCGCCGGCCGCGACGAGGTGCAGCGCGCGCTCGCCGACGAGAACGTCGGCACGTCGATCCACTTCCTGCCTGTGCACCGCCTGAGCGCGTACCGGGACCGTCTCGCGCCGCACCAGCCGCCGCTGCCGGTCGCCGAGCGCGCCGGCCGCGAGGTGCTGTCGCTGCCGCTCTCGCCGGCGCACTCGGACGACGACATCCGCGACGCCGCCGCGGCGCTGCGGCGCGTGCACGAGCGGCTGAACCGATGAGCAAGCCGCTGCGCGTCGCCGCGACGCTGCTCGTCACGGCGGCGGCGATCGCCTACATCCTCTCGAAGATCGACGTCCACAAGACGGTCGACATCATCGGCAACGCGAGCGTGCCGTGGCTCGTCCTGTCGGCGGCGCTCACGATCGTGACGGTGCCGCCGATGGCGTGGCGCTGGCAGCAGCTGCTGCGCGTGCGCGGCGTGCACGAAGGCGTCCCGTGGCTGACGCGGGCGTACTTCGTCTCGTACGCCGTCGGGCAGGTGCTGCCGACGTCCGTCGGCGGCGACGCGTCCCGCATCTTCGAGACGATCCGCCGCAACCCCGGCCGCGGGACGCCGATCACCGGCTCGGTGCTGCTCGAGCGCGCGCTCGGCGGGGCCGTGACGCTGTTCCTCGCCGGCGTCGGCCTGCTGCTCGCGCTCGGGCGCGGCTATCCGATCGGCGCCTACCTGTGGGTGGAGGCGATCTTCGTCGTCGCGACGATCGGCGTCGCGTTCGTCTTCTTCTCGCGCTCGATCCGGTCGCGGCTGCGGTTCGCGCTGCCGTACGCGCGCCGCCTGCGCGTCGAGCGGCCCGCGCGCGCCGTCTACGAGGGGCTGCACGGCTACCGCGACCACGTCGGCACGCTGTTCGTGGTCGCGGTCGTGTCGGCGTCGCAGCAGCTGATCCGGATCGTCGCGATCTACGCGTCCGGCCGCGCCGTCGGCATTCACCTCTCGATCCTCCCGTACGTCGCGCTCGGTCCGCTGCTCTTCCTCGTCATGCTCGTGCCGTTCACCGTCAACGGGATCGGCGTGCGCGAGGCGTTCTTCGTCAACTTCCTCGGACACCTTGGCGTGCACTCCGACAAGGCGTTCGCGTGCGGGTTCCTGTTCTTCGTGATGACGATCGTGCTCGCGCTCCCCGGCGTCGCCGTGATCCTCTGGGAGAACGTCTTCGATCGCCGCGCGCGCGCGCCGCTGCCGCACAGTGGCTGACGTCACGGTCGTCGTCGTCACGTTCAACGCGCTGCCCTGGGTCGAGCGCTGCCTCGACTCCGTCCGCGGCCACGACGTCGTCGTCGTCGACAACGGCTCGACCGACGGCACGCTCGAGCTCATCCGCGAGCGCTATCGCGACGTGCGCCTGCTCGAGCAGGCGAACGTCGGCATGGGCGCTGGCAACAACGCGGGCATGCGCGCCGCCGACAGTCGCTACTTCCTCCTGCTCAACTCCGACGCGTGGGTGCTGGGAGATGCGGTCGAGCAACTGGTCGCGTTCGCCGACGCGCATCCCGACGCGGCGGTCGTCGGCCCGAGGCTCCTGAACCCGGACGGGACGCTGCAGCGCTCCGCGCGCGGCGAGCCGACGCTGTGGCGCCTCGCCACCGAGTACCTGTTCGTGCGCAAGCTGGCCCCGCGCTCGCGCCTGCTGAACCCGCTCTACGCCGGCGGCTTCGACCACGACGAGGTGGCGGAGGTCGACTGGCTGTTCGGGCCCGCGCTACTCGTCCGGCGCGCGGCGGTCGACGACGTCGGGCTCTTCGACGAGGACTTCTTCATGTTCAGCGAGGAGGTCGACTGGATGACACGCTTCCGCCGCGCCGGCTGGAAGGTGCTGTTCTTTCCCGGCGCCGAGGTGGTGCACGTCGGCGGCGCCTCGCACGGCGGCCGGCTGTACGTCGAGAACCTGCGCGGGCACCTGCGCTGGTTCGCCAAGCATCGCGGCCCGCGCGAGGCCGAGCGCGTCCGGCGCCTGCTGCTCTGGTCGCTGCGGCTGCGGGCCGCGCTGCTGCGGCGCGAGCAGTACCGCGAAGGCGTGCGGTTCCTCTCGTCCGGCGACGTGCACACGCTGCTGCGCAAGTGATCCTCTACCTGCGCCTCGCCGCCGGCACGGTCGCCGTGCTCGCGCCCGGCTGGGCGCTCGCACGCGCCGCCGGGCAGCGCTCGGCCTCGGCGCTGCTGGCGTGGGCGCTGGCGGCGCAGTTCGTCGCCTGGGCGCTGGTGTTCGCGCTGCACGCGTCGATCGCGCTCGCGGTCTCGGTCCTCGCCGCGATCTTCCTCGGCGCGCTCGCCGTCGCCCGGCGCCGCCGCGCACGCCCGGAACGGCCGGACGCGGACGGCGCCTGGATCGCCGCCGGCGTCGGGCTCGCGCTCGGGATCGCGCTCTGGTGGGTCGAGGGGGCGGTCGTCGGCGACGGCCTGTTCCACGAAGCGCGCGTCCGCAAGCTGGTCGACATGGGCGGCCTGCACCTGACGACGCTCGACGAGTTCAGGGACGGCGGCCTGCACCCGGGCTACGCCTTCCCGCTGTGGCACGAGCTGCTCGCGGTCGTCGCGTGGGTGTCGGGTGCCGACCCGGGGTCGGTGCTGCAGCACGAGCCGTCGCTGCTCGCGCCGCTCGCCTGTGCGGTCGCGTGGGAGGCGGGAGCCGCCGTCTTCGCCTCGCGCTGGGCGGGCGCGAGCGTGCTCGCGCTCACGCTCGCCCTGTTCTGCTTCGGCCCGGCGCACGGGGGCTCGTTCGCGATTCTCGCCGAACCGGGAACGGCGGCGCGGCAGCTGCTCGTGCCGGCGGCGACCGCGCTCTGGTTCGGCGGCCGCCGAGTCGAGACGGCGCTCCTGTTCGGCGCGCTCGCGCTGACGCACTCGACCTACGCGCTCTTCCTGCTGATCCCGCTCGTCGCCTGGTGCGTGCTGCAGCCGCGCCGCTGGCGCGAATGGGGGCAGTTGCTTGCGTGCGCGGTCGTTCCGGCGGCGCTCGCGCTGCTGTGGCTGAAGCCGGTGCTCGACGAGACGGTCGCGCAGGACCCCGGCGTGCACGAGCAGCGGCGCGCGATCTCGCAGTACCGCGCGCAGCTCGTCGTCGAGAACGTGCACCACTACCGGCTCGCGCCGCAGGTGATCGACCGCGCCGGCATCGTCACGGTCGCCGCGCTCTTCCTCGTCCCGGTCTGCGGGCTCGCGTGGCGGCGCCGGTGGGCTGCCTTCGCGCTCGGCGGGACGCTGCTCGTCGTCGCGCTGATGGAGGTGCCGTGGCTCTTCGTGCACTTCTCCCAGGCCGTGTCGTTGTCGCAGTCGCGCCGCGCCGCCGGCTTCGTGCCGTTCGCGTTCGCGCTCGCGGGCGCCTTCGCGCTGCTCGCGCGGTCGGCCGTCGTGCTGCCGCTTGCGTTCGCGGCCGGCATCGCGCTGCAGCGGCTGTGGCCGGGCGACTACGACCTCGGCCTCCGCCACGGGGGACCGGCGGCGGCGGTGTGGGTCGCGCTCGCCGGCGGCGCCGTCGCCCTCGCGCTCGCCCTCTGGCGCCGCCCGCGCGACCACGTCGAGCGCCACGGTCTCGGCGCGGCTGCGGCGGTCCTCTTCGTGCTGCCGTCGGTCGTCCACGGCTCGCTGCACTGGACGCCCCGCGAGGCGACCGACCCGCAGCGCCTGCCGGCGCCGCTCGCGCGGCAGATCCGCGCGCGCGTGCCGAAAGGGGCCGTCCTGATCGCGCCCTTGCAGGTGAGCTACGAGGCGGCGGCGATCGCGCCGATCTACATCGTCGCGGCGCCGCCGACGCACGTCGCCAACACGACGAAGAACATGCCGTACGCGCGCAAGAAGGCGGTGCTGTACTGGCTGCGCAGCGGCGACCCGTCCGTACCGCGCCGCTATCACGCCACGTGGGCGTACCGTCGCGGCCGTCTCTACCCTCTCACCGGGTGAAGGTCCTCCTCGTGACGATGTACTTCCCGCCCGCGGGCGGCGGCGGCGTCCAGCGCCCGCTCAAGTTCGCGACGCACCTGCCCAAGCTCGGGATCGAGACGCACGTGCTCGCACCCGACGATCCGAAGTGGATCCACCGCGACGACGAGCTGCAGCCGCCGACGCTCGCCTGGGTGCACCGCGCGCGCTACATCGGGCCGAAGGGACGCAAACCGGCCGAGGAGCTGCACGGCAAGCAGGGCCTCGAGCGCGTGGGCGTGCAGGCGAAGCTGCTCAGCCGGCGCTTGCTCCTGCCCGACGAGAACGTCAGCTGGAACCTGACCGCGATCCCGGCGGCGATCCGGCTCGTGCGGCAGGAGGGGATCGACGTCGTCATCACCACGTCGCCGCCGAGCTCGGTGCACCTCGTCGGCGCCGCCGTCAAGCGCGCAACCGGGGTGCGCTGGGTCGCCGACCTGCGCGACTCGCTCGTCGCGCACCCGCACCGGCACGCGGAGCGGCTCGCCGTGCGCGTCAAGGAGCAGGGCGAGCACGCCGTCGCGCGGCTCGTCGCGTCGCAGGCCGACGCGATCGTCACCGTCTCCGAGGCGATCGCCGGCGAGATCCGCGCGCGCTCCCCCAGCGGCACCGTGACGACGATCGCGAACGGCGCGGACTTCGACGATTTCGCCGGGCTCGCCTACCAGCCGGCGCAGCGCTTCCGCATCACGCATACCGGCTCGTTCTTCGGCAAGCGCGACCCGCGGCCGTTCCTGACCGCGCTCGAGCGCTCCGGCCTCGACGTCGTCGCCCGCTTCGTCGGCGACTTCCGCTCGAGCGACCGCGAGTGGGCGGAGCAGCTCGGGCTCGGCGACCGGCTGGAGCTGATCCCGTACGCTCCGCGGCGCCGCTCGCTCGAGCTGCAACGCGACTCCGAGGCGCTGCTGCTCCTGATCCCCGAAGCGGGCGGCCGCGGCCGCGGCGTCCTCAGCGGAAAGGTGTTCGAGTACCTGGCGGCCGAGCGCCCGATCCTTGCGCTCGTGCCTCCGGACGGCGCGGCCGCCGAGCTGATCCGCGAGGCGCGGGCCGGCGTCGTCGTCGCGCCCGAGGACGTCGACGCGATCGCCGCCGCGCTCGGCGCGCTGCACCGGCGCTGGCGCGAGGGGACGCTCGAGGCGGCGCCGCTCTCGCCCGACTGGCGCGCGCGCGTCTCGCGGCGCGCGCGGGTGCAGGAGCTCGCGCGCGTGCTGGAGCGTGTCGCATGAGGACGCTGACGAGCTTCTTCTTCCTCGCGACGCTCTTCGCCGCGACCTTCGAGAAGATCCACTGGAACGTCGCGGGCAACGTCGGCATCTCGGACATCCTCGCGATCCTCTTCCTGGTCTCGTTCGCGATCCTGACGGTGCGCTGGCGCGTGCCGCGGACGACGGTGACGCTGCTCGGCTTCTTCGCGCTCTTCCTGCTCGTGTACCTGTGCGGCTACTTCGACCTCGCCGACTCGACCGCGCTCGCACAGTGGGCGAAGGGGCTGACCAAGTGGCTCATCCACTTCGTGTTCCTCGCCGCGGCGGTCGTCTGGCTCGCGCGCCGCGGGCGGGGCTACTTCTGGCGGGCGCTCGGCTGGTTCAGCGCGGGCATCGTCGTCAACGCGATCTACGGCGTGCTGCAGCTGCTCGACGCGCGGCGCGGCGGCAACCTCGATGCGACGCTGCTGTCGCCGATCACGGGCGGCGCGAGCCAGATCAACATCTACGGCGCGATCAACGGCGCCAACGTCTACCGGCCGAACGCGCTCACCGGCGACCCGAACCACCTCGGGATCATGCTGATCGTCCCGCTGCTGATCCTGACGCCGGTGTACCTGCGCCTGGAGCGCGGACACCCGTGGCGGCGCTGGCTGATGCTGACGATCGGGTTCCTGCTCGTCGTGGAGGCGGCGACGCTGTCGCGCAGCGGCGTGCTCGGCCTCGCCGTCGGCGCGATCATCCTCGCCGTCCCGTATCGCCGCTACCTGCGCACGCCCCAGCTGCTCGTGCCGATCGGCGCGGCGCTGCTGATCCTGCTCGCGATCGTCCTCTCGCGACGCAGCTTCTTCACGACCGTGCTGAAGTCGCGCGTGCAGACGAGCGGAGCCTCGGAGAGCGCGCACTTCTCGGTCTACGGGTTCGTGCCGCAGGTGCTGCACATCGACCCGCTGTTCGGGCTCGGGCTGAACACGTTCTCGGTCTACTACGAGTTCGTCACCGGAAAGTCCAACTGGGGCCCGCACTCGTACTACGTCGCGCTGATCGTCGAGACGGGCATCGTCGGCACGGCGGTCTTCGCCGCCTTCATCCTCTGGGTGTTCCACCGGCTGAGCGTCGCCCGCCGGCTCGGCCGCGCGCTCGCCGCGGCACGCGATCCGCTCGCGGCGCGCGTGCGTCCGCTCGCGTGGGGATGCACCGCCGCGCTCGCGGGGACGCTGGCGGCGAACGCCTTCTACCTGACGATGCAGTTCTATTACTTCTTCGCGTTCCTCGCCCTCGCGCTCGCGCTGCCCGTCGTCTTCGCGCCGGCGGAATGAAGGTCGTCGTGCTGACGACGTCGTACCCGCGCGACGCGCGGGACGTCGCCGGCAGCTTCGTGGCGACCGCGGTGCGCGGCGTGCGCGAGCGCGGCCTCGACGTCGCGGTCGTCTCGCCCGCGAGCTTCCCACACTTCGGCGTCGCGTACGGCAGCGGCATCGCGCAGAACCTGCGGGCGGCGCCGTGGAAGCTCGCGCTCGTGCCCTCGTTCGTCGCGGCATACGCGGCCGCCGCGCGCCGCGCGGCGCGCGACGCCGACCTCGTGCACGCGCACTGGATCCCGTCCGCGCTCGCGGCGCGCGCGACCGGGAAGCCGTACGTGCTGCAGGTGTGGGGGACGGACGTCGAGCTGGCGCGGCGCGCGCCGGCGCTCGTGCGGCCGCTCCTGCGCGGCGCGCGCGCCGTCGTCGCCGCGTCGAGCTTTCTCGCCGACGAGGCGCGCGCGCTCGGCGCGCGGCGCGTCGAGGTGATCCCCGCCGGCGTCGAGATTCCCGAGCGGGTCGCGGCGCCGGACGAGCCGCCGCACGTGCTCTTCGCCGGGCGGCTGAGCGAGGAGAAGGGGATCCTCGAGTTCCTCGAGGCGACGGAGGGGCTGCCGCGAGTGGTCGTCGGGGACGGGCCGCTGCGCAGCGGCGTGCCGGACGTGCTGCCGTTCGCGGCCCCGGCGGACCTCGGCGGCTTCTACGAGCGGGCGGCCGTCGTCTGCGTCCCCTCCCGGCGCGAGGGCTACGGCATGGCGGCACGCGAGGCGATGGCCTACGGACGCGCCGTGGTGGCCTCGGACGTCGGCGGCCTGCGCGACCTGCGCGACGCCGCCGTGCTCGTCCCGCCGCGCGACGTGGCTGCTTTGCGCGCTGCGCTCGAGCGGCTGCTCCGTGACGCGGACGAGCGGGCGAGGCTGGGGGCCGAGGCGCGGCGGGCGGCGCGGAAGCGGTTCTCGGTCGCCGCCGCGTCGGACGCGCTGGTCGCGCTGTACGCGGACGTCGGCTCGTGAGGCTCTGGCTCCACGCGCTGCGCGTCGTGCGGCCGCGGCAGGCGCTCGCGCGTGCAACCCGGCCCGTTCGCCGTCGCCGCTTCCCTCAGGGCCCCTCCGGCCCTCTCAGAGCCCTGCAGGCGAACGAGCCGCTCTGGCGCTCGCCGGCGTTCGCCCCACTGGGGGCGCAGCCCGAGCCGGGATCGCGGCTCGCGCGCTTCCACGCCGGCTACGGCGAGGACGTGCTGGAGGCGGCGAGGGAGGGCGGCGACGCGCTGACACCGGCCCGCGCCTGGATCGCGGCGTACCCGCCGCGCCGGGACGATCTCTGGCATCCGTACGTCGCCTCGACCCGCGCCGCGAACTGGATTGCGGCAGCGACCCTGGATCCCGCGCTCCGTCCTGTCATCGCGGAGTCGGTGCGGCGGGCGCTCGCGCGCGTCGCCGCGAACGTCGAGGACGACGTCCTCGGCAACCACGTGATCCGCAACGCGAAAGCGCTGGTCCTCGGCGGCGTCGCGTTCGACGACGCGGCGTTGCGGCGCCGCGGCGAGGCGCTTTTGCGGCGCGAGCTGCCGGAGCAGGTGCTGGCGGACGGCGGGCACTACGAGCGGAGCCCCGCGTACCACCGCCTCGTGCTGCGGGACCTGCTCGAGCTTCGTCCGTTCGTCGACGTCGAGGACGAGGTGGAGCGCATGGCGAGGTTCGCCGCCGCGTCGTCGCGACCCGACGGCGCGCCCGCGCTCTTCAACGACGGCGGGCTCGACGTCGCGCCGCGCCTCGAGCTGCCCCGCCCGCCCACGGGGATGAGCGTGTTCGAGGAGACCGGCTACGTCTTCGTCAACGAGGACGACCTCTGGCTCGCATTCGACTGCGGACCGCCCTCGCCGCCGTTCCTGCCGGCGCACGCGCACGCGGACGCCCTCTCGTTCCAGCTGTGGTTCCGTGGGCGGGCGGTCGTCGTCGATCCCGGGATGCCGGTCTACGAAGCCGGCGCCGAACGCGACTTCCTGCGGTCGACGGCCGCGCACTCGACGGTGTGCGTCGGCGGCGGCCAGTTCGAGCGGTGGGGCGCGTTCCGCGCCGGTCCGCTGCCCGACGTCCGGCTCGTCGAAGCAGACGCGACCACGCTCGCCGGCCGCGTTCGCGACGCGCGCGGTGTCGGGCACGAGCGGCGAATCCGCTTGCGCCGCGACCGGATCGAGGTGGAGGACGAGCTCGCCGGCGTGCGCGGCCGCTCTGTCCGCTCGACGCTCGTCGTCGCCGAGGACGTCGGCGCGACGATCGCCGCTGCGGGCGACACCGGTCGCGAGCCGCGGACGATCTCGGAGCGCTTCGGCGAACGCCGACCGGCCGCCGCGCTCGTGCAGCACGGCGCCGGAAGCTGGACGATCGAGCGCTGAGGCTAGGCGGCGACCAGCTCGTCGACCGGCGCGCCGGCCTCGCGCATGCGGTCGGCGTGGCGCGCGATGCAGCGGTCGATGAGCTCGATGTTGTCGCGCATCCACCCGACGGTTCGCTCGATCCCCTCGCGAAGCGGCACGACGGCCTCGAACCCCAGCTCGCGCTTCGCCTTCTCCGTCGACCCGAAGCGTTTGATCGAGTGGTCCCAGGGTCGCCGCGCGCCGTACTCGACGCTCGCGTCGCTGCCGGCGATCTCGTTGACGAGCGCCGCGAGGTCGCGGATCGAGGTGTCGGAGCCGACCGCGAGGTTGTAGACGTCCCCGGGCGTGCCGTCCGTCGCGCAGAGCAGCAGGCCGTCGACGATGTCGTCGACGAAGACGAAGTCGCGACTGGCCGCGCCCGTTCCGTCGATCCTGAGCGGAAGACGCTTGAGCGCGCGGTAGACGAACGTCGGGACGACGTTCCGCCAGACGGTGTTGACGGTGCCGCGCCAGCGACCGGCGCCGAGGATCTCGCCTGGGCCGTAGACGTTCTGGAAGCGGGCGCGCACCGTCGGCAGCCCGGACTGCCGGTGGTAGTAGACCGAGTAGAACTCGCCGACCACCTTCGAGATCTGGTACGGGCTGTCGAGGTCGAGCGACACTGGTCCGTCCTCGGTGGTGGCCTCGGCCTCCTCGTAGACCTCGTGCGGCGCGAGCGTGCACCCGGACGCCGAATAGACGAGCTTGCGCAGCCGCTCGAACCCCTTCACGTGCTCGTACAGCTTGAGCGTCGTGATCAGGTTGTTGTCGTGGTCTGCGAGCGGATCGGCGATCGAGCTCTGGTTCCCGTGGTACGTGGCGAGGTGGAAGACGTAGTCGAAGTCGTCGCCCAGGTCCGCGAGGACGCCGTCGTCCGCGATCGACCCTTCGAGGAATCGAACGCGCGCGTCGTCGGGGACGTTCTCGCGCTCGGCGGACAGGAGGTTGTCGACGACGAGGACGGAGCGCGCATCTCGCTCGAGCGCCGCGCGCACGAGGTTCGACCCCACGAAGCCGGCACCCCCGACGACGAGGAGGTCGGCGCCGTTCACTTCCGCGCGATCGGCTGGTCGAGCGGCTCGTTCGTCGGCTCGACCGGCTTGAGGTGCGTGAACGTCTCGGCGACGCCGTGCTCGCGGTAGTACTCGACGGCGCGCGCCACCCCCTCCTCGAGCGGTGTGCGCGCGGCCCAGTCGAAATCGCGCTCGGTCTTCGACGGATCGAGCAGGATCGACGGCGCGTCGTCGGGGTTGCGCGGCCGAACCTCGACCTCCTCGTCGAGGTGGTGGTCCATCGCCTTGATCGTGGCGTCGAAGAGCTCCTTGATCGAGACGTCTGATCCGGATGACACGTGGTAGATACCCTTCTTCCCGCCGCCGTCGACGGCCTTCATCGCGACGGCGACGAGGTCGTCGACGTAGACGAAGTCGCGTCGCGTGTCCATCACGAAGACCGACTTGCCGTCGCTGAGCCGCTGGAAGAACGTCGGCAGCGGCCCCGACAGGTTCCTCGGCCCGTACACGTTGGCGAGCCGGAACGAGATCCAGTCGAGCTTCGACAGGCGCACGTAGTACTCGCCCGCGGTTTTCGAGACTGCGTAGCTCGAGTCTTTGGGATCGAGTGGGTGGCTGAGCGTGATCGGCTGCTCCTGAGGATGAAGGCCGTAGCAGAGCGCCGTCTGGAAGTAGACGAACCTCGCGGCACCGACGCGCTCCGACGCCTGAACGACGTTCGCCGTCCCGAGCGCGTTCGTTCGCGCATCTTCGTCCCAATCTGCGGGATCCTTGTACGCCGCAGCGGCATGCACGACGATCTCGGGCTGGAAGTCGTCGAACAACGAGTCGACGCGCTCGGTGTCGGCGATCGTCTCCTCGACCAGCCGCAGCCGCTGGTGCTCGGCGAGCGTGTCGCGGCGCGCGGTCGCGAAGTTGTCGATCACCAGCACGTCGTCGCCCCGCTCGAGCAGGCGGTCGACAATGTGCGACGCGATGAAGCCAGCGCCGCCGGTCACGAGCACTTTCGTCACGGTGTCGCCCTTCTCGTTCGGTGGGAGTCGCCTCGATTAGACAACGATACGTGTCCGCCTGCGCTGGCTGCGTGAACAACGGGTCGCTCGCGCGTGCCGACGCCGCAGACCGCGCGTGAACCCCTGGACCAGCGTACGGCACGCCCGCCTAACGCTTCGCGAACACATCCGGAGTACCCTCTACGCGTGTCAGCCGCCGCAGACGTCGACCGCCGCCCCTCGAACGTAGTCATCATTCGCCCGGCACAGGGAATCCGACGCCTGCGCCTCGGCGAGCTCTGGCCGAATCGTGAGCTCTTCGCGTTCCTTGTCTGGCGTGACCTGAAGGTGCGATACGCGCAGACGGCCCTCGGAGCGACTTGGACGGTGTTCCAGCCGCTCGCGCTGATGGGCGTCTACACCTACGCATTCACCCAGCTCGCACGTTTCTCGTCCGCCGGGGTTCCCTACCCACTCTTCGCCCTGTCTGGCCTTGTCCTGTGGATCTTCATCTCGAGAGCGGTGGTTCAAGGCTCGCTGAGCCTCCTGACGGAGATTCCGATCGTGAAGAAGACGTCGGCACCTCGCCTGCTGATCCCCCTCGCTTCGATTACCGCGATGCTCGTCGACTTCGCGATCAGCGTCGCGCTCTTCTTCATCTTCGCGGGGATCTACGGCCGTGCGCCGGGCGCTCGAGCGCTCGCAATCTTTCCGATCCTACTCGTGATGCTTACGCTGACCTACGGCCTCGCGCTCCTGCTCTCGGCGCTCAACGTGCGCTACCGCGATGTCGCGCAGATCCTCCCATTCGTCATCCAGCTCTGGTTCTTCCTAAGCCCCGTTGCGTACTCGCTCCGAACGCCGGGATTGTCGCTGCTGACGCTCGTACAGGCGATCAATCCGCTGGTGGGTCTGACGGAGGCTGTGCGCTGGGCGTTGATCGGCGCGCCGGCTCCCCACGGGCTGCTCGCCATCGCGGTCGTCGAATCGCTTGCGCTACTCGCGCTCGGCTTGTTCCAGTTCTCGCGCGTCGAAAGGACGATCGCCGATGAGGTCTGACGCGCCCATCCACGTCGTCGGACTCGGCAAGCGCTACACGCTTTGGAACCGCGCTCGTCCGACGACGCTGAAGGAGCGAATCCACGACATCCAGTTTCGCCTGCCGCATCAGCGGCATCGTCAGCATGAGATCTGGGCACTGCGCGACACCTCCTTCGAGGTCGCCCGCGGTGAAGTCTTCGGGGTCATCGGGAGTAACGGTGCGGGGAAGTCGACGCTGCTTGCGATCCTTGCGCGGATCACCGATCCGACGGAGGGATACGCCGAGATCCGCGGACGCGTCAGCAGCCTTCTCGAGGTCGGAACCGGCTTTCATCCGGAACTCTCCGGTCGCGACAACATCTTCCTAAACGGCGCGATCCTGGGCATGTCTCGCGCAGAGACCCGGACGAAGTTCGATGAGATTGTCGAGTTCTCTGAGCTCGCGGACTTCATCGACGTCCCGGTGAAGCGGTACTCGACGGGGATGTTCATGCGCCTCGCGTTCTCGGTCGCGGCGCACCTCGACCCCGAGATTCTTCTACTCGACGAGGTTCTGAGTGTCGGCGACGCGGCGTTCCAGGAGAAGTCGTTGAGCCGCATTGAACAGATGACGCGCTCGGGTCGGACGGTTCTCTTCGTCAGCCACGATGCGGGATCCGTGGCAAAGCTCTGCGATCGTGCGCTCTATCTACGGAACGGCCGTCCCGAGTTCGTCGGTCCCTCTGATGAAGCGCTCGAGCGTTATCTCGGCTCTCGGCCTCTCGTCGTTCACGGCGCCGGTCGTCTCGACGCCGTACCGCACGAAGGCAGCGGCGGTGTCCGCTTTTCGGAGGTGGCGGTACTGAACGCCGCCGGTGGACGCGACCTTCACCGCGACGAGCCGCTCGTCATCGAGCTTGGGCTGGACCGCGAGCCGTCGTTCACGACGAGGTCGCTCGAACTGACGATCGGGATCACCGACCGAGTCATCGGACAGCTCGTCACGCTCACAACGCGGCTCGAGCTCGCCGGCATCGAGGAGCGGCGGATTGTCGTTCAATGCATGCTCGACGAACTCCCGCTCCGCGCAGGCGAATACACGCTCGGGTTCACGCTTGAGCGCGGCGGCGAGATCATCGACCGCGTTATGAACCAGATCGACATGCAAGTGCTTCCACCGGCTAAGGCGGCCACAGAAGAGGATCGCTCGGTTGTCCACGTGCGGCATAGTTGGTCGGTCGTGCGACCCGAGTCGGGCGCGCTGCTCGCGGCCGTCCGTGAGGCTTGACGAATCTTCGACGCCCATCAATGTCGACGCGGCCGCCGTCGATGAGGTCAGCCGACCTCTAGCAGTGGATGCGCTCGCCAGCCGACGGCCTGGGAGGCAAGCGAACGAGCGCCGGATTCTCATGCTTGTGCCCCACGAACCACGGTGGGACCCGCGGATCGCCTGGTCGGCGTCGCTATGCGACGAACTCGCGGACACGACAGTCGTCGCGGCCACCACAGACGAGTCAGCGGTCGGCGTGGACAGCGCAGCGGTGCGCGCCCACTACTACCGTGATTCATCGCCGGTCGCGCACGCATTCTTTCGGGCGTATCACCTCCGACGAGCAGGGCGCGCTGGCGCGGCGCTCGCCGACTGGGGATTTTACGGGCTTCTCATCAGCGCGCTCCGGCGGCGAGCGGCGACTGCGCCGCGGCCCGACGTAATCGTCTGCCACGACCTCTTTGCGTTGATCGCCGGCGCACCGCTCGCGCGCCGCTTCGGCAGCCGGATGCTGTACGACACCCACGAATTCTTTCCCTACGCGAAGCCGTCAGCTCCCCGGTGGGAAACGCAGGCACTTAAGCTGGTGGAGGGGCACTTCGTCCGCGACGCCGACGCTGTGGTCACAGTCTCGCCGCCGCTTGCGCGAGAACTCGAGCGGGTGTACGGGCTCGGGCACGTCGTTGTCGCGCCCAATGCGGCTCCGCTCGGGGCGGCTCCGCTCGAGTTCCCTGAACCCGCCAGCGAACTCGTGACATTCCTCGTTCAGGGCCAAATTGCTCCGGGCCGCGGCTTCGGGCGGTTGCTGCGCGCTTGGACGACCGTCGATGTCCCGGGTGCCGTTCTCCAGATCCGCGCTCCTGAGAACGCGTATGCAACGGCACTCCGCACCAAATTCTCCGCCCTGTTCGACGAAGGGCGAGCGCAGTGGTTGCCGGCGGTAGCGGAAGACGAACTTATCGCCGCTGCTGCTTCTGCACATGTCGGCGTTATCCCATACCCCGGACCGCTCCCGAACCACGTCTTGTCGTGCCCTAACAAGCTTTCGCAGTACATGGCCGCTGGGATGGCGATTCTCTCTTCGCGTGACCTCCTCTACGTCCGCGAACTCGTCGACCGCTACGACATGGGTCTTGTTTACGATCCTCTTGACGCTGCGTCACTCCGCGCCGCGGTTCGGCGCTTCGTGGTCGACGAGCGATTCCGCCGCGCGGCGCGCTCGAATGCTCGGTCGGCATTCGAGGCGTCATTCAACTGGGATCGCTGCTCCGCGGGTTACCGGCAGGCACTCGCACGACTTCTCGACGCGCCCTGACGCTGCCCATCGAGCCCGTCGAAGCGCTGGCGCTACACTGGGCGCCCGACGGGGGGACGTCGGTGCGTGCCCGGCGGCCGCTCGGTGAATTGATCCTATGCACATTCCGAATACATCCGACGCGACGACGGCGGCCCTAACGCGCCGATTCGGAGGCGGCTACGCGAGCTTGCTTCCCCGGGAGGAACACGTGCCGGTCATCCCGCGCGAAGCGTTCGACGGCAAGCGCGTCCTGGTTACGGGCGCGGAGGGCTTCCTTGGGCGGCGCGTCGGGCAGCGGCTCGACGAACTCGGTGCCGACACGTTCTTGACCGACCTCGACGATCTCGACATCACCGATGGGGACCTCGTCGACCGAACGATCCGGCAACTCCAGCCGGAGCTGATCGTTCATCTCGCCGCGATGAAACATGCGCCGCTCGGTGAGATCCACCCGCTCGAAACAGCACAAATAAATGTGAACGGGACGTCGAATGTGGTCGAGGCGGCGAAAGTCGCTGGTGTTGCGCCTGGAGCGCTCGTGTTCGTCTCAACCTGCAAGGCAGCGGCGCCCGAGACGGTTTACGGTGCGACGAAGCTGCTCGGCGAGCGCGTCGCGCTCGAGGCCGGATTCGCCGCAGTCAGACTCGGCAACGTGCTCGGATCGTCCGGGTCGGTTCTCGAGATTTGGCAGTCGCAGGCGACACGTGGAGACGCGCTGGCGGTGACGCCGTGCAAGCGGTTCTGGCTCACGCCGGACGAGGCTGTCGGGCTCATCCTCGCGCCTTTCGTGCTCGGTCCGGGTCTCTATCACTTCGATGCTGGGGAAGCAGAGCCGGTGGAAAACCTTGCGCGTCGCTTCGATCCGACGTGCGCCGTCGTCCACGTCCCGCCGCGGCGCGGCGACCGGCTCGTCGAGCGCTTTCTCGCAGATGGCGAACGTGCGGAGCTAACGTCCCTCGCCCCGATCCGCCGGATCCTCGAGGCGTGGGAAGCCGCGAGTTAGCCGCGCCGGCACCCGCCGGTAACGGAAGCACTCGGGGTGACCAGACGACGCTGGGCACGTCGCTACGGATTCTCCACGCGCCGCTCAACATCGGCGGTATGGCCGGGACTCTTGCTGCGGCGCAGCGGCGGCTCGGCCACCACGCCGTTTCTTACTCGGTGGCGCGGCACGACTTCGGGTTCGCTGAGGATCTGGTCGAGCCGCGGCCGAACAGCCGGTCAGGACTTACGAAGCTCGTACGACGCTTCGCCGACTCGTTCGACGTCTTTCACTTCTATTTCGGCGAGAGCATCTCTGGCACGTCGCTCGCCGATGTCCCGATGCTCGCAAAGATGAAGAAGAAGATCTTCTTCTGGTTCTGCGGATGTGAGGTGAGGGACGAAAAGACGTCGCTCTTGGCATACGAGTACTCGGCTTGCCTTGATTGCTTCCCAAAGCTGTGCCTCAACAGGGAGCGGTCGACGGCGGTAGCGCTGGCGTACGCCACGGCGCTGTTCGTTGCCACGCCAGACCTCCTCGAGTTTGTTCCCGGATCGATCCTCCTCCCGCAGGTGGTCGACTTCGATCTCGTTGAGTCGGTACGCATACCCCGTGTCACACATGATTGGTCCAGGCCGTTTCGCATTGTCCACGCGCCCTCCGATCGTGCGATCAAGGGAACGCGTTACATCGAGGCGGCCGTCGAAGCGCTGCGCCACGACGGCATCGAGGTCGAGCTCGAGCTTCTCGAGCGATTGAACCACGCAGAGGTGCTCCGGAGGGCGCAGACCGCTGACCTCGCGATCGACCAGGTCCTCGCGGGATCGTACGGGATCTTCGCAGCCGAGATGATGGCGCTGGGGATCCCTGTCGTCGCCTACATCCGATCCGACCTCAAGAGCTGTTACCCGGCGCCTCCGCCCGTCCTGAATGCAAACCCAGCGAACCTCGTCGACGTGTTGCGAGCGGCAATGCTCGAGCCGGACCAGCGCGCAAAGCTCGCGCGCGACGGGTTCGACTACGCACGGCAGGTGCATCATCCCGACGTCATCGCAAAGAGAACTCTCGCTTACTACCGCGGATAGCGAAGCCCCTTCGGCGCGCTGGCGGCGCCAGAGGGTCGTAATGGTGACCCCTGACGTTATCGTTGACCGCCGTATCATCCTCGAAGCGAGGACGTTGCTCGACGAGGGTTTCGACGTCTACGTCCTAGCCGCGCCAACGCACGAACACGACCAGTACAGGCGACTCTCCGGCGTACCGGTGGAGCACGTACGTCTCCCCGAACCCCCGATGCGCGAGCGCTTCGAACTCGCACGACTCGCAGTTGTCACCCGGTTGATGGGTCTGCCCTTCCCGCCGGGGTCGGGGCGGAACCCGCTTACCGACCCGCTCGCGCGACGCGCGAACGCCGGCTCCGAGGTCTTTCGGAGGCTCCACAGGACGGAACGATCGGTCGCCGTCTTCGCCGCACGCGCGCGCGCATCAGCGGTGTGGCGGGGAACGCGGTTCGCGATCTGGACGACCAACACCGCCGCACGCGTCTTAAGCCGGTTAAGCAGGCCGCGAGGGCAGACGGCGAGGTTTTACCCGTACGAGCACGCGTTCATCGAGCGCACGCTGGCATATCGTCCAGACATCGTCCACGTCCATGACCTGCCGCTGCTCCGCGTCGGCCGCGAGATCCAGCGACGCTTGGGGACGAAGCTCGTCTACGACATGCACGAGTTCTTCCCCGAGCAGCGCGTCCTTTCGCCCGAATCGCGCGAGCGATTCCGAGCGCTCGAGCGCACGCATATCGGCGCGGCCGACTTGCGCATCACAGTCAATCCCCGACTCGCGCAAGCAATCGCGACCGCCTACGGCAACGTCGATATCCGCGTCGTTCAAAACGCGGTCGGCGTTCCAAGTGACCTCCATCAGAACCGGTTCGATCTCCTCCGCGAGGAACACGGCGCACCTGCGGAACGGCCGATCCTTCTATTCCAAGGATGGATCGCCCCTCGGCGCAACCTTGAGGCGCTCGTCGAGGGCGTCATCACCGCCCACCAGGCTTACACGCTTGTCCTGATGGGATACGGCGAATATCACCGCGAGCTTCTCCGGCTCGCCAACGATAGTGACCGCGTGATGTACATCGAGTCGAAGCCCCAAGAGACGCTGCTCTATTACACGGCCTCGGCCGATCTCGGTGTCATCCCTTATTCGCCGACAACCGACGTGAACACGCGCTTCGCTTCGCCGAACAAGCTATACGAGTTCATCGCTGCGCGGCTGCCAATTCTGTCGAATCGGCTCGAGTTCATTGAGTCGATCGTCACCACAAACGGATTCGGTCTCGTCAGGAGCCTCGATTCGCCGGTCGAGGTCGCCGCTGCGCTCGACGAGTTTCCGCTGCACAGACTCGCTGAGTTCCGCGCGAATCTCACCGAGCGCGGTAGCGCCTTTTTGTGGGAGACCGAACAAGAGCGCCTTGTCACGGCGTACAACGAAATGCTCGGAACTGTCTGCCCGTGACGGCTGAGCCGCTCGCGGTGCTGTTGCTCGCAGACGATCAAAAGGGCAATGCGGGGACAGTCCACGAACACATCGATGCGCTTCGTCGTCTCTCGCGACACCGCGTCACCGTATTCAACCCGCGTGGGATCTCCTCCCCCGAACGGCTCGATCTCGGTGCCTTTGATGTGGTCGTCATCCACTACTCACTCGTCTTGATCTGGGACGACTACGTCGCGCCGGCTCTGCGGGAGGCACTCGCCGAATACGACGGGCTCAAGGTGCAGTTCATCCAAGATGAATACCGGTGGGTCGAAATGATGTGTGCTGCGCAGCGGGCCGTCGGAATCAACGTGCTTCTTTCCGTCGCATCCGAGTCAGCCGCGTCGTTCATGTACGCCGAGCGGCTTCCCGAGACGGAGATCGTCCACACGTTGACGGGATACGTGGCTCCGGCACTTGAGCAGCTTGCGACGCCGCCGACGGCGAGCCGCCCACTCGACGTCGGCTACAGAGGACGGTCTCTGCCGTACTGGCTCGGTCGGCTCGGGTACGAGAAGGTGGCGATTGGCCGTGGGTTTCTCGAGCGCGCACCTGGGCTCGGACTCCGCTGCGACATCGCCTGGACGGAGAACGCGCGGATCTACGGGCGTGCCTGGTCGACCTTTCTCTCGTCCTGCCGCTCTGTCCTGGCGAGTGAGAGCGGCGCGTCGATCATTGACGTGGACGGAGCTGCCGAGGCGGCCGTCAAGGCGTACATCGCGGAACACCCGCTAGCCGATTACGTCGAGGTAGAGCGGAACGTTCTCAGGCCGTTCCTCGGCGGTCCGGAGATCGCGACGATCTCGCCGCGCGTGTTCGAGGCAGCGGCCCATCGGAGCGCTCTCGTAATGTTCCCGGGGTCGTACTCGGAGATCGTCGAGCCGTGGCGGCATTACATTCCGCTGGAGAAGGACTTCTCAAACATCGAGGAAGTCGGGCGCCTAATTCGCGACGACTCGTTCCTCGGCCAGCTCGTCGAGTCCACGCACCGCGACCTGATCGCGTCCGGCAAGTACGCCTACCGCAGCTTCGTCGAGGAATTCGACGAGCTACTCGCGGCGCGCGCGACGCCTCGTGGCAGACACGTGCCATCGCGGCTCGCGCTCAAGGCTGAGGAGATCGTCAGCGGGCGCGGCTACTGGATTAGCACGGTGTACTGGTTTGCCCGGCACGTGATCCTACGCGGCTTCGCTATTCGCTACAGCATGCGCTGGCCCGCGCTGCGAAGGCTCGCTCCGCGCCTCGCCGCCGGCGACTCGCGCGAGGATCTCCTTCGGTTGAGCGTGCTGACAAGCGTTCAGATGGGAACGCTCATTCCGGCCACGGGCCCGTTCACCGTAACCGCGGCGTTCGACCCCGATGCCGGCAGGTTGATCCTGACAAGCAATCCACACGGTACCGATACGCGACTCGCAAACCGCGGTACTGTCGCCTCCGAAGTCGAGCGGGCTGTGAGGGAAGATCGGCTGAAGGAAATCGTTTGGAACCATGCGACCGTTGGTCAGTACGTAGGCCTGCACCTGTCGCCGCTTCGCAAGCGCATCCAGTTCGACGTTGGACGGTACGACTCCTACGGGATCTACCGATTCGACTCTCTGTTGAAGGCGACGCGCTCCGATCCAGCACTCCTACTCGACGCGCTGCGACCGCTGCTCGCACCTGTGTCGAACCCCTAAATCCCGACGACGTGTCGCTACCGGAGGCGCCACGTCCGTTTCTACGGCGCTTGTAGTACTGCCGGTAAGCCGTACCGCTGGCATAAGCGCTGGACGATCGGGCGGTTATGCCGTAGCCGCCTCGCCCGCTGGCTCGGAGATCGAATGTAATCGCCACCACCGCGAGCGGTCGTGGAACTCCTGCTGCCAGAGCTCGAGGGAGAGCAGGCCCCAGAGGTTTCGGCTGAACTTGCCCTCTTCTGCGATCAGCGAGTCGATGTCGAAGCGCGGATCGAGATACGGCCGCGACCGCGCCGCGTCGCTCGCGAAGCTGTCGCGGATGAAGTCGTGGAGCTCGCCGTGCATCCAGTCGCCGAGCGGCACCGGGAAACCCTTCTTGTCCTTGCGCTCGAGGATCAGCGGCGGCAGCACGCCGTGCGCGGCGCGCTTCAGCGCGTGCTTCAGCTCCCCGTTCCGGAACTTCACGTCGGCCGGCAGGCGCGCAGCGAACTCGACGACCTCGTGGTCGACGAACGGAACGCGCGACTCGAGGCTGTGCGCCATCGACACGCGATCTTCGACGTGGAGGAGCGCGGGGAGGAGCGTCTTGAAGTCGAAATGCGTCATCGAGTCGAAGTACGACTCCTTCTTGACGTTGCCGGCGCGGAAGATCGCCCTGAACGTCTCGAACGGGTCGTAGTCCCCGAGGATCGACCAATCGACCACGTCCCGCAGGCCCGGCGCCCGGTCGATCAGGCGGAAGTAGCGCTCGTCGAGGTCGGAGAACAGCCCTTCGCGCCAGAACTGCTGCATCAGGGGCTTGTACTCGCGCAGCGTCTCCAGGTTCGGGATGATCGACTCGTAGGTGACGATGAAGTTGCCGTTGTGCATCGTCCCGTCGATCGCCGCCTTGATGCACTGCTCGAAGTAGGCGAGCAGGTACCGCGCGTACCCCCCGAAGATCTCGTCGCCGCCCTGGCCGCCCAGCACGACCTTCATGTGGCGCCGGGCGAGCTCCGAGACCATGTACTGCGGAAACGAGCCCGGCCCCGCGACGGGATAGTCGAGGTGGTAGACGACCTTGCGGATGTTCTCGACGAAGTCGCGTGCCTCGATCGTGGTCTCGTGCAGCTCAAGCTGGCGCCACTCCGCAAGCGCGCGCGCATACATCGACTCGTCGTAGTCGCCCCCCTCGGAAAAGCGACCGGTGAAGGCCTTGAAGTCGCCGCCGACATCGTGCGCCGCCAGCGACGCGACGATGCTCGAGTCGAGGCCGCCGGAGAGGTACGAGCCTACGGGCACGTCGGCGCGCAGGTGCAGCGCGACCGACTCGTCGACGATCGACCGCAGCCGGTCGACGAAGTACCGCTCGGTGTGGTCGAAGTCGGGCTCGAAATGCACCTCCCAGTAGCGCTGCGTCTGCACGACGCCGTTCTGGACCGTGAGCACGTGGCCGGGGAGGAGCTCGCTGACGTGCTTGAACAGCGTCTTGCCGGCGAGCGTGAACTGGAAGGTGAGGTAGTCACGCAGGCCCTCGAGATCGGTTTCGACCGCGGGTAGGAACGGCAGGAGCGCCTTCGCCTCGGACGCGCACACGAACGTGCCGTCGACGACGGCGTAGTAGAGCGGCTTGATCCCGAAGCGGTCGCGCGCACAGACGAGGCGCTGCGCGCCCTCGTCCCAGATCGCGAACGCGTACATCCCGCGCAGCCGGTCGAGCGCCCCGCTCCCCCACCGCCCGTAGCTGCGAAGGACGACTTCGGTGTCCGACGTCGTCCGGAAGCCGTCGCGGCCGAGCTCGTCGCGCAGCTCGAGATAGTTGTAGATCTCGCCGTTGTACGTGATCCAGTTGCCGGGCTCGTCGCGCATCGGCTGGTCGCCGGTCTGCAGGTCGATGATCTCGAGCCGGCGGTGCGCGAAACCGACGTGGCAGCGGTCGTGCATCCACGTTCCCTCGCCGTCGGGGCCGCGGTGGCGCAGCAGGTCGTTCATCAGGCGGAGGCGGCGGTCGAGCCCATCTACGGGCTCGCCGCGAAGATTCAGGACCGCGCCGATCCCGCACATGGCGTCTCCCTTCTCATCCTGCCCCGGCCAGGATACAAGCCGGACGTACGGGCCTTGTTAGCGCGAGTTCCGCTGCTGGCTACCGTTCCCTGCGTGCCTCCGCGCGAGCCGACGAGGATCCTCCGGATCATCGCCCGACTCAACGTAGGCGGGCCCGCGCTGCACGTGTCGTACCTGACCCGCCGCCTCGACGAGATTGGGTACGAGACGACGCTCTGCGCCGGCCGAGTGGGGCCCGGCGAAGGCTCGATGGAGTACGTCGCGGACGAGCTTGGAGTCGCGCCCGTCTTCGTTCCCGAGCTGCAGCGGGAGATCTCGCCGTTCATCGACGCCGCAGCCGTCCGTCGGCTCGTCCAGCTGATCCGCGAGACGCGGCCGCACATCCTCCACACGCACACCGCCAAGGCCGGCGCGGTCGGCCGCATGGCGGCGCTGCTCGCCGGTCCGTCGAAGCCTCCCGTCGTCCTGCACACGTTTCACGGCCACGTGCTCCGGTCGTACTTCGGCGCGACGCAGACGCATGCGTTCCGGGCGCTCGAAGCCGGCCTGGCGCGCGTCAGCGACGCGCTCATCGCGGTCAGCCCGGAGGTGCGCGACGACCTCGTCGGCCTCGGCGTCGCCCCGGCCGACAAGATCGCGGTCATCCGGCTCGGGCTCGACCTCGGCCGCCGCCTGGAAGGCTCTCTGGTCGCACGCGCGGAGCTCGCGCTCCCCGACGACGCGTTCGTCGTCGGCTGGTTCGGGCGCATGACGGAGATCAAGCGCGTCGACCTGCTGCTCGAGTCCTTCGCGCGCCTTCGCCGCGACGTCCCCGAGGCGGTGCTCCTGCTGGCCGGCGACGGCCCCCTCCGCGAGCGGCTCGAGACGCAGGCGCGCGAGCTCGGCCTCGACGGCAGCTGCCGCTTCCTCGGGTTCCGGCAGGACGTCGGGCCGCTGTACGGCGCGATCGACGCGCTCGCGCTCACGTCGGCGAACGAGGGGACGCCGGTGGTCGCGATCGAGGCGCTCGCGGCGCGGGTTCCGGTCGTCGCCACCGACGTGGGCGGCGTGCGCGATGTCGTGGCCCCGGGGCGGAGCGGCTTCCTCGTCCCCTCGGGCGACTCGCGCGCGATTACGGATCGGCTGGCGGAGCTCGCGCGCGACCGAGAGCTCCGGCGCCGACTCGGAGAGGCCGGGCGGCTGCACGTCCTGCCGCGCTACTCCGTCGACCGGCTGGTCGCCGACGTGGACACGCTCTACGGGGCGCTGCTCGACGAGCGCGCGGCGCGCCGCCACCGCGACGGCCGCCAGGTCTCGCAGCGGCTGCCCCGGGCGCTGCCGCCGGTGCGCACGCGCACCGCGCGCCCGCTGCGCGTGCTGCTCGTCTCGCAGTACTTCCCGCCGGAGGTCGGGGCGACGCAGTCGCGGGTGCAGTCGTTCGCGGAGCACCTGTCGGACCGCGGCCACGACGTGACGGTCATCAGCGAGTTCCCGAATCATCCGCGCGGCGTCATCCCGCCGCAGTACGCGGGGCGGTTGATAGAGGACGACCGCTCGAACGCCTACCGGATCCTGCGGACGTGGGTGAAGACGAACCCGGAGAAGACGCAGGTGACGCGGCTCGAGTTCTACCTGTCGTACATGGCGATGGCGGCGCTCGCCGCGCCGCGCGCGGGGCGGCCGGACGTCGTGCTCGCCACCACTCCGCCGCTCTTCACGGCGGCGGCCGGCCTGGCGATTGCGCGCGCGTGGCGCGCACCGTTCGTGCTCGACGTCCGCGACCTCTGGCCGGCCGCGGCCACGAGCCTCAACCAGATCTCGGGTGGTCTCGTCACGCGCGGCGCAGAGCTGCTCGAGCGGCAGTTGTACCGCAGCGCCGACGCGGTCGTCGCCGTCACCAAGCCGTTCTGCGAGCACATCGACCGCCTGCGCGGCAAGCCCCCCGCCACGGCGCTCATCCCGAACGGCACGCTCGACCTGTTCTTCGGCGCGGCCGACGGCGCGGGTCCGGCGAACGGCGGCTTTACCGTGACGTTCGCAGGGACGCTCGGGATCGCGCAGGCGTTGCCGTCGGTGCTCGACGCCGCCGCGGAGCTCGCCGACGGGTTCGTCGTCCAGCTCGTCGGCGACGGGCCGATGCGCGACCAGCTCGTGGCCGACGCCGAGGGGCGCGGGCTCGCGAACGTGCGCTTCCGGCCGCAGATGCCGCTCGAGTCGATTCCTCCGGTCCTCGCGACGAGCGACGCATTGCTCGTGTCGCTCGCGGCGCACCCGACCTTCCGTTCCTTCATCCCGTCGAAGATGGTCGACTTCATGGCCACCGGGCGGCCGGTGATCCTCGCCGCCGCCGGCGAGGCGGCGCGGCTCGCCGAGGGCTCGCGCGCGGCGGTCGTCGTACCGCCGGAGGATCCGCGCGCGCTCGCCGACGCGATTCGCTGGGTGCGCGACCATCCCGCCGAGGCGCGGGAGATGGGTCGCCGCGGGCGCGAGTTCGCGCGCACGCGGCTGCGCTCCGTGCAGGCGGAGCGACTGGAGCAGGTGCTGGTGGACACCGTCGAGCGCGCGTCTACGCGCCGACGACCGCGCGGATGAGCCGCGCCAGCTCCTCGACACTCGCCTCGTAGGTGAACGGCGAGACGAGCTCGCGCGAGCGCGCACCGTAGCGGCCGCGGAGCGCGGGATCGTCGGCCAGCTCGGCCAGCGCACGCGCCTGCGCGTCGACCTCGCCGCTCCGTACGAGCTCGCCGTTCTCGCCGGGCACGAGCAGATCGGCGGCCGCGCCGACCCGGTCCGTCAACACGAGCGGCAGGCCGGCCGCCGCCGCCTCGTTGACGACGATGCCCCACGTCTCGCGGCGCGAGAAGAGCGCGAAGATGTCGGCGTCCGCGTACGCCTGCACGAGAGCGTCGCCCTCGAGCAGCCCGCGGAACTCGACTGGAAGGCCGCGCGCTCGCTCGCGCAGCGCGGGCTCGAGCGGTCCGTCGCCGACGAGGACGAGGCGGAGTGGGGTCGCCGCGCGCTCGCAGGCCCGGGCGAAGGCCGCGAGCAGCTCGTCCGGCGCCTTCTCCCTGATCAGCCTGCCGACGTGCAGCACCGTCACCTCCTGGCCGCGCTCGCCGCGGAGCTCGTCGACCCGACGCGCGAGGCCGGCGACGTCGACCGTGTTCGGCCAGATCACGATGCGATCCGGTCGCGCGCCGTAGGCAAGCTGGTGCTCGCGCGCCAGCGTCCCGGTGACGAGGTGGCCTGCCGCTTGGGGGACGACGTGCCGAAGCACGATCGACTTCAAGCCGCGCACCCACGCCGGTCGCGGCTCGCGCAGGTGATTCTCGGAGATGAGGAGGTACGGCACGCGGTGCGTCCGTGCCCAGACGATCGCGAGCTGCGTGGCCATGAGGCTCCAGCCGCCGACGATGACGCAGTCGAAGCGGCCGCGGTCGAGCAGCCGCCAGAGCTGCGGCGTGAGCGGATAGTCGTGGTGGAGGACGCGTGTAGTCGGAAGGCGCGGTCCGCGCAGGACGATCGCCTCCCCGGGGTCGACCGTCCACGTGCGGCGGTGGACGGTCGCGGCGGCGTAGACGACCGTCAGGTCGATGTCGTCGACCGCGGCCAGCACGCGCAGATGCGGAACCCGCGACGGGTTCGGCTCGCCGGCGACGTAGGCGACGCGGATCAGGCGACGAGCTCCTTCCACCACAGCGCGAGGGCGAGCAGGTACCACGCGTCGCGGCGCGGTCGTTCGAGGACGCGCATGCACTCCGCCTCGTCGAGCAGCGCGGACTCGCGCGCGAACGAGCGCACCTCCGCGCGTGCGCGCTCGCCGAGTCGCGCGAGGAACCACTCGTCGACGGGCATGCGGAACCCCTGCTTCGGGCGCGCGAGGACGTCGGGCGGGATCACGCCGCTGACGGCTCGCCGCAGCAGGGGCTTTGTCCCGCCGCCGTCGAGCTGCGCGGCTTGCGGAATCCCGAGCGCGATCCGCACGAGCTCCTGGTCGAGGAACGGCACGCGCACCTCGAGGCCGACTGCCATCGACATGCGGTCGATGCGCGCGAGAAGCAGCTCGGGCAGGCGGAGGCGCAGGTCGAGGTAGCTCATCCAGTGCACGTGAGAACGCTCCGGAGCGGCCTCGCCGAACCGCTGCCAGAGCGGCGCGATCGCGTCCCAGGACGTCGCGCCGGCGAGCGCGTGTCGTACGTCGGCGCCGAGCAGGCGGCGCTTGCGCGCCTCGGTGAATCCGACCGCGCCGCCCCAGAAGACCGGCTGCTGCTCCACCGCCCGGCGCAGCAGCTCGTACGGCCACTGCGCCTGCTGCCCGGCGGCGGCGAGCACGCCCAGCGCGGCCCGCTTCGCCGGCAGGGGTACAGGCAGGGCGTTCAGCCGCTCGAGTCGCAGGTAGGACAGCCAGCGCGGGTAGCCGACGAAGAGCTCGTCCGCGCCCTCGCCCGCCTGCGCGACCCTGACGCCGTTCGCGCGCGCAAGCTCGGAGAGGAAGAAGATCGGAACGGCGACCGGGTCGGCGAGCGGCTCGTCGAGCTGGCGAACCATCCGCGGCAGGAACGCGAGCACGTCGTCCTCCGAGACGATCCGCTCGTGGTGGTCGGTGCCGAGCCAGCCCGCGACGCGACCGGCCCAGCCGAGCTCGTTCCGGTAAGACGGGTACTCGGCGTCGTAGCCGATCGTGAACGTGCGCACCCGCTCGCGCTCGCCTTCGGAGAAGAGGGCGGCGTTGGTGCTGGAGTCGATCCCGCCGGAGAGGAAGACGCCCACGGGGACGTCGGCCATCTTGCGAAGCCGCACCGACGTCCGGAGCTCCGCGAGGATTCGCTCCGCGAGCTCGACCGGCGCCGCATCCTGCGGCGTCACGTGGTCCCACGGGTCCCACCAGGTCGACGCGCGGACGTCGCCGTCGCGCACCTCGAGGAGACCGCCCGGCCCGAGCTTCGAGATCCCGTCGAACATCGTCAGCGGCGCGGGCGTCGTCAGGAACGACAGGTAGTGGAAGAGCGCGAGCGAGTCGACGCGGCGCGAGCGCTCGTCGTCAGCCAGGATCGCCTTGATCTCGGAGCCGAACGCGAGGCGTCCGCGGTACGCCGAGTAGAAGAGCGGCTTGACGCCCATGCGGTCGCGGGCGAGCCACAACGTCCGTCGCTGCTCGTCCCAGATCGCGAGCCCGAACATGCCGCGCAGCCGGTGCAGGCAGTCGATGCCCCATTCCTCGTAGGCGTGGACGATCGACTCGGTGTCGGAGTGATCCGTCCGGAACCTGTGGCCGAGGCGCTCGAGCTCCGAGCGCAGGTCGCGGTGGTTGTAGATCTCGCCGTTGAAGACGAGTCGGACCGTTCCGTCCTCGTTCTCCATCGGCTGCATCGCCTCGTCGGACAGATCGACGACGGTGAGCCGCCGGAATCCGAGGCCGACGCGTCCGTCGGGGTCGACCCACGTGCGAGCACCGTCGGGGCCGCGGTGCGCGAGCGCGTCGCGCATCGTGTCGACGAGCTGCTCGGTGACGCGAAACCGCTCGTCGAGCGCGACGACGCCTGCGATGCCGCACATCAGTCGGCCGCGACGAGCGGCCGGCCCGCATCGACGTGCGCCGCGATCACGTCCGACGCCCGCTCGCCCGCACGGCCGTCCCACAGCGGGATCGCAGCGGGCGCACGCGCCTCCGCGACCGGCGGCGCGATGTCGGCGATCCGCTCGGGATGCGCCCCGAGCACCGTGTTGGTGCCGAGCTCGACGGTGACGGGCCGCTCCGTCGCATTGCGCAGCGTGAAGCAGCGGACGCCGAGCGCGGACGTCTCCTCCTGCACGCCGCCCGAGTCGGTGACGACGAACGCGGCCTCGGCCTCGAGGCCGACGAACTCCAGGTACGGCAGCGGGTCGACGACCTGCACGCCCGCCCGCCGGAGGTCGCGGTCGAGTCCGAGCGCGCGCAGCCGTGCCGCCGTTCGCGGATGCACGGGGAAGACGACGGGCGCCGTCGCGTTCAGCTCTGCGAGCGCCGCTGCCGTCGAGGCGAGCAGGACGGAGTCGTCGACGAGCTCCGGCCGGTGCAGCGTCACGAGCGCGTAGCCGCGCCGCTCGAGGCCGAGGGCGGCCCACGGCTCGAGCGCGCGTGCCCGGTCGACGACCGCGAACAGCGAGTCGATCATCGTGTTGCCGACGAGGTGCACCCGGTCGCGGTCGATTCCCTCGCGCTGCAGGTTCGCGACGGCGCTCTCCGAGTGCGTCAGCAGCAGGTCGCTCACGTGGTCGGTGAGGACGCGGTTGTGCTCCTCCGGCATCGTCCGGTCGAAGCTGCGCAGCCCGGCCTCGAGATGGGCGACCGGGATGTGGAGCTTGACCGCAGCGAGCGCGGCCGCGAGCGTCGAGTTGACGTCGCCGGGGACGACGACGAGCGACGGCCTGCGCTCGAGCAGCACGGCCTCGACGCCTTCGAGCGCGCGCGCGGTCTGGACGCCGTGCGTCCCCGAGCCGACGCCGAGGTAGACATCCGGCTCGGGAAAAGCGAGCTCGCGGAAGAAGACGTCCGACATCGCGGGGTCGTAGTGCTGGCCGCTGTGGACGAGGAGCACTTCGTGCTCGGGGTGCCGTTCGCGCAGCGCCCGCACGACCGGCGCCGTCTTCATGAAGTTCGGGCGCGCGCCGACGACAAAGCAGACGGAGCGTGCCATCGAGGCCAGGGTATCTTCGGCGCGTGGTCGCCGCGGTGGTCATCTTCTGGACGAGCCTGGCGTTGCTCGCGTGGACGCACGCGCTCTACCCGCTCTTCGCCCGGCTGCTCGCTCGCGTCGCGGCGCGCCGGGTGCGGGCGGCCGACATCGAGCCGACGGTCGCCGTGATCGTGGCCGCCTACAACGAGGAGCCGGTGATCGCTCGCCGCATCGAGAACCTACTCGCGCTGGACTACCCGGCCGACAAGCTGCAGGTCGTCGTCAGCTCCGACGCGTCGACCGATCGCACCGAGGAGATCGCGCGCCGGTACCCGCGCGTGAAGGTGATCTCGAACCCGAAGGGCGGCAAGGTCGCCGCGCAGGACCGCGCGGTGCGCGAGACGGACTCCGAGATCGTCGCGTTCTCGGACGCCAACTGCATCTGGGCGCCCGACGCGCTCCGGCGGCTCGTCCGCCCGTTTGCCGACCCGGACGTCGCGTACGTCTGCGGGCAGCTGAAGATCCTCGATGCCGACGGCGGCAACAAGGAAGGCCTGTACTGGCGCTACGAGATGGGAGTGCGCGGCGCCGAGTCGCAGCTCGGCTCGATCACCGGCGGCAACGGATCGATCTACGCGCTGCGGCGCTCCGACTACGTCGAAGTCGACCCGCGCTTCGGGCACGACCTCGCCCTGCCGTACCTGATGGTGCAGCGCGGCCGCCGCGCGGTGTACGAGCCGGCCGCGCACGCGTTCGAGAAGCCGACGCCGACGAACGAGACGGAATACCGACGCAAGGTGCGCATGTTCGAGCACTGCTGGCTGATCGTGCTGCGCGGGAAGATGCTGCGGCGGCTCGGGCCGCTGTACGCGCTCGAGATCGTCTCGCACCGGCTGCTCCGATACGGCTCCGGCATCCTGCACGTGCTGCTGCTCGGCTCCTCGATCGCGCTCGTCGCGCACGGCTGGATCTACGACGCCGTGCTCCTCGCGCAGCTCCTGCTCTTCGCGGCGGCGCTCGTCGGCGTCGGGATCGCCCGCTACTACACGCTCGTCTCGTGGGCGACGCTGGTCGCGCTCGTCAACTACCTGCGCCGAGGCGTGCCCGCGAGCTGGGAGCCCGCGCGTGAATAGGACGCTCGACGTCGCGATCGCAGGCACGGGCCTCGTCGTCACGAGCCCGCTGCTCGCCCTGTCGGCGGTCGCGATCAAGCTGGAGGACGGGGGGCCCATGCTCTACCGGCAGACGCGTGTCGGCAAGGACGGCGTGGACTTCGAGCTGCTGAAGCTGCGCACGATGGTCGTCGGCGCGGAGCGGCAGGGCGCCGGCTTCGCCGTCAACAAGGGCGACGCGAGGATCACGCGCGTCGGCCGCGTCCTGCGGCGGATGAGCCTCGACGAGCTCCCGCAGCTCTGGAACGTCGTGCGCGGCGACATGTCGATCATCGGCCCGCGGCCGACGCTGCGCTACCAGGTCGAGCAGTACGACGAGCGGCAGCGGCACCGGCTCGACGTCAAGCCCGGCATCACCGGCTGGGCGCAGATCCACGGCCGCGCGTCGCTGCCGTGGGCGGAGCGGATCGAGCTCGACCTCTGGTACGTCCGACACCGCAACTGGAAGACGGACCTCCTGATCCTGCTGCGCACGCCGCTCGCCCTCTTCGGCGGCACGTACAAGGGCGAGACCGGCGGCTGGACGGCCCACCAGCCGCGGCGGGATACGCTGCCGCCGGCGTGACCGCGGTCCTCTTCACCTGCGCGGGCCAGCGCGTCGACATCGTCACCGCGTTTCGCCGCGCGGGTGCGACGACGATCGCGACCGACGTCGACCAGCTCGCCCCGGCGCTCTACCACGCCGACGCGCGCGCCCTCGTGCCGCGCGTGGACGACCCGGGGTACGTCGACGCGCTGCGCGACCTCGTCGCGCTGCACGACGTCCGTCTGATCGTGCCGCTGACCGACCTCGACCACCGCGTGCTGGCCGACGCGCGCGACGACCTCGCCGGCGCCGTCCCGCTCGTCTCCTCCGTCGAGACTGTCGAGCGCTGCGCCGACAAGTACCTCGCGCACGTGTTCTTCCGCGAGCACGGGATCGGGTCGCCGCCGACGTGGCTGCCCGGCGAGCTGCCGCGCGACCTGCGCTATCCCGTGCTGGTCAAGGCGCGCACGGGCTTCGGCTCGCGGCACATCTACCGCGCGCACGACCGCGACGAGCTCGACTTCTTCCTGCGCTACACGACCGCCGAGTCGATGGTGCAGTCCGTCTGCCGCGGCGAGGAGTTCTCCGTCGACGTCTTCTGCGACCTCGACGCGCGCTGCGTCGCCGCCGTCCCGCGCACGATGATCGAGTCGAAGGGCGGCGAGTCGATCAAGGGGATGACGATCAAGGACGAGCAGCTGATCGAGTTCGCGCGTCGCGTTGCCGAGACGCTCGGCGTCGTCGGCCCCGCGAACGTGCAGTGCTTCCGCGAGCCGACGGGCGAGCTCGAGGTGACCGACGTGAACCCGCGCTTCGGCGGCGGCTTCCCGCTGCCGACGGCGGCGGGGTCGCGCTACCCGGAGCTCGCGCTGGCGCTCGCGAACGGCGAGCGCCTCGAGCCGCGGCTCGGCGAGTTCCGCGAGGGCGTCGTCATGACGCGCTACTTCTCGCAGGTGATCCTCGAGGACGCGGGCGGGACGCTCGAGCCGGTTCCGCAGGAGATCCCCGAGGCTACGGCCGGCTGAGCCGGCGGAAGAGCGCCGCCAGGAGCGCGCGCACCGGCGGCTCGAGCGCGGTGCCGCCGAAGTTCATCACGCCCGCGTCGAACACCTTCGCGCCGCGCGGCGTCTCGTAATAGGTCATCTGCGCCGACTTCCCCGGGCCGAACGCGTTCCTGATCTCGCAGAGCACCTTCGTGCCGGGCGGCGAGCGGCGGGTGCGCGCGTCGATCTCGATCCCGTAGTTGCCGAAGGTGGCGCCGTTTCGGAGGTGCGCCGGCGCGAACAGCCACGGCGCCGACGGCGCGCCGACGACGCGGTACGGCCGGTTCGGGTACGTGCCGTGGTTCCAGTCGACGTACTGCGCGCCGACGAGGGCCGCCTCGGGCCGGCCGAGGTCGCGCCACCGCGTGCGCCCGTGCAGCACCTGGCCGCTGCGCGTGACGCGGTAGAAGAAGTTGTTCGCCGACAGGAACATCAGGTTCCCGCCGAGGTCGCGGTAGCGCTCGACGACGTCGTAGACGTGCGGCGTCACGTACTCCTCGTGGCCGGCGAACACGATCAGGGTGTAGTCGCGCGCGAGCAGGCCGCCGGACGGCACCGCCTCGAGGTCGTCGTCCGAGACCACGTCGACGGGCGGGCCGTCGTGCGCGAGCCAGTGCACGAACTCGGAGTCGTACTGGCGGTAGTGCGGCGGCACGCCGCGGTCGAGGAACGGCCGGTCGAGCCGGACGGTGTGGATGGCGGGGCTCGCGTACCAGGTGTCGCCGACGCCGTCGCGGTCGTCGTCGCGGAAGTTGTACGCCTGCCACGTGTTCGTCGGCTCGACGACCAGGATCCGGTGCGTGCCGAGCCGCGGCGGGCGCAGCACGAACGGCGCGTAGCCGACGAGCGACCCCTGGCGCAGCTCGGCGAAGTACAGGCCGCTCGGCCAGCGGCCGAGCCGCAGCGCGACGGTGCGCGCACCGGTGACGCGCACGACGGCTGACACCGGCCGCCCGGCGAGCTCGTCGTCGCGGCGCGCGCGCCGCGCCTCCGCGCCTGCGCGGAAGAACTGGACGGCGGCGCGGCCGGGCGTGCGGATCGTGAGGCGCGCGACGCCGCCGGACGGATAGCTGCGCGCCTCCATCGCCGCCGTGACGGCGGGCTCGGCGTACGTCGAGCCGCCGCGGTCGCCGAGCGTGCGCGCCTCTCCGGCGCCGGCGGCGCAGCTCGCCAGCGCCGCCATTAGGGCGGCTGCCGGCCCGATTCGGTGGCGGGCGGCGCGCACGGACGCCCACGCTACCCTCGGCCGCGTGCTGCGCCGCCGCTGGTTCGTGCTGCCCGCGCTCGTCGTCCTCGCCGCGGCAGGCTGCGGCGGCCACACGTCGTCACACCGGCAGCGGACGACGGCCGCGCCGGTGCCGACGCGGAAGGCGAAGCGGCACGCCGCCCGCCACCCGCGCGTGGCGCGCCGCGACGGCCGCGTGGTCGTCAGCGTCGTCGACGGCGACACCGGGGCCCCCGTGGCACGCGCGCGCGTCGCCGCCGGTGCCGCCGCAGGCGTCACGAGCCGCCGCGGCGTCGCACGGCTCGCCGTCCTGCGCCGGACGTCGTTGCCCGTGCGCGTCGCCGCGCCCGGCTACCTCCCGCTGCAGACGCGCGTCCAGTTCCGGAAGACGCCGCTGATCCAGCTGCACCTCTACCGCCGCGAGCTGCAGTGGACGATGTACGGCGTCGACCCGCAGCGCACGCAGGCGCACCCCGCGATCCGGCTGCGGCCGCCGTTTCGGATCGTCTGGGCGCGCGACCTCGGCACGCTGGTCGAGTTCCCCGCGGCGATCTACGAGGGCGTCGCGTACATCTCGAATCTGCACGGCACGCTGTGGGCGCTCTCGATGGCGAACGGCAAGGTCCTGTGGCACTTCTACATGGGCCACGACGAGCAGGACTCCTCGCCCGCGGTCGTCGGCGACGACGTGATCGCGCACTCGAAGGGCGGCCGCGTGTTCGTCTTCGACCGCCGCACCGGCCGGCTGCGCTGGAGCTTCGGCGCGGCCTCGTACATCGAGTCGTCGCCGGTCGTCGTCGACGGCGTCGACTACTTCGGCGACTGGGCCGGCAACGTGTACGCGCTCGACCTGCGCACGCACAGGCTGCGCTGGGAACGGAGCTTCGGCGCGAAGATCACGTCCAGCGTTGCCCTGAGCGGCAACAGGATCTACCTCGGCGACTACGCCGGGCGCGTATGGGCGCTCTCGCGGACGACCGGTGCGGTGCGGTGGAGCGGCTCGGTGAACGGGCGGGTGTACGGGACGCCGGCGATCGGCGGCGGGCGCGTCTTCGTCCCCTCGTCGGACGGCAACACGCTGACCGCGTTCTCGCTCGACGGCGCACGTCTCTGGTCCTACGACACGGGCGCCTACGTGTACTCGTCGCCCGCGTACTGGCACGGCCGCGTCTACGTCGGCTCCTACAACGGCCTGCTGTACTGCTTCGCCGGCGCGTCCGGGCGCGTTCTCTGGGACGTCGACGCGGGCGGGGCGGTCTCCGGTGCCCCAACCATCGTCGACGGCGTCGTCTACGCGGGCAGCTTCGCGCACCGGATCGTCGGCGCGGACGCTCTCACCGGCCGCGTCGTCTTCCGCTTCCCGCACGGCGAGTACGTCGCGCTGTCGGCGAACGGCGGGCGCGCGCTCCTGCTCGGCTACAACCGGGTCTTCGCCGCGGTGCCGCGGTGAAGCGGGTCCTGCTCGCGGCCGCGGCGCTCGTCGTGCTCGCGGCCGGGGGCGTCGCCGCGTACGTGATCCACGTCGAGCTCGCCTCGCAGAACGTCAAGGGGTCGTCGACGGTGGAGTTCAACCCGCAGGCGGCGAACGCCGTGCCGCAGCGGCGCGGGATCGCGTGGGCGACCTACGGCGGCGACGCGGCGCGCGTCCACGTCGCGGCGGGCAGCTCGCTCGCGCCGCCGTTCCGCGTGCTCTGGACGTTCCACGCGCGCAGCCTGATCGAGTTCCCGCCCGCAGTCGGCTACGGGCGCCTCTTCTTCGCCAACAACCGCGGCGTGCTGTTCGCGGTCGGCACGCGAAACGGCAAGCGCGCCTGGCGCGTCGAGAGCGGACGCTGCCAGGCCGCCTCCCCGGCGCTCGCCGACAGCGTGGTCTACATGGCGTACCTGAACGCGCAGCCGTGCAACCGCGCGCCGTCGCCGTCCCTGACGGGGGAGGTCGTCGCCTACCGCGTCGGCACCGGCCGCGTCGTCTGGCGGCGCACGATCGGGCCGTCGGAGTCGTCGCCCGTCGTGGTCGGCGGTGCCGTCTACGTCGGCGACTGGAACGGCCGCATCTGGGCGCTCGACCGCCGCACGGGGAAGCTGCTCTGGGTGACGAAGCTGCGCGGAGAGGTGAAGGGCGGCGTCGCCGTCTCCGGCAACAGGCTGTACGTCGGCGACTACTCCGGGCACGTCTACGCCCTCGACGCGCGGACGGGGACGGTGCGGTGGCAGGCGAGCGCGCAGCCGCGCCTCGGCAGCACCGGCACCTTCTACGCGACGCCCGCGGCTGCCTACGGCCGCGTGTACGTCGGCGCGACCGACGGCAAGGTGTACTCGTTCGGCGCGACGAGCGGCAAGCTGCGGTGGTCGTACGGCACCGGGGGCTACGTCTACTCGTCGGCGGCCGTCTGGCACGACGGCGTCTACGTCGGCTCGTACTCCCACTGGTTCTACTGCTTCGACGCCGCGACCGGCGCCGTCCGGTGGAAGTTCGAGGCGAACGGCCCGATCTCGGGCTCCGCGACGGTGGTCGCCGGCCGCGTCTACTTCTCGACGCTGAGCGGCAGCACGTTCGGCCTCGACGCCACCACCGGCGCCGTCGTCTTCACGTTCCCGGACGGGAAGTACTCGCCCGTCGTCGCCGACCGGAGCCGGCTGTACCTCGTCGGCTACACGAAGGTGTACGCGCTCGGTGAGCGGCGTGCGCGCTGATCAGTCAGGTTTTCGCCAGCTGCCGCGTCGCTTGGTGCGGGCGGCGGCAGGTGCGTCCGCTAGGGTCGCATGCGGCACATGACGACCCCCCGTCATCAGCCCGAGCTCGAGGGCGAGCGCGACGTCGACCTCGCGCGCTGGCGGCGCGCCGTCGTCGCGCTCTGGTGGCTGCCCGTCGCCGGGCTCGTGCTCGGCGCGATTGTGGGCGTCCTCTACTCGTTCCGCGGCGGCACGCAGTACAGCGCGACGGCCTACATCTCGCTCGGGCAGCCGGTCTCCCCGGGCGGGGCGCTGGTGCAGAGCTACGCGCAGAACCCGCGTGCGATCTCGCAGGTCGCGAGCTCGGCGTGGGCGCAGGATCGCGCCGCCGCGGCGGCGCACATCCGGCCGGGCGCCCTCCGCGGGCACGTTTCCGTCGCGCAGGTGGGGACGACGACCGCCGCCGGCGCGCCGCACGCGGTGCCGCTGATCGCGCTCACCGTCACCGGCAAGCGCGCGGCGAGCACCGCCGCCGCCGCGAACGCGCTGGCGGGCCTCGTCGTCGAGAAGACGACCGGCCCGTACGTCGGCCGCAAGATCATCACCTACAAGACGACGATGGCCAGCGTGAACCGGCAGCTCGCGGTGGTCACGCGCGAGCTGCAGACCGTCCAGGCGGCGCTGAAGGCGGCGAAGTCGCTCGACCCGCTGCAGCAGCTCGTGATCGTCAGCCAGGAGGACAACGCGGAGGCGCGCCAGGGCAACCTGATCGCGGAGCAGGAGGCGATCCAGCAGCAGCTCGCGTTCACGCAGAACGTCGAGAGCGCGCGCGTCGTCACGCTCGCCGCCGCCGTGAAGTCGTCCGCGCACTCGCGCAACACCTCGCTGGTCGTCGGCGCGCTGATCGGGCTCGTGCTCGGCGCGATTGCGGCGATCGTCTGGGACGCGCGCCGCGCGGTGCCGACGGCGCCCGCATAGCAGGGTTCGACAGCGGTTCCGCGTACTCGGGCCTATGCTCGAGGGCAAGAGCGTGGCGGTCGTCGTGCCCGCGCACGACGAGGAGGGGCTGATCGGCCCGACCGTGCAGGGGATTCCCGGCTTCGTCGACCGGATCTTCGTCGTCGACGACGCCTCGACCGACGCGACCGCGGAGCGGGCGCGCGCCGTCGGCGACCCGCGCGTCGAGGTGATCACGCACGACCGCAACCGCGGCGTCGGCGCCGCGATCGTCACCGGCTACAAGCGCGCGCTGGCCGAGCGCATCGACGCGACCGCGGTGATGGCCGGCGACAACCAGATGGACCCCGACGAGCTGCAGGGGATGGCCCTGCCCGTCGTGCGCGACGAGCTCGACTACGCGAAGGCGAACCGGCTGTTCACCGGCAGCGCGTGGAAGCTGATCCCGCGCAACCGCTATCTCGGCAACGCGATCCTCAGCCTGCTGACGAAGATCGCGTCCGGCTACTGGCACGTCGCCGACTCGCAGGCCGGCTACACCGTCATCTCGCTACGCATGCTGCGGCTGCTCGACCTCGAGCGCATCTACACGTCGTACGGGTTCCCGAACGACATGCTGGTGCACCTGAACGTGTGGAACGCGCGCGTGCGCGACTTCCCGTCGCGGCCGATCTACGGCGTCGGCGAGCGGAGCGGCATCCGCATCAGGCGCGTCGTGCCGCGCATCTCGTGGCTGCTCTGGAAGGGCTTCTTCTGGCGGATGCGCGAGAAGTACGTGATCCGCGACTTCCACCCGCTCGTGTTCTTCTACTTCCTCGGCTTCCTGATGACGACGGTCGGGCTGGTGCTCGGCATCGTCGAGGTCGTCCTGCGCGCGCTCGGCAACAACATCACACCGGCGACGATCGTGCTCGTCGCGCTGCTGCTCATCTCGGGCAGCCAGTTCACGCTGTTCGCGATGTGGTTCGACATGGAGTCAAACAAAGACCTCCGCTGAAAACTGGCCAATTGCAGGAAAATCGTCTCTCTTTGCCTGACTAGCGGAAATCCAGAGTCAGATGCGTCCTGCGGGTCATCCTGGATGGGGTCTGTCAGATCAACGGTGTAAGTCCTGTTGTCTGTTTTGTTAATTGTTGATCTCGATTCGTCCCTCGAAGGTCACGGCGAAGGCGTTGAGGGCGGGCTTCCAGCGGTTGCTCCAGCGTTGTCGTCCGCGGCCGGTGGGGTCGAGGCTGCGGATGGTGAGGTACAAGCATTTCAGAGCGGCCTGCTCGTTCGGGAAGTGGCCGCGGACGCGGACGGCGCGGCGGAAGCGGGCGTGCATGCTCTCGATCGCGTTCGTCGAGTAGATGACGCGGCGGATCTCCGGGCTGTAGCTGAGGAAGGGCACGAACTCCGCCCAGGCGTTCTGCCAGAGCCGGATGATCGCCGGGTATCGCTCGCCCCACTTCGCGTCGAGCTCCTCGAGCGCGCTTCTCGCCGCCGCCTCCGTCGGCGCGCTGTAGACGGGCCGCAGGTCCTTCGCGAGCTCCGCCCAGTCGGCCTTGCTCGCGTACCGGAAGCTGTTGCGGATCAGGTGCAGCACGCAGGTCTGCACGATCGCTTGCGGCCAGACGTCGCCGATCGCCTCCGGCAGGCCTCGCAGGCCGTCGCAGACGACGATGCAGACGTCGGTCGTGCCCCGGTTCAAGATCTCCGAGAGCACCTGACGCCAGTACTTCGCACCCTCGGAGCCGTCACCGACCCAGAGGCCGAGGATGTCCCGCTCGCCTTCGACGGTGACGCCGACGACCGTGTAGACGGGCCGGTTGACGACTTTGCCGTCGCGGACCTTGACGTGGATCGCGTCAACGAAGACGACCGGGTAGACCTGGTCGAGCGGCCGCGACTGCCACGCGGTCAGCTCCTCGACCACGCGCTCGGTAATCCGCGAGATCGTGTCCTTCGACACCTCGGCTCCGTAGACGTCCGCGAAGTGAGCAGCGATCTCGCCCGTAGTGAGTCCCTTCGCGGCGAGCGAGATCACCAGCTCATCGACGCCGCTCATCCGCCGCTGCCGCTTGCGGACGATCCGCGGCTCGAACGACCCGTCGCGGTCGCGCGGCACGTCGAGCTCGACCTCGCCGACCTCGGTCAGCACCGTCTTCGACCGGGTGCCGTTGCGCGAGTTGCCCCTGTTGCGCCCCGCGACGGAGTGCTTCGGGTAGCCGAGATGCTCGTCCAGCTCCGCCTCGAGCGCCGTCTCCAGCACCGTCTTCGTCAACCCGGTCAGAAGCCCGCCGGGCCCGACCAGCTCGACACCTTCCGTGCGGGCGCGCTCGACCAGCTCCTGCGCAAGCGACTCGTCGACCGTCCTCGCCACCGTCTCCTCCACCGCCGGCGGCCCAGCACCTGCTGTCACCTCGGACACTCCAGCTCCTTTCCGCCAGCCTCACGGCTGGCAAGTCAGGCAACTGGACTTACACCGATCGTCGGACAGTCCCGACCGCCTCGCCAGCGCCCCTGACCGCAGGGATTGGGGCCGCCCTGGCGACGGTCCGCTTTGAGACGGCGATCGGTGTTGCCGCGGTTGTCCGAGGCTGCGATCGTGGTATCTTGATACCGAGGTGGATGTCGATGGCTGATCAGAAGAACATGACCTTGCGCTTGTCTGCCGTGCAGGCGGATGAGCTGGAGGCGGTCGCGCGCGCGGAGGGAATCAGCGTCGCCGATGCGGTTCGGGAGGCGATCAGCGAGCACATCGACCGTAAGCGGAAGGACAAGGCGTTTCGTGAGCGTTTGCGGGCGGTGATGGAGCGCGATCGGGAGATCCTCGAGCGGCTTGCCCGTTGACGCTTGGCGGAGTACCTCGATCTCGCCGACTACCTGCTGATCGCGGAAGCCGTGCTCGGTCTGCCGGCGGAGGAAATCGCGCGCTGGCCCGGGATCGGACTCGCTGACTCGGCGCTGCACGCACCCGCGGCGAGCTTCGGCGGAGTCGAGCTGTACCCGGACATGGTCGACAAGGCCGCCGTTCTCTGCGCGCGCCTGGCTCGGAACCATCCGCTTCCGGACGGAAACAAGCGCGTCGCCTACCTGGCGCTGCTCGAGTTTCTGGCACGCAACGACGTTGAGTGGGCGCCGCCATCGGTGGACGACACGGTTGCGACGATCGAACGCGTCGCCGCCGGGACGCTCTCGGAGCGCGAGCTCGCTGAGTGGCTCCGGACCACGCGCGTCTGAGCTCGACAAGGAACGCGAGCAACTAACCTCGTTCTTTCGTGCCGCGCCAGGATGTCGAGGTCGCTGCCAAGCTGGTCGAGCGCTAGGCCGCTGCCAAGGTTCCTGCCGAGGTGCAAGACTAGGCCTGCCTCGAAGTCGAGACGGTGGGTAACTCGATCACGATCTGGGAGTGCCGTCCCCCGGCGCAGCTCAGAGGTCGGATGCCGAACAAGGCGCCGAACAGCCTGCGCGCGACAATGGCGCCACGATCGCACTGACGGCCGCTTTTCAGGCTAGTCACCGCAGATCCGAACAGCACGATCGCCTCCTTGAGCCCGGCGTGCGCATCCGAGACGACCAGCCGCACCCCGGTCAGGCCGCGCTTGACCAACGAACGGAGAAAGCTCCGCCAGAAGGCGTCGCTCTCGCACTGGCCGACGCTGATCGTGGGTTACTGATCGGGCTCGGTTCGGCCTATGCTCGCGCTCGCGGTCGACGGACGCAGCCCTCTGGGGGACCGCGCCACGTCCTGCACGGCCCGACCCGTCATGCGTCGCATCGAAACGCGTGCGGATAAACGTGACCTCGTGGACTTACGCCTCGACGACACGGTCTCACTCACGGGAGGCACCGCCGGCATCGGCTTCGCGACCGCGAAAGGTGCTGATCGCGAATCGAGGTCGAGTCGTGACTGTAAGTCGCGGCGACGTACCGGGCTACCGATGCGCTAGCCGAGCGCAACAGCGTAATGGGAATGCCCCCGAGCGCAACAGAGCTTTCGTCACTGTGGCGGTCCGCTTCCGACGGTCAGGCTGGTCGTGTTCGACTGGCCATTCTGATCGGCATGGGTGACTACGACGCGAGTCCCTGGCTTCTCCGCCATGACGACCGCCGTCAGTCCGGACGGCGTGGAGATCGCGTGGCCGGCGAACGTCGTGATCAGATCGCCGGGGACGAGACCTGCGGCGGCCGCGGGGCTTCCGGGCACCACAGCCGCGAGGAGCGCACCTGAACCGTCGTAGCCGTTCGATGTGACTTCGACGCCCAGGAACGCCGTGGCCCCGACGTGAACCGTCGCGCTCGCCTTGCCGCCCGTGATCTGCTTCGCGATCGAGATCGCCTTGTTGATCGGGATGGTGTAACCGTCGCCCGTGGCGATCTGCTGCAAGCCGTACCCGCCAACGGATGCGGCGGTGTCCATGCCGATCACTTTGCCGGCTGCGTTGAGCAGCGGTCCTCCGGAATCGCCAGCCTGGAGGTCGCCGTTCGTTTCGATCAAGCCGGCGAGTCGCTCGCTGCCGCCCTGGTCGTCACTCACTTGCGACGTCATCGTCGCGCCCAAGATCATGTTGATGCTCGAGTTCTGCGCCTGCAGCGTCGCCTGCGCCCAAGTGACCGCCGCGTCCGGATTGTTCTCAGCTCACGCAGAGGTCGAACGTCTCGGCCTCGCGTTTCGGGATTCACAGCACGCCCTTAGGCTCGGCTAAGGAGGCTCGGAGCCTTGTTCGTGAAGCTGAACCCGGTCAACCGAACGGGAGTCAGATGTCGGGTCGCTACAAGGTCATCGGTGCACTTGCGGTTTTCGCGGCGATCGTGCTGGCTCCGGCCGGAGTGCGTGCGTCGGCAACGGCGAACGCGACTGCCGCCACGGCGTCGATCGAAACGGAAGCGATCGGCGCGCTCTTCACGCTCAGGCCCGGCGGCGCCCTCGGGTCACACTTCTGTACGGCGACGGTGATCGACAGCAGCTCGGGCGACGTTGTCGTGACTGCCGCGCATTGCCTCGCCGGCCGCAAAGCCGGCACGCTTGCGTTCGTTCCCGGCTACCACAACGGTGCCAGGCCGTTCGGGGTGTGGAAGGTGACCAGGATCATCGTCAATTCGACTTGGGCACGCGCTGCCGACCCAGACCACGACTTCGCCTTTCTCGTCGTTCATCGAGCGAGAGCGCAGTCGAGTCTGCAGGCGCTGACCGGCGGAGAGCGACTGGGCGTCGTCGATCCGATCGGGAAGCAAGCAACGGTGGTCGGCTACCCGGCCGCCGCGAGTGCCGCAATCCGATGCTCGAACACGTTGCGCCGCCGTTCGGCGACACAGCTGGAGTTCGACTGTGCGGGGTACACGAACGGCACGAGCGGTAGCGCGCTCGTGATCAAGCCCTCTGCCGACACCGGGCTCGGGACGGTCGTCGGTGTGATTGGCGGCTACCAGCAAGGCGGCAACACGTCGTCTGTCTCGTACGCCGCCGCCTTTGGCGTGAGTGCCCTGGCGCTGTACCGGCAGGCAGCGAACGCTGCTTAGAACGTCCTTCGCGCAGCGTGCAACAACACCGAGACCCACGGATCACGAGACGCCGACTGCTTCGCGACGCCGCAGCGCTCGGCGCGACGGTCGCCATCGGCGGCAGCGTGGCCGGGGACATCACCCTCGGCAAGCCCGGAGTCCCCCTCCACCTTTCGATCAAGGTCGAGACCACTGGCCACGTCTCGCACACCGGGCAGATCCTGTTCCCCGATCCGATCACGACGCAGGTCTACGCGCTCACGCCGTATAGCGCGGAGACCGTGCCACGAACCTACAACTCGCAGGATCGGGTCTACGCGCAGCAAGGCGGCGCGCGGTCGATGCTCACCTTGCACCGTCTCGGGTCGTCCCTCGGCGCCGGGTTCGCCGGTGCGATCACGCTCGTCGTCGACCCCGGGGCGACGCCGGTCAAGGTCGGCGCCTGACGACGCTCGATGCACGTCGCGACCGGCACCTTCGAGGCGATCGGCGTCACGAACCAGGTGACGGTCGTCGACCCGCGCACGCTTGAGGACGCGCTCGCGATCGCGCGCGCCGACATAGACGCACTCGACGACGCGGCCAGCCGCTTTCGCCACGACTCTGAGCTGGCGCGTTTGAACGCGAAACGGCACGCCGTCGTCTCCCCGCTACTCCTCGACGCCGTCGAGACGGCGCTTGACGCCGCCCGCCAGACGGAGGGTCTCGTCGACCCGACCGTCGGTGCGTCGTTACACGCACTCGGCTACGACGACGACTTCGACGTCATCGTCCGCCGCACGCCGGCGCCGACTTTCGAGGTCAGGCCCGCCACCGGCTGGCGGTCGGTGCAACTCGATCGCGCGACCGCGACGATTCGTCTGCGTCGGGGGACGGAGCTCGACCTCGGCGCCACGGCGAAGGCGTTCGCCGCCGACCGCATCGCGTCGCGGATCCACGCCGCGACACGCACCGGCGTCCTGGTCTCCCTCGGCGGGGACGTCGCCGTTGCCGGGCCGCCGCCGCCGGACGGCTGGCCGATCCTCGTCACGGACGACTCGCGGCGCGAAGCCGGCTTCGGCCAGGTCGTCGCCATTCGCAGCGGCGGCCTCGCGACGTCGAGCACGACCGTTCGCCGCTGGCGTGCGGGAGGGGTCGACGTGCACCACATCGTCGATCCGTTCACCGGCGCGCCCGCGGCTGCGGTCTGGCGCACCGTCAGCGTCGCCGCGCCGACGTGCACCGCCGCGAACACCGCCGCGACGGCGGCGATCGTGCGAGGCACCGATGCGGCGCGGTGGCTCGAAGAGCGCGGGCTCGCCGCGCGCCTGGTCGCTCCGGACGGCGCCGTCGTCCGCACCGGCGGCTGGCCGCGCGATCTCAGCTGATCCACAGGCCGCGCGAACGCGACGCCCAGGCGCCGCCGCTTCGATGGACACATGACGAACTACGCGAAATCACACACGCGCATCCGCGGCGATCGCTTCGTCGGAAAGGTGACGCGAATCGTCGCTGCGTGCAGTGCCGCCGCCGCCGCCGCACTTGCGGGCGTGATTGGCCTCGAAGCGAGGACGCCGAGGACGACCGCGGCTGCCCCGACAAGGGCGACGAGCGCCGCCGCGGTCGCAGCCGCGAAGGCGGCCGCGCAGAAAGAAGCTTCCGCGAAAGCCGCGGCGGCCAACGCCGCAGCGGCGACGAGTGCAGCCGCAAGGGCGGCTGCCGCAAGGGCGGCTGCCGCGAAGGCCGCCGCCGCGAAGGCAGCTGCTCAACGGGCCGCGGCCGCGGCAGCCGCGGAGGCGCAGGCCTCTGCGCCGACCGCGAGCTCGTCGGCGCCCGTGGCGCAGTCCGGAGGCTCGTGATGACGAACGCCGACTGGTACCTCATCCGCTCTTCCGGTGTCGTGTCGCTCGTGTTGCTCACCGCTGTGATGGCGCTCGGCATCGCAAGCTCGAACCGCTGGCGGATCGGCGCTCAACCGCGTTTCGTGACGACCGCGCTGCACCGCAGCCTCTCGCTGCTGTCGGTGGTGTTCCTCGCGATCCACGTCGTAACGACGCTGCTCGACCCGTACGCCGCGGTGTCGCTGCTCGCGACCCTGCTGCCGTTCGCGCGGGCCGCCAACGCGCTGTGGATCGGAATCGGCGCCGTTTCGCTCGACCTCGTGATCGCGCTGATCGTGACCAGCTTGCTCCGCGCGCGCCTTGGCTACCGCACCTGGCGGCTCACGCACTGGCTCGCTTACCTCTCGTGGCCGCTCGCCTTCGCGCACAGCGTCGGCATGGGCAGCGACGCATCCACGCGTTGGTTCCAGGTGACGGCGCTCGGCTGTCTCGCCTTCGTCACGCTCGCGCTCGTCAGTCGCTTGCTCACCTATCGTCCGGGGAAGCGGCTCGAACCGCAGGTGACGCCATGAGCGTCGCAGCCCTCGAACGTCCCCGCATCCACGGCCGGCTGCTGGTCGCGCACGATCCGGGACACCCCGCGCATCTTTCGACATACGGCGCATTGCCTCCGTTCGACCGCCGGAGGATGCTCGCGGAGGTCGAGGCGAGCGGTCTCACGGGGCGTGGCGGTGCCGGGTTCCCGACGGCGACGAAGCTGAACTCGGTTGCGCAGCATCGACGAACGACGGTCGTGGCGAACGGAACCGAAGGGGAGCCGGCGAGCGCGAAGGATCTCGCTCTGCTCACGCGCAACCCACACCTCGTCCTCGACGGGCTCGCAGTCGCGGCGCGACTCGTCGGCGCGCGCGATCCGGTGGTCGCGGTCGCGTCGCTCGCCGCTGCGCAGGCGCTTGACGCGGCGATCGCCGAACGTGCGTGGGAGCGAGCACGGCTCGTGGTCGTTCCCGACCGTTTCGTCGTCGGCGAGGAATCCGCGCTGGTCAGCGCGGTGCGCGGCGGCGACGCGAAGCCGACGGGCAAGCGACCGTTCGAGTCAGGGATTCTCGTCCAGAACGTCGAGACGCTCGCGAACCTCGCGCTCGTCGCGCGTTTCGGTGCGTCGTGGTTTCGCGCTGCGGGAACCGACGACGAGCCGGGCACGGCGCTCGCCACCGTCGGTGGTGCCGTCGCAAGGCGCGGCGTCGTCGAGTTCGAGCTCGGGACGAGCCTCGGTGACCTCGTGAGCCGCTGCGGCGGTCTCACCGATGACGTCGATGCCGTTCTGATCGGCGGGTACTTCGGCCGATGGTTGACATACGACCCCGATCTTCGGCTCACCGCCGAAGCGCTGCGCGCGCGCGGCGGCGCGCTCGGCGCGCGTGTGATCATCCCGCTCGCGCGCACCTCGTGCGGTGTCGCAGAAGTCGCGCGGGTGACGCGCTACCTCGCGGGCGAAAGCGCGGGTCAATGCGGCCCGTGCGTCTTCGGCCTCGCCGCCCTCGCCGACGAACTCGACGAGTTTGCCCGCGGCCGCGGCGGAAACGACCGCGTCGCGCAGCTCAAGAGGCAAATCGCGCGACGCGGCGCGTGCGCGCATCCGGACGGCGCGCTCGGGTTCGCGACGAGCGGCCTCGCGCTCTTCGCCGAGGAAGTCGAGCGCCACCGGCGCGGCATCTGCACCGCGACGAACCTCGAGCCTGTTCTTCCGACGCCATGACCGCGAACCGCGAGCTCCGCGTCGAGATGATCAAGTGCGACGCCTTCGGCTACTGCGCCGAGCTGCTGCCCGAAATCATCGAGCTGGACGAGTGGGGCTACCCGATCGTCTCCGGCGAGGTCACCGCAGACCTGCTCGACGAGGCGCGTCGAGCTGTCGACGCTTGCCCAATGGTGGCGCTCAGAATCGCACGACGGCAAGGTCGTCCGAGCCGAAGCGCCGCTGACGGCCGTCGGCGCTCTCAGTGAATCCCTAGACGCGCCTGGCGCCTTTCCCATCCGCCGCTGCGACCGTGGACTCCACTCGAACCCGGGCGACGGCCCCGGACGACGAAAGGAAGACAGCATGCAGAACGTCAACAAGCTGCTCGCGACGATTGCCGCCGTGGCGGCGGCGGCCGTCGGAGGCGCGGCGATCGCAGACGCGGCGAGCTCCGGCTCGACGGCGACGTCGACGGCGACGACGCCGAGCGGTCCTGCTCCGCCGCAGTTCAGCGGCCCGGCCCACGGAACCGCCGCTCACGAGGACGCCGAGAAGGCCGTCACCGGGTCCGCGGCAGCGCAGGCCCAGGCCGCCGCAGTCAAGTACGTGGGCAGCGGCACCGCGGGCGCCGTCACGACCGACTACACGCAGTCGGGCTACGAAGTGACGGTTACGAAGCCCGACGGCAGCACAGTCGAGGTTCACCTCGACAGCTCGTTCAGCGTGCTCGACCACGGCGGTCCGCGCGCGTAGGCGCGCGGACCTTGCGAGCGCACCGTCGCGCGTCTCGTGTTCGAAAGCCCTGACAGAAGTCGGTGGTCGTGCACGAGGCGCGCGACACCTTCGCATGAGCCTCGTCGGCGAACTCGGTCCCTCGATGAGTGCCGTGCGGCGCGGCCGCCGCGGGTTAGTACCCACCGTGCTTGCCCTTGCCGCACGCGACGAGGACGAGCGGGAGCACCGTGAGCAGCGCGAGGAGAATTTTCGTGCGCAAGTTCCACATGACCGTGTATACGCGATTCGTCCGGATTCGGTTCTCTGGCTTTGACACCCACTAGACGGTCAGGTGGACAACGCGGACGCTGCGTGTCCGATTCGATGTTGCGTGCGCCGAGTGAGTGGGGACGATCACTGGCTCGCGCTGAACGGCGAACGCGCGAGCAGCGTGAACGACGCTTCGACGGCGGGGCCGACGGCGAGCACGAAGACGACCGTGCCGATGCCGACTGTCCCGCCCAAGAGAAATCCCGATAGGGTTGCGGCGGCCTCGAGGGCGGCGCGGACGACGCCGACTCGGACACCGCTCACTCGCGTGAGCGACAGCATCAGCGAGTCGCGCGGCCCCGCTCCAAAGCCTGCGCCGACGTAGATCGCCGTCGCGGCGCCGATAACCGCGATCCCCGCGGCAAGCAGCAGCAACCGAACGGGCGCGTCCGTGCGCGCCAGCTGCGTCATGGCGCGGACGCGGAGTAGTAGGTCGACGAAGGTTCCGACCAGGATGGCGTTCGCGACGGTGCCCGGCCCGATGCGAGTGCCGAGCATGATCGTCGTGGCGAGAATGGTGCACCCGACGGCGATGTTCGCGGTGCCGAACGACAGCGGCGAGTGCTTGCTGATCCCCTGGTTCAGCACGTCCCACGGCGACAGGCCCAGACGCGACTCGTAGAGGCAGACGATCCCGAAGGCGAACGCGAACAGGCCCGCGAGCAGCCACACGGCGCGGATCGGAACGCCTCCGCGGAGGCGCGGGGCTGTTGCGTGCCGTGCCAGGCCGGCAGCCTATTGCGCCGATGCGTGGAGAGTGATCGCGACGTCCGCGCCTGCGCGCCGCAGCAGCGCGGAGAACGGGCAGCCCTGGTCGGCGCGCTCGAGCGCGGCGTCGATCGCGCTCTCGTCGGCGTCGGCCGTTACGTGGACGGCGACCCGGGACGCCACGATCTGGTGACCCTGTCCATCGACCTCGTCCATCACGACGGTGCAGTCGGCGTCGATCGATTGTGGCGGTGTCCCGCGGCTCGCGAGCTCAGAGCCGAGCGACATTACGAGGCAGCCCGCATGCGCCGCGGCGAGGAGCTCCTCCGGGCTCGTCCTTCCCTCGGGGTCGCCGATTCGCGAAGCGAGCGTGTAGGGCAGCTTCTCGAACGCGCCGCTCGCTGCGGTGATCGTGCCGGCGCCGCGCGCGACGGTTCCTTGCCACGTCACGTGCGCCCTGCGCTCGATCCTGGGCATCAGCCGTCCTCCGGCGCAGGTGCCGGGGTTCCGTCCGGGTAGTACGCCTCGGCAGGAGAACCCGCCGGACGGAACACGCCCAGTACGCGCATCTCCCGCTCCCCGTCGTTCGAGAGGCAGTGCACGAGCGTCCGCGGCAGGTGGACGCACGTCCCGGGCCGCAGCGGCGCCGCCTTACCGTCGACGAACAACGTCCCTTCGCCTTCGAGCACGTAGATCACCTCGTCGTAGCGGTGGAAGTGGTCGGGTGCGCGGCCCGGCGGGATCAGGCCGACGAACTGCGTGACCGACGTGCAGCCGACGGCCGGCGTCGCGCCGAGCAGGAACGACCGGCCGGACGTCGCGGCGCCGCGGTCGGCGTCCTCGGTCTGAACGACCGCGAACGGCGCCCCCGCGCGCTCCGGGTCGTGGACGAGCACCGAGACGAGCTGCAGCTCCTCGTCGGCGGACAGCATCCAGCGCTCGCCGGCGGCGGCGAAGATCGCCGCGCCGGGCCCCACCGCCAGCTGCTCGCCGTCTGCCTCGAACGCGCCGGCGCCGGCGAGCACGTAGAGCACCTCGTCGGCCGACTCGTCGCCGCCGTCGCGGCGCTCGCCCGCGCCGACGGTGACGAGCCGCTGCGAGAAGAGCTCGCAGCCACGGCGGGCGTCGAACAGGCGGCCGTCCGTCGAGTCGGCTGGCTGGAGCGCGTAGCGCATCCGGAGAATCTAGGCTACTGCGCGCCGATGCGGCCGATCGACGTCGTCCGCCGCTCGTACGACGCGTTCTCGCGCGGCGACCTCGACGCGGTCCTCGCCGACCTCCACCCCGACATCGAGTGGCACCAGGCGCAGGGTCTGCCGCACGGCGGCCTCTACCACGGCCGCGACGAGGTACGGCGCAACATCTTCGAGCCGCTCCACGCAGACTGGTGGGAGTGGTTCACCGCCACGCCGCACGAATTCATCGACGGCGGCGACCAGGTCGTGGTCATCGGGCGCTACGAGGGCGCGGCGAAGGCCACGGGTAAGCCGCTCGACGTGCCATTCGTGCACGTCTGGACCCTCGCGGACGGCCTCGCGACCCGGTTCCGGCAGTACCTCGACACCGCCGGCTGGGTCGACGCACTGTCGATTTGATCATTGACACGGTCGGGTCGAGTGCCGCAGACTCGCTCCACCCCCCGGCGACCCCGGAAAGGAATCGACATGAAGAGGTGGATCGGCCTCGCGCTCACGGCGCTGATCGCAGCGGTCGCTGCGAGCTCAGCGCACGGAACGGCGCGCGCTACGGCGACGTCGCAGGGCATCAAGTGCGGCTCGCAGATGAAGATCGCAATCGTGACGCCGCTCACGGGCGGCGCGGCATTTCTCGGGCAGGAGCAGCTCACGTGGGCGAAGCTCGCCGTGAAGCTGATCGCGCCCAAGCTGCACCTCAAGGTTCAGCTGCTCCAGGGCGACACTCCCGTCGAGCAGGGCGCCACGCCGGCGCAGACGCTCGCGCAGAAGTACGTCGCCGACTCGAAGGTGCTGGGGATCATCGGCCCGTCGACGTCCGGCGCCGTGGCGGCGTCGACGCAGACGTACTTCCAGGCGCACATGGCGCACATCTCGCCGTCGGCGACGCGCGCCGACCTGACGTACACCGTCAACGGGAAGCGTGAAGGCACGCCGGCGTTCTTCCGCGTCGTCCCGGCCGACAACGTGCAGGGACCGACGGACGCGAGCTTCATGGTCAACAGGCTCCATGTGAAGAAGGTCGTGATCTTCGACTTCCAGGAGCCGTACTCGCAGGGCCTCGCTGCGCAGGTCGACAGCTATCTGAAGGCGCACGGCGTCTCGACGATCCGGCTGTCGGCGCCGAACACGACGACGGACTACTCGTCGTACGTGACGAAGGTCCCGAATGACGCGAGCGTCGTGTTCTTCCCCACGCAGCAGCCGCCGGCCGCGCAGACGTTCGCCGAGCAGCTCGTCGAGCAGGGGAAGAAGGCGATCATGTTCAGCGGCGACGGGTCGGATGCGCCGTCGCAGTACAACAAGCCGGGCGGTTATGTCTCCAACTTCGCCCCGGACATCACCGGCATCGCCGCCGACAAGGGGGTGATCGCCGCGTGGAAGCACGACAACCCGGGCAAGCAGGTCGGCTCGTTCGGCCCGCCTACCTACGGGGCCACACAGGTGCTGCTGACGGCGATCCACAACGCGTGCCTCGCCGGACACGGCAGCGTGACACGCGCGCAGGTTCTCTCGAAGGTCAAGCACGTGCGGATCGCGCACTGGATCCTCGGCGGAAGCTTCCGCTTCTCGACGAAGACGAACGATCCGTTGAACGCGAAGTTCTACATCTTCAAGATCCAGTCCGACGGCTCGTACAAGCTCGTCGGCTGACAGACGACGTACGCGGGAGGTGGGCGACCCGGTTCTAGCCGGGTCGCCCGCGCTCCCGCTCCGCGATGTCCACGTTCATCCAGCTCACCGTCGACGCGCTGACGCTCGGAAGCGTCTACGCCCTCGTCGCGCTCGGCTACTCGCTCGTCTACGGCGTGCTGAAGCTCCTCAACTTCGCTCACGGCGACGTGTTCATGGTCGGGTCGTTCATCGGCTACGGCGCTCTGCAGGCGCTCGGCGGCCCTGCGAAGCCCGCCGTGCCGGTGTGGCTGCTGCTCGTCCTCGTCACACTCGCGGCGATGGCAGGCTGTTCGGTGCTCGGCGTTGCGCTCGAGCGCTTCGCCTACCGTCCACTCCGCGACGCGCCGCGCATCGCGCCGCTGATCAGCGCGCTCGGCGCGTCGTTCTTCATCTCGAACTCGATGCAGCTCCTCTTCGGCGCGCAGCAGCGCGACTACCAGTCGTACCTGCTGAGCGGAGGCGCGCTGTACTTCCGCGGTTTCGACGTCGACCAGGTGCACGTCCCGCTGCTGCGCATCATCACGATTGTCGCTGCGTTCGTGCTGATGGTCGTCCTCTGGTGGCTCGTCAACAAGACCGCGACCGGGAAGGCGATGCGCGCCACCTCGTTCGACCGCGAGGCGGCCGCGATGATGGGCATCGACATCGACCGCGTGATCGTCTTCACGTTCATCCTCGGTTCGGCGCTTGCCGGCGCAGCCGGAGTGATGTTCGCGCTGCGCGTCCCGACGTTCGCAGCGGTCGGGTTCACGATCGGGCTGAAGGGGTTCACGGCGGCGGTTATCGGCGGCATCGGCTCGATCCCCGGCGCGATGGTCGGGGGGTTGCTCCTCGGGGCCGCAGAGTCCTACACCGCCGGGTACTGGACGACGACCTGGTCCGACCTCGTCGTGTTCACGATCCTCATCGCGTTCATGATCTTCCGGCCGCAGGGGCTCCTCGGCCGCGCCGACATCCGGAAGGTCTGACGTGAGCGACTCGACGCCCAACGAGGGCAACCTTCCCGCCTCGGGCCCTGCCGTCGGCCGCGACGAGTGGGTCGCGCGCCACGCCGAGCGGCGGCTGATGCGCGGCGGGAGGCTCGGCGCCGTGGAGGAGCGCCTACGCGCCGTGCCCTGGTGGGCGTGGCTGATCCTCTTTCTCGCGGCCGCGTCGCTGATGCCGGCGGTCGAGGCGAGCGGCTACGTGCGCCGCGTCGGGTTCGACACGGTGATCTTCATGCTGCTCGCGCTCGGCCTCAACGTGGTCGTGGGGTGGGGCGGCCTCCTCGACCTCGGCTACATCGCGTTCTTCGGCGTCGGGTCGTATGCGTACGCCATCTTCGACTCGGCGAAGTTCGGCTACCACCTCCCGAGTCTCGTCTCGATCCCGCTGATCACGCTGTTCGGCGCGCTCGTCGGCCTGGTCGTCGGCTTGCCCTCGCGGCGCCTGTCCGGCGACTACCTCGCGATCGTGACGCTGTTCTTCCTCGAGTTGTTCGAGACGGTCGTGCTGAACGGCGACAAGATCGCGGGCCACGACATCACCGGCGGCGCGAACGGGATCCTGAACGTCGATCCGTTGAACGCGTTCGGCCACTCGCTCGCCGTGCAGCACAACGGCCTGTTCGCGGTCTCGTACTACTACATGGCGCTCGCCATGTTTGCGATCGTGTTCGTGCTGTTGCGGTCCCTGAACGACTCGCGTACGGGACGCGCGTGGCGGTCGCTGCGCGAGGACTCGCTCGCGGCCGAGGTGATGGGGATGCCCGTCAACCGGCTGAAGCTGATGAGCTTCGCGACCGGAGCGGGAGTCGCGGCGCTGACGGGGACGATCTCGACGGCGCTGAACGCGAGCGTCTTCCCGCTCAACTTCTCGCCCGTGGTACTGATCACGATCTACGCGATGGTGATCCTCGGCGGGTCGGGCAGCCAGTCGGGGGTCGTCGCCGGCGCGATCGTCGTGAACGTGCTCCTGCAGGTGCTGCAGAATCCCGGCCAGGCGCGCGTGCTCTTCTACCTGGTCCTCGTCGGAGGCGTGGCGCTGGCGTTCAGGCTCTCGCGGCGGCTCGGGATCCTCGTCGCGGCGACGCTCGCGTTCGGCTTCGCCGTCCGCGCGGTCGCCGGAGCAGCACACCGCTCGTGGGTGGACGGAGCACACGGCGGCACCGCGCACGCCGTGTCGGACTGGGTCGTGGTCCCCGTGCGCATGGCGACGTGGGTCGGACCCACGTCGTACGGGCTGCTCCTCGCACTCGTGCTCATCCTCACCGTCGTCAGGTCGCAGGCCGGCCGCATCGCTCTCCTCGTGCCGACGATCTACCTCGCCGCGTTCGTATGGGAGAACGTCATGCTCCCGAACCCCGGGCCGACGCGCTACATCGTGCTCGGCCTGCTGCTGATCGTGCTCATGGTCGCGCGCCCGAACGGCCTGCTCGGCGAGCGGCGCGTCGAGATCGTCTGATGCTCGAGCTGCGCGGCGTCACCATGACATTCGGCGGCCTCACGTCCGTCTCGGAGCTGGACCTGCGCGTCGACGAGGGCGAGATCGTCAGCGTGATCGGACCGAACGGGGCGGGGAAGACGACGCTCTTCAACCTCATCACGGGGATCTACCGGCCCGTCGCCGGCGACATCGTGTTCGACGGGCGCAGCATTGCCGGGCTCCCGCCGCACCGGATCACGGCCCTAGGCATCGCGCGCACGTTCCAGACCCTGCGGCTGTTCCTGAACATGACGGTCAAGGAGAACGTGATGGCGGCAGCGTATGCGCACACGCGCGCGGGCCTCCTCCGCTCGATGGTGCGCACGCCGGCGATGCGGCGCGAGGAGCGCGAGATCGAGGCGCTCGCGGAGGAGCGGCTGCGGTTCTTCGGCGACCGGCTCGTCGGCTATCGCTGGAACCAGCCGGCGTACTCGCTCTCGTACGCGAACCGCCGCCGTCTCGAGATCGCGCGGGCGACCGCGACGAACCCGCGCCTGCTGCTGCTCGACGAGCCCGCCGCGGGGATGAACCCCGCCGAGACGCACGAGATCACCGAGCTGATCGGGCGGTTGCGCGACGAGGGCGGCTACACGATCCTCGTGATCGAGCACGACATGCACGTCGTCGAAGGCATCTCGGACCGCGTCGTCGCGCTCGACCACGGCGTGAAGATCGCCGAGGGGTCGTTCGCCGACGTCGCCGGCGACCCGCAGGTGATCGAGGCGTACCTCGGGCTGCAGACGGCGGCGACGAAATGAGCCTGCTCGAGCTCGAGAGCGTCGACACCTACTACGGCCAGATCCACATCCTGCAGGGCCTGTCGATCAGGATCGAGCCGGGGGAGCTCGTCTGCCTGCTCGGCGGGAACGCCTCCGGCAAGTCGACGACGCTCAAGACGATCCTCGGCATCGTCAGGCCGCGCCGCGGCGCCGTTCGCATCGACGGCGAGGACGTGACGCGGCGGCCGACGAGCTACCGGATCGGGCGAGGCCTCGCGATCGTCCCCGAGAACCGCCGCCTGTTCGCGCCGATGACCGTGCTCGAGAACCTCGAGATGGGCGCGTACGTCCGCGGCGGCGTCGACAGGGAGGACCTGGAGCGCGTGTACACGCTCTTCCCGCGCGTCTACGAGCGGCGGAACCAGCTCGCGGGCACCCTGTCGGGCGGCGAGCAGCAGATGGTCGCGATGGGCCGCGCCCTCATGTCGCGGCCGAAGCTGCTGCTCATGGACGAGCCGTCGATGGGGCTCGCACCGATCCTGGTCGAGCGGAACTTCGAGATCATCAAGCAGGTGCACGAGTCCGGCGTGGCAATCCTGGTCGTCGAGCAGAACGCGAACGTGTCGCTGTCGATCGCCGACCGCGGGTACGTCCTCTCGACCGGCAGGCTCGTGCTCGAGGGGCCGGCCGAATCGCTGCGCCGCAACGACGACCTGAGGAGGGCGTACCTTGGCCGTTAGGGCCGAGGCCGCGCCGCCGCGCTGCCGTCACCGCTTCCCGATCTTCGAGCGGCGCGTCTACATCAGGAGCGGCGCCCGCCTGCCCCTCGCCGAGATCGCGGCCCAGCTGCCGGTGAGGATCTTCGATGGGTCGGAGTCGCGGCTGTGAGCGGCGTGCAGAGGCCGGTGCTGGCCGGCGAGGGCGGCTCGGACTACGAGCGTTATCTGCGCACTGACGCGCTGCTTGCGCTGCAGAAGGGCGCCGACGAGTGGGTGCACCGCGACGAGCTGCTGTTCCAGTCGGTGCATCAGACGTCGGAGATCTGGCTGAAGCTGTGTTGGAACGAGGTCGAGGAGGCGACGCGGCTTGTCGAGGGTGGCGAGGTGTTCGCGGCGTTGCGGCTGCTGCGGCGCGCGAACGACTGTCTGAAGTTGATCACGGCGGCGCTGGAGATGCTCGAGCACATGTCGCCTTGGGAGTACACGGAGGTGCGCAAGGTGCTCGGTCACGGCAGCGGCTTCGACTCGCCGGGGTTCCGGGAGCTGCGGCGCGTGGCGAAGCCGCTCGGCGAGGCGTTCCACCGCGCACGCGGGCGTGCGGGGTTGTCGCTGGTGGAGGTGTATACGGAGGGGCGCGCGCACGAGGGTCTGTACGCGCTGGCCGAGCAGCTGATCGAGCTCGACGAGCGCGTGGTGGTGTGGCGGGTGCGTCACTTCAAGGTCGTGCAGCGCACGATCGGCGGCGACGTCGTCGGCACGCAGGGGACGCCGGTGGAGGTGATGGGCCGCCTGATCCACCACTCGTTCTATCCCGAGCTGTGGGACGTCCGCAACGACCTGACACGGATGAACCTGCCCGAATGACCGTCGCGCCGGGTTGCGGCTCTGGGCGCGCGCGCGTCGCCTACGTCGGCGCGCTCGCCCGCATCCTGCTGGGGGGGATGCCGTGATGTTCGACGTCGACGCCGCCCGTGCTCGTTTTTCGTCGTTGGGTGGCGGGTTTGTGTTTTTTGATGCGCCGGGTGGGACGCAGGTGCCGGACGAGGTGGGTTGTGCGGTGGCTGGGGCGATGCGGG